>OLPT01000015.1_pt1 | contig 153143 bp, 137 predicted proteins | sample 1673051 | NCBI WGS metagenome assembly OLPT01 (sample SAMEA3136750, study PRJEB25190) | human gut metagenome | biome: human gut; feature: human-associated habitat; material: faeces | place: Austria | collected 2013
TTCCTGCACCAGTCATCTCTCTTAATTCTTTTACCATCTTAGCTGTAACTGCCATGATCTTATCCTCCAATTATGTTTTTTAAGAATCTTATTCTTCTACTGCTGCTTCTTCAGCTTCTTCAACATACTCTTCTTCGCCTGCAACACCCTGGTTAGCTTCTACTACAGCGTCAGCCATCTTAGAAACGATCAGTTTTACAGCACGGATAGCATCGTCGTTTCCAGGAATTACATAATCAAGTTCTTCTGGATCACAGTTAGTATCAGCGATACCGATAAGTGGAATTCCAAGTGTGTGTGCTTCCTGAACACAGATTCTTTCCTTTTTAGGATCTACTACGAAAATAGCGTCTGGAAGTGTCTTCATGTCTTTGATTCCGCCAAGGTTCTTCTCAAGTTTATCCCATTCTTTCTTTAACTGGATAACTTCTTTCTTAGGCAGTACATCAAATGTTCCGTCTTCTGACATTCTCTCGATGTTTTTCAGACGAGCGATTCTGCTCTTGATTGTCTTGAAGTTTGTAAGCATTCCTCCAAGCCATCTTTCATTTACATAGTACATTCCGCAACGTTCAGCTTCTACTTTGATAGCATCCTGAGCCTGTTTCTTAGTACCTACAAAAAGGATTGATCCGCCTTCTGCAGCGATATCAGCTACTGCCTGGTAAGCTTCATCTACTTTACCTACAGATTTCTGAAGGTCGATGATGTAGATACCATTTCTCTCTGTGTAGATGTACTCTGCCATCTTAGGGTTCCATCTTCTTGTCTGATGTCCAAAATGAACACCTGCTTCTAAAAGTTGCTTCATTGAAATAACGCTCATGTTTCTTTCCTCCATTGGTTTTTTACTTCCGCATATGTTGTTATACGTCCCCGAAACCGTCCTGTTACCAGGCTTTGGCACCATCGGGACAAGCCTATGCGTGATTTTTTTGCGACTTTTTAATATTACCATAAAGGTTGTCTGTTTGCAAGGATTTTCCTTTTATTTTTCTGCAAACTTTAGCATAAAAAATAAAAAACCGAAACCAGTTACCTGATTCCGGTTTTTATTTTATTTACTTTTCATTATCTACGCACATAGATCATACCAGACTGTACTGGTCCGACTTTTACAACATCTCCTGTATGTGGAGCATGGATCATCTGACCATTTCCGATATAAATACCGCAGTGAGTTGCCGTTGTTACAACATCACCAGGCTGTGGGTTGCTTACCCTTGTCCATCCCATAAATGTAAGAGTTGTACCAAGACGTGTATAGCTTCCTGTCAGACAGTAGCTTACGAATCCTGAACAGTCAAAACTGCTCGGTCCACATGCACCCCATACATAAGGTTTTCCAAGCTGGCTGTATGCTCTGCTTACGATCGTGCCACCATTTGCATTCGATCCGCTTGTTGTATTGCTGCTTGTATTATTACCTGACGGCTTTGTTGTACTACTGCTTGTATTATTACCTGATGGTCTCGATGGTCTCGTTGTATTACTTGTGTTATTTTTGTTGCTCGTTGTAGAATTATTTCTGTTAGATGAAGTACTGTTATTAGCTGCAGATGCTTGCTGCTTCTTTGCAGCCTCTTTTGCAGCCTTTTCTGCTGCTTCTTTTGCCGCTCTCTCCGCTGCTTCCTTTGCTGCCGCTTCTGCTGCTGCCTGAATCTCTGAATCAAGATTTGCAACTTCTGCTGATTTGGAAGTAATGAGGTTATTCAGGTTATCACCCTGCTTCTCATATTCAGCCTGCTTGCTTTCCAGTTCTTTCTGATCTTTTTCAAGACTGTCCTTCAAATCTGAAATCTGCTGCTTTGTCTCTACATATTCCTGTAACTGTTTTCTGTCATAACTATGTACATTCTGAACATACTCTGCTTTGCTCAAGAGATCTGTAAAATCATCCGATGTGACCAATGTTTCAAACGCTGAATCATTACCGGCTTCGTACATATATTTAATACGCTTCTTCATTGCTGCATACTGTTCTTTTTCTTTCTTCTGCGCAACTACCAGATCACTCTGTGCTTTTGTAATATCCTCACCTGTCTGGATCAATTCACTTTCCAGTGTATTAACCTTTCCCATCAATGTTGTAAGCTGTGACTGTAACGAACTGACTTCATTCTGTTTTGATGCTTTTTCCTTCTTCAAATCATCGACAGACGGTGCTGCCAGAACCGGTGTTACAATCATTGAACTTGTCACCACTGCTGTGATCAATCTGATTCCGTGTTTATTCATACTCACTCTTCTTTCTTATTTGTTTTAATTATTTTCCCCTCGTCATGAGAACAATCTCTCACATCTGTTCCCTATTATAGCGCACACAAATACAAATTGCAACATTTTTTAATATTTTTGTAACATTTAGCAGGCCGGAACATATGATTCCGGCCTGTTTCTTCTTATTATAAATTGTACTCGCAGATTATTCAAGAATTTTTCATCTTTATCTTATTTTCCAGTTCTGTTCAGACACATAATCGTTTACTGCACATACATATTCGTATATCCCATCAGACTGATATCCACTTCTCTTGCCGCTTCACGGCCCTCACGGATTGCCCATACAACCAGCGATTGTCCTCTGTGCATATCTCCTGCCGTGAATACATTTTTCACATTCGTGTCATATTTTCCCGGCGCGGTTTTCACATTCGTACGTTCATTTACTTCCACACCAAATGCTTTCGTGACATAGTCCTGGCTTCCAAGGAATCCGGCTGCGATTAATACAAGATCTACATCTACTGTATATTCACTTCCGGCTACTTCCGTCATCATCATACGTCCTGTCTTTTCATTTTTCTTAGGCTCTAATTTTACCAGAACTGCCTTGCAGACTTTTCCATTTTTGTCTTTTTTGAATTCTTTTACCGTTGTCTGGTAGACTCTCGGGTCATGTCCGAAGACAGCGGCAGCTTCCTGCTGTCCGTAGTCCGTCTTGCAGACTCTCGGCCATTCCGGCCAAGGGTTCATCTCGGTACGTTCATCCGGAGCTTTCGGCATCATCTCAAGCTGCAGCACACTCTTGGCTCCGTGTCTCATGGATGTTCCCACGCAGTCATTTCCGGTGTCTCCGCCACCGATGACCATAACATTTTTCCCTTTTGCGGAAATGTATGTACCGTCTTTCAGGTTTAGATCATAGGTTCCGTCTGCATTCTGTTTTGCATTTTTCCAGAGTGCTTTTGTGGTTGATTTCAGGAAATCCACTGCAAAATAGATTCCTTCGGCTTCTCTTCCCGGAACTTTTATATCTCTTGGGTTGGATGCACCGCAGCAAAGAACCACACGATCAAATTCTTTTAATAATGTAGCCGCTTTCTTATCTTTTCCGATATTACATCCGATCACGAACCGGATTCCTTCTTCTTCCATAATCGCAATCTTCCGGTCAATGAACTGCTTTTCCAGTTTCATATTCGGGATGCCGTAACGGAGAAGTCCACCGATCTTATCCTCTCTTTCAAAGACCGTCACACTGTGACCTCTTCTGTTCAGCATATCGGCCGCCGCAAGTCCGGATGGCCCCGATCCTACAATCGCTACCTTCTTTCCGGTTCTTACTTTCACCGGTTTTGCCGTTGCGTAACCTTTTTTATATGCATTTTCAATAATGCTGTATTCATTCGCCTTACTTGAAACTGCCTCTCCGTTCAGTCCACATGTACATGCCGCCTCACAAAGTGCCGGGCAGACTCTGGATGTAAATTCCGGAAAGTTATTCGTCTTTTTCAGTCTGTAATATGCCTCTTCCCAGTTCTCGTGAAAGATCAGATCATTCCACTCCGGTACCAGGTTATGAAGCGGGCAGCCACTTGCCATTCCCATCAGCATCTGACCGGACTGGCAGAACGGTACGCCGCACGCCATACATCTGGCTCCCTGCAGTTCCTGTTCTTCTTTTGACAGAGGTGTATGAAACTCTTTAAAATGCTTAATTCGTTCTTTTGGATCTTCAGCCGGCTTATCCTGTCTGTCATAATCCATAAATCCTGTTGCTTTTCCCACTGTTCTTACCCCCTATCTTCCTTCTTTGATCGCATAAAATGCTTCTGTCTTTGCCTGTTCACTGCTCATGCCCTGTTCTTCCATCTGAAGAATCGTTGTCAGCATCCGCTCATAATCGATTGGAATGATCTTCTTGAATTTTGGAAGGTATTCTGTAAAGTTATCCAGGATCTTCTTACCAAGTTCGGAATTGGTATTGGCAACATGTTCTTCGATCATGCTCTTTAATTCTCCGACATCCATCTTGGTTGTCACATGTTCGATATGGACCATCTCTTTATTGACTCTTGTATAGAGATCATTTTCCATATCCAGTACATAAGCGACACCGCCGCTCATGCCGGCTGCGAAGTTTTTACCTGTTCCACCAAGAACAGCTACACGCCCGCCTGTCATATATTCACATCCGTGATCTCCGACACCTTCCACAACAGCTGTTGCGCCGGAGTTACGCACTGCAAATCGTTCTCCTGCCACACCGTTGATGAATACCTTACCACTTGTCGCACCGTAGAGTGCAACGTTACCGATGATGATATTCTCTTCGGCTTTATAACGGATTCCTTTCGGCGGATATACGACAAGTTTACCACCTGACAATCCTTTACCGAAGTAGTCATTACTGTCACCTGTAAGTTCCAGTGTCAGTCCCTTTGGAATGAATGCACCAAATGACTGTCCGCCGGCACCTTTACAATGTACTACATAACTGTCTTCATCCAGACCTTCCGGATATCTTCTTGTAATCTCTGAACCAAAGATCGTTCCGAATGTACGGTTTGTATTTGTTACATCTATTTCAATGCTTCTCTTCTGTTTCTTTTCTACAGCAGGAAGAAGTTCTTTTACCAGAACTTTTTCATCCAGTGTCTTTTCAAGTTCAAAGTCAAAGACTTTCTTCGGATTGAAGGTCATCGGTGTCTTTGTGCCTTCATAAGGATTATCCAGAATCTGCTCCAGATTCAGTGTGGATGCACGTTCTGATGTTGGCACATCCTTCACCTTCAGAAGATCTGTTCTTCCTACCAGTTCATCCAGTGTACGGACACCGAATTTTGCCATATATTCACGAAGTTCCTGTGCGATAAAGCGCATGAAGTTCACAACATATTCCGGTTTTCCGCGGAAACGCTTTCTAAGTTCCGGATTCTGTGTTGCAACTCCGACCGGGCAGGTATCCAGATTACATACACGCATCATTACACATCCCATTGTTACCAGCGGTGCGGTAGCAAATCCGAATTCTTCTGCTCCAAGGATGGCTGCGATCGCCACGTCACGGCCGCTCATCAGCTTACCGTCTGTCTCGATGCGGACTCTTTCTCTCAAACCATTCCGGATCAGCGTCTGATGTGTCTCGGCAAGTCCAAGCTCCCACGGAAGTCCGGCATTGTGGATCGAACTTCTTGGTGCCGCACCGGTTCCTCCGTCATATCCGGAGATCAGTATCAGTCCGGCTCCTGCTTTGGCAACACCGGCTGCTACAGTACCAACGCCGGCTTCTGATACCAGTTTCACCGTAATCCTTGCATCTTTATTCGCATTCTTACAGTCATAAATGAGCTGTGCAAGGTCCTCGATGGAATAAATATCATGATGTGGCGGTGGCGAGATCAGACTGACTCCCGGTGTAGAATGACGGGTCTTGGCAATCCATGGATATACCTTTCCTCCCGGCAGATGTCCGCCTTCTCCTGGTTTTGCTCCCTGTGCCATCTTGATCTGGATCTCCTGTGCACTTACCAGATATCTGGAAGTTACACCGAATCGTCCGGAAGCGACTTGCTTGATTGCGGAACAGCGGTTGGTATCCAGTCGTTCAATTTCTTCTCCACCTTCACCACTGTTGGATTTACCATGTAACTGGTTCATCGCGATTGCCAGTGTCTCATGTGCTTCTTTGGAAATAGAACCGTAAGACATGGCCCCTGTCTTGAAGCGTTTTACGATCTCATCTACACTTTCTACTTCTTCAATCGGAATGCCTTTCTTCGGATAATTGAATTCCAGCTGTCCACGTATATTAATATGTTCCCCCTCTGCATTAACCATATCCGTATACTGTTTGAACATATCATAATCACCACGTCTTGTAGATTCCTGAAGCATATGGATCGTCTGTGGATTATAGAGATGTCTCTCTCCACCACTCTTTAACTTATGCTGTCCGACGCTGTTCAGTGTCATATCAACTTCCAGTCCAAGCGGGTCAAATGCCTGAGAATGGCGTGCGATATAATCCGCCGCAATTTCTTCAATTCCGATGCCGCCGATACGACTGACCGTGTCCGTAAAATACTTGTCAATGAATTCCTGTTTCAGTCCGATTGCCTCAAAAATCTTAGCTCCCTGATAAGACTGGATTGTAGAAATACCCATCTTGGATGCAATCTTTATAATTCCTCCCAGCACTGCATTGTTATAATCATCAACTGCCGCATAATAGTCTTTCTGAAGCATATCGGTATCAATAAGCTGTTTGATGGATTCATGTGCAAGATACGGGTTGATCGCACATGCACCATAACCAATCAGTGTCGCAAAATGATGTACTTCTCTTGGTTCTCCCGTCTCCAGAACAATTCCCACAGACGTACGTTTCTTCGTACGTACCAGATGCTGCTGCAATCCGGAAAGTACCAGAAGTGACGGCATTGCCACATGATATTCATCCACTCCTCTATCTGAAAGGATCAGGATGTTAGCCCCTTCGCGGATAGCTCTGTCAACTTCGATGAACAGATAATCAATTGCTTTTTCAAGGCTTGAATTCTTATAATAGATTGTCGGGATCTCTGCAACCTTGAATCCGTCTTCTTTCATATTTTTAATCTTCAGAAGGTCTGTCTCTGTAAGGATCGGGTTGTTGACCTTCAACATCTTACAGTTCTCTGCTTTTTCTTCCAAAAGGTTACCATCTTCGCCAATATAAACCGTTGTGGATGTAACGATCTTCTCACGGATGGCATCGATCGGAGGGTTGGTTACCTGTGCAAAACGCTGTTTGAAATATCCGAACAGATTCTGATGCATATCTGATAATACCGCAAGCGGTGCATCGATACCCATAGCAGCCGTTCCTTCCGCACCATTCTTCGCCATATTCAGGATGGATGTCTTTACTTCTTCATAAGAATATCCAAATGCTTTCTGAAGTCTTCTGCATTCTTCTGCCGTATAAGAAGGAACTTTCTGATTCGGGATCTTCAGATCTTTTAACTCGATCAGATTGTTGTCCAACCATTCACCATATGGCTGTCTGCTTGCGTAAGTCTCTTTCAGTTCTTCGTCATCAATGACTTTTCCTTTTTTGATATCAACCAGAAGCATCTTGCCAGGATGCAATCTTTCTTTTACTACAATTTTCTCCGGTGGAATATCTAAAACACCAACCTCTGAGGAAAGGATCAGTGTATCGTCATCCGTAATATAATATCTGGATGGGCGCAGTCCGTTTCTGTCAAGTACGGCTCCCATGCAGTCACCGTCACTGAACAGAATGGACGCAGGTCCGTCCCATGGTTCCATCATGGTTGCATAATACTGATAGAAATCTTTCTTTTTCTGGGAAAGGTTTCTGTTGTTCGCCCATGGTTCCGGAATTGCGATCATTACTGCAAGCGGAAGATCCATGCCACTCATAACCATGAACTCAATTGCATTGTCAAGCATTGCTGAATCGGAACCGCTGGTATTGACCGCCGGAAGTACTTCGTGAAGTTTTCCTTTCATACACTCAGATTCCATATTCTCTTCTCTGGCACGCATCTTGTCCGTGTTGCCACGGATGGTATTGATCTCACCGTTATGTACAATGAAACGGTTCGGATGTGCTCTCTCCCAGCTTGGATTCGTGTTCGTACTGAATCTGGAATGAACCAGGGCGATCGCAGAGTCATAATCAGGATCCTGCAGATCCGGGAAGAACAGACGAAGCTGATCTACCAGAAACATTCCTTTATAAGCGATAGTACGGCTGGAAAGGGATGCCACATATGTATCATCTGCACTCTGCTCAAATACACGTCTTACAATGTAAAGCTTACGGTCAAAATCAATACCCTGTTCTACTTTCTTTGGCCTTTCAATAAATCCCTGCATAATGCACGGCATACATTCAACTGCTCTGCTTCCAAGTACATCTGCCTTTACCGGAACTTCTCTCCATCCAAGGAAATTCATTCCTTCTTTTTTGACGATGACTTCAAAAATCTTCTTTGCCTGATTCCTTTTTAATTCGTCCTGCGGGAAGAAGAACATTCCCACTCCGTAATCTCTTTCAGAACCTAAAAAGATGCCGAGAGGTTTACAGACTTTAGAGAAGAATCTGTGAGAAACTTGTAATAAGATTCCAACTCCATCACCTGTCTTACCTTCGGCATCCTTGCCAGCTCTATGTTCAAGATTTTCAACGATTTTCAATGCGTTTGCCACTGTATCGTGACTTTTCTGTCCTTTGATATTAACGATCGCACCGATTCCACAGTTATCATGTTCGAATTCGGAACGATACAGTCCATGATGCTGGACTACATTTCCTTCTTTCATACACCTGTTCCTTTCTTTTGTTTTTTCCTACTATATCACAAGGCTTTACTATTGTAAAGAGGAAAATTTCCCCAAATTGTCAGATTATTAGTCTTCTTTATGTTTCGTACAAAAAAATCTGACAATTTACATTGCCAGATTTTCATTTTCAGTCTTTAACTCCGGTTTTTCTTCAATCCGCTGGATCAGAACAAACATTGTTGATGCGATCATTGCACATACAACCGTAATCACACCGATCCGCATGTTATCTTTCAACATCCAATTATAGAGTCCATATCTGGTAGCCAGTACAGACAACAGGTTCATCGCCATATGTGCTGCTGCCGGTGCCTTCAGCGAACCGTATTTTTCATATACATATGCCAACATCAGTCCCAGTAAAAATCCATAAAGCATCTGTACCAGATTCACATGTAATACACCAAATACAACTGATGAATAAACCATCGCATATACAAACGAACTTTCCTTTTCCATTCTTCTGAAGAACAGTCCTCTGAATACGTATTCTTCACAAATCGGAACCAGTACTGCCAGACATAAGATCTGTATAGCAAGCGGCGCCGAATACATGGCATCCATCGTTGTCTTGTAGCTTGCATCTACCGCAGACAGATTCCCGATGATGATCAGGTTATTCAGTCCCAGGCTCATGGCAAGTGCCATAATAAGCGCCGCCGGATATTTCCACAAAGGTGCTTTTTTATCCGGTATGATACCTGCTTTTTTCTCTTTCTTTCTGTCACCGTGATACAAAATTGCCATCACAGGAATCGTAACAAGCGCTGACAGACCTTCCACCCATGTTGTATAATCAATATATTTATTCAACATCTTCTCATAAAAGCCCATCAGCTTATTCTGATCAGACATCAATGCTTCTAATGCCGCCTGCGTCTGATAATGCGTCTTCATATATGCCACCATCATGGCCGCCATGACTACCATGCCTACACCGATTCCAATTCCCCATTTGATCAGGAGTGGACCCCACATCTTCCAGAAACGCTTTCCCGGTGTCTCAATTGGCTTTCGCTTTTTATCCTGCTCCTGGTGATAATGGTATCCTGGCTGGTCGTGTCCGTTCTGCCATTCTTCCATAATTATCCTCACTTTCATCTGTTGCTTCGTATCATATACTGTTCTATTCTACTTCTGCGTGAGGAAACATGCAATAAAAAAACTATAAACTTTTTACAATTTAATCTTAACTACATCAACATCCAGATTCCATAAGAATTTATCCAGATCCTTAAAGGATATGAATACTGTTGCTGTATTTTCCAGTGGATGAATTCCCATACTTTTACATCTGCTTAAGTTTTTATCGATAAAGAATTCCACCGCATGTTCCGTATCGTTCATCAGGGCAAAAGGTGTAACGCTTCCCTGTTTTACACCAAGATATTTTTCCAGACGTTCTTCGGAAGCAAAGCTTAATGTTCCTGCCCCAAGCTGTCTTCCCAGTGCCTTCAGATCTACCTTTGTCTTCTCATCAGCTGTGATCAGGAAATGTCTCTTTCCCTTTGAATCTCTTAAGAATAAGTTCTTACACAATGTTCCTTTTTCCGGGAGTCCCAGCCGGTCCATATCCTCCATTGTATGCACGGGCTCGTGTTCTACCACCTCGTACTTAATTCCCATCTTGTTTAACGCATCATATACTCGCTGTTTCTGGTCTTCCATGCTGTTACTCCTTTCTAATTCGAATAGTGTACTACAATATTGGCAGTCACCATTCCCTTTCCAGTATTTTTATACACATAATCATCAAAAGCATTATACGAAGCCGCATCTCCGGCTTTCAGCACATATTCATGATCTTTAAAGATCAGTGTCAATTCTCCGGAATACACGGTAATGAATTCTCTCGTACCATTCATCTGGCGGTTCGCCTGCATCATTCCTCCCTCGTCAAATTCCAGGTCAAATATCTCAAAATCCTGTCCTTCCCGGAAGCTGAAAATCGGATAAAGACGATATCTTCCATCATCACCCGCCAAAGGATCTACTTCTTTCTTGCCAGTTCCGAAAAACGGCTGCGGTTTATCTGCGGTAAATGCCGTTACCGGTACTTTCAATCCCAGTGCCAGCTTATACACCGTCGATATCGTAGGATTCACTTCTCCCCTTTCCAGCTGACTTAACATACTTTTGCTGATTGTGGTAAGGGATGACACCTGTTCCAGACTCAGTCCTTTTCCTTTTCGGATATCTTTCAGATTCTCTGCGATCAATTCATTCAAACGATCCAATTCATGTCCCTCCCTTTTGCAAAATTCCTGTATATAGAATTTTTATCTATTATATTGCATATTTTTTTTAAAGTAAAGAGACTGCAGAACTTTATTCCTGATTTTGTCTGCAATCTCTTTTATTTCAGCATCTATTTACTTTAAGTCAATATAATTGTGACTTAAAAGTTCTTCTACAACTGCTTCATAGCGATCCAGTTTCTCTGCTTTCCGGATCTTTTTCAGCTGTTTTTCCTTATCCGGGAACAATGTCCCAAGATAACACCAGAGTTCTTTCATCTTGAACAGCACATTCTTATCCCCACAACTTACCTCCTGGTAATCCTGATAGATCTGATCATGGAACGCTCTTAATTTCTTCGCATCGATCTTTTTTTCTCCGGATTCCATGATTTCAATCAGTTCCGGATTTCTCAAAATTCCGCGCCCCAGCATGATACAGGAGGCCTCTGGAAAACGCTTCTTTAATTTTTCCATATCCTCTGTTGTAAAAATATCACCGTTATAACACAACGTGTGCTTACATTCCTTCACTGCATCCGCAAATGCATCCAGATCCGGATGTCCTTTATAAAACTGCTGCTGTACTCTCGGATGTACGATCAGCTCTTCCAACGGATACTGGTTATAAATCCTCAAAAGTTCTCCCCACTCATCTGCATCAAATTTTCCGATTCTTGTCTTTATGGATATCTTCACATCTGCTTTTGCATAAATCTCATCCAGAAACCGGTTCAGTTCTTCTGTGTGGATCAGAAATCCCGAGCCGCGTCCTTTCGATACTACCGTCTTGGACGGACAGCCAAGATTCAGGTTCACCTCATCATATCCATACCCTTTTAACTTTTCTACCGTATCCAGAAATCCCTTTGCGTCATTTGTCAGGATCTGCGGAACCAGGTTCATCCCCGGATTGTGTGCCGGCAGAATATCATTCTTCTCTCTCGTATTAAAATCCTTTTTGGTATGCGGAACCAGAAAAGGAGTGAAATATTTCTCCATCGGACGGTAATGTGTATGATATGCTCTCCTGTATATATAAGTTGTAATTCCTTCTAATGGCGCAAGATAATACTTCACCTTTGTATCCTCCTGATCATTATCATTTTATTGTTCTGTCCGCGGCGGCCCGCTCAATTTCACAGACCGTCAGCCTATAGTCTTTTACCCGGAACTTAATCTCATACCCGGCATACTCCATTCCATATACTCTGTCCGGATCATTCTGATAAGACGGTCTCGGATCTTCTGCGAGGATCTCCCGCACGCATCCCTGCTGTTCATTTGGAAGTTTTAACAGAAGTTCCTCCGGTATCTCTACCTCCAGCGCATAACCCTTCACCCGGTCGGCGAATCCGCCTCTGGCATCCGGCATACAGTCCACATACGGCAGATATGGCTTGATATCCAGTATCGGCGTTCCATCCATCAAATCTGCTCCTTCGACTTCAACAACCATACCTTTTTCCGGACTTTTCTCGATCCCAAGCAGCCTGACACAGGACAATCCGATCGGATTCGGCCGGAACGGCGACCTGGTTGCGAATACACCGCACCGCTTATTCCCGCCAAGTCTCGGCGGACGTACCGTCGGACTCCAGTTCTCCCTGACCACCTCTGAAAATTCCCAGATCAGCCACAGATGCGAATATTCTTCCAGTCCTTTTAGTGCCTCTTCTTTGCGGTATTCTGGCTCGAATACAATTGTTCCTTTTGTACTTACAAGTCCCGACTGCCTTGGAATTCCAAATTTCGTTGGAAAGTCGGTATGGATTCTTGCTATATATTCTAACTTTTTCAACTGCTCCGCTCCTTATTCCTCACCCAGATATTCTTTCAATCTGGCAATCTCTTCTTTGTGCCCGGCATCATCAAGCGGCGTCTCCAGATAGAATGGCAGATCTTTAAGCTTCGGATGGCGCAGCACATTCAGAAGTGCCTCCAGCCCAATCTCACCTTCTCCGATCACTGCATGCCGGTCTTTCCTGGAACCGAAAGGCATCAGACTATCATTCAGATGAATCGTTCTTAATAATTCAAGTCCCAATATCCGGTCAAATTCATCCAGTACCCCGTCCAGATCATGGACAATATCATATCCCGCCGCGAACACGTGACAAGTATCCAGGCAGATTCCAATCCGCTCCGGGTGCTGTACGCCGTCTCGGATCTGCTTTAACTGTTCAAAACGGTATCCGATCTCTGTCCCTTTTCCACTCATTGTTTCCAACAGAACCTTAATATTCTCCGTTCCTGTAATCGCCTGATCAAGTCCACGGATAATATTGGTAATCCCGGCTTCTTCTCCGATCCCGGTATGACTGCCCGGATGGAATACCAGGTTTTCAATCTTCAGTTCGTCCATACGTCTGATATCTTCCCGGATCACCGTACAGGCAAATTCATATGTCTTTTCCGTCGCACTCGCCAGATTCATCGTATACGGCGCATGTGCAAGAACCGGACCGAATGCATGGCTTTTACGGATCTGCTGGAATTTCTCTACTTCTTCTTGTGCATAAGTTTTATAACTGGATCCACGCGGGTTTCTGCTGAATATCTGCATCGTATTGGCATTCATCTTTACTACATTTTCCGCAGTCTTCGCAATTCCTCCCGCAATGGACATATGTGTCCCGATTGTATACATTATTTTCCTCCAAAAAATAGGCGTCAGAGAACCAGCATACGCCAGTCCGCTAACGCTCATTATATCATGATTTTTATTTCAGCAAAAGAATCTCTTTTTCCGGCAGTTTCAGATAATCCGGAATGCCCTTTTCTGTAAGTTCGTCCCATAGATTTTTCTGTACATACCAGCAGATATCATCACTTTCTTCTGTCTCACCTTTTAAGAAATATTTCCATTCAAATGGAAATTCTGCCTTTCCTTTTTCTTTAACCGGAATGCAGTTATCTTCTCTTTCGCCCCACACCGGGATGAATTCGTGTGCACGAAGCCCGATATGTGTAATCTCTGCATCGATCTCCTGTTCCAGATGAAGCCTTGTGCCCCAGTCCGGGATCTCGATACTGTGTTCATCCAACCTTTTTACCCGAACAATGTTCTTACATCCGGTAAGCCTTGCTGCTTCCACCTGTTCTGGGCAGTCAAAGATTGCCTTTGTGTCACCGTAACAGATCTGTTTCCCGTCATCAATGACCAGAAGTTCCTCGCTGAACCGGTAGATCTCATCCCTGCTGTGGGACACCAGGATCACCGTTCCGTCATAATCGCTTAAGAGTTCCATCATCTCCTGCTGCAGACGGTCTTTTAAGAAGACATCCAGTGCCGAAAATGGTTCATCGAGAAGAATAACGGATGGTTCGTATGCCATGATCCTCGCCAGCGCAACTCTCTGCTGCTGCCCGCCGGAAAGCTCTCTCGGAAGTCTTTTTTCCAGTCCCTCCAGGCGGAAATGACGGATCATCTTCTGTACCTGTTCCTGCTTCTTCTTTTTGTTACCGGCAAGTCCGGCTCCGACATTCTGCTCCACGGTCATCGTTGGGAACAATGCATAGTTCTGGAACATATATCCGACATTTCTCTTCTGTGGTTTTAAGCAGATCCTGGAATCAGAATCATACAGGACATGATCGCCAATCTGGATATGCCCCTGGTCTGGGTGCTCAATTCCCGCAATGCTTTTCAGAGTCAGACTCTTTCCGCTTCCGGAAGCACCGAGGATTCCGATTCTTTTCTTCGTGGATTTCCAGTGTACATCCAGCTCGTACTCTCCAAGTTTTTTATGTATCTTTACTTCCATCGCCATCTGTCGTTCCTCCTACCATCTCCGGATATTCTTCGTATTCTGACCGGTCACCAGATTCATAAGGACAATCAGCACGAATGCAACCAGCATAATGATCACAACCCAGATGCCCGCCGTCAGATAATTGCCGTCCTGGATAACCATTGCGATCCTCTGGGAAATGGTTCCCGTCTTTCCCGGAATATTGCCCGCAAGCATGGATGTTGCACCATATTCTCCAAGCGCTCTTGCAAATGTCAGGATCGTACCCGCTACCAGTCCCGGTCCTGCGGATGGGACTGCAACCTTCCAGAAGATCTTATATTCCGGCATACCAAGTGTTCTTGCCGCATGGATCAGATTCACATCGATCTGTTCGAATGCCGCTCTTGCATTTCTGTACATCAGCGGAAATGCGATCACGGTCGCTGCTATGATACAGCCAGCCCAGGTCTGTACAACTTTGATGCCAAATTGTTCGTACAGCAGGATACCAAACGGACGTCTTCTGCTGAACAGAAGAAGCAGGAAGAATCCTGCTGCCGTCGGCGGCAGTACCATCGGCAGTGTCAGGATCCCATCTGCAATTGCTTTCACTTTCGGTCCTGCCTTGATTACTCTTCTTGCGGCAAACAGGCCAAGAAAGAATGAGAATATCGTTGCAACAATTCCCGTCTTTAACGACACATATAGTGGACTGTAATCCAGTCCTTTCAGTATTTCTACCACTGCATCCATGTAACTTCCTCCTGTTTCATCTATTACATACTTCGAAAAACAGAAAACATACATCCACAACTGCCTGCATATTTTCTTTCTTTCATACTATGAAGCTTCTTATCTTTCTACGTCTGTGTCGAAATAGTATGCATCGAAAACTTTCTTAGTCTTGTCAGATAATACGAATTTGTAGAAGTCTTTTGCGGCTGCAGTCTGTGTCTTATCTGCTTCGTCATTCTGTACCTGACAGATTGGGTAGATAACATCACCTGTCAGATCATAGCTTACAACCTGGAGGATATTCAGTTTGTCTTCGTATCCATAAGTATCTGAATAGTATGTTGTTCCAACTTCACAGGATCCTTCTGCTACTGCTGTAAGTACTTTACTTACGTTATCTTCCTCACTAATTTCCACTCCACCAAGTGCCTGTGATACTTGATCTGTTGTAATGGCATCTACTTCACCGTCAGCCTTTAATGTTCCAAGATTTACCAGTGCCTGTCTTGTATATTTTCCAACCGGAACACTTCCGCCTGCAAGTGCGATACTCTTGGCATCTTTTAAGTTCTCAAGACCTGTTACCTTTGTGCCGCTGTCTTTTAAGGAGATAACTACCACCTGGTTATTCAGGACATTTGCTCTTGTGCCGTCTACTACCAATCCGTCTGCTTCAAGCTGATCCATCTGCTTCTGTGCTGCAGAGAAGAACAGGTCACACTCATATCCCTCTTCGATCTGTGTCAGCAGTGTTCCGGAGCTGTCTGCGTTAAATGTGATCTTCACTTCCGGATGATCTTCGTTGTACTCTTTTGCAAGCTCTGTCATAACCGTGTTCAGGCTTGCTGCGATGAATACCTGGATCTCTGTCTCTTTCTTGCTGCTCTTTTTGCTGTCATCTGTCTTCTTTTCTTCTGTCTTTTTATTTTCTCCGCATGCTGCCAGTGAAACTAGCATCACTCCTGCCAGGAGGACAGATGCGATCCTTTTTGCCATCTGGTTCTTCATAATACGCTTCTCCTTTTCTCTTGTCTAATAAATTTACCAGTTACTGTATCTGTAATAGGATTATTTTCTGCCACATTCCTGTACATTTCCTCTCAGGACATCCAGTCCATGAGGAAGTTTCGGAAGAATATACTCCAGTGCTTCCGTCACTGCTTTCGGGCTCCCCGGAAGATTGATAATGAGTGTCTTCTTCCGCAGTCCCGACACTGCCCGGCTGAACATTGCACGGTCTGTGATCGTCATCGAATAATTACGGATCGCATCTGCAATTCCGTTTGCCATCCGGTCGCAGACAGCGATCGTGGCCTCCGGCGTCATGTCTCTTGGGGCAAATCCTGTCCCGCCTGTTGTCAGGATCAGGTCAACCTGTCTCTGATCCGCCAGACGGATCAGCTGTTTCTTTAATCCTTCTTCACCATCCGGCAGAAGAATGGTCTCTTTTATGTCAAATCTGATATGATCTTTTTCTTCACTGTCTTTTAATATCTTTTCTATTGCCGGACCGCTTAGGTCATCTCGTTCTCCGGCAAATGCTTTGTCACTCAGCGTGATCACGGCTACACTGTATGGGCGGTCTTCCTGCGGCATTACGACTTCCACACAGTCACCCACACGGATCATTCCACCTGTCAGTACTTCTGCGAAAATGCCTTCTCTTGGCATAATACAGTCTCCCATCCGCTGATAGATCGCACAGTGGCTGTGGCATTCCTTTCCAATCTGTGTGACTTTCAGCCTGACTGCATCTCCGATCCGTATTTCGGAATCAACCGGAACATTTCTTAAATCAAATCCCTCTACGATCAGATTTTCTCCAAATGCCCCAAAATCTACATCCGCTCCCTTTTCCCGGAATGCTTCAATCTTCTCCAGTGCAAGAAGACTAATCTGTCTGTGCCATTTTCCGCCATGTGCATCTTCTTCAATGCCCCAGTCCGGCACGATCTTTGCCGTTTCTACCGGATACTTGGCAGTTCCTCTTCTGGGACTGATACAGATTCCTCTGATCATGCCTTTCTTCTGATTCATCCTGTCTTTTATCCTCCAATCTGTGCCATCTGATGTGCTTCCGTAATCGCTCCCGGCTCTTCAAAGCAATGCGCTGCCGGTTTCTGTTCAATGGCTCGTTTTATCTGTTTTTTTATCTCTTCCTCTGTTCCATTCCGCAGTAAATCTTTCAATGGATAGGTATCCCCATAACACAGACACGGCTTCAGGTCTCCGGTCGAAGTCAGCCGGATGCGGTTGCAGTTCTTACAGAACTTACCGTGCATCGCACTGATAAATCCGATACCGCCGGTGAATCCTGGAATCTGATAATATACCGCAGGTCCATTGCCGTGTATCTTACTGTCCTTTCGGATATCTGGATATACCTTCCGTATCTCATCCAGAAGTTCCAGATTCGACACACCTGTATTCTCCTTTCCATAACCGATCGGCATGAGTTCTATAAATCTTACATCAACCGGCAGGCTTTCAGCCAGTGTGATCAATGCCTTCCATTCCGTTTTGTCACCGTCAGACTGCAACACCGTATTCACCTTTGTCCGTATCCCACTTTCTGCGGCGGCCGCTACTGCCTGCCGTACCGTTTCACAGGCGTCGGTTCCGGTAATCTCTTGATATTTTTCACGATCAAGCGTATCCAGACTGATATTGATCCCGTCCAGTCCGGCCTTCTTTAACGCTTCCAGATTGTCTTGTAACAGAACGCCATTCGTCGTCATCGTGACCTGTGTGATTCCCGAAATATTTTTTATCATTCCAATCAGATCGGCGCATCCTTTCCGCACCAGCGGTTCCCCGCCTGTGATCTTGATCTTCTGAATGCCAAGCTCTGCTGCAAGTATGCACACTTTCCGGATCTCTTCATACGTCAGGATCTCCGCCATAGACACCTGCGTGATTCCGTCCGGCATACAATATCTACATCTTAAATTACAGCGGTCCGTAATGGAGATCCGCATATAATCAATCACTCTTCCTGCCGCATCAATCATAGCTCCGTCTCCCGGTCAGCTTCCCATATGCCGCTTTTTCCACCTGTTTTCTTCAATAAACGGATACCGGTCATGCACATGCCTTTGTCGACCGCCTTACACATATCATAAATCGTAAGCAGTGCCACCTGAACTCCGGTAAGTGCTTCCATCTCTACACCGGTCTTCCCGACCGTCTTCGTCGTACACCGTGCTTCAATCTCACAGGTTTCCTCTATATATTCAAATTCCACTGTAACCTTGCTCAGGTTCAGGATATGGCACAACGGGATCAGCTCTGATGTTCTCTTCGCCCCCATGATTCCTGCAATCCTTGCAGTTCCCAGGACATCTCCCTTTTTCATTCCACCCGTCTTTACTTTTTCAAAACATTCCTTCGACATGCGGATTCTTCCCATTGCCGTTGCCTCACGCATCGTGTCTGCTTTTTCACTGACATCGACCATCACTGCATGCCCCTGTTCATTGAAATGCGTAAATTCTCCCATGATTACTCCTTCCTTATCATATCCGGATCACCTGAACTTTTTCTCCTTCCGGATAGGTCCGTTCTCCCTCCGGGAATACCACCAGACAATTGCTGCCAATCCCATTCTTAAGCTGTCCGTTTCTCTGAATCTGCGGAAGGAACACGCCTTCCTCATCACATTTTCCTTTTACGATCCGTTTTGGCTTCCCGGTCTTTACAAATGTCTGTCTCAGCACTTTTGTCTCTTTCTTCTGTATATATACCTCTTCTGCCCTGTCCGCCAGATATCCGCCGACTAATAATTCAAATAATGCCGCCACTGCAAATGGATTACCGGAAAGCGACAGAACAGGGATGTCCTCTACTACCGAAAGCATTGTCGGCATTCCGGGTTTTACCCGTATCCCGTGAAATAGTACCCTGCCGTTCAGGCTTTCTATGACATCCGGAACGAGATCCTTATCTCCTACTGATACCCCTCCGGTTGTCAGGATCAGATCTGCTTCTTTTAATACCTCACTGATCTTGTCTGCGATCTTGTCCCTGTCATCTCCCGCGGTTTCATACTGTAGTATCTCACAGCCCATCTCTCTTAATCTCGCACACAGCCAGATTCCATTTGCATCATAGATTTTCCCGGGTTCTAATGATGTATCTGCATTCTGCAGCTCATCACCGGTTGTAATCACTGCAGCCCTAAGTCTTCTATATACAGTAATGTCCCGTACTCCCGCAGACGTAACTGCCGCCAGCAGATAAGAATCCACCAAAAGTCCGGCTTCTGCCAGCAATTCCCCGGCAGAAAAATCTTCTCCTTTCGGGCAGTAATTTTCTCCCGGTCCCACATTATTATAAATTTTGATTGTTTTCCTGTCCGGATCCGGATCTGCTATTCTTACATAATCCGTATCTTCCTGTTTTACTACACAGTCTGCTCCTTCCGGTATCATTGCTCCGGTCATGATCCGGACTGCCTGATGTGGTTCCAGTATAAGCTCTGTCTTTTGTCCCGCATACACACACCCGGCAACTTCCAAGGTAACCGGATGCTCAAGATCTGCCCCGCAGACGTCCCGGCTTCTCAGTGCAAATCCATCCATCGCTGACCTTGGAAACGGCGGCTGGGTTACTGCCGCATATACCGGCTCTGCCAGAATCTGTCCCAGACAGTCTGCTGCCGGTTTTTCTTCTTTTTTTATTCCCGGCATACAGATTTGAAATAATTCCTGTGCCTCTTCAAGTGTCACTCTGGATGGTTCCACCTTTACGCCTCCTTTCCGAATGGACAGACCGGATAATGGCACTCTTTACAACCAAGACAGAGTCCTCCGTGTCCCATCCGGATAATATCTCTCCGCTCAATCTTAATCCCTGCTGCCATTCTCGGCAGGATCAGATCGAATACGGTTGCTTTTGCATACATCACACAGCCCGGCAGTCCCACGATTGGTGTATCGTCTTCAAAGTAAGCCAGACACAACATCGCACCCGGCAGTGTCGGTGCCCCATATGTGACGATTTCCGCTCCGGAAACCTTGATTGCACCCGGTGTCTTATCATCCGGATCTACACTCATCCCGCCCGTACAGATAATCAGATCCACTCCCGCTTCCTTCATTTCTGCAATTGCGTCCGTGATCATTTTCGTATCATCACTGCATAATACATGCTTTGTCATCTGGATTCCAAATGTCTCCAGCTTCTTTTCCACTATAGGAGTAAACTGGTCTTTGATCAGTCCTTTATAGACTTCACTTCCGGTTGTGATCACACCTGCCGTTTTTAATTTCCACGGTGTTACCTTCAATAACGGTTCCGGACCCGCCTTTTTTTCTGCTTCTTCCAGTCTCTTTTCATCTATGATCAGCGGAATCACCCGCATTCCTGCGAGCTTGTCGCCTTTTTTTACCGCTGTGTTCGTGTGTCTGGTTGCGATCATGATCTCATCCACACTGTTCACATCATATAATCGTTCGACATCCACCTGGAATAATCCGTCGACATCCGCAAGCAGTTCAATTTTGCCTTCTTTTACAACTGACGGATGCATATTTTCATTCTGCGTAATCCTGCGCAGACGTTCCGCACCTTCATCCTCATGAAGCATGCCTTCTGTCTTCTCCCAGACATACAGATGTTCTTTCCCTATGGAAAGAAGCACCGGAATATCTTCTTCTGTGACAATATGTCCCTTCCGGAATCTCGCATCTTTGATCACTCCCGGAATGATCTGCGTCATATCATGACACAACACATGTCCCACTGCATCTTCTGTTCTGATCAGTTTCATACTTTTTCCGCCTCGTTTCTTTATCGTTTCTCGTTTCAATTCTTATCAATGTATCTATCATCTTGTACCTGTCATCCAGGCACATTCCGTTTCATACTCTACTATAGATTTTCTATATGTTGCATATTCTGCTGTATATACTGAAGTAAAAAAACCGCCGTTTTCCCAACATCGTCCAACGGGAACACATTTTCACAGTCCTCCACATCCACATCACTGATCACTGCCAGACATTCTTCCGGTCGTAACGGCATCGGTTTTTCGTTTTCTTTCCGGTGCAGCATGATCTTCGGCCACGGTCCGTGCTTGAATCCCTCTGTCAGAATCAGATCCACACCATCTATCTTTTTCAGGAATTCTTCCGGATCAACTGTTCTGTTGTCCATCAGCACCGCTTTCTCCGAGGAGATCAGACCGGTCACGTCTGCTCCGGCTTTGGTAAAGCGGTCACTGTCTTTTCCTTCGTGATCGATATCAAACCGGTGTCCGTCATGCTTTACGATCGCAATCTTAAGCCCATATGCTTTCAGCTTCGGAATCAGTTTTTCCAGAAATGTCGTCTTACCGGTGCCGGAATAGGCCACAAACGATACAACCGGGGTCTGCTGTGCTTTTTCTTTTATTTTCTCTGGTATTATTTTCCGATATTCTTCTGGTGTATTTATATTATAAAATTTTCCCGGTCCGTCTGTAATTCCCTGAACTGCCACATAACATACCCTCAGATTTTCCAGTACATGCTGCACTTTATAATCCCCGGTCTTTAACTGTTCTTCCAATATCTTCCATACAGATTTCCTGTACCATGCACAGAGCACATATTTTTTCCCGGTCTTGTCTACCGGGATCACTGCATCAATCCCATCTATCAGATAGTCTTCCAGTTCCTGCGCCACATCCCAGTCAACCAGCGGCATATCACAGGATATCACCCAGACCCGTTCATGGCTGCATTCTTTCAGCGCCGAGCACAGACCCATCAACGGTCCTTTGTCCTGTTCCAGATCTTCGATATGTCTTGCCTCTATCTCCGGATAATCCCGCCGGTCTTTTACCGAAAGCAGCACCTCATCCGCACCACTTACATGTTCTTCGATCTGTTGTAAAAATGTCTTCTTTCCAATCAGAAGTCCTGCTTTATCCTTCCCCATCCGGGTACTTTTCCCGCCACAGAGGATTATGGCACTGATTTCGGATTTTTTCTTATCTGATTCTGTTTTCATATATTAAAAACCTGCTCTTTCCGAAAAAAGAGCAGGCGAAATATAAGAGAATCTGCCTGTGACATTTTTTACGAATGCTTTGACAGCTTCTCCTATGTGCTTTGGTAAACAAAGGTGCTGCTCTCCTTTCCAAATACGCGGGAGGCAGATACGTTTCCCTATCTACCCTGAGGAACTGACAGACCTGTCATTCCTGGCCGACATCCCATCATCACAATTTTTATGGATCTTAGGCATGAAGGCTTCGGAGAACCTTGTATTTTCAATTATTTTAACATGCATATTATAAACGGAGTTCTCCGTTCTGTAAAGAAATATCTTCTACTATATCCGTGAACGCGATCACCGGCGGCTGATTTGCCACGTGTTCTCCAATCTCTTTTTCCATCCATGTCAGATTGTACCATCTGTGGAATTTATATCCACAATTTGTGAACCAGCCGACCATACGATATCCCAAATGTTCATGGTAATGGATACTTGCATTCGTCAGGTATTCATCTTCATGCTCGGTACATGCAATACACGCATTCATATTTAACACATTCTGCCGCTTTAATATCTTCTCCAGCATGTCGTATAATTTTGTCCCGATACCCATTCCTTTTTTATTCTGATCCACGTAGATAGACGTCTCTACATTCCATCCTCCTGCCGGTCTCTCGTGAAAAGCACTTGCATATGCATATCCACATATTTCTCCATTCACCTCTGCCACAAGATATGGATATCTCTCCAATACATGCCGGATCCGTCCTCGGAATTCTTCCACCGTCGGCACATCATATTCATATGTAATCACTGTATGTTCTATATAAGGCGCATAGATTACAAGCAATTCTTCCGCATCCTCTTCTTTTGCAATCCGGATTGTAATCTCTTTTTTCTCATTGGTGTTCATTCTATATTCAACTCCAGTCTGCTCTTATTATTTATTTCTCCACTATTATAAACACGTCCGTAAAAAAATGCCATCTCTCTGCAGATTTTTCCTGCAAAAGAGATGACATTTTTACATATTTTATTATCCCTGGTTCTGTGCCGCAACCAGATGTGTTGCTCCGTATTTTTCGCGAAGCTTTGGTTTTTCAATCTTTCCGGTAGGATTACGCGGAACATCTGCAAAGATGATCTTACGAGGTCTCTTATATCTCGGAAGTTTCTTACAGAATTCCTGAATATCTTCTTCTGTACATTCAACTCCCGGTTTCAGTTCAATGATTGCTGCTGAAATTTCTCCCAGTCTGTGATCTGCAAGTCCAATAACCGCCACATCCAAAATAGCTTCATTGGTACGTAAGAAGTCTTCAATCTGTACCGGATAGATATTCTCACCACCACTGATGATGACATCTTTCTTACGGTCAACAAGGAAGATAAATCCGTCTTCGTCTTCCATCGCCATGTCTCCGGTATACAGCCATCCGTCATGCAGAACTTCTGCTGTTGCCTTCGGATCTCTGTAGTAACAGGTCATGACGCCTGGTCCTTTGACCGCAAGTTCTCCGGTCTCGCCCTGTTTTACCGTCTCGCCCTGTTCATCGATAATCTTAGCTTCCCATCCATATCCGGCTTTACCGATCGCACCGACTTTATCGATATTATCCACGCCAAGATGTACACATCCAGGCCCGATGGATTCGCTCAGACCATAGTTCGTGTCGTATTGGTGATGCGGGAAGTATTCTTTCCAGTGTTTGATCAGGCTTGGTGGTACCGGCTGTGCACCGATATGCATCAGTCTCCACTGGTCCAGATCATAATCTGCAATATCCAGTTCCTTATTGTCCAGTGCAAGCAGAAGATCCTGCGCCCACGGAACCAACAGCCATACAATAGTACAGTGTTCTTCCGATACTGCCTGTAAGATTGTCTTCGGACTTGTTCCTTTTAACAATACTGCTTTTCCTCCCGTCAGAAGACTTCCGAACCAGTGCATCTTGGCCCCGGTATGATATAACGGTGGAATACATAAGAATACATCATCCTTCGTCTGTCCGTGATGATTCTGCTCTGCTTTTGCTGCATGCATCAGGGATTCATGGTTATGTAAGATTGCCTTCGGGAATCCTGTTGTTCCTGATGAGAAATAAATTGCTGCCTCATCGTCATCATTGACATCAATCTTCGGAGACTGACTGGAACAGTTCGCCGTATGTGCATTATAATCCTCGGCAAATCCCGGACATCCGTCTCCTACAAAATATAACAGACGTCCTTTGCTGATCTCATCTGCAATCTCTTCTACTCGTCCGATGAACTCCGGTCCGAACACCAGAATATCAATCTCCGCAAGTTCCACGCAATATTTGATCTCATCCGCAGAATAACGGAAGTTCAGTGGTACAGCCAATGCTCCGGTCTTCAGAATTCCGAAATAAATTGGCAACCATTCCAGACAGTTCATCAGGAGAATCCCCACTTTTTCTCCTTTTTTGATTCCTCTTTCAATCAGAAGATTGGCAAATCTGTTTGCCTTTTCGTTAAATACATTCCATGTGATCTCTCTTCTATAATAAGCCGCGCGTGAAGGTTCGATCAGATCAAACTCCTTCCATGTAGTTCTTTTTGTCTCCGGCATCTCCGGATTGATCTCTACCAGCGCAACGTCGTCTCCGTACAGGCGGCAGTTTTTCTCCAATATATCTGTAATCGGCATTGGAAAATTCCCCTTTCGTGTTCATTCATAATTCTTTTTTATGAATTTTTTGCGTAACAGCTTTCGCGCTTTAACGCTTTTATTCATTAAAGTCTATGATACTCAATTTTTTGTAAAATGTCAATCCATATTTGTATTATTTTCCATCCAATCTCTTTTTTCCACACTTTTGTTTGATTTTTCCATCTCTCCGTCCTATAATAGGCACCGGGTGATAGAAAAATGAATTGGATATATAATCATAAACGTGCATTACTGCATGTCAATCTTGCATTTATCGGCGGACTGACCGGTGCTTATGCCATCTTAGTCCGTGGCGGCAATTTTGGTGCCGCACAGACCATGAATCTGATTGAAATGGTCCTAAACTTTACGGAAATGAACCTGACGGATGCCTTCCTTCGTCTGGCTATTTTTATTTTATATGGCCTTGCGATCATTGCCGCATTTTTAATCGGCGAACATTTTGCCTCTGTAAAATCTTATATCGCACTGGCGGTAGAGGCCGTCTGCATATGGATCGCAGGGATCATTCCGACATCGGTCAATCCCCTGATCGCACTGTTCCCTGTATTCATCCTGAATGCATACCAGTGGCAGGCTTTTACCACTCCGGAATGTTATAACAGTTCCACGATCTTTTCAACGAATAATTACAAGCAGACACTTCTTGCATGGACCAGATATCATATGACACATGATCTGGCTCAGAAGAAACGGGCATTGCTTTTTACGAACACGCTGATTCTCTTCCATCTGGGGGTTCTGGTTGGATATTTTGCGGTAGAATACCTCGGAGCTCACGGAATATGGGTTGCGTTTGTTCCACTTGTTACCGCTGTAGGGCTGGTGATTCCGGTTGGTGAGGAGCAGGTTGTAAAGGATGTTGAAGCAACATTAAAAGAAGGAATTCACAGGACGGAGGAAGTAGTTGTTCGGAAGGTTTGATTTCGTTTGATTTTCTGCTTCATGATGGCCTGAATAAAAGTATAGCAGTGGTTACTGTGCATATGCACAGCAACCACTGCTATACTTTTATTCAGTTACGTTTTCACATGCTATGAAGATGAAATCGCGGAAGCCTTCTTACAGTGCTGCTTTATATATCTTGTACATATCTTCCTCATGAAGTACCTTCGCAGATCCTTTGCTTCCCTTGCATCCGATGCTGCATTTATGTGCCATCAGTTTCAGTTCTTCATCTGTAGGATCAATGCCAAGTTCATGGATAGAAGTTGGCATCTTGAGTTCACGGAAGAAGTCTTCGATGGCTTCGATTCCACGTAATGCCACATCGTCTGCGGTTCCTTCCGGGTCTACCCGCATGACGTTCATTGCAAATTTTTCGAACCTAGAAAGGCAGTCTTTGTATACATATCTTGCCCAGGAACCCCAGATTGCCGCAAGGCCTGCACCGTGTGCCACGTCAAACAGTCCTCCGATCTCATGTTCCAGTGCATGGGAAGCGAAATCTCCTCCGACAACCGCGCCACAGCCTGTCAGCCCGTTATGAGACAGACTTCCTGCCCACATTACTTCCGCACGTGCATCATAGTTCTTCGGATCATTGATCAGAATTCTTGCATTCTCAATTACCGTACGCATCAGACCCTCTGCAATACTGTCTGTGATCTCCATATTTCCACCATTTGTAAAATAGCGTTCCATCGTATGCATCAGAATGTCTGTGCATCCGCATGCTGTCTGATAATCCGGCAGTGTCATGGTCAGTTCCGGATTCATGATTGCAAAGCGCGGTCTTCCATAGTCATTGCGGTATCCTCTCTTGATCCAGCCGTCTTCTTTTGTAATAACAGAAGAATTACTCATCTCACTTCCTGTCGCTGCAATAGTCAGTACAACACCAATCGGAAGACATCCTGTTGCCTGGCGCTTTTTGTCATAAAAATCCCATACGTCCCCTTCATTGGCAACTCCATATCCGATTGCTTTTGCAGAATCGATCGCACTTCCGCCGCCTACAGCAAGGATGAAATCTACTCCTTCTTTTTTCGCGAGCTCGATTCCTTCATATACCAGTGAAAGTCTTGGGTTCGGTACTGCACCACCAAGTTCTATATAGTCAATCTTTGCTTCATCCAGGGAAGCCTTTACTTTATCCAATAATCCGGTACGTTTGACGCTTCCGCTTCCGTAATGGATCATTACTTTCTTACATCCCTGTTCTTTTACCAGTTCTCCACATTTGTCTTCTGTATTTTTTCCAAATACAACTTTGGTTGGTGTGTAATAATTAAAATTATACATAAGGTCTCCTTCTTTTTGGTATAAAAAATATGCTATAGATTTCTCCATAGCATATTTTAATCTTTCTCTATGATTTTTTCAACAGACGTTTTACCGCTTTATGCAGCTCATTGATAATAATTTATTCCGTCCGAAGTGCCGTAACCGGATCGCTCTTCGATGCTTTCTTTGACGGGATCAGTCCACCAAGCAATGTCAGTACCACACTCAGTGCGATCAGCACCAGTGCCGGAATAACCGGAAGCACTGCATTTACATTGGAATTATCTGCCACCGCATGAATGATCATATTGCCAGGGAGCAGAAGCAACAGCGTCAGTCCGATTCCGATCAGTCCCGCACACAGTCCAATAATGAAGGTCTCCGCATTAAACACCTGAGATACATTCCTCTTCGATGCGCCGATCGCCCTTAAGATTCCGATCTCTTTCTTCCGCTCCAGCACACTGATATACGTAATGACTCCGATCATAATTGAAGATACGACCAGTGAAATCGCCACAAATGCAATCAGCACATAACTGATCGTATTGACGATATCTGTCACCGATGACATCAGAGTTCCCACTACATCCGTGTAGGAAATCACCTGTTCATCCTTGCCGGCTTTCTCCATCTTCTTGTTATAACGATCCAGATAATCCACTACCTGTTCCTTACTTTCAAAATCTTTAGGATAAATGTCGATCTCGCTTGGTTTTGCGAAGTCAGCATATCCTAATTTCTGCAGATTGCTGTCATACGTTGCACTCGCCGTTCCGCTCATAGACATCATAAGTTCTGTCAGATCATCCTCCGTCATATTGAACTGAAATGCCTTTGCAAATGCATCTGTATCGATCTTCATCGCATCTGGCATGACACTCTGGAGATTCTGTCCGATCTGTGTCATGGCAGATTCCATTACTTTACCCATACCGGAAGACATCTGTCCGACGATCTGCTCCATGGCCGACGAAATCTGTGTCTCAAGTGCATTTCCAAAAGATTTCGCATACGCTCTCATTGCCTGCTTCATGTAAACATTCATCCCGGATGAAAGCTGGCTTTCCAGACTCTTCATGTCCAGTGTCTCTGAAAGACCGTTACTCAGCCGCTGTTTTCCATCTGCCGTTCCGAGATAAGCTGCAAAGTTCTCACCCATCTTTGTCACATCTGCATATCCTTTTTCCTGTGCATAGCTTAAATATCCAGCCGCAAGTTCCTGCGCCATTGCCTGCAGATCCGCTTCCGATATCTCAATATCCACATCTTTATACAGGTCATTCACCCAGTCTGTTATGATCTGCTTTGCTTCTGCCGTCTGTAAATACTGGCGGAAATATGTTCCGTACTGGTCCGCACTGATATCTCCGATTCCCTGATCCTTTACGTATTTTTCAAACCCCTGCATGATATCTGTCAGAAGCTTCTGTACCTTTTCTTCTGTAATGGTTACTTTTCCACTCTCCTTTAGAATCTTTGAAAAATACTTTTTCATGATCTGCTTTGCACCATCTGTTTTCAGATATTCCGAGAAGTTATCTCCCAGATGCGAATAATCTGCTTCCGGATGCGTCTTCGCATATGCCTGATACCCTTCCATCAATGAAACAGCCATCTTCTGCATTCCGCCCGGTTTCACCTTGACATCCAGCCCCGACAGCATATCTCCCAGACCTGCCGACGGAAGCCCCGACAGATTCAGATCCACCTGATCCAGATTCACAAGTCCGGATAAATTCAACCTATTGCCATCCAGCTTAAATGCATCCTGCAGATTCACTGCTTTCGAAAAGTCCAGTGAATTTCCGAGACTTCCTGCAAGGTCTGTATCTCCCATGCCGAATGCTTTCTGAAGTGCGTCTTCATCTACGCTGAATAACGAGTTCATATCCAGACCATTATCTCCGGAATCTTCACCGAATTTCTCTCCGGTAAATACATTGATATCCGGACTGGCTTTTTGTTGTTTTACGATCTCACTGTTTTTTGCTTCTTCTGCGACATGCGTCATAAGCGAATATGGATAACCGATTCCCATATTCAGTGCAGTTGCCTTCGAACCTTCTGCCGGCTGCACGATTCCGACAATCTTAATATCCTCTCCGTCTGCCACCAGTTTTTTCATATATTCTGCATTATCACTTTTATCTTTCCAGACTTTATACTGGCTGTCATATTCATAATAGTCTGCCTGATTCACAAGCTTAAACTTCTTGTTCAGAATATCTTTATAGATGTATGTTCCCAGCGAAGACGGTGTCTTGATCTCTTCTTCACTTGCAAAAGCTTTGATCATATCATCCAGTTCCATCTGATCTCTGAGGCCAAGTGTATATAGAAGGAAATCACTCATCCCGCCGTCCTGACTTAATACCAGTACGCATTCATTATATTTTTTCGGCCATCTTCCCGCCTTGACATCATACTGCTTCTCGTACAGACTTGTGTTCTTTGGCATGCGGTAGAACACATTTGTACTCATCATGGATGACATCATACTGTTGGCACCGGAATCCGCTCCGATTCCAATGGATGAAAATGATTTGTCCGGGTGTACCTGTCTGACACCATCCGAATCCTCTCTGTATATCTGCGGATCCACATCATAATCATACTCCACGGCATTTGTATAGGATTTTAACGCATCATTATCCTTTTCCAGATGTTTTTTCAATGATTTAAGGTCATTGGTATTCATCTTGGAGAACATATTTGTAACCATCTCCATGACTTTTACCTGACCATCTTTGTTCTTCTTACCGGACGAGTCTTTGCTCTTATCATCCGTTCCGGTATTTCCAACCATCATGGAGGTAATGTCAAATCCCGTACTTTGGATCTGTAGTGGATATTCCGACAACGTCTCTTCCTCGATTGACTGGATATAGCCGTTCACTCCATTAGAGAGTGCCAGAATCAGCGCAATTCCTATGATACCGATAGAACCCGCAAAGGATGTCAGTAATGTCCTTGCTTTCTTCGTCTTTAGATTATTAAAACTAAGAGCCAGAGCCGTCAAAAAAGACATGGAAGATTTTCCCATATTCTTATGTTCCGGTTCTTTTAATGTCTGCTCATCCACAATGTATTCGTCCGTATCTGAACGTATCTTCCCATCCCGCAAATTCACGATCCTGGTCGCATATTCTTCTGCCAGTTCCGGATTGTGTGTAACCATAACAACCAGCCGGTCTTTGGCTACTTCTTTCAGAAGATCCATGACCTGGATACTGGTATCACTGTCCAGTGCTCCCGTCGGTTCATCCGCCAGCAGGATATCCGGATCATTCACCAGTGCCCTTGCTATCGCCACTCTCTGCATCTGGCCGCCGGACATCTGGCTTGGTCTTTTGTGAAGTTGTTCTCCAAGTCCTACTTTTTTCAGCGCATCAATGGCACGTTTTCTTCTCTCTTCTTTTCCGATTCCAGAAATTGTAAGTGCAAGTTCTACGTTAGACAACACCGTCTGATGCGGGATCAGATTATAACTCTGAAATACGAATCCGATCGTATGATTCCGGTATGAATCCCAGTCTCTGTCCTTATATTTCTTCGTAGATATTCCGTTGATGATCAGGTCGCCGCTGTCATAACGGTCCAGTCCTCCGATAATATTCAGAAGCGTAGTCTTTCCCGATCCACTGGGACCTAGAATTGCCACGAATTCATTATCTCTTAAGTTCAGGCTCACGTCATCCAGCGCCTTCTGTACCAGATTACCGGTCCTATATTCTTTACAAATATGCTGTATCTGAAGCATGTATTCTTTTTCTCCTTCTTCCATCTGTTATTTTTTTACAGACATCTGTTATTATTATACAGAAATATTTTATAAAATCCGTATTTTTATACTTTTTTAATCTTTGCTTTTTATTTAGAAATATATCCGCTAATCACAGTCTGATTTTTATCTGTATATAGCATCGCAGATGTTAACCTTTTCACCAAATACAGTTGACTTTTATTTCCCGTCATGTTAACCTTTTGTCTATATCAGTTAACAAGTGATTTATATTACACACAAAGGAAGGTAACACCATGATTTCAGAAGTTCATACACACGAAGATCCTATATTGACACGCGAAGAGGCCATCGAGATTTTAAACACTCCGGACGACCAGTTAGATGCTCTCATCGAACGTGCCGGAATCCTCCGTAAAAAATATAAAGGGAACCACGTCAGCATTCATATTCTGACCAATGTCCGCAGTGGTAACTGCTCTCAGGACTGCGCTTACTGTGCGCAATCCTGTCGCTCTAATGCAGACATCGACACTTATAAATGGGTAGAAGACGAAAAATTATACAATGATAATGATTTTGTAAATGAACATCATCTTTCCCGCCACTGTATCGGATTAAGCGGCATGGGATTCACAGATGCAGAGATCGAACAGCTTGCCGGACGTATCCGCAAGATGAAAGAAACCGGAACCCATCTCTGCTGCTCCATCGGATTCTTAACCGAAAAACAGGCAAAAATGTTAAAAGACGCCGGACTTGACCGTATCAATCATAATCTGAACAGCAGCCGTAATTATTACAGTCACATCTGCACCACACACACTTTTGACCAGCGTGTGGAAAATATACATATGCTTCAGAGACTCGGTTTCGAGATCTGCAGCGGTGGAATCATCGGTATGGGCGAAAGCAAAGAAGACGTTGTAGATATGCTTTTGGAACTGAAAGAAATTAATCCGGAAGCTCTCCCGATCAACTTCCTGCTGCCGATTCCGGGTACTCCTCTTGGCGATCAGGATATCTCGGGACTGACTTATGAATATGGCATAAAGGTGCTCTGTCTCGCAAGACTTCTGGTTCCGCAGTCAGACATCCGCTGTGCGGCAGGACGTGAAGTGTATTTCAAAGGACATGAAAAGGAATTGTTAAGTGTTGTAGATTCCATCTTTGCCTCCGGATATCTTACCGCAGGTGGTCAGGGTATTAAAGATACTATTCAGACGATAACAGATGCGGGATTCACTTATGAGATAGAGTCTGCATAAATTGTTATTCTCAGGTTAATAGATACACTTCCGGTCTCACAATAGTTACGGGGATTCTATTAATTCACTACCGCGTTAGATACACATGGAATAAAAGTTGGACAGGAATGCTTTTCCAACTTTTATTCCGGTCCGGGTAGCTAACTTAGTGAATTAATTAGAAACTACATCTGCTTCCTCACCACCATATACTCATCCCCATTCCGATAATAAGGGCACTGATAATGCTGGTCTGAAATAAGACGCATATATTCATCTTCATCCATATTGATATCGCACATATAACTTTCGTAATCTTCGTCGTATGTATAATAAGTGCAGCTTTCGCAACTATTCTGAGCCATTATAATTCCCCTTTTCTTAATTTGATAATTGAGTTTTTACATTATTGCATAATTTTTTTCATTATGATCTGTTTCCCATTGATTATAGCATATTTCTTGGTACTGTACGAAAAAAAGAGCATAAACATTGCGATTACGGGTTGCCCAAGATTTGTTATCCATGCTATATTTTATGTGATATTTTTATCAAAGTAATCACACAAAGAAAAAGTACTAAAGGAAAGGGTTATTATGGATTCAATGTTTAACACTCCACAAGAAGTTGTACAGGCCAACATGAATGGCGCTGTAAAAAAAGCTACAACTTCTAAAAAGAAAGTTCTTTTCATGGGAATCATGGCTGGTGTCTGCATCGCGCTTGGCGCACAATCCAGTAATGTTGCCATGCATGATATTGCAAATGTCGGTCTTGCACGTCTGGTTGCCGGCTGCGTCTTCCCGGTCGGTCTGATGATGATCGTCTTTATCGGAGGCGAATTGTTCACCGGTGACTGTATGATGACAATGGCCTGTATTAAGAAAAAAATTAGTGTAGCTGCACTCATACGGACACTGGTTATCGTTTATATCGGTAATATGGTTGGTGCTGTTGCTCTGGCATATCTGGTATATCTGTCCGGACAATATAATTATACCAGCGGCGCTCTTGGGGCATTTACGATCAAAGTTGCTCTTGGAAAGGTCAGCTTATCTTTCCTTCCTGCTCTGATTTCCGGAATCTTATGTAACATTCTGGTATGCGCTGCAGTATTGATGGCTTCTACCGCGAAAGATATAGCAGGAAAATCACTTGCTATCTTTTTCCCGATCATGGCATTCGTTGTATCCGGCTTCGAACACTGCGTTGCAAATATGTATTATATTCCGGCCGGAATCTTTGCTTCTATGAATCCGGATTATGTTGCAAAAGCGAAAGAATTATATGGTATCACCGGCAGTCAGATTGCTGCTTTAAACTGGGGAAACTTCTTCACCATCAATCTTCTTCCTGTTACAATCGGTAACATTATCGGTGGCGGATTTATCATCGGCGGATTATTCTTCTATCTGCACGGAAAGAACTGTAAATAAAGGCTTGACGGAATCGTGGATCTTCTGACGATCATTCCCGCTTTCTTCCTTTCCGGATTTGTTATCTTTCGGATGCTGCGTGTAGCATGTCTACACTTCTTACCGTAGGCTATGGTGACATTTACCCAATTACAACTCTGGGACGTATAATGGCAATCTGCATCGCTTATCTGGGGGTTGGTGTCGTTGCTATTCCTATCGGTATTATCAGCGCCGGTTTCGTTGAACAATATCAGCGAAAAAGCAATATTTCCGATCTCAAAGATATGGATATAAAAGAAAATACATTCTACGGTTAAATGATATTATGATCATACGCACAGAAGGCCTGGATAGTTGATACGCTATCCAGACCTTCTATTCTTTTCATCATTTTCTATTCCCGAACCAATCTAGTAATCTTTCCCGGCTCTTATAAGTTTTATTTTTCCAATTCCCGGATCATTTCTACAAGCTTCTCTGCAGTTGCTTCAATTCCAAGCCTGGAACTGTTAATACACAGATCGTACTCATATGGCCTTCCCCAGTTTCTGCCGGTATAATAGTCGTAATAAGCTTTTCTGTCTTTGTCCTTTTTTCTTACCATGGCTGTTGCAGACTTTTCATCTATAGACAACTGTTCCATCTTTCTCTTCACACGCCATTCAAACGGGGCTGCAATAAACAGACTAATATGATCAATCTTTGCTTGTTCCAATATATAGTCCGCACAGCGTCCGACAAATACACAATCTCCTTTTTCTGCAAGTTCTCGTATGATCGAATTATATGCCAGATGCAAAGCTTCATTCGCCGTCATTCCATTCAGTTCCTGGTTCGGCACATCATACCATACCTCATGCAGCCACGGATTATGCTTTTTCTCATCTGCTTTTTCCAACACATCTTTTGGCATCGCTACGATCTTCTCCGCTGCTCTGTCAATTAAATCTCTGTCATATAATTCCAGTCCAAGCTTTTCTGCAACTTTTCTTCCGATTTCGTGGCCACCGCTTCCAAATTCTCTTCCGATACATATAATCATAAGCTTTTCCTCCTTTGTAAGTACCGATTCTCTCGTTTATCTTAAATATAGCTCTTTTCACTGTATTTTTAAACCAACAATCTGAAGGAAATGTCTATTATCAGAATCTTCTTTGCCCGATCTGCATATTTTCTATTTTTTTCTCACAAGCTTCACAACCGTCTCAATATGATCACAAAACGGAAAATTATCCACCGGCTGGATCTTCACAGCCTGGTATCCATGTCTGGTCAGATATTTTAAATCTCTCGCCAGTGTCTCCGGATTGCAGGACACATAGACCACTCTCTTTGGGCCAAGCTTTATCACAGAAGAAAGGAATTTCTCATCACTTCCGGCTCTCGGCGGATCCATGAATACGACGTCTGCTTTTTGGTTCTTCGAATCCATATCTACCATGAATCTTCCCGCATCACCTGCATAGATCTCGGCATTTGTGATGCCATTTTCTTTTGCATTGATTCTTGCGTCTTTTACCGCATCTTTGTTCAGTTCTACTCCGATCACTTTCTTCGCATTCTTAGCCGCGATCAGACCAATTGTACCGGTTCCGCAGTATGCATCGATCACTGTCTCTTTTCCGGTCAGTTCCGCATAGTCCATGGCTGTATTATAGAGAACTTCTGTCTGCACCGGATTTACCTGATAGAACGATTTTGGAGAAATGCGGAATGTACATCCGCATAACTTGTCTTTGATAAATCCCGGTCCGTAGATCGGCTTTTCCTTTTCTCCCAGTACCATACTGGTCTGCTTGTTATTCACATTCAGTACTACGGTTGTGATCTCCGGATGCACTTTTCTCAAAGCCTTCACAAAGTTATTCTTTGATGGCAGGATCGGTGAGCCCAGTACCAGCACCACCATGATCTCACCAGTTTCAAATCCTCTGCGGACCAGCACATGTCTTAAAAGCCCATATCCGGTATCTTCGTTGTATGTCTTAATCTTAAAAGACGGCAGAAGTTCACGGATCGTGCGGATGATCTCCTGACTCTTCTTATCTTCGATCAGACACTCTTCCACTGCGATCACACGGTGCGTTCCTTCTGCATAAATGCCGGATATGACATTGCCCTTCTTGTCACGGTCAAATACCGCATGTACTTTATTTCTGTAAAAATATGGATGTTCCATGCCAATGATCGGGCTGACTTTGCAGAATCCGCCTAACAGCTGTTCTTCCTGCTTCTGCTTTCTTTTCAGCTGTTCTTTATACGGCATCTTCTGGAACTGGCAACCGCCACATTTTTTATCAATCTTACATGCAGATTTATTCTTTGTCTGCTTTCCGTCTTTCTGTTTCTTATTTTGTATCTTACTCTTCTGCCCGAATTGCCCAGCGCATTTTCGTGCATTTCGCACGGCTGTTGCGGAAGCATTCTTCTTTGGACGGTCGGATGACGTCTTTTGCGATCTCACTGTACAGTCCCTCCTTTTTCCATTGCTTGAATGATTTCTTTACAAGACGGTCCTCTCCGGAATGGAATGTGAGGATTGCAACTTTTCCGCCCGGCTTTAATACACCCGGCAGCTTATCCAGGAAATCATACAATACTTCAAACTCATTATTCACATCAATGCGAAGCGCCTGGAATACTCGCTGGCTGGATTTCCGTACTGCTTCTTTTCTTTCTTTTTCCGGGATAAATGCAAGTGTCTCTTCGATCACCTGATGAAGTCCCGTTGTTGTCTCGATCTTGCCGCCTTTGCGGATCTTCTCTGTGATTGCTTCTGCGATTTCTTCTGCATATGGCTCATCCGAATTTTCAATCAACATGCCGGTAAGCTCTTCTTTTGAAATATCCCGCAGTCTTTCTGCTGCGCTGATTCCCTTTTCCGGATTCATACGCAGATCTAAAGGTCCCTCTGCCTTGAATGTAAAACCACGGTCCGGATTGTCAATCTGCATAGATGACACACCCAGATCTGCCAGTACGAAATCAAACTTTCCGGCCTCTTCTGCCACTTTATCGATATTTGCGAAATTCTCAAGCTTTACCGTCAGGATATCCGGCCCGAATCCCTTTTCTTCCAGTCGTTTCTTTGTCTTCGCCGATTCGATCGGGTCTACATCCAGACCATAGATATGCCCTTCTCCCTGCAGTTTTTCCAGCATCTTCGACGTATGACCGCCGTATCCCAATGTTGCATCCAATCCCTGCTGTCCCGGCTGAATATCAAAAAAGTCCAGAATCTCATTCACACAGATAGAAATATGCATCCCCGCCGGTGTTCTGCCTTTCTTGATGACTTTAGAAATGGTATCTGCATACTTTTCCGGATTCAACTCTTTGTATTTTTCTTTATAATTTCTCGGATGTGTTCCGGAATACCGGACTCTCCGTTTATGTTTCTTCTCCTGATTTTCCTGATTCTCCATAATCTCTCTCCCATTTTGTCAGTTGTTCCGGTATATCTACATCCCGAAGTTCTGTTTCTTCTGTTTCGCAGAGCAGCACATCATCCATATGTGCTCCGATGATCTGTTTCCCGCCTTTGTCCCCGGAAAGCCTGCTAAGTTCATCAAAAAAGCATCGATCCCACAATACAGGATTTCCCATTTTGCCCTTTCGCCCGGCACATACGATCTTTCCAGGATATTTCTTACCTATATCAAGCATACGGGCAAATGTTGCGGCTGTCAATCCCGGCTGGTCACATACAATGAACATTGCACCTTTTAATTCCGGATTTTCTTCCAGTGCTTTCTGTAGTCCTAATCTCAGGGAATGTGAGATTCCAAGATCCGGTTCCCAGTTCTCCACTACCAACATACCCTGTGCTTCTGCTGCACGTTCTATCTCTTCGAATCTCGTCACCGCTACCTGTGTACATAACGGAAATGCCCGCATCTTACGAAGGGTATGTTCGAACATTCTTCCCCCGTCCAGTTCTTCTAACAGCTTATTACTGCCATATCTGCTTGACTTTCCTGCTGCCAGAAGGATCATTGCATAATCCTTATCCGCCAGACGTGCTTCTGTCGCCCGCACTACAGAACTGCCGATCTTATTCGCCTTATCCGAAATCAGGTAACACAATTTCCTGTCTTTTCTTGGATCTACATCTCCGATCTTCAGACCTTTTTTCACCTGCACACCTTCCTGCAGCATGCCTCGGATCACACCGTCCAGCTGGGAATATACAGGTTTTCCTCCTGTTACGGCAAGAAGCTGTCCCTTCTTTACAATATCTCCGATCTGTGCCTTTGGCTCCATTCGGCCATTGCCAGACGCACGGATCAGGCGCTCCAGCGCATAACCGCCCACATATCCAGGAACGCCGGTATTCGGAATCGGCTGTCCGTCATAGATGATATCCGCAAGCGTCTCACCACGCATCGTTTCTATCACAGCATGAACATCTTTTCCCGCAGTAAATCCCGGACCGAGACCGATCACATACGGTGCATCCGTCCGTCTGGTCCCCATATTTTTCTTTGCAAGGATGGCATCCACAAGTAGATCCGGGTGAAATTCCTTGCGGATCTCGGCTTTCGGATCTACGATCACGGCAATCTTATTTTCTTCCAGTACAGCCAACGCTTCCTGATAATTCCGGACAAGGATTCCTTCTATCCCTTCCACTTTTGCCCTGCCTTCATAAACGGCTCTGGACATCGCCACTTCCCTTCTTACGGTAAGCGGCACTGCAATATCCGTCATGATCACCTGAAAGCCCGCCCGATAAAGTGCTACACCCACGCCGGTAGCCAGGTCTCCGGATCCCCGGACCAATGCCTTTTTCTTATTTTTATAAATTTCTGACATATCTACCATCTTTCTTCCAGCGGAATCAGGTCCGATGTTACGTGGACTTTGCTGATCTGTCCTGAAAACTCTGTATCTTTTGTATTCTTCTCTGATATATACTTCTCTGACAGCTTCTTTCCAATATCTTCCGCAAGCTGCATTGCCGTCTGTTTCTCTTCCTCTGTATCAGCCTGATTCAGTATAACCTGATATTCCATCTCATCCGTCACACATTTGCGTCCTGCACTCCGACTTACCGCAAGTGTCATAATATCTTCTGGACGCAAAATATCTTCCCCTGTCTTTCCAAGAATTTTCTCCACTTCTCCGATACGAAAACATACATCCTTTATCTTTTTTCCAATCGCACGCATCCCATAGACATTCAGAACTATGCCCGTTTTCTCACAGATCACCGGCTCATGTTCTGCAGGAGCTTTCACTGGAAAATGCTTTGCCCCGTCCGCTTCCAGAAGCAAAAGTACAGGTTCCCGGCTTACTTCTTCCAGAAACTCCTTCTGAAATGATGCAAGCTTTCCTTTCCGTATCTCACGCCCCATCCACACAGCTTCGTAATCCGACAGCTTCTTCCGGAACATTTTCATCGATGGTTCTCCCAGAAAATATTCCGCATTTGTTTTTTGTATATGCGTCGTTGTTGAGACCGCGCATGGAATCCTTCCATCCGAATTTTCCATACATTCCCGGAGCATTGCACGGATCACCGTTGTCTTTCCGCCGCCCCCTACGACCGATACTATCTTATGAAAATCTTCTTTATAAATTCCAACAGCCTGGCATAAACTGCCAGGCTCTTTCCATTCACCATTCGTATAACTTTTTATCATATATGAATTATTTCTCAGCTTTCTTTTGTGTTCTCGGAAGTGTTAAGTTTAACACAATTGCTACGATCGTTGCAAGTACCACCGGTGATTTTCCAAAGATCGTCGTTACCCATTCCGGGAACTGTGCCAGAGACGCATTTGCCTGTGTCACACCCATTCCGACTGCAACCGCAAGTCCTACTACTGTTGTATTGCGGAAATCCATCGGCTCCGTTGTGATCAGTTTGATACCTGTCATTGTGATCGATGCAAATACCGAGATTGTCGCACCGCCGAGTACACAGTAAGGAATCGTTGTCAGTAAAGAAGAAAACTTCGGAATCAGTCCTGCTGCCAGTAAGATCACGGCGGCCATTCCCATTACCACACGGCTGACTACCTTCGTTGTAGATACAATACCTACATTCTGGCTGTATGTTGCCGTCGGAAGTCCACCGAAGAATGCACAGATAATATTACTGATACCATAGCCCACGATTCCACCTGTCAGTTCTTCGTCTGTCGGCATACGGTCCATAGAACCTGTTGTCGTTGCAGAGAAGTCTCCGATTGCCTGTACCGCATTGATTGCGAACAGGATTCCAATTGCCACACATGCAGAAGGCTCGAATTTGATACCAAAATGCATTGGCTTTGGAAGTTGGAAGAATGATGCCTGTGCAACCGATGAAAAATCTATCATTCCAAAGAATAATGCCACAATATATCCTCCAATGATTCCGATCAGAATCGATGCCAGTTTCCACACACCTTTTCCATAATGGTTCAATACCGTAACGATCACAAGGGTAATCAGTGCTACCAGCCAGTTCTGCCATGCACCGTATGATTTACTGCTTGCACCGCCTGCCATATAGTTGATTGCCGTCGGATACAGAGACAGTCCAATAGAAAATACAACCGTTCCGGTAATCAGCGGCGGGAAAAATTTACGGATTCTCTTAATATTCAGTCCGACTAACAATGCGATCACACCACCAACGATCTGTGCTCCCAGAATCGTTGCAATGTCAAAATCTGCTGCGATTGCCTGCATACTCGGAACATATGCGAAACTGATTCCCATCATCACCGGAAGCGCCGATCCGATGCGGAAACTTTTTGTCTTTATAAAAGGAAATAACTGCAATAATGTAGTCAGTGCCGACATCACCAGTGCAGCCTGTATTAAAATAACGGAATCTTCCTGCGAAAGCCCCGCCACACCCGCAACAATGATCGATGGTGTTACACATCCGACGATCATCGCAAGCACATGCTGGATTGCAAGCGGCAGTGCCTGTCCGATAGAAGGTTTCCCATAAAAATCAAATAATGCCTGATCCATCTGTTTTGCTTCTTTTGTACTCATACATATCCTCCCGTGTACATTCTGCTCTCATATTTTCAACCTTAAATATTATATATTTTTCTGCTTTTTTTGGGTAGACCTGTAGTTATTGAATGTTTTAATGAAACCTTATAAGCTGTGGTTATCAGAGCTATTACATTTCGTTATACACGCATTACATTTTATCATGATAAAGTACTAAAATTCATGATACAATGACAGATAGAGATTAAAGACAAACGGAGGAATGAACAATGGGAATTTTGTCTAATATTGAACCAAAAGAAGTATTTCAGTACTTCGAAGAATTAAGTATGGTACCAAGAAGTACCTTCCACACAAAAAAGATCAGTGATTTTTGTGTAGAATTTGCGAAAGCACACAATCTGGAATATATCCAGGATGAAATGAACAACGTTATTATCAAAAAACCTGGTACTGCCGGATATGAAGACAGTGATCCGGTCATCATCCAGGGACATCTGGACATGGTTGCTACAAAGACAACTGACAGCGATCACGATTTCGAGAATGATCCTTTAGACCTTTTTGTAGATGGTGATCTGATCGGGGCAAAGAACACCACTCTCGGCGGTGACGACGGTATCGCAGTCGCTTATGCTATGGCAATTCTTGCCAGCACAGATATCCCGCATCCACCGATCGAGGCTGTATTTACAGTTGATGAAGAGATCGGTATGGGCGGTGCACATCACCTCGATACATCCGTATTAAAAGGAAAGATCTGCCTGAACATCGACTCTGAGATTGAAGGCGTTATGACAGTCGGATGTGCCGGCGGATACATTTATGATACTTTTATCCCGATCGAATGGAGTGAAGAAAGCGGAACCAAGATGACAATCTCCCTTTCCAATCTGCAGGGAGGACATTCCGGTGCCGAGATTCAGAAGCAGCTCGGAAATGCACATAAGATCATGGGACGTGTTCTGTATGCACTTGCAAAAGATTACGACTTTAACATCGTAAGTACAAACGGCGGAAATGCGGCAAACGTAATCGCACAGTACAATACGACTGAGATCATCGCAGATCCTGCACAGGCTCAGGATATCATAGATGCTGTTGCCGGACTGGAACAGACTATCTACGCTGAATTTGCCGGACAGGAACCTACTTTATCTCTGAAAGCAGTTTCCGATGGCGAAACGACCTTAAAGGCCTTTGATGCAGATACTACTTCACATGTAATCGGATTCCTTTATGGAGCGATCGACGGTGTACAGTGCTATGACCGTGCATTCCCTACCGCTGTAGAATCTTCCCTGAACACAGGTATTGTTGAGACTACTGAAGACACTGTAAAGATTAAATTCCAGGTTCGAAGCTCTGTCGCTACCAAGTTAGATGATATGCAGAACAAACTGGATCTTGCAACGGATCTTGCAAGCGCATCCCGTGAGATTTCCGGTGAATATCCGGCATGGAGCTACAATGCAGATTCTGTGATCCGTCCTAAGGCAATCGAACTTTATAAAGAAATGTTCGGAAAAGAACCTACTGTTGAGACAACTCACGGCGGACTGGAATGTGGAATCTTATACGGCAAGAAGAATGATCTTGATATCATTTCTTTCGGTCCGGATCTTACAGGTGTGCATACATATAATGAACGTGTACATATCGCATCTACACAGCGTATGTGGAACTACCTGAAAGAACTTTTAAAAGCATGTAAATAAACATAAAAATGCAGAGACTTTTAAAGGATTACTTCAATCCTTTTAAAAGTCTCTGCGTTTTTGTTATGTTCTATTACTTCTTCTACTTCATTATATCTGACATTCTAAGAACCGGACGGAATTCTCACAATCAGCTTCTCCTCATCATTTTCCATTATTGTCAGCACCGGCACATGCTTTTTACGAAGCGCATGTACTACCGGATAAGTCGAAAAGACATTTCCATTCACACATACCGCCTCCGGTTTGTATTTCAGAATTTCTTTTACCTGTACTTTTATCCGCTTCTTCCATTCCTGCTTTTCCATCAAAACTTCTCCATAGATTCCATCTGTCTCCATCTCCGGCGGCTCTGACAGCGGCATCTCATGTACCGTTACATTCTTCATTTCCGGAAGCATATGCAGAAGTTCTTTCACTTCTTCATCACATGTTCCGTAACAGACAATACACGGCGCTTCTACATACTCTTTGAGGCTGATTTCACACGCTTTTACCGCATCCTCCAGATTCTCTGTCGACATCAGGAAGCCGCCTTTATGACAGAATCCTGCTCCTGAAAGTCCGGTTGCTTTCTGTAATGCTTCTCCCTCCAGCCCAAGCCAGGCTTCTGGAAACGCACATTTATAATTCATGGAAAATTCTTTTTTCTGTGGCTGAATGCAATATCCTCCGCGATTTGACGGGAAAATCACAAATGCAATCTCCGTCTCTGACAGCCGTTTCTGGCATGGAACAAATTCCGGAAGAATCAGGATTCTTTCATCACATTTTCCCTCTTCTACTGCATCATCATGTGCCTCCAAAATCTCTTCTATCTTCCTGTCCGCCCTTTCATTTCCACGGAATCTCTCGAACTTGCTTTCCAGTATCATTCCAGCCATACTGACTGCATGAAAGAATGCATCATCATGATTTCCTTTTGCATCCCATGCCGGATTAAAACTTCCGATCAGCGAAGCCAGTTCATTCTTCTCACCGGTATTATCATTCTGATCGAGAGGCTGGACAAAGGATTCATCAAATTTTTCTGCCAGTTCTTCTCCAAGAATCTCCGTTCCTAACTCTTCCCACAAAAGTCCGAATGCCGCATATGGAATCCCGTTTTCCCTGACACGGCTGTCCTTCTGATGATGGTCATATGCTCCCCGTCCGATGTCAAATACAATGCCGTCATACTCTTCCGGCACCTGATTTCCCCTTGTAATCTGAATTTCCGGGTTCAGATATAATAACAAAGCCGATGAAAATATATCATCTGCATGAAATTTTCCCCCGTGAGTAAATGCTTTTGCATCTTTCTGTCTGATCTTATTCAATAAATTTTCTTGATTCATAGTTTCTGTTCCTTCTTTGAAAAAGGCAGTTTTTCAACATGTAAGTTCTGAAAAACCACCTTTTTATCATTCTTTATTATATTATTTTGCCAGGTATACGTCTGTATTCTCTGTGTCAAAAGCAGATACCTCTGCATGGTTATTTACATAAATACTGATCTGATTTCCCTGGACTTTTCTTCCTGTATCTTCCGCTGTAAATACATGTCCTCCGATAATCACCTTGGTTCCATATGGAATTACATTCGGATCAGTTGCGATTGTCTTTCCTTCTGCAACAGGTGTTCCCGATGCCGTAACTTTAGATGCTTTATCGCAGCAAATCTCGCAAGGACAATAATATGTAATCTGGAAATTTTCAAGTTTCTGTCCATACATGTCCTCTGTTGCATTGGCCTTTTCAATTCCGCCGCCTGTAAGAGAATAATCATCTTTCAGGATACGTGTTGCCCATACTGCATTTTTGGTATTGACTTTTCCTTCGATAATTCCGAGTTTCGTACTTGCAGCCTCTATCGTCCTGCCATCTCCTGCATACATGACCACATGATATACATACCCTTCTTTAGCATAGAAGATCAGATCTCCCGGCTGGGCATCTTCTACAGGAATCTTCGTTCCATACTGGCTTTGATCTTCTGCTACTCTTGGAAGGCTGTATCCATACTGTTTATAAATCTGCTGTACGAATCCAGAGCAGTCTGCACCGTCCGTCAGGCTTGTACCACCCCACACATATGGATTACCGATAAACTGTGACGCAAATTCCAGCATGGATTCCCGGATTTCTCCACTTGGCGATCCCTCTTTTACAGAAGTCAGTGTATAATATAATGCCTGATTTTCTTCTGGTTTTACCGTTTCTTTTGCTGTCTGATATTTATCCTCACCATTCGCTTCAATCTGCTTTTTTGTTTCATCACTGAAGTCCAGATACTTCTGTTCCACAAAGCCTCTGACATCTCCGGATTCTATATATACCCAATCCGAATCTTTATCTGCCAGAATATAGCACAACTGTCCCTGTGCCATTGTTCCTATTGTTCTGGCTGTAGTATTTTTTTCTTCTTTTATTTCCAATGCAGCAGAACCAATCTGATCATTTATAAGTGCTGTATCTTTAGCTGCCACTGTCTGGCCGGCTGTCACGCGCAGATACGTATATGCCTGATTGTCCTTTGCATCAACTGAAGCTTTTGCCGTTTTTGCAATTCCTTCAATTCCATTATATTCTGTTTCATCCTTTTTGGCTTTTTTCTGAGCCTTTTTCTGGTAAACAGTTAAAAGTTCTTGTGCCGCATCATCTGTATATACTTCTGAGGCCTTTACAAATCCCCTGACATCTCCGGATTCTACATAAAGCCATCCGTTTTCTTCTTCTTTCAAAATATAAAGCAAACCATCCTGTGGCAGCGTTCCCACAGTACGGACCTTTTCTTCCAACTGCTGGCTTACAAGAGCCGCATCCATGCCTTCCTGCTTCTGTTTTTTTTGCTTTTCCACTGCTTTTTGCAGATCCCTGACAGCTTTACTCTTTGCTTTTCTGACGGTTTTGTTCTTAATCTTCTTATCTTTCTTCACTGTCTTTATTTTTTTCTGCAATTTCTCAGCATCTTTCTTTGCATTCGCAACATCTGTCCTTGCTGTCTGTGTATTACTTCCGTCAATATTTTCCGGCACCGCTTCACGGATATTGATTTTTGTCTTTGCAAATGCATAATTTCTTGCAACTGTAAAAAAGCGGAAATCTTCCTTGATCTGTGGCAGTTTTACAATCTTCTGCTTTGCAATAAGTTCTTTATTGCTTTTTGCACTCTTTGTCTCATCTTTTTTCTTAGTTGTATCTGTCGCCTGTTTATTATTTGCTGTCGTGTGTTTTCCTGCAGCATTCGATGTACCGGAAACATTCGAAGTACCTGACGCCTCTGACTTACTCGGTGTATTCGGCGTATTCGGTGTATCCGGCGTATCTGGAGTGTCCGGCGTATCCGGTGTGCTCGGAGTGTCCGGTGTATCCGGTGTGCTCGGAGTGTCCGGTGTACCCGGTATATCCGGATTAGCCGGTATCTGCTCTACTCGTTCTCCTGTCACCGGATCTACTTTCTTTCCTGTCACGGTATCAATCAGATAGTTTGATTCTTCATCCAGCTTCACTTCACCTTTTTGAATCATATCCATGACTTTATCGGATACATCTGTAAGTGTATCTCTCCCATCTACGGATTTGGCCTGTAACTTTTCTGTCTGTACAGCATCTGACTGTGACATCGTGCTCTGTACATCTGCCAGAACAACCGACGGCGTACCTACGACAAGTCCAAATGCAAGCAACCCTGCAAGCGTTTTTGTTCCTAATCTTTTTGCGACTTTTACGTTTCTCAGTTTCAAAAATCTGGCTCCTTCCATATATATTTGCATTCATACATCTGTATGGTATAAACAAGATTCTTCCTTTTTTATTCTGGTATAGATTCGTATACACTGATTTTTATTATACGCCCTTCATTTTAAAAATTCCACCCTTGTTATTATCCTATTTCTATCAACTACTCAAATATTTTGCTCAATCTTTTCACTGTTGGACATTTTGTTCAAGCAACAATAAAATCCGCCTGGGTAAGCTTAAATCCTTTTCCCAGACGGATTTCCTGTTTTGTCTTATTTTCTTTCGTCGTTCCTTACATATCCAGAGGATATTTTGCAGTCAGCTCTGCAACCATTCCTTTGACTTTTTCAATGTTATCTTCACTCTGAAGTACGAGTGCGATACACTCTGCGATCATATCCATGTCGTCTTCTTTTAATCCTCTTGTTGTAACCGCCGGTGTTCCAAGTCTGACACCGCTTGTCACGAACGGTGATCTTGGATCGTTCGGTACCGTATTTTTGTTACATGTGATGTGTGCGGCATCCAGACGTTTTTCCAGTTCTTTACCGGTCACATCTTCTCCTCTTAAATCAATCAGCATCAGGTGATTATCTGTTCCTCCGGATACAATCTTCACTCCACGGTCCATCAGTCCCTTACTGAGTGCCTGTGCATTTTTGATGATCTGTTTCTGATATTCTGCAAATTCAGGCTCCAGGGCTTCTTTGAAGCATACCGCTTTTCCTGCGATCACGTGTTCCAGTGGTCCTCCCTGGATTCCAGGGAATACAGCTTTATTAAAGTTGAATTTATCTGCTGCTTCCTGATTACAGAGGATCAGACCGCCTCTTGGTCCGCGCAGTGTCTTATGTGTTGTCGTTGTTGTGACATCTGCGTACGGGATCGGGCTTGGATGAAGTCCTGCTGCAACAAGTCCTGCGATATGGGCCATATCAACCATCAGGTATGCTCCTACTTCATCCGCGATCTCACGGAATTTTTTGAAATCAATGATTCTTGCATAAGCACTTGCTCCCGCAATGATCATCTTTGGTTTTTCTTTTACTGCGATCTCACGTACCTTATCATAATCGATCACACCCTCGTCGTTCACTCCGTATGATACGACGTTGAAATATTTACCGGAAATATTAACCGGAGAACCATGTGTCAGATGTCCGCCATGATCCAGGTTCATACCCATGACTTTGTCTCCAGGCTCCAGCATTGCAAAGAATACTGCCAGATTTGCCTGTGCTCCGGAATGTGGCTGTACATTGGCATAATCACAGCCAAATAACTTCTTTGCTCTTTCTCTTGCAAGATCTTCCACTACATCCACACACTGACATCCACCATAGTAACGTTTGCCCGGATAGCCTTCTGCGTATTTATTTGTAAGCGGACTTCCCATTGCTGCCATGACTGCTTTGCTTACCCAGTTCTCCGATGCGATCAGCTCCAGATGCGAATTCTGTCTCTCCATCTCGGCCTGAATGGCGTCTGCAATTTCACTGTCTGCTTTTTTAATTTCATCAAATGCATACATATTTGAGTCCTCCTGGTTTGTTAAAAATTTGATTTATTTAATATGATATCACTTTACCACGGTGAATGCCAGTGTTTTTTGTAAAAAAAGAGGAAACCTCTGATGAAATTAATCATCAAAGGTCTCCTTTAATTTATCCATAAATCCTTTTTTCTTTTTGCCTTTATGTTCGTGCTCTTCCGCTTTTTCAGATTTCTCTGCTCCGAGAGAATTGCCGGTCAGCTCATCGAATTTACGCAATGCTTCTTTTGCTTCGGCACTTAAGTGTTCCGGTGTCTGGACCACAAGTGTCACATAATGATCGCCGCGAACCTGTGCATTTCGAAGAGATGGAACTCCTTTACCTTTCAGACGTACTTTTGTATCTGTCTTGGTTCCCGGTTTTACCGTGTAGATCACTTCTCCATCTACCGTCTTGATACGGATATCCGCACCAAGTGCTGCCTGTGCAAATGTAATCGGTACCGTTGAGAAGATGTGCATATCCTGACGCTGGAAGATTGGATGTCTTGATACCACAACCTCCACCAGAAGATCTCCTCTTGGTCCGCCGTTTACACCCGGCTCACCTTTTTCACGGATTCTGACACTCTGGCCATTATCAATACCTGCAGGAATCGATACGGATATCTTCTTCTTGCTGGCTACATAGCCTGTTCCGCCGCAATCCGGACATTTTTCCTTAATAATCTTACCAGTTCCCTGGCAATCCGGACAGGTCTGTACATTCTGTACCGTTCCAAAGAATGACTGCTGTGTATATACTACCTGACCTTTACCGCCACATTTCGGACAAGTCTCCGGAGATGTTCCCGGTTTGGCACCTGTTCCGTTACATTTCGGACATGGGTCTTTTAATACAACGTCCAATTCTTTCTCGCATCCGAATACAGCCTCTTCGAATGTGATTCTGACACTCTTACGGATATTCATACCTTTCATCGGTCCCTGGTTCGCACGACCGCCTCTGCGTCCGCCGCCGAACAGATCTCCGAAGATATCTCCGAAAATGTCGCCAAAATCAGCACCGTTAAAGTCGAATCCGCCATATCCGCCGCCTGCTCCCGCACTTCCGTCAAAAGCAGCATGACCAAACTGATCATACTGACGGCGTTTTTCCGGATCACTCAAGACTGCATACGCCTCAGAAGCTTCTTTGAACTTCTTTTCAGCTTCAGCATCACCCGGATTCATATCCGGGTGATACTTCTTGGCAACCTGTCTGTATGCTTTTTTCAAAGTTGCTTCGTCAGCATCTTTACTGACCCCAAGCACCTCATAGTAATCTCTTTTTGACTCTGCCATTTCCTATTCCTCACTTAATGTTCTTAGACTTCTTTGTAATCTCCGTCTACGACATCGTCGCCCTGGAATCCTTCTGGTGCCGGGCCTGCTCCTGCATTAGCTCCTGGCTGAGGACCAGCTCCCTGAGCTCCTGCTGCTGCGCCAGCCTGCTCATACATCTTTGTGAAGAGCTTCTGAGCACTCTCTGTCAGTTTTTCTTTACCTGCTTTGATCTCTGCAACCTGCTCATCTGTAAGAGTATCTGTATTTGCTTTTTCAAGTAATTCTTTCAGAGCTTTGCAGTCAGCTTCTACTGCTGCTTTGTCTGCACCGTCAAGCTTGTCGCCAACTTCCTGCAGAGCTTTCTCTGTCTGGAATACCATAGCGTCAGCTTCGTTCTTAGCATCGATTCCTTCTTTACGTTTCTTGTCCTGAGCTTCGAATTCAGCAGCTTCTTTTACAGCTTTGTCGATATCTTCATCAGACATGTTAGATCCTGCTGTAATTGTGATGTGCTGTTCTTTTCCAGTTCCAAGGTCTTTTGCAGATACATTTACGATACCATTTGCATCGATATCGAATGTAACTTCGATCTGTGGGATTCCACGTGGAGCTGGTGCGATTCCGTCCAGTCTGAACTGTCCGAGGGATTTGTTATCTCTTGCGAACTGTCTTTCTCCCTGTACTACGTTGATATCAACGGCTGTCTGGTTATCAGCAGCTGTAGAGAAGATCTGGCTCTTCTTTGTAGGAATTGTTGTATTTCTCTCGATCAGACGAGTAGCTACACCACCCATTGTCTCGATAGACAGTGACAGTGGAGTTACATCCAGAAGAAGGATGTCGCCGGCGCCTGTATCTCCTGCAAGTTTACCACCCTGAACAGATGCTCCAAGTGCTACACACTCATCCGGGTTCAGAGATTTGCTTGGCTCTTTACCTGTCAGACGTTTTACTTCTTCCTGTACTGCAGGGATACGTGTAGATCCACCAACTAACAGTACCTGACCAAGTTCAGAAGCTGTGATACCAGCATCTGATAATGCTCTCTGTACCGGCTCAGATGTCTTCAGTACAAGATCATGTGTCAGTTCATCAAATTTAGCTCTTGTAAGGTTCATATCGAAATGTTTTGGACCTTCTGCTGTAGCTGTGATGAATGGAAGGTTGATGTTTGTTGTTGTTGCTGAAGAAAGTTCTTTTTTAGCTTTCTCAGCTGCTTCTTTTAATCTCTGAAGTGCCATCTTATCTGCAGATAAGTCAACACCTTCCTGTTTCTTAAATTCAGCGATCATGTAGTCTGTAATCTTCTGGTCGAAGTCATCTCCACCAAGTCTGTTGTTACCGGCTGTAGATAATACTTCGATAACTCCGTCACCGATCTCGATAACAGATACGTCGAATGTACCACCACCAAGGTCATATACCATGATCTTCTGTTCTTTTTCATTGTCAAGACCATATGCAAGAGCTGCTGCTGTTGGCTCGTTGATGATACGTTTTACATCAAGTCCTGCAATCTTACCTGCATCTTTTGTTGCCTGACGCTGAGCATCGTTGAAGTAAGCAGGTACTGTGATAACAGCTTCTGTTACTTTTTCTCCAAGATATCCTTCTGCATCTGCTTTCAGTTTCTGAAGGATCATTGCTGAAATCTCCTGTGGAGAATATTTCTTATCTTCAATTGTTACCTTGTAGTCGGTTCCCATCTCTCTCTTGATAGAAGAGATTGTTCTCTCTGCGTTTGTTACTGCCTGACGTTTTGCAGGTTCTCCGACAAGACGCTCACCTGTCTTTGTAAATGCTACTACAGATGGTGTTGTTCTTGCGCCTTCTGTGTTGGCGATAACTGTTGGCTGTCCACCTTCCATTACGGCTACACAGCTGTTTGTTGTTCCTAAATCAATACCTATAATTTTACCCATGATAAATTTCCTCCTGTATGATTTTTTATTCTGATAATTGTGAATGTTCTTGTTTCTAGTTTGCTACTTTTACCATGCTGTGTCTTACAACTGAATCACGGTATGTGTAGCCCTTCTGAAATTCCTCGGCAACAATATTCTCACCGAAGTTTTCATCTTCCACATGCATCACTGCGTTGTGGAAATTCGGATCAAACGGCTGGCCTACTGCTTCAATAGGCTTAACCTCGATTCCTTCCAGAGTGGTAAGCAGATGTTTATACACCTTCTCCATTCCCTGAACGAACGGATCTTCTTTGTCTTCTTCCTTCACTGCATCCAGACCTCTTTCAAAGTTGTCTACAACTGGAAGAATCTTCTCTATGATATCTTTCGCTCCAACTTCGTACATCTGGGATTTTTCCTTTTCTGTACGTTTGCGGAAGTTATCAAACTCTGCCATCTGACGGGTAAGCTTATCTGTAAGCTCTTCGATCTTCTCGTCTTTTTTATCTTTTTTCTTGCCAAATAATTTTTTGCCAGATTTCTTTTCTGTATCTTTCGCTGTCTCGTCGGCTTCTTCGTTTTCCACTTTTTCAGAAGTTTCTGTTGTCTCGTCTGTATCTGTCTCTGCTTCTTTTGCTTCAGCAGCGGATTTTTTTGCCTCTTCTACAGCTTCTTTTACCATATCTTCCTGGCTTTTTTCCTGCTTATTTTCCAAGGGTTATTCCACCTTTCTATCATTCTTATGGAACATCTGATCCAGTTCTGTCTGGAGACGTTTCATAGATTTTAAAACATGTTCATAATCCATACGTTTCGGTCCGATAATTCCTATCGTTCCCTTCATACCATCACCCAGTTCGTAGGTTGCAGTTACGACACTGCAGTCTCTCATAGTCTGTACCGGAGTCTCATCTCCGATATATACCTGAATGCCGGTATTCTCATCCTGTGCCAGGGTCTGTGTAACCAGTTCGGATAACTGCTGTTTTTCTTCAAATGCACTGATGATTTCCTGTGCGCTCTGGTTATCACTCAGCTCCGGATATTTGAAAATGTTCGTCGCACCGCTTGTGTAGATCTGCATATCATCATCTACATGAATCGCATCTGCAACTGCATCCAATACATATCCGACTACCTGACTGTGGATTCCTGCCTGCTCCTTTAATCTGGCGATCAATCCCAGGTTGATTTCTTCGATCGACATGCCGTTGAGTGTTGTATTCAGCAGCATATTCAGCTTTAACAGATTCTCATTGCTGATCGGCTCATCAATGTTAATGATCTTATTCTTGATCACATTGCCTCCCAGTACGATGACTGCGATCACCTGTTCCTCATCTACCATAGATAACTGGATGAACTTAATCTTGTTTGAATTGTTCATCGGAGTCGAAACCATCGTTGCATAGTTGGTATTCGTTGCAAGAACCTTTGCTGCCTGTTTCAAAAGCTGATCCATCTTATCTGCTTTGTCAAGCATCTGATCCTGCATCTCATTCAGCTCCTGCTCTTTCTCCTCCATCAGCATATCTACATAGAGCCTGTATCCTTTATCCGAAGGAATACGTCCTGCCGACGTATGAGGCTGGATGATATATCCCATCTCTTCCAGATCTGCCATCTCATTACGGATCGTTGCTGAACTAAGATTCAGATCCGTGTACTTGGAAATCGTTCTGGAACCAACCGGTTCACCTGTCTCCAGATAATTCTGGATGATTGCATGAAGTATTTTCAGTTTTCTTTCACTCATCTCTTCATGATTTATCACCGGTACCTCCTCCTTTCGGTTTCTGGTTATTAGCACTCTTTTTATCTGAGTGCTAACACCTTTCGACTATTAAGATAGCACTCTCACATATTTTTGTCAACACTGTTTAGATATTTTTTAGAAAATGTAAAAAACCTTCTGATTACCACTTCTTTCGAATGCACATCAACGCAAACAGGCAGACTACTTATAATATATTGTCTGCCTGTTAATCACTTTATTCTTTTTCGTTTATATTGTTTTTAACGCAATTCCAAGGATATGTTTTGCACATCTCTGGAGATCCGCTTTGGTAATCCTTCCATTTTTTACGCCGTCTACAATATCCTCTACATTTTTCCTGCATCCTGGCATCTGAAGATCATTTCCTGCCTTAATGCACTGTACACCATCGGAATAGCTGTATTTCCCGCTTTCTGATACCATTCCAAGTGCCGTCGTATCCTGAGACGTATACCAGTCTGTCATAATAAAGCCTTCAAATCCCCATTCATCACGCGCTACATTCTGAAGCATGTCATAATGATTGGCGGCATGTGTTCCATTGATCAGATTATACGATGTCATGATCGCATATGGCTGTGCTGTCTTCACCGCAATTTCGAATCCTTTCAGATAGATTTCTCTTAATGCACGTTCGCTGATATGTGCGTTCGTGAACATACGGTTGTCTTCCTGATTATTTGCCGCAAAATGCTTGATCGTCGTTCCATGTCCTTTGTAAGACTGTACACCCTTTGTATCGGCTGCCGCACACAGTCCGGTAAGCAGTGGATCTTCCGAATAATATTCAAAGTTTCTTCCACACAATGGATTTCTGTGAATATTCATGCCCGGTGCCAGCCACAGGTGAATATGAAATTGTTCCATCTCTTCTCCGACAATCTCACCCATTCTCTTGATAAGATCCACATCCCATGACTGCGCAAGTGTCGTCGCAATCGGGATTGCCGTACAGTACTGGTAATAATCCTGCGCTCCTTCCGGCTGCTCTTTCGCAAACGGTGCAATTTCCATTCCGAACTGTTCCCCACCCGGTAATTTATTGCCTTCTTTATCCGTTTTAAAATGTGTCTGTAACCGTAATCCTGCCGGTCCATCTGCAAGGATCAGATTCGGGATCTTCCGCTTCTCGATCAGTGCCGACGTCGTATCCCCTGCTGCTCCCGGCACACATGCAGAAGATGACCCGATTACATTACCGCCTTCTTCCAGTCGTTCGGTTCCGACACAAAGATCGGCCATCTCTTCTACCGTAAGCTGTGCAACCAATTCTTCGAGTGATGCTGCCCCCTTCTTCACATCCTCCAGTGTTAATATCTCGTCCGGTCTTTTATCTTCCAGCGTAGTACGTATCACTTCATATTCCATGATCTTTTTCTTAAAGTTTTCCGCATAGATCAATATCGGGCGCATAAATGGTGTGTCATCCAGTTCCAGGTCAAAGATTGGGACCATATGATGAATCTCTTTTACAAATTCCTTATCCTTCATCACATTCTTTAAAAGAACCGTCTGAACCGTTTCATCCAGATCTATGACCGCGGCTACTTCCGTTGTACGTGAACTGTTCCCCACACGAATCGTATACTCGCCTTCCTCCATGACCCATGCTGCATCATAACTGTCATAAGATGCCATATCTTCTGTCGCAAATGTAACTGTTACCACTTCTTTTTCTCCCGGCATGAGAAGCTTTGTCTTGGCAAATCCTGCAAGCTCCTGTGTTGGTTTTTCCATAACTCCATCCGGTGCCGAATAATAAACTTGTACGACTTCTCTTCCCGGATATACCTTACCGATATTCGTCACTTCCACTTCTACCTTTACCAGCTTTTCATCTGCGGTCACTTCTTTGGTCACCAATAAGAAATCCGTGTATCCTTTTCCATACCCAAAGCAATACAACGGCATGATTCCAAATGTATCAAAATAACGATATCCGACATAAATCCCGTCACTATAGTATTCATCATCCAGATTGTCATCGCGGTAACTGAAAGTTCTCGATGACGGATAGTCATCATAAGATCTTGCCCATGTATCTGTTAATTTTCCTGACGGAACTGTTTTAGCCATCAAGACATCCGCCACTGCATGGCCACCCATATTTCCAGTCTGTCCGGTCAGAAGGATTGCCTGCACTCCGGAAATCTTCCGCAATTCTGTCAGATCTATCACGCCTCCTGTATTCAATAATACAACACAATTCGAATAATTTTCCGTCATAAACCGGATGTTCTGCAATTCTCTGTCACTCAGATAATAATCTCCTTTTTCTGCCCGCCGGTCTTTTCCCTCTCCGGAATTTCTTGCAAGCACATAAATGGCCGCATCTGCCTCTTTGATATCTGTCTCTTCGACAATTGGCTGCTCCGGTTCCTGAAACGGATGTTTGAACCCAAGGATTACCGATGGCTCTCCCGTCTCATCTGACATATCTTTTAATTTTTTCAAATATGTTTTCTGCGCCTCTTCCAGATCCCGGTCGTATCTGTCAAGCCAGTCTTCTGTCACGATCTCAAATCCGGCTTCTTCTAATCCCCGTGCGATTGAAACTGTTTTTCTTACATTGACATCTCCGGATCCTGTTCCTCCTTTCACCGTATGTCTGGCTCCCGTTCCATATAATGCAATCTTTTTTATCTTATCTGAAAATGGTAATACACCGTCATTCTCCAAAAGGACCATACATTCCCCGGCCAGATGACGTACTTCATTCTCATGCTCTGTCTCATACTTCTGAATTTCATTTGTTTTCGATGCATAAATCTGTGCCATATATCTTCCTCTTTTCCTATATTATATTTTTCAAATTATAATGCTTCTGTTTCTGATTTTTGTATTTTGCTTGCAGAAATATCAGCTCTGTGAAAAATTTTAACACATTCTTCTGTCATTTTTCCATACTTAACATCCATTATTTCAGATACATTACGGACATCTTAATTGCGGTATTGTAATTATTTTTATTTTTGTTGTTATTCCAACAACATTCTTTTTCTTCTTTATAGTACACTAATACCTGCAAAACAACTGATACCATTTTAAACATATTTCTATTTTTTAAGAAAAGGAGAATCATTATGATCAGAAAAATAATCCATATAAATGAAGAAAAATGTAACGGATGCGGTGCATGTGCCAACGCCTGTCACGAAGGTGCCATTCAGATGGTTGATGGAAAAGCCCGATTAATGCGCGATGATTTTTGCGATGGCCTTGGTGACTGTCTGCCGGCCTGTCCGACAAATGCAATCACATTTGAAGAACGTGAAGCGGATGCTTATGATGATGATGCAGTAAAAGCACATCTTGCCGCCAAAGGACCGGAAGCACTTAAGAAACACCTTGATGCAAAAAAAGCACATGCTCACGATAATGATGCACCAGCTCCACATCATGGTGGATGTCCGGGTTCTATGGCTCGTGAAATTCAACACACTCATAATAATGTTGCAAGTGCTTCTAATAATATGTCAGGAAGTACACCGACCGCTTACTCCATGGAAAGTCAGCTTCGTCAGTGGCCGGTCCAGATCAAGCTTGCTCCGCTGAGCGCACCATATTTCCAGAACGCAAATCTGCTGATTGCAGCCGACTGTACCGCATATGCATATGGCAACTTCCACAACCAATTCATTAAGAATCACGTTGTACTGATTGGATGTCCGAAACTGGATGCAGTTGATTATACGGAGAAATTAACCGAGATCATCAAGCATAATGATTTCAAAAGTCTTACTATCGTCCGTATGGAAGTTCCTTGCTGCGGAGGACTGGAGCATGCCGCTACAGAAGCGTTAAAAGCAAGCGGGAAGTTTATTCCTTGGCAGGTGGTGACGATTGGGATTGATGGAACTATAAAGGATATTTAATGCATGAAGCGGTCGTTACCCGGAATAGGAGTCACTGTTTGAGCCGTATGGCGAGTTTGACTCCTAGGCCGGGTGCTTTTAGAAAATTCTGACGCCCTTATAACTTCTTCATCGTAGAATCTTAGCCCGTAGCAGAATACCAAGTCTTTCTCATGGACCGGGGGTAAACCACGATACTGCATTAAACAGCAACTCACTGATCTTCCCGGATATACCTCATCCACTCTTTAATCTCCTTCTCATGCCCATTCTCGCTTGGTACATAGAATTTTTCTCCGACGATCTCGTCCGGGAGATACTGTTGTTCTACATAATGGTGCGGATAATTATGTGCATATTTATATCCGATGCCGTGTCCCAGTTTCTGGGCTCCTTTATAGTGGGCATCCTGCAGGTGTGACGGAACCGTTGTCTTTGTGCGTTTCACGCTTGCCATTGCATCAAAGATTGCATTGCATGCGGCATTACTCTTTGGTGCAGTTGCTACATACGTGACTGCCTGAGAAAGAATGATCTGTGCTTCCGGCATACCGATTCGTTCGACTGCCTGGGAAGCAGATACGGCAACCGTAAGTGCCATCGGATCTGCATTTCCGACATCTTCCGATGCGCAGATCATGATACGTCTGGCTATGAACTTGATATCTTCTCCTGCGTATAACATTTTCGCAAGATAATACACTGCCGCATCTGGATCGGAGCCACGCATACTTTTGATAAATGCAGAGATCGTATCATAATGATTATCCCCGGTCTTATCGTATTTGACTACACGTTTCTGAATGCATTCGGATGCAACATCCAGTGTGATGCGAATCTTTCCGTCTGCACTTCGTTCTGTTGTCAGGATTCCAAGTTCGACTGCATTCAATGCACTTCTGGCATCTCCTCCGGAAATGTCTGCAAGAAATTCCAGTGCATCTTCATCGATCACTGCCTGGTAACTTCCCATACCTTTTACCGTATCATAGACTGCCCTTGTGATCAGTGTCTTGATGTCTTCTTTGGCAAGCGGCTGTAATTCAAAGATGCTCGATCTGGAAAGCAACGCCCCATTCACTTCAAAATACGGATTCTCTGTCGTTGCGCCGATCAGAATGATCGTACCGTCTTCTACAAACGGCAGCAGATAATCCTGCTGTCCCTTATTGAATCTATGGATCTCATCCACGAACAGGATTGTCTTCTTCCGGTACATTCCCTGCATCTCTTTTGCTTTGTTTATCACTTCTTCCATGTCCTTTTTACCCGCAGTCGTTGCGTTGATCTGGGTAAATTCCGCACTGGTCGTATTGGCAATGACTTTGGCGAGTGTGGTCTTTCCTGTTCCCGGAGGACCGTAGAAAATAACCGAACTTAATTTGTCAGCCTTGATCGCCCTGTAAAGTAATTTGTCCTTTCCGATAATGTGCTGCTGTCCGACTACTTCCTCTAATGTGGTCGGGCGCAGTCTGGATGCAAGCGGTGCCTCTTTTTCCATGTTCTGCTCCCGCATATAATCAAATAAATCCATTCTTTCATCTCCATTTATCTATGTAAATTTTCATTCATCAGATCTGATTCTTAAATTCTGCGTTTTGAATCTAATTCATAATGAGTTCATCAATCGTTACAAATTCAAATCCTTCCTTCTGCAGGATATCTACAATACGCAGTGCCGCATTCACACTGGACTCATAACAGTCGTGCAATAAAATGATATCATTTTCCTTTGCCTGCGTCACTACTTTATTGACAATTTCATCTTCATTATTCGTTGTCCAGTCCAGAGGATCTATCGTCCACATCACAGGCATAACATCCAGTTCCCACTCCAGCTTCTTCTGCCAGGCTCCGAACGGTGGTCGCATATAAGAGACTTCTTCTCCTGTGATCCCGGTAATCACTTCATTTGTCATCAGAATTTCTTCTTTTGCCGTCTCATCCGGTACACGTGTGATTTCTACATGGTGATACGTATGATTGCCGACCAGATGCCCTTCTTCCGATTCTCTCTTTACAAGTTCCGGCGTATTTTCTGCATTTTCCCCGATCAGGAAAAATGTTGCTTTTACATTCCGCTCTTTTAATCCATCCAGTAGTTTCGGTGTCCATGCCGGGCTTGGTCCGTCGTCAAATGTGATTGCAATCTTAGGGGCCTCTTTTATCATATTCGATGCTACATACTGAATGGCCTTTTCATTACTTGAATGGGTATTTTCTGACAATTCCTTATGAGTTTTTTTCACTCCCACAACAGCCTCATCTTCCAACTGCACCATCTTTGTCAGAAGGAAATAGATGCCTAATATATAAATCAGCAAAATTCCCGCCATTTTCATCCTGGTCCGTCGTTTGTATGTTATATCTGATTTGCAATCGATATTTGATTTCATGTCACACCCGCATAGCATTATTTCATTTTACTATATGCAGGGGCAGGGAATTCCATACCCGGGTTCTTTTTCTGCCTTACTGCAATACGAAAAAGCTGCCATTGACATTTTCCTCTTGCATACTTTGGTATACAAAAGGCGCCAGAATTCTGACGCCTTGCTTTACCTTATATTTTTCTATATTATTTCTTACGTTTTCCCGGTACCGCTTTCTTTCCTGTACTCTTCTTATTCTTTTTCGATACAGGCTTCTTTTCTGCATTCTTCTTATTCTTTCTCGATACAGAAGCTTTTCTGACGCTCCATCCAAATGTTCCAAGTGAATCTCCCAATGTCAGATATTCTCCATGAGAATACGCCAGAAGTCCGGCTTTTCCAAGCTGTAATCTTCCCTTTTCATCCAGATATTCTTCTCCTACCTGAACAGCCTCTACTTTAGCCAGAAACATATGATGTGAGCCGAGTTCTTTGATCTCGGTTACTTTACACTCAATGTTCACCGGACATTCTTCTATGATCGGTGCATAGTCAAGCTTTGATGCTCTGCCGGCTGTCAGATGCATCTCTTTCCATTTATCAACATCACGACCGGAGCGTACTCCGCACCAGTCTGTTGCCTTTTTTAACTTTTCAGTTGTCAGATTTACTACGAACTCTCCGCTGTCTTTCAGAAGATCGTACGAATATCGCTCCGGTCTTACGGATATGTACAGCATTGCCGGATTCGTACATACCGTTCCGGTCCACGCAACCGTTATGATGTTCGATTTACCGGATTTATCTGCGGTACTTACCATCACGGCCGGGAGCGGATACAGCATATTTCCCGGTTTCCAGATCTGCTTTGCCATGTCTTTTTCCCCCGCTTTTTTCTACTGCTGTAATTCACTTACCAGAGTCGGTATCAGCTGTTTCTTTCTGGATACAACTCCCTTTAAGATCATCTTTTCGCTGTCTTCTTTCAGATCGAATGCATCAATGATATACTCTTTCGCTTTTGCGCCGCAGCACAATAGTTCTGTCGATTCATCCAGAATATCCGTCAGCATAAAGAATACCATCTGTACTCCATTTTTCTCCAGTACTTCCGGCAGATATGGAGTCAGCATCTCTTTCACTTCCTGCAGTTCTTCTTTACTCATCGAATTCAGCTGTCCCACGCCAAATACCATATCATTTACTGTAAACTGCTTGAAATCCTGGAAACAGATATCTTCTGCCGTCTTTCCTGCAAGACTGCTTCCTGCCTTGAACATTGCCTGTGCCTGTTCTTCCAGATTGATTCCTGCAATCTTTCCAAGTTTCTTTGCAACTTTTTCATCCAGCGATGTGCAGGTCGGCGAGCGGAATAACAGTGTATCGGAAATGATTGCCGAACACAGAAGTCCTGCAATCGTTGGTGTAATCTCTACGTCGTTTTCTTTATACATCTGATATACGATCGTTGCCGTACATCCTACCGGCTGGTTTCTGAAAAATACAGGTCCCATCGTCTCGATATTTCCCAGTCTGTGATGATCAATGATCTCCACGATCTCAGCTTCCTCGATACCGTCTACTGCCTGATTCTTCTCGTTATGATCCACCAAGATCACTTTCTTTTTACTTACATTTAAGAAACGACGTCTTGATACGAATCCCTTAAACTTCCCATGCCGGTCGATAATCGGGAAATCACGGTATTTCTTCTTTGCCATAACTTCCTTAATATCTTCCACATAATCACTCATATGGAAACAAGTAAGTGGTGTCTTCGTCATAAAGCGCTTGACCGGAACGCTCTGGTTGATCAGTCTGGCTGCCGTAAATGTATCGTGCGGTGTACTGATGATTACCGTACTCTGCTCATCTGCACGTTTGATCACTTCTTCGGATACTTCCGCATTCTGGCAGACTACCATACAGCTTACATCAATATCAAGTGCACACATCTGTGATTCTACACGGTTTCCAAGGATCACCAGATCATCTTTTTCTATAAATTCCTGCATAAGCTCCGGACTTGATGCACCGATTGCTACTTTTCCTTTTGTAAAATATCCATGTTCGTTACCGGTTACCATCTCTCCATCCAGTGTATTCATGATGTTACGATACTGTGTTCTTGCTTTGGAAAGGATCATATTATCATATACATCCATATAAGATGTCGCAATGTCTCCGGTTGAAATAACACCCAGGAGCTCTTCATCTCTTAAAATCGGAAGTGTCTTGATGTTATTCTCCTTCATCTTTGTCCATGTATCTTTCAAAGATACATTCGGTCCTACACCATCTATCTGGTGGATATCCATATCTTTTACCTGTAATTTGACATTCTCCAGAAGATTTGGAACCTTCACTCCAAATTTCTGTAATACATAGTGTGTCTCTTCGTTTATCTGACCGGCTCTTTTTGCAATATAATCATTACCGGTTATTTCTCTTTTTAAATTTGCATAGGCAATTGCTGAACAGATGGAATCCGTATCGGGATTCTTATGTCCCACAACGTATATTTTTCCTGCTTTCTTAGCCATATTTTCTCTTTCACATCCCTTTTTATATCATCTCTTAAGTATTAAGCTTGCCATCTTTTTAAGAATTCGTCAACCTTTATTTCTATGTATTTCGTATTTTTCTTTGAACAATATTATACTTCTATGCTATACTTAAGACAGTATAAAAGAACATTTTCAATTATGTTCTTAATAATAAGAAGGGAACTTAATACTATGAGCGAAGAATTATTACACGAAGAAACACAGAACGAAGGAACACCTGTTACAATGGCTGATCTTGAGGAACATTTTGACGATGCAAATCCATGGAATGTAGTAAAATCTTACATGGAAAAAGGTACTGTCCTTCCTGTAAAAGTAGAAGGGATTGTAAATGGCGGCGCCATTGCCATGGTTGAAGGTTTGCGTGGATTCATCCCGGCATCCAGATTATCTCTCTCCTATATCGAAGATCTTGAAACTTACCTGTTAAAAGATATTGAAGTCAAAGTCATCGATGTAGATGAAGCAAATAACCGTCTCGTACTCTCTGCACGCGAAATTCTCCAGGAAAAAGCAAGAAAGGAAAGAGAAGCTAAGATTGCCGCTGTCAAAGTTGGAAGCATCGTAACAGGCACTGTAGAAAGCCTTCAGAATTACGGAGCATTTGTAGATCTCGGCGACGGTCTCTCCGGTCTGGTACACATTTCCCAGATCAGCTTAAAACGAATCAAATCACCTGCTGATGTATTAAATGTCGGAGACGAAGTAACTGTAAAGATCATCGGAATAAAAGATGGCAAGATCAGCCTGAGTATGAAAGCTCTCGAAGAAGAGAAAAAAGAGGAAGAAGAAATCCATGTAGAGATCCCGAAGGCTGAAGAGATCGGTACAAGTCTTGGGGATTTATTCAAAGGGTTGAAATTAGATTAGTTTCTATTTAACCGATTAACGGAGTTGGCCTCTCGGTCCTTGAAGAACACAGTATATAGTCGTTCTTGTTCAGGTTTCGTGCACTAAGAGAGACAGTAAGAGCGCCAAAATAACCTAAAAACAAAGGAATTACGTTCACAACTCGTCCCTTGGGGACTCAAACAAGTTCACTACATTCCTTTAACGGTTATTTTGACGCTCTAACTGTTTCTAAACACACTCCACGTTCACTAGAACGGCTATTTTTTATAACCTTTACGTATAATCGGAAAATTATAATATAAGCCTTGATTTTCCGGTGCTTCTATACACTTCCGGATTCACCTTCTCCAAATCCCGCAGCCACACTTCCGAGCAAGCATCACTCGGCATTCTCCAGTCTCCTCTAGGAGATAATGCCACGGTTCCAACCTTCGGGCCATCCGGCAGACAGGAGCGTTTGAACTGCTGGATAAAGAATCTTCTGCAGAATGTGTATAACCATTTGTAGATGGTTGCATCATCATATTCACCCTCAAATGCATAACGTGCGATACGGTAGATCTTACTTGGTTCATAGCTGAATCTCAACAGATAATATAAGAAGAAATCATGTAATTCATAAGGGCCGACCAGATCTTCTGTCTTCTGCGCAATCTCGCCGTCTTTTGGCGGAAGGAGTTCCGGGCTGACCGGTGTATCCAGCACATCGTACAGTACTTCTTTCAACTCCTGATCTTCACAGGTATCTGCATAATAATGTACAAGGTGACGTACCAGCGTCTTCGGAACAGATGCATTCACTCCATACATAGACATATGGTCTCCGTTATAAGTTGCCCATCCAAGTGCAAGTTCGGACATATCTCCTGTTCCGATCACGATTCCTCCTGTCTGATTTGCTACATCCATCAATACCTGAGTTCTCTCTCTTGCCTGAGAATTTTCATAGGTTACACTATGATCCTCCGGATCATGCCCGATATCTTTAAAATGCTGTTCGACCGCTGCCCCTACCGGGATTTCCCGCAGTGTTGCTCCGAGCTTTACTGACATCTTGCATGCATTCTGATAAGTTCTGTCCGTAGTTCCAAAACAAGGCATCGTCACAGCTACAATTCCACTACGATCCATTCCTAATGCGTCAAATGCTTTTGCTGACACCAACAGTGCCAGCGTAGAATCCAGACCTCCCGAAATACCAACGACTGCACTTTTGGCATGTGCATGTGCCAGACGTTTTTTCAGCCCCATAGCCTGAATCGTCAGAATTTCTTCACAACGCAAGTTTCTCTCTGCCATCACACTTGGCACAAATGGTCTGGATGCAAATCTTCTTGTAAGCTCTGTTTCCTCTACATGAATCTCAAACGGAATACGGATCAGTGTCCTCTCTTTTTCCGTCTGGAATGTTGTATTCTTGCGGCGCTCACTTAATAAACGTTTTACATCTATCTCTGTATAGATCACTTCATTTGAGAAACGATTGCTGGATGCAAGTGTCGTTCCATTCTCCGCAATAATATTATGTCCTCCAAATACCAGATCTGTCGTAGACTCTCCTTCTCCGGCATTGGCATAAATGTATCCACAGATCAATCTTGCCGACTGCCCTTCGATCAGGCTCTCGCGATAAGCCGCCTTACCGATTGTCTCATCGCTTGCCGAACAGTTAACGATTACTGTAGCACCTTCTCTTGCTGCAAGTGTACTTGGCGGGATCGGAGACCACACATCTTCACAGATCTCTGCCGAAACGACCAGTTCCTCCATCTGTTCTGCCACAAATAGGAGCTGTGGCCCGAATGGAATTTTCTTTCCATCTAATGTAATCCACCTTGCCATATCCGGTCCCGGACGGAATTGACGCATCTCATAAAATTCCCCATAATTCGGAAGAAATGTCTTTGTCGTAAGTCCCAGAATATTTCCACGATTTAACGCAGCCGCAACATTATAAAGTTCTCCGTCTACAGCAAGCGGAACACCTATAAATATGAGTGCATCCTTTTCTTTTGTATAATCTGCAATCTTAAATAAAGCTTCTTTTGCCTCTTTCAGTAATATATCCTGCATAAAAAGATCACTACAGGTATATCCCGTCACACACAACTCCGGAAATACAATGACTTTTGCTCCGTTTGCAACTGTCTCGTCGATCATTTTACAGATATTTTCTGTATTATAAGCAACATCTGCCACTCTGATATCCGGAGTCGCAGCCGCTGCTTTTACAAATCCGTCTTTCATGACTCTTTCTCCTTATCGTTTACAACGTTTTAAGACATCTTTCAGTTCATCTACCGTATATTTGTATGCGGTATTACAGAAATGACATTTTACTTCGATATCCTTCCCTTCATCGATCATATCCTGGATTTCTTTCTTTCCAACACTGATCACGGCTTTTTCTACACGTTCTTTTGAACAGTTACAATAGAATCTTGTCGGCATAGTGTCTGTAATTTCCAGGCCCAGATTTCCCAGCAGAATCTCCAGGATCTGCTCCGGTGTTTCTCCTTTTTTCAGATGATCTGTTACTGATGTTATGTTTTTTAAATTTTCTTCAATCTGACTGATCGTCTCTTCTTTGGCAAATGGCATCATCTGAATGATAAAGCCACCGGCACATTCTACCGTATTATCTTTTTCCATCAGTACACCAAGGCCTACCGAAGATGGTACCTGTTCTGAATTGGCAAAATAATACGTCAGATCTTCTGCTATCTCACTGGATACAAGAATTGTCTGTCCGGAATATGGTTCCTTTAATCCCATGTCTTTTATAACCTGTAAAAGACCGATTCCAACAGCACCTCCCACATCAAGCTTTCCATTCTTTGGCGGCAGCATAACATCCGGATTATTAACATATCCTTTGACATCACCTTTACTGTCTGCGGTAACGGTGATACCACCGAGCGGTCCGTCTCCTCTTACCTGCAGTGTCAGCATATCTGTCTCATTTTTCATCATGCTTCCCATCATCGCTCCTGCTGTCAGTAATCTTCCCAGTGCCGCTGTCGCAACCGGGCTGGTATTATGATGTTCTCTGGCCGTTTCTACCAGTTCTTTTGTTGTCGCAGCAAAGGCTCTTACCTGCCCTTCCGCTGCTGTTGCTCTTACAATATAATCTTTCATATGTGTATTCCCTTCTTTATTATTTCTGTCTATTTTCCATATTCTCTTGCGATCACTGTAATCCGTTCGCTTGTATACATCGGTGCTTTCTTCGTATACGCATCATATGCCGCAACGAATTTCAGTCCTGCTTTTTCTAACAATCCGCGCATTTCCCGCAATGTATATGCCTTTTGGAAATGGCTCTCCTGATATTTTCTGTACAGAGACGCCTCTTCATCCTCACGTACAAATAAAGTCAATTCATATTCATTGATCATTGATGTATGATTGTAATAATTTTCCCAGATAAAACTGCATTCATCCCTGTCTTCCGCGATTACCTGATTTCCCAGCACTTCTCTGTACTTATATTCTGTATTAAAATCAAAAATAAAAATACCTTGCGGATCCAGATAATTATTGACCAGACGGAATACTTCCTGCAGTTCATTCTTTTCTGTCACATAATTGACACAATCACAGACACTGACTATTGCTCTCACAGTTCCGTACAGTTCAAACTCCTGCATATTCTGCAACAGATAAAGGATATCATGGCCACTCTCAATCCTTTTCTCCATGGCAATCTCCAGCATATCTTCGGAATTATCTACTCCGATCATATCATACCCTTTTTCAGCCAGGAGTTCTGTCATACTTCCGGTCCCGCATCCCAGTTCCAGAACCAGTCCGTCTTTTACTCCGTATTCTTTTAATCTGTCTTCCAGATAATCCGCCCATTCTTCATACGGCACATTATCCATAAATGTATCATAAACCTCGGCAAAACTTGTATATGCCTCCATGTATAATCTCCTTTTTCATACGTATTTAACATTTCTATTATATCGGTATTCTATTAAAAAGGCAATACGAAGAAAATATGACCAACAGTCAATTTTGTTTGACTTCTTATTTCTGATTTGCTATACTTATTATGTTGAGATATTTATTTCAGTATCTGTACAAAACTACTCTAAGCAATTTGTACAAAAAGTTATAAAAGGAAGTCTGATTACTCATGGGAAGAGTCGAGGAAAATAAAAAAAAGAAAAAGGAAGCACTCTTTCGCACTGCATATGAATTATTTACCACCAAAGGGATCAATTCAACCGCCATTTCTGACATTGTTGAAAAAGCAGGTGTAGCGAAAGGAACTTTCTATCTGTATTTTAAAGATAAGTATGACATCAAAAATAAGCTGATTGCTCACAAAACCAAAGAATTATTTGATCATGCGGCAATTGCTCTGGAGCACTCCGGCATCACCGGACTTGAAGACCAACTGATTTTTATCATTGATGACATCATTAATATTTTAGTAAATAATAAGCCTTTGCTGAACTTTATTTCAAAAAATCTTGTAATGGGTGCATTAAAATCTGCTTTCTGGGCCGAAGACGAAGGTGACAAAATCTTCTATGAACGATACCTGGAGCTGGTAGAAGCCGATGAACACGAATATCAGGATATTGACATTATGCTATTCACTATTCTGGAATTGGCTGGTTCCACCGGATACAATTCTATACTGTTTGAAGAACCTGTATCTATCGAAAAGTACAAGCCATTTCTTTATCGAACCGTCCGTCTGATCATTCAAAGTCATAGAAAATAGTGCGCATAGTCTGAGCCGTTTCTTACGAGTGCATGACAATTTATAAAGCAGAATCCGCAGTGTAGTATGTAACATAAATATCTTTTTATGTTCCTGCAAACAAATTTGTGTTACATACTACACTGCGGATTTTATTGTCTGGTAGTTTCTTTATGATTCACACGATTACTTATACTGCATAAGCAATTCTTTCATAGCCTTACCGGTTCCCTTCACAGATCCCTGAACCATCTCCGGCTTTCCACCACCGCGTCCTTCAAACGCGACGTTTAATGCTTTGCTGATCGGGCGTACATCCTCACTCCTGCTTCCGATTACATATCGATAACCGTCCGTATCTGTTCCGGCAAATACCGCACAGATCACTGCGCCTTTATCAAGCAGCCTGTTCATCATTTCTCTTGGAAGATTACCGGACAATGCGCTGTCGAATACAGTCACAATCTTCTCTTCTACCGGAATCTCTGCCACACGAAATTCCAGGAGTTTCTGCTGTAATTCTGCGATCTGGCTCTTCATACGTGTCTGCTCATCTTTAAGCTTACCAACCGCATCTGCCACTTCATATTCTTTTGCACATAACAGTGCCGAGATTTCTTTTGTCATGGCATCTTTTTTCTCATAATCCCGCATTGCACGTCTTCCGCAGAGCATTGTGATACGCTCACCGCCTTTATAATTGGCCATGCTTACCAGCTTGACAGCTCCGATCTCACCGGTCGTCTTCACATGTGGCGCACAGCATGCACACACATCATAACCTGGGATCTTTACAATACGTACCTGACCCTCAATCTCGATCTTGCTGCGATAATCCATATCTTTCAGCTCATCCTTCGACGGATAAAGAATCTCGATTTCAAGATCCTGATATACTGCCTCATTTGCCGCTGCCTCAATCTCTTTCAACTGTTCTTTACTGATCGTACCATCAAAATCCATTGTACAGTAATCGGCCCCCAGATGAAAACCAACATTGTTATATCCAAATCTTTCATGCACGATACCGGATACAATATGCTCCCCGGTATGCTGCTGCATCTTTTCAAAACGTTCTTCCCAGTTGATCTTTCCGGTCACAATACTTCCCACTTCCAATGGTGCAGTCGTATAATGATAGATCACATCGTCTTTTTCATGCACATCTGTAACGTTCACGGTTCCCAGAACTCCTGTATCTGCATACTGACCGCCGCCTTCCGGGAAGAATACCGTCTGGTCCAGTACCACACGGTAGCCATCCTTTGCTTCTTCACAGGAAATTACTTTTGCTGTAAATCCGGTTCTGTGACTGTCCTCATAAAATAATTTCTCTGTCATCCTACTTACATCCTTTCCGGTGCTTCAAATCCAAGTACGTCAATACATCCTTCCAGTACATCTTTTGTTACTTTCAGAAGTGCAATATAACTCTTCTGTTTCTCAGCGTTTTCTTCACCCAAAATCTTTGTCTCATGGTAGAAACGGTTAAATGCATTTGCAAGATCATAAATATATGCACAGATCTTATGCGGTGCAAGGTCCTGGAACGCATTTGCGATCACATCGTTATATTTAGCCGCTTCAAGCATCAGTGCTTTCTCGCAGTCCGCATGTGCCTCCTGTACCTTTAATCCATCCAGGCTGTTTCCCTGTGCCTGATATTTATGCAGGATTGATTTAATACGAACGATCGTATAGAGAATATACGGACCTGTATTACCTTCAAATGAAATAAATCTGTCCACATCAAAAACATAATCTTTTGATGCCTGATTTGAAAGATCTCCGTATTTAAGTGCAGCTACTCCGATCATATTAGCTGTCTTTCTTGCTTCTTCTTCTTCAATCGCATGATTTTCAGAAATTTTCTTATACATCTTCTCCGCAGTTTCCGAAATCAGTGTCTCCAGGCGCATAACTCCGCCTTCTCTTGTCTTAAACGGCTTACCATCTTTTCCATTCATAGTGCCAAATCCAAGGAATTTCAATTCGGTCTCTGCCGGAACGATTCCTGTCTTTTTCGCAGAACGGAATACCTGTGTAAAATGAAGTTCCTGACGTTTATCAACAACATAGATAACCTTATCCGGATGATAATCTTCGACACGCTGTACCAGTGTAGCAAGATCGGTTGTCCCATACAGTGAAGCTCCATCTGATTTCTGAATCATACATGGAGGGATCTCTTTTGTGTCAGTCTCCTCCTGCACATCAATAACCAGAGCCCCCTGATCTTCATGCGCAAATCCGTCTTTTTTCAACTTATCGATCATGTCAGGAATATATGCCTGTGCATCAGACTCTCCCTTCCAGAGATCAAAACTTACATTTAGATTTGCATAATTTCTTTTCAGATCAGATACAGATACATTGATAATATGATTCCAGATTGCACGATATCCTCTATGTCCATTCTGTAACAAATATGTTGCATGTAATGCATTCTCTCTGTAAGCATCATCTTCTTTCGCCTTACCACTTGCTGTTGGATAGATCTCTTCCAACTCGCTGATAGTAAACGGTGCTTCTTTTGGATATTCTCCTTCAAAAGATTCATCAAAATATGGCAGCTCTGGTTTTCTTTCTTTTAACTCTGTGATGATCAGTCCCATCTGATATCCCCAGTCGCCAAGATGGATATCTCCAAGAACCTCATGTCCCATTTTTCTCGCAATACGTTTAACGCTTTCCCCGATAATTGCAGAACGCAGATGTCCTACATGCAGTGGTTTTGCCACATTCGGTCCGCCGTAATCCACAACGATCATCTCAGGGTTCTCTGCCTTCTGAATACCAAGATCTTCTGCTTCTTCCATCTGGTTCAGATAATCTGCAACAAATGCTTTTTTCAGTCTGATATTGATAAATCCCGGCTTTACAACCTCTACCTCTTCCATACATGCGCTGTCCTTTAACAGGGCAACTACATCCTCTGCGATCATGAACGGTGCCTTTTTATAAGCTTTTGCTCCCGCCATTGCACCGTTACACTGGTATTCACAAAGATCCGGACGATTTGATAATGTTACTTTTCCGTAAGCTCTGTCATAACCTGCTTTTTCAAATGCATCTGCAAGTTCTTCTGCAATATAATCAATGATTTTCTTCACTTTGTATCTCCTCCATTCATCTTTTTATGATATCTGATATTTCCAGAGTTTTCTAATTTCCTATGGAATTCTCATATGCATCCTTCAGATCATCCAGCGCCTCCTTCAAAAGTGCGTCTGAACTAACTGCTTTCTGATAAGACTCATGCGTCTGATTCATCAGAGCCTGTACGTCTTCATGTTCTGCGATCCGGTTAATATATTCCCGGATTTCTTTTTTCTTTACTTGCTGAGTTATCTGGTAATTTCCCTGAGAATCCTTTTTGACATACAATGTTCCAAGTCCGGGAACCTCTGTATATATATCTTTGATCTTCATATCATATCTGACGAACGCCACATATGTATCTTTGTACTTTCCGGATTTTGTATAGATTTTAAAATGATCATACATCTCCACAAATTCCGTATCGGCCTTCTTTTCTGTATAGTAATCTTTTACTGCCTTTATCATCTGTTCATCCGTCTCTTCTTTCAGTGGATTCGTCTGCATATTTTCGCAGCCACCGTTTACCAGAACTACTTTCTGTGAACTGACGAATTGTTCTGTCTTCTGTACTTTCTTTTCTTTCTCTTTAGTGAGTCCGAATCCGAGAATTCCTACAAGTAGAACAAGCAAAAACAACACCAGAATAAATACCAGTCTTTTATATCTGTTCTTCCTTGTCAGAACCTCATGAATCTTTACTTTCATAAGACTCCCTCCATACAAGACCCGCCACCGACAGTTCATTATGAACACATGGCGATAGAAAATAGTAAAAAAAGTACACACCCGGGCGGATTCGAACCGCCGCTCCCGCCTCCGGAGGGCGGTGCTCTATCCCCTGAGCTACGGGTGCGTATACAATTACCATATGAAATTGCCTTAGTCATATTAACACATCTTTGAACTAAAGTAAAGGAAATGCTTTCGACTTTTCTCGCATTTCCTTCACTTTTTCGACTTTTCTTACTTAAAAGAGCAGTTTTCCCGTATCACATTCATAATAATATGCTCTGTTCGAAAGCACTTCTTCCTCTTCTACCTGCGTCTCATTGATCTCTTCAATCATCTCACACAATTCTTCCTTCCCAGGAGCTTCGCTTTCTGCCACGATGATCGTCTCATGTACGCTGCTTGGAAGTATATAATAGTTTTCTTCCAATTCTTCGCCAATTTTTCTAAGCAGATCCGGATACATCATCGCACATGCTCCGTAACTTCTCATAACATTACTTAGAATATACATTTTCCCCGTCTGTTCTTCTATTTCTCTTCCAATTTCCAGAAGTTCCATGATCACAGAACGCATTGTCGAAAAATCATATGGTAATAATTTCTGTGTATTCTTGCATGCCCGATAATAAATATCCTCCTCCGATACCTTCCACATCTTAAGATGTTCTCTTCTCACCAGCATAGAGGCCATTCCATATTCATCCATCTCCAGCAGCACATAATACACGATGGCAAGATCAAGATATTCCTTATACGGGACATCCTCAAGAAGCTTCCGATTCCGTTCCCGGTTAACCAGACGATATATGACTCTTCCTTTCACGAAATCATAACTTTTTACTTTTTCACCTTCTTTCCAGGAATTCTGAAAACGTATTTTTTCATACAACGATAAGATATCTTTCACTATCAATTCCAGTGGATAGCCTCTTTTGAATTGTTGAAAATATTCTTCCAGATATATTGTCGGTGATATATTAATACCATTCTCAGAAATCATAATTCCTGTCCGTTTCACACCATTATTTTTTATATTCGTATGAACGCTTATTTTTCTTTCTTCTTTCACCTCTTTCTTTATTTTTTCTTCTACTGCGTGGATAAACTGATAATATGTCATAAAACTCCTTCCTATCCAGCAATATTCAAAAACTGTTGTCTGAAATATGCGGTGATTCAACCGCCCGAAATAAATAGAATTATTTAAGAAATATTATGGTATTTAGATTATAAAAAAGCCCTGCAAAAAATGCAAGGCTTTTTATAAAAATCATAAAACAAATTTTATGCTCTTGAAAGATATGCTCCTGTACGGGTATCAATCTTGATTGTCTCGCCCTGATCAACGAACAGTGGAACGTTAACCTTAGCGCCAGTCTCAACGATAGCCGGTTTTGTAGCACCTGTAGCTGTGTTACCTTTTACACCTGGCTCTGTCTCTGTTACAACTAATTCTACGCTGAGCGGTGGATCGATCGCGAACGCATTTCCCTGATAGAAGCTGATTGTTACTTCTTCATTCTCTTTTACAAATTTCATAGAATCTGCTGCATCCTCTGCGCTGATCATGATCTGTTCAAATGTCTCATTGTCCATGTAGTTGTAGAACTCACCATCGTTATACAGATACTGCATTTTCTTTCTCTCGATATGAGCCTGTTCAAATGTCTCTGTTGGACGGAATGTTGTCTCTACCACACCACCGTCGATAATATTTTTCATTTTAACACGCACGAATGCTGCACCTTTACCAGGTTTTACATGCATGAAATCGATAACCTGACATACTTTTCCGTCAACTTCGATTGTTACACCATTACGGATGTCTCCTGCTGAAACTTTAGCCATTACCTTATCCTCCTTAAATCGCGTATACACGCTTACGTAATTTCATCTCATATTATTCTATAATACATGATATTATTTTTCAACCTTTTTTTCGCACTGTAAACTCTTCTTATAAAAATGCAGCACGATTTTTTCCAGATAGCGTTTTAAAACAATCTGGATTTCCTCCTTCGGATGTATCGGTTTTACCAGAATATTCGGGATCCCGGCACGTTTTGCTCCCCACACATCGGTAAAAAGCTGGTCTCCGATAAATACCGTACTGTCTCTGTCCGTGCCCATGATCTCCATCGCCTTTAAATAATTTCTGATGGATGGTTTATGCGCATTATAGACATAATCCACCTGGATATCTTTGTTGAACATCTCCACTCTCGGTTTCTGATTATTGGAGATCAGACAGCACCGAAAGCCAATCGACTTCAGTCTTTTGAACAAAGCTCTGGCCCTTTCATCTGCCGGTGCCCCGTGCGGAACTAATGTATTATCAATATCAAAGATCAGTCCACGTACACCTTCTTTATATAATCCTTCAAAATCAATCACATATGTAGATGCCACATAGCGATCCGGGAAAAATTTATCAAACATACTATTCTTCTGACTCCTGCAGACGCTGAACCAGTTCCTCACAAATCTGAAGGACTGTCTTATCATCTGTATTGATTACGATATCTGCTGCCGCTTCATATTTCTCACGACGCTGTTCCATAAGTTCTGAAATGCCTTTGACATTCTTTCTTCCATTTAATACCGGTCTGTCATTACTGTCTTTGACACGTTCGTAAATGGTCTCCGGTGTAGCGGTAAGAAGAACCACTCTTCCGTTCTTCTTCATCTCTGCCACATTTCTCTCTCTTAAGGCTGCGCCACCACCACATGAGATAACTGCATTCTTATGTGACTGCATCTCAATCAGAAGATTTGTCTCCAGATCACGGAAGTACTCTTCGCCATATGTAGCAAAGATATCCGAAATACTCATCTCTTCACGTTCTGCAATCACCTGATCCATCTCTACAATATCCATATCGAACATCGTGCTTAAGTAATCAGAGATAGTTGTCTTACCTGCTCCCATAAATCCGATCAGTACAATATTATAATCAAAGAGTTTTCTTGCCTGGATTCTCTTACTGTTGCGTAAAATGCAGCCAAATACATCAAAGATTTCTTCTTTATATCTGTTATCTGACAGCTTTTCCTCCAGACGTTTCTTCTGCTTTTCTTCCTGCTGTGGCTGTAAGATTGGCATACCATATTCTTCTTTATATGCCATGATCTTTTCAATAATAGAATTACGTTCTACCAATGCGTCAATAATCTTATCATCGCATAAAGCTAATTGCTCTCTGTACATCTCCAAATCATTCATGTCCTGTACTCTCCTATTAAAAAAATAAAACTTCCGTCTAATATACTCACGTATTATAGCAATAAATTTTCTTTCACGCAAGTTTATCCTACATATTTCTGCATATTCATTCAATACTTTTGTATATTTTTTACTTTTATGGTTAGAATCCATAGACAAAATCTATCAACTTTTACAGAAACATGAATTTGTCTTTTATTTAACAAAATCATATAATCGAGGTATAGAGAGAAGTAACTCAAATACAATCAGATTTTAATGGAGGATAATAAACTATGAAAAACAATTTTCCACACGTATTCAGCCCTCTGACAGTCAGAGGTATGACACTTAAAAACCGTGTTGTAATGATGCCTATGGGAAGTGACTTCGCCGGACATGATGGGGAACTGAGCGATGAACATATCAAATATTATGAGCTGCGTGCACGTGGCGGCACAGGGCTTATCATGGTTGAGAACGTCTGTGTAAAATATCCGGAAGGATCGAACGGAACTACACAGCTTCGTCTTGACAAGGACTGCTACATTCCACGCCTTTTTACATTAACGGAAGCCTGTCACAGACAGGGGGCTTTGATGGGAATTCAGATTAACCATGCCGGTGCTTCTGCAATGAGTTCAAGAATCGGCATGCAGCCGGTATCCGCTTCTCGTTTTCCATCCAAAGCCGGTGGAGAGATTCCTCGCGGACTTTCTAAAGAAGAGATTGAAAGTATTGCAAAAGATTATGGAACAGCTGCAAAGAGAGCTGTCAATGCCGGATTCGATGTTGTAGAGATCCACGCCGGACACTCTTACCTGATCAGCCAGTTCTTATCTCCTACCACCAATGACCGTACAGATGAATTTGGAGGCTCTGCCAAAAACCGTGCCCGTTTCTGCCGTATGATAATTGACGAAGTTCGTAAGGCTGTCGGACCTAGAGTTCCTATTTCTTTACGTCTTAGTGTAGATGAGCTTGTCGAAGGCGGTAATACGGTAGAAGATTGTCTGGAATATCTCGAATATCTGAATGATGAAGTTGATATCTACGATACTTCAGCAGGACTGAATGCTTCTATCCAGTATCAGATCGATGCCAACTATCTGGAAGACGGATGGCGTTCATACATGGCAAAGGCCGTTCGCGATAAATTTGGAAAGCCAACGATCGCTATCGGAAATATCCGAGATCCTAAGATTGCCGATGATATCCTTGCAAGAGGCGACGCTGACCTGATCGGTATAGGACGTGGCCTGATTGCTGACCCGGACTGGTGTAATAAAGCACAGTATGGCGATGTATGTGATATCCGCAAATGTATCTCTTGTAATGTAGGATGTGTTGGTAACCGTATCGGCGGTAACAAACCACTTCGTTGTACAATCAACCCGGATCTGATCAACGGAGAAGCTTATAAGAAACAGAAAGTAAACAAACCATGCAACGTTGTAGTTGTCGGTGCCGGAACTGCAGGACTTGAGGCCGCATGCACTGCTGCAGAAGTCGGATGCAACGTTACATTATTAGAGAAAGAAAAAGAAGTTGGTGGTCTGTCTGTTGAGATTTCAAAGATTCCTGCAAAGAAGAGACTTGCTGATTTCCCAACCTACCTGAAACACCGTGCATCAAAACTTTCTAATCTGACAATCAAAACGGGAGTCGATGCAACTGTTGCTGAGATCAAAAAATACAAACCCGACCTTGTTGTAAACTCAACCGGTTCTGTACCGCTTCTTCCACCGATTGAAGGACTGCATGACAACCTTGGAAAGAAAGATGCCAGCGTTTATTCTATCAAGGATATGATTGCCAACTTAAAGAACTATCCGGAAGACATGACAGGCAAGAAAGTCGTAGTTGTCGGTGGTGGTGCTGTAGGACTTGACGTTGTTGAATTTTTTGCTCCACGCGGCGCTGAAACAACCATCATCGAAATGATGCCAATCATTGGAAACGGCCTGGATGCCTCTTCTACATCAAGCATGAAAGAATGCATGGAAAAACATCATGTCAGACAGATGACCAACACAGCTCTTCAGAAGGTAAATGCTCATTCCTTCCTCGTAAAATACGACGGAAAAGAAGAAGAACTTCCGTTTGACTATGGTTTCGTATGCCTCGGAATGAGAGCAAACGCCCCAATCTGGAATGACATTCAGGAAGCGTTCGTTGGCGAAGATGTTGAAGTTCTGAACATCGGTGACTCTGTCCGCGCAAGACGTATCATCGACGGAACAGATGCCGGACGCCACATGGTCTTAAATACCCTTGAAAGATTAGACTATCTTTAAAATATTTCCCATAAAGGGTAACCCTTTCCAATATAAATATAAATGTAGAAAAAGCCTCAGAGAATTATTTACTTATGATTCTCCGAGGCTTTTTCTACATTATAATTCTACCTTCTATTATGCTCAAAAGCGCACACGTGTTAAAATTCTCTCTTCTCCATCACCCGCATAGAGATTATCATAGAAATCACACCAACGATAACCCATATGATCACAATAACTCCCAGAATTCCTTTGGTACCCAATTTATCTATCTGATTCAATATACGCTTTGCACTCTGTGCAAACTTTGTTCCTTTCGTGAATTCTTGCATCAATATTCCTAACGCAACAGCCAATAACACTATTGTAACTAACGCAATTCTTCCTCTTTCTGGTCCAAACTTTAACTGTGCCGGAAGTGCAACTGCAACCATCATTAATCCTGCTGTGACTCCACCGATACAACAACTCATCCAGTCATCCCACGCAATATTCCCTGTTTTTATCACAGCTGTAATGTACCACATGATCATGGATACTATCAAACCGATCAGAAGCAAAATTCCAGCAAAGAGATATTTTTCTTTTACATAATCTTTCTTTGTAATCGGTAAGGTAAATAAAAATGCAGAACCATTTTCATATTCATCATAACTGACTGTTGTAAGTGAAAGTAATGCCACCATGGAACATACATAAGCCACGCCAAACGCTTCGCTTCCATTTATCATAAAAACAATCACACACCCCGTTACTATTAACAGAAAATATACCTGACCTTTTAACAAACGAAAATCTTTTATCAATAATCCTTTCATATCTTTTCCCCCTGAATCATAATGGTTATCAGCTCATCAATGTTCCCTTTTTCGATTACTATTCCCGGATAATTTTCCTGATAAAACTGTTTCTGGTCCGTAAGACATCTGTATCCAAATGTATCTTTATGCTTTTTCAAAATATACGTATGATCCAGTTCCTGATACTGTTCTTTGGATACTTTCAAAACACCATATTCTTCCAGTAGACGGTCTGTTTCTTCATGCAGAACAATCTTTCCATCCTTTTAATCCTCCAAAACAATCTGAAACAATTCCCTGATCTCCTGATCACTCATGCCACAGCTTCTGCCTTTCCGGATGGCCATCTCCAAATCAGCTTCGACTTCTCTTTTCTTTTCTTCCAGCATCGTCTCCTGGTTCGCACAGGCAACGAAGCTGCCTTTCCCATGAACTGTAACAATGAATCCTTCTTCTTCCAGTCCATCATAAGCTTTCTTGACCGTCAGTGCACTGACTTTCAATTCCTTTGCAAATGTACGTACAGAAGGAAGTGCTGTATCTTCCTTCAATTCCCCATGCATGATTCTTTCTTTAATCTGTCCCATGATCTGTTCATAGATGGGCTGCATGGATGAGTGGTTGATGATTATGTTCATAACGTTATTCCTCCGTTGTTAACAGTGTAGAACTGTTGTCAACTGTTATATTCTGTTTATCAGTGTTTATGGTAAGTACTCACGGTTACGTCCTCCGTTTCATTCGTCATATCTTACGCATTCGATACACACAGAATAAAAAGCAACCAGGTCTTTCTGTGCATTCACAGTCATGGCTGGAGTTACACAGAAAGATCTGGTTGCTTTTTATGTAGATTCGGGTATCCAAAGTGATGAATTAAACACCAAGTACTACATCTATCGCATGATCAATTACCTCATCCAATTTCTCCTCATCTGCCTCCGGCATAAGCGTAGCAGAATCTTCATCGGAAATAAGCTCTACAAGACTTCCAAAGTCCTCTTTATATTTACTCTTACAAATTGCATAGAATACTACTCCAAGCAGACTCCATGCCACAACCATTCCCCATTCAGGGAGGATTAAGTTACCGCCGGATCCCGGAATGCAGTACATACACACCATGAATCCAGACATCAGAACCGCCATAGTTCCTACAAATTTGTAATGCTTTACTTTATACGGTCTTGGCATATCCGGTTCTTTTTTTCTCAGGATTAAAAATGATAAAGATACCATGCAGTAGGCCATACAGCAGCCAAAGTTTCCTGCATCACAGATCCAAACCATCATAACTCTTCCTGCAAATGGAGCCAGCATCGTAAGCACTCCGATCAGTATCAGTGCATTGATCGGTGTCTTATGTTTTGGATGCAGTTTTGAAAACATTTTTGGTATCATATAAGACTCTGCCATGGAATACATTGCACGTGATCCTCCGATCATAAACGAATTCCATGATGTAATAATTCCACACATTCCTCCAACAATAATTACCTTTGCCATAACAGATGTACGGAATGCCACAGCCATCGCATCTGCTGTTACAAGTCCGGTTCCTTTCTGTGATGCTGCAATTGCTCCGGAATCCAGAACCATACCTACAGCCAGAATAACGAACGAATAAAATATAACGGCGAGGATGACCGAAAGAATCAGCATTTTTCCGATCTTTTTCGGTGGAACATTGATTTCTTCCGATGCCTGCGGAATTACGTCAAATCCGATGAAATAAAATGGCGAAAGCACTGCTACACCAAGAACAGCTTTTACATTCGATACTCCGGTTGTTCCGGCAAATATCTGACCGTCCAGATTATCAACTGTTCCGTTGAGTACAGATGCAATGATCAGCAGGATTCCTGCGCCACCTATAATTACCGTTAAGATTGTCTGTAAGATCGCAGCTGTCTTCGCTCCCATAATATTAATGACCATGATCAGAAATGCTACTACGATCGCAACGATCAGCCAGGATGCATAGATATCAAACCCTGCTACTGTATAAAGGTATCCCTTTAAGAATCCAGGACACAGATATGTAATGATCGTTGGAAATGCACATGCTTCAAAACATGTAACACCGACATATCCAAGAATGATCGCCCATGTACACACGAATGAACCAACCGGACCCATTGCCCTGTGACTGAAGACATGTTCCCCTCCACACTGTGGCATAGCCGCCGTAAGCTCTGCATAAGTAAGACCTACGAAAAATATCATAACACCACCGATTGCAAATCCAAGTGCCGCGCCAACGACACCACCTTTTTCAATCCATCCTCCGGTCGATACAACCCAGCCCCATCCGATCATTGCACCAAATGCAATCACAAGAATGTCCCAGGCACTGAATACCTTGTCAAAATCTGATTTTTTCTTATTCATATAATCAACTCCTTACTGTTTTTCTACTTGTTTTGCAAGTGTCTCAATTAATCGGGCTGTTCCATCTACTCCCAGCAGACTACTGTCAATTAAGATATCTCTGTTATGTCGGTCTCCTCGGTTACTTCCGGTTAATGCCATGTGACGCTTATGGTACCTTTTATCCGTTTCAAGAATAATCTGTTTTGCTTCTTTCTCTGAAACCTTATGACTTTCCATTACATTTTTTATCCTTACTTCATCCGGCGAATAGATAAAGACTCTTAAAATCGGCTTATGTTCTTTTAGAATATAATCTGCGGAACGACCGATAATCACACAGGATTCTCTGTCCGACAACTTGCGGATAATCGTTTTCTGTACATGAATCGCACGTTTTGTAAGATCTGCGTATTGTGAAAACTCTCCTCGTTCCTCTCCTTCTGCACCTTTTCCAACAATTGTTACGCCTTCTTCGACCTTTTCCATGATTTCTCCGGGGATTCCAACTTCATGAATAATTGCATCTACTATATTTCTGTCATAAAACTGAAATCCCAGGTCTTCTGCTATTTTCCTTCCAATCTGATTTCCCTTTGCTCCATATTCGCATCCAATTGTAATTACCAAATGTGACATTGTCTCATCCCTTCTTCCATATATCTGATACTATCCTGTAAAAGATCACATTTTGTCATTTTTCATATCTATAACATACCCAGAACCTGCCATCGACAGCTCCTTGCGAATGCATGGGAGCAAAAAAGCGAAGTGACTCACTATCCTGTAAGCCTCTTCGCTTTCTATATCCCAAAGTATGCAAGAAAAGTTGCCATTGGCAAATTCTCTATGTCTATCTATTTAATTATCTTTTACAACACTATCACTGTACCACTGTAAATCATTTATGTCAACACATTTTTCAATCAGTGATTACTTTTTCTACCGTTACTCCTCTTCCTTCTCCCTGATCTGCACTTCCCACTCATGCAGTTTTCTGGCTGCCTCCGGATTCTGTTTTTCCAGGCGCTTTTCCAGTCTTTCCCGGCTCTTCTTCAAATGTTCTACAATTTCCGGATGATGTAATAACAGCTGTTGTTCGATCTTTCGTCTTCTCTTTTCAATCAACTGAAGGATCACTTTTCTGTCTCCTCTTAAATTCTCCGGAAGTTCATCCAAATGCATTTCCATTCGTCTTAAAATCTCATCTTCATCCAAAACGCCCAGCGAATGCCAGTTTTTGAGTTTCTCTTCGAACCCTACGTCTGCAAGTCTTTCCAGATCCGGAAGTTTGTGAATCTGTTCCATGACCTGGTGTACTTTCTTCTCCATTTCTTCAACCGCATCATCTCCAAATGCCCAGGCAAATTCTTCCAGCGTATTTTCCTCTTCTGCCGGAACCATCGCCTCATGTACCGCATGAACAGCCGCCGGTATCTCCAGCTGCCAAGGCATCCAGACCAAAGGGTCCCGCGCTTTATCTGCACCGGCGGTTGTTCCCATTGACGGAATGCCGGCATCCTGTAGCGCTGCAAGAATCGTTCTTCTAACCTTTCCTTCTTCAATCAGATGCCCGATCCCAAGTTTTCTCATCTGTTCATTCACATTTTCGGAATGTTCTGTAATGTAGAACTTTATTCCTTTCCTTTCAAAATTCTCTGCCATCATCTCCAGGCGATCTGCCGCCGTAATATCAATGCTGTTGATTGCTGCCGCATCTACGATCACAACCTTAGTATCTTCCTTAATACTGTTCTCAATATCTGTCTGGAAGACTTTTATATTTGCAAAGAACAGATTCTCGCTGAAACGGTATATCACTGTATGCCGGATCGGATATGCATTGCGGTTTCTCTTCAGATCATAATAGGCTTCTTTTCCAGGAATCATTCCCCGTAATGATCTCGGTGGATTTGTCGCTCGAAGCACTACCGCCACAAAGGACAGCAAAAGTCCGATTACCACACCATAGATAGTTCCAAAAACCAGCACGCTTACACATGCCGCCACAAAGATATAAAATTCATTACGGCTCACTCTGAACAGGCGTACTGCCAGATGCAATTCTACTACATTCATCAGTGCAGAAATTACAATGGCTGTAAGGACCGGAACCGGCAGATAGCCGATAAACCCGGTTGCGCCAAGAAGAACCAGGGCCATTGTAATTGCTGCCACAACAGACACTGCCTGTGTCTTTCCTTCATACTGCTCATTCATAGATGTTCTGGATATACTTCCGTTCACCGGACAGCACCCTACACATGCCGCCGCGATATTTCCCATCGCACAGGCAAGGATTTCCTGATTCTCATCGATCTTATATCCGTTCTTCATTGCGAAATTATTCTCTGACAAAAGTGTCTCCGCCATTACAACTGCCGCGATCATCAAACTTCTTCCCAAAGCCTGTCTCAGATCAATTCCCACAAACCGGAAATGGACCAGTTTCGGAAGTCCTTTTCCCACCGCATCAAGAAGGACCACACCATATTCATCTACATGGAATATTCTGGTTGCCGCCACTCCGGCTGCCATGATAACAATTGCCATTGGAAATTTCGGTATCATTTTTCCTGCCACACGAAGCAATATCAGCGCACCTGCACCAAGTATCACTGACAACCAGTTAATCTCTTTACCGGTCTGTGCAATATGTCTGATAAGTTCCGGAAGTTCCCCGGATCCGGCTTTCCCGCCTAATATCTTCGGGATCTGCATTAAAATGATCGTAAGCGCAATCCCACTGATAAATCCGCCCATAACCGGTGTTGATATAAAGTCCACGATTCTTCCTGCTTTCAAAAAGTAAAACAACAATAGCCATATTCCCGTAAGAAGTGCGATCACAGGCACATACTGTATTGCCTCTTTACTTCCGTTTTCTATTCCAAGCGACACAAGTGCTGCCCCAACAATCGCTGCCGGTGCCGCATCCACCCCAAAGATAAACTGCCTGGACGTTGAAAATAATGCAAAGAACAGAATCGGGAACACCGAACCATATAGTCCATATACTGCCGGAAGTCCCGCAATCTGTGCATATCCCATTGAAATAGGAATGGACACCGCAGCCATAATAATCCCCGAAAAGATATCCTTGGGAAGATATTCTTTTTTATAATCTTTCAGTGTTGAAAATAATAAATCCTTCATACATCAAACCCTTTCACCTGATTATTCTTTCTATACTTTACACGCATTTTCAAAAAGAGGCAAGGTTCTGAGAAAATTCTCAGTTCCCTGCCTCTTCTATAATATCTTCGTTTTATATCCGTTTCACCGGATGTCCGCCCTGATACTTTTTCTGGTATCTGGTATTAGCAGATCTTGCAAATCCATCCTTCCGGAGCTTCAATATGTCCCATCTGGATTCCTGTTAATGTCTCATACAGTTTCTTTGTAACAGGTCCCATCTCTTCCATTCCGCTTGGGAAGCAGATCTCTTTGCCGTGGTCAACGATCTTTCCTACAGGAGAGATAACTGCTGCTGTACCGCAAAGTCCACACTCTGCAAAATCACCAAGTTCATCTAAGTAAACTTCTCTTTCTTCTACTTCCAGTCCAAGATAATGCTCTGCAACATACATCAGAGAACGTCTTGTAATAGATGGAAGAATGGTAGATGATTTTGGTGTTACAACTTTGTTATCTTTTGTTACAAAGATGAAGTTAGCTCCACCAGTCTCTTCTACTTTCGTTCTTGTTGCTGCATCCAGATACATGTTCTCATCGTATCCTTCTTCATGTGCTGTTACGATTGCATGAAGGCTCATTGCATAGTTCAGTCCGGCTTTTACATGACCTGTTCCATGCGGTGCTGCACGGTCAAAATCAGAAACTTTAATAGTAATTGGTTTTGCTCCACCTTTGAAGTATGGTCCAACTGGTGTAGCAAATACACGGAACTGATATTCTTCTGCAGGTTTTACACCGATAACGGCACTGGAACCGAACATATATGGTCTTACATATAATGTTGCTCCTGATCCGTATGGCGGTACATAAGCTGCATTTGCTTTTACAACCTGTTTGATTGCATCTACAAATCTATCTTCCGGGAATACAGGCATTTCAAGTCTTGCTGCTGAATTTGCCATTCTTGCTGCATTCAGATCCGGGCGGAATGTTACGATATGACCATCTTCTGTGGTATACGCTTTCATTCCTTCAAAACATGTCTGTGCATACTGAAGTACGCCTGCACATTCGCTAATTGTAATCTGATCATCGGAGGTAAGTGTACCTTCATCCCATGCTCCATTTTTAAAATTGGAAACATATCTCTTGTCTGTCTTCATATAGCCAAATCCAATGTTTGACCAGTCAATATTTTTCTTCTCCATTTTGACTCCTCCGTCCTTTTAACAACTGTTTGATTTATCATCTTGTCCTATTATAATACTACTGTTTTCAAAATTCAAGAGTGCACTCTGTTTTTTTATTATACATTTTAATTTTCGATTTATTTCGACCATGAATCTCTATCTTTCCATCATGCTGATCGATTCGATACCAACACTTCCTCCGCGCACAACTTCGATACTTTCAAACTCTTCTTTCATCAGTTTGATAACTGCATCATTCTTGGTCGCCGTCTGAACAAATTCCATGAGAACACTGTCTTTCCCATAGTCAATCACCTTCGCCTTGAACGTCTCTGCGATCTGGAAGCATTCCACTTTATCATCTTTCGTGCATTTACGTACTTTTACATATAAGATTTCTTTCATACGTACAAAGACATCCGTAAAATCAATTACTTTGATCACTTCAACCAGACGGTTCAGCTGCTTTTTGATCTGTTCAAATGTCTCATCATCGCTGACTGTCGCGATCGTCATTCTGGATACAGTCGGATCTTCTGTCGTACCAACAGTCAGACTGTCCAGATTGTAAGATTTTCCGGAAAACAGACCGGAAATCTTTGACAGAACTCCCACCTGGTTCTCTACATATAATGAAATCCAGCGCTTTTTCATACCATTATTATTCATTATTTTATCTCCTTTCGTCTCTTATTCTTAACAATCCATGATCAGGTCTTCCAGTGTTCCACCTGGTTTTACCATCGGATACACCAGATCCTCCGGATCAATGTCGAACTCAAGGATATATGGGGTCTTTGTACTCTTCATTGCCTCTCTGAATGCAGGTTCGATATCTTCTTTCTTTGTAATATGAATTCCTTTTGCGCCATAGCTGTCAGCCAGCTTCATGAAATCCGGTGTATACGTCGGACACTCTACCTCTCCGCATTTTCCCCTGCAGGCTGCTCCGGAACGAAGACAGGTCATCGAATAACGCTTTCCATAGAACAATTTCTGCCACTGGCGTACCATACCCAGATTATTATTATTGAAGATACAACTGATGATCGGGAGTTCTTCAAGCACCGCTGTAGCGAGCTCCTGACTGTTCATCTGAAATCCTCCGTCTCCCGAAATTGAAATAACAGGCACATCCGGATTACCAATCTTCGCACCGATAGCTCCCGGCATACCATATCCCATAGTTCCAAGACCGCCGGACATCAGAAGTTTTTTCTTTTCCGTGATCTCGATAAACTGTGCCGTAAACATCTGATGCTGTCCAACATCTGTTACAATAATTGCCTCATCAAAGATACGGTTGATCGTTTCTATCACATCCTGTGGTGTCATGATTGGTTTCTTCTTCATCATCAGTGGATGTTCCTCTTTCCACTCTTTGATCGTCGCAAGCCACTTCTTCGTCTCACACTCAGATACATATTCCAGCATTTTTGATACTGCCTCTTTTGCATCTGCCACGATAGGTACATCTACCTGTACGTTTTTTGAAATTGCAGCTGTATCAATATCAATATGTACAATCTGTGCATTTGGTGCAAATGAATGAAGCTTTCCGGTAATTCTGTCATTGAATCTGGTTCCTATCGAGAATAACAGATCACACTCATTTACCGCCATATTACACGCATATGCGCCATGCATTCCAAGATTACCAATATATAAAGGATGTGTCGTCGGAATCGCTCCACGTCCCATAACAGTTGTGACTACCGGAACGTTCGTCATGTCAACCAGTTTTGTAAATTCTTCATTGGCATGTGCGATATTAACGCCTCCTCCGGCAAGGAATAATGGTTTCTTTGCTTTTGAAAGCATCTTGATCGCACGTTTTAACTGTCCTACATGAACATGTGTATTCGGTTTATATCCCCGGATATTTACCTCCTTCGGATATTCGGCATTTCCAAGTTCACCCATCACATCTTTTGGAAGATCGATCAGTACCGGGCCCGGCCTTCCTGTTCTTGCAATATAAAAAGCTTCTTTAATAATACGTCCCAGATCTTCTCTGTTTCTTACTGTTACACCATACTTTGTGATACTTCTGGTAATTCCTACGATATCAACTTCCTGAAATGCATCATTACCGATCAGGTGTCTGGATACCTGACCTGTAAAGCATACAAGCGGTACACTGTCGTAATATGCTGTTGCAAGTCCTGTTACAAGATTCGTTGCTCCAGGTCCGCTCGTAACAAGACATACACCTACTTTTCCCGTTGATCTTGCATAAGCATCTGCTTCATGCACCAATGCCACTTCCTGCCTTGGAAGGATCACCTTTGTATAATCCTGTTTATAAAGTTCGTCACTGATGTCAATTGTACAGGCTCCCGGATAACCGAATATTGTATCCACCTGCTCTTCACTCAGTGCTTTTACCAGTAATTTATTGCCACTGATCTTCTTCATATACTACCTCCTTGAAATCTGATCATTTTCATACCGGATATAATAAAAAAACACCCCAAGCTGTCAGCTCAGGGCGAATATTACATCCGTGTTACCACCTAAATTCAGAAATTACTTTCTGCTCTCTGTTCAGTACAGGAACGTTTCCCTTATCCTGGTTTCACTTTCCGATACTGCCTCCCTGATAACGCTGGGACTGCGTTGAAGTCTACTCAGATATTCTTACACTTTATCTATATCCTTTCGGTTCACAGCTCAAAGGCTACTTCCATAAATCCTTCACGAAGACTTGCACCTTCCATCTTCTCTCTTTGCTTCGGGAATCTATGTACTCCTCCTTGTCATAGCATTCACTGAATATTTATAAAATATTATATGTGATATTCTACAATATTGTCAACTCTTTTCATTTCGTTAATTTCTTGTCATGCTTTTTTTACCATAATCTGTCAAATTTTTCATCCTTTCCACAAATTTAAGTGTATTTTTCAAAAAAATTTATGATTTTTTCCATTTTTTTCAAAAATCATATGGCAAATATTTGCAAAAAATTATACAATATATTCATAAGCAATAAGGAGGATATATTATGAAACAAAATAATATGTTAGCGATGATATTGGCCGGCGGTAGAGGCTCACGTCTTCACGAACTGACAAATAAAGTTGCAAAACCAGCTGTTTCTTATGGTGGAAAATACAGAATCATTGATTTTCCACTCAGTAACTGTGCCAACAGCGGCATCAATGTTGTAGGAGTATTAACCCAGTATGAATCCATTCTGTTAAACAGTTATGTTGCTGCAGGCAGACGCTGGGGATTAGACGCAAAAGAAAGTGGTGTTTTTGTTCTTCCACCACGTGAGAAAGCAGATGCCAATCTGGATGTATACAGAGGTACTGCTGACGCAATCTCACAGAATATCGACTTTATCGATACATACTCACCGGAATATCTTCTGGTACTTTCCGGAGATCATATCTACAAGATGAATTATGATAAGATGTTGCAGGAACATAAAGATAACGGAGCAGATGCAACAATTGCAGTTATCGAAGTTCCGATGAAAGAAGCAAGCCGTTTCGGTATCATGAATACAGATGATGAGAACCGTATCATAGAATTTGAAGAAAAACCAGAACATCCAAAGAGTAATCTTGCATCTATGGGAATCTATATCTTCAACTGGAAACTGTTACGCAAAAAACTGGTTGCCGATATGAAAGATCCTGATTCCAACCATGATTTTGGAAAAGATATCATACCAACTCTTCTGAATGACGGAAAAAAATTATATGCATACAAATTCAAAGGATACTGGAAAGATGTAGGAACGATTGATTCTCTCTGGGAAGCCAACATGGATCTGCTCAGTAAGAACAACGAGCTGGATCTGAACGATCCTACCTGGAAAATTTACACAGAGGATGCTACTGCTCTTCCTCAGTATATCGGACCGGATGCTGAAATTAACCATGCATTCGTCAATCAGGGCTGCGTAATCGAAGGTGAAATTACAAATTCCGTACTTTTCACAGGTGCAAAAGTAGGAAAAGGCGCTAAGATTATCAACAGTGTACTGATGCCTGGTGTAGTAGTAGATGAAAATGCTGTCGTTACACGTGCGCTGGTTGCTGATAATGTTAAAATTGGTGCAGGCGCTGTTGTCGGCGACGCAAAGAGCGAACATATCGAGCTCATTTCCAAACGTGTAAAGGGGGTAGAATAATATGGCTAAAGCATTTGGAATCGTAAACTTTGCCGGAAATCACATCAGAGTGGAAGGCATGCAGGAATATCGTCCGGTAGGTGCATTCTCTTTCCTTGGACGTTATCGTGTTATTGACTTCCCTATCTCAAATATGAGTAACAGTGGTATCGACCACATTCAGGTCTATATCCGCAGAAATCCACAGTCTTTGACTGCGCATCTTGGAACAGGACGCCACTACAATATCAACTCAAAGAGCGGTAATCTTCAGATTCTCTATTCCGGTCTCGGAATGAACATGAGTCTGTATAACAATGACATTGCTTCTTATATTGAAAACCTGGAATATATCGAACAGGAACTGGCCGAATATGTTGTTATTGCACCAAGTTACATGGTCTACACACAGGATTACAAGAAACTGTTAAATGATCATATCGAATCCGGTGCTGATATTACATTACTGTATCATTCTGTAGATACTGCAAAAGAATATTTTCTGAACTGTTACGCATTGAACCTGAACAAGCAGAAAGGAGTTCTTTCTCTGGAACAGAATCACGGAAATGCAAAGAATAAAAATATCTTCATGGATACTTATGTTATGAAGAAAGATCTGTTCATCGAACTGATCCACAAAGCAAAAAAGACTTCTTCTGTATACACTTTATTAGATATCGTGAATGCATCCTGTGATGAACTCGATATCCGCGGTGTTTCTCACAAAGGTTATTTCGCTGCAATCTCTGATTTCAAGAGTTATTATGATTCAAACCTTTCTCTGACAGATATTAAAACTGCTCAGAATCTGTTTGATCCAAACTGGCCAATCTACACAAGAACAAATGATTCCTGCCCGACACAGTATTTTGAAACAGGAAATGCTAAAAATTCTGTTGTATCAAACGGATGTCTGATTGAAGGTTCTCTGGAACATTCTGTTGTAGGACGTGGATGTATCATCAAAAAAGGTGCTGTTATTAAGAACTGCGTAGTTCTTTCTGGCGCATACATCGGTGAGAATGTACATATTGAAAATCAGGTTGTTGACAAACACGCCAAGATCACACATGTAAAAGAGCTTACATCTTCCGAGGATCGTCCTGGATATGTAAGAAGAAATGATACACTGTAGAACGTACAGCATAAAAAATGCGGGAAGATGAAATCAATCATCTTCCCACTTTTTATAATACCATAGTATGGAAACAACGTTGGCATCGGCAGGCTCTTTGGCATTTTACCGGATTACTTCCCGTGCGATTTTTTGCCAGGAAATCCTGCTGACATCACATTCTTTTGTATCTTTTTCCTCAATTGCTTCCCGTAAAGCTTCTGCAAGTCTGCTTTCAAATGCCGGTAATTCTTCCTCCAGCGGTTCATCCGTTCCTTTCATCCCCGGAGGTAACACGTACCGGATATCTGCGTCCGGGACCATATCAGCAAGCCACTCGGCAATTCCTTCCAATTTCGTCATTACTACCCTGTCACCACAGGCCAGACTCTCAATCACAGTCAACGGAAGGCCCTCATACATAGACGGAAGCACAAAAATATCACAGTCATTGTATAGCTCTGCAAGCCTTGATTGCGTTACACATCCAGCAAACACTACCGGATATCTGCATCCATCTGCCAGTTCTTTAATCTCTTCATATTCAACGAGGTTTCCGGCACCTCCGGCAAGAATAAGTTGTATTTTTTCTTTTTCATAATCCAGAAGATTCAATGCTCTCAGAAGACTTTTTACACCTTTCTTCTGTGTAATCTTCCCCGCAAAAATCATACGGATTTTTCCGTCTTTCCTGCTTAATTTTATGCCTGTCTTTTTAAAGACCTCACTGTTATATCCGGTTCCTATCACAGTCATCTGTTTTTCTGATACCGGATATATTTTTTTTATTTTTTCTTTCTGCGCTTCCTGAAGTGCAAATATCCTGTCAAGTTTCGGAATCTCCTGCCTGATAAAATTTCTTTCAAATAAAATACTCTCCATCTGTCTCAGATCCGTATTATGGCAAAATCCATATACTTTTTTAGCAGGATAATGTGCTCTTATCAGCGCCGTCAGGTAATACAAATGATGGCATAAGATAATATCCGGATTTTCTTTTTCTATTGCTTCATCCAGAACTTCAAGAAATGCGGCTTTAAATTGTCCGGCCATCTCTTCTGTCATATCCCGATATCTTGTACTGGTATAAGGCATATCATCCGACATTCCTACTACCGGATACGGAAGCTTTTCTGACGAAAAATATACCGGATATACCGTTACCCCTTCCGGCATATCCACCCGATCCTCTCTTGTGACGCCCGCCACCACGGCCTGCGAAACACCCATCTTGGCCAGAGATCTCACCACCTCGGTCAGATAGACGCCGCTTCCCGTACTGCATGGCTTCTGCGCCGTGACACTAAGCACTCTCATTTTCGATCTGTTATCTCCTCTCGTAGATTGTAAACACATATTCCAGATCAAAATAAGTCTGTTCGTCACTGATCTTCGTCATCTCCCACTCCGGATCCTCATCCAGATTCGGGAAATATGTATCTGCATCATATGCATGGTCTATTTTTGTAATATATGCTTTTGTACAATACGGAAGCAGCTGGCGGTAAATACTCTCTCCACCGATCACAAATATATCTTCCGAATCATATTTTTTCAGTTCATCCACCATCTCTTCTATGGTATGTACAATAACTGTATCTTTTACTTTATAGTTCTTGTCTGTTGTAAGTACTACATTCACACGATTCTTAAGCGGCTGTCCGCCCGGAAAGCTTTCCAGTGTCTTTCTTCCCATCGCTACAACTTTCCCTTTCGTTGTCTCTCTGAAAAACTTCATATCCTGCGGAATACTCACCAGTAACTTATTTTCTTTTCCTATTGCCCAGTTTGAATCTACTGCAACGATCAAATTCATAATCTACATCTCCTCTTTACGTATAATATATTCTTATCTCTGACTGCCACCGGCTAATAATATTTCTTCTACACTGCCACCGGAATATTCTTAATCTGATCATGTGTCTGATAATCGATCAATTTTACATCATCTCTTGTAAACTGATAAAAGTCTTTGACCTCCGGATTCAGCCAGAACTTCGGTGCCGGAAGCGGCTTGCGGCTGATCAGTTCCTCTATCATCGGCACATGTCTGTCGTAAATATGTGCATCTGCGATCACATGTACGAACTCTCCGACTTCCATATCACATACCTGCGCCAGCATATGGATCAATACGGCATACTGACATACATTCCAGTTATTTGCCGCAAGAACATCATTCGATCTCTGATTCAGGATTGCATTCAATGTCAGTTTATCATGTCCCGGTTTCTTGGTTACATTAAATGTCATACTGTATGCACACGGATAGAGATTCATCTCATGCAGATCTTCATGCACATAAATATTCGTCATGATTCTTCTGCTGTATGGATTATTCTTAAGGTCATAGATTACACGGTCCACCTGATCAAACATGCCTTCTTTATACTGGTGCTTTACGCCCATCTGATATCCATAAGCCTTTCCGATCGAACCGTTTTCATCCGCCCAACTGTCCCAGATATGACTGTGAAGATCATTGATATTATTCGATTTCTGCTGCCAGATCCACAAAAGCTCATCCGTACAGCTTTTGATTGCTGTTCTTCGAAGTGTCAGTGCCGGAAATTCTTTCGACAGATCATACCTGTTCACAACTCCGAATTTCTTGATCGTATATGCCGGTGTTCCATCTTCCCATACCGGTCTTACTTTTTCGCCTCTGGTATCGGTACCGTTATCGATAATGTCACGGCACATATTGATAAATACTTTGTCTGCATAACTCATTTTTTGTTTCTCCTGTCCTTTTCCTGTTCTCTTTACGGATCACTGATATTATAAAGAACCCGGTCCAGCATCTTTTCCAATGCCGCGATTTCCTTTTTACTCATCCCGATCGTCAGCCTCCGATCTATCTTCTTCCGGTAATTGTCCATCTTTTTCTGAATATCATATGCTTTTTCCGTCGGGTAAATGTTCTTGCATCTTTTGTCCTGATTACTTGGGACTGCCAGAATGAATCCTTTTTCATCTAACCTTTTTAAGATTCCGGTTACCGTCGGATTCTTAAGACTTAACGCCTTTTCAATGTCTTTCTGATTCACAAACTCCTTACTGCTGCCAAGAAGATAATCCAGCACCGCGCACTGCGATGATGTGATCCCTATCCCTCGAAGCAGGTTATTGAATTCCTTTTCATAAATATTATTGATCTGTTTGAACATAAATCCAACGGGTAATCGTTCTTTCATCCCTTGTATTCTCCCATTTCCCTGTAATACCGTCATCAGTCCGGGTATTCACAAATACCCAGACTATTTCAATTTATTTTACCATATTCCAACAGGCTATGCAATCTTATCCATCGCGCGAATCTCTTTTACAGCGAATCCAATTGCGATAATTCCCGCTGCCGCATCTGCGATCGGTCCCGCATACATCACCCCGTCAATTCCCATAAAAATCGGGAATATAAGTATCAGCGGAAGTAAAAAGATTACCTGTCTTGTAAGCGACACTACAATACCCAGCTTCGCTTTACCAATTGATGTAAAGAATCCGGATGACATTGGCTGGATTCCATTAACAAATGTCATAAACATAAAAATCCTGAAATATCTTGCCGCAAATTCATAATATTCTTTGCTTCCCGTACCAAAGATACTCACAAGCTGCGTCGAGAAAAACTGGAAACACAAGAAGAACACAATTCCAACCGTCATAGCAACGCGGAATGCTTTCCAATAAGTGCGTTTTACTCTGTCATACGATCCCGCTCCATAATTATATCCCCAGATTGGCTGACATCCCTGGGAAATCCCGATCGCAATAGCCATGAACACCATATTTACCTTTGAGATAACGCCCACACACGCCAGTGGAATATCTGTTCCATATACAGAAGCCGCACCATAATAGCGCAGTGTATTATTCATTGTAATCTGTACCACAGCCATGGCAATCTGATTGATACAGGAAGCCATTCCCAATGACAGGATCATTTTCAGGAGATGGCCTCTCGGACGGAACATCTCTTTTTTCAGCTCCATTTTACGAAATCTTCCAAAATATACAATTACCATAATTCCGGATACGATCTGTCCGATCACGGTCGCCCACGCAGCGCCTTTGATCCCCCAGTGGAATCCAAAGATAAACAGCGGATCTAACACCGTATTAATAATTGCCCCTGTCAGCATACAAGTCATAGAGTACGTAGGACTTCTGTCCGCGCGGATCAGATGATTCCCTCCGGTTGTCAAAATCAGGAACGGAATTCCAAATGCCGTAATTCCTGTATAATCCTGTGCATATGGCAGGATCTTTGTCGTCACACCGAAAAGATGCAGCAGAGGATCCAGGAACACCAGTACCACTGCTGCAATGATCACACCACAGATTACCAGCATGGAAAGCCCGGTCCCCGCAATCCTGCTTGCTTTCTCATGATCTCCCGCTCCGGAACACAGATTAAAATTCGACGCACTTCCGATTCCAAGAAGAAGTGCTGTTGCCGTACAGATGATCGACACAGGAAATGCAATATTAGTCGCTGCATTTCCCAGAAGTCCGACTCCCTGTCCGATAAAGATCTGATCTACAATATTATATAATGAGCTCACCAGCATACTGATAATTGCCGGAATTGCGAATTTCGCGATCAGTTTTCCCTCGCTTTCTGTTGCCAGAGGATTCACTTTTTTCTGTTCTTTCAACTTTCTTTCACTCCTTATTTTCTCACCAATTATTCATGGATTCTTATTTGATTTTCACCATACGGCGATTATAAAAGACGGAGCTTGTTACGGCCTCCGTCCTCTGAAAATATTCTGCTATTTATTATTTAATATTCACGGATCACGGTTCCAATCTCCCGTGTCGTATCCATATCCACCAGATGAGCCAGTGCATCTTCCAGATGCTTTTCTTTTACTGCTTCTGTAACAATAACAAGCTCTGCTGCATCATCTTCTTTTGTATTCTGAATCACTCTTGCAATACTTACTTTATGCACTCCGAATACACTTGCAATTGCAGCAAGTACACCTGGTTTATTATCCACCAGCATACGGATATAGAACTTGTTCTTTACTTCTTTAAAGTTCTTTACCGGTGTCTCACGATAACAGGTACAACTGATTCTTCCTGTACAATGGTATTGTATATCACGGATCACATCGATCACATCACCCATGATCGCACTGGCCGTCGGGAGTTCCCCTGCTCCTCTTCCGTAGAACATCGTATCACCGGCAGCATCAGAGCGGACAAATACTGCATTAAACGAATCTCTCACGGATGCAAGCGGATGTTCCTTCGGAATCATCATCGGATGAACAGCAACCTCAATTCCTTCTTCCGTATTATGCACAACACCGAGTAATTTAATCACATCACCGAATTCTTCTGCGTATTCCACATCTTTCGCAGTAATTTTTGTAATTCCTTCTGTATATACATCATCGAATGTAACTCTGGAATGAAATGCAATCGATGCCATGATCGCTACCTTACGTCCTGCATCCAGTCCTTCAATATCGGCCGTCGGATCTGCCTCTGCATAACCAAGCTCTGTTGCCAGTGCCAGTGCATCGTCAAAATCCATCCCTTCTTCGATCATCTTGGTCAGAATAAAGTTCGTCGTACCATTGACAATACCGATAACTTCCTGAATCTCATTCGCCGCCAGACACTGCTTCAGCGGACGGATAATCGGGATTGCTCCTGCCACAGCTGCCTCAAATAAGAAATCCACTCCACTTTCTTCTGCCGCCTCCAAAAGTTCGTGTCCATGTGTCGCTACCAGATCTTTGTTCGCTGTCACGACATTCTTTCCTGCATGCAGTGCTTCCAGAATCATAGTTCTTGCAGGTTCGATACCACCCATCACTTCGATTACGATTTCTATCTCATCATCATTCATGATATCTTCCCACTTATCGGTTAAAAGAGACTGGTCTACACCCTCTCTCTTCTTATTCATGTTATGTACCAGTATCTTCTGAATTTCAAGACCTGCACCGGCTTTCAATGCCATTTCATCCTTCTGGCGTTCCACAAGTTTATACACCCCGCTGCCGACCGTTCCAAGTCCCAGAAGACCTGCTTTTACTACTCTTTCCTGATTCATCTTCTCACATCCTCGTTTTTTGTTCACTCTCTTTTCGTATCTACAGATATTCTGCCAGCGGCAGATTCTGCAGCTTTGTTTATACAGACTTTAGTATAGCATAGTGCTACATATAATTTCAATCCGATTCTTCCCATGCTCGGAAATTAGTACAGTTTAATCTCCTTTCTGCACAGTAACAAATCCGCACCCCCATAATTGATCAACACAAAAAAAGACGTTACAAATAGTCAATTCAGAGCGACAGACGGGACTCGAACCCGCGACCTCCACCTTGGCAAGGTGGCGTACTACCAACTGTACTACTATCGCATAGCAACTACTTGCAACGTCTTTTCAGAGCGACAGACGGGACTCGAACCCGCGACCTCCACCTTGGCAAGGTGGCGTACTACCAACTGTACTACTATCGCACATCAAGTATGTTTTATTATTTTGTGTTCATCAGAACGATATTCAGTATAACGTATATATATGGTATTGTCAACTGCTTTTTTTAATTTTTTGAATTTTTCTTTTAATTTGAAAACTCCGACAACTTTTTCTGCATGCTTTGGCAAGTGGCAGCTCCTTACGAACGCATAGTAATAAAAAAGGTGCGGGAGCAACCTTCTCTTTGGTTTTCCCGCATCTTTTACTTTATATAGCTTTTACTTTATTCTTTGTCTTCTGCCTTTTTCTCTTCTTTTGCTATAACCGCAATTCCGAGTTCCTCCAGCTGTTTTGCATCTACATGTCCCGGTGCTTCTGTCATAAGATCAGATGCATCTTTTACTTTAGGGAATGCAATTACATCACGGATGCTGTCCTGTTTTGCCATCAGCATAACCAGACGATCCAGACCATATGCAAGTCCTGCGTGCGGCGGCACTCCATACTTGAATGCTGTCAGAAGGAAGCCAAACTGCTCCTGTGCCTGCTCTTCTGTAAATCCAAGCACTTCAAACATCTTGCTCTGGATATCCTGATCAAAGATTCTGACACTTCCTCCACCAATCTCGTTACCATTCAATACGATATCGTATGCTTTTGCACGGACTCTTCCCGGATCACTGTCAATATACTGAAGATCTTCTTCCATTGGCATTGTAAATGGATGGTGCATAGCTGTATAACGGTTCTGCTCTTCGCTCCACTCGAGAAGTGGGAATTCTGTTACCCACAAGAATTTGTATTCATTCTTGTCAAGAAGTTCCATCTGACGTGCGAGTTCCAGACGAAGTGCTCCCAGTGTATCCCATACAACTTTATTCTTATCTGCAGCAAATAATAACAAGTCTCCGTTCTCTCCGCCCATCGCTTCGATCAGAGCTTTCATTTCATCATCTGTCATGAATTTGGCAAATGAGGATTTCACTGTTCCGTCTTCATGAATTGCAATATACGCAAGTCCCTTTGCACCATAATCTTTTGCAAAATCAACCAGTTTATCAATCTTCTTACGAGCCATTCCGCCCTGTCCTTTGGCGTTGATACCACGAACTGTTCCACCATTTTCGATCGCATTTTTGAACACTACAAATTCACAGTCTTTTACAACATCTGTTACGTTTGTCAGTTCCATACCAAAACGGATATCCGGCTTATCTGAACCAAAGCGGTCCATTGCTTCCTGCCATGTCATTCTCTGGATTGGAAGAGATACTTCCACGCCCAGTACTTCTTTGAATAATTTGGCAAGCAGTCTTTCATTTACTTCGATTACATCATCGACATCCACGAAAGATAACTCCATATCGATCTGTGTGAATTCCGGTTGACGGTCTGCACGTAAATCTTCGTCACGGAAGCATTTTGCGATCTGGAAATATCTGTCATATCCTGAACACATCAGTAACTGTTTGAATAACTGTGGTGACTGTGGCAGCGCATAGAACTGTCCCTGCTGGATACGGCTAGGTACGAGGTAATCTCTTGCTCCTTCCGGTGTACTTTTGATCAGAACCGGTGTCTCAATCTCAAGAAATCCTTCTTCCGCAAGGAACTGACGTGTCAGAGTTGCAACCTTGCTTCTCATCATCAGATTGCGCTGCAGATCCGGTCTTCTAAGATCCAGGTATCTGTATTTCAGACGTACTTCTTCTTTTGTTTTAGAATTCTCTTCGATGTGGAACGGCGGTGTCTCTGATTCAGAAAGAATACGAAGTTCTTCCGGAATCACCTCTATCTCTCCTGTTGCAAGATGCTCATTCACTGCACCGGAACGTTTTGCTACTGTTCCTACGATTGCTACTACATATTCTGCACGAAGCTTAGCTGCCTTTTCGATCAGTGCCGCTTCGCATTTTCCTTCTTCGAATACCACCTGGATAATACCTGAACGGTCTCTGACATCTACGAATACCAGACCGCCCTTATTACGGTTTTTCTGTACCCATCCCATAATGGTAACTTTCTCTCCTACATTGGCTGCAGATAATTCTGCACATCTGTGGGTTCTTTTTAACCCTTTCATTGATTCTGCCATGTTTCTTTATCTCCTTTTCCGACGTCCTTACGCCGTAATTTATTGTTTCCTATATATCTTATAAATTTTCCACGGAATCTGCATAACAGTCCACGATTTCTGTATAACCGTCTTCAGTAAGCTGTTCTTTCTGGAACTTTTTATTCTTCTTCATGTTGACGATCAGGACCTGTTTTCCTGCCTGACGGTCTGCCTTTGCAAGTGACATAACCTTTAAAAGCCCTTCTTTTGTCATCTTCTTCTCTAACAGATATGCTTTCTTCTCTTTTACAGTCGGAACTTCATATCCATTTTCCAGAAGCAGCATGACGATTCGTTCGAATCCGATTGAGAATCCACATGCAGGTGTATCCTGCCCGGTGAATTTACCGATCATCTTATCATAACGGCCGCCTCCGGCTACAGATCCGCCGAAATCATCCATCGTCACTTCAAAGATCGTTCCTGTATAGTAAGACTGTCCTCTTACAAGTGTCGGATCGAATTTGATATTGAATTCGCATTCTTTTGCGGTCTCAACACTGGAAATGATCATTTCCATACTGTCTGCTGTCTCTTCACTTAAGCAGTCGCCCAGTTTTTCTTTCAGGAAACGGATACCTGTTACATCTGGTGCTACATCCTTAAATAACTGAAGATAAGTCTCTACATTTTCCTTTACATATCCCATCTCTTCTAATTCTTTCGCAACACCTTCTGCACCGATCTTGTCCATCTTATCCAGAATGATGAAGACTTCATCATAATCATCCTCACGGAAACCACTGTAAGCAGCCATTGCTTTCAGGATATTACGGTCATTGATACATACCGTAAAGTTCTGGAAGCTTAATTTGCCAAGCATAGCTGTCGTTGCAAGGATCAGTTCGATCTCTGCGAGATTTCCCGGCTCTCCTAAGATATCAATATCACACTGCATGAACTGTCTGAAACGTCCTTTCTGCGGACGGTCTGCTCTCCATACATTACCAATCTGCAATGCCTTAAAAGGTGCCGGCAATTCATTCGAATGGTTTGCATAATATCTGGCAAGCGGTACGGTAAGATCATAACGCAGTCCTCCGTCTACCAGATCGTTTTCTTCTTTTGCTGTATCGATCTTCAGTTTTTCTCCTCTTTTTAAAATCTTGAAGATCAGTTTCTCGTTGTCTCCGCCCTGTTTGCTGCACAGGTTCTCGATATGTTCCACACATGGTGTCTCGATGGAACAGAATCCGTATGTCTTATACGTCTCTTTGATCAGTCCGATCAGGTAATCACGGATCTCCATCTCACGTGGGAGCATGTCTTTCATACCGGTAACCGGTTTCTTCTTTAATGCCATAACCATTCTCCTTTGCGTTCTATCATTTCGTCGATCCTGTCGATGTAGGCATCTACCGCCTTGACATTCTCCTGACGGATCAGACGCGTCATTTTCTTCTTTTTACTGCCCGGCATAGGAATCGGATCCTTCAATACAATCTTTGTCGATGCTCCGGCTCCTGCGGCAATAATAGATTGTTTTTCTTCCATAATAAGTATATTGTATATTCCGGCTTTGTCAACCTTTGCATACCCAACATTTTCAAAATTCCCCGCAATATTCTTCTGTCTGTACAGATAATACGGGAAAAGATCCATCTCTTTTGCTGCCTTTGCAGCCCTCTCGATCATGCCGGAAAGGATCTCATGCGTCTCTTTCGCATCCCGGTTCAAATCCTCCATCTCCATTCTGGCTGCTCTTTTGATCGCCAGTGAATGCACTGTCAGACTGTCCGGATGCATCTGTGCGATCTGTGCCAGTGTATCTTCCATGTCAGAAATATCTTCTCCCGGAAGTCCTGCGATGATATCCATATTGATATTATCGAATCCAGTCTTTCTGGCCAGTGCATAGGCTTCTTTTATCTCTTCTACGGTATGTTTTCTTCCAATCACATCCAGCGTCTTCTGCTGCATACTCTGTGGATTAATAGAAATTCTTGTAATGTCATGATTCTTTATGACTTTCAACTTCTCTTCTGTAATGCTGTCCGGTCTTCCGGCTTCCACTGTATATTCCAGCAGGTATTCTCTCGAAAACTTCTCATCGATCCAGCTCATCAGCCGTTCCAACTGCTCTGCCGTCAGCGTTGTCGGCGTACCTCCGCCGATGTAGATCGTATTTAATTTTTTGTTTTTCGAGCGTTCTGCGATAAATTCCAGCTCTTTGCAAAGTGCATCCACATATGCATCCACTTTTTCTTTCCAGCGATCCAGTGGTCCGGAACTGAAAGAACAGTAAGAACAGACCGATGGACAGAACGGGATTCCAACATACAGGCTATATCCGTTCTCGTAATCCAGTTCTTTTAAAATTTTCTGTTCTCTTTCGGCAATCTCCCATGCAAGAGCTGCTTTTTCTCCTCTCACTCTCGCACTTTCCCATGCCCAGTTAATATAATCTTCTTTTTCCCATCCGGCTTCCAGTTTCTGCATAGCAAGCTTGGTCGGGCGCACTCCCGTAAGCACTCCCCACGCAAGCGGCTCTCCTGTAATCCTTTCCAGCTGATCATACAGGCTCAGATCAATCTGCCGTTTTCTTTCTTTTTTCTGGCTCTCCTTCTCTGAATCTTCCTGTATCTTCCCTGTGCTTTCATCCCGACCTGCTGTGTCAGTAATTTCCACGGTGTTCTCAAATCCCACGGAAATTTCACGGTCATCCGGCAAATGTACCATTACATAATTAGAGGCTTTTTCATCCGTCTTACAGGATACTTCCTGTGACGGATAAAAAGCCTTTAATATATGATACGCATTATAAGTATAAGACTCGCTTTTACATATAATCTGAATCATTCTATTTCTCCATTCCGTTTTCTTTCACTGTCTTTTCTTATCGTTCATTATACAAATGGATTATGACGCTTTTCATAACCAATCGTCGTCTCTTCCATATGCCCCGGATATACATGCGTCTCTTCCGGTAATATCAAAAGCTTTTCTTTTACAGAACGGACCAGTGCTGATGCACTTCCACCTGGGAAGTCCGAACGTCCGACGGATGTACGGAACAATGTATCACCGCTAAAAAGAACATCTTCCTGTTCCATATAATAGCAGCATCCGCCCGGTGTATGCCCCGGTGTATGGATCACACGGAACTGAAAGCCTGCAATTTGAAGCTGCTGTCCGTCTCTGACCGGAACCGCATCCGCGAACTGATATCCTCCGCGCATATAACCAGAAGACAGATTGCTTTCACCGTCCATCATCATCGGTAGATCTGCTTCTTCCACATATACTGGAATTTTTATATCTTCCATCACATCGGAAAGCCCCATAATATGGTCAAAATGTGCATGTGTCAGAAGTACAGCCTTCAGCTTCAGTCCCTGCTCTTTCACGGCATTCTTTAATTTTGTCGGATATGCTCCCGGGTCAACCATGACCGTATCCTTTGTCTCTTCATTGATCACCAGATAACAATTGGTACCGATCATTCCCACTACGTATTTTTCTATCTTCATACTTTTAGCCTGTTGCCCTTTCTATATCTATGATTCCGGAAAGCTGCTGCAGCTTCTTCACGATGCGCTCCAATTCTTCACGGCCGTGAACGATGAATCCCATCTCGATCGTTGCCGTTCCCTTCTTACTGGTACGGACATTCATAGATTTGACATCTACGTTTCCCTCAGTGAAGATTCGGGATATCTCCATCAGAAGTCCCTGCTGGTCATTCGCATACATCTTGATCTCTGCAAGATACTGACCGCCGGATTTTTCCGTCACTTCGGTCTCCCACTCTGCAGGAATCAGTCTTGCACGTTCCGATTCGGACAGGTGGATCATATTGATACAGTCCGTTCGGTGAATGGAAAGTCCTCTTCCACGTGTAACAAATCCGACGATCTCATCTCCCGGTACCGGGTTACAGCATCTGGAGAAACGGACTGCCATATCATCAATTCCCTTGACAACAATGCCACTCTTTGACTTGGCAATGTGTACTTTATTCTTCGCTGCTTCTGCCACTCTCTCCAGAACAACTTCATCGGTAATTGCCTGTCTGTGATCTTTTCCATATTCTTCAGCAAGACGATTCACGACCTGGCCTTCTTTTAAGCCGCCATGTCCGATTGCCGCCAATACAGAATCCCAGTCTTTGAATCCGTATTTTTTCTGAACAATCTCCTGATATTTCGGCTGGATGATATTTGCAACATTGATACTTTTCGCTCTGCAGTACGTCGCAATCATATCCTTACCGCGGATGATATTGCTTTCCTTGAACTCTTTCTTGAACCACTGGTTGATCTTATTCTTTGCCTGGGTACTCTTTACAATATTCAGCCAGTCACGGCTTGGTCCCTTGGAATTCTGGGATGTCAGGATCTCGATTCTGTCGCCATTCTGAATCTTATAATCAATGTTAACAAGTTTTCCGTTGACTCTGGCTCCTACCATCTTGTTACCGACCGCACTGTGGATCGCATAAGCAAAATCGATCGGAGTTGAACCATTCGGCAGGTTCTTTACATCTCCCTGCGGAGTAAAGCAATAGACATCCTCTGCAAACAGATCCAGATCTCCTTTGATCAGGTTCAGGAATTCTCTGTTATCCGACATGTCTCTCTGCCACTCCAGGATCTGACGCAGCCAGCTTAACTTCTCTTCCTCCTGTGCCTCCACACTCTTCTTACCGTCATTGGATTCTTTATACTTCCAGTGTGCAGCGATACCATATTCAGCTGTCTTATGCATCTCTTCTGTACGGATCTGGATCTCGAACGGCTGTCCGACCGAACTCATCAGTGTCGTATGCAGTGACTGGTACATATTCGGCTTCGGCATAGCAATATAGTCTTTAAAACGTCCCGGAATCGGCGTATACATCTCATGGATCACACCCAGCGCCGCATAACAGTCTTTTACAGATTCTACTATGATACGCACAGCAAACAGATCATAGATCTGGTCAACCGTCTTATCCTGATTCACCATCTTCTTATAGATACTGAAGAAATGTTTGACACGTCCGTTGACCTCTGCTTTGATATTCGCATTCTTCATATGTGTCGATACTTCTTCTACGATCTGCTCTACGAATTCTTCCCTCTCTGTCTTTCTTGCATTGATCTGGTTCACCAGGTCATAGAACACCTCCGGCTGGGAATACTTAAGTGCCAGGTCATCCAGTTCCGTCTTGATCTTAGATATACCAAGACGCTGTGCGATCGGCGCATAGATGTCCATCGTCTCTTTCGCTTTTTCTTTCTGCTTTGCCGGCGTCATGAACTGCAAGGTACGCATATTATGCAGACGGTCTGCCAGTTTGATAATGATCACACGGATATCCTTCGCCATGGCAAGGAACATCTTACGCAGGTTTTCTGCCTGTACCTCCAGTTTATCCGATGAATAAGAGAGTCTTCCCAGTTTGGTAACTCCATCTACCAGAAGTGCTACCTCATCTCCAAATTCCCTCCGGATATCTTCTTCCGTAAACTTTGTATCTTCTACCACATCATGCAGCATACCTGCCGCAATCGTCTCTTTATCCATCTCCAGATCAGCCAGAATGATCGCTACCCACAAAGGATGGATGATATATGGTTCTCCGGATTTCCTGCGCTGATCTCCATGCGCCTTTACCGCCAGCTTATAAGCCTTTTCAATCATAGAAACATCTGTGGACGGATGATACTTTCGGATACGGGCAATTAACATGTCATATAACCGGTTCGGGTCCTCATAATCTTCCTGAGATTTTACCGCATGCCCGTCTACAACTGCAAGCCCTTTCGTGTGATCTTCTGTCAGTGCTTCCGGTGCGATCCGGTTGTCCAGTGATTCATAGGTTGTCTTATCAGACATATTAACGCCTCCTTCCCTTGATTTCTCTCTTTTTATTTTCCAGGATATGTGATCACAGCGTCCACATCATATCCTTCTAATCTTTCTCTTCCTTTTAACCCGGCAAGTTCCATCAGAAATACTGCTTTTACCACTTCTCCGCCGAGGCTTTCGATCATCTTCACCATAGCCTCGTTGGTTCCGCCTGTAGCAATCAGGTCATCAATAATAACCACTTTCTGCCCCGGCTTGATTGCATCTTTGTGCATCTCGATCGTGGCTGTGCCATACTCCAGTTCATATTCAACAGAAACCGTCTCGCATGGGAGTTTTCCTTTTTTTCTGATTGGGATAAATGGCTTGTGCAGATTATATGCGATCGGTACACCAAAGATAAATCCTCTTGATTCCGGTCCTACAACCACATCAAAATCCACGTCTTTTAATTTTTCCTGCATCAGGTCTATCGCCAGATGTAATCCATCTGCATCCTGAAGGATGCTTGTTACGTCTCTGAATATAATTCCCGGTTCCGGAAAATCCGGAATACTTCTTACATACTCTTCTATCGGTTTCATGATACTCTCTCCATTTCTGTCTAAAATACAACTTTAAGTATACCATTACTCGTTCTGATTTTCAATCTATGGTTTTCACCCTGCAACGAGAGAAACCAGCTTAACGGTAATGTGTGATCACAATCTGCGGTGTTCTCTTTCCCATATATTCATTGATATCAGGATAATAAGTCACCGCAATTTTTATATGACCGCCTCTGCCTTGTAAAAGAGCATCCACCTCCATGCGCCCGTAGGTCTCTTCCATATTCTTTAAGAATCCTTCCACATTCTGGAACAGCATGGCTTCTATAACACTTCCGTTTGCATCCTGTGCCTTTATCTTCAGTACATTTCTGTTCTTTCCAAGTATTCTCGCTCCCAGAAGCGTCACTCCGCGTGCGGCAAATATCGGCTTTGTATTCCCTTTTCCGAATGGTTCCAGAAGTTCCAGCTCTTTCACCAGTTCTTCCGTCACACAAAGAAACGGCATCTCCATATCAATCGTGACTTTTTCTTTCATTTCTTCTTCCGTCAGGGTGCAGTTCTCATTCAGTCTTCTCCGGAATTCTGCGATATTCTCTTTTTCCAGAGAAAGTCCTGCTGCCAGCCGGTGTCCGCCAAACTTCGTCAGGATATCTTTGCATTTATTCAGTTCCTCATACATATGATATCCGTCGATCGACCGTCCGGATCCTTTCGCACCATCCTCTGCATCCGTCAGTACGAATACCGGTTTGTAATAGCATTCCCTTATTCTTCCCGCAACAATCCCCGCAAGACTTTCATGACAATCCGGCAGATAGATGACCAGTACCCTGTCGTCGGATAAATCTGTCGTCTCCACCTGTTCTTTCGCAAGCTTTACTGCTTCTTCGGTCATATCCTTTCTGCTGTCATTTAATGCTTTTAAATCACCCGCAAGAATATCCGCTTCTTTCTGTGTACGCACCCGCAGAAGTTTCAGTGCCCGCTTTGCTGTATCCAGCCTCCCGCTTGCGTTGATACAGGGGCCCAGAACAAACCCTATATGATAAGAATTCAGACTTTCTTTATCAATTCCTGTACATTCTATCAGTGCTTTCAGTCCCGGATTCTTCGTTCGCTTAAGCATCTGCAGTCCTTCTTTGACAAAGATCCGGTTCTCATCCTCCAGATCCATCACGTCACCGACCGTTGCGATTGCAACATTTTCAATCAGATCATCCAGATCAGTGGAATCTTTCCCCATGCTTTCCCACAACGCCTCCATCAGTTTATATGCAACCGCCGCGCCACAGAGTCCCTTGAACGGATATACACAGTCCTTCTGCTTCGGATCGATCACTGCATCCGCTGGTGGAAGTCTGTATATCTTTTCTCCGTCTATTTCATCGAACGGGATCTCATGATGATCCGTTACGATGATCGTCATGCCCAGTTCTTTGCCATATGCAATCTCATTTGCTGCTGCGATTCCATTATCACAGGTAATGATCGTATCGATTCCGGCATCGTAAGCCCGGTCGATCAGATGCCGATTCAGACCATATCCGTCACCTATGCGGTCCGGAATATCACTGTCCACATATGCCCCGAGACGTTCCAGCCCCTCCAGCAAAATATACGTCGCATTCACACCATCAATATCATAATCTCCGATCACCCGGATTTTCTTCTCCTCTGCAATCTTTTCTTTCAAAATGTCAATCGCCTTATCCGCATCTTTCATCAGCATCCCATCATACAGATCACTGATCGTTCCATTCAGATAACGTTCGATTGCCTCTTCTCCGATCACATCCCTGTTGCGGATCAGGCATGCCAGTCTCGGACTAATCTGATATTTCTTTCCTATCGCTTCAAAATCTGCACCTTTGCGCAGCAGAACCCATCGTTCCATTTATCTTTATCCCCTTTGTATCTGTCCGTCAGAATATTATGTTTCTATTTTAAAAAAAGCAGTTATGCCCTGTCAATAGGCATAACTGCTTCCCGGATCATTTTATGATCTATTTTTTCTTTGGCTGTGCTTTTTTGCCGACTTTCGTCTTCATTACATACCACAGTGCTCCTGTAACACATACAGAAGAATATCCACCGCAGACGATACCTACCATCAGAGGTGCTGCAAACTCACGAATAGAACTTACACCCATAATAAACAGTACCGCAACCATGATAAATGTTGTCAGTGAAGTATAAATACTTCTTGTCAGTGTCTGTGTAATACACTTATTTACAAGTTCTGACAGATCTGTATTTCTCTTCATAAGCGGAAGTTCCTCACGGATACGGTCAAAGATTACGATCGTCGCGTTGATCGAATAACCTACAATCGTCAGCATACAAGCAATAAATGTACCTCCGACTGAGATTCTGGATACTGCATAGAATGCCAGTACAACCAGTACATCATGTAATAATGCCAGCACCGCACTTGTAGCAAAACGTACATCTTTGAAACGGAACCAGATATAAAGCAACATGAAAATTGTTGCTACGATCACTGCGATCACTGCATCCTGACGCATCTCATTACTGATCGTTGAACTGATATTTTCCGCTGTGATATCAGATTCTTTTACACCAAAATTATCTTCCAGTGCCTTATTTACCTTCTCACGTTCAGACAAACTTAAAGTTACTGTCTTGATGACTACCTGTTTTGTTCCGGATACTTTCTGTGTCTGGATATTATGATCTCCTGTCACTTTTTCTACAACAGGAACGATCTCTTTATCAATCTCATCGATTGAATAATCTTTGTCAAACTTCACATTCATAGATGTTCCGCCCTTGAAATCCAGACTGTAAGCCAATGCCCCGTTACCCTGGGCAGAATGTACTCCCATAACCACGAATCCTGCAAGGATCATTGCAATAGAAATACTGAAGAACACTTTCTTCTTGCCAAGGAAGTTGATTGGCTTTCTTTCTTTCATCTTATGGTAATACAGACTCTCTTTTCGAATTCCGATTCCATAGAACGCAAACACGATCATACGTGTAATCACCAGTGCTGTAAACATTGATACCACAATACCGATTGCCAGAGTCTGCGCAAATCCTTTGACTGTTCCGGAACCTTTAAACCACAGAACCGCAGCCGCGATCAGTGTTGTCACATTACCGTCAACAATTGCTGACATAGCTTTCTGGAATCCTGATTTTAAGGATACTTTTACACTTCTTCCTCTTGCCATCTCTTCACGTACACGGGCAAAGATGATAACATTCGCATCTACTGCCATACCAATACTTAAAATGATACCGGCAATACCCGGAAGGGTCAGCGTTACATCAAACGCATTCAATATTACAAGTACGATCTCTGTATAGATGACCAGCGCAAGGCTTGATGCCAGTCCCGGAAGTCTGTATACAAAGATCATGAACAGGAATACAAGGATCAGACCAATAATACCGGCTTTTAAACTTGTATTCAATGCCTGTTCTCCAAGCTGTGCTCCTACTACATTGGAACGCAGCTCTTCAAGCTGAAGTTTCAGTCCACCGATACGGATCGTAGATGCCAGATTATCTGCTTCTTCATAAGTGAAGTCGCCTGTAATATAGGCCTGTCCACCTGTGATCTCAGACCGTACGACCGGACTTGAGATTGTCTCACCATCATAGATGATCGCAATCTGTTTTCCGATATTTTCTTTCGTTGCCGTTGCAAATTTGCTGGTACCTGATTTGGTCAGATTCAACTCTACAGAATATTCTTTATTCCCCATGTTATCCTGACCGGTTTTCGCAGACGCACTCTTAACATCTGTTCCCGTAAGAACTGTTTCTCCATCCGCTGTCTGGAATGAAAGGGAACCTGGTTTTCCAAGTTCATCCAGAATCTTATTGGCATCTGTAACACCAGGGATCTCAATGTTAATACGGTCATTTCCTTCCTGGTATACACTTGCTTCTGTACTGTACTGTTCTACACGCTTTTGCAGTTTGTAGATCGTATCGCTCATCTCTTCTTTGGTCGGATTCTTATCTTTTACCTGATAGGTAATACTTACACCACCGGCAAGATCCAGACCAAGTTTGATGTTTTTCATCGCACCGGACTTAGATTTGCCAATTCCTGTGATCACAGTAAATCCAAGTCCGACGATGAGAATTACAGCCAGAAGCAGACTCAGTATGCTTTTTGACTTCTTCATCGTTCTCTTACACATCCTCTCGAAATATTATTCTTCATCTGCAAGTGCTGCCTTCATCATGATCGCACACTCTACACGTTTTCTTTGCATCTCACAGCCGATCTCATAAGTATCATGGATCGTACCATGGAAATTATAAGAGTTTGCCATGCATCCGCCGCTACAGTAGAATTTTGCAAAGCAGTTTCTGCATTTATCTTTGGAATACACATTGCAGCTTCTGAAATCGTCAGCAATCTCCGGCTTCACGATTCCATCATCCACATTACCCATCAGGAAATCATCCTGTCCGACAAACTGATGGCATGGATAGAGGTCTCCCCATGGTGTAACAGCCAGATACTCTGTTCCGGATCCACAACCGGATAAACGTTTTGCCACACATGGTCCACCATTTAAATCTATCATAAAATGGAAGAAATTGAAGCCTTTTCCTTCTTTCTCGCGTTCGATCATCATCTTGGCGAGCTTATCATATTCTTCCCTGATCTTAGGAAGATCTTCCTCCCTGATCGCATACGGATCACTTTCATCTCCAACAACCGGTTCAATCGACATCTGTTTGAATCCGAGGTCTGCAAAATGCATGATATCATTGGAGAAATCCAGATTATTTCTTGTAAATGTGCCACGAATGTAATATTTTTCCTGATTTCTGCTTTCTGCAAGTTTCTGGAACTTCGGAACGATCAGATCATAACTTCCTTTTCCATTTCTAAACGGACGCATCTGATCATTGATCTCTTTACGTCCATCCAGGCTCAACACTACATTGTCCATTTCTTTATTTACAAATTCCTGAATTTCATCATTTAACAGCACTCCGTTCGTTGTGATTGTAAAACGGAAATGCTTATTATGTATCTTCTCCTGCTCTCTTCCGTAAGCTACCAGATCTTTTACCACCTGCCAGTTCATCAGAGGCTCCCCGCCGAAGAAATCTACTTCCAGATTACGGCGGTTGCCAGAATTCTTGATCAGGAAGTCCAGCGCTTTCTTACCGACTTCATAGCTCATAAGTGCTCGTCTTCCATGATATTCCCCTTCTTCTGCAAAACAGTATTTGCAAGCAAGGTTACAGTCGTGTGCAATATGCAGGCACAGTGCCTTTACAACTGTCTTTCTCTTCTTTACTTCTTCGATCATGCATTCATATGTATCTTTTACAAATAACTGACCGCCTTCTGTCAGTTCGATCACGTCTGATAATGCATCTTCAATGTCGGATGTTTCATATTTGTTTCCAAGTGTCTGTAAAAGCTTTTCTTTTACATCCGCTTCTTTTAACGATTCGGCAGTTGGTTCTGTTTCTGACTTGTTCACTTCCGCGATCACGTCATAACAGACATCATCTACCACATGTACAGATCCGCTGTACACGTCCATAACGATATTATATCCATTATTACGGTACTGATGAATCATATCCTTTGGTACCCCTTTCTCATTTTTCTTATTTCATATCGGGAATTTCCCGTTATCTTTCTACCCGTCAAAAACCATATGTTGTCAAATAATCAAAAAACAATTCCGCAGACAACTAAAAAAGGTCCACCGGACCTTTTCGTCACATGCATGGCAACAAGAAACAGCGGACCCTAAAGACCGCTGTCCCAAGTATCCCATATCTTTTTAAATTATTTGCTCTGTTCGCAAGTCTGGTTTCCTACTGTACAGGATGTCTTACATGCTGACTGGCATGATGTCTGGCATTCGCCGCATCCGCTTTTTTTCAGATTGCTGTTCATAGGTTTATTCAATGATTTTACATGTTTCATGTTCGTATCCCTCCTTACTATTGCTTAACTTACGTTATTATAACATTTCGACATAGGTTTCGCAATCTTTTTCTTAGGATATCATTCCGCCTGCCATACCACCTCCCGCACACAGCGCAAATGTCATCAGAATCTCTGTTCCACTTCCGTGAAATGTACGATAGATTCCCCATGTAATCAGTAACAGAAATGCGAAGTACAGAATCCCAAGTACAATTCCCCAAAAGAAACGTCTGATCTTTGCAAGTTTACCCGCCACAAGTCCACCGGCAAATGTAGAGAGCAGATAGACCGCTGTGATCCCTGCTGTCACAGCTTCTTCCGTAAGTTCGAATTTATACAGCGCCATTGCCAGTATCATCAAAAGAATTCCGGTCACTACATATGCTGCCAGAAGAGATTTCAGTATCCACATGATCCACACTTCATTTTGTCCCTTTTTTCCCATGCTTTCCCTCCTCATCTATCACAGATTATGAAGGAAGCATCTGATTTATGCGCTTATTTTTGTTTACAATCGTCCTATTGTTCCATCTGTTTGCCCAGAACCTTTGCCGTATATTCCGCAAGACAAAGCTCTGTATCTTTGAATCTGTCCGTACGTTCCTGATTCAGCAGAAAAACCGCACCGATCACATCACCTGCACACAGAATCGGACTGATCACCTCCTGTTTATAAGGTTCTGATACACTCACGATCGGTACATATCTTTTTTCCCCGGCTTTGGCATTCCGTGTTTTTCGTTCTTTCAGAAATTCTCCAAGCTCTCCCGTAATATCTTCATCCTGAATCTCTTTCTTTCCATTTCCCGCTGCTGCCACTACCTGATCCATATCACAGATCCCCACCAGGCATTCCAGAACCTGCGACAGACTTTCCGCATACTGCTTTGCAAATGCAGACAGTTCCCCGATCGGTGAATATTTCTTCAGAATAATCTCACCTTCTCTGTCTGTAAATATCTCCAGCGGATCGCCTTCCCTGATCCTCAGTGTCCTTCTGATCTCTTTTGGCACGACCACACGCCCCAGATCATCGATTCTTCTTACGATTCCTGTTGCCTTCATAGCATTTATCTTCCTCCTGATTTTTCTGTTTTTTCCATATTTTCTAACATATGGCTAGTATGCTGAAAACAGCAAGGAATTATTCATGCAGATATTAGACTGGATATTTTTTCAATAGTTTTGTATAATAGTTGGAAGAAAATATTAGGAGGAATGAATCATGAGTAAAATTGATGAAGTACGTGCTGATATGGTCAAAGCCATGAAAGCCAAAGACAAAGACACAAAGGAAACTTTATCCATGCTGCTTGCAGCTCTTAAGAATAAAGCAATCGACAAACGCGAAGACCTGACACCGGAAGAAGAGACTCAGGTAATCTTAAAAGAGATCAAGCAGACAAAAGAGACCCTGGATATGACTCCTGCAGATCGTACAGAGATCATCGAAGAATGCAACAAGCGTCTGGCTGTTCTGGAACAGTATGCTCCTAAGATGATGGATGAAGCAGAGATCAAAGAAGTCGTTGCTTCTGTTCTTGCAGAGATGGGACTGGATGCTCCTACCGCAAAGGATAAAGGCAAGATCATGAAGAACCTGATGCCTAAAGTAAAGGGAAAAGCTGACGGCAAGCTCGTCAACGAGATCGTATCTACTTTCATGAAATAAAATCTTCAAGAGCTGCCGCTGGCAGCTCTTCTTGTATACTATGGTATCTACAGAACCGCCACCTGCTGCTTCTTCCGAACGCATAGTGATCACAAAATAATGGGCAGCACCCGATGGATGCTGCCCATTATTTTAATCCTCTTAGTTACCAGAAGTACTGCCTGTTCCGGTTGTACTTGTGTCTTTGGCTTTCACACTCAGTTTTGTAAAGCTAATCTTATTCCAGCTACCTTTATGGACTGTAATCTTTTCTTCTTTTTTCCATTTCTTTAATACTTTTTTATAGTATTTATCCTGTTTGTCTGTGATCATGGACTGTTTCTTAGTCTCTGTAGCCGTTTTATCATTGAGGCTTGTAACTTTTGCCACATAGCATGCAGTGTCACCTTCGATCACATCCGTCGTCTCGCCTTCTCCTAATTTGTCTGCTGCTTTTACGACTTCCTTAGACGGACTTACTGAATCCGAATCAAACGTGGCATCTTTGGCTTCTGTTCCCTGTTCCGTTGCATACGCAGCAAAATCTTCTGCTGTCTTTGCACCTTTGGCAAATGCCTCTGCCGTCTCTTTGTTTTTTTTCTTTTCCGCTTCGGATACTGTAGTATCTGATGAGCTTGAAGAATCAGATGTTGTACTATAATCAAATTCTACATACTGCATATGCTTCTGTGTCGCTTCTTCATCCGTTACTTTCACATTCGCATCTGCTACAATTGCCGCACGCATTTTCTGTTCGATCGCCATCAGTGTCATGACACGTTTTACATTTTCCTTAGAACCGGACACCTTGTCTTTTTTCTTCTGTGAATTGGCTTTGTCAAATTCTTTTGCCGCATCATTGATTGCTTTTTTATCGGCCTTTGTAAGCTTCACATCATAATCTTTCATATGTTCTTCCAGAAGAGCCATATTCTTCAGATCATCCAGAAGTGTCTCCTTGATAGACTCTTCATATGTCTTGCCGTCTGATGCATTTCTGCTCCACATATCATCACCGCCGAGATAGCTTGCAAAGTACGTTTCGTACTGAGCCTGTGTATATCTTGCATAGAAATTTGCAACACCTGCCGTAATCTCTTCATCCCCTGCTTTTACGACTACTGCATCGTCCTTCCGTGATCCACATCCGATAAGTGATGCTGCCATAATTCCTGCCAGTGCTAATATTAATGCTCTTTTTTTCATTTATCCTAACCTGCCTTTATTTGCTTAATGGGTCAATTATACCGCTTTTTTCTTCGCCTATCAATCTTTTCAACCCATTTAACACATTTTTTGTACTTTCCAATGCGTCTGTCTGCTTCTCTTTCAGATTTCTTCTCTTCTTCTCATAGATAAAACATGGCTGCACCCCATCCGCTTTGAACGTCAGCTCGCCACGAAAATCTTCAATCAGCTTCGGAATCCGCTCCGGATGTACTTTTGCTTTTTCATACATGGTAAATGTGTAAACCTCGCCTTTCTGCTCGACCGCCGTTACATACAACTGATGTGCCTGCGCCTTCAGAGCCGCTACTTCCAGAAGCTTTTCTACTTTCTTCGGAATATCTCCGAAACGGTCGATCAGTTCTTCTGTCATATCTTCCATCTCTTCTCTGTTCTCGATTGCAGCGATCCGTTTATAAACATCCAGTTTCTGATATTCATTCGGAATATACGAAGCCGGAATAAATGCATCCACATTCAGATCCATCGTCGTTGTAAATGTCTCCTCTTCTTCCATCTCGCCTTTCAGCTGCTTCACCGCCTCGTTCAGCATCTTACAGTAAAGGTCATATCCGACTGCTTCCATATGTCCATGCTGTTCTGCTCCTAGAAGATTGCCTGCTCCGCGGATCTCAAGATCCCGCATTGCGATCTTGAATCCCGAACCAAGATCCGTAAACTCGCGGATGGCCGCCAGTCTCTTTTCAGCCACTTCTTTTAACATCTTGTCTCTCCGGTATAGAAGGAATGCATATGCCATGCGGTTAGAGCGTCCGACACGCCCACGCAGCTGATAAAGCTGTGAAAGGCCGAGACGATCCGCATCGTGGATGATCATCGTATTCGCATTGGAAATATCCAGTCCGGTCTCTATAATCGTTGTAGATACCAGTACATCAATCTCACCATTAATGAAATCATACATAATCCGTTCCAGTTCGTGTTCCCGCATCTGTCCGTGTGCATAGGCAACCGTCAGATCCGGCACCAGTTTCTGCACATGTCCTGCCACTTCATCAATATCTTCCACGCGGTTGTAGACATAATATACCTGTCCCTGTCTTGCGCATTCCCGTTCAATTGCCTCACGTACCATCTCATCGTTATATTCCATGACATACGTCTGGATCGGCATACGGTCGTTCGGCGCTTCTTCCAGCACACTCATGTCACGGATTCCGATCAGGCTCATATGAAGGGTTCTCGGGATCGGAGTTGCCGTAAGCGTCAGTACATCTACATTTTCCTTTAATTTCTTGATCTTCTCTTTGTGCTGTACTCCGAATCTCTGCTCTTCATCAATGATCAGAAGCCCGAGATCCTTGAATTTCATATCTTCACTTAACACTCGGTGTGTTCCGATGATAATATCTACCAGCCCCTTTTTCGCATCCTCGACTGTCTTCTTCTGCTGCGCCGGCGTACGGAATCTGCACATCAGATCGATCCGCACCGGAAAGTCTTTCATACGCTGCACGAACGTCCGGTAATGCTGCTGTGCAAGGATTGTTGTCGGAACCAGATAGACCACCTGTTTACTCTCCTGTACTGCTTTGAATGCCGCACGGATCGCAACTTCTGTTTTTCCGAATCCGACATCGCCACAGACCAGACGGTCCATGATCTTGTGGCTTTCCATATCTTTTTTCACAGCCTCGATCGCCATCATCTGGTCTTCTGTCTCTTCAAACGGGAACATCTCTTCGAATTCCCGCTGCCAGACAGTATCTTCTCCATAGACATAACCATCCTGTTCCTGTCTCGCCGCATACAGCTTCACCAGATCCCTTGCAATCTCTTTTACCGCACCGCGCACCTTTGTCTTGGTCCGGTTCCATTCCTGCGTTCCCAACTTGTTCAGTTTCGGTTTCTTGGCATCGGCACTTGCATATTTCTGGATCAGATCCAGCTGCGTTGCCGGGATATAAAGATTTCCGCCCTGTGCATACGAAATTTTCATATAATCCTTCGAAATCTTGTCTACGACGATCTTCTCGATCCCCTGATAGACCCCGACACCATGATTCTCATGGACCACATAGTCTCCCGGTTTCAGTTCCGAAAAGCTCTGGATCTTACGGCCTTCATATGTCTTTCTCTTTTTCTTCTTTTTCCGTTTGCCGAAAATGTCCGACTCTGCGATCACAGTGAATTTGAGCATCGGATATTCATAACCTTCTGCGATATATCCGTATGCCGTCATGATCTCTCCCGGCTTCACTTCCCGGTCCAGATCTTCACTGTAATAACTGCTCAGATTATAATCTCTTAAATCTTCCGCCAGACGCTTCGCACGGGTCCTGGAACCTGACAACAGAATTACCCTGTATCCATTTCTTTTTAACCGTTTCAGATCCTGTGTCAGCATTTCAAAACTGTTATTATACGGATTCACACTTTTCGCCTGGATCTCATAAGACTCTCTCACTTCCAGTCCTTTGCATTTCATCCCCAGTGCATAGAATCCGATACTACTGTAACAATTGATCTTTTTCAGGATCTCAGTGACCGGAAAGATTTTTGCTTCTTCCTCTTCCAAATCATATCCGCTTTCCAGACGTTTCTTCTGTGCTTCCATGAATTCATCTTCAATATTCTGTCCACGCTCCACAAGACGTACCGGTTCATCCAGAAAAAGGATCGTATCCTCCGGTGGAAAATAATCCAGAAACGAGACACCCTTCTCACCATTCTGTGGGAATTCTACCGCCGGATAGATTACAATATCCATCAGATTTTCGATCGACCGCTGGCTCTCCACATCAAACGTACGGATGGAATCCACCTCATCTCCCCAGAGTTCGATACGCACCGGAAGTTCTTCCGTCAGCGGATAGATATCCAGGATTCCTCCACGTACCGCAAACTGTCCAGGTCCTTCCACCTGCACTTCCCGGTCATAACCTATAACCGAAAGCTTCTCTGCCATCTCATCCAATTTGAGAACGCTGTCATTTTGTACCTTAAGTACTTTTTCCGCAATACTTTCCTTCGGTGCCAGATGATCCATGAAGCCGTCCAGGCTTGTCACAACCGTTACCGGTTCACCCGAAAGCACTGCCTGGATTCCTTCCATTCTCTGCTTTACCAGTTCTTTACTTCGGATATCTGCCTGATAGAAGAGAAAATCTTTCGCCGGATACAGATACGTATTACTGTCCAGGAAACGGTATTCTTCATAGATTTGTTTTGCTTTTGTCTCACTGGAACAGGCGATGACTTTATATTTACAGCCATCGCCAAGTGCATACATCATATGAGATTTCTGGGAATTCACACATCCGCACACACGGATCATTCCCACATCTTTTTTCTTATTCTTGCAGAGTTCTTCAAACTCTGCCAGTTCTTTTAACGGCCCGATTAAGCCCTGCATCTTTTATGCCTCCTTAGGCTTTACTTTCCTGTTATACTGATTCATGGCAGCCTCGATCTCTCCATTTAAGATCATTCCCACCGCATGGTCTGCGCGGTCATAACCTTCTTCCATCAATTCACGGTCTTCTTTTGAAAAATGTCCCAGCACATAATCCGCCAGGTCATATTTCTTCGGCTTCTCACCTACCCCGATCTTGATTCTCGGAAATACATCCGTTCCCAGATTGGCAATGATATTCTTGATTCCGTTATGCCCTCCGGCACTTCCTTTTTTACGGATCCTTAGCTGTCCCACATCCAAACTGATATCATCATAGATCACCAGAAGTTCATGTTCTTCATCGATCTTATAATAATTGACCAGTTCTCTTAAGCTTTCCCCGCTGAGATTCATGTAAGTCTGCGGTTTTACCAGAAGCACTTTCTGACCCTCAATGATTCCCTTTCCGACCAGCGCTCTTCCTTTTCTTCCATCTACAGAAATATTATATCTGTCCGCCAGCATATCTATGACATCAAATCCTACATTGTGTCTGGTTCCTTCATACTGAAGTGTAGGATTCCCAAGTCCTGCAATAATAAACATAATTCTTCACCTTCCATTTCTTTTACCATTCTACAAGAACCTTTCCCATTTGTCACGGAAAAATTAAATGAATAATTCTTCCACTTTTTTCATACATTATAGAAAATAAAACAATCTTTGAAATAAAATACCAGGAGGTCTCGCTATGAGTTCCAAAACCAAAATTGTTGTACTTCACATGAAGGAAATCATCTATACCGTTATTTTTGCAGTATTAGCCATTGTTCTGATCCTGCTTTTGATATTCATGTTCCGTCCCGGACACCATTCCGGATCCAATGATAAGAAGATCTACACTCCCGGAATCTACACTTCCGATATTACGTTGAATAATACTGCTTTAGAAGTTGAGGTCACAGTGGATGAAACGCATATCAATTCAATCCGTTTTACGAATCTGAATGATTCCATCACAACCATGTACCCTTTTATCGAACCGGCGATTGAAGATATTGCCGAACAGGTCTATAAAAAACAGTCTCTTGAGAATATACAGTATTCTTCCGATACTCCTTATACTTCCCAGTTGATTGTTCAGGCCATTGAAAACGCACTAAAAAAAGCCGAAACTACAAAGTAGTCGCGGCTTTTTCTTTTGCTCTCTTTTGTTCTTGTTCTGATCTTAACCCTCAACGATAAGATAACGTCCATCTGGAAGTGCAAATACTTCCGATGCCTCTTCGATCTCTTCATCAGACATTCCGCTGATATCCATTCCCTCCTGATCCAGGAATTCTTTAACTTCTTCAATGCTGTCTACGATAGAAGCCATACAATCCTCCAGAAAAGCCTCAGCCTCTTCTAAAGTCTCAGCAACTGGTTCGTCAAACAGCTGTCCCTGGTTCAGGATAAAGGTCTTCAGACATTCTTCATCATATTCGTACATACATCTCAACCTCCCTTATCGTAATATTACACAAACTGCAACAGTTCTTCCGGTCTTTCGATCAGATGATCTGCTCCCGCAGTTTCTAACGTTTTCCTGTCCCGGAATCCCCACAGCACACCTATTGTCTTAAGGCCTGCATTCTTTCCGGTTGCCGCATCGACTTCCGAATCTCCGATATACAGACATTCTTCTTTCGATACCTGCATCTGCTCCATCAGATACCAGACTCCGTCCGGTTCTGGTTTTCTGCGGATGCCGTCTTTTTGTCCCTGTGCATAGTCAAAAATGTTATCTCCAAAGATTTCTTTTACAACCTTTACCGTCTGACGGTCCGGCTTATTCGAAAGGACTGCCAGATGGATTCCTCTGTCTTTCAATGCTTTTAACATCTCCGGAATCCCCTCGTAAAGTGTTACATGATATGTACAATTCTGATCAAATATACGTCCGTAAATTTTCATTCCTTCTTCAATTCTTGAAGCCTTAGGATCCCCCGACACTTTCAGAGATTCTTCGATCAGAACTCTTGCTCCGTTTCCGACAAACATTCTGCACTGATCCTTTGTGATCTGGGAGAGCCCCATCTCCTTCAGTGTCAGATTCACAGAATATGTCATAGATTCCAATGTATTTGTTAATGTTCCATCTAGGTCAAATATACAAGCTTTCATTATACAAATCCCTCCTGCAAATATCATAGTATGAGACTGTCAAAAATGCAATACTAAAAAAATCTATCAGACTTTTTTGTCATATACATGACACACAAAGCGATACGCCAGCCCTTAGATAAGGTACTGGCGCATTGTTTTCAACGCATTCTTTTCAAGTCTGCTCACCTGAGCCTGTGATATCTGTATTTCATCTGCAACCTCCATCTGTGTTTTTCCCTGAAAAAACCGAAGCTTTATAATATACCGTTCCCTCTCTCCCAGATGTTTCATTGCTTCTTCCAATGATAAATCTTCTATCCACTTTTCTTCTTTATTCGTCTGATCACTTAACTGATCCATTACATAGAGTGCATCTCCTCCATCATTGTACACCGGTTCCTGAAGGCTCATAGGTACCTGGATTGCATCCAGTGCAAATACAATATCTTCTTTGGATATTCCGATCTCCTCAGCGATTTCCTGTACTGTAGGCTCTTTCTGATTCTTCTTCATATAGTTTTCCTTAGCATAAATTGCCTTGTATGCAGTGTCTCTGAGTGACCGGCTGACTCTTATGGAATTATTATCTCTCATGTACCTTCTGATTTCTCCGATAATCATAGGTACTGCATAAGTGGAAAATTTTACCTCTAATTCTGTATTAAAATTATTGATTGCTTTAATAAGGCCAATACAGCCAATCTGGAACAGATCATCCGGATTCTCTCCACTTGCACCGAACCTCCTTATTACACTTAAGACAAGTCTTAGATTACCTTTGATATATTCTTCTTTCGCTTCCTGATCTCCCGCTTTAATACGCACAAACAAAGCTTCCTTCTCCTTTTCATTCAGGATCGGAAGCTTTGCTGTATTCACACCACATATTTCTACTTTTCCCTGTGCCATTGCGAACCTCCTGTCAGAATCTTCTCTATCAGTTTCTAGTAAAATGATTCTCCATATCGCACAGGCTTATGCGGATTCTTATGAAATTAAAAAAACTTTTACTCCTTGACATCCGGTCTGACGTCGGTTATCTGTCCCATTTGTCTGCCAGATTTTGGATCTGTGTTTCAAATTTTGCCATATCTTTATTGGCAATTCCTTCGTTCTTATATACTACATTTAACAGACGTTTGGCTGCTGCCACCAGACGGTTAAATGCAGATGCACTTTTAATCTTATTCGGCTTTTCTTCTGCCTTCTTCGGAATCTTCTGACCAATGGTAATGATCTCATTTGTCGCAAGATCTACGGAACCTCCGGAATACGGTGCAAATGCCGGGCAGCCAAATTGCTCTTCTACAAGCGCAGCAAAATGATCCGTCACTGTATCCTCACCATGTACAACCATCACACGGTCCGGTACCTTTTCAAATCCTGCGAGCCAGTCTAACAGTCCATTCATATCTGCATGTCCGCTGATTCCCCTTAACACTTCTATCTTTGCGTTGACCGTGATGTTCTCACCAAATAATTTCACACTCTGTGCACCTTCGATCAGCTTTCTTCCAAGCGTTCCCACTGCCTGATATCCAACAAAACAGATGGTACATTCCGGCCGCCACAGATTATGTTTCAAGTGATGCCTGATACGTCCGGCCTCACACATACCGGATGCAGACAGGATTACTTTAGGTTTCGTATCAAAATTAATCTGTCTGGATTCATCACTGGTAATCGTTGTCTTGAGTCCCTGGAACAACAGTGGGTTAATTCCCTGATTGACAAGCGCCATTGCGTCTTCATCAAAGCATCCTTTGACATTTTTATTAAACACATTGGTCGCTTCAATTGCCAGCGGACTGTCTACATACACTTCAAATCCCGGGAATTCCGGAAGCAGATTCTTTTCTTTTATCTCTCTGATAAAATACAGGATTTCCTGCGTACGTCCTACCGCAAACGATGGGATTACTACATTGCCTCCTTTTTGGAATGTTTCCCGTAAAATTCTTGTAAATTCGCCGACATAATCCGGAATATCCTCTCCATGTGTCCGGTCTCCATATGTAGATTCAATCACTACATAATCTGCTTCTTTTACCAGCTGCGGATCTTTGATGATCGGTTGATTCTTGTTACCCACATCTCCGGAAAATACGATCTTTTTAGAAACTTCTCCTTCTGTTACCCACACTTCAATACTTGCGGATCCCAGAAGATGCCCTACATCATTAAATCTGACTTCTATTCCGTCACACAATGTAATCTTCTGACCGTAATCCACAGGTGCCAGAAGCTTGGTCGCCGCATCTGCATCTGCAACCGTATAAATCGGTTCGTATTCCGGTTCCCCGCTTCGTCTTGCCTTCCGGTTTCTCCATTCCGCCTCAAATTCCTGAATATGGGCACTGTCACGCAACATGATATCGCACAAATCTGCCGTTGCAAATGTTGTAATGATCTCTCCGGAAAATCCCTTTTTAACCAATAACGGAATATTTCCCGAATGATCGATATGTGCATGTGTCAGAAGAATGTAATCTACCTCTCCCGGTGTAACAGGAAGTTCCTGATTCTCATAAAGATCCGGTCCTTGTTCCATTCCACAGTCAATCAGAATATTCTTTCCACACGCTTCAAGAAGATGGCAGCTTCCAGTCACTTCATGGGCTGCTCCAAAAAAGCTAAGTCTCATATGACCAACCCCTTTTTTCTTTTTATTGTATCATATTTTCATGAATACTTCACCATCTCCCGACGCAATCTTTGCATAATCTTTTTCTCCAGTCTGGATATATAGGACTGGGAAATCCCCAGCATATCCGCTACTTCTTTCTGAGTCTTTTCTTCTCCATCCTCCGTTCCAAGTCCAAATCTCATTCTTATGATCATCTGCTCTCTTCCAGACAGACGTCCAATAGCTCTGATGAGCACCTTCTTTTCTGCTTCATTCTCTAAATCCTTATAAATCGCATCTTCTTCCGTCCCCAGGATATCTGATAACAACAGCTCATTACCATCCCAGTCTACATTCAGCGGTTCATCTATCGATACTTCCATTCTCGTTTTATTATTTCTCCGCAAATACATTAATATCTCATTTTCAATACATCTGGATGCATAGGTTGCAAGTTTGATATTTTTATCAGGATTAAATGTATTAATTGCTTTTATAAGACCAATCGTTCCTATGGATATCAGATCCTCTACCCCCACTCCTGTATTGTCAAATTTCTTTGCTATATATACCACCAGGCGCAAATTATGTTCAATCAGTATTTTCCTTGCATTTTCATCTTTTTCTGTCCCAAGGTCTTTGATTGCTTTCTTTTCTGCCGCCGCCTCTAAAGGTGCAGGCAGAATATCCGATCCGCCTATGTAATGAATGTCTTTTCTGTCCACAAAAAAGAGTGTCTTCAAATCCGGAATTACTTTCAATTTAAACTGATGTGGAACTGCTACTTTTATCACCATTTTTCTTTCCTCCTGCCAATATATCTGGATTTATGATCATCTGATAATTTTCTGACCCTAATTCTTCTTCACATACCGCCACTAATGGATATTCTACATTTATCCTGTATCCATCCCGTATGATCTGTATCTTATCCATGCGAAATGCAGGCATAACTCCCTCTTTTTTCCCAATGGAATGATATGGAATATATCTGAATCGTTCCGGTTGCTTTCCTTCTGTCAATCTCTTTACAGATGCCTGATCCATAACACTGACCGGATCTTTACTCACTGTATCCTTCAATGTATTTCCTGTATCTATAAGGGCTCTCAGTCTACAATTTCGTTCTCCGAAAAACACCACCACTTCACAGTAACGATTTCCTTTCTCCGAAAACAATAAAATGATCTTCCAGATTCCCAACACCACATAATAACTGATGACTGCCAATGCAAAGAATACACTTCCCTGCCGCAGATACTGTCCCGCAAACTGTAATACTCCCCCTAAAAGAAAAGACTCTATATATAAAATTACCCATCCTCTGAACAATTCCCGGCCCCATTTTAATCCCAGACCGGTTCTTAGCATCAATACATTAATGACGCCATGAAATACTATAAATTTCGCCCAAGTTGTCTTACACGGCCATATCACAACAACACAGGTCACTACTGCTCCCAGTACGCCTCCCGCTATTATGCGGCCATATCTCACCGGACATGCCAATGCCTTCTTTAGTAAAGCCAAAAGAATTGTATCCATCGTAAAGTTCATCAAAAAGAACACATCTACATATAATTCATAGTACACATCAGGCCTTCTTTCTCTTTCCGTGCACAGAAATAGATTTGTTGTTTCAAACAAGTATCATTATATAGATTTTATAGAAAGGATTTTGTCATATGATGTATGATATGCCGGTTTTCGTTCGACTGCTTTCGTAAACAAAAGAGCATTTAAGAAAGAAAAGAATAAAAAAAGAAAGAACTGTGCACATTTCAAATTCATGTGCATCAGTTCTTCTGTCTTTTTTAAGTAATATAACTCTTTATGTGATTGTTATTTTTTAAAGAAATCCGGAATTTTGATTGACTGCTCTTTCACTTTACTTGTCGGTGTTCTTGGTGTATCCAATGTAGGAGTTGTTCCACCAATCGGTCTTCTTGCAGTTGTTCCACCATTTTCTCTCTGTGTTGTTGTTCCAAAATCAAGTCTTGGTGAAACCGGACGTTCAGCCTGCTGTGTACGTACAGTCTGCTGCTGCGTATACATCGTATTATTCTGACGTGTCGGTCTTTCATATGCGGATGCATGTCCCTGCTGACCATGTGGCATAGCCGAAGATCTGCCCTGATTCTCCAGTCTTGATTTTAACTTTGAAGCACTTCCTCCAACATTGTGAAGTCCTGTAGCAATTACAGTGATTGTTGCTTCATCTGCTCTGGAATCATCGTACATAGCACCAAAGATGATATTTGCATCTTCTCCTGCAAGTTCCTGTACATATTCTGCCGCATCAGCTGCATCCATAAGTGTGATATCTCCGGATACATTGATGATAACATGTGATGCTCCTGCAATCGTTGTCTCCAGAAGAGGACTGGCAACCGCCTGTTTCACAGCCTCCAGAGCCTTATCATCACCGCGTCCCTGACCGATACCGATATGGGCAATACCTTTATCTGTCATAACAGTCTGTACATCTGCGAAGTCAAGGTTGATCAGTGAAGGTACATTGATCAGGTCTGTAATTCCCTGAATACCCTGCTGTAATACTTCGTCAGCTTTCTTTAAAGCTTCCGGCATTGTTGTGCGTCTGTCAACAATCTCCAGCAGTTTATCATTTGGAATTACGATCAGCGTATCCACACTTTCTTTTAATTTTTCAATTCCCGCAAGGGCATTGTTCATACGTGTCTTAGACTCAAAACGGAACGGTTTTGTTACAACACCTACGGTTAATGCTCCCTGTTCTTTTGCAATACGTGCAATCACTGGTGTAGCACCTGTTCCGGTACCACCGCCCATACCGCATGTTACGAATACCATGTCGGCACCTTTCAGTGCTGCTGATATTTCTTCTGCACTTTCTTCTGCTGCTTTCTCACCGATCTCCGGTCTTGCACCGGCTCCCAGACCTTTGGTAATCTTATCACCGATCTGCATCAGTGTCGGAGCTTTACACAGCTGAAGTGCCTGTTTATCTGTATTGACCGCTATAAATTCAACACCGGCAATCTGCTCATCAATCATTCGGTTTACCGCGTTATTACCGCCTCCACCTACTCCAACAACAATAATCTTTGCCGCTGCTTCTGATTCGTTTGTTTTAATTTCTAGCAAGGGTTTCTCCTCCTTTGTTATCCTTATTATATATTATACATCCCATTGATAGAGCAAGTGAGATGAACTCAGTTTGCTATATATAGTATATAATATAGACTTTCGTATAAAATATCAATAGAATTTCTCTAATTTTCTTAATTTTCTTGTGAAATATCTTCCATTTCAAATGTAATCGTAGTGTTATTCTCAGAATACGACTCCAAATGCAAAATTCCCGTTTTATCTCCCAGCTTTTTTAAGATTGGTCTGATCTGAGCGATCTGTTCTGCGGATACCTGATTTCCAAGGCATGCTCTTACGTTTCCAAAATCCATATAGATCTGCTGATCCTTTACATATATCTTTTCCGGGTATATTCCATACCTCTGGCTTTCCCCACAGGCTTCTACTATTTCGGAAAATTTCGTCTGATTTGTCGTTTTAATCTGGCTGTACAGTTTATTTTTCTTTATTTTTAATCCACTGACAACCGGTATCTTGCTGTCTTTCACTTCAGTTTCATTTACTACAAGCTTAGTTTGATCAAAATAACTGTATTTTTTTCCCGATTTCACACAGCCTACCCTTGTCTTTTCTTTTACGGTAATTTTTAGTGTCCATGGATTTTTCATACTGACTTTCAATGTATCCAGGCACTTCGGCTTCTTTCCTTGGCCCAACGAATACTTTGCCAATACATACAGGGAATTCTTCGACAGTTTATCATTCTGTACACATTCAACTATTTCCTGACTGTCACAGTATTCATTACCGCTTACTTCCACTTCCTGAATATAGAATAGCAAAACAGTTCCAAGGATTATAATGGCAGCCGCCAATATCAAAACAATCAAGGCATATGCATGATGTTTTTTCTTTTTATCTTTTCTTTTCTTTTTTGTACCTTCTCTTTTCTGATTCTGGTTTCCCATATATCATTCATACTTCCTTTCATTCTTGTGTCTCATCCACATGTATATTATTTTACCAAAGATGACACATTCAGCACAAGCCCCATTTCAAAAAGCAGGAACATAACCGAAGTTCCTCCATAACTGATAAACGGAAGTGTTATTCCTGTATTCGGGATCGTATTCGTCACCACCGCAATGTTCAGGATTACCTGTATCATCATATGTGCCATTGCCCCGGATGCAATCAATGCACCCTCCAGATCCGGTGCATGTGAAGCTATCACAAAAAAACGCCAGATTAAGATTAAAAATAATAATAATACAAAAGATGCGCCTACCAGACCTAATTCCTCACATATGATAGAAAAAATCATATCATTCTGGGCTTCCGGCACAAATCCCAATTTCTGAATACTGCTTCCAAATCCTTTTCCAAACAATCCTCCCGAACCAATTGCATACAGACCTTGCAATGTCTGATAACCCTTTTCATAATTTTCCGGATGCCGCCATATCTGCAGACGTTCCAGACGATAACTTTCCATTGCAAGAAATATTCCCATAAATGCACAGCCAAGAAATATCATCCATGCAAACTGACCATATTTTGGGCTTGCAACAAATACCAATACTACGGCTATTCCAAGAATAATGATTGCTGTACTTAGATTACTTGCCCCTACCAGTCCTACAACCGGCAGAACACTTATAACTATTTTACAGACCGTTGTAAATTTCCCCATGCTTTTTACATTTCGCATAATCACGTACGTCAAAAACAATATAACCGCAACTTTTGCAAATTCCGACGGTTGAAAAGAAAACGGACCCAAAGATAACCATCTTTTGGATCCGTTATATTCATCACCAATCAGAAGAACCGCAATACCCAGCAGAACAGATACCAGATACCCCGGTACTGACCATTTTTTCCAGACATGATAATCCACTCTGGCGATGATCCACATACCTGCTATTCCAAGAAGCGTTGCAAATATCTGTTTTTTCAGATAGTAAAACGAATCCTGAAATTTGAGTTCCCCATTATATGCACTTGTGCTGTAAAGAATCACAAGCCCTGTTACAATAATAATCCCCAGTACGATGACCAAAGCATAATCATACGCTCTTTGTTTCGATCGTTCCAAGCCATCCTCTCCTTATAAGGAATTTACAATTTCTTTGAACTTCTCTCCACGTACTTCATAACTCGGGAACATATCCCAGCTTGCACATGCAGGTGAAAGCAGAACTGCTTCTCCTGACTCTGCAATTTTTGCTGCAGTAAGAACTGCTTCCTCAAATGAATCTACAAACATATAGTCTTTAAATCCACATTTTTCTGCATCTGCTGCTATCTTCTCTTTTGTATCCCCAAGAAGGATCAGTTTTTTTACTTTACCGTCAAAACTGTTAATCCATTCTGTATACTCAGATCCTTTATCATATCCTCCACCGATCAATACTGTCGGGCGCTTCATTGCCTGAATTCCCTTGATCGCCGCATCCGGATTTGTTCCCTTTGAATCATTGTAATATGTAACACCTTTTTTCTCTGTTACATATTCAATACGATGCTCTACTCCTTTAAATGCCTTGACGCTTTCACGTATCACATCTACCGGCACTCCATAAACTGCTGCCATTGCACATGCTGCCATAACATTCTCATGATTATGCGTTCCCAGGATCTGCAATTCATCCACATGACAGATTGTTTCTTTTACTCCGCCATAATTGTAAATAATATTGCCTTCCTCGAGATAGATTCCCTCTTCTAGTTTACGCTGACTGCTGAAATATAGAACATTTGCTTTGATTTCTTCTCCAAATTCTCTTGTAAGCCTGTCCTCATAATTTAAAATGCAATAATCATCTTCTGTCTGATTCTTTGCAATATTTTTCTTTGCATTGACATATGCTTCCATCGTATGATGGCGATTCAGATGATCCGGTGTGAAATTCAGGATTGCACTTACTCTCGGTCTGAAATCCACAATGCTCTCCAGCTGGAAACTGCTCATCTCGGCAACTGTGATTGTATTGTCTGTCATCTTCTCAACTGCTGTTGTATATGGTGTTCCAATATTTCCCACAACGAAGACATCTTCCTGATAGTTCTTCATAATCTCTCCCAGAAGTGTCGTTGTGGTTGTTTTACCATTTGTACCGGTAATTGCAAGGACATCACCTTTACCGAACTGATATGCAAGCTCGACTTCTCCAATTACCGTAATTCCCTGCTCACGCATTTTTTCAATCACAGGAAGATCCGTCGGCACACCCGGACTTAATACTGTCATATCAAGCTTTTCCAGAACTTCTTCCGGAAAATCTCCGATCACGATCTTGGCACTGCTGTCTTCTCCAAGTTGTTTTTTTATCTTTTCCTCTGTCAGTTTCTGGTTTCCATCGTACATTATTACTTCTGCACCATGTCTTTCAAGAATCTGTCCTGCTCCGATTCCACTGATTCCAAGACCAAACACAAGTACTTTCTTACCTTTTACTTCCATGATATCCTCCTACATAGCCATCAGAGCGATCAGACATAAGATTGCTGTAATAATAGAAAATACTGCAACAACTCTCGTCTCTGACCATCCGCACAGCTCAAAATGATGATGTATCGGCGCCATTTTGAATATTCTCTTACCGCCGGTCTTTTTAAAATATGTTACCTGGATCATAACCGATAATACTTCTATCAGATAGATAAATCCAACAATGATAATAAAGATTGGCATCTGAAGCATGTATGCCGCTGAAGCAACAAATCCTCCAAGTGCCAGCGAACCTGTATCTCCCATAAATACACTGGCTGGATATACATTAAACAGCAGGAACCCAAGAAGTGCTCCTACAACCGCACAGGTAATTGGCTCAATTCCACTTTTGGTACCGATCGCAACCACCGTGAAAAATGTTGCTACAAGTACGGTAACACTTGATGCCAGACCATCCAGACCATCTGTAAAGTTTACACCGTTAACAGTTCCAATTACAACAAAGAACATCAATGGAATCGCAACCCATCCGATATCCAGATATTTTCCACCTGTAAATGGAATCAGCATCGTAAGCGAAACTCCTGCAAATTTAACCATATAAAATGCAAAGATCGCAGTCACTACGATTTGAAGAGCCATCTTCTGCTTTGGATATAAGCCGTCAGAACGTTTCATCACAACTTTCAGATAATCATCCAGGAATCCGATCAGTCCAAAACCAAGTGTCAGAAACAGAATCGGAATAATCTTTGGATAACGACCAATATAAATAACTGAAGTAATCACAACAGCCAGCAGGATCATTACTCCTCCCATTGTCGGAGTTCCCGTCTTCTTAAGATGAGACTGTACACCGTCCTCTCTCTCCGTCTGGTCCATCTTCAGTCTTCTAAGTACTGGTATTACAAGAGGACCAAGAATCACACTTAATACAAATGAAATCAATACTGGAATAAACACTTTATAATCCATAATCCACCTCTTTAATTCTTTTGTTATTCAGTTAATCTCTAACTTTACCTAGTATACTGCATTTCCTACTGTTTTTCAATGCCAAGATACGGCAATATATTTTCAAAAATTTTTCCGATCACCGGTGCCGCAATGGTTCCTCCGTAATAGACTCCCTGTGGATTATATATTACACACATTCCAAGGATCTGCGGATCATCTGCCGGTGCAAATCCTACAAAAGATGATATATATTTGTTGGCACTTCTCGGAAGTGTCTGGGAAGTTGCCGTCTTTCCCCCGATCCTGTATCCTTCTACATATGCATTCTTTCCGGACCCTTCTGCCACTACACTCTCCAGAAGTTCCCGCATTGTCTGTGATGTTTTTTCAGACACAATATGCTTTTTTGCATTATATCGAAATGTTTTCACTTTTTTTCCTTCCGCACTCAATACTTCCATTCCAAAATGCGGAGTCACCCTTCTTCCTCCATTAACCAGTGCACTCACCGTCGTTGCAAGCTGGATCGGTGTAATCTGAAATGACTGTCCGAAACTGATCGTCGCAAGTTCAACCTGCCCTACATTTTCTTTTTTATGCATAATCGTTCCTGCTTCTCCCGGTATATCTACCCCGGTCAGGTCCATCAGCCCAAACTGTCTGAAATAATCAAAAAAACGATCCACTCCTATCCTTAATCCTACTTCAATAAATACCGGATTACATGAATTTTGTATCCCCTGTACAAAATTTTCCGCCCCATGTCCCCCAACTTTATGGCAGCGGATCCGCCTGTCTTCCACAACTTTATACCCCGGACAGCTAAACTGATCTGTAAGATGCACTACTCCTTCTTCCAGTCCTGCCGATGCCGTAATAATTTTAAATGTACTTCCCGGTTCATAGGTATCATTAATACAGCCATTTCTCCACATCTGGTTTAATGCATCCTGTCTCTGTTCATCCGTCAGGTTTTCACCTGTCTCTTCATTATTCAGCATAAACGGCTGATTCAGATCAAATTCCGGAACGTTCACCATTGCATAGATTTCTCCGTTCTGTGGATTCATAAGTATAATTCCCACTTTGTCAGCCTGCTTCTCCGTTCTCACTTTTTCAGCCATCTGTAGTGCATACTTCTGCATCGTATAATCCAGGCTGATCCTCAACGTATTTCCTGCTTCCGGTTCCAGTCTGTCCTCTGCCACACCATCCAGTTCAATCCCTCTGGCATCCGTTGTTGTCAGAATCTTTCCGTTTATCCCCTTCAGATACTTTTCATATTTTACTTCCAGTCCTACAATTCCCTGATTATCCCCTCCTGTAAATCCCAGCACCTTAGATGCCAGCTCATTATACGGATAATAACGTTTAAAGTCCTCGTCTACCTTCACACCGGCCAGGCCAAGATTTCTGATTTTGTCTCCTGTTCTTTTATCTACATTTGACTGGATCCTTTCTATCGATGAAATCTTTTCTACTTTTTTTCTAACCTGGTCTGCATCCATTTCCAGAAACTCTGACAATTTTTCGATTACTTTTTCAGGATTTTCAATCTGGCTGTGGATCACAGAAATCGTACATACCGTCCGATTGGTTGCAAGTACGGTTCCATTTCTGTCAATGATCTCACCTCTTGCTGCCTTAATATCCCGTTCCCTTTCATGCAGATCTTCTGCTTTCTGCTGATAGTACTCTGCATCAAATACCATCAGATATACCAGTCTTCCGATCAGATACAGAATCAGGATAAACGCCGCCAGAAAAACAACCAGAATTTTCTTTTTATGAAACGTTTTATTTTTCATAACAAAAATCCCCATAAAAATTTTCATAATAATATATGAAAACTTTTATGGGGTTATGAACATATAACTTACTGTTGTGCTGTCTGAGTCGTCTGTGTATCTGTATTGGAAGCACTATCCGTTTTCTTCTCTATACCAAGATACGGGAAAATATCAGTCATGATCTGTGACGCAAGCTGTGTTGCATACCCACTGTTAGCCTGAACAGCCGAATTCGGCTCGTCAATAACTACATACACCATAACCTGCGGATTCTCCTGTGGTGCATATCCGATAAATGAAACCAGGTATTTTCCATTACCACGAGGAAGTTTTTCGGCCGTACCGGTCTTACCGCCAACTGCATATCCTTCTACTGCGGCACTTGCTCCGGTTCCTTCTTCTACTACACCCAGCATATAATCTTTGATAATATCACTTGTTTCTTTTGAAATCGTCTTCTTTACCAGTACTGGATCCTTATTTTCTGTAACGTTTCCATTATCATCCTGAATCTGTTTTACTACATGTGGTTCATAATAGTTACCACCATTGATCAGAGAAGAGAATGACGCCGCCATCTGAGTCATCGTGACATTAAAGTTCTGACCAAATGCGTTCGTCGCAAGACTGGCCGGATCCATCGTCGCCGGTGTATATAACAGCCCGCTGGTTTCTCCTTCTCCTGGCAGATCGATTCCTGTATATTCGCCAAATCCGAACAGCCTCTGATATCTGCAGAATTCCTCGGTTCCTATACTTGCACCAATCTGCATTAACGCCACATTACATGAATTTTCCAGAGCCTGCTTCAAAGTCTCCGGTCCATGTCCGGAACGGTTGCTGCAATGAATATCATGATCTCCGACATGCATGACACCGCCACAGACATAATTTTCATTTCCTGTAAGAACCCCCGTCTCAAGTCCCGCGGAAATTGTAAATGGTTTGAATGTCGAACCCGGCTCATACGTATTGCTGACACAATAGTTATTCCAGAGATCATTCAGTGTATCCAGTTTTTCCTGATCCGTCATTTTCTTCAGCTGTTCTTCTGTATAATATTTTGTCAGATCTCTCGGATTGTTCAGATCGTAATTCGGATATGATGTTTCCGCCAGTATCTCACCATTCTGGGGATTCATAACGATCACACCAGTATTCTTACTTCCTTCACCCTGTGTTGCTTCATTTTTATGCTCTTCATTAAATTCAAGTATATGTTGTTCTACAATACTCTGAACCTGAAGGTCGATCGTTGAGACAACCGTACTTCCATTATCTGGTTCTTTTACCGTTCTTTCATATCCCGAATCTTCATCCAGATATCCATACTCTCTTCCATCCGTACCATTTAAAATCGAATTATAAGAAGCCTCTATTCCGTTGCTTCCTACATTTCCATTTGTTGTAAATCCGATCACGTCACTTGCCAGTGTCTTATATGGATATTTTCTCGTATAATCTTCTTCCATCCAGACTCCCTGTACGTTAGGATTTTTATCAGTGTCAGATGTAATCTTCTCAAACTTCTGATATGCTTCGTAATTTACTCCCTTTTTCAGTACAAGATATCTGCTGTTCGGATTCTTTTTGATCTGCTTTCTTACATCTTTTTTCTTTAAATCAAAACATTTTGATAAGGCTTTTATCGTCGGATTGATATACTTTTTATTACTGGTAATTGTCTTGGCATCTACTACTACATTATATACTCTTTCGCTCGTTGCAAGTTTTGTGCCATTTCTGTCTACGATATCTCCACGCTTAAATGGAATCGTACGATTATTATACTGCTGCTGATCTAATACAACCTTCGTATATTTTTCGCCCTTCGAAGCATTAATATACGTAATCCACCCTATCAAGAAAACAAAAGCTAGTATAATCGCTCCAAAGAGCATTACTAGCTTTTTCTGCATAAGGCCTGAAATTTTTTTCTTAAAGAAATTTGTCTTCTTTCTTGCCATAATCCCACCTATTTCTTATTCTTGTCTGACTGAGCAAGCACACCATTTTCCGGGATATTCTCATACTGTTTCACATAATCAGACGCCGGATTATCATATTCCATAATCTGATCTGGTGTGGCATATGTCATTCCCAACTGATTAATTGCTTTTTCTCGGATCACATCCAGATTTACGGAATCCACGACCGCATTATACTTTGTCGTATTCTCCTCTTTCAGATCTGCAAGCTCTTCCTGCAATGCAGTTACATTCTTTGAATGCTTTGTTACTTCAGACTGTAATCGTACATAATTAACGCACAATAGCAACACAATTGTTGCTGCAATTGCAAGGAACACTACGTACGCTGCATTCATATGAAGTGCACGATTTCTATTTTTCTGTACCTGTCTGCTTACTTTTTTTCTTCTTTTTACGGATGATCGGTTCTTTTTTGGTTCATATTCCGGTTTTGCAACTACATTGCCATACATATAAGCCTGTCCCGCTTTCGAACGCGCAGAACTATATCCGCCGGACTGGCGTCTATCGCTTGCATAACTTTTTCTTGCTGCCATTTACGCCACTCCTTTCTAATTGTTCATATATCCTGTCCTATCTCTAACGGCGCTCAAATATTCTGAGCTTTGCACTTTTAGAACGGCTGTTATATTCTAATTCTTCCTCACTTGGAAGAATCGGCTTTCTGGTAACAACACACCCTTTGGAAACTTTTCCACATACGCACACAGGAAAATCCGGAGGGCACGTACATGGATTTTCATTTTTCTTAAATGCACTCTTTACAATCCGGTCTTCCAGCGAATGGAATGTGATAATACACAACCTTCCACCAGGGTTCAATATTTCAATCATGTCATCCAGAGAATTTTTTAATACGTCCAATTCCCTGTTTAATTCAATTCGAATAGCCTGGAACGTCCTTTTTGCAGGATGCCCAGACTTTTTCTGATATTTCATTGGTATCGAGGCTCTGATAATCTCTGTCAACTGCCCCGTAGTCTCGATAGGATTTATACCACGTGCTGCTACGATATGTTTGGCAATGTTCTTTGCAAACTTATCCTCCCCGTAGTCCCTGATCACACGGTATAAATCCATCTCAGAGTAGTCATTGACGATGTCTCTGGCTGTCATCTTCTGACGTCTGTCCATTCTCATATCCAGAGGTGCATCTTCACGATAAGAAAATCCTCGTTCTGCCGTATCTAACTGATAAGATGATACGCCCAGATCAAGAACAATTCCATCGACCTTGTCAATTCCCAGTTCATGAAGCTTTGACTTCATATCACAATAATTGCTTCGGATTATTGTGACTTTCTCCCCGAAGTCTTTTAATCGGACACTGGCAGCTTCTATTGCCGCCTCATCCTGGTCTATTCCTATAATACTCCCTTTTTCACCAAGGCGTCTGCATACTTCATATGCATGTCCGCCTCCACCAAGCGTTCCATCTACATAGATGCCGTCCGGCTTGATGTTTAATCCTTCAATTGTCTCATTCAGTAATACTGATTTGTGTTCGAATCCCATATCTTCTCCCTCTAGATACTGAATCCGCTTTCTTCCATATCAGATGCAATATCTTCAATGTTAAGTTCCACTTCAGCATTCTTTTCATCCCATCTTGCCTTATCCCAGATCTCAGCACGCTTCCCCATGCCTATGAATACAACTTCCTTATCCAGATGTGCAAATGTACGAAGTACAGAAGGGATTAGAGTTCTGCCTTGCTTATCAAGGTCACCGTCCGCTGCGCTTCCCTGAAAGAAATACGCAAACGCACGTGCTTTTTTATCAGTGGTGGTTGGTAATGCGTTAAGTTTTTCTTCAAAAGCGGTCCATTCTGCTTCCGGGTATACATACAGACAATTCTCCATTCCCTTCGTAATGACGAAATGCTCCCCTAAATCGTCACGAAACTTAGCCGGAATGATCAGACGCCCTTTGGCATCAATATTATGACTGTACTCTCCTTTCAACATAGGACTCTCCTTTTTCCAATGGTATAACACCGGACTTTGCTTTCAGAGCTACGTTTTTAGCTTTCATCCTGCATCATCCACTTTTCTACCACTTTGTTCCACTTTTCACCACTTTCTACCACTTGAACCCATTGTAAACTACTTTTTTGCTGTTTTCAACCCTTTTTAAGAAATTAAGATAATTTTAAGGCAAAAAAATAGTGAACAGAAAATGCTTCTGTTCACTTATTCTTTCTAGATTTATTTTATACTATTCAGCTGTTGTGTCACTATTTCCAGCTAATGACTGGCTCAAAGTTGTCATTGCCGAATAATCAACCGTTACCTTTTCCGTCGGCTTTTTCGACTCATATATATTATGTACAGAATAGCCTGCACATCCGATCAAAGCAACTGCTATTACACATACTGCACATCTTCTGATAATGTTCTGAACCTTTTCTTTCTTCATGTTCTTTTTACGGTTTTTCTTTTCATCTTTATATCTGTCTACTTTAGCCTGGCTCATAGTTTTTTGCTCCTTTTCCAATCAATGTATTCATTCTATCATATCTGATAAAATTATACAACTACAATCACTCCGCCATCAGCCGCATACATACTACTGATTCCTGCCGTATCCAGAATAATAACATCTTTAAACGATGCACGTTCAAGAAGCATATCTCTTACAGCCTTTGCTCTTTCCTCACAATTGCAATGTGAAATCGCTAAAATCTTTTCCTGTGTATTCTTCATATTGGCTGCTACTTCATCCACCATCTTAGCCAGTCCCTTTTTTATTCCTCTTGCCTGCGAAAGCTGCTGTATACTGCCTTCCGGAGTTGAACCCATAACCGGTTTAATATTAAGTGCCGTTGCGACAACAGCCTTTAGTCCTTTCAATCTTCCATTTTTCTTAAGTATATCAAGTGTTTCCAGTACAAAATATGTGTGTTGCTCTTCAATATAAGATTCAACTGTTTCGATCACTTCCTGAAAACTCATGCCCTTTTCTTCACATTCTGCTATCTTCAGACCGATCAATGTCTCACCTACGGATGCTGATCTTGAATTAAACACGTAAATGTCTTTCTCTCCATACTCTTCTTCATACAGATTCTTTCCTAAAACAGCACTATTATATGATCCACTAAGTTCTGCCGACAATGTCACTGCATATACATGTTCCGCATCGCAATGATATTCTTCCATATATCTTTCCGGTGACGGACATGATGATTTCGGACATTCACCCGATGCTTTTACTCTTCTTAAAAAGTCCGCCTGGTCAAAACTCTCATCATCAACAATATGATGTCCATCTACATCGATCTGCAGAGACGCCGTCTCAAAATGGCCCGACTTCTTCATTTCTTCTGTTAATTCTCCACAACTATCTATGATAACTTTGTAACTCATGTTCTTCCTCCTAATGTGACCTTACATGAGTGTTTTATATAATTGATACAAAAACTCTTTTTCGGTCGCTTATTTCTATTAGAAGTAGTTTTAAATACTACATTATTCATCATAGCATATTTACACAAGAAATGAAAGTCTTTTATTCCGCAATTTTTATCCTTGCTGAAACCCCCAGTGCCAGTCCCATCTCAGCCATCAAAAACAACACCGAAGTTCCTCCGTAACTGATAAACGGAAGTGTAATTCCCGTTGTCGGGATACAGTTAATTACTACCATTACATTTAATATTACCTGCAATGCAATATGCGCAAATATTCCGGTTACGATCAATGATCCGTAAAGATCCGGCGCATTCTGTGCAATAAACAAAAGTCTGTACAATAACATACCGAACAATATCAGAACCATAATTGCACCAAACACTCCCAGTTCCTCACATATAATAGAAAGGATCATATCATTCTGTACTTCCGGAATGATCATTTTCTGTGCACTGTTTCCTAGACCTTTACCAAAAAAGCCACCAGATCCTATCGCATACAATGCCTGCATGATCTGATATCCACCTTCCGACGCATATTTTTCCGGATTCAGCCATACAAGAATACGGCGCAGACGGAAGCTTCCGCTCGTTTCCATCATTGTTCCCAGAATTCTTGCACCGGCAATCGCAAGAACAATTCCCACACCTGCTATGCCGACAAATATCTTCGTCTTCGGATGTACTACAAATATCGTGATACAGGTTATTCCCATCACAATAATCGCTGTACTCAAATTGTCTGTGATCAGATAAACAACTGCCGCCGAAAATCCTCCCCATGCCAGTACTCTTATTACTCCCTTCCAGGGTTTAATCTCCTTACCCATCGTACAGATCAGTGCCGGAATAAATAATATAACAGCAATTTTGGCTATTTCTGCAGGTTGAAGCTGCTGTCCAAACGGAAGTTTGATCCACCTTTTTGCGCCATTTACTTCCTTTCCCAGTGGTGTCTTTACTAAAAACATCATAAAAATAGAAAAGAAATAAAATAACTTCGATTTATTTATGTACCAATGGTAATCAATCTTACTTACCAGCCACATTCCTATAAAACCAACAATGCAAAATAATAATTGTCTTTTAAAATAAAACAGACTGTCCCCATTCTGTTTCATCATCGCGCTATAAGAACTTGTACTATATAGCATAACCAATCCAAAACATACAAGACAAATCAGTATTGCCAGCAGACTATAATCAAAGTAAACAATTCCACTCCTTTTCTTTTTCCTTGTCATTTCCACATTTTTGTGCTCTTTATTAACTTCTTTTACCATATTTCTACTCTCCAATCGTATCTATTATACTCAGATACGTTCTTAAAAACAACTGTCTGATTCACAACTTTCATTAATTTTCATACAATATTATTGCATAACATTAACGAAAGGAGTATTTTAAATGCCAAATTATCGTTATAATACACCTGATTATATGCGCCAGAACAATTCTAACGGATGTCATGTAGGCGGGAGCCGAACAATGCCGGCTTCTGTATCGCCATCCACTCCTTCCAGATCGTGCTGCAATATTCATGAACACGACAAATTAAGCGGGCTCCCAATTGCTATGGCCTATGTTCCGTGGCAGGAATGGCGTTCTCTTTATGAAGTCGAAAAAGGATTCCGATGTGGAACTATTTTTGCGGAATTAAATCTCCCATTCTGTTGGAAAGGTGGTGCGGCCAGATGAACGAAAACCGACCTTGTAAAAAAGAGCTCCTGGAATGGATAAATATTGTCAGTTTTGCTGTAGACGATGTAAAATTATTTCTCGACACTCACCCAAATTGTACCGAAGCACTGGATTTTTTTAATGAATTTAAAAAGCAACGCGTGCAGGCCTTAAAAGAATATGCCAAATATTACGGTCCTCTCACGCTTGATACGGCAACTACACAGATGGATTATTGGAAATGGATTAATGATCCGTGGCCATGGCAGGAAGGGGGATGCTAATTTATGTGGAATTATGAGAAACGATTACAATATCCTGTTAAGATTACTCAGACTAACCCGAAAATTGCCCAGATTATCCTTACTCAATTCGGTGGACCAGATGGAGAACTCGCTGCATCTATGAGATATCTGGCCCAGAGATATACTATGCCTTATAAGAAAGTTACCGGAATTCTTACGGATATAGGTATATCTGTATCGATATTGCGCCATTATTTTTCTATGAATGTAGTCTCCAGAATTTCTGTCTTATAAGAAGCCTTTTTCCCAGAGGTTTTTATTTTCAATCGGATTCCTACCGGAATTTCTTTCAGCCAGATATCTAATATATTTCCCTTATGTAAATCAATCCGTTCTAAAACCTCTTTGTAGATCAATTCATTATCCCCATGTATATCCATAATGTCATCCAATGCTTTGATGTATTGTTCCATAATATCTGTCTGGGAATTGTCGAGCTTTTCCCGGCATTTTGCATCTGCCAGTTCCTTATTCAAGTGCTCAAGTTTTTCATTATACCATTCTGTCTGACTTTGTAGATCTTCCTTTGATATAATACCTCCCAACATCAGATCAATTGCTTTTGTCTTCTTAAGTGCAATCTGATCAATTTGCTTTTCCAGTTTCTTAACGTCCAATGTCTGATCCTGTTTCTTCCTTATATAATTAATTTCTTCCAGTATCTCTTTCTTTAAACTCTCACGCTCGCTCTGTATCAATGAAATACAGTAGTTCATGCATGTTTTTAAAGATTCTTCATTCACAGATGTATTATCACAACCTATCTCTTCACCATCTGCATCCTGTTTCTTTCTGCCGTATTGAGCTGCTGCTATACATCTCCATGTTTTACTGGCACTTCCATCCTTCCGTTTCCTTATCCTGCTTATATATCTTCTTCCGCACTCTGCACAAAATAATTTGCCACTGCACCAGTACCTGTTGCTGTATTTCGATTTTTGCTTTTCTGATGGCGACCGCCGTAACAGTTCCTCTTGCGTACGTTCCCACAGATCCCGTGAAATAATCGGCTCATGGTGCTCTTTAATATAAACCATGTTCTCTTCCCCACGATTATATTTCTTTTTGTGCGTAAGATAATCTGGTGTAATCGTCTTCTTCTGCATCAAATCCCCAACGTATTTCTCATTTTTCAAGGCTCTTAGAATTACCACATTGCTCCACAACGCAATCCTCTTCGGACGCATTCCTTCTTCTTGCAATTCTCTTGCGATTACGTGCGTCCCCTTTCCTTCATTTGTATACTTGTGAAATATTGTCCGGACAATCTCTGCTTCTTCTTCATTTATATATAATTTTCCGTCCTTCACCGTATAACCTAGCAAGTCTCTTCCGAAGACCACTCCTTTTTCCATCTGACGTCTCTGTCCCCACTTCACACGTTCCGATGTCTTTCTTGATTCTTCCTGTGCGATACTCGCCATGATCGTTAATCTGAATTCGCCATCTGATTGTCTGGTGTCAATATTATCAAGTGTGAAGATCACTCCAACTCCGAATTTTTTCAGTTCTCTTGTATAGGACAGCGTATCAACTGTATTCCTTGCAAATCGAGAAACTTCCTTTGTAATAATCAGATCTATTTCTCCTGATTCTGCTTCTGCAATCATTTCCATAAAGCCTTTTCGCTTTTTGGTCTGTGTTCCACTTATGCCTTCATCGTAGAATACGTTTACAAGTTGCCATCCTTCGTGCTGAGTAATATATTTTGAAAAATATGTCCGCTGATTATCAAGAGAATTCGCCTGATCGTCCTTATCAGTTGATACTCTGGCATAAGCCGCAACTCTTAACTTCTTGGTCATTGTGCTTCACTCCTTTAAAGAACAGGCAACGCATACAACGTTGCCCGCTTTCTTACATTATTCTTTTGCTTTTAACAATTCATTTAACTCTTCCTTTGAAATAAGTTTTCTGTTGTAAAGAGCTTTATAAATTCCACTCTTGTAAAGTTTTCTAAATGCTTCGTTTTTCATCTGCTTTTCTTTCCTTTCTTCCAAAGCCATTCCGATATTAAACTTTCCTATTTTTTCCTAATATATGTTCTATCCAAATATTAGATTCTGCTTTTCAGTTTAATTGGAAAATGTACATATACCTTCACTGTTCTCACCCCTCTGTTATATCCGTATCATTTATTTACCTTTATACACCCTATACAATCAATAACTTTGAATCGTCTTCCTTCCTCTTATATTCCGAACGAATCACCAACGGATCATCGATTTCTCGATTGCCTATATTTAACATTCCTGTCACCACTGATTCTCCCACTTTTAACTGTCGTAACCTCATTTTCCAGTGATCTGCATTAACTGAATCTATCATCTCTGCAACCTTCTTCGTGTCCGCATTATTTACCCTAAAAAACATCTGTACTGCTGCCTGCTTGACCGCTGAATTTGCTTTAGAATCAATGCCCTCTAAAGTCTGCGTTGCTAATACAATCGAAACTCCGTATTTTCTGGATTCCCGCATCATTTCTAACAATACCGAACCTTTTCGTATGTAGTTTTGAAATTCATCAATAATCAGCATCACGTTTTCCGACTTTCCTCTTTGAATCTTTTTCCACATACAACTCAAGACTAATTCTGCCGCAATTTTTTGGGTTCCTGAATTAAGTTCAGCAAACGTAACAACATTCACCATATTTTTTTTAAAAGTTCTACTAGACGGTCTGATACAATGACTATTCACCAACCCCCACAAATGATTTCTTACACTTTCTGAGACACCTGAATCTTGCAATTTCAATCCTTTGTCAATTGCATCCAGTTCGGTTGAAAATTGACTTTTGTTTTCGATTGCGTATTGCACTGCATTACGCATAGCTCCTACCTGACGAATTTTCAAATTGCATATATGTGTCATCACATCGGTTATATATTCTATAACTTCCGGTCCATCATTTCCTTCAAATAATTCAATTCCTATTCCATCTGTCTTCGCAGAAATATAATTTAATTTTTCCATTTTTTTATAATCCATTCCAGCTAAATCCAAAGCTATAACTGTCTTCTCCTCTTGCACTGCGGATTCGATTATTTCTGCAATTCTTGTTGACTTTCCACTTCCACTCATTCCCGTAATGCAGATATGTTCATTTGGTGCATCATCCGAAATATATACCGGAATTCCTTTACTTATTACTCCGATTTTCATAATTCAACTCCTCCAATCCTATAAAATCTTCTATTGACAATCCTTCATCCGACCTCAGGCTATCTTTATGTATTTTTAAAAACCTGACTCTTGTCATAGACTTCTTTTCTTGATCCCAGAGTGCTTTTTTCACAGTAAACCCTCTTTTTCCGTCACAGTTTACATCAAGCATTCCAGAATATAACATTTCCTGTTTTACATGCAAAAAAGACGTTGCCTGTACAATCGGAAGGCAGATTTCCTTCAACAACTGTTCTGAAAAATAATATGTCTTTTCATCATAGTAAATAACTTTTCCATCTGAACTAAGTCCGTCTGCTATTTCTCTGGCTTTGATATTTCTATTCCTTTTAAGATAATCAAAAATTAGGTTTCGGACGACATCTCGAATATCTGCATATCCACGGATATCCTCTCCTTCAAAAGCTTCTATGACCTCTTCGCAGTACAGTTTTTTCCATTTTCTTATAATACTCTCTGACATCTCTTCCTCCTGTGCTATTCCCCATATCTCAGCTGTGGCAACAATCGTTTTTTTTACTTCTATCATTTCATCTTCCCCTGTACAGTATTCCATATAGAGGTCCGATTTCTGAATCTTATCCATACAGCTCTGTACGATTCGTTCTTTTCCATTTGCAAGTTTTTTTAAAAGTCCAAAATTTCTCTGTACTTTTTCCCATTCGTTTTCAGGAATTTTAGGGAGTTTTATCACATACGGATAATCTTCTAATTCATCCGGAAGTATTCCTGACACCATCAATAATACAAGAACATTTTTAAACTCCAGGTATTTGTAGAGACCTTCAATTCTTTCATATTTGTGATACCTATGTATCGCAACTTCATACCTCTCCGTATCTTTGAGTTCGTTTATTGTACGAACAACTTTTGCATCTATCGTTTCCTGCAATTTTTTTATAATCTGCTCTGTTTCAGAATCATTTTCCAAAATCACTACGATTCCTACTCCCAGATCATATCCGCACTTTGAAAATACAACTTTCATGAAACTCATAGCCAGTATTGCCTTTAATAAATGTCTTCCTTCTACCTCACAACGCATCTTTCTATCTCCTTCCACGGTTTTCCACTCCAAAACTGTAAATTGTTTTTTCCATCCATATACCATCCCTTGCGATCCGGAATTTCTATGATTTCGTCACACTCTGCAATTAAATATGTTATAAGCATATATGCGTATTGCTTCTGGTAACTTACCTTCGATGAATATATCTGTCCTCCCACACTCCCCAATGCTCTAACAATATAACTTCCATTTCCGCATTGTTTGGGATCTAACACCACGTTTTTTTTACGTTGTCCGATTACACCATCCAGTAAGTAGTAGATATCCATTTCGCTACCTAAACGTCTGATTTCTACAATCTTTGGATACATAATGTTTGCACAGATACGGTCTTTTCTTCCGACTCTGACATTTTGTGTAAATACAATCGGTAATCCTTCCGCATTTACAACCATCGTTTCGACCTGTGCTTTCCTTCGTTCCCTCATTTCTTCTTGTTTTAAATCCCTTCTTTCCTCAGCGTCTAGCTTCAAGTGCTCACGATTATACTGTTTCGCATAATCTTCATAAATTCGAATCTCACTATCGACTCGTTTTTGTTCTTCTCTTACTGTGTTCTCATTCATGTTTTTTTCTCCTTTATTTATTTTTTTCGGATCCGATATAGAGATTTTATCCCAACACTTGAATTTTGTGGATTGTTTGCTTTTTCGTACAATTTTCCCTTGCTTTTGACATGTCCTCAATTAAGTGATATAATAAAATATTAAATTTAAATTTATCCTATTTTAAGAAGTAACTTCTACATACATACTTGTCATAGGCATTTTCTTCTGATTTTAAATCACTTCAAATAAATTCCAATTTTTATAGCCCAACTTTTTCTAATCGCCAAATCTTTTTTTGTTGTTTTTCCTTATTTTTCCCTTGTTTTTAATTTCTTACATAAAAAAAGTTGGGCATCATTCCCAACTTTTCATCAATAATTCCAAACATTGAAAAATCCTTTTATTCTTCTCCAATGGAAACTTTTCTATCATAACTGAAGGCTGTTCCGATACAAGCCAGCTCTCAATCATCTGCTTTAAATATGTACGCTTCTCCTCTTCTTGTAAACTTTCTTTTTCTTCTGCCTCATATATCTCTGTACAAATTATATTTGGATCATCTTCATCCATTCTATCAATAACAGATATTTCCCAGTCATGCATTATCCTAGGTAGTATATTTTCTATAAATTTTTCTTGCTCATTTTCCATTTGTTCTTTTATGACTTGCAGTATAAATGTCTTTTTTAAATAATCCAAATCTTTTTCAAAACACACTTTATTTACGCGCTCAAACTCCAACCATTTATTATCTCCTGTTGGCTGAATTATTTCTCTATTTATATCAGGAGCGTTTATCCTATTATTATTACATGCTACATATATTTCCCTTTTCTCTTCTTCTATCGTGAATCCCTACACCATATGCAAGCCTTGAGCATATATTATTCTCTGCACACACTGAATTAACGATTTCTTCAATATCTCTAAACGCATCCTCTGATACCTTACTCTTAACCTTATTTACAAGCTCATATGTCGCTTTCATTGCTTTTTCGTACTCTTTACTGCGTATGAGCATCTTCTCTGAAATTGTATAAAATCTCCACTCTTCGAAGATTCCGGTCAAAAACTCCAGTTTATATTTCTTTCTTCTTCTCATTTACGCACATTCCTCCTGATATACAGTATCGAAAATATTTTCGCCATTGATCTCACTCATGTCTGCTCCTATCTCATTCTTAATGGTTTCATCTGTAGATAATGCATTCCTGAATTCAGATTTCAATGGCGCATACTTTAATGCTTTCTTAATGATCGTCTTCAACGCCATTGATTCGTAATTGGTTCTCCACGGACTAAACGAAGAATCAAAAGCTTTAGAATATTCTTTTGCAAAATCGTCCATAGCCGTTTTACTCATAACTTCGAATCCAAATCCTCCATTGGTCAGCTTAAATAATCCATAGAATAGTCTTATTTCTCCCCGTTCTCCTAATGTCGGTCTGTGATTCAGGCACGGGTTAAGTCCCAGTTCATACTCAAATTCATCATTCTCGTAGACGGTATGAGCCGTAATAATCTGCATATTTGGATTCCGATAACTCAGATCAATCAATCCTTTATACCCCAACTGGAACTGACACTCCATCTCGCCTTTATTATTGTATGGAATTAAAAATGCCTGTCCCAGTGGCGTATTTGGCTCTAAACCTAATTGCGCTGCATTCATCAACGCCGCTAAGAATGACATCGGTGTACATTCATTCAGCTTTGGTGTTGTGTTCAATGCAGATAATGCCATTCTGGTAAATCGTTCTGGTGTGATCACTTCCGGCAGTGCTTTCTTGATCTGTGGTTCCATTACTTTTATCATGTCAGCAATACTCATAGATTTTTTTAGTTTGGTTCCTGCCTTGGTACTTTCTACCTTTCTGGCTAATTCCTGTTTGATCTCGTCTGTTTTTCCTACTGTCATTTCAATTCTCCTTCTTTCACGTATTAAAAAAGAGATGAGCCGTTATAGACTCATCTCTCTTTCATTTCTTCTATCTGATTAATAATCCTCGTCCTCTACTTCCGATATTCCAAATAGAACTCTCATATAATCCTGTTTTTCATTCAAAATACGGATAATAGAAATTTCCTCTTCCTCAATACGATAAAACACATAATTTTTCTCATTGAATATATATCGGTAATCCGTCAGAACCCCAACTACCGCCTGTACTTCTACCCCTTTATAAGGAAATACTTCCAGACCTCTTATTGCTCCCGTTATATTCTTCAACACCCGCTTTTCAACTGTTTCATTGTTGAACTTTTCCATTATTGAAGCACTGATACGTTGTAAATCACGCAATGCTTCCGGTGTATATCTGACCTTCATTATATTAACCCCAAAGCTTTCTCAACTTCGTCCGCAGATAACCACCCTTCTTCTCTTGCGGAACGTTCACCTTTTTCCAGTTCAGACATTAATGTCAGTGTCGCTTTCATTTTATCATAATCTTTCATATCTAAAATTACATATTCTCCTCTGCCGTTCTTCGTCAGAAATACTGGCGCACCTTCACTTGTCTCTTTTAATACTTCTGTATAATTTCTCAGATCTGAAATCGGTTTAATATTTGGCATTACTGACACTTCCTTTCTCTTCTTTTCTTTAGTATACCAATTCCCATCTGATTTTACAACACAAATTAACACGTTAATTTTACAGCATTTACGCTGCACTCACAATAAACCGTCTGCTTATAGACGTCCGCTTAAACCTGTCATAAATCTCTGGCTCCTCTGCTTTTATTCTCTTCCTATCCAAATCAGTACGTTGACTTGCCTTCCAACTAATTCTGTAATTATCGGCTTTTGCTTTTTCCGCATTCCCCATCATCATTTTGATCTCCTGTTCAATAAGACTCACTTCTTTAGTCATCTTATCGATTAATTCTTTCAGTTCATCTCTTCTTTCCAATTGCTTCTGATATCCACTCAGTTCTATGGTTTCGTCTACTGGATCACTGAAATATTCTGCAATCACTTTATCTGCAAGCTTTGAACCATCTGGTGCCGGAATCACTCCTGCCTGTACATGATTATTCCAGAAATCGACTTCTATATGAACCAAATTCTGAATCATCTCTTCATCCCGTTCCAGGCAGTATACCTTGAATTCTGTTCCGTAGATTAATACTGCAACATACCACCTATCCGCATTCATAACTGACATATAGTGATAGCACTGAATCTGATAAGAAAGAGGAATTTTATCATCTTCCCATTTATCAGCTGAAAATGGACTTGCTGTCTTACATTCTAATCCGGCATTTTCACCGACAATCATACGATCTACGTCGGCAAGCATAAATGGTTTCTCTTCATCATAGAACATTGCATTTGCTCTCCGTACTTTCTTTCCTGTTTCTTCCATAAATCTTCTCGCAACGTATTCTTCCAGATCCCGACCTTCTCTCATAGCTTCGTTATCGAATTCTTCAATTTCATCCGTTCTTTTATCAGTATACACTTGTATCGCTGTACGATACGGATTCAAACCACAGATTGCCCCTGCATCTGATCCTCCGATGCCACCTTTTCGGTATTTCAGCCATTCTTTTTTACCCAGATTCAACGTTGATACTAATTTCTTCATACACGCTTCTCCTTTACGCAATCTTCTCCTTCATATCAGACATGACATTTTCTACTGCCTGTTCCAGTTCATGTTCTTGTGAACTAACGGTATCCATCCACTTTTCATAGACCAACGATAAAAGGCTGGAAATCTCCATACAGTTTTGCAACTGCTCTGTTTCCAGCCTTTCACTTATATTCACTAACTCTTCATAAATGCGTATCATACAATCAATCTCATACGCATGATCGTAAATCTCCTGTTTTGACATCTGCATCATTCTGAATTTGAAAGATTTTAATTCTGCTGATATCTTCCAGCAGAATCTTCCCTCTGCCCTGTTCCTGTCCATTTCGTCCTCCTTATGCACTCAACACCAGCTGATAAGCTCTGTCGATCAATGGATTGCCTTCTACTGTCTTTGCAAACATATTTTCCTTATAATTCTTGGTTCTGCGTAACGGATCCGCATGGGTAGCGAAATCACTGACCGCATTAATGAAACGGTATGCATTCTTTCCTACATCCTTCAGATCAGGTGCATCAAAATATCTCATCTTCATATCTTCCTGTAAGCGTTTCATATTTCTGAACTGTTGTGGTGTTGCACCGTCTTCTATTGGTAACAGGATTTCAATATAATCCATAACCTTTTTATCCGATAATGTAATCTTCCGAAGATTTTCAAATTCTTTTCCCAGTTCTTCCATATAACGGTCTGCAAGGAATAATGTGTTCTTTGCTTCTTCCATCTTGTCTTTTACATTTCCTGTATGATTCATAGACCATGATCTCTTTGCTGTCTGTAATGCAAGATTCAGTGTGTTACAACAAACCACACGAATTGGTGTAATAGCTACCTTCACTGCACCAGAGCCATCATGCGTGTTGGAAAACAGCAGATATGGACTGATTCTCTCCCCGGAAATAATGTATTCGTGTGGCAAATGCGCCAGTAACCAAACACTTTTTCCACCCTGTAAAGAACCGGCTGTTTCGTATCGTACACCTTCGCCTAACAGTGTATCTGTAAATGAGAACGCTTCTCCGTTCTGGACGATCTTATATCTGTCTGTAACCACACCTAATACCTTACGGTCACTATCTCTGACATTTGCCTTATATCCCTGCACCAGTTCATTCTGACCCGTATATACCGGTTCCTGCACTACGCTCCAGTCCAATCCCGCCAAAATCAACGCATCCTTTGATGTTGGTGCTTCCTGTACCTTGGTTCCTAATCCGTGCCACGGTGTCTCTCTTACATAAAACATACTTTCTACATTTGCTGCCATAATAATTCCTCCTAAATTTCATTTTTAATTTTTCTTAGTTGTCTGAATCACATACTTCTTTGATAATAGTTGCTGCTAAACCTAATGCTGCCAGTAGTATCTTATCCATGTTTTACTCACTCCCTTCTGGATTTTTGTATAAAATAAGACAGAACCCGTTATGGATTCTGCCTTGGTTTAATTGTTATTCATAATTATAATATACGATTGAAATTTTTAACTTTTACAATCTTCCATTTATAATCTGTACATAACCTCCTGTAAAATTAACTGTGTCATCTTCCGCAAGTCCTTTAAACTTTGTGAAAACGAGTAAATCATCTTCATTTATTACTCCTTTAAAATCACCGTGCAAAACAACAAATTCATTAGAACACGGGTCAAATCCCGTATATATAATTTCTCCATCTGAATTTTTGGATTTTTCTATATTTTGCATAATAATTCCGTAACAATTTTTTGCAAAGCTAACGCCTCCTTGAGGATTAGTTTCTCTTTTCAAATCATCAATTGTATAGTTCAATCCATCAATAAACTCAAATCCATCAAGCGATATAGACATATCCGTATCTGATAATGCATGTCTTATTTTTTCAGGAAACAAATCCGCTTTAGGTGTTCCATCATCATTATACCATGCTCCAAGAATTACCTCATCGAAATAATCCCCATCATCTCCCATTGCAGTTGAATCTCCGCACTCTACTACATCTGTATCACATTTATCTGGATCAGCCTTATCTTTAAGAATCTCTATCTCTGGTCTATCATCAATCTCTGACTCTGCCGGTTTTTCATAACAAATCAAGCCGTCAGCATTAACATACATTCCTTCAATAATTGTATCACTGTCATTATCACATAAAGGTTTTTCATCACCCTCTACATCATACACTACTCCAACGTAAGAATAATCATCCAGAACATTGCCCTTTTTATCTGTTACCTGACCGTCATCATTTACATAAAGCAATTTATTTTCCACATCTGTATGCATGTCTCCTGTAATCTCTGTATCAGATTTTTCCTCTTTCGTCTTATTATTCTTTTTTGTTGATTTGTTGTCTTCTTTTGTTGTAGTAGATGTACTTTTATTATTACTTTTGCTTTGACCTCTTCCTATACCGATACCTATTCCAACCAAGCCCAAAACAATTACAATTGCTACAATACCAATCACTTTATTCTTATGCTTTGGCTTCTGAGTATTTATTTCTTCTGCTGATTTCGCTTCCTCTGTATTATTATCCATACTCTCTACTGGTTCTCCGCAGTTAGGACATACTTTCCACTCGTCTTTTAACTCTGTCCCGCACTTTTTACAAAACATACTTTTCCTCTTTGTTTCTATATACTAAATAATATTTCTTCGCTCTGCTTCTTCAATAACTAATTGCTTCTGCCAACGTTTCAAATTAGGATTGTTATTGCGTGTTTCATATAAATTTTTTATTTCACTATCCGTCCTACGCATCAAATCTTTTTTGGTAGCTTTTATCATTTCTTTAGCTTTTTTATCAACTTCTTCTCCAAATGCTTTTCCTGCTTTTGACATCAAACCTTTAAAATCCATTTTATATTCCTCCTTTTAAAAATCATCTTTATTTCGTGCTATATCAAAGATCATTTTTCGTTCGCTTAATTCTCGTTTCGCTACTCGCTTTGAAGAACGTAATAGGTCTTTTGGTGTATCTTTCATACTTGCTTGCTTAGATCTGTTACAATGCTTACAAATACACTGCAAATTTGTTTCCCTATCACTTCCACCATATTTTTGAGGAATTATATGGTCAATATCCATATCCCCCTTTCGAAAGCTTCGTCCGCATTTCACACACCGATACCATCCGTTATTATTGTCGTAAGCATCATTTTTTGAAAAATATTTTTCTCTGTAACCCATTTCAAACCTTCTCTCTTTAATAAGAATTCATATGATTTGTAGCACTTTTATAAATCAAGCTACGTTTTATAGTTAAAATTATACGACAATAAATATTATTTTGCAACGTTTTATCGAATATTATTAACGATATATTTATAGATTGGCGGTGAAATATTGTTTAAGGTTTTAGAGCGTATCACATACTACAGAACCCAAAAAGGATGGACGGAATATCAACTTGCGGAAGAGTCCGGTTTAACCCAATCAACGATTTCCTCATGGTACCGTAAGAACATGGTCCCTTCTATTCCTTCATTAGAGAAAATATGTACAGCTTTTGGCATTACCTTATCCCAATTTTTTTCTACAGAAGAAGCTTCATTTTCCCTTACACCACTTCAGAAAGATCTATTAGAGGCATCCGGACATCTTACAGAACCACAGCAACAAGCTTTAATAGAATTTTTTAAGCTTCTTTAAAAGACAGAAGAGTTGCCCGCAATAGGCAACTCTTCTAATATATCCTCATTTTTTCAATTATGATTAAGATTTATCGTAAATGGCTTTAAAAACATCTTCTCCCTATATTCTTCATATGACACATCACGCTTTGTATAAAATACATTTACACTTGTAATATCTTCTATATGAAATCTGTCTTTCCGTCCATTCTGCAATTCATCAAATTTATCTTTTGCAAATGCTTTCGCTTTCTCAAAATCTTTCTCACCCTTTACCTTATAATGCGGTGTATACCTTCTGGCATTCCGTGCCTGATACCAATTGTTGTATACTCCATATCCTCTTGTTCCCGCTACACCATAGTATTTTCTCATGATTGTGATCCTCCTTATATTCATTCTTTATTCGTATGTATTGTTATCTGTTATTTTTTATTCTTAATTAACGTTATGCTGTTGTCACCATAAGCTGATTCAATGATTCCATAGTGTAAACGGTCTTATCCTTATTCCCATCTGTTCCGCAAATTCTCTTTTCATCATTCTCCGATAAAAATAATCCAACCATTCGATTTCTTCTACATAACATGAACTCTCAACACCGTGTAACTTTCTATATTCATCTTCCGCATATGCTTTCGCCTCTTCAAAGGTTTTAAACTTCTTCTTTTTATTATCACTATAACCGTCACATTCTTCCCTTGCTCTATCCCATGAAGTAAATACTCCATATCCATCCCACCTTACTACTGCATAATACCAGACTCCGTTCGTATGCTTTTTCACATTCTTCTTCATAAATATAATCTCCTTTCATAATTCGATTTTATTCTCATGTAACATCAACTGTTATTTCTTACCATTAACTAACATCCATATGTTACCTGCAGGCTAACCAATACAGATTTTTACGGGACAAAAAAACACTTTCCCGAGATAACCATACGGTCATCTCGGTTGGTGTCTATAATCCTGTAAATCTATATTATGGTTACCTGCCACAAATATTGCCATTTTCTTTATATAACTGTCTTCATCCACTCTATAAAAGTCTTCTATTATCAATCACCACTAATACTCTTATTATTCTTCTCATTACATTCATCTCTCTTCTATCTGTCTGTGTATACCTTTATCACTATTCCTAGTGCAGTATGCGTAGCATCTATACCTATACCTTCCCAAATATACATATCTATATACTCTATTATATATATGTTACCGGCTTTTACTTTTATTTAAGAACAAAAAATGTCTATACATACCAATAATGAAATTCAAATGAAAGGAAGTGACTACAATGTCTAAAAGAATGAAGCATTCAAAAACAGTTAAGATTCGCTTTACTAATCCAGAATATCAAGCCGTTAAGATCACAGCATACAAAAAAGGTTATTCTGTCCCAGAACTCTTGCGAGTTCTTTGTACTACTGCCGGTGCTGAATCAGATCCAGTGCTCAATCCTAGAACCATTAAAATAATTCAAAATCACACACTTTGTCAAATATGGAATTATATTCAATTCTGGGAGATTCCAGAAGATGTGAAACAAGAAATCAAAAGGGAGATTACACGCTATGTATAATGTAATAATAAAAATTGTCAATGATGACTATACCAACAACAGTTCTATAGAAAATATGATCAATTATATTTATCGAACCAAAAACTGTAAAAGTAAGCAAACCGAAGCTCTTCCTATTCATGCCTATGGACTGTCTACTGTCCCGCCAACCTATGAAAGTATGATAAATGATTTTCAGGCTGCATACATGTCCTCCAATCCCGAAAAACCATCCCGGCATATTTGGCATGTAATCTTTTCTTATAATCGCAGTAAGATAAGCAAAAAATTCCGCAATTGTATTGATGGCATTGCCGGATCAATTGGACTTGTTTATCCGACTTGCTATGCTTATCATTTTGACAGTAACCATGTACACTGCCATATGGTAATCTCAGCAACACCTTTTCTACCTGCACCTGAACCACTGACAGGTATAAATCTTGCCTACTATATTACACTGAAAATGAATTTCAGCGGTTTTACATTTGCTATTAACGATGAGGGGGGATTTCTCAATGTTTGAAAACTTTGATGATATTTTGAATGTAGATGATGTAGCAAAAGCTCTTAAGATTGGAACTTCACAAGCCTATAAATTGGTCCGCTCGGGGAAAATTCAAGCATTTAAAGAAGGACGTGCATGGAAAATCGCCAAGCATTCCTTAATCCAATATATTCAGAACAGTACAATTTCATAACCATTAATCCTATCAGGCAAAAATACAATGAGAGTGTGGAATTTCCACACTCTCGTTTTTCTTTTCTTATTCAACTAAATATTTTCAATACAACCCCTTCATCTTTCACATTGTTATAAAATGGTAATGCTCCTAACCAATACTCAAACTAATCCTTATTTTTAACAACCACACTTATATCAATTCCATAGTCCATTTGAAAATCAAATGCTAAATCAAATAAAATTGTCTCTGCTATTTCTTCATCTGTAAGAGTTGTCAGAATCATAATATCCGCATCTGAATATTCGTTATAATCTCCCCAGAAGGTATTTGATATTCCTAATAAATTATTCACCATTTTTTTATAATATATGCTATTATAATTTTAACTTAAAACATATCTCTTTTTCAAATGGCGCAATATCGATAACGATCCAGGCACCGAAGAACTGGCTCACCTTGAAATCATCTGTGCCATTGTGCATCAGCTTACCCGTAATCTTACACCAGAACAAATTGAAAAATCCGGCTTCGACAAATATTATGTAGACCACACACTCGCACTCTGGCCTCAGGCTGCCAGCGGAACTCCTTGGAGTGCTACAACATTCCAGTCCAAAGGTGATCCGATTACAGATCTGCATGAAGATATGGCTGCAGAACAAAAAGCCCGCACTACGTATGATAATATTCTGCGTCTGGTAAAAGATCCTGAAGTCTGCGATCCAATCCGCTTCCTCCGTGAACGTGAAATTGTTCATTATCAGCGTTTCGGTGAAAGTCTGAGAATTGTTCAAGATAAACTTGACAATAAGAACTTCTACGCATTCAATCCTGAATTCGATCGTAAGCCTTGCTGTAACTAAGTCTACTATATCCAAAACTTGCCATCGGCAACTTTTCTTGTATACTTTGGTATCTAAAGAAGCAATCAACATGTGGCTATTGTTGATTGCTTCTTACTACTTGACTAAAAAAAGAGAATTATAAATCTTAATATTATTTTAATTCATAAATTATATTTATATAACAAAAAACAACCAACATACCGTTGATTGCTTCTTATTTTTCATATACCTTCAAAACTGCATACAAGAAATATTTTCTTCATCCTACCTATCACCTTGCTTGGTCATGCCCTCGACCGATTAGTATCAGTCAGCTCCATGTGTTACCACACTTCCACCTCTGACCTATCTACCTCGTCGTCTTCAAGGGGTCTTACTACTTACGTAGGGATATCTCATCTTGAGGGGGGCTTCACGCTTAGATGCCTTCAGCGTTTATCCCGTCCCGGCTTGGCTACTCTGCCATGCATTTGGTATGCAACAGATACACCAGCGGCCAGTCCATCCCGGTCCTCTCGTACTAAGGACAGCTCCTCTCAAATATCCTACGCCCACGCCGGATAGGGACCGAACTGTCTCACG
>OLPT01000023.1_pt1 | contig 131329 bp, 70 predicted proteins | sample 1673051 | NCBI WGS metagenome assembly OLPT01 (sample SAMEA3136750, study PRJEB25190) | human gut metagenome | biome: human gut; feature: human-associated habitat; material: faeces | place: Austria | collected 2013
GCAGTACACAATTTACATATATCTTAAAAGAAGACGGAACAATCGCAAGTTTGGGCTATAACGGATACGGACAGCTTGGTAACGGTAAGACCGATTCTACCAATACCGAACTCAGAGATGTACAAAACTTGAAGAATGTTGTACAAGTTGTCGGTGCGCAAAATGGTCACTTCGGTGCAGCCGTGCGTACAGACGGAACCGTGTGGGCATGGGGTCTGAATACATATGGACAACTTGGTAACTCAAAGAATGAAAATTCATCAATTCCGGTAAGTGTCGGATACCCTCCGACAACGAATTTTGATGTTCAATATGCAGAAGTACAGAAGAGTGAAACAGGTACTACTGTACGCAAATATGAAGATTCTTCAATGCCGAGAAGCTTGTCGGGCGGTGAAGCAATCGCTGAAGATGAACAGATTGTTATAGACACATCAAAGCTAATCGGTGAACAAATCTTCGGATTTAACCTTATCACTGACAAGAGTTCTTCATATTCAAATGCTAAGGATATTGAAATTTCTTCATTTGACGAGACTTTGTTTACAATCAAGAACGGCAATACAATTGTTCCAAACCAAAACGGTAAGTACGGAACAGGTGTTGTAATAATTCGTGATACAGATCCTACAAGAAACTTTGTAGGTATTATTCGTGTACAAGTTAAGCCGAAAGACGCAGTAGCAACTCCTATGGTTTCAGCTAAGCAATCGTCAACAGTAGCTCTAAAGGCAGACGGAACAGTTTGGACATGGGGTTACAATGTTGCGGGACAGCTTGGTAACAACAGTACAGCGGATTCACTTATTCCTGTACAAGTATTGGGTGGTGCTACAGGTAACCAATACCTTACAAATGTAGTACAGGTTGCAGCAGGCGGTACATTTGACGGTGGTAATCGTTACTATGCTCTTGCACTTCGTGAAAACGGAACAGTTTGGGCATGGGGTGATAACAGCTACGGTCAATTAGGTATCGGTGTAAAAGGTAACCCAACTGATTCAAGTAAAACAAGCTGTTTGACACCTATGCAGGTTGTAACAGGTGAGCAGGATAGCTCAAGCACTTATTTGGAGGATATTATCCAAATTTCAGCAGGTCCTACATTCGCAATGGCTCTTGACAGAAAAGGTAATGTTTATACTTGGGGTCAAAATAATGTAGGTCAGTTAGGTAATAACACAAATACCGATTCAAATGCTCCTGTAAGAGTAAGCGGCGGATTGGCATATACAGTATATTTGGACGATGTAATACAAATCGCAGCAGGCGGTGACTGGGTAAATGGCACTAACGATTTCGCTGTAGTTCTAAGAAAAGACGGAAGTGTTATGACTTGGGGTCAGAATTCTAACGGTCAGCTTGGTAATAAGTCATACACATCATCTTTAACACCGGTTCGACCTGTAGGTCTCGACGGTAATACAGACAAAGGCTTACAAAATGTGGTACAAATTACAGCCGGCGGTGTATCGGCAGGTGTTGTAACAACTGACAGAAAAGCATATACATGGGGTTATAATGCCCAAAGACAGCTTGGTGTAGATACGAGTGCAAGCACTGTAAACGTACCGACAGTTGTAAAGACAGACGCATCAACAGAGCTTAGTGACGTAGTTGAAATTGCCGCAGGTATGCAGCAAATGTCAGCTCGAGTTATTGAAGGTGCATCTGCCGATCCATTCACAAAGGTATATGCATGGGGTAATAATTCATACGGACAATTAGGTCTTGACAAGTCAGATGCTACATATGTATATGCAACACGTGTAGTTGGAGGCGAAACAAAGAAAGATTACCTTGAGGATACAGTAAGTCTATATGCAGGCGGATACCATATGGGTTCTGTTCAATCAGACTATTCTGTATGGGATTGGGGTTATAACATAAACGGTCAACTTGGTGACGGTACGACTGATAGAAGAAAAGCGCCTGTTAAGGTAGTATCTGATATGGGTCAGCCACAACTTACAATCTCGACAGCAACATGGACAAACAATGGAGTTGACAATGATGTTGTAATATATTACGACACATTAAAGATGCAGAATACAAGTAAAATTGTAACTTCAATTCAAGAGGGAGATATTCTTTCGATTGATTTAAGCGGTATCAGCGGTGTATCATCATTTAACTTGTTGAGAGCGTCTGCATATACTCCTGATGATTTGACTTTTAAATCGGTTGATACAGAAGTTGCAACAGTCGATGCAAAGACAGGCGTTGTGACAGCTAAAAAGACAGGTATAACATATATTATTGTAACGGATAAAAACGGGGCAGAAGGTTTCTTCAAACTAAACGTTGAACCGCAAGGTACAAATTATATTGCATACCCTCAAGTTCAGCCTGGTTTCGATCATACAGTAGCTCTAAAAGCAGACGGAACAGTTTGGGCATGGGGTTACAATGCACACGGTGAATTAGGTATAGGTACTGCAGGCGGTGACCATGATCATCCTGAACAGGTACTTAGAAAGGAAAATCAGTCTGATCCTGATTCAAATAATGTACCTCTTACAAATATCGTAAAAATCGCAGTCGGTGCATATCACAACCTTGCTTTAACGGCAGACGGTCAAGTTTATGCATGGGGTTGGGGTATTTATGGCTCACTTGGTGACGGTGATACTTCAGATCATAGTTCGACAGTCGCTATGAGAGTTGTCGGTACAGGTTATAGCAACAATAATACAAACACATATCTTGGCGACGGTAATGGCAGTGACTTTATCGTAGACATCGGTGCAGGCGGATACAGTAACTATGCATCATATTCAATGGCACTTGATATAAAGGGCACTCTATATACATGGGGCAGAAACTATAAGTCAGTAATAGATCCTAAGAATACAAGCGATTCATATGTAACAGGTGTACCGGTTAATATCACAAAGAATAACTCAATGCTAAACGGTGCAGTTAGAATTAATTCTGACGCAATCGGACATACCGGCAGTGTTCTTCGCAGTGACGGACAAATTGTATCTTGGGGATATAACGGATATGGTTCAGCAGGTAACGGAACAACATCTGACAGAATTACAACTACCCAAGCTGACTTAAACGGTAAGAAAGCATTGTATGCAAAACAAGGTTGGCATAATGCAGTTGCAATTACAACTGACGGTTTGGTTATGATGTGGGGTTATGCAGGATACGGTACAACAGGTCTTGGTAATTCAACTACTAATACAAAACCGACAGTTGTCGCAGATTACAGCAAACATAATTATGAGCAGGCGATTAAAACAATGTCTGCAGACAGTATTGAAATGCAAGCCGATGACAGTGATGATACTTCATTGAAAAAGGTATCTGTAAATCTTGTAATGAAGAACGGTGAAGCGTCGACGGCACTTGGTGTACTAAGTGATGAAGCTCCGGCAGATGCTGACGCGTTGTATGAAGTTGAATTGCCTCTTGGTGCTGTTTCGGCAACTCCGGTTGTATTTGCGACAAGCAAGAATGCAACAGTACAATTCTATAATGTCGAAATGACTGCCCTTGACGGTACTGTCTTTACAGAGGGCGATGACACAAGCTATGCCGGTGCAAGCTTGAATACATATAATGTCGCAACATCAGGTAATGATAAGTTTGAACAACTTGTAAAAGTTCATGTCGAATCAGCAAGCGGAATAGGCGCTGATTACTTGATTAAACTTATAAATTATCCGTCAACGACAATTACAGCATCTCCGGTATTTGCAGATATGTCATTGAGTTCGGTTGTTTTAATGACAGACGGAAGACTTTATACATCAGGTCAGGCGGGTATATATGCAACAGGACAAGGACCGAATTCTAAGTTCGGTGTAGTAGGCAATGTACTTGCAGGTGACTCAGGTGAAGAGGGTACATATCTTGAAGATATAATTAATGCGGCAGTAACAGCTGATGAAAGACCGGGTCAATCAATGTATGCAATCAAGTCAAACGGTAGTGTTTGGGCTTGGGGAAATAATTCATACTATAAACTTGGCAACGGTTCAAATAAAGATGAGTCGACTCCTGTAAGAGTTGGTGCATCTTACCTGACAATGAGTCAATATCTATATTCATTAAAGGTAAATGGCGGAAGTGTAACAATTCCGGCACCGTCAGTTGATTCGTTTAATGTATTCAACTCAAATAACGGCGGTAAGACAGATGCTAAGCTTCTATGGCAGACATATGACGGAAACAATAATATTATAACTGTAAATCCTGATACCGGTGAAATTACGCCGGTGGGTGTAGGTACAACATATGTTATAGTATCTATTGCAAACGACCCTCTAACAACAGGTCTTGTTAAGGTAGAAGTGCGTCCGTCAGATTTGACGGTCGGAAAAACAAGTGTAGCATATCCGCAGGTAGCTGCAGGTACAGACTTTACTGTTGCTCTAAAGGCAGACGGAACAGTTTGGACATGGGGTCAAAATACATACGGTCAGCTTGGTAACGGTGTATCAAACGGAACAGTTGTATATCCGGAAAAGATAGACTCTTTAAGCGATATTATAAAGATTGCGGCAGCAGGTCAGACAGCAGTAGCTCTAAAGACAGACGGAACAGTTTGGACGTGGGGTAGAAATGACAACGGTCAGCTTGGTAACGGAACAACTGTAAGCTCAAATGTACCGGTACAGGTATTGAAGGGTGAACAGAACCAAGGCAATGCAGATAAGACATATCTTGAAAATATCGTTGCGATTGCCGCAGGCGGATTGAATGACGAGAAGATATTTGTTGTTGCACTTGATTCAAACGGTAACGTATATGGTTTCGGTTCAAATGAATACAGACAATTAAAGATTGCAAATGACGTAAGCTACAATACTCCTGTTGTGTCTCCGGCAGTTAATGTGGTAGATGTTGCAGCCGGCAGAGGTGCAACGGTTTATACGCTTACTTCAAACGGTCTTGTATATGCATTAGGTAAGAACTATGCATATGAATACGGAACAGGCGGAACGTCAGGTTCAGTATATACATTAGTACCGCTTGATAACAGAGCAATGGCAATCGGTGCAGGTAACCAAAACGGTATAGCTGTTACATATTCTCTTGATGCTTCAAGTAAGCCTTCAACAAAGACATATGCATGGGGTAATAACGCATACTATGCAATTTCGCCGAATAATACATCAACGCTCAGAACTCCGACAGAAATGCTTGGACGTGATAATACAGCGATAATCGGCGGTGGTGACAGCATATATACAATAGATAAAGACAGCCAGCTTAAAATATCAGGTTTAGGCGACCACGGTCAACTTGCAAACGGTTCTGAAGACAACTCAACTTCAATGGTTCCGTATTCGGAATTTGCGAAGAATGACGGTACAACAGCAACTGATGCAATAGGTGCATCATCATCAAGAAACGGTGCACACTCACTATATATTGATTCAAACGGTAGCGTTTGGTCAGTTGGTGATAATACTTCTTCACAGCTTGCATTGCAAAATGCAGGCGACAAAATCAATGTTGCACAAATGATAGGTGCAGACCCTACAATTTTAGTCAAGGAAAGAGAAGTACTTGCTAAGATTGACAAGCAGCAAAACATTGGTAATATAATTGATATTAAGGGTTCATTTAACCTATTCTCATCAGCTGATGCGGCAGCTACATACAGTCAGGAATTTGATGTATGGGACAGCAATGTTGCAACGGTTGATTCAAACGGTACAGTAACAGGTAAAACTGTCGGACAGACATATGTTCAAATTAAGATTAAAGACAGTACAGATAATGTAATTAATACTCTTTATGTCTTAGTTTCAGTAGTGCCTGATAAAGACGAATACGTAACATATCCGATGGTAGAGGCAGGTCAAACATTTACTGTAGCTCTAAAGGCAAACGGAACAGTTTGGTCATGGGGTAATAATGCTTCAGGACAACTTGGCCTTGGATACACAGGCGGTATGGAAACAGAACCTCGAAAGGTTATGTCAAATATTAAAAAGATTGCTGTAGGCGATAATTTCGTAATGGCGCTTGATTTTGACGGACATCTTTGGACATGGGGTGTAAATAATTATGGACAGCTTGGTCAAGGCTTGGTAACAAGCGTTCAGCTTAATACTCCTCAAATGATTCAGTCATTTGTAAATAACGGTCTGCTTGTAACTGATATTTCAGTCGGCGGTTCAGGTGTAGATGAATTTGCACTTGCAATTACAGATACAATGGACGTATATGGCTGGGGTAAGAATTACAACGGACAAATCAAGAGCGGTAGTGCAGGTTATATCCTTTCACCGATATATACAGGTGTATCAAGAGCAATAGCAATAGCAGGCGGCAGAAATGCTACAAGCTATTCTCTTGCAGAATCAGGCAGAGTATATGCTTGGGGATATAACGGCAGTATTGAACACGGTACAAGTAAGCTTTCTACAAGTGTAGTAGCAAAATCTCAAGTTTCTATTAATGATAAAGTTGTAGCAATCGCTGCGGGTTACGGCAGTGGATTTGCAATTACCGAAAACAAGGAAACATATGTTTGGGGTAAAGGTGTAGACAGTCAGCTTGGTGTTGTTAATTCAGACGGCTTGCCAAGAAAGAATAACAATATAGATAATGTAATCCGTATCAGCGGAGCAAGAGCTACATTTGCAATTAAGGAAAACGGTAAGGAACTTCTTGCAACAGGTAAGAACGATTACGGAATGCTTGGCGTAGGTTCTACAAATCTGTCAGAAAGCAAGTTTACAAACGTTAAAGACGAAAACGGTATTAATAATCTTGACAGAGTAATCTGGGCAGATGCAAGTAACAACGGCAATCATTCTGCAGTTATAAAAACAGACGGTGACGTATATGCTTGGGGTCTTGGTACTCAAGGTCAAATCGGTAACGGCGGTTTTGATAACAGCAATTATCCTACAGCTGTCGGTACTAAAAAGATTAAGCTTACCGGTATAACAAATAATGAAATTACAACATATGAAGGTGCTCCTTCAAGAAGCTTTGTACCGAGTATTGTTTCGGGCTTTAACGTATTTGAAGACCATATCACAGATATAGGTACATTTAGAATCGCATCTACAGATACAAACGTTGTTACAGTCGGACTTAATAACCAGCTTTCGTTTGTTGGCGTAGGTAAGGCAAACATTGTTGTTGCAGATAAGGATACAAGCTTATATGCATTGATAGAGGTTAATGTCCTTCCTGCAGACTATCAGTCGGCAGTTGACAACGGAACAGCTGTATTCCCTAAGATTGATGCGGGTGATTACTTCTCAATCGCCCTAAAGGCAGACGGAACAGTTTGGACATGGGGTGAAAATACATACGGCGAGCTTGGTATTAACGACAAGACAGTTACTCAATCAGGAGCTCCTGTACAGGTAGTCCTTGATAACGGTTCACCTCTTGAAGATGTAATTGATATTTCAGCTAACATTTATGCAGCATATGCATTGACAAGAGATGGAAGCGTCTATGCATGGGGACGTAACTACTATGCTGCACTCGGACAAGGTACAGGCAGCGATTACTATCAATACTATCCGATAAAGGTTAAGAGTACAGATGGTAACGGTTTCTTCGGTGCAGGTCTTTCAAACAAGGCAGTTAAGATAAGAGCCGGTGTTCATAGCGCTATAGTAATCATGGATGACGGTACTGCTTATGCTTGGGGCTATAACAATTATGGTAACTTAGGTACAAACGGTGCAAATAATACATTACCGAATAAGATTATCGGTGTTAATAATGCATTTGATGCAGAAGTTGGTACTTATTCAACAGCAATTTTGAACAGAGATTCAACAGTATTCACAGTGGGTTATAACGGATACGGTGAACGCGGTGTAGGTAATACAAGTAATTCGAGTCTTGTTCAAAAGATGCAGAAGAGTGCCGACGGCGGTGAATTCAAGGGTGTTGTAAGTCTTGGCCGCGGTGACCATCATGGTGCATATGTAACATTTGAACTAAAAGACAATATAACAGATTCTACTGATGCTTTTGATAACTATGTATATTCTACAGGTATTAATACAGAAGGCATTACAGGTACAAATACAACAAACTGGACTAATGTATATCCTGTAAGAGTAACAACAGACGGAACAAATCCTTTGACGGATATTTCGCAAATTACAGCAGGTTACAGATTCCATGTTGCACTTACCAATACTGCAGATGCAAATGTATATGCATGGGGTTATAACCATGTAGGTCAATTAGGTCACGGAGTTACGGGAGGAATTTCAACACTTCCAACTCTTGTTGATAAGAATAACAGCGGAACAGAAAAACTATCAAATATTATGATGGTTGAATCAGGCGATAATGCATCTCATGTACTTGCCGTTTCTAAGACAGGCGGAGTATACGTATGGGGTCTTAACAATCAAGGTCAGCTTGGTGACCAAACGACGGATAACAGTCCTTATCCGGTAGTTGTCGGCAGCAGTCCGGTTTCACTTGATTCAAAGGTTCTAAGACTTCATCCGACAGATGAAGCAGATGTAACTGCAACTTCATCGGCTACAGTATTCTCATTATTTAATACATCAACAACAACCACAAGCGAAGTTACATGGAGAATACTAAATCCAAATATTGCAGAAATCGTATCATCCACTCCTTCAGCCGCAACAGGCGGTTTGACATCGACTACTGTAAAGGTTAGGGGACTTAAGACAGGTTCAACTGTTCTTATTGCAACAGATTCACTTACAGGTAAGACTGTTGCAACTCATATCACGGTTTCTGAAGGATTTACAAATCCTAAGATTGCAATCGGTGACGGTTATGTAATCGCATTGAAAGCAGACGGAACAATTTGGGGTTGGGGTTCAAATACTAACGGCAGAGTAGGTATTGATACAGCAACTCCTGTAATTGCAACTCCTACAAGAATTGATCAATATATTAATCCTAATAATGACCAGAGATTTGACCTTGACGCTGAAACAATCGTTGATATTGCGGCAGGTCCGGATCATGTTCTTGCAGTAGATAAGAATGGTCAAGTCTATGCATGGGGAATGAATAACTATGGTCAGCTTGGTATAAGCGCTTATAAATATGACAGTGCATCATTGCCTGTATTGGTTAAGGCACTTTCAAATGTATTTGCGGTAAAGGTAGCTGCAGGTGCTGATTATTCGGTTGTTTTAACAGATAACGGATATGTATATAGCTTCGGTAATAATACAAGAGGTCAGCTTGGAACAGCAGATGTAAACGGTTCTCAACATCCGACTCCGGTATTAATGAGAGGTGTTGGCGGTAACGGTACACTTGGCGGAGTAGTTGATATAGCAGCCGGCACCGCACATACAATGTTACTTCTTGGTAACAAAACTATGTGGATGGTCGGTGACAATACAGAAAAACAACTTGGTGTTGACACAACAAAAGGCGGTAATACATATACTGCAACTATTGTAGAAGTAGATTTACCTGTAGATGCAAATTCTTCAACCGGTGATAAAGTTGAGGCAGCCGCACTTTCGGCAGGTCCTTATAACTCAGCATTTATGACTGCTGACGGCAGAGCTTTTGTATGGGGTAATAATCAGTATTACCAAGTATTGAATGATGCCGCAGGCGAAAAAGTTTCGTTAGTATCTCAAATTAACATACCTAATGAAACAAGCGGTATTGTTGATTTACAGTTTGGCGGTTCGCGTTCTGCTCAAACGCATGTAGCTGCACTTACAGATAGCGGTAAGGTTTATACTTGGGGTGCGGGCAGTCGTGGTCAGATTGGTGATAACAGCCAGACAGAAAAGGTATCTAAACCGACATATATCCCTGTAAATAACACTAATGTTTGGGGTGTTGCAGTAGGCGGAACAAATACTTCTGCAATATTAACAGACGGATATGTATATACATGGGGTGCAAGTGACCTTGGTCAAATCGGTAACGGTACGGCAGGTCAATCGTCAGATACAGAAACAAATGAACTTGTTCCGGCAAAGACGGGTGAAGATTATATTTCACTTGATGAATATTTTGTAACACTTCATGAGGGTGAAACATCAGTTATCAATCCGGTTTATAATAAGTTCTTCAATGTAATACAGAATACAGATTCAAGTGTAAACTTCAGCGCAAGTTCAATAAACGGAAACATTGCATCTGTAAGTGGCTTGACAATCAATCCTGTATCAACAGGTAAGACACAGATTATCGTATCAGGCGGCGGCAGACAAACAACTGTTGAAGTAACTGTTCTTATGAACGGCTATAAGACCCTTCCGCAGGTAGCCGCAGGTGAAGGATTTACTGTTGCACTTGATAAAGACGGTAAAGTATATACATGGGGTAAAAATGACTTAGGTCAACTTGGTGACCAAGGCAAAGAAAACAGAATTGTACCTACAGAGATTACTTTTGATTTCGGTAATCCTTCAAATTATATTACAAGAATTGAAACGGGTAACGGTCATACTGTAGCTGTTGACAATACAGGTAAAGTATGGACTTGGGGAAGAAATGACCTAGGTCAGCTTGGAAACGGTACACGTAACAATTCTAATAAACCTGTACAGGTTAATCTTCCTGACAGCACAAAGGCTGTTGAAATCGGTGTCGGCGAAACAACAAGCTATGCGCTTGATAAGGACGGACATATTTACGCATGGGGTAATATCAATAACAATACAGGTTATGGTAGTAAACCTATTCAGCTTGATTTGTTCGAGAGAATGATTCAAATTTCAGGCAAATACGGTCTAAAGGCTGACGGTACAATATGGCAAATTCCTAATAAGAATGCGTCATCGGTAATAATTCAAAAAGATACTAAAGATGTACGTTTTATAAAGGTTGCATCTAATGACCACGTCGGTGACGGCAGCGCAACTAATATTGATACAACCCATACTCTTCTTATAGCAAGAGACGGAGGCCTATATACATTCGGTGATAACAAGAACGGTGAACTTGGTGTCGGTGAATTGAGCGATATAAGTTCAGTTGGTACAAACGATATTCAATTTATAAGCACACTTGGCAAGGTAATTGATATTGCAGCCGGTTATCGTTACAGCGTAGCCATAACAGAAAATGGTGACGTATATGCATGGGGTATCAATGAAGAAAAGTATCAGTCAGGTCAGAAGATTAAGAAGGACTATAAGAGCCCTTCAAAGGTTGAATACATTGATTCTGCAAAGAATATTATCTTTGTTGCTGCAGGTATTAACCATACAGTAACTATTGACAGTGACGGTTATGTATGGAGTTTCGGTGCAAATGAATACAGCCAGCTTGGTAATCAGGATAATGCGAATGCATATATTCCTGTAATTGCGGGTAAAATGCAACTTAGCGTTAAACCGCAGGTTATCAGATTGGATAAGGGTTCAAGCGTTAATGTTTCTGTAGGTGACACTAATAATAATGCACTTACGGTAACGATTGCCGAATATCTAAATCTATTAGGTAAGACTACATCAACCGATAACAGTTATACAGTTGAATCACTTGATACATCAGTTGTTAGGGTAGAAAGCGACGGACTTACAATAACAGGTGTTAAAGACGGTAAAGCAATCTTGAAGGTTGTTAAGACATCTTCAAACACAATCGGTTATGTAACGGTTTACGTAGGTCAAAACGGTGGTATCTACCCGATGGTAGACGGCGGCAAAGGACACAGCATTGCCCTTAAGTATGACGGTACTGTATGGACTTGGGGTCTGAATGACTCAAATCAACTTGGATATGAAACAGAAAACGGAATGTCACTTGAACCTAAGAAGGTGACGTTAGGTGCAAACAATGAACAAGCTGTTCTGATTGCGGCAGGTGATAAGTATAATCTTGCAATAGGAATGAGCAGTAAAGTTTACTCGTGGGGTAATAATAACAATGGTCAGCTTGGTAACGGTAATGATGACAGATCGGCTACCGGTATTGACACAGTTAAATACAAAGACGGTACAGATGTAGAAGGTGCAGTTGGAATTTCAACTCACGGCAATACAGCATATATCCTACTTGCAAACGGTACAGTTGCAGTATTTGGAGAAGAATACGATAATCAAAATTACGCATCAATCGTTTCAGGTTTGAATAACATTCTTCAAGTAAGCGGCAATTATGCTCTAAGTATAAGCGGTGAAGTTTGGAAGATGTCTAAGGATAACATTCCTACAAAGGTAATGGGATACAAGGACGATAACGGAAATGAACTTTCAATCTTGAAGATTGCACACGGTACGAACCATCTTCTTGCTCTTGATACTAACGGAAATGTTTGGGCATTAGGCGCAAATGAACACGGTCAACTTGGTACAAACAGCAGAACAGCAAGTACTGTTCCGGTAAAGGTTTATAAAGGCGAACAAAATTCGGGAGATTCATATCTGTCGGGAATTGTTGATATTTCAGCAAGTAAATTCGTTTCAGCCGCGATTGATGTAAATGGTGACATTTACAGATGGGGTGCAAATGAATACGGTCAGCTTGGTATCGGCAACACAACAGAGAAGTATGTACCTGCTAAGGTTATTAAATCATCAGATGATTTGAAGTTTGACCTTGTTGCAGGCGGCTCAAATCATCAGATGGCAGTCGATGAAAACGGAAACGTTTGGATTGTAGGTAGTAATGAATACGGTCAGCTTGGTGACGGTACACAAATTGATAAGAATGTACCTCTAATGGTTGGCGGTAACGAAGTTGTTATTTATGAAAACGGTACAGCTCTTTATGGCACAATCTATATGAATGTCGATGATGTTAAGGATTTGGATGCAGGATTTAATGTATTCAATCTATATCAGAGCGGCATACTTAGTATGAATGAATTTGAGTTTGTTTCAAGTGACCTTGGTGTACTTGAAATCAACAAGTCAACAGGCGTTGCAACTGCGAATAAAGCAGGTACGGCATACATTTCTGCGGCTGAAAACAAATACAGTCAAAAGAGTGCATACATAAAAGTAATCGTATCAAATAATAATGTAGGATTTGAACCTAAGGCTATAACGAAGGGTAACCATTCACTTGCTCTAAGAGCAGACGGAACTCTTTGGGCATGGGGTATAAACAAGAACGGTCAGCTTGGTACAGGCAACACAATATCTGTTGATGAACCTACTGATGTAACACCGTCAGGTGTTAAGTTTATTGATATTGCAGTCGGTGAAGAATTTGCACTTGCCGTAGCATCAGACGGAACTGTTTACTCAACAGGTCTGAATGACTGCAGTCAGCTTGGAGTTGCATCAACAGCAATATCGGCTCGTACATCATTCGCAAAGATTGACGGACTAAGCAACATAATTAACGTTGCAGCAGGTGATGCGTTCGGTATGGCTCTTGATAAGTACGGTAATGTATGGACATGGGGCAGCAACAATAAGGGCCAACTTGGTATCGGTAATATCGGTACGGCATATGCTACTCCTCAGAGCGTATCAACAGTTGACAGTGTAACTGCTATTTCGGCAGGCAGTGAAAATGCATTGCTATTGCGTTCAAACGGAACAATTTGGGCAATGGGCGCTAATGATTCGGGACAAGGCGGAGTCGGTAATAACACAGGTGAATTGTGGTTGCCGACAGAAGTAAGAGATACCGAAGCTATAGTTGCTATAGCTGCAGGATATGACCATAGTATTGCTCTTGCATTTACATCAAGCGTTTATGCAACAGGCAGTGACCGACACGGTCAGCTTGGTAATACACCGAGTGCAACAAAAAATACCTACACAAAGATTTTAACAGATGCAGTAACCATAGCAGCCGGTAATAAATACAGTACAGTTATCGGTAAGGATGGTAATATGTATGTATTCGGTCAAAATAATAAGGGTCAACTTGGTATAGGTGACACCGTTGAAAGAAATATACCTATTGCAAATGCTGTTATTGATACTATCAAGGCATCATATAACGGTTTCGCAATCGCAGGTGTAAGCCTTGGTGATGAATATTCGGTATTCTATACAAGGAATGGTGACGTTTACGGTTATGGTGACTATTCACTTGGTACACCGGTTGCCAGAAACGAAACAAAGAGTTATGTTCCGGTTCTAATCGGTGAAAGAACAGAACTTATTTCTAAATATGAAATGACAATTCATGTCGGAGAAACAGCTACTCTTGACACATATTCGGGTAAGAAGTTCAACTTGATTACTGATTATGCTAATCCTGGAAGTATCTCATTTGAAAGTAAGAATACAGCTATTGCAGATGTTACGGCAGTTGGTGATGACGGCGAGATTACAGGTAATAAGATTGGTATTACTCATATCGTTGTTAAGAAGGGCAACCTTACATCAGTATGTATCGTTCATGTAATAGATAAAGACGCACAGACAGCTCCTATGATTTCAGCAGGTAACTCTCATGTTATCGCTCTTAAGTCGGACGGAACAGTTTGGACATGGGGTAACAATGAATACGGTCAGCTTGGTGACGGCAGCGTATCTTGTGCATATGAACCTATAAATGTAACAGCATTAAACGGTAAGGATATTGTATCTGTTCACGCAGGTGAATATCATTCAATCGCACTTACCCGTGACGGTGAAGTTTATACATGGGGTCATAATGATTACGGTCAGCTTGGTTTGGGTAATGCAAGCATAGTCGTATCAACACCTCAAAAGGTAGAAAGTCTGCCTGAAATAGTATCTATCTCGGCAGGTAAACAACATACAATGGTACTTGGTGCAGACGGATATGTATATAGCTTTGGTGACAACAGCTTAGGTCAGCTTGGTGCTCCTTCAAAGGATACAAGCAAGAGATCAAGCACTCCGGTTGTAGCACAAGGCTTGAACAAAGTTATCAGCATTAGTATCGGTGCAGGCGGTAGCGCAACAAAGGCAGTACGTTATGACGGTACACTTTGGGGTTGGGGTGAAAACTCGAATCACCAAATTGATAATACAAATAATCGTTACTATGCTTACCCTGTACAGATAGACCTTGGTGATGAATTTAACGGTCATATTTTAAGAACGTATGATGGTTTATATCACGTTGTTGCAATGCTTGATAACGGCAGAATTATATCGTGGGGCGCTAACAGTGAAGGTCAGCTTGGACAAGGTATTGCCGAAAGCGGAAGCTTGTTATACTACGCTCCTAACTATGTAGATGTATTTGACGGTACTAATAACTACGCAGTTGATATTTCAGTCGGTGCATTGCACAATATTGCGATAACAGCAGACGGAAGAGTGATGAGCTGGGGTAGTGCAGACCTTGGACGTTTGGGTATCGGTAATGTAACAACATCTGATGACAAAGTATCTCCTGTAGAAGTAACTGTTGATGACGGAAGTCTGTCGGCAATTTCGGTTGCAACAGGTGGTGCAACATCATACGTTGTACTTGAAGACGGATTTGTATGGAGCTTCGGTGAAAATACACACGGTCAGTTGGGTGATGCTTATGCGGGTGAAGATCCTGCACACTATAAACCTGGTACAACAAACGCATCTGATTCTAACGAATTCAGCCCTGTGCTTGTAACAGGCAGAACTATGAAGCTTATTCCTTCAAGCTTGAAACTTTATATCGGTTCCGCACCTTATCAGATGAAAGTTTCATTCAATAGATTTAACTTGATTAAAGATAATGCAACAACAGGTGACACATACAAATGGGAAATCACGAATGAAATGGATAAGGATGGAGTAACTGCTCTTATTCCTGGTTCACTTGTATCTGTAGATTCAGACGGTAAAGTAAGCGGAAAGACTAAGGAAGGTGTTGCAACACTTGTTGTAACAGATGTAAAGACAGGTACAAAACAGACTGCATATGTAGAAGTTGCCGATGCAAGCGATAATCATGTTGAAGCAATCGTATTTGATTATTCAAAACTTGATGACACAGCAACTCAAGCCGCAGTTGAAAAGGGTTATCTTGACAGTGATGAATATACAGAGATAATATCTGTTGTAGGCGATAAGTCTTATAAGCTTGTTGATCCTCTAAAGAGTGTTTATACAGGTCTTGTACAAACAACAATTCCTAATGCTACAACTGTAACGGTACACGTTAAGAGTATTGTAGACGCAGATGTTATCTATATGGTAGATAAGAACGGTCAAAATCCTGTTATGGGTACATTGTTGACAGACGCAAATATTGGTTCAAAAGACCCTAAGTTTATAGGATACTATGAATTTACAGATGTACCGATCAGTGAACTTGAAGATAATTATTACTTCGAGTTTAAGAACAGCAACACAAGCTTTGACGGAATATATAAAGCTCATACAACAAGATACTCAAATGACGGTGATTTGAGAATTGTAAAAGTTGGTGAAAACGATCCTGCTACAGATGTAGCTGATTGGGTTTATTATGACCAACCTGAAAACCATATTAAATTGAAAGATGCGGCAGTATCGGATTATGTAAGAAATGGTGTTCTGATAGGTAATACAGGTAACTATTATGCAATCATTAAGGAAACCGGCGATGCTAAGGATAGAGATATTTATATCTATAGCCAAGTTTCTCCGTCAGCTAAAATCTCTATTGCGAATGTAACTGTAAACAGCGATCATGACAAGGATAACGGTCATGACGGTTACTATGACGTACAGAAGATTACAATGTCGGCAAATGAAACATATAAGGTCATTCCTATTAAAGTAACAGCACAAGACGGAACTGTATCAAACCATTCATTGACTATTTACAGACAGTCGGAGGCAACAACAATCAAGGAAATTAAGGTAGAAATCGTTGATGCAAGCGGAAATGTGCTTAATACATATACCGCGTACCAGAAGAATCCGAGTGATACTCAGAACTACGAGATTGTAATCCCGATTAAGGATGTTGCTAATATTAACATCATTACAACTCCTATGATCGGAGATGTCGCAAAGGTAACATACACTCCTGATGGCTTGCTAAATGCCGTAAAGGAGGCAACAACACCTGGTGAATTCACATATGACGGATTTATCCTTGATAATACAAAGACATCAGATAAGACATATATTAAATTGACAGCCGATTCACTTGACGGCGCTCCGTATATACTTACAATTTTCAAGCTTGATGAAGAGAGTGATCCGTTTGTATCAGTTGATAACAGCGGCTATATTAACTCAACTCTTGTAAAAGAAGACGGTAATGAAAAGTTAATGTATGTATGGGCAGTTGATGACGATGCTAAGACAGCGTCTGTAACATTGACAACTGCAGTAACTAACGGACAAGTTCAAATTGAGAACGGCAACGTATATTCATATACAACAACCGAAGATGTAACCTTGAACTTTAATGACAAGGGTTATATGGATATTGCTCTAAAGGTAACAACAACATTGGGTGCGGTTAATGAATATACACTACGTATTTACAAGAAAACAGCAGATTCTCGTTTGGGAAGCCTTACTGTTGATAAGCTTGAGTACAAGCCGACAGGTATAATAATCGGTGAAAATTACAATGTTACATATGATAAGACAACCGGTAAGTATGTTGCAAAGATTAAGTATGATACTAACTATGTACAGGTTAATGCCGTAGCGGCAAGCACAAGCTCAAAGGTTGCAATTCGTCCTGATGAAGCAACCGCAAAGAGTGACTCTATGTCAGGAATGCCGTTCGACATGAGAAATGTTTCGATTACAGCAGATACAACAACACTTTATATTGCTGTAACTCCGGCAGATACATCATATCCGCAGGGTGTATATCAGCTTGATATTATAAGAATGTCGGCTAATACTGCAATAAAGGTAACATATGGCGGCGAAGAACTTTCTCAGAATGCTGACGGTGAGTATGAATATACTTTGCCTGCGTCAACTGACGGAACAGATAACACAACTCAAAAACTTGTAGCAGAGGGTGTTATTGTAGACGGCGATAATGTTACAACTGATGAAAGCATTAAGCTGACGATTTCAACAAGCAGTACATTCTATGTAAATGGCGATGCAACATATACAGATGAAATGGATGTTAAAGCAACTCAGCCAAAGGCAAATGCTGTATATATCCATGTTAAGTCAGAAGACGGAACAGAAAAGACGTTTAAGGTAAATATTTTGAAATTACCTGAAACAAACGGTATAACGGCAGTAGACTTAACAGAAAATAAGGTTGCTGCAACATATAAGACTTCAATTAACACATATGAAGGTCAAGCCCCTTATTCGGAGGACGGTATTGTAATTTACGTTACAACTGCCGATGCACGTTCGCAGGTAGCAGTCGGAACACCGACTAACTTCGTAACTCCGACACCTATCAACGCTGCCGATCCTACACAGGGCGGTATTGCAAAGGTTCTTCTTCCGAAAGAACTTCTTGAAGAAGAAGCGAACGGCAGTACAACAACTAAGTTGTATGTTAAGAGAGCAGACGGTATTGTCATAGACAACAGCTCAATGAATATACCGACACTTATTATTAAATACGCATCAAATAATGTTGGTCTGTATAAGGTTGATTCAACACCTACAACAGACCCTGCAAGCCCTGACTACACAGGTAAGGTAAAGCAGATTACTGATGAAAACGGTAATATTGAGTATTATCTTGGTATTAATGCAAGTGATATTATAACAACGGGTACAGCTCTAAGCATTAATATTACTGCAGAAGCAAATAATACAAGCTCGAAGGTTGTAATTTACGACCCTGCTACAGAACAGCCTTCAACTATGACAACGGGTGCAACATATAAGGCAATCAGAGAAGTTACTCTTGACCCGTCATTGAATGATGGTCCAACAGAACTTTCAATCAGAGTAATAGCAGAAGACGGAGTTACATCAAAGGATTATAAACTTGTACTTCGCAAGAAGTCTGATAATACAGAAATTGAATTTGTAAAAGCAATCTATATTGCAAATGAAGACCCTGACTTAAGCAAGAATACCGCAGGTGAATTCTATACATATGTAGATTCGGGCAGAACAATTCTTCCTATCAGAGTAAAGGCTAAGGACAGTCAGTCAACAGTTGCAATCGAAACAACTTATAAACCGTCAGCATATGTCGGTTCAGCTGCAATAACATATTCAAACAGCAATGATGCAAGCGTTAATGTTGACCTTACAGGTATAACTGATGACGAGCTTAGAGCAGGTGTAACAATTCCTGTATATATTAAGTCAGAAGACGGAAGTCAAGTAATGACTTACTTCGTAAAGGTATCTTCTGTAGAAGGTAACCCTGAGCTTAAGAGCGTTGATGTTGTTGTAGACGGTGTTGTAAGACCTGCAAAATATGATGCAGATGATAACAGCAAGTTCGTAATTAAGATTCCTGATACAACTTCAAGAGTTGATATTATAGCAACTCCGCAAACATCGCTTGTTCAGTACGTACATATAAACGGCAGCTATGACAGCAAGGATGAAGCGACCGGAGCTGTTACTTTGAGCAATGTGGTTGTAAACAGTAAAGAAACAACTGCAACGATTGAAGTTAAGGCAAAAGACGGTACAACAAAGAGATATACTCTTGTAATTACTAAGGTTGCTGTAAACACAGACCTTATGAATGTAACTGTAAACGGTACTACAGTAAGCAATGCAAACGGTACTTACACATATCTAAAGACCGGTATTTCGAGTGATAAGACTGCTGATGTTTCAATAACAACACAAGATGCAAATTCAACTGTTAAGGTTGAAGCTATCACAAGAGATTTGACAAAGTCACCATATGGATTGTCATACAATGAAGTGGGCAGCGAGTCACAGAATGTATGGGCAAATGATGCGGTAACTCTACACAGTCAGCCGGTAAACAGATACCGTATAACAGTAACAGGACAAGACGGATTTACAACTAAAGAATACACCTTAATAATCAGAGATACAGATACAAATGCAGATGTAGAATATATTAAGGTTGGCACATATTATGCAGTTAAGGAATCATCAGACGTCAACGGTGAAACATGGACTGTTGAAATCCCTGATACAACTAAGTTTACAAATGTAACTGTACAAGCATCTGATGAATTGGCAGAACTTACAGACATTGAGAAACTTAGACAGAATGCATATGATAATAATCCAAGCAACGTAGGATATGTAACTCAAATCGTTTCAGGTTTGGATTTACAGACAGGCGACGAGATTAGATATGTTAAGGTAGTTTCACAGGATGGCTCACTACAGAAGATGTATAAGCTTGTTATAAAGGGTACAGACGAAGCTCCTTCTGTTGAAAGCGTAACAGTAAACGGTTTGGATGCAAATGCACCGACTGATTCAGAACCAAGATATACATATCTTGAAGTACTTCCGAACGCAAGTGAAGTATTGATTGGTGTTACGGCAGCGAGCAAGAACCACTTCGTAAGCATTAACAATGGCGATATTACAGCCGGCGGTTATGCAGAGCTTAAGGTTTCAATGCCTATCTCTGTAACCGAAATGGAAGTACCGTTCAGATTGTACAGAACAGCTGACGGTGACCCTGCATATGAAAACGTTGTATATCTAAAACGTTTGAGCGATGATTATGCATTGACTGTAAAGGTTGATAACAATACTGTTAAGAAAACAAATCTTGACGGCTCATATGTATATTATGTAGACGGTACAGCAACAAGTGCAGATGTATGGGCTCTTGCATCTAACGCAAATTACCGTGTAGAAATTACAGGTAAAGACGGCGTTTCAGGCAATAACAACACAAATCCGACACTTGGCGCAACTGTTACAACAGACCTTGAAGATACTATAAACAGTAACTTCACAGAAGTAACAATCACAGTTAAATCTGATGATATTACAAATACAGCAACAGCCGAATATAAGCTATATATTTATAAGAAGAGTAACAATGCAAATATCAAGTCGGTAACTGCAAATCCAAATGACAGTGAAAACAAGGATACAGATACTACAGCAGATGACAGTGTAAACATAGACGGTAATATATACAATGCATATCATGTATATGTTCCTAAGTCAACTACATCGGGTTATACAGTATTTGACCTTGCAATCGAGCTTGAAGATGTAAATGCGGCAGTAACAAGCATTGATAATGCACCGTTCGCAAATACAAACGGTGGTACTGCAAAGGCAACATTTACAAAACTTACAGCCGATTACGACTTTGACGGTGACGGCACAAACGATTCATTCGCAATTCCTGTAACCGTAACATCGCAGAGCGGCGGTACAAAGGATTACTACATCATCGCAACACCTACAGATATGGATATGGAATTGACTGTAGAATACGATGACGAAAAGATTGCGAAGGAAGAGGACAAGAACGAATATATTGTATATGTTCCTACAACTTCTAACACAGCAACTATATACCTAACATCAATAAACGGTAATATTGCTGAAGTAAGAAATACAACAAATGCAAATAATATTATAACTGTTGATTCACCTGACAGAACATTGTATAGATTACAGGTTAGTAACTTGTCAGCTTTGACGGAAAGCAATCCATATACTTATGAAGTTGATGTGGCTAAATCAGGCTCAAGTTATAAGAAGACATTTAAGCTAATCATTATGCCGCAGAGTACTGATACCGATATTACAGTAACAGTAAACGGTGTAGAAGCTAACTGGGTAGCTTCAAACGGCGGTTACTATGACGGAAGTATTGAAACAACTGACGAAATAGCAAATGTTATAGTAAAGGCTAAGAATCAATTTACAAAACTTGCGATTACAGAAGATGGTGAGCCTGCACCGACGTTGGTTGATAAGGGTATAACATCTAAGGCTTATACAATCGCTCTTACAGAAGCAACTGATACAGCTAAGATATATACAATCTATGTTCAATCGCAGAATACTTCACAGCCAATTAAGACATATAAGTTACACATCACAAGAAGAAGCGGTGAAAATGATATTATCAGCATCAAGCGTGGTAATGTGGACGCTACAGAAGAACCTGTAGAAAACAGTGATGACGTTAAGTACATATTCTTCGTAGACTCAATGACAGAAGTACCTCAAATTACGATTGAAACTTCACCTAAGTCAATATTGAGAGTAGGTTACTATGATTCACAGAATAAGTGGCATAATAACGGCGATAGCAGTGCTTCAACAGCAGGCGATACAGCTGGTTGGACAACAGATAATAATTGGCAGGATACATTGCCGGCAAATGCAAACGGTGGTAAATATGTAATCGAAGTAAAGGCTGAAAACGGCTCGAAGAAGAACTATGTTCTTGAATTCAGAGAAAAGTCAGACGATACATCAATTAAGAGTATAACAACAGAAAAAGGTTTGGACGGCGAATACAATGTTGATATGTCAATGACAGTATTGTATGAAGCAAACGTTCCTGACCACGATATATTGCTTGACATACTGCTTACAGATAAGTATGCAACAATCGAATCAATACATGAAGTAGCATTGCCTGATGACAGTGAAAACATCATAGATTCGACAGGTGACATCATCACAAGAAAGAAGACCGACGAAGGTGCATTCCGATATAAGGTTGTAGGCGGTGTTCCGATTGGCGGTAAGAGATACTTGAGAATTACCGTTAAACCTCAAAATGATAAGGCAGAGTTGGTTAAGAACTACTACTTATTATTAAAGGGTGCATCAGATGACTTGTCACTTGACAATGTAAAGGTTAATGATACTGTAAATACAACTCCTATCTCAAATGGTTTGAAGTATACATTCAGTGTTCCGACAACCGTAACTGAGGCAGATGTAACAATTACAGCAAATCAATATGCTAAACTTGTCAATGTAGCAGGAAATGCACTTTCAATTCCATACATCAACGTATGGTCAGATACTTCATATACATTGTCTTCTGAAGAAGAAACAACTATAACTGTAGAAGTTCGTTCACAGTTGTATGTTGATGATGTACGTACACCAAATGCTAAGAAGACTTATACAGTAAGTATCTATAAGAGCAGTAATAACACGGAGATAGGCGAGGTTATCGTAAATGGTATCGCAGCAATCACAAGAAAGAATAATCCTACTATCTATGAGATTGCAATTCCGTCAGATCTTAACGGAGGCGATTCAAGAGCAGAAAACCCTGCAACTATCACAATACATACATCAAGCGGTATTGCAGAAATCTCAATGAAGAATGACGCAGCCGGTGTTGATGATGTAGGTTATGGTGAACTTATAACAAAGAGAACGCTTGACGCTCCTTCTGTTTCAAAGGTAAATAAGTTTGAATTTACAATTAGATCATCATCAGGCAGTGTAAAGCAGACATACACATTGTATGTATATACTGATTACGAAGACACAGATGTCAAGTCGGTTTCACTTAATAAGACTGAACTTACAGCCGGTGCCTCAACAGATGTAGATATTTCGTTATTCTCAGTTCCTGATGACCGTATCTACACAGCAGTTGTAAACAGACGTAATCCGGTTGACCTTTCAATCGTTCCTACAGGTAACATGGCAAAGGTAGAACTTACAGGATTCGGTATTGACGGTATTCTTGTAAGTGACAACTCACACGGTTATGTATTTGAAAATCTTGCACTTAACTCAGAAAATGATACAGTATTTAACTTTAGAATTATGAGTTATGACGGTAAGGTTGTAAGTGATCCATATCAAGTAATAATTAAGTATGTTGAAGATTCAGACGTAGCTCTAAAGAGTGTTGTCTTTGACGGTGTAACAGCTGAAAAGGCAGACTTTAAGTCTAATACATATCTTGTAAGAGCAGACAGTACCGTAACAAACGGCATACTTACAATAACTGCGGCAAACGAAGATGCAGTAGTTAAACTTGACAGCGATAAATCAACAAACGGTGTCTTGAACGTATCTTATAATGTTACAAAGAACGTATCTAAGGTTGACTTTACCGTTACATCTAAGGACGGTAAGGCAGAGCAAGCATACACATTGTATATTATAAGAAGCAATACGGGTGAAAAAGAAGTCTATGTCAACGGAACTAAGCTTACAAAGACAAGCGGCGGTTACACTTATGAAGTACCTTACGGAGCAACCGCGGCAGATATTAAAGTTGTTGCAGACAGCGAAGTTTCAAAGGTACAGATTGGTGACAGCGAGTTTAAGGTAAGTGAAAATACTGAAACAGTAACTCTTGATTCGGGTAAGACAACAACTGTTAAATTCAAGATTTACTCATATCCGTATGACGATAACAGCTTTATTGCAGAAACAATTACACTTGTAAGACAAGACCAGTCTTTGGCACTTTCAAATGTAATGGTTCAGAGCAAGTCAGAAAGAGATTATACAAAGCTAACTCCGGATAAGTACGGAAATTATAAGACAGCTATTCCGAGCACAGATGACAGTGCAAGCATTGTAATTGCAACAAGAAGAAGCGATTCAAAACTTGGACTTATCAGAGTAACAGACACAGGTGATGTTGTTCTTGGTGAAGATCAAGGTCAATTATCAGTACCTGATATTGCAAACCTTGGAACAGTAAATAAATTCTATATTGTTGTTTCTGACGGAACAAAGACAAGCAGATATGAACTTGTAATTGTTAAGTACAGCAATAATACAAGTGTAGAAAAGGTAATCGCCGAAAGAGGTACAGAGGACGAATATGTAGCTAAAGATGCATCGTGCGGCGGCGGCTCAACTATCCTTCCTGAAGACCCTGACGGCAGTAAGGCATCACCTTACCAGATTACTACGGCCGAAGAACTTCAGGCTATGTCAGATCATCTTGATGCATACTATGTATTGATGAATGATATTGACTTAAGCGGTACTGCATGGACTCCGGTTGGTACAACTTCCAAACCGTTTACAGGTAACCTAAACGGTAACGGAAAGTCAATATCAAATCTAACAATTACAGCTACATCAAATGATACAGCATACGGCTTGTTTGGTGCAAATAAGGGTGAAGTTTATGACTTCAAACTTGAAGATGTAAATATTACATCTGTTGCAGGCACATCATATCAATATATCGGTGCCGTGGCAGGTAAGAATGAACAAAACGGTGTAATTTCAAGAGTAGCCGTAGCTTCAGGTAATATTGAATCTTCATATGCAGCCGGCGGTGTAACAGGTGATAACCGTGGTACTATCGAAGACGCATATAATAAAGCAACAATTACATCAGGTGAGTACGCAGCAGGTATTGCAGCATTGAACCATAACGCTGTTAAGAATGTATATAATGTAGGTTCAATAAGCTCAACATCAAATAATTTAACCGATGAACACGTAGCGTCGATTGTTGTATTGAACCTTGACAACTCAACAATAAATAATGCATATGCAGTAATGCCTAGCCAAATCTACAGCAAGGTGGGAAGCAACAGCAATGTATATAACAGTGCGTCAGTTCTTCCTGAAAAGCTTGGAGATATAGCAACATTCAATGATTGGGACTTTGCAAATACATGGGTAATCAAGACAGCTCAGTATCCTACATTCAGGAACCAATCAGCTGATGCAGATATATCAAATCTTAACATTCCTGACGGCAGCCAAGCCCGTCCGTTTGAAATCACATCAGCCGCAGGATTGAAGAGCATCGGTAACGATGAGGAAAGCTTAACAAAGCATTATGTATTGAAGAATAATATTTCAATGAAGTATAATTCGGACTACATTCAAATGGATCCTATCGGTTCAGAAGATACACCATTTACAGGTAGTCTTGACGGTAACGGATTTACAATTTCCGATTTGAAGATTACATCACAGAAGAGCGTAAACGGTCAAGATTATTCAGCTTTGTTTGCTGTAAACAACGGTACTGTTAAGAACTTGAGATTTGCGGTTGCGACAATCGGTGAAAACGGAGTTGAAAATGCATCTGTTGTAGCAGGCATTAACAACGGTACAATCGAACAAGTTGCAATTGAAACGGGCGGTAAGATTACAGCTAAGAATGCAGCCGGTTTTGCAATCGAAAACAACGGTACTATTGAAAACTCATATATTACATCAACTGCACTTGTAAGCAACAATGCTTCTGCAGGTATAGTAATAAGCAATAATGCCGGTGCAACAATCGGATATGTATTCGCTAACGCAAATCTGTCAAGCTCAATGTTTGATAAAGCATCGATTGCTATTAACAGTGACGGTACAATTACACATACACACGGTGTAATGGGTGCATTGTTTGTTAAGAATGATACATCAATCGTTACGACAAATGATAATAGCAGTATTGCTGCATCTGACCTATATGTTCAGTCAATCTTTAGCGATTGGAACTTCAATGATATATGGTATATGACATCAGGCAGCTACCCAATGCTACAAGTTACAAATAAGACTTCGTCAGTTTCTGCACAAAGCATTGACTTGTTTGCAGACGGAGAAACAACCTGCGAACATATTGTATATATCAGAGATACTAAAAATTCGGCTAATATTTACATAAAGGCTCAGAATCCTTATTCAACAATCGCAATCAGAGGCGGTTCATATACAGGTGTATTTGAAGGTGTTATAAACGGACTTATCAATGATAAGACAATAATTCCGTTTACAATTACATCAACAAGCGGTGCAAGTCAGGAACATAATCTTGTAATTATTAAAGAACCTACTTTGGCAACACTTGACAGCGTTGTTATTGACGGAACGACAGTTGCTCGTGTAAATAACACATACGTTGCAGAAATAGGTAAGTCAGCTGATTCTGTAAATGCAGAAATTACTCCTATATCAGGTACAGTTGAAGTACTTGACAAAGATAGAAATGTTGTTTCATATGAGAGCATGAACGGCTTGACATGGATTAATACAGCACTTCCTGCAAATGTTGGTACTACAACAACTTATACATTGAGAGTAACAAACGGTAATGCACTTTCAACAGTTGAATATCCGTTAATCTTGAAACCTGCTGAATATCATACAGGTTTGAAGTATGTACAGGTTGATCCGCTTACTCTTATAGGCAATGTTCTTGTAGGTTCGGGTTATACAGATGTTACAGATATAAATGAAAATGTTTATAACTATGTAATTACCAAGGATCTTGAATATATCAATATTAAGGCTGAAACTGTAAACTCTACTTCAAAGGTAAGCATTGCATCAGAGTATAATTCGGCTAATGTACAAGAAATCGAAAGATATAAACTTGATACATCAATTAAGGATATTTACATTCCGATTGACGTAACAACAGAAGAAAATGTTGTTGAACATTATGTACTTCACTTAACAAGAAAGAGTATTGATGATTCATTAAAGACTGTTAAGGTAACATACGGTAGCAATGTTTATACTCCGACAGCTGAAAACAGAGTAATGGATGAAGAAACAGGAGAAACTGCAGACGTATATGTAGTTAAACTTGATACTCCGGGTAATGTTCCGTTTACAAATAAGACATATGTTGATATTTTGATAGAGGCTAATGATATTTATACACTTGTAAATGCAGGCAGCCCGACGGCAACAGACCCAACATCAGCTAATTCGGATAAGTGGACAGCAACTAATGTACTTCTTGACGGCGAAGAATTAACAATCTATGAAATCAAGTCAAAAGCTGCTGACTTAGGAACAATTAAGGTATCATATCTATACATCTACAAGAAGAGTGATAATGCAAATCTTGAGAAATTTACCGCAACTTACGATGACGGCGGAACAAAAACAACTGTTGAAGCCGGAGAGGATACAAACGGTGAATATCAGCTATGGATTCCGTCTGATGTTACAACAGTAGATCTTGAGGCTATAGCATCAACTCTGTTGGCAGAAGTACAGATTGACGATAATACTTCGTCATTACATAATAATGTTTATAAGAACTTTACAATAACAGGTAAGAACACTATTAATGTAATGATTAAATCTTCATTAAATACTACTGCTGAGTATAAAATTAATATCAATAGATTGAATCTTGATCTTGAAGCTGTACAGGCAGGACCTTACAGCGGCGGCAACTTGTCAAATGCTCTTTGGGACAGCACAAGAAATGCATATGTTGTTCGTCTTGATCCGCAGACTGATGATTTGCCAAGTGCAATCGCATCAGTGTTGGCTAAGGATGCTAATAACTACATCAGAATAGGTCACTTGACAAGACCTGAAAAACCTACTCAGGGAAGTATGACAGATGAACAGTATGCAGCAGCACTTGCTCAATATGAGAAAGAGGTTGCAGCATATGAAACAGCCGCAGCAAACGACTATTCAGCAACCGATGCAAGCGTTGTATGGGATGGCGGATGGCGTCAGACAAGCAACCAGTCTTATAAGATTCCTCTAATCAAAAAAGACGGTGGATTTACAGTAGTTAAGATTCAGGTTGGTGTAGCTAATAACTATAAGGCTCAAGCAGATGCAACTATTGATGAAAAGATTGGTACTGTTAAGACTTATACATTCCTAATAGGTCAGAAGTATAAGAACACTGATGCAGATATTGATATTTATATTGACGGTAACTTGCTTAAAAATCCTGAAAAGGTTGGCGATGAGATTATCTATAGATATGGTATCGTGAAGGATGCAACTGTAAAGGTTGGACTTCGCATTGATGAACATGCACCAACTCCATATGATCCGACAGTATCGGTAAATTCAGTATCTGAAAACGGAATTGTAAACAGATCTGATTATAATTATCCGACAGATGGTGTACTTACAATTCCTGTAAATACAGCAAGATCAGTATCTGAAGATACTCCTGATACAAATATTACTATTGTATCAATACCTGAAGCAGGTACAGGATATACTCATCAGTATAAGGTTGTAATCTACAGATTGTCAGAAAATACAAATGTACTTCATAACAGCAGTGACAACTCAGAAACTGTTGTAAATGAAACTACAAGATATGACGGTGAAACAAGTCCAAATGTTGTAGATTATTACAAAGTAAGCGAATCAACACTTACAGTTGATGAAAACGGTAATAAGTATTTAAGAGTATATATCAAGACAGAGTATTCAAAGGCTAAGATTACTCTAAACGGTAAAATATATACCGGAATAACAGATGATGACACTGTAATAAGTGGTTCAAATGTAGTAAACGGCGGAGATATTCATGGTATCTTGATTCCTGTAAAGGATGGCGAAAGCGTTAAGGTAATTCCGTATGTAGTAACATCAGAAGACGGCAGACATACTTCAAACAATGCATTAAACGTAACAATCCAGTCGATTAATACTAATGCCGATTATGTAACGGTTAATGGTGTAGAAGCATATGGTCCGTTCACTGAGGACGATTCGGATCTGCCGTATTATAACAGCTATATTCCTTACAGTGTATATGAAAAAGCAGTTAATAATGCCGAAAAGACATCGGTTGTTGTTCAGGCGGCTGTTCAGTCGAAGGATACAACAGCAGAACTTCTATGGGAAGATGTCGACTTTGATTATCACGGAAATGATGCTAAATACAACATTCCGTTCAGAGTATCCCACTCATACTTGTTTGACGATGCAGATCCTGATATTCCTCATGTGGTTAAATTCAGAATTATCTCTGAAGCGGGTACAATGCAAGAATATGAATTGAGAGTTTATCTTGCAGATAACACAAACAGAGATGTTGAATATGATGCCGAAAGTGATAATTACAGTGTATGGGTTGGTCCTGCAGGAACAATTAACAGCATACCGCCTGCTAAGTACGATAAGAACACAGGCAGATACACTGTAGAAATTGAAACAGGTATAACATCTGTTGACATGAAGGTAATCGCAGATTATGAATATGCGGGCGTAGATATTTATGACCCATATACATCATCATATACAAATAACTATGAATTACATCAAAAACAAGTACAACTTTCAAATCTTGAACCTAACCAAAACTACACATTGTACTTTAGAATACGTTCACAGGATGAAATGTTGTCAGGTGTTGGTGATGGTAAGGAATACATAGTAGACCTAATCAGAAAGTCTAATAACAGAAAAATTGATCACGTATATGCATATCCTGAAGATAAAACGGGTAAGTTGTTCCAGTCAGTTGTTGAAAATATAACTGTAAACAATCCGATTATCATAAAGAATATAACATACGGTACATCAATCGTTCCTATTGAAATCGGTGCTGATTACTCAACAGCAAGAGTTGGTATGACGATAGACGGTGTAGATACTGTTTCGACAAATCAAACTCTAAAGATAAATATTCCGTTTGACAGTAATGACGATGATGTTGATGAAACAACAGGCGAACGTTCAAGAACATTCCAGGTAACGGTATGGAGTTATGAAGGCGATATTGCACCTGCATACTACACACTTAAGATTATCAGAAAGATGAATAATCTAAAGCTTAAGGAAATTACACTTGACGGACGTTATGCAGAGCAAGACAGAAACGACCCTCATACATTCAGAATTGATGTAGGGGCAGATGAAACACTTGTAAATGAAATCAAAGCTACTGCTCTGAACGCCGGGGAATACGTAGAATTTGAGAATAACGGATTTGCTCTTTCAAGCAATTCATATTTGAATTATGACGTATCAACAATTCCGACATCGTCATCGGTAACGATTGATATTAAGGTTGGTTCACCTGATTTGCTGTCAGATGGTACAACTCCTGATGAGATAGCAATAACAAAGCTTATTATTACAAAGCTTTCTCCTGAAGAATTGCGTTCTGATTTGAAACTTGATATGTTTGTCAGCGATATTAAGTTAGTTGACAGCTCATATGTAAAGGCTGCAAAGCAGAGCGAAGATAAGACACTTGTAAACGGCAAATATGTTTATACATATAATTACATAAGCTATATTAATCCAACGGCAAATATGGCATATGTTAAGTCACAGACTAAGTCGGCAAGTTCAAAGATTGAATTCTTTACTGATTTTGGTAAACCTGCGATCGCGAGCGGAATGTTGGCAGTTGATACAGAGGCATCAATGTCAGGTATAGATGACATCATATTGAAAGCCAGAGTAACAGCCGGTGACGGCAAAACACAGGATTACACATTGATGATTCAGAAAGCTTCAAGCGAACTTGGTATAGACAAAGTATATGTTGACGCTACAGGCGGACTTTCTACTGAAACTCAGCAGACAACAAGAGTTACAGGTAAGGTTACAGGTTATGAAGCGGGTGTGGAACCTAATACAACAGCAATATCGTACAAAGTTGAAATGCCGATGAATACATACATTGCACAACCGTTTGTATTCGCAATAGACCCATATGCGGTAATTCAGTTCTATGAGTACAGAGATGGTACATATGTACTGAGCAATAATAAACAAATTCAAGGAACTAATGTAAACTTCGCAGGTGCTACAACGGATGCCGCCAGTATTGAAGACAGAAATTTATATAAGTTCAGATTTAAAGTAACATCGAGAACCAACAACGCATCTCAGGAATATGTAATCAACCTTATTAACAGCCCTGAGGGTACTCAGTTGAAAAATGTTAATATCGGTTTGAGAAAAGAAGGATACAAAGATTATCCTATAGATGAATCTGAAGTAATCTTGAAGAATGCAAGTATAACAGGTCTTACAACTTACTTGGCATCAGTTCCGCAAGGACGTGATACAGCTGTAGTAAAACTTATAAGTGAGAATAAGTTTGCTAAGATATATGTAAACGGTGTTCATCAGAACAGCGCAGTAAATACATATATTGATGATGTAAAACTAAACGGTCGTGTTACGCAAGTTCCTGTAACGGTAGAATCTCCGTCAGGCGCAACACAGAACTATACGATTTACATTGTTCAGTACATCTACAACTTCGATTTGAACACAGTAGTAAATGACGAACTTACAGAAAGAATCGGCGATCCGGTTACAAATGAAGACGGTGTTATCATTTCAAACTATGAACGTCCGACAAAACTTCCGTTCTACTTGAGCGATGCAGATATGCAAATTAATATGGCAGACCCTCAAGGTCATAAATATTACGTTCAGATTGATGACGGTGAAAAGATACTTGTAGATGATACAACTAATGAGCAGACTATTAAATCAATAATTAAGCTAAAAGAAGTTAATTCGATTGTTCAGCTTCGTGTATATGACGAAGACGGATTCTTAATAACAATTAACAATATTTTAATTAAGCGTGATATGCTTGACGCAGCACTTGGAGCAATCCGTGTAAATGACAATGATGCAGTTAAGACAACTCTTGACAGCGGCAAGATTATATATGAGGCATACTCATATTCAGAAGCAGAAAATCCAACTGCTAAAGTTGATATATATGCTGTTGATAAAAACGCCGCAATTACGTTGACGGGTCTTACAGTATCGCAGACATATACATTGGGAGCAGGTAAGGGCGGTCAGCTTACTGCAAACGTAGATTTGAAGGTTGGCGACAACTACTTCTCGATTGAACTTAAGAAGTCGGACGGCAGCCCGTCAATCTATTATACATTACGTATCAAGCATATTCCGGTTGACGTATATCTTGATGATTTGTATATCACAAAGAAGGACAATTCAAATAAGATACCGTTCTATAATTCATCATTTATAAAGACGGTTACAACTTATTCGATTAAGACTGAAAATGATTTACATGAGTATGATGTATATGCAAATGCACATGAAACACATCAGAAACTACTTGACTATGCGAAGACACAAGGCTGGAATCCTAATGATTATGAAACAAGAATCAAGATTACAGACGCAGGCAGTGAGCAAATCGACGATTTGAGTAAATATATTAAGCAGTATGTCAACAGTATGAAGACAGACGGAACAACTTCGGAATACTTCAGAATACCTATTTACTTGAGAGTTCCTCACTACACAAAAACTTATTATATAGAAGTTCATGACCCGAGCGATGAAAACCGACTTGCAGATTTACAAGTTATCGGTTATGACTTGGATCCTGACTTTGATAAGGATAATTATAAGATAAATAAGCCTACAACAGATGATGAAAAGAAACAGGGTATTTATACGGTAAATGTTGAATCAGAAAAGACAAATGCAGACATTTACGCTAAGGCATATCATAATCATGACGGTGCTAAGACGATGGTTACAATTCTTGATTCAAACAAAAAACCGATGAGTAATGCATTTGTTACAATTACTCAGAATGTAAACCTTGAATACGGCGATAATGTATTCTATGTAAAGGTAACAAGTGAAACATCTAAGGAATTAGAGTATGAACTTCATATTTATCGTAAGCCGATAGACGCAAGCGTTAAGTATATCTTGGTAAATGATATGCCTGCCGCATTGCAGCCGGACGGAACGTATGTTGCATATGTAGAGTCAGGTACTAACCCTATAGTTAAGGCTATGGCAAGTGATTCAAGAGCAACAACAACATTGAAGACAAACGGTGCCGCAGATGTTTCGGCAGTTGGTTGGGCAACGTTAAATGTACCTACTATATCAACTGCAACGGCAAATGTTGATATTAATGTTTCTTTGACAGCCGGTAATGATACAATCAGCAGAGATTATGTATTGAAGTTGATTAGTGTAACGGGTGATATTCTAAGCATCTACATGGATGTTGACAATGGCGATTTTGTAACAGATACAACTCGTCAATATGCAAATCCTATTGCAGCTGTTTGGAACAGTGAAAATAACCGCTTTGAAATAGGTATTCCGCATAATGCGACATATACACCGATGATGAGAGTAACAACTCTTGCCGAAGGTAAGACAGTTAAGATTGGTACTCTTGCTGAACAAAATCCTGATGCGGGAACAACAAAGCAGTTTACCAATAAGACATACTTGATGAATAATCCTCAAGATATAACCGTTACTGTAAAGGATGTTGCAACAGATGTAACCAAGACATATATTGTACACGTAACAAGAATGTCAGGCGATGCAGATCTTATCGAACTTGAACCTGAAAGCGGCGTAGTGATGAAACCTACATTCGATAAGGATGTTCATAACTACGAAATCGATGTAGATACAGCTGTTACACAGGTGACATTTGATAAGATTACAGCAAGCAATAATGCTACAATCAAGCTTATGACATCTACAAGCAACGGTTCAAAGCCGGTTATCAACCACACAAGCGGAAATAGTTTTGTATTTGATAATTTGACAGTTGGTAACAACATATTGAAGATTGAAGTAACATCTGAAGACAGAATAACAACTAAGACATATACGGTTACAATAAATCGTAAGATTCCTGATACTGACGCTACTTTGGACGACATCAGAGTCGTTATCGGCGGTAAGTATTACAGCTTAGTTCCGATGTTCGACAGAGATATTACGGATTACTACTTCATTGTTGAAGGTGAAAATATTAATGATATTAATATTGAAGCAACACCAAGCAGTGCTGCAAGCGATGTGGCTTATAAGATTGACGGCGGTTCTACCACAAAGGGAACAAGCGTGACAATCAAAGACGGTTTGACTGAGAAATCAACAACCGAAGTTGCATTCAATGTATCGGCAAGCGGCGTAGTAATGAAAGAGTATAAGATTACACTTTATAAGAATACTAATGCTAATATCAATCCAAAGCAAAACTTCTTATCAAGTATATCTCTTGCAAATCATACATTGACAATGATGAACAGCTCATCAGATGTAGATTATAACTACTATTCAAATGTAACTAATACGGAAACAGAAGAAGCAATCACAGTAATTCCGAATACAAATGTTACGGGTACAGACGGTAATATGACTGCAACATTGTATGATGTAGCCAATAATACAACCGAAACTATGTTGTCCGGTCAGCCGACGCCGGTTAAGCTTGATGCGGGTAATAACTTGTTTATTGTCAAAGTAAGCGATGGCAACGGCAACAGTCGTTACTACTCAATTACAATAAACAGAGCAATAGATAAGAATACAAGCGCATTGCTTTCATCTCTGACAGCAAGTGGTCAAAGTATGACGCCGACATTTGATAAGAATGTAACATCATATAAGATTACTGTTGCAAATGACGTTGATTCAATTAAGATTAACGCTAAATCCGAAAATACAATGTCTGCTATTTGGGTAAGAAGCGAAGCCTTAGATATTGACGTTGATGCGGTTGGTACGATAAATACCGATATTAAGCTTGTAGAGGGTAGCAATAAGATTGTTATTACGGTAACTGCTCCTAACAATACTGCAAAAGCAGGTAATAGAACATGGAATAACACTAAGAAGGTTTATGTAATTAATATTTACAGAGGCAGTGAAAATGATAATGCTGACCTAATAGATATTAAGTACACTGCAGGCGGTATACTCACTCCTATATTTGACAGTGATGAAACAAATTATCATTTGACTTATACTTATGAGCATGAAAATGTTGATTTGATACCGATTGCAAGAACTCCGGATGCTATAAAGGATATAACCGTTACATCAAGCGAAACTTCTAAGGTGATAAGCAGCGGAGATACATTCTCATTGTCACCGCTTGCTGTAGGTGAAACGGTAGTAACATTCATTGTAAGAACAGTAAACGGTACAGAAAAGACTTATACGGTTTCGGTATATCGTAATAAGTTTGAAACTCCGATACCTGAAATTACAGGTTTGGAACTAAAAGACCAACACTTTGATGACTATGCTATAACGCCTGCATTCGATAAGGATGAACATTCATATTATGCAAGTGTTCCAAGTACATTTGAAAAGGCAGATATTAAGGTAACTGCTGTATCAAATGACCCATCGGATGAAGATAATCTAACGATTAGAGTAAACGGCAGAGTAATATCAAGCGGTACATGGAATAATATCTTTGAACCTATTGAATACGGTGATAACATATTCACGATTGAACTATCGAATACTCAGGAAAATAAAGAGTATTATACATTGGTAATCAATCGTCAACAACCTGACCTTGACCCTAAACTTATCGACTTGGCAGTTAAACAGAACTTTGCATTGTCACCGGCATTTGATCCGGATAAGACGGCATATGAAATTAATGTAGATGAATCAACATCATACATTAATCTTATCCCAACTGCCAATGATGCGAAGATTACTGTTAACAACCTTGAAGTTGTAAGCGGTATGGCATCAGAAAATATCGAACTTAAGAAGGGTAAGAATCAGATTAAGGTTGTTGTAACTGCAATAGATAATACAAAATCTCCTGCAGAGTTATCAATAACTAAGCGTGTATATCTTGTAAATGTATATCGTCCTGATTCGGATAACGATAATGCTCTAACAGAACTTGTTCTTAATAAGGGTACAGTCGTACCGGCATTTACAAGAGACGTAAAGAACTATTATGTAACAGTTCCTTATCAGGTAAATAAGGTAACTCTTGAAACAGCTGCATTAAATCCGGGCAGTGTGATTAAAGTAAACGGCACAGAATATACAGGCGCTATGGATATAGACTTGACAGACGGAGTATATAACTCAGTTGCAATCAAGGTATATGCATCAGCTGATGATTCATTGCCTGAAGTAACATACACATTGGATATATTCAGAAAGAATATGGCAGCCGATATTCCTGACCTAAGCAGCTTGACTGTAGACGGTAAGGACATAATTCCGGATTTCTCGGCAAGAGAGCTTAACTACTACACATATGTAGATGCATCAACAACCCGTGTAACAATAAATGCTAAGGCAGCAAGCAGTTCTGCAAACGTAAGCGGTATCGGAACATTTGCATTGAACGGTAATAAGACAGTAAGAATTATTACAGTCAGAAACGGTGCTACAATGCAGAAGTACTCTGTAACAATCTTGCGTGATACTGCAATCAACGGTATCAGCGGTACATTGAACGGAGATGCGATAACAAACAGCACTCTTGAAACAATAACAGTACCGGAAGGTACAACAACAATTCCGCTTAATATAACTTCAGCCGACAGCGATGCAATAATTACTGTAAACGGCAGAGAGATTGAAAGCGGAAAGGACATTGACTTTACAATGTCAACACAAAAGGAAAGATTCGACATTAATGTTGTAAGCACAATAAGCGGTATTAACAAGTCGTTCGTTGTATATGCTGAAAGCGATGCAGACAAGCCTTATGAACCGTTCATCAATCATATTATGATTGATCCGACAATCAATCAGACAGGCAAGGATGCAACATTCTTCACAGCGTTTGACGAAAAAGTATTTGTTTACAGTGCCGTTAATGACGGTGCTACACCGTACTTGTTTGCTAAGAGTGATGACCCGAATGTTTACATTGAAGTAATCAATGAAACAATGAGAGATTACTCATTGCAAGAAGGTATAGGTTCATACTTGGCACAGTCTATAGGCGAAAGCGGACAGGCAACATTCACATTCCGTGCAACTAAGTTTACTGAAAGCGGATACGAGCTTATTAATGAATATGTAGTAACTGTTTATAATACAGACGCACCTATCTTAACTGATTTGTGGACAGATAATGCTACTATGAAGACTAAGTTCTCACCGATAGTAAGAAATTATGATGTTGAAATAGGTAAGGATACCGAAGCATTTACCGTACATACAAAGAATACTTATGAAAATGCACAAGTAAGTATGAGTATCGACGGCGGAGCTTATGTAGACGGTGACGTAAGAACATTTGATAAACTTCCTCTTGATACTAAGAACTTTACCGTAACGGTTAAGATAACAGTTGACGAAAAAGACGGAATTTATGTTCTGAATGTAACTCGTCTTGATAAGTTAATTCCTGAGGCATTCCTTGAAAACATTGAACTTGAGGATGAAACAGCTGCAGGCGACGGATTATATGAAATGACTCCTGCATTTGAAGAAAAAGATGCTGAATATTCTGCTAAGGTTAATTACACAGACAATACAATTACATTGACTGTAACAGCTAAAGATCCGGCAAATGATAAACTTGCCGTTACTACAAGCGACGGTAAGGTTACAACGGTAACAAGCGGCACAGCCACTGAAATTACATTGCCGTCAAGCTTCCTTGACAGTGAACATTCAACAGAAACTGTAACGGTAACTGTTGAAAATAAGGACGGTAAGATTGGTAAGTACGAATTGAAGATTACTCGTGATGACAGAGCAAACGGAGATGCAAGACTTGCAAGTCTGACAACCGATAAGTTCGATTTGTCAAAGGTATTTAACCCTGAAATCTTTAGTTATGTTGTTAATATCTCACCTTATGATGAAGATATTACGGTAACAGCAGAAGCTAAAAACCCAACTGACAGTATAGTATTTACTCATAAGGGTAAAAATTCGGCAGAATCAATCGGCAGTGCAAGTGAGAAATTTGAGCTTGACGCGGGTGAAGCTGTAGATTATGTATTCGTAACAGTAGCTGAAACTCCATACACTTATGTAATTAAGATTGTAAGAGAGAACACAGCTTACCTAAGCAACATTATCGTAACAGATACAGTTGATGGAGACGGATACGAAGAACTAAATCCTAAGTTCGATGCAAGTGTAATAAGCTACGATGTTCTTGTAGATCCGCTTGCAACAGAAATCGAATTTACGATTAAGACTACAGAATATAATCCAATCCTAAATATGAGCATTGAAGGCACGCAGGTAGCAAGTAAGTCGGCATCAGAATTAACACATATGTTTGACCTTGCACTTAACCAAAAGTCGTTTACAATCGACTTTGAGATTGTAAGTCAGGTAAGCTCTACGGTAACTAACGGCGGTAAGTATCGTGTAACTGTTACAAGAGATACTGCCGAAACAGTTCCAGAACTTCAAACTTACATAACAGGCAGAGTTCATTCGGTTGCTCAAGGTGACGATACTGCAGAAATAAGAATGTATGACAGCAGCAATAATCTTGTTGCGGTAGATGCAGCAGGAAATACGGTTTACCAAGTTGGTCTGAACGGCAACTTTGAAATCTCGCTTCCTGATGCAGATACATATCATATTGTAATAAGCAGAACAGGTTATTTGGATTATGAAATCACCAACATTGTTTCAACCGAAACTTTTGTGAAAGCTAAATATGACTTTGGTATGATTAGAATTACACCGGGTAACGTTACAGATTATGATGTAAGTGACGGCATCATAGATTATGTTGATATTAACTTAGTAAATGTATTCCTATATAACATTATTATGAATGACTATACAGGACAAATTATTAAGGATTCGATAACAACAACTGAAGACGGAACCAAGGATGAAACTAAGGATACTGATAAGAAAGACGATTCGAGTGATAATCCTGAACCTCCGGATAACGGAGCACCGGATAATCCGTCAACGCCGTCAACTCCTGACAGCGGAACACCGGATAATCCGTCAACGCCGTCAACTCCTGACAGCGGAACACCGGATAATCCGTCAACACCGTCAACTCCTGACAGCGGAACACCGGATAATCCGTCAACACCGTCAACTCCTGACAGCGGAACACCGGATAATCCTGAAACTCCGAGTGAAACACCGGATACACCATCAACTCCAAGTGATGGAACAAACAGTGGTGACAGTAAGGATGACAGTACAACGACTGATACACCTGATAAGGGTGAAACAGGCGATAATACATCATCAGATACTGAAACGGGAGATAAATCCGATAATACAGAAACACCGTCAGATGGTAATACATCAAGTGATAATAAATCAAATGGTGATACATCATCAGACAGCAAGTCAGATAACACAACAGACAGTGCGACATCAGACAGCAAGTCGGACAGCACAACAGACAGTGCGACATCAGACAGTAAGTCGGATAGCACAACAGACAGTGTGACATCAGACAGTAAGTCGGATAGCAAATCAGACAGTGCTAAGAGTTCAGAATCATCATATTCTGTTTCAACAGCAGTAGCAGGTGTATCTGCTCATACAGAAATCCAATATGGTGATGGCACTAATACAGCCGGCGCTTATTACGAAGCAAATGGCAAGAAGATAATTTCTTGGATTAACTTTGAGGGCGGACGTGTTGAAAGAGCTGATTGTGATTTTGACGGTGACGGCTCAATCACAACAAAAGACCTTCTGTATGCAGGTATGTATTTCGGAAAGAAGACTCCTGTATTGGATAACCAAGGTCCCGACAAAGTCAAAATAAAAGCATATTAATTAGCTTTAAGGAATCGACAGATTTAATTCTGTCGATTCTTTTTTTTGTTTTATACGTTTTATGTAATTTTATTAGACAGTAATAATTGTAACATTTACACAATATACGATAATGAACTGTAAAGAATAAACGGTGTTTTTCTTGAATAGAAATGTTGACTTTTGGTATAAGTTGGTGTACAATTAAAGTATAGAATTATTCATAATAGGGATAATTGTAGCAGGGGGGGAGAGCATGCATATTGGGAAAAAGAAAATCACAATAAGTGCATTTATTGTGGTTGTTTTTGTATCTGTTATTGTTTGGGCTGCAACATCTTACCCAAATGCAGCTATATCATTCAGTGGCATAAAAATGGTGGCTAACGGTTCAACAACTCAAGGCTTCGTTGATATATCTCTGAAAAACATTGATTCAACTGCAATATCTTATTGCATTGAATATGATAAAAATTACATAGAGCTTTCGGATGTGGCGACGAATACGCCGATTAAAAACCCTACAACTTCTTCGGGAAGTGTCGGATATTCATATGATATTTCTCATGATTATTTTGAACAAAATACGGATGATTTCCCAATCGGAAGCTTTGGTGACTTTAAGTTACCGTCTATGATTGGTGTAAGTATGCCGATTATAGGTATTGCAGATGCCGACAACGGCAGAGCAATAATGAACTTCTTACCGCAAGAAGGTACAACTTCTAAATACATAACTGCGGTAAAAGGTCGTGACGAACATCTTATTCTTGCAAACAGTAAAAATTTAAAACTCGGACGATTGAGCTTTTATATAAAAGACCCTGCAAAGTTTGCAAAGCTTTCAAAAAGCGAACTTAAGGATGTTATTAAAATTGTACCGTTTTCGACAATGATTACAGTGCAGGACGATACTATTACAGATGATGACGGTGTTCATATAGGTTATATCGACAGCAGTGACGGAGATGTCAAATGGTACTCAAGAGCTGATAAAAATGTTGAGTGTAATTTTGAGATTGAAGCGGCACTTTCAAATGTTAAGGCACTGAATGAGGAGCTGACAGTTACTTCTTATGACATCTATAAGAATGGTACAACAGATGATTTACTTGATTTCATAAATGATAAAATGTCGATTATATCACTCCAATATGCAGACGGTTCCGAAAGACCGGCAGTGTTTAAGTGGGATAAGACGACAAGCAATCTAAGCTCGATTTCGTGGAATCCAAAAGAAGGTGACTATACGGTTGTTCAAAAATACAATGATGATTTTGATATAACCGTTACAATACATGTGACGCCGATTAATTTGATTGGTTTCACGGCAGAAAATGAGAATTTGACGTATTGGACCGGCGCGGCGGATTATCCTGCAACAATAGACGATTTGAAACTTGCACCAAAAGCAAAACCGATACTTGATAAATATATTCCAAACGGCGGAGTACCGGAGTTTAATATCGGATGGTACCAGCTTAGCACTGAAACATCGCAGCTGCTTGATATACCTGACGATATCAAAAACAAAGTGGTAGGCAAATATACAATTTTGGGACACATTGCGGATATAAACAAAATATCGATTAATTATCCGTGGCTTACAGTAAAGGACAGCTCTGATGTCAACTTTATAAGAAATGTTGTCGATAACGAGAGTGAGCTTCCAAAAGAGTTGGAGGTTGTAAGTGCTGTCACGGCTGATGACGGTACTTTGACAATAACAGTTAAAAATAAAGATGGGAACACAATTCCTGTAGGTACAACATTTGATGTGAGAATGCCGGGCGGAGAACTTATTGATTCTTCAATGTCGGGTTATAATGTTGTTGTAAATGATGACGGAACGGCAACAATTACTGTAAAGGCTGATATTGCAATAGACTCTGAAAAGAAACTTGCACAGATTATAAACCTTGGAAGTAAAGCCGGTAAGTTTGAAATATCATCAACGGAACCGGGAAAAAATCCGGGACCGTATACTGAATTCAGTACAAATCCGAGAAAAAATATTTATTTAGACAGCTATACTTTTGATTATTCGGATTTGCAATCGGCAATGTTTCCTATCAAAGCGGGTGTGAGTTTGCCGACAACTGTAACGCTTCCTGTACTTTCTGATTTTGTTGGAACAACATATGATGGATACGACGGTACGGAAATAGGTAAGCTTTCGACCTTTACAGTTGATTCGTGGGATGTTATTGACGGAGACCCTACATTGGTTGGCAGTGTTGTAACTGTAAGGGGTACGCTTTCAACAACGTCATATACAAACTACGGAAATGTTGTAAATGAGAATAATAACACAGTTGAGATTAAGTATTTGGTTGTCAACGGTGATGATAGAGATGAAATTGATGTAATACCCGATTTTACATATGACAAAAAACAAGTTGGGTATGATTATAACGATTTGCAAACAAATTCATTTACTGTTAAAAATATAGGCTCAACCGATATATACGGCTTGACAGCTGCTATTTCTTTGAGTAAAGATGGGAATAAAGAAGCATTTACCATCAGCAAAAAGTTGCCTCAGATTTTACAAAAAGGTGAAAGTGTAGACTTTGATATAACAACTAATATAGGTCTTGATGTAGGAACTTATGAATGTACAGTTTCTGTTATATCAAATGAGGGAGTCCTTCGAACGTTTAAAATCTCTTTTGAAGTTACGGAAGCTCCTACATATAAAATAGAGCTTGTTTCTGATAATGTAAATTATGGTAAAGCAGAAACGGACTCGGGATTATATACTGCAAGTGAAGGTGAAGCTGTTTCAATAACAGCAACTCCCGAAGAAGATTGCGTTTTCACCGGATGGACATGTGAAACCGGTAATGTGACATTCGCAGACAGTACATTGGCTAATACGACATTTGAAATGCCGGCAGAAAATGTTAAAATAACGGCTCACTTTAAAGAGTCGCTTGGAGCAAAACTCAGAGCGACAGAACTTATGGTTAAAGATACAAATGACAATGATCAGGATTTGCATGATCAGAATTGGAAAATTGTAAAGTTTGACCCTGTAAAACGTGAGTATTATGTTGCAGTGCCAAATAGTGTTGACAAAGTAAAGCTTTGGTTCAAACTTAGAGATGAAGCAAAAAATGCGACGCTGTCTCTTTCGCGTGAACATAATTCTGTAACTGATACATTGACCACGCCAACGGAGGACGCAACGGATAATTATTATAAGTCAGAGGATATAGAGCTTGATGTCAGCCCTGTTGATAACCTGCTTACATTGACGATGACATATGATGATCCTAATGACGATCCTGATGAAGGCGAAGTTACAAGGTCGTATAAGATTCACGTTTACAGAAAAATAGAAGAGTCCAAATTGATGAAATTTAATTATGGTAACTCGCCGTATGGCTTGATTATGCGTGATACGGCAATAACGGATAAGGCGACGGCTAAAAATGAATTTGATAAAAATGATTATACATTTACTGCAGGATATACGCCGGCAGGTGCAACAGTGGGTGTAAATTATTGCGGTGAAGCTTGGACGTCGGGTGTGAATTATGATTTGGATGATACAGCATTGTTTGTTTTGAATTCGGGAACTTTTACAGACCCGGGATATGAAAGCGTTATTAATTCGATTGGCGGAGCGGTAACCGATGTCACCAAAAAGATAACGGTTAATGTTTTAACGGAAACAAATGTGGCATATCAAGATGGCGGTTCTACGGATTATTCATCTGTCAATGCACAGACAATCAATTTGCCGTCGAGCGGTACAATATCCGAATTAAATGCGGAACGAATCCGACCTGATAAATATGAACTTGTTTATTCGTTTGCAGATTTTGACGGTTCAATCGTTTCAATAAAAAGACCGTTAATCTTGCTTAATACTCTTGGAGATGTCAATAATGATAAACAAGCAGATACAAAAGATGTTTCAAGAATAAGAAACAGATTCAGTGCAGATTTAGCTAACAACACAAATGTTACAGGTTATGATGTTGGCGGATTGCTAAATAGATATCGTATTTGCGATGTAAATAAAGATAGAGCGGTGAATTTGATAGATGCAAATAATATACGTGCTAAAAAAATGATTCAGTTCTATACTAATGATGGAGGTGGTGCGTAATGAATAAGATTCTCAAAAGCTTAGTGTCAGGATTTACGTCACTATCTATGTGTGCTGTATGTATGATTAGTATTCCTGCTACTGCGGATGAATACGAAAATATAGAAACACAGGCAACAAACAGAACTTTGTCTGTAAATTTTATGGGCAGAGGTTCTACACCAAATGATGCAAGCCCCGGTAAAGCAGGATTTAGCAAAGATGATGTAAACTTAACCAATCCGCTTGAATTTTGGGTAGGTATCGGCGTTGAAAATGTAAACGATTTACCGTTGTTTACTGACGGTGTTTATTCATTAGATGTAGCGTTTGAATATGATCCGAATTACGTAAAGCCGTATTGGGATAAAACAACTGCATCTTCAACTGCAGAACAAAGCTGGAATGATGAGCTGGTAAAGGGAAACCTGAGCTCAACAGGTGACAGCAGTGCTTGGTGGGATGATACACAATATGAGATTACATCTGTTCGTGAATGCGATATAGATACTGCGTTAAATGATAGAGAAAATAGCACAGAAGCTGCTCAACGTGCTTTAGACGGCTGGAAAATGTGCTATGTGGGTGTGGTATTTAAAGGGGACTCGCTGTTAAGATTTAAAGACTTGGCAAGTAATTCAAAGCAGTATTTGCTGAAATTGCCTTTCGTTCTTTTGAGTGCTCCCGATGAAACTGCGGCAGACCAGAATCCTACTGTATTGAGTATGGTTCGAGGTGGAGATACGTTTGCTATCGGTTCCGGTAGTGACGGTACAAATCCTTATGCATCATGGTTTGCTACGACACATCCGGCCCCGGATGATACTAACCTTAAAAATTTATTTGATTTCAGCGGCGATATAAGTCTGTTTGGAACAAATGATGCAATAGATAATATAGTTGCGGTAAAACCGGGAGAAACTCCGTCAGATCCGGGAGCGACTCCGTCACCGGATACAACTTATTATTTATCATCGGACAAGACTTTACAAGAAGATAAGTTTAAAGCGGAAACTAAAACGTATTATGTAAGTGTTCCTAATGAAACGGAACAAATCAGAATGGACGTAAGTTCATCCGAAAAACCGACTGTAACTGTTAATTCGGCAAGCGTCAACGTGACAGCATCAGACGCTAAAAAGTATTCGTCAGATTTATTTGATCTTGCTGAATTGGACAAGACTGTAAACGACGGATATAATAATACGGTTACAATTACCGCAGGTGGAACAACATATACGGTATATATCCGTAGATTGCTGAAACCGAAGATTATCTTAAATCCTGGTAATTCTCCGGTTGGTATGATTATGTCTGATAATGTGAAATATCCTACGTCAATTGATAAAGATAATGCAATTGCAGATTTTAAAAAAACACACATTTTTAGTGACGTGACACCAAATTTGAATTACTATACAGATGCGTGGAAAAGTTATGTTGGAAAAGGAGAAGATGGCGGTGACTATAATGGAGATGAAGATTCAACTGCTATGTTTGTATTCCAGCGAGAGGCATTTAAAGACGTCGGATTTGAAGCTTATGATTCTTTAGGCGATACAGTTAATGACAGTGATGTTAGCTTGGAATTAACGATGACATCGTTTAAAGGTGGCTTTGTCAATTATAACAGCAAAGATAAGCCGTCAGATATTACAGAGAATGGGACAGGTAATAATTATCTTTTTGAGGCATTTAAAAATGTTGATATACGTCCTGATGTGTATGATTTGGAATACACCTTTAAAGATCCTATTACAGGTGAAGATGTAAAAATGATAAGAAAAATCATTGCAATTTCCAAACGAGGAGATGTTCTTATTGACGCAAATAATACAGTAAACAATCTTGATGCTACCAATATATCAAGTAATATTGTTTATTTCCAAAATGACAATGCTAATTCTTTATATAAATTTAGAATAGCAGATACAGTTACAGATGCAAATAAAACAGTCAATAATATTGACTCCACACAGATAATATCATCTGTTGCTAAAGGTTTATCTCAATTTTATAATAAATTATCATAATGAATAAAGAAAGGAGATTAAAATGAGAAAAACAAGAAGAATATTGTCAATTATATTGACAATCGCTTTAATGATGACAATGGTACAACCTAATATATTTGCCACAGATACTTCTGAAACAAGTGCTGTGAGAGGTAAAATTAATATGGTATATTTAGGTACAACACCATATTCAAAGCCTGCAGACCTTCAACATGCGGATACATTGTCACCACAAAAATTACCGGATACAAGTACATGGACTGCTGATGCAACTAATGGTACAGTATTCTGGATAGGTATTACACTTTCGGGAATGAAGACTATGGATACAACGGCTTCTAGTGATGGACTGAAGTCTCACTTCTCGACATTTGCCAATAGCGGTGAATATGATTGGTCGACTGAGGGAGGACTATTTAATATTGCGGCCGGTATAGAATATGCAAGTGAATATATTAAGCCTGCATATGCAAGTGAAGTCCAAATGAAAAATAAGGCATTTTATATTAATACCCTATCGCAATTAGATAAGCATTATGCTGATAATAATTATACAGTGGATGCAGGAACAACTTTCGGACAAGAAATTGCTACGTCGACCGGACGAGAGCCGAATGAGATTGACAGTGCAGACAGTCCTAAACTGTTATATACAAGCTTGACCGGAGCCGGAACAGACTCTAATATATTTGGTTATACAGATGATATTACAGATGATCCGATATATATAATGGCAGTTCCGTTTAGGTTGGTTAAAATGCCGGCAGCTGGTACAAAAGTAATTCAAATGGCATTGAATCAATCTAACTTTGTTTTGCAGACTGGTTCAAGTCAGGATTTGCTTTGGGGAGCGCAATGGAACGCAGATAGAACTATAACTCCTGCTAATAACTTAAAGAACCACTTTGATTATGAAGGTGATTTAGCTTTATTCCCTAAAAAATGTTCAGTTAATTTCTATAATGATGATACATTAACTGCTCCGGCAGTTAAGACTGTGTTGGTTGCTCAGGGTAATACTATATCGACAGATGATATTCCTACAGATGCAGATTTTTCACCGTCAACAGGAATGTATTTTAAAGAATTGAGATATACAACATCAACAACAGCAAATCCTACATCGGATCCTGTATTTGATTCAAATACAACGGTTACAGATGATATCAATGTGTATGCGGTATATGAAGCAGGTCACACGGTTACATTCAACAGTAACTATCCATCAGGTACACAGACAACCAAGGATGTTACAGTATCACCAAAAGCCGGTGCAACGATTGCTGAAACGCAAAAACCAACAGTTGGTACATCAAGTGATGACTTTGAAATACCTGCTGGTTACACGTTTGGAGGCTGGTTTACACAAGCAAACGGTGGCGATGAAATCGTATTTGATGATGGTACAAATACTTCATCTGCAACTGACGTTTCTTCAATCACCGATGTTTATGCTCATTGGGTACAGAATGTAACAGTAACATTCCATGAGAATTATGGACAAACAGAAAACACAACAAACAAAATAATTAGTGCCGGTTCAAGTTTGAAATCAAGTGATATTCCGACATTTACAAGAGCAGATTATGTATTTAAAGAATGGAATACAAAAGCAGACGGCTCAGGCACTGCATACTCAAATACACAATTACAGGCAGAAACAATTTCAAGCAATACTGACTATTATGCAATGTGGACACCGGAGAATCCGGAAAATGCAGTAACATTGACATTTAGTCCTACAGGATGTGACGCACAAGTAACACCTGCATCTATGACGGTTGTCAGAGGTGATACAATTTACGCATATCAGATGCCTACTCCGACAAAGACGTCAGCAACAAGTGATGCATACACATTTAACGGTTGGTACGGAGCGGCTTCAGAATCCGATACTACTGATAAAGCACCATTTACTTTAACAGATAATAAAACGGTGTATGCACATTGGACATATGCAGGCAGAGATCAGGTAACTGTAACATTTGATTATGACAATGCAACATCACCTACTGCTCCGACAACTATAACTGTTGGTAAAGGTGATTCGATTGGCGATGCAATGCCAACAACACCGGTGAAAACAAATTATAGTTTTGATAAGTGGGTAAATACAGCCGATAATTCAGATTTTGATAAGACAACAACAGTAAATTCAAATATAACGGTAAAGGCAACATATAAATCTGATATTACTGTAAACTTTAACATTAACGACGGAACAACTCAGGCAACACCATTTGCTACAGACAAAGGTGCACCTTCAAAATCTTATACAGCACCTTCAGACCCTACAAGAGCAAATTATACATTTGTAGGATGGAATACAAAGGCAAACGGTTCAGGTAAATTCATTACTGCAGCTGATTACGCTACATTAAATGATGTTTCAACAGCTGCCGGTGGAACAAATCCGGTAGAATTGTATGCATACTGGGCAGATGCTCCTGTAACACCGGATAAATTACCGGGTAATGAAACACCTAATGATAATGGTGTAAAAGTTACATTTGACAGTAATGCATCAGGAAGTGCTTCATCAACAGTAACGGATGCAAATCCGAAGTATGTATATCCGCATCTTGGAGATGCTCTTGGTACATTGATGCCGGAAGCTCCTACAAGAACAAATTATAAGTTTGTAGGATGGAATACAAAAGCAGATGGCTCAGGTACAACATTTACAGATGCAACAGCAATAACAACAACACTTGACGGTGTAACGGCTAATGGAAGCAAATACAACTTGGTTGTATATGCACAGTGGAATATTGCTGATAATGTTGCTGATAATGATAAAGTAACAATAACATTTAATGATAACAAAGACGGCAACGGTGGTACAAACGTTAAGACAGTAACAATTTTCAAGGGTGACTCTCTTGGCTATGATGTAACAGCACCGACCAACAAAGGTTATACGTTTGATAACTGGTATGAAGGTACAGTAACAGGCGGTTCATTGTCAATGACAACTACGGCATTTGACAAGACAAAGCAAATAAACAGTAATACTGATTACTATGCAAAATGGCTGTCGGATATTACAATCAGATATGATGTAAATGGTGGTGTAGGTACATATAATGACGTTGTGGGTGCGCCTACAGCAAACTATACAGATCCTGCACAGAATCCTACAAAAACAAATTATGTATTTATAGGATGGAATACTAAACCTAACGGAGCAGGTAATTTTGTTACTTCAGCAAAATATCCTACATTGAATGATGTTTCTCTTGCGGCACAAGGCAGTGAGGCATCCGCTCCTACAACAGTAACATTATACGCATATTGGGCAGCTGCAAATGTAAATCCGGGAGAAAATGTTATTCCGGATGATATTCCTAAGAACAATGGTGTAAAGGTTACATTTGACAGTAATGTTACAGGAAACAAAACAAATGCAGCAGTGACAGATGCAAATCCAAAGTATGTATATCCATATCTTGGTGATGCACTTGGCAATATGATGCCAAATGAACCAACAAGAACACATTATGTATTCAAAGGTTGGAACACAAAAGCTGATGGCAGCGGTGTAACTGTTGATTCGACAACAAAAATAGACCAAGCGACACTTAAGGATGCACTAAAGGAAATTGCAGGTACAAAGACTGCATATGAAACAACATTGTATGCACAATGGGATATAGATCCTTCAGTTCCGACATCTGACAAAGTTAATGTTACATTTAACAAGAACTTGGATCTTAAGGGTAATGACACATCTCCTCGTGTAGTTACTCTATACAAAGGTGATTCAATCGGATACGATATAACAGAACCAACAAACGGTACATTTGAATTTGACGGCTGGAAGACAGCGTTTGACGGTACCGGTACTAAGTTTAATAAGGATACAAAAATAAACACTGATACAACTTATTATGCAACATGGTTTAAGTATTTGAAGATTGAGCTTGTAAATGCAAATGCTGAATATACAGGACAAGTTATTTCGCCTAAGTACAATATTTATCAAATTAAATATGATGATGCAAGCAAAACTACATATACAAAAGTAGCGGACAGCGATATTGCAAAAGATGCAACGCTTCCGGCAGGCTTTACTGCAACTGTAACAGATAAGAATAATAATGCTGCAACAATTCAAAATGTCGGTGTTTATACAATAGCAATTTCTATTGATAATGCCGGAACTTATGCAAACGGTTATAAAATCGGTGTACAGGATTCAACATTTGAAGTAACATCAGCAAAACTTACAGTAAATGTAGATCCTGATACTCAAAAACAAAAAGCAGGTTCATCTCGTAAGGACCCTGTTGTCACTGTAGTTGATGCTACAGGCAATACAGTCGGAAAAAGCGAATATGACATTAAGTATTACACATGGACCGACGCAGGTGCTACTCCTGACGGAAATATTCAGAAGAGTGAATTAAGTGAAGTTACTGACATTACAAAGGTTGGTAAGTATGTAGTTGCTGTTGAATTAAAAGCTAATTCAAACTATGTTATTGATTCGGTTAAGTCAACAACAACAGAAGCGGTATTACTTTATGATGGTAAGACAACAGGCTATGCTGAATATACAGATGCCAAAGTTGGCGGAAACATTGTTTATGAAGTACTTGCAAATGACCCTTCGATTAAAGAAATAAAAGCTAATTCTGTCAAGGGTTCAGCAGTTGATTCAACTGCATTACCGTTTAAGGATAGCAAGTATGAGAATGATGTAGCATTTGATAATGCGGAAACTCCTGCAATTAAGGATTATTATGTAAGAGTTCCGGATGTTGATGCTGATAGCATTCAGTTTAATGTAACACTTACAAATCCTGATACTACAACAATAACAGCATCAGACGGTACAACTCTTACACCTACAAAAAATGGTGACGGTACATACACAATTAAGGCTCCTCTTACAAATAAGGGACAAACTGAAAATACTATCACTATTACAACAAAAGCAGGTACAGATAATGATGCACCTACATTGACATATACATTCCATGTTCAGCAACTTGTAACACCTAAAATTACATTGAACTATGGTAACTCACCGGTTGGTGAAATTATGAAAGATACATCAATTACGGATAAAGATGCAGCAATAAATGATTTCAAATCAACACATGTATTTAGTGGTGTAACATCTAATTTGAATTATTATACAGAAGCTTGGTCATCTTATGTAACAGGTAATACAGTTTATAACGGAGACGAAGACCCAACAGCAATATTTGTATTCCAAAGAAGTGATTTTAGAGATGTTGGATTTACAGCGACAGACGCATTGGGACAAACTGTTAATTCTAATGATGTAAATATCACATTGACAATGACATCATTTAAGGGAGGATTTGTAAACTACGATAGTACAGACCAACCAAAAGATGTAACAGCAAACGTAAAAGGAAATAATTATTTATTTACTGAATTTACACAATATGATATCAGACCTGATATATATGATATGAAATATTCATTTATAGACTCTGTAACAGGTGATAAAGTAGAAGAAACAAGAAAAGTAATCGCTGTTTCAAATCGTGGTGATGTGTTCATGGATGCGAATAAGACCGTAAATAATATCGATGCTACTAATATTATTAGTAATAATTCATATTTCTTAAAGAGCAGTGTAAACTCTTTGTACAAGTTTAGAATTGCAGATACAGTAACTGATGCAAACAAGGTTGTAAATAATATCGATGCCACAGAGATTATTTCAAAGGTTGCAGTAGGTCTATCTCAATTTTATAATAGATTACAATCAAAATAATAAAAAGAGGGAGATTAGTTTATGAAGAATTTAAGAAAAATTATTTCAACTTTTTTGGCACTGTCAATGATTTTAACATTGATGGTACCAAATGTGTTGGCAACTGATACTTCAGAGTCCAGTACATCACGTGGCAAAATAAATATGGTGTATTTGGGAACTGGAACAGGAAAGAGCACAGATACATTATCTGAACAGGTAATTCCGGATACATCGGAATGGACTGCCGGAGCAACTGACGGAACTGTATTTTGGGTTGGTCTTTCATTGTCTGATATGAAGAAAATGGATACAACAGTTTCAGGTGATCCCGGAAGAACATCACATTTTTCAGATTATGCAAATGCAGATGCATATGATTGGACCGGAGCCGGTGGTATTTTTAATATCGCAGCAGGTATAGAGTATGCCAGTGAATATGTAAAGCCGGTATATGTCAGTGACGCTCAGATGAAAAATAATGCTTACGAACCGGCTGTTATGAAAAAATTAGATAACAGATATAACAATTATACATGGGACGTAACAAATATTGCGGCTGAGGTAGGAGGTTCAACAGGTAGAGAAACTTCTGCAATTAAGACTGAGGACAAGCCTAAGCTACTATACACAAGTATAACAACATCAGGAGATATAACTACGAATATATTCGGTTTCACGGATGACTTGAATAATGATCCTGTATATATCTTAGCAGTACCATTTAGATTAATAAAGAAACCGGCAGATGGAACAACAGTTGTTCAGGCTGCTTTGAATCCGGCAAACTTTGTTATTCAAACCGGTTCGAGTGTTGATCCTAATTGGTTGGCTCAATGGAATGTAGATAGAACAATTACACCGGAAAGTAACCTAAAGAATCACTTGGATTATACCGGAAATCTTAATTTATTCCCTGCAGGTGCAGCTAAGAAGACAGGTATTTCTATTAAGTCAGGTACAATGGCATCAACTCAATTTGTAGGTGATGTATTTAAACCGGGTGTGAATTTGCAATTCGATTATGACGATAGTTCACACGCAGACCTTGGTGAAAGTGATACTGTTACATATAAGTATGGTGCAGCAGGTATTACAGCAGCAGACAATGCAGGCTTGACTAATATTCCTGCAACACTAACAACTGATGTAAACGGTAAGCACATATATGCAATCGTTAAGAACTTTATATGCGACCTTGGTGCATTAACAGTTAGTGAAATTAAGACTACAGAGATTACAGTAAGCGGTGCTCCGACAACTGCTTATGACGGTACAGCAATTAACTTCAATGATTTGGTTGCTACGATTAAAAAGAACAATGGTACATCAGTTGGTGATCTTAAATTCACAAACTATGAAAATGTCAGTAATGGCTTGGCAATTTACAAATCTAATGCTGCTGGTACCGTTAATGATCAGGTAACAGCTGCTGACAAATATGCTCACGGCGACAACTACTTTGTAGTAGCACTTAAGTCTGATACAACAGTTAAGAGTGCACCATTTAAAGTAACATCAAATTATGATGATATTACAATTTCAGCATCAACAAACAATGCTGCTAAGACATCATACAACAAAGATGATAACTTCGACCCAACAGGTATCGTTGTAAAAGCTAAGAAAGCATCAGAAACAACAGGTGCTGATGTAGCATTTGATAACTTTGACAGCAATTACAAAGTTGTAATTGCAACAAGCGAAACAGAAGCTAAGACAGCAACAGCTGTAACAGCAAGCACAAAGATTACAGAAGCTATGCTTGATGGTAATCACAAGGTTTACGTTGTTTACACAAATGCAGGTAGCAATACACAATCTGTAGTTTCAGTTGCTACACTTGGTGCAAAGAAGATTAAGAGTGCAACAATTAGCGGTGGAAAGACAGCTTATACATATGGCGATAAGCTTAAGACAGATGACCTTGAGTTGAATGTTACATATGATGATAACTCAACAGGCAAAATCTCATATGCTGATTTGGCAGCAGCCGGTATTACAGTTAAAATCGGTGAAACAGTAGTTAATGCTGACACTGTTATCACACTTGATATGAAAGATAAGACAGTTGACTTTATCTATGACGGTAAAACACTTACTTCATCAGCTAAGATTACTGTAGCTGCAAAGACAGTTTACTACACAGTATCAGACGCAACAATTACAAAGGTATATGATGGCGGATTAACTATTCCTGCAGATCAAACACTACCTACAATTTCAATTAAGGATTCAGCTACAGCATTTGTAGGTGCTGACTCATACACAGTTACAGGTACATTTGCATATACAGATAAAAATGTAGGCACAGATAAGAAGATTAAACTAACAACTACACTACCGGAAACAAACGGTAAGTACACATTTGCACCGGATACAGATAAGATTAATGCTGACGGTACACTTAAGACAGCTGCAACAATTACAGCAAAGGCTCTTACAGTTAATGCTGATGCTATAAAAGTTCCTGCAGTTAAGGCTAACCCTAATGCTACAGCTGATGTAACTGCTGATAGCTCATTGGTACTAACTAAGGATAATTCATCTATAGTTGATGGAGATAACGTAACACTTCCATTTACATATAAATATGCAGCTAATGATGTAAAGACACCGGGTACTCCTGATGTAACAGTTACAGAAAAGGCTCTTACAGGTACAGATGCAGCTAACTATTCATTCACTCCTGCAATAGTAACTGTTAAGGGTAGCGTAACTCAAGAAGCTTTCTCAGATATAGAAATTTCAGGTCCTGCAAAGGTAACATACACATATCCTGATTTGACACCTGACTTTGGCGGTTTGGTAGTTAATGCAGTATATGGTACAGGTGCTTCGGCAACAAAGGCTCCTGTTACAAACTACAAGCTATTGGATAAAGATGGTAACGAATTTGATAAGACTGCAAAGCTTCCTTATGGAGATACAACAATAAAAGTATCATACACAGAAGGCTCAGTAACAAAGACTAAGACAGTTACTCTAACAGCAAAGAAAAAACCAATCAAACTTTCAGACATCATATTCAAACCTGAAAGTAAATCATATGACGGCACAACAACTGCAACAGGTACAGCAACTGTTAAGGACGGTGTAATTGTGGCAGGCGATACAGTTAATATTTCTGCTAAGTGGGAATTTGACGGTAAAGATGTCGGAACAAACACAATCAAAGTATCAGATATTAAGGCTGATAATGAAAACTATGAAATTGTTGGTGAAGATAACCTACCTGTAAGCTCAACAACAATTAACAACTCAACAGCTGTAATTAAGCCGGCAACTCCGGAAAATGTAACAGCTAAAGCTGATAAGAAGACAAACAATATCGTTCTAAGCGGTACAACAGCCGACTTTGAATATTCAACAGACAATGGTGCAACATGGGTTAAGGCAGCAGCAGGTACAACAACAATCGAAAATGCAGTAAGAAATAAAGAATACACAATACTTGTAAGAACAGCTGCTACAACTTCAGCACCTGCTTCAGATGCTGCTACAGTAAAAGCTACAACTTATAAATACTTAGTAAATATTTATAAGAATGGTGCAGCAGCCGGCTCAGAACCTGAATATAAGGTTTATACAAATGATGAAGAAATTAATGCAGTTAAGGATGACACTACATTCGGTAAGTTCAATTCTAATGTTCTTCAATACACACCTTCAAGATTCAGAGCATACTTCACAGATTCAGCTTGCACAACATCAGCAGATGTAGCTAACTTGCCAAAGGACAGCAACGACAATATCAATCTTTACTACACCGCTAAGAAGAGCAGCGGCGGCGGCGGAAGCAGCGTATCAATTAAACTTGATAAGGATACTGTTTCCGGTGTTGTAGGTGATAAGATTAAAGTTACAGCTACTGTAACAGGCTCAACAGCTAAACCAACATGGACATCATCAAATGAAGATGTAGCAACTGTTGACGAAAACGGTAACATCACATTTGTTGGTAAGGGTACAGCAACTGTTAAGGTTAAGGTCAACGGCATAGTTAAGAATATTCCTGTAACTGTTAAAGAAGCTACAGCAACACCTGTACCAACAGTTAAGCCGACAGAAGCACCTGTAATCAACACAGAATATACAAAGCCATACGCTTCAGGTTATGATGACGGTTCATTCCTACCAAATAACAACATCACAAGAGGCGAACTTGCAGCTATGATTGCAAGACTAAGCTATGGTGACGATCTACCTGACGGTATGTATCAAGCATCATTCCCTGACGTTGATTCAGACGCTTGGTTCAACAAGTACATCGGTTATCTTGAAGATAAGGATGTATTAAGCGGTTATGAAGACGGTACATTCAGACCTATGGATACAATCACAAGAGGCGAAATCAGTGCAGTTATCGCAAGAGCTCAAAGATATGATTTGATTTCATACAATGGCATCTTCACAGATGTAACGGAAAATGATTGGGCTAAGGATTACATTGAAACTCTTGCTGACAAGAATATCGTTTCAGGTTATGAAGACGGTACATTCGGTCCATATTCACCGCTAACAAGAGCTGAAGCTGTTGCAATTATCAACAGAGTTCTTGTAGAATCAACACCAATCGTAACATTTACTCCTAATGACATTGCAGGTCACTGGGCAGAGGCAGACATTCTTCTTGCAGTAAATGAAAGAATGGTTGGCGCAAATGCAGTAGTTCCTACAGTAAAACCGGAAGAAACAGCAGCTCCCGAAGAAACTGTTGCTCCTGAAACAACAGTAACTCCTGAAGAAACTGTTGCTCCTGAAAAGACAACAGCTCCTGAAGCAACTCCTGCTGCTTAATAAATATCGAATTATAATAAATGCGATAAATAAAGCAATGTAATGACACAGGGCGGTTATCGCCCTGTGTTATTGCATTTCCAATGGCATTGTCCGTATCTTTGGACAATGCTTTCGGAAATGCAATAACAATTAAAATAATAAGCTGTGTAATTGATTTAACGGAAAAGAGGTGTAATAAATGAAAAAAATATCTGCATTTTTGATTATAATGATAGCAATGCTTATGGCAGGTGTATGTGCTCATGCGGCTGACTTTAGCGTAGATACAACGTCGCTTCCTATGGGTGAGGCATATAAGCCGTACTCAGCACAAATAACAATGAGCGGCGGAAGCAATGACGGATATAGTTTTGAATTTATATCGGGTTTTAAACCAACAGGTCTTACTGTCAACGAGGACGGTTCAATAACGGGTACTCCGACAAGTGCCGGATATTATGCTAATATGAATATCCGTATAAGTAATGTAGACGGTACATACAGAGATGTTACATTTAAGATTAATATAAGAGCGAGATCTATCAAGATTAATGTAACTGCTCCCAAGAATATTATATATGACGGAAACAGTTATACAGCGACAGTTAAATGTTATGATTTGAACGGTGGAGAACTGACAGACGCTGTACCGATTATAAGATACGGTAAAGATAATCTTTCGTCTGTAACAGATGCCGGAACATATTATATTGATGTTTATGTATCGGGTTGTATCATATCGGAACGTGAGGGTGATACGCATATTCAAATTGAACGTCAAGGTGCGTCAATTTCATTAAGCGGTGACAAAGAATATCAATATGACCAATTACCTCACCCGCTTACGGCAGCTGACGTAACGGTAACACCGCCTGCGGCAGGATATGTTATTGAGTATAGCAGAAACGGCGGTGAATACACAACCGATGTGCCTGTTTCAAGCGGTATATATACTGCAAGGGTGCATACAACAAACCCTAACTATGAAACGATATATGACGAATGTACAATTAAAATCATAGGCGAAAATGTAAACTTTACGGTAACAAATACATCGTTTACATATGACGGAAACAGTCATAAGGCAACTGTTTCTTCCGATCCCGCAGACATTGGATATAAAGTTACATATACTAATTCAAAGGGTGAAACTGTAGAAAATCCGACCGATGCAGATGTTTATACGATAAAAATTACACTTGATAATGATAAAGTGTATTCAATCGGAAATGATTATGATAATAAACTTACAATAAGTCCGCAATCGGGTCACTTTACAACGGATGAAAGCTGGGTATATGACGGAAAGACGCACAAACCGAATATGACGGTTGACGCACCGTATGATGACAGTAAATATACAATAACATACCGTAAGCAAGGTACAGAAACTGACTTGACTGAAATTACGGATGCCGGTGTATATGATATAATAATCACTTTCCCAAACGGCAACTATATTGCCGATGAAACATCATCGAAAACAATAACGGTTACGCCGAAAACAGTTAATTTTACGGTTACAGACAATGTAGTTGATTATGATGGTAAGGAACATACCGCAAAGGTTACACCGACTGAAGCTTTGGCATCGGATTTGTATTCCGTAAAATACGTTAAACGTGATACAGAAACAAAACTTAACAGTGTTACAAATGCAGGTGTGTATGATATAGTAATTGAACTTGCAAACAGCAACTATACTTTAGACAATTCTTTCAGTGCAACAATGACTGTTAATGTTACATATACATTTAATTTGGGTAATTCACCGGCTGCTATGATTTATAAGGATACGACGCATGATGCGGAATGGCAGAAAGAAGCGTTGGATTACCTAAAGGCAAATCACAAATTCAGTGAAAACTATTTGCCGAAGGACTGCAGTGCCGATATTACATATAATCCTATAAATAACATTGATGCAGACGGTAACGAATATACTGTAATAACAAGCGGTCTTGATAAATTTGTTGATCCGGGCGTGAATGTAAATGACGGTTCGACATCTGATACTATAAAAGGAACGGTCAGTGCCGTATCCGGAGTAGAAGGCTTGTATAAGGTTACATATCAAATCAACGATTCAACTATGGAGAGATATTTGTTAGTTGTGGACAGAAGAATAGGTGATGTCAACAGTAACGGCGCAGTAAACGGTATTGATGCAAATAATCTTGTTGGTAAGGATGCTGATGCGAACGGCGTAAAACAAGCGCGTATTTGGGATGTAAACAAGGATGGCAGGATTGACAATAATGATGTTAATGCAATCAGAAACAGATTCTCTGTAAGATTGGAAGCTTATTATCCTTGGTTATAATTTGACATTGGAGTTATGATGAAACAATTTTGGAGTTGATTTGTCATAACTCTTTTTTGTTAAAAATATTGAGAAACGGTGTTAAAAACAGTCGTTTTCAGTGTATAATATTGACAATTTCAAGTGCTTTGTGGTATTATAAAATATATAATAAGGATAACTATACATTGTTAAGATATATGAAAAGAGGAATTAAAATGAAAAGAAAAGCGGTTTCTATAATATTGGCTTTATCAATGCTTTTACCGACATTGAATTTTGCGGTGTCGGCTGATGAAATCAAAACAGAAATCAATTCGGAGCAGACTGAGGTTTTGGCAACTTCATCTCCGAATGAAAAAAGTACGGAAGAAAATATAGCGGCTACGAACGTACCGTTGGATAATTCAACGGATACTGTAAATATAAATAAAAATGATGTTGCACCTATGACAGACGGAACAGACCTAAGTTCAGATTTACAAAACGGTGATGTGACAATTAATACAAACGGTACATATTATATCGGTTCTGTTGATGTTACAAATACTGTGACGGTAAAAACAGGTGTAAAGGCGGATTTGACGGTTGAAAATGTAACGATGACGTCTGCAACAAGTTCGCCTATTATAATTGAATCCGGTGCAGTTGTTAATTTACACATAAACGGCACAAATACCGTTATTGCTAAAAAAAACGGTAAGGCAGGTATTAATGTTGCAGCAAATAGTATAGAGTCGGATTATTCGATTTTGACTGTTGACGGTGATGGTATTCTTAATGTAACAGGTACTGCACAAGCATCGGGAATCGGTGCGAATCTATATCAATTACATGGTAAGATTATAATAAACGGCGGTACTATTAATGCTGTCGGAGGAATGAAAGGTACAGCTATAGGCGGAGGTGTAAAAACATCTGGTAATGTCAGCGGATGTACAATAGAAATAAACGGCGGTATCATAAATGCGAGTGCAGGACGATACGGAACAGCCATAGGCGGTGTGGAGCGTCAGTCTAATGCGGAGATTATCGTAAATGGCGGATATATTAAAGCAACAGCCGATGCTTCGATGACTTATTCCATAGGACCGGGAAGAATGACTCCCACAACAGAACAATTTGGTGTAAATAATATATACATAAACGGCGGCAGTGTAGATGGTACGTTCAGAAGCACAGATTATGACAAAGTTCAAGATAAGTATGGAAATAAACTTAAACAAGTAGTTCTGACAATGCCGGATGCAGTTGAAATGGCAAATAAAGAAGTTACTGTCGGCTCATGGAAAACAGTAACAGACAGCGAAGCAAAGCTGTATGTATATGTAACAGAAGATACAACAGGCTATGCCGTAACATATGCCGGTAAAATATATCGTACAGACGATATAGAAAACCAAACAACACTGACAGAATATTCGGGTTCAGGCTGTACATGTACAGATGCAAATTCATCAATTAAATTATCTGTACCTGATGAAATAACTGTAAATAAAATTGTCGGACAGACAAAAATCAAATTAACAACTGATTTTGAAAAATCAAGTGACTGTACTTATCCTACTCATATTCTTAATTGTACATATACATTAACAACAGCTGACGAAAATGAAACAGCAATAAGCAGTGATTTGGCAGAAGTTGTGGACGGATATATAGTTGCACATTATAAGCAGGGAACTCATAAAATTCGTGTTAAGGTAACAGCAACTTTAAATGGATATATTTTTAATAATTCAAAAGATATTTCTTTGACGGGTGATGATAAATCGCAGTTTGATATTTCAAAAGGAAATATCAAAATAACAAAAAACAATGATAATAACGATATGGTAACAGTTACGGTTGGTACAACAAGCTATGATATTCCAAAGAATATGGAAATATATATAGTTCAATCAACAAGTCAAACAAGTAATGTAATTGAAGTGGTACAGGGTGCAAATCCTACCATTGTTTTAGATAATATTAATATTTTATCTCGTTCATCTATAAACAATGCATTGACGATAGGTGACTATGTTGAGCTGACCCTTAGACTGAAAGGCACAAATAAAATTGAGTCACAATCTGTAAATCTTGCGGCGGTAAGAGGTATAACGGCTACTTCAAAACTTATTGTTGAAGATTCGGGTGATAATGACGGTGTTATAACATTTAAGTCTGCAAACGGCGCCGGTATAGGCGATATGAAGCAATTTACTGTAAACAGCGGTACTGTATATGCTTATGGCGGAAATGGCGGTGCCGGTATCGGAGGCGGTAAGGACGGTTCGGGTATCAACGTACTTATAAATGGCGGTAATGTTTACGCATATGCCGATGATGATTCTGAAAGTAATGCGGCAGGTATCGGAGGCGGTACAGGCAGTGCATCTGGAACAAGCGGCCGAGGCGGAAATGTCATTGTAAACGGCGGTTATGTTAAAGCTGTCGGTAACGGCTCAGGTTACGGCATCGGTAACGGTGGAAATAAGACTCCGTACGGCACTATTACAATCAATGGCGGAAGTGTAGACGCAACTCTCGGAACAACACCAAATAATGACCCATCATTTGATGCGTTTAATAATTCCGGAACAATTCCTGCAACTAAGTATAATCAGTATTTGGTAGAAACAACGGTTGACGGAATAACAGATGAGCAAGATGTTGAATACTCACTTGTTTCTGATAATGATACAGGTGCAGAAAAGAAAATAAAAACACGTACAGACAAAAACGGTAAGTTGTATTTGTATGCAAATGCCGGAAATCAATGGATTCGTGTATATAAAAACGGTACAACATATTACAGATATTCAAAAGTTGATTCGATGTCAAAGAATACATTTAATTGTACAAACAATACAGAGATAAGTGTTTCTTCTTTCAAAATTCCGGGTCAAATCGGGGATACTGTTATAGATAATGAGAACAGAGTAATCTCTGTAAAAGTACCTTATAACATCATATTGAAAAATATTACACCTAACATAGAATTTATCGGTGCATTTACTCAAAAAGATGCAATGAAATTTAATAATACAACATCAGCAACGTATAAAATAACGGGTAACGATAAGAGTGAAGTGACGTATACTGTAAATCTTACTTTGGATTCAGAACATACCGAAAAGCAAGCAGATGTTTATGATGTTTCAAATGGCAGTGTTTATGTAACTGATCTTTATGTAACCTATGGCGGTGTACAATATAAAACCAACGATTTAGGATATGTAATAATGGGAACATCAACAGAAAATATAGTTAACCTTGATTCGGCAACGAAACTTCCGCCTGTTACATTGAAGAATCTTGACATAAAAATGTCTAATTCTGCTACTCCGATAAATATTATGGGAAATGTTGATATAACAATAGACGGTAACTGTACATTAAGATCAATGATGGGTAATGCCATTTCTGTAAAAAATTCATATTCAAACAATCCACAGCCTACTATAAAATCAACAGAAACAAATCCACTTGCCAATCTGCTTGATGTTCAAGGCGGAATAGGTGCAAATGCAGTAAATACCGAGGCGAATACGAAGCTGACAATAACAGGTGTACCGACAAATCTTACGGCTGTTACCGGAACTGCAGTCGGTGGTGACGGTGAATTTATTACAGACAGCAAGACATATATTAATATTGCCGAAAACAGTACATCAACAGTTAAAAATGCGAACGGAGATAATCTTTATCAAGTAAAAGCAACATTGAATGGTGCAAAGGGAACAGAAAATATTTGTACATATGAAGATACAGATTATTATATTGGCGACGACCATATATTGTGCTTAATGGTTCCTAACGGTTCATATAATATGAGTGTAGGCTATAGCGAAGATGATTATTCAGGTACAATAGAAGTTGACAGTGCAATGGCAGAAGGAATTTTATATTCCGTATATGTAGAGTCGGTTACTTATGACAGCTCGCAAAAAGACAATAAAGGCGGTAAAGTTGACTTTACTGTTAAAGGTGTGTCAATTATGGGCAACGTTAAAATAAGAGTAAAGAGCCTGGAGGATATTCCTCTTGTTTTGGAAAGTGACGTTATTAAAGACTCAGACGGCAATTATGTTGCGTCGATAACTCTTCCGGAAAACCAAAGTGCAGAAAAACCTGTTGTATATGAAGTATATTATGATGTTAAAAATAAAGAAACAAAACTTAAAAATAACTTAATAGTCGATTATGATAAAAGTGTGTGCAGTATAACGGATTTTGAAATAGACGGTCAGCTTGGTCAAAGTACAATTTATGAATCGGAAGACAGTCATACAATCACGGTTTATATGCCATATGATCATGAGTATCAAGATTATTATACGCCTTCAAAACTTACATATATCGGCGGAAGAATTTCAAATGACCAAGGTAAACCGATACAATATACTGTTGATATAAACGGCTATGCGAGAACAAAATATACGGTAACTGCTCAAGACGGTACAACGACTGCCGATTATATGATTAAGATATATAAAGAGGCAACTCCGGTGATTACATCTCTGAGCCTTAGAAACCCAACATCAAGTGCGGCTTCTACCGTTACGGTAAAAATAATCGGACGTGCATTGAGCAGTATAAAGAATGCGGAAAACGAGAATAACAGAAAGGTATATATTTATTCTGATGACGGAGTTGATCCTGTCGAGGCAACATATGACCTTGTAAACGGTGTTGATACATATACGGCAGAAATCAATATTCCTGAAAATACAAGCGATACAGAGGATAAAATATATACATTAAAAGCTAAAATCGGCGATACCGAACAAACAAGTGTTAATTCAACTATACGAGTCCCGAGAAAAGAGCGCGGACTTATCGGTATAAATGATTTTACAATCAATAATCAAATAGGCGATACAAAAATATCGGGCGAACAAGGTAAAAATATAAGCATTACAATGCCTTTTGACGCGGATATTACATCATTGCTGCCGAATGTTGAGCTTGAAGATATGTATGCGACATATTCGCCGGCTACAGAGCAGGACTTTACATCTGATGTAGTTTATACGGTTACAGCGGAGGATAAGGTTACAACTAAGGATTATACTGTTCATGTTGAAAAACAGGCAGCACCTCAAGTGAACAGCATAACGTTTGAAGACCCTAAACAAAACTCGGAAAGCAGAGTACAGGTTCGGATTAACGGTGATAATCTTGATAATGCGGCAAATGCACTAAACCATGAAAAAACAATTACCGTAAGTGCAAAACTTGTAAGCGGCGAATCTGAAGGAAGCGGTATATCAACTGCAATCGCACAGGTTGACGAAACCGGTAATTACATTGCTACGCTTAATGTTCCGAAGAATGATAATGATACAAAGAGAGTTTATGAATTATCTGTAAGTGCTTGCGGTGAAAAACAGGATTTGTCTGGAAATACAACGCTTACCGTTCCGGAAAGAAAGTCGAACAGAAAAGAATTGACAGATTTTGTTGTTTCGGAAAACCAAAGTGAAATTTCAAGAAACGGAAATAAGTTGTACTTGTATGTACCGTACAACACGAATTTAAACAATGTAATACCTAAAGTAAGTCATACAGGTGTATCATATACACCTACAGACGCACAGGATTTGAACAGTACAAAAGAATACACCGTCATTGCAGAGGACGGAACAAAAAATGTATATCAAATCAATGTATTGAGAGAAGGCGTTGCAAAGGTAAACAACGTAAACATAAATCAACCTAAAACATTTAATGATACTGATATAACAGTTGATATAACAGGTCAGTTTATACCGTATTTAAGAGATGATGAGGTTAAGGATACAATGGAGGTTGTTGCAGTACCTCGCGGTGACGGAAAAACTCAAAAGGTAATGCTTGAATATGACGGCTACGGAGGTCATGCAATCGGTAAAGTTACATTACCTCAAAATGATACAAGTGAGGATAAGAAATATGACTTTAAAATAACGATTAACGGCAGAGAACAGCAAATCGGTTTGTCGGGAATTGTTACAGTACCGCGTAAAGAAAGCTGTAGAATTACAGGCTTTAGAATTAACAACCAGACTAAGGACGCCGAAATCAATGATGACGACAATACAATAACATTGTATATGCCTTATACGACTGATTTAACGGCGTTGACGCCTAAAGTTGATATAGACGGTAAGGATTACACACCAAAGGGAACACAGGATTTCACAAATCCTGTACAATATACCGTGACAGGTGACGGAGGTGTTTCAAAAACATATACTGTAACAGTTAAGCGTTCGGGTATGCCGACAATAACAAGTGTATCGGTTTCGAATGCTCCCGAAACATTTAAGGGCAGTGATGTTAAGGTTGAAATGTCAGGTATTTTCAACGAAAGTATGAAAGTTTATGCCGTATCGGAGGACGGAAATAGCAAGATTGAATGCCATGATGCAGTTGTCGGCGATGTAACGGACGGTTTCAGAAGTGCGTCTGCAAGTATAACAATGCCTGAAAATGATGATACTGAAAATTCAAAGAATTATACATTGGTATTTGATGTTGACGGATTTGAAAATGTATCGTATGTTCCGCTAAAAACTGTTACAGTTCCGAGACGTAAGACGAGGACTATAACTAATTTCTATGTTCAAAATCAAGTTGGCAGTGCTGATATACAGGATAAGGATGTTTATGTAAAAGTACAGTATGATACTGACATAAGCAAGCTTACACCGAATCTCAGAATTGACGGTGACAGTTATGCGCCGGAAGGGGAGCAGAACTTTGATAACGAAACAAAGTCACTTGTATACAAGGTATCGGCGGCGGATGATGTGGACAGAGAATACACTGTACATATTTCAAGAGATGGTAAACCTACTATTAACGAGGTAAGTTATACTTCACCGGTAACGTTTAAGGGCGGACTTGTAACAGTAGGCTTGAACGGTATATTCTTTGAAGATGTAAAGGTGTATGCAGTGCCTATAAGCGGTGGTGCAAAGATAGAAGGAAAAACAATTTCATTTGAAGATAAATCAGCAACAGCAACTCTTAATATTCCTACTAACTACAGTACTGACAGTGAGCAGGAATACAGAATTGAATTTGTTATAGATGGTTTTGATACAAATTATTCAAGTGAAACAAAAATCACAGTTCCAAGACGTACGACTCGTAAGATAACTGAATTTACATTGCCTGATGTGCAAGAGGGTGAAACGAAGATAGATGGTACGGATATATATATATCATCACCGTATATCTATGATTTATCATCTGTGACACCGCAAATCACGTTTGACGCTGATGAAATATCACCGAGTGCCGATACCGCACAGGATTTCAGTAATTTGGACAATCCTGTTAAGTATACGCTTTCATCGGCAGCCGATGAAGATGTAACTTATACGGTACATATTGAACGTGTTGGTGATGATCCGTATTTGGAGAGCTTGACTGTTGACGGACAGTACGGTGAAACAGAGTATGAAGACGATAATGTAAAATTGGTGTTGAAGTCAAGTGCAAAGCTTAACAGTGTTGAACCTGTTTTGCAAATACACGGTGACGATTATTCGCCAAAAGGTGCGCAGGACTTTACAGATTCAGAAAAAAATCCTGTTGTCTACACAGTGAAAAACAAATATGGTGTAGAACATAAGTATTATGTAACGATAACAAAGAAGAGATCAAGCGGCGGAAATAAAGGATCATCAGCTACTCCTACACCGACTCCGACCGAAACGCCGATAACGACAGTTGAACCGACGAATTCGCCTAAACCGAATGACGGAAATCAAACACCAAATCCAACGGAAATGCCGATAACCAAGCATGAACCGTATATAAGCGGTTATGAAGAAAACGGCGTGGTACAATTCAGACCGGATAATACAATTACTCGTGCGGAAGTGGCGAAGATATTGACGGTGCTTGACGGTGACTTTGATGTAAATAAAACATATGCTAATAAGTTCAGCGATGTACACGATGGTACATGGTATCAGAATTATATCAATTTCGCAGTAGAAAAGAATTATATTTCGGGTGATGAAAATGGCTTATGCCGTCCGGAAGATATGATTTCAAGAGCAGAATTTGCGTCTATAATCGCAAGATATATTAATATTGAACCGTTGGACGGCGAAGATAAATTTACCGATATTGCAAGATTTGATTGGTGCAAAAAGTATATAAATGCCTTGGCAGAAAAGGGAATTGTTACGGGTTATGAGAATGATGAATTCTTGCCTGATAATAAGCTTACAAGAAGTGAAGCAGTCGCGATTATCAACAGAATTACTGATAGAAAAATGACTACTGAAATTCTTGAAAAATTAACTTGTCCGTTCAGTGATGTTTCTGAAACACATTGGGCATATAACGATATACTTCTTGCGGCTTGCGAGTATTAAAAAAGAATGACAATTTAAAAGAAGAACCATTAGTTTGGTTCTTCTTTTTTGTTTTGGGGTATTCAAAATAAAGATGAATATGTGAGTGGGGGTTATTGCCACGGTGATTTTGATTAGGGATTTAACGTCTGATATAGTCTGTAGCAGCCTATACAATTTTGCAGGTAAATTTTGTTTGAAAACATTCTGTCGGAATAAAAGAAAAACCTTGTAAACATTACTGCTTACAAGGTTTGTGGTGCCGATGGTGGGGGTCGAACCCACACGATGTTACCATCACGGGATTTTGAGTCCCGCGCGTCTGCCAATTCCACCACATCGGCAAATTACCCAATTATAATACCATAAATATCTTCTAATGTCAAGACTAAAATCAAGAAATAAGTATTTTTTCTATTCCGCCGATATATTTTTTGAAAAGTCTTGCGATAAAGCCTACAAGAATAGCGGCAACAATAGTTCCTTCACGGACGCCGTCAAGGTGTCTGAACATTATAAACGATAAAATTGCCGCAATTACTGTCATAGACGAATCGAATGCGATTTTGGTTTTACCGAAATCGGTACTGAACACATCGGAAACCGCTCTGACGGTTGCCTCACCCGGTAACATTGCGACGTTTGCGGCCATTTCCATAAACACACCGAAACCGAGAATTAAACAGCCTACTATAAGTGATACAACTTTCATAGCATATGTTTTGGGCTGCATAAATCCGAGCAATGACATTGTTAAGTCAATGAAGAATGAAAACAATGCGATAATCGGCAGCTGCAACAAGTTTTGAAGTTGAAAATTACGTCTTAAAAGAATTACTTGAAGAATTATAAGAAAAATATTAAAAACCAACGTAAACATTCCGACTGTCGGCGTAAAACCAAGACTTAGAGTATAGGGGATACTTGTAATCGGTGAAGTACCGAGTCGGGCTTTTGTGATAAAACTTACGCCGAGTCCGTTGACGAAAAGTCCCGCAAGTAAAAATATGTATCGTTTTATTAATTCTGTTTTGTCTGTCACTGTAATTCCTCCGTATTTGTCATATTATTGCATATTTTAAAAAATGTGTTGATAAACTGCTCTTTTTCACTTTCTGAAATTCCGCTCAAAATCTCATTTTCGACTTTTTCAAAAGTATCATTCACTATTTCTTGAAGTCGTTTGCCCTCATCGGTCAAATACACATATAAAGAACGCTTGTTTCCGTCCTTTGTTTGACGTATAATAAGCTTTTTTTCTTCCATGCGTGACAGTATGCCGGTAAGCGTTGCCGGCTCGATTTGACACCCTGTGGCGATTGATTTTTGTATGCAACCGTTATGCTTACCTAAATAGTCAAGCACTTTCGGCTGACCTGCTGTGAGTTTATAGGGGGATAGAGCGTCCAATACCTTTTTTTGAAACAATGATTGGTTTACCATTATCATATAATGAAAACTTTTATCCATAAAGCACCTCTATTATTAGTATGCTAATAGTTAGCTTACTAACTATTATAACTCTGTATGCGAATTTTGTCAATAGGCAAAATAAAAACCTAAACTCTTTTGAGTTTAGGTTTTTATGAATTACGAAATTTGTTTTTGCAATGTTTCATATAAATTTGTTGTGTATATACCTACACCGCCACCTCTTGAATAGTTAAAGAACAATATTTTATTCAAAAGTTCGTAAAAATCTGCCCTTGATATAGGCGATTGTGCGTTTGCGGTATCTTCTGTATCGATAAAGTTTCTTTCGTAAGCGGTGCTGTAAATATCGTTTGGCTCGCTCAGTCTTATTTCTTTGATTTGAGAGCTGCAATCGTATGTACTGCCTGTCATTCGTATGGCATAAGTCAATGCTTGAAGATTGGTAAGATTATCTTCAAGCTTTAATTCTGCTATATCATCAAATGTCAGCAAGTTTCGGGAATGAAGATGAATAAGTAACTTTTTTGATGAATCGTCAATATTGTTCAGGCTTTCAAATTTATCATACGAATACCAACGATTAAAATACGACTCGCTCGGCATTGTATAAAATTTTTGTATTGTGTTGAGTGCCTCTTGAGTTGTGATGTATTCGCTTTTGTTTAAATCGTCATTTGAAATAATTCCGAATTTGATTAGCGGGGTCAAATAACCTTTTTCGTATTTGTCGATATGTACTTCCTTATTATCAGCGTCCCAAGTGATGTTTAATTCAAAGGCTGTTGTAACATCGGAAAGCGGAATATATGTGGTGTCGTTGATAAGCTTCGGTGCAGTTTCAAGAATTTTTGGTAAAGGAATCGGGTTGCCTTGATATATGGTACTACACTCCATTACTGAATTCCCTATGGTAAATGTTAGTGTGGTTTCATTTTTAGAGATTGTAACTTTTTGTGCGTCACCATCCCAATCTACATTGTAGTCAAGATATTCAGAAATAGCACGTACAGGTACAAGGGTGCGGTTGTTTTCGATAATTATGGGTGCGTCCGTAACCATTTCTGTATCGTTAACATACACTTTCACGTCATTGTCAGCCAAAGCGCATGGCACGATTTGAGCAGTAAGAGCAAGTGCGGAAAGCAGGCTTATAATTTTTTTCTTCATAACAACATCTCCTTTTCCGTAATTTACAATATTTATAATCGAATTATATCATATCGAACAGATTTATGTCAATAATTAACTGTAAAATAACACAAAAAAATACTGTCCTCTCGATTTAGGAGAGGACAGTATAATTAAATCAAATTAGTAAACTCTTACTGCACCTGCGTATTGAGAAATACGGTATTCTGTATTGATTGAAGAAATCTTAACAACGTCACCTGTTTGAGGAGCGTGAATCATATTTCCGTTACCTACATAGATACCAACGTGGTGAATGTTTCCGCCCTTACCGAAGAATACAAGGTCACCCGGTTGTAGGTTGTCGCGACTTACATAAGTTCCGTTATTTCTTTGGTCTGCCGCTACACGGCTTACGCTGATACCGTTCTTTGAACATACATACTGCACAAGACCGCTGCAGTCGAAACCTGATGGGGAAGTGCCGCCCCAAACATACGGAACACCAAGATATTGCATTGCTGTGTTTACGATAGATTGTCCCTTTGATGAAGATGACGGAGCCGACTGTGTTTCTTCTGATTGTGAAGATGCTGACGGTGCAGATGTTGCAACGTTGGCTGCGGCTGCGTTTTGCTTGGCAATTCTTTCTGCTCTTTCAGCGGCTGCCTTTGCGTCTGCAATTTCCTGTTGCTTTTGTGCAATAGTGTCTTTTTCTATCCATTCGCCTGTGAATTGAAGGGAAGTATTGATAACGTAACCTTCTTTATAGTCATCACCGTAGCAAATCTTTATAAAATCATTTTCACCGCTTAGTACATATACATAAGTACCGTCTGAAAGTTCTTCTATAACATCTGCGTCAGTGTTTGCTGCACTTCGTACTCTTACAGATTCGCCTGAAAGTGTAACTTGAGCAATTCTGTAATTAGTATAACTCTTTTTAGCCTCATCTGCAAGGTTTTTATCTTGAGTTATTGATTCGCTTGGAACATAACCTGTCTTACCGCCGTTATAAGCTATTTTGTACCAACCCTCTGAGTTTTCCATAACTTCAACTTCTGTACATACTTCGACTTTGTCGATAATGTTAGCCTCGTCTGACGGAGTTTCTCTTACGTCAAGTGAACCGTTTGAGATAAGTACATAGCCAAGAGGGTAAAAACTCTTTGCCGCGATTTCGCTTTCTTCTGCTGTATTTTCAGCAGAAGTCTCTGTAGATTCTGTTGAAATCTCGGCAGTACCTTTAACTGCGTCTGTAATATCCTTTTGAGCGATTGTTATGCTCTGCTCTGCTGCTGCCGCATTTATTCTTTGTTCTCTTTCTGTTTTTGAATTGTTTAAGCCGGATGCTTGTGCTACTGCAAGTGAACTTATCATTGCTACTGCTATTACAGCAATAAGTGAATGCTTAAAGTTCTTCATAAAATAAAACCTCCCAATGATTTAAGTTTTCTTAACGATTACTTAAATTGCATTTGTATTTCTAATATATTTCTAAAACATTACAAACAGGATTATACACCACATTAAACCATTTGTCAACACTTTTTTAATCGTATCGTATTCTTTTTGTAACAATTCAGTAATAAAACAGTAGCTTTTGTAACATAAAACGAGGGGTAAAATGTTCAATATGTCGCATAAACAGTGTGTTTTACAGGTGAAATAATGTAAAAGTGTACAAAATTCAAATAATTCAAAAATTACAGAATTTCAGTCTAATATTACAGGCAGATTACGCGTAAAGTATGTTTCTTTGTAAAAATCGGTGCATTTATATTACAAACACGTTACAAAGATTACAAAAGTTACATTGCCGTTGTAAAGAAAACTGCGATTTGATATAATTAAAGCATACAAGGAGTAAGAAATATGGTTGAATATATTAAAATCGCCGTATTCTTTTCGATTGGGGTGTATATTTACGAACGCATAGACATTGCGTTTGCATTAATTTTTCTTTTGTCCCTTATAATGGTATTGACAGTTGTGTCGGTTTTTAAACATAAATTCAATACAAAAATACTTGTTATGATGACGGCACTTGTTATGGGCACAGTTCTTTGCAATGCCCAAGTAAGCGAAAATGCACATGATTTGTATAAGTATGAAGGGCGGTATGTGACTGCCGTCGGTCGTGTGTGCGAGATACCGCAGGACAGTGAAGAAGATGAAAATGTACGGTATGTAATCGATGTGCGTAAAGTAAATAATGAAAAGGTAAGGGATAAAATCCTTCTTACTTCCGATAATAAGCCGGAATACGGTGATACTGTAACTTTCGGCGGATTTATCAACGAACTTCCTGAAAAATTGAATAGAAATGGCTTTGATTATAAGAAATATTATAAAAAATTGGGGATTTTCTTTAAATCATACAGCAGTGAAGTTAAACTTTCGGACGAAGTGATAAAAGATTATTCACCATATGCGATTAACAATTCGTTTAAGAACTCAATTTCAAAATTAATTGACAAGCATTACAAGGGCGATTACAATGCGATAATGAAAGCTGTGCTGATAGGGGATAAAAAAGAATTTTCGGACGATTTTGATAAGATACTTACCAAAACGGCTACGAAAAGATATTTTTATTCTTCGTATCTTCATATAATGCTTTTAATGTCCTTAATAACGCTTGTTTTGGGCATATTCAAAAAGAGGACACGCGATATTTTGACGGTGTTTCTTCTTATTATATATGCTTTCGCAAATGCAAACAATACCGTTTCGGTCAGATTGGCTGTGATGATAGCGGTAATAATATTTACCGAAAGTAAATTCGGACGTAAATATTATCCGGATATAGTCGGTATAACGTTGCTTGCGGTCGGAGCGGCAAACCCGATAATGCTGTTTGACGCAGGATTTGTGATGTCGGTGCTGTCGGCAATTATGATATATTACTTTTACGACTGTGTGCACGGTAAACTTAAATTTATACATATAAAATACATTCGCAGACTTTTTGCGATAGGCATAATTTGTACAATCGGACTTTTGCCTGTTTCGGTGTACTTTTTCGGTGCTGTTTCGATATATTCTATTGTTTTGTCAATAATAATGTTGCCTTGTGTGACGGTGATTATGGTGCTCGCGCCGATTTTGCTTGTAATGCTTGCGGTATTCAACACCGCACCGCTGTTTAAACAGGCGGTTGACTGTGTACTGTTTATACTAAAACTTGTGCCGACAATTTCATATAAACTCGGTCTTGTATCGCATACAGTTGCAAAACCGAATTTGTTATTACTTATTATATACACTCTTGCCGTTGCCTCGGGAGTGAAATATATTAAGAAGAAAAACAGTCAAATGCGTATTGCGATTTTTGTTGCGGCGGCATTGATGACTTCGTATGTAATAGGCGAAGTGATTAGTACAAATAATGTGGAAATTACATTCGTCAATGTCGGTCAGGGTGACGGTGCGGTAATTCAAGCACCGTACCGATTTAATGTGCTTATAGACGGCGGCGGTGGTAATTCGTATTCTGACTATAACCCCGGTGAAAAGGTGTACCTTGATTATCTTGAAACAGAGGGGATAACAAAAGCAGACAGTGCGTTTGTAAGTCATTATCATCAAGACCATGTGCAGGGAATTATAGCGGCAATGGAGAATATAAAGGTAAGAAATTTATTTCTGCCCGATAATATGGAGGGCAGTGAATGGCGTGCGGCACTTGAAAATACCGCAAGGGAAAACGGCACGACAGTGCATTACATTTCACAGGAAACACTTCTTACTTATAATAACGGAATGACAATAAGAATTATTCCTCCGTCAAATAAGACAGGGTTAAGTGATGATGAAAATGATACTTCATATGTGTATTACGTTGAGTATAAAGGTTTTTCTGCAACATTTACGGGTGATATGTCAGCATTTGCCGAAAAGAATTTGATTGATGACGGAAAAGCAGGCAAAACGGACTTGTTAAAGGTTGCACATCACGGCTCGAATACCGCAACGTGTGAAGAATGGGTTGAAAAATTAACTCCCGAATATGCGGTTATAAGCGTCGGTGAGAATAATCCATATAATTTGCCGAATGACGATGTACTTGAAAGACTGAAAAATGCACAGGTTTTTCGTACTGATTATGACGGCGATATAAAATTTATAATACATAAAAACGGCAGTGCCGAAACTGATATATATAATAGGAGATAAGAATGGCGGAAAAGAAAAACGGAAATTTGTTAAAACTGAAAAAACAGCTTAAAGAGGGTATTTTAGCGCCTTTGTATGTGTTTTACGGTGAGGAGGATTACCTGCGTGAAATGTACGTTAATAGGGTAAAAGACTGCGTTCCGGACGGCGGTTTTCCGGACTTTAACCACATAAAAATTGAAGGCCGTGACGTTGCGTTTTCGGAATATGACGACGCATGGGAAAGCTTTCCGATGATGGCGGATAAAAAGCTGATACACATTAAGGACAGCGGTATTTTTCAGTTGAAAAGCGGAAAAGATGAGGCATCGACAGAAGAAAAAAAGGAATTTTGGACCGAAAAGTTTAAAAGAATATCTGACGATACGGTCGTGATTTTCGATGAAACAGCGGTTGATAAAAGAAGTGCTTTGTATAAGGCGGCGGCAAAGGTCGGAACAGTGGTTGAATTTACTTATTTGAGCGAGGCTGACCTTGTGACGTGGGTTGTCAAGCAATTTCTGAACGCAAAAAAGAAGATTTCAAAAGAAAATGCGTATTACCTTATAACCATATGTGACAGTGGTTTGGCGAGTATTAATAATGAAATTAAAAAGCTGATTGATTTTTGTGATGAAGAAATATATAAAACCGATATTGACAGAGTTGTTGCAAAGTCAATGGAAGTTATCGTTTTTGAACTTACGGACGCAATTATGCTCGGCAATACACAAAAGGCAATGGAAACGCTTGCCGATTTAAAAACGGTCAAAGAAAATGTGTTTACGCTTATATATTTAATGCTTTCGACATTTGAAAAAATGCTCCGTGTAAAATTAATGAACGGTGCGTCACAAGCTGAGGTTGCATCGGGAATAGGCGTTCCGTTGCTTGTTGCAAGAAAATATATAAACAGCGCAAAAGGCTTTTCGGAGGATTCGCTTGTTTGGATGCTAAGGCGAGTTGCGGAGATTGACCTAGCGATAAAAGAAGGACGTGTTGAAGAGTGGAATGCATTGGAACAATATGTTGCGGAATGTATTTACAGAAGTCACAAATAAAATTTATATAAAAAGAGGGAGAAATTATGAAAAAACAACTTATTGCAATGGTGTCTGCGTTGGCAATGACGTTTGCATCATTACCGTGTGTGAGCATTGCGGCGGAAAATGTACCGAAACCCGTTTTACAGTACACGTTTGACGGAAACAAACAGCTTGCCGACCAAAACGGCAAGAATGAATTGAAACTGTCGGGCGGTGCAAGTGTAACTGATGACGGTAACAAGGGTAAAGGTCTTTTGCTTGACGGTACTGACGGCTATGCCGAATTGCCGGATAATATTCTGTCAAGCGATATGACGATTACAACGTGGGTGAAGATTAATAAATTCACAACATGGGGCAGAGTTTTCGATTTTGGTACTGACTCAAACCAAAACTTTTTCTTTGCACCGTACAGCGGCGGTGCTTCAAGAGTGGAGATAAAAAACGGTGCAACCGTTGATACAATGGATTGTACGCAGGAAACCGCAAAAGATTGGGTAAACTATGCGATAACAATTAAAGGCGATACCGTTTCATATTACAGAAACGGCAGACTTATAAAGAGTAAGTCGGGTATAAAGGATATATCCGAACTTACAAACACTGCCAATTATATAGGTAAGTCGCACTATGACGGTGACGCATATTTGTCGGCGGTAGTGGACGATTTCAGAGTTTATAACAGCGCACTTTCACAGGACGAAATATTAAAAGTTATGGCTGACGGTGAAATAAATGCCGATGTTATGCTTGATTCATATGCGATAGACGATGAACAGATTGTGACAGGCGACAGTATAACTTTACCGCAGGCAGACGGTATTGTGTGGAATGAAACGGATAATCTCGGACTTATAAACACCGAAACAGGTGCGGTTAAGCATAATAAAACCGCCGAAACAGTAACACTTGTGCAGTCATACGGCGGTGTAGACAGAGAGTATACACTGTATGTGACGGGCAGTGAGGAAGAACCTTATTCGATTGATATTGACGCTTCGGACAGAAGTAAGGACGTTTCGGACGATATGTGGGGATTGTTCTTCGAGGATATTAACTCTGCCGCAGACGGCGGACTTTATGCGGAAATGGTGCAAAACCGTTCTTTTGAAAAGAGTGATGAAAAAGAAGGACATTTATATAATTGGGGACTTTATTCAATATATAAAGAGCCTAACAGAGAGGACGGCAAATATTATACCGCCGAAAATATACAGGTTAAAACAGATAAACCGATGAACGAAAATAATCCTACATATATTACAATCCCGAAAGGTGAAATGATTTGTAATGACGGTTTTTATGACGGAACCGAATGGGATTGCGATAAAGGTACATCTTTCAGCGGAATGAAATTTAAAAATGGCGAAAAATATGATTTTTCGGTATATGCACGCGGCGAGGGTGAACTGACGGTGTCGTTGGGAATTGTAATAGATGAACATAAGGCTAGTTTTGAGGTTGAACCTTTTAATGAGGCTGCTGCCGTTATAAAATGTAATTCAAAAGACGATTGGAAAAAGTATTCTGTTACATTCACTGCTGACGAAGAACTTGAAAGTGACGGCAGCGGAATTATTGTTACAAATACAGGCGACAGTGACCTTGATGTAGATATGGTATCGCTTATGCCGGAGGATACATACAAAGGACACGGCTTGCGTAAGGATTTGATGGAACAGCTTGAGGCAATGCACCCTAAATTCTTGCGTTTTCCGGGAGGTTGTGCCGTTGAGGGACAGACGATGGATACGGCTTGGAACTGGAAAGATACAATCGGTGATGTGTCGGAGCGTAAGGAAATGATAAACATATGGAATCCGTCTGCGACAGAGCCGTATATGATGACTTACGGACTTGGTTTTTATGAGTATTTCCAAATGTGCGAGGACTTGGGTATGGAGCCTGTTCCGATTTTGAATTGCGGTATTGCGTGTCAAGTCCGCAGCGGAAGTGCAACGGACGAAGAACACCTTGTTCCTATGGACAAATTACAGCCGTATATTGACGATGCGCTTGACCTTATCGAATTTGCAAACGGTACTGATGAAAGTAATGAATGGGTGCAAAAGCGTATTCAAATGGGACATAAAGAGCCGTTTAATATGAAGTACATAGGTATCGGAAACGAGCAGTACGGCGATATTTACTTTGAAAGATATGAAGAATTTGCAAAGCAGATACACGAAAAATATCCCGATATTAACCTTGTAACAACGTCAGGTACTGCGTCAAGCGGAAGTTCAAATGACCTTGCATGGAATTGGGCGAATGAGCATGAGGAGCTTGCCGACCGTATGGACGAGCATTATTATGAAACAGCAGATTGGTTCAGACAGCACGCTTACAGATATGATAATTACAGACGTGACACAAATACAAAGGTATTTTTGGGTGAATATGCGTCAAAGGGTAATGCTTGGTATAACGCACTGTCAGAGGCGGCGTTTATGACAGGTCTTGAAAGAAATGCGGACGTTGTGCGTATGGCGAGCTACGCGCCTATGTTTGCGAAGTATGGCAATACACAGTGGTCGGCGGCGGATATGATTTGGTTTAATAATTCGGATTACGTTCTTACACCGAATTATTACGTTCAGTCACTGTTCTCAAATAATCAAGGAGATTATTCTTTGCCGACAGAGGTTAAACTGAACGGTATCGAAAAAGACGACGCACTTAAAGGCGGTGTTGCAGTTGGAAGTTGGGGAACACATAATGAATTTAAAGATATAAGATTATATTCGGGTGATACTATCGGTGTATTGACGCCAAGTGAGTCTGAAGAATATGATGATGAGGACGATTATAACTTAGATGAAGAATATGATGAGGACGATTATAATTTAGAAGATCGGGGTTGGAAGATTGGCAAAGGCGAATGGACAATGAATAAAGAAGGCACACTTGTCCAATCCTCTGATGAAACAGGTGCGATATGTTATTTTCCGTATCCGGATAACAGACAATATACTTTGTCGCTTAAAGCACGCAAATTGAGCGGCGGCGAGGGTTTCCAAATAGGAGTTGCGGCAGATGATGCATTGAATTATTACAGAGTTAATATAGGCGGTTGGGGCAATACAACCGCAAAGATACAGCACATTGTAAACGGTGTAAGTTCTTCTTCCGGTAACGTTGCGGAACAGTCATATGTCGGTAACGTGCATATAAATGATAATGAATGGTATGACGTTACGGTTGAAGTGACTGATGATGAAATCAAAGCATATTTGAATGATGAATTTATATGCTCATATAAAAAGCCTAAGGAATACGGCCCTGTGTATTCGTCAAGCGTGTATGATGAGGAAACAGGTGACGTTATCGTTAAGGTTGTTAATACAATGGACAGTGATGTAAATATCGGAATGAATGTATCGGGCGAAACGGTAACGTCAAATATCGCAAAGACAACTGTTATGTCGGGCGATACAAATTTGGAAAACAGTCTTGATAATAAAAATGCAATCGTACCGAAAGAAATTGAATTAACAAATGCAAGCAATAACTTTACATATAATGCGCCTGCCGATTCATTCAGTATTATAAGACTTAAAACAGGAAACGGCGGAAGTAAAGCGTATATTTCTGGATATGAGGACGGCACATTCAGACCGGATAATACAATAACCCGTGCTGAGGTTGCGGCAATTATAGCAAGATGTTCGGCTGATTTTGACGAAAATAAGACGTATTCAAGTAATTTTACCGATGTATCGGGTGATGAATGGTATGCGAATTATGTCGGATATGCCGCTGAAAAGGGGTATATTTCGGGTTACGATGGCGGCCCATTTAAGGCTGACATAGATATAACACGCGGAGAATTGGCGGTTATTTTGAGTAAATACGGCTCATTTGACGGAGATGGAATATGTACAGAATTTTCAGATGTGCCAAACGATTATTATGCAACAGGATATATAAAGTCGTTGTATGATGAAAATATCGTAAGCGGATATGAGGACGGCACGTTTAAGCCTGATAATTCAGTAACTCGCGCGGAGGCGGTTACAATGATGAATAAAGTGCTTGGTAATCCGATAGCGGAAAATGCAGAAAATCCGTTCGGTGATGTTTCACCAAATCATTGGGCGTATAATCAAATTATGACTGCAGTACAGGGAAAGTAGTCCACTACGAAAGCCACTCTTTGAGGAGAGGTGTCACGAAGTGACGGAGAGGTGGCAGATGCGATATAACATAAGTAGGGGACAACACCTCGACGTCCCACATATGCTAACCGTAGTGGCGGTCATTGGCCGCCCATTGAAGAAAACACAAAAAGGGCGACCGATGATCGCCCCTACGAAAGCCACTCTTTAAAGGAGTGGTGGCAAAAAAATAAAAGGAGAAACACAATGAAAAGAGAAGATATAAACATACGTGATCCATTCATATTGCCGTATGAGGGCAAATATTACCTATACGGCTCACGCGGAAGTGAAGTGTGGGAGGACAACGCGACAGGGCTTGACGTATACGTCAGTGACGACCTTGAAAATTGGTCTGAACCAAAAGAGATATTTACGCGAACGGCAGATTTTTGGGCGGACAGACATTATTGGGCGCCCGAAGTCTATGCGTACAACGGCGCATTCTATATGTTTGCGTCATTCAAATCGGCGGACAGATGTCGCGGAACTATGGTGTTAAAGGCAGACAAGCCGGACGGCAAATTTACGGTACACAGTGAGGGTACAATTACACCGCCGGATTGGGAATCGCTTGACGGCACGTTATACATAAGCAAAAGCGGTAAGCCGTATATGATTTTCTGCCATGAATGGGTACAGGTAAATGACGGTGAAATGTGTGCGATTGAAATGAGTGCGGATTTAAAAAGAGCAGTCGGTGAGCCGATTTTGTTGTTTAAAGCGAGTGAGGCAAGCTGGATTGCCGAGGCACAGAAAAACAAAGGTATATACGTTACGGACGGTCCGTTTCCGTACAGATGTGATGACGGTACGTTACTTTTGCTATGGTCAAGTATGGGCGAAGAAGGATATACAGAGGCTATTGCAGTGTCGGATAACGGTGACATAGATGGTAATTGGGTACAACGTGACGAACTGCTGTTTAAAAAAGACGGCGGACACGGTATGATTTTCAAAACGTTTGATGATAAATTACTGTTATTGCTACATTCGCCGAACAAGCATCCGCTTGAACGTCCTGCGTATTTTGAACTTGAGGATAAAAACGGAATGTTGTATGTGAAATAGGGGAAAAGTGATGAAAAAAACAATATCTATAATTATAAGTATTGCAATGTGTGCAATGCTTGCGTCCTGCGGCGATGTGAAGAACGAAGTATCTGATACAGAACAGCCGACGCTCATAGATACAATGAGCCTTGAAGAAAAAGTCGGACAAATTCTGTTCGTGCGTTGCGTTGAGGACGGACAAACAGATGATTTAATGAGTATAAAACCGGGCGGAATATTGATGTTCGGACGTGACTTTGAGGGACTTACAAAAGACGAAGTAAAAGAAAAAATACAGAGTTATCAAGATAAAAGCGACATACCGCTTATAATCGGTGCGGACGAGGAGGGCGGAACGGTTGTAAGAGTAAGTTCAAACCCTAATCTTGCACCCGAAAAATTCAAGTCACCGCAAGAGATTTACAATGAGGGCGGAATGGACGCAGTAGTTGAAAATGCAACGGAAAAATCGGAACTCCTTTTGAACTTGGGGGTTAATATGAACCTTGCGCCTGTTGCGGACGTTTCGACAAATCCGTCTGATTATATGTATGACAGAAGTCTTGGACAAAATGCGGAAGTTACGGCTGATTTCGTTTCAAAGACGGTAACGGCAATGAATAACGCAGGAATTATGAGCGTATTAAAGCATTTTCCCGGATATGGCGGTGTAGGCGGTGACAGTCATCAAGGCACTGTTTATGACGACAAAACTGCCGAGAGTATACGCGAAAACGACTTGCTTCCGTTTAAAGCCGGAATTGAGGCAGGTGCAAGCAGTGTGCTTGTGGCACATAATACGGTAAATGCACTTGACAGTGAAAACCCCGCGTCACTTTCGCCGACAATTCACAATATGCTCAGAGATGAGTGCGGTTTTGACGGTGTTATAATGACAGACGACATTGCTATGGGTGCAGTCGCAGATATGGAGAATGTATACGTTAAAGCGGTAAATGCGGGTAACGACTTACTTATAACGACCGATTATCAAACAGGTTATAATCAGATTTTAAATGCGGTTAAATGCGGTGAAATCAGTGAAGAGACACTAAACAGTGCAGTAGAGCGAGTGCTTAAGATGAAAGGGCAAATATAAAACAAAGGCTGTCGAAATCGACAGCCTTTTATAATGTCTGTAATTTATCAGCCTTTGATTAGGTTTTCGTAATCGTCCTCAGGCATTGGCTTTGCACAATAGAAACCTTGAATTGTATCGCAATGCATTTCTTTCAATAAATCGTATTGATTTTTTGTTTCAACACCCTCTGCCGTAACCGACATTTGAAGTGTATGTGCAAGCGATATTGTGCTCAAAACAATGGCCTTTGACTTATCGTCTGTTTCCAGTTTATCGACAAAACGTTTGTCAAGTTTAACGATGTCACAAGGCAGAAGATTAAGCATATTAAGTGAAGAATACCCGCTGCCGAAGTCATCAAGTAAAACTTTAATTCCGTGCTTTTTACATTGCTTTGTAAGCGAAATAAGCAAGCTTTCGTTTTCTGCAAGAATACTTTCGGTAAATTCAACTTCAATCAGATTTAGCGGTATTCCGTACTTTTCAACCGTCTTGATATGATCCTCAACAAAGTTTTCGTCCAATAACTGCAGGAGTGATACGTTTACCGATATTGGCGAAACGTCATAGCCCAAATCAAGCCATTTTCTGATTTTGGCACAAGTTTCTTCAAGCACATATTTGTCAAGCTTAATAATATCGCCGTTCTTTTCAAACAGCGGTATAAACATACCCGGTGAAATTATTGTTCCGTTAGGTTTTTGCCAACGTACAAGAGCTTCTGCACCGTCAAATTTGTTTGCGTTAATATTGAATTTAGGTTGGAAATAAACCTTAAATTCTTTGTTTTTAATAGCATCCTCAAAGCCGTTTTCAATCGTTTTCTGCATCATAATATCATTACGTTGCTTTGAAGAATATATTGCATATTGCGATTGTGAGGACTGTCCTTTCAAATGCTTTTGTGTTATTCTTGCACGATTAAGCATTGAATTTATCTTCATATCTCTGTCATCCACAAGATAAATTCCGACAGATACCGTCATATTATATACACCGCCTGCCGGACTGTATAATTTAAGCGAGTTAAAGAAATCTGCGCAAGCGTTATCTAACGACTTAGTATTGTCGTATGTGATTAATGCGACAAAGTGGTCGTCAAAAATTCTTGAACACAATTCTTTTGGCTCAAGTCGCTTATAAATGGCAGACCACAAAAATTTTAAAGCTCTGTCGCCTTCGTCATCACCGAAAAAGTCATTGATATATTGAAAATTGTTTATATCAAGGTTAATTAAAGCATAATTTTCATCTGGATTGTCTTTCAGTGTTTTCTCAGCCTCAAAAACAAATTTTGTATATGACATACCGCCTGTAAGACTGTCAACGTAAGCCATTTCCTCAAGCTGCTTTTGACTGGTGGTTTTTGCTTTGATTGCCGTATGCAATAGGTAGAAAAATACGATTGAGCAAAATACGATGAACAGGTAACAGCATATAAGAATTTGAGTTGTGTACTTTGTCACAACGTTTTTTGGCACAACGGTAAGTATGTACCAGTCGTTTATATTAAGCGGTGTATAATAAATGTATTTTTCAATGCCGTTAAGCATTATTATTCCGTCTGATTTACCTTCTTTTAAATCGGCTTGCATTTGCTGTATGGCACTGTCATTTTTGCTTGACGCTTGACTCATTTCATCAAACAGATTGTCGAATGTCAATCCGAATGAACCATTATGAGATGAACCGACAATTCTTTTTCCGTCGCTGTCAATGACGTAAGAATATCCTTTGTTTTCAAATGTAGGCGTTGAAATTGAATCTGCATATCGGGAAGTCAGATATGTAGAGAAAATTACGAATTTATTTTCGCCGTCTATTCTTATGGGTGTAGTGCATACAAGAAATGTAAAATCATTATATGAATCGCAAAAGAATTTAGTTTCTTCGCTGTTAAAAGCCTCTTTTGTATTAGGAAATTGAGATAAGTCGATTTCGACTCCGTTTATGTCGGTAAGCTTGCCGTCAGGTGTTATAATTCCTAAAAGATGCTGTTGATCATCGATTTGGCTATGCTTTAAAAATGTAAGAATATCGTCAAAAGAGGCATAACCCAATTTTTCTATATAAGATGCCGCATTTTCTATGATTTTTGCATCTCTTCCGAGTTCAAGACTGAAAATAGTCTGATTTTGGTGTGAAATTTCAGAAAGAGTAGAAATCGTTCGTTGATTTGCCGCATAGGTAATATAACTGGCATAGCTGATTATAACAATAGCAATAGTGACAAGCAGGGCAATTGGAAGTCTCAATCTTTTTGATATTGTTTTTTTATACATATATTCTGTGCCTCCCCAAAAAAGAAAATATGAATAATTAATTATAAGTATAATTATATTATCATAATAGGCAGAACAGTGCAATAATTTCAAATAAAAAAACACATATAAATGTGTTTTTTTGGGGATTTTACACTAATATATATCCGATAATGAGTCGATGTTTGTGCGGTCAAACATAATCGGGTCGCCGAGTATTATTTCGCTTGCATTGTCCTTGTCAGCGGTGATTGTCTTTTCGCCGAGTGAACCGGCGGTAAATGTTTCACCTATGCTGCCTGTTATTTCATTTTCGTCAAGGGCTTTAAGCGTGTAGGCGGTAAGGTAGCCGAGATCGGTCGTATTCCATATGTACAATCTGTCGCACGTTCCGTCTTTTATGTATTCGGATAATTCACTCGGAAAACCAAGTCCTATAAGATTTACATCCTTGCCGGATTCTTTAAGTGCTTTGGCGGCGGAACTCAAGCCTATTGTCGTAGGAACGATAATAGTTTTAATAGCGTCATTTTGCAAAAGATATTGTGTTTCCGTGTAAGATTTGGTTGCATCATCATCGCCGTAAGCTATTTCGATAAGAGGCATATTGCTGTATTTTTCGGGATTTTCTTCTATTTCGAGCTTTAGATAGCGTATCCATTGATTTTGATTCGGTGCACTGCCTGTGGAAGTTAAAATCGCAAAACCGCCTTCACCGTTTGAAACGTCATACGCACTCTTTATAAAATTTCGTCCGAGTACTTCCGGATCGGCTTGTTGAATATGCGTTTTTCGTGAAATTGAATTTACGGGTGCATCAACCGATATTACTTCAATGCCTGAATTCAGAGCCTCGGTAAGTGAAGATTCAAGTGCGTCGGCATCGTTGGCGGAAATGGCAATTCCGTCCACGTTATTATCTATAAGTTCGTTTATAATTTCAATTTGTTTGTCGGCAGTTGCGGAAGTAGGCGCTTTGTATATCGCTTCAATGCCTATTTCGTTGCAGGCACTTTCAAAACCCTCAAAAACTTTTTGGCTATACGGATTTTGTATATCTTTTCCGACAAAAGCATAGACGGTTTCATTTGCTGATTTCTCCGAAGGAGAAGGAGTCGATTCGCTCTGCGGAACAGAACACGCAGTAAGCAATGAAATGCTTATCGCCAATATAGAGGGAATTGAAATTAACTTTTTTATATATTTCTTCATAAGTGTTTCCTCCTCTAAGTCATACATTTTATATTAGTAATATTATACACCATAAAAACATAAAAATAAATATAAATATCAGTCAAAAATAACCCAAAAAAATCTTTTTTAAAAAAATAAAAATTTTTTTAAAAAAAGTGTTGACAAAGTAAAAAAGGTCTGCTATAATAGTCAATGTTGTTGGCCGACACAACAGGTCAGCGCAAATGGGAGTTTAGCTCAGCTGGGAGAGCGTCTGCCTTACAAGCAGGATGTCACAGGTTCGAGCCCTGTAACTCCCACCAAATACACTTTATGAAAATAAAGTGTTATGGCCCGGTAGTTCAGTTGGTTAGAACGCCAGCCTGTCACGCTGGAGGTCGTGAGTTCGAGCCTCATCCGGGTCGCCATATGCCTTTGTAGCTCAGTCGGTAGAGCAAGGGACTGAAAATCCCTGTGTCGGCGGTTCGATTCCACCCGAAGGCACCACTTCACAATTCTATGAATTGTGAAAAATGCGGGAGTGGCTCAGTGGTAGAGCGTCACCTTGCCAAGGTGAACGTCGCGAGTTCGAATCTCGTCTTCCGCTCCATTTACTACAAGACAAAAGACGCAAAAATATGCGTCTTTTGTTATTTGTATCCGGCGCCATAGCCAAGTGGTAAGGCAGAGGTCTGCAAAACCTTTATTCCCCAGTTCAAATCTGGGTGGCGCCTCCAATAAGGAAGATGCTGCGGCTTAAGAATATACTTAGGTCGCAGCATTTTTTATATAAAATTTGATTTTGGTATGGTGGTATGATATGAAAAAGATAAAGAAATTTTTTGCCATACTTTTGATATTAGCAATAGGAATAGCCGTGATTAATTCGCAGACAGACTTTTTCTTGAATTTCGGAAGTTATGTTCCGTATCTTAAAGAAAATTGTCCGGAGGTTACTGAGTCAGTTTCGGCATTGTCCGAACGGCTTTCGAGGGTGACGGATTATATTCCTACACCGTCCGAGCTTATGGCAATGATAAAACAGGAGGATTTACCTATTGATCCGTCAGATGTGGCGGTCAATGCGTATATACAGAACAGTCCTATGCTTTCGTTTTATCCGAACGAAAATATTTCTATGATTGCGGATTATGACAGAATACAGATATTCGGAATTGTCGGCTCAAGAAGTAAATCAAATTTGATTGCGGCATTTATCGATGAAAACGGTGAAACGCTTGAACAGGTTTCGATTACGGCAAATTCCGAAAATAGTTTCAATAAAACAATATCAATTCCGAAAACGGACGGCGCATCTGTCGGTGTTGACGTGTATACCGGTGATAGGCCTTACGGACAGTTTGAAAGCTGGGTGTATAATTATGTAAAACTTGTGCGTGACGGCAACGGCGGTTGGGTTATCGAACAGTCACCTGTGTTTGAACATAATAAGGCGATGTATGAAAAGGATAAGTCAATTAAAGAGGCGCTTAAATACACCGCGTCTATACAGTCAAACAGTGACAGTATAATCTCTATCGCCGAACAGCTTACGGCGGATAAAACGACAGACTATGAAAAAGTGCTTGCGTTGCACGATTGGATATGTTCTTATATGTATTATGACGTTGACAGCCTTGCAAGTGACGAGGCACCGCCGTATTACGCAACGGATATAGTAAAGAGCCGTAAGGCAGTGTGTCTTGGTTTTGCAACGCTTATGGCGTCGCTGTGCAGAAGTATTGATATACCGTGTAATGTCGTGTCGGGATACGCACTTGGTGTCGGTAATGATACCGCGTGGACAGACATAAGTATTGCAACTGACGAACAAAATCACGCATGGAATGAAGTTTACGTTGACGGCAGGTGGATGATTGTCGATACAACATGGGATTGTGCAAATAAAATCGAAAACGGTGAAATGAATAAGGGCGAAGTTTCACATTTGTATTTTGACGCAAATTTGCAGTTCTTCTCAAATAATCATAAAATATTGGAATACTCAAAAAGAAGATAATTTAACGTTCGTAGGGGCGATCATCGGTCGCCAGAGTGGCAGATAAGAGCGAAAAGAGAAAAGAGCCACCCCACAGACGGCTACGCCGCCAGCTCCCCTCAATGGGAGCCATACGAAAGCCTCTCCTTGAGGAAAGGTGTCACGAAGTGACGGAGTGGTGGCAAATCGAAAGGCAAGGTAAAGCCACCCCACAGTCAACTGAGTTGCCGGCTCCCCTTAAAGTGAGAGTTATAGGGCGACCAATGGTCGCCCCTACGGAGATGCGTGGTGCATTGGGGTATGGTACGAAAAAGGGACGTCGAGGGTGCCGTTCCGTACGCAAAACTTTATGTTTGTAGGGGCGATCATCGGTCGCCCAATGAAAAGCAAATAATAGATAAGAGAGAATTGAGAAAAGAGCCACCCCACAGACGGCTACGCCGCCAGCTCCCCTCAATGGGAGCCATACGAAAGCCTCTCCTTGAGGAGAGATGTCACGAAGTGACGGAGTGGTGGCAAATCGAACGGAAAGGTAAAGCCACCCCACAGACGGCTACGCCGCCAGCTCCCCTCAATGGGAGCCATACGAAAGCCTCTCCTTGAGGAGAGGTGTCACGAAGTGACGGAGTGGTGGCAACACAACAGCAGGCAAGCCAAAAACACAACACAGGCTTGTCTGTTTTGGATATAATCAAAAACAAAGGGAAAAATAAAAGGCGAAACAATGAAAATAGGAAATTTTGAAACAGAAAACAACGTATTTCTTGCACCGATGGCGGGAGTAACTGATTTACCTTTCAGAAAAATATGCCGAAGATACGGTGCAGGACTTGTGTATTCGGAAATGGTGAGTGCGAAAGGACTGTACTACAACGATAAAAAAACCGCCGATTTAATGCGAATAGATGACGAAGAACGTCCTTGTGCGATACAAATATTCGGCTCTGACGCTGATCTAATGGCGGAAGTGATACCGAAAGTTATGGCGGTAAAACCTGATATAATAGATATAAATATGGGCTGTCCTACACCGAAAATCGTAAACAACGGTGACGGCAGTGCATTGCTTAAGACACCCGAAAAAATAGGCGAGATAGTGCATAAAGTTTCTTCCGCGTCGCCTGTGCCTGTGACGGTAAAAATTCGTAAAGGTTGGGACGATGACAGTATAAATGCAGTTGAAGTTGCAAAGATTATAGAACAAGGCGGAGCGGCGGCGATTGCGATACACGGCAGAACGCGGGCAGAGTTTTACAGCGGAACGGCGGATTGGGATATAATAAAGAAAGTAAAAGAATCGGTTTCAATTCCGGTAATCGGCAACGGCGATATAAAATGTGCCGAGGATGCGAAAAGAATGATTGATATGACGGGTTGTGACGCGGTTATGATAGGCAGAGGCTGCGAGGGAAATCCGTTTATATTCAGACAGGTAAACGAATATCTGAAAAACGGCAAAGTGAACTTTGAACCGACTCCTCAGGACAGACTTGCACAAGCGTTGGAACATATTGAAATGCTTGTTGAAGAAAAGGGCGAAAGCCGCGGAATAAAAGAGGCGAGAAAGCATATTGCGTGGTATATCAAGGGACTTGCGGGTTCGTCGAGATTAAAGGGCGAAGTTTTCAAAATTAGTGATATTGCCACAATGCGAATATGCCTTACAGACTATATTAATCAATTATAATAAACTTTAAAATGACGTAAAAAAGGTCTTGAAAAAAACCGCAAAATTTGTTATAATTAATAAAATTAATACTAATGAGAGGAGTTATAAGAATGGAAGAAAAATTTTCTAAGGAAGGTCTTACATTTGATGATGTATTACTTGTACCGCAAGCATCTGATTTTACACCTAACGAAGTTGACTTAACAACAAAACTAACTAAAAACATAACGCTTAACATACCGCTGATGAGTTCGGCAATGGATACTGTTACAGAGTCGTCAATGGCTATTGCAATCGCACGAGAGGGCGGAATCGGAATAATTCATAAGAATATGACGATTGAACAGCAGGCTGCGGAAGTTGATAAAGTAAAGAGAAGTGAGAACGGCGTTATAGCCAATCCGTTCAGTCTTTCTGAAAACCATACGCTAAAAGACGCAGATGAGCTTATGGGTAAATATAAAATTTCAGGTGTTCCGATTTGTGATGACAATAACGTGCTTATCGGTATAATTACAAACCGTGACTTGAGATTTGAAACAGATTTTGCAAAGAAAATTAAAGACGCTATGACAAGCGAAAATCTTATAACTGCTCCTGTCGGAACAACTCTTTCAGAGGCACAGAAAATTCTTTCAAAGCACAAGATTGAGAAGTTGCCGATAGTTGATGAGAAAAATCACTTAAAAGGACTTATTACAATAAAGGATATTGAAAAAGCTATCCGTTATCCGAATTCTGCAAGAGATAAGAACGGCAGACTTTTGGTCGGTGCGGCAATCGGTGTTACAAACGATGCATTGGAAAGAGTTAAGGCTGTATATAACGCAGGTGTTGACGTTGTTGTACTTGACAGTGCACACGGTCACAGTAAGAATATCATAAATAAGGTTAAGGAAATCAAGGAGGCATTCCCTGATTTGGACTTAATTGCAGGAAATATCGCAACAGGTGAGGCGGCAGAGGCACTTATTAACGCAGGCGCAGACTGTGTTAAGGTCGGTATCGGACCGGGTTCGATCTGTACAACCCGTGTCGTTGCAGGTATCGGTGTACCGCAGATTACTGCTGTATATGACGTAAGCCAAGTTGCAAAGAAGTATAATATCCCTGTTATCGCCGACGGCGGTGTTAAGTATTCGGGTGATGTTGTTAAGGCTGTTGCGGCAGGTGCTGACGTAATTATGCTTGGCAGCTTGCTTGCAGGCTGTGACGAAAGCCCGGGCGAATTTGAAATATTCCAAGGCAGACGTTTTAAGGTTTACAGAGGTATGGGTTCTATTGCGGCTATGGAATGCGGAAGTAAGGACAGATACTTCCAAACAGGTTCAAAGAAACTTGTTCCGGAGGGTGTTGAAGGTCGTGTACCTTACAAAGGCCCTGTTTCTGATACTATATTCCAAATACTTGGCGGTCTGCGTTCGGGTATGGGTTACTGCGGAACTAAGACAATTCAGTTGTTAAAGGAAAACGGTAAGTTCGTAAGAATTACAGGTGCAGGTCTAAAGGAAAGCCATCCTCATGATATTTATATCACTAAAGAGGCTCCAAACTACAGCTACAATACACAAGGCTAATAAGAAATTTAAGGCAAGTCACTTATGTGGCTTGCCTTTTTTTATGCCTAAAACAGCCCCATACCGCCGTATGTGGCGATAAGTGCGGCGAAAACGATTGAAACCATAGACAGAAGTTTAATCAATATATTAACGGACGGACCGGAAGTATCTTTAAACGGATCACCGACCGTATCGCCGACAACAGCGGCTTTATGATTTTCGCTGCCCTTACCGCCAAAATTACCTGCCTCGATATATTTTTTCGCATTATCCCAAGCACCGCCCGAATTAGCCATCATTACAGCAAGTGCAAAACCGGATATTAAAGCACCTGCAAGCATACCGACAACACCGTTGCACCCAAGCACCAATCCGACAATTATCGGTGCAAGTATTCCGAGTGCGGCGGGGAAAATCATCTCTTTTAGCGAAGATTTTGTGCATATGTCAACGCACGTTTCATAATCAGCCTCTGCTTTTCCGTCAATCAATCCTTTTATCTCCTTAAACTGACGTCTTACTTCAACAACAATTTTTTGTGCCGCACGTCCGACAGCTCTCATAGTCATTGCACTGAACAAAAACGGCAGCATTGCCCCTGAAAACAAGCCTATAAGCACCGCCGGATTAGTGACGGAGAGATTAAGTTCAATTCCCATTTCGGTTATTTTATCGGTGTATGAAACTATCAGTGCAAGCGCGGTCAGTGCCGCCGAGCCTATTGCAAAACCTTTGCCTGTTGCGGCGGTCGTGTTGCCGAGTGAATCGAGTGCGTCCGTTCTTTCACGCACTATATCGGGAAGTCCCGACATCTCCGCAATACCTCCTGCGTTGTCGGCAACAGGTCCGTATGCATCTGTCGCAAGCGTTATGCCGAGAGTTGAAAGCATACCGACTGCCGACAGACCAACTCCGTAAAGTCCGTCCTCAAAGCTTGCCATACCTCCTGCGGTAAAGTAGCTTATAATTACCGAAATTCCGATTATAATAACAGGTATCGCCGTTGACGACATTCCCAGTGCGATACCGTCTATTATGATTGTCGCCGAGCCTGTATTTGAAGAATTTGCGAGGTTTTTTGTAGGCTTGTAAGAGTCTGACGTGTAATACTCTGTGAAATATCCTATCATCACGCCTGCGATAAGTCCCGAAATAACCGCCCAAATTACATTTGTATTGTTGGGAAGTAATGTGAAAATAAGAAATGCCGAGCCGATTGCCGACAGGATTGACGCAATGTATGTACCGCGTCTTAATGAGCCTAAAAGCGATTTTTGCGTTGCACCTTCCTTTGTCGAAACGAAAAATGTGCCGATAATAGACGCAATTATGCCGATTGCGGCGATAAGCATCGGCACAAGTACACCGTTAAAGCCAAGTCTTGCCGCCGATGCAAGCGCTCCGCACGAAATAATCGAGCCGACATACGATTCATACAAATCAGCACCCATTCCTGCAACGTCACCGACATTATCGCCGACATTATCGGCAATGCAGGCAGGATTACGCGGATCGTCCTCAGGTATACCGACTTCGACTTTGCCGACTAAATCCGCTCCGACATCAGCCGCTTTTGTGAATATTCCGCCACCCACACGTGCAAACAGTGCCATTGAACTTGCACCCATACCGAATGTGAGCATAGCTGTCATAACGTCATTTATGCTTAGTTTAAACACGAATTTCAAAAGAATAAACCACACGCTTATATCGAAAAGTCCCAAACCGACAACGGTAAGCCCCATAACAGAGCCTGACGCAAACGCGATTTTTAAACCCTTGTTGAGTCCGTCACGAACACCGTTCGCGGTGCGTGTGTTGGCATATGTGGCGATATTCATTCCCACATATCCCGATAATCCCGAAAAAAATCCGCCTGTCAAAAATGCAAACGGCACAAACGGACTTAAAAATCTTTTCGCCGCAAGTACGGTCAAAATGAAAAACATAATCGCAAAAAATATGCCGACCGTTTTGTATTGCCGTTTAAGATATGCCATTGCACCCTTGCGTATTTTGACGCTGATGCTTTTCATCATATCCGTACCTTCGCTTTTTCGCTTTACGGAGTAAAATTTGATGAATGAAAATAACAGTGCGGTAAGTGAACAGACAAGAACTATTATCGGTGCAGCAGTTTCAAAGCTTTCCATACGGATACCCCCTTTTGTTTATATTTATTCCGCTTTGTAATATTTGATTACAAAAAAATCGGACGATTGTAATCGTCCGATTTAGATAGTAAACAAAACCGTTATGGTTTTGTTTACTTTGTTATTGGGAGTTTGAGGTGCTAACCTCATTAAAAATCATTTCTGGCGACATGTGCGACAGAAATGGCATAAAATCTAAAGTTTCGACGTTTGAGGAACTTTATGATTTTTTTATTTCTGTACAGTGAATATTGTAACGCTCTGTGGCGGGAATGTGTATTCAAATGTATTTGATCCGGCTGTTAAAGCCGATGTTTTCGGCGATACCTTTTTCGGATTATCGAAATCGTTTATATCATCAAGCGAATTGCCGGAAAGCTCCGTTACGTTTGCGTTAATGCCGTTTACGCCTTCAACGCATATTTCAGATGTTATTTCGGTGTCACGCACATTGACCGCTTTAATATAAATGTTGTTATCGTCACTGCTTGCGGTGTAGTACAATTCCTCCATAACAGGCTGTTTGTCGATTGCAGTGTTTGCGGTTTTGCCGTTTATATATGTAGTAATATTTCTGCCGTTGACTTCAAGGCAAAGCTTGTATTCCTGTCCTGTCATTACGGAGAAAATGTTGTGGTCAAGGCACGAACCGCGTCCGTTTACTTGTGCGTTGACTTCTGTGTCTTGATTTTGCCAACCGCCGATAAACCATTGAATTAAGTTTTTATCGTCCGACTTGCCGAAGAACAGGCGGAAACCTTTGTCGCCTGCTGTGCGTTTGGCGGTAAATTCGACTTTGTAATGATTTGAGTCTATGCTGTCTATAACGGCTTTACCGCCGTTGCTGAATGATAGATTGTCGTATGTTTTTACATTGCCTGTTGTGATGTCGGTGATTTTAATATCGTAAAATTCCGCACTGCATCTGTCAGCTTCAATCTCAATATTACCGCTGATTTTGTCACTGCCAAGAGTGATAGGCTTGTCAAAACCGTCGTGCTTTACGTCAAGCAGGTCGTTGCCTGTGCAGTTCATAAACATTTTTTGTACATAGTAATTTGCACTGCCGTATACTCTGTGATTGTCAAACCAAATCATATCGGGTTGCCAGTTTATGTAGTCAACATTGCATAAAAGCGGTGCATAGCATACAAGACCGATTGCGTGTGCGTTGTTTTCAAGTCCTGTCATATATGCCGCCTCGATAAGTGCGTTGTAATATGTGTTGCCCCATGACGCGTATTCGCCTAAGAATACTTTCGGACCGTCTGACGGCATATTGTCGTAACGGTGGCAGTTGGCAAGCATCCATTCGGGTGATGTGTAGTAATGCTCGTCAACAAGGTCAGAGCCGTTCTTTTTTGCGTTGTTCCAACCGCGTTCAAATTCACCGCCTTGTGGGAAAGGTCCGGCAGAGTTGATTATTTTTATTTGCGGATATTTCTCTTTTATGGCTTTGTGGAAAAGGTCATATCTGTCCCAAAAGCCCTGACCGACTTCTTCGTTGCCGACTGCAAGATATTCAAGATTGAACGGCTCGGCGTGTCCCATATCACATCTTATTTTGCCCCACTTCGTGTCGGCAGTGCCGTTGGCAAATTCGATAAGGTCAAGTGCGTCATCAATCCATTCCTGCATTTCGTCAAGCGGAACGGCTTGCTCCATATGCGGATTATATCCGGCAGGAAGTACAGGCAGAGGCTTTGCACCGATGTCCTCACAGAATTGGAAGTATTCAAAATATCCGAGTCCCAACGATTGATTGTATCGCCAGTTGTTACGTCGTGACGGTCTGTCGGTTACAGCACCGATTGTGTTTTTCCAACGGTACATTGAGTTTCTGTCGTCGGAATTAAGTGTGCCGTCGTGGATAAGACAACCGCCCGGAAAACGCATAAATTTAGGCTTTAAGTCCGCAAGCATTTCGGCTATGTCGTTTCTCATACCGTTTTTACGGTTTTTGTAGGTTTTTACGGGGAATAACGATACAAAATCAAGACAGAATTTACATTCTTGCTTTGATGTGACTGCAAGTACTGCCGAAAAATCGTCAACAGGTGATGTTAATGTAAATGAATATTCCGTCCATTCGTTTGATGTGATGTTAAGCGACTTTTCTGTAATGACTTCACCGTATGCGTTGTCTATTGAAACTGTTATTTCACAAGGCTTGTCACTTTTTGCGTAGCATGAAAAATTGTAGCTTTCATTTTCCTTTACCGCAATACCGCTGTTGTAGCCGAGATTTTTTATGCCGGCTCTTGTGCCTGCTTTGTTAATTTCAAGAATAAGATAATTTGGATTTCGCTTTGAAAACGGTGATTTGTTTGATACAAATGACGATACCGACGCACCGCCCTCTTCAATACGTTTCCAAGCCGTCAACGCCTGATATGACGGATTGTCCATAGGTGAAAATTCAAACGCCCTGTTGCGTATCATTTCACCGTAAAGTCCGCCGTCGGCGGCATGGTTTATGTCTTCAAAAAATATACCGTAAAAATCGGACATAGACGCTTTTTTGTTTGTGGTTACTGTGATTTTGTTCATGTTTTAATTCCTTTCGTGATACTTCTAAACTTTTCATATTATATCATAATCCAAATAGAAATGTTTGCAATTTTCAGACTTTAATTTAAAATAATCGGTAAAAGTAACACTTTTCGGTGAGTTTCATATTCTATACCAAGGGAAAACCCCAAAAACATAGAAAGGAATGATAATAAATGGCTGATTGTAACAGAAATTGCTGTAATGACTGCGGAAGAGAAAGAAAATATCCTTGTGATACAAATTTCCGTGAAGCAGTGTGTGTACATACTGATAAGATATATGACAGTTGCAGGGATAAAGACTGCTTGGAAAATGTACGCGTGTACTTGACTTCGTGCGGTCAGGATATTGTGGACAGAGCAATAAACGTTAAATGCACAAAAGCCGAAGTGATTTGGGTGTTTACGGACATTGAGGCTGTGCCGTTTAACAGAGGTTTTTATTCGGTTGATTTGAAGTATTTCTTTAAAGTAACTTTAGCAGTATTAACCGAGGTTGAATAATATGCCGAAATGGGCAAAATAAAAATCAGACGAAGTTCCAATAGATATAAATATCATCATCATCTACTTCAATTCTGTTGATTAATGATGTTATAACTTTAACCTTTTCCGTAAATTCGCCGTTGTCTAAGATGTTGGATATACCGGATAATCTTTTTTTTGCATCTTCTGCTGAAATTAATGGTTTGTGTTCGTTAATCGCATTCATTTCTGATTCTATACGTTTTTTGTCGGTATTTAGTGCAGTGATTTTCTTTGCCACAAAGTCAATATCAATTCCGTCTATGCTATACAAATCAGTTAGCTTATTCATTTGTTTTTCTATTTCTTTGATTCTTTTTTTATAGAATTCTTTTTTTTCTGTGATGTTATTGTTTGATTGGTTTAGTTTAATAATATTATCAACTTCGGCTGGATTTGCCACTAATGCTTTTATTTCATCAATTACTGTTTTATCCAATACGTCCATAGTCCATATTTTATTTTTGCAACTTTTATCTCGGACCATATTTTTATATGAACTACGACTATAACATTGATATTTATTATAATAATATACTTTGCTGCCCTTTTCGTATCGGCGAACTCTTTTAAAATATCTTGCACCGCATTTTTTGCACCATAGAATACCTGCGAGCAAAGATGTTCTGTTAAATGCATTACGATAATGGGGATTATTTTCGGCTCTTATTTTCAATTTGGTCTGTACCTTATCAAATACTTCTTGAGATATAATTGCTTCGTGTTGCCCCTTGTACAGCTCGTCACGGCAATGTGTCCATCCGGCATAAAGAGGATTTGTCAACATCTTTCTGATTCGGTGATCATACTTGAATTTCTCTGAAAATACTGATAATTTAGCCGCTATTCCCATCATAGTCATATCATCTTCCAAAAATAGACGATATGCTTCCTTTATCAATTCGGCTTCTTCTTTGTTTATTATAAGTTGACCGTCAATATAATCATACCCTGTTGGTGCTCCGCCTCCGTGATGTAGTCCTTCCTTTGCTCTTGCATCTTTTCCCATTATGGAACGTTCTCTGAATTGTTCACGTTCCAACTGTGCAAATACTGATAATATACCAATCATAGCACGTCCGAAGGGTGTTGATGTATCAAAATTTTCTGTTATAGATGCAAAATTGACATTATTTTTTATAAATACATCTTCGATTAAAAAAAGTGTATCTTTTTGTGAACGGCTTAGGCGGTCTAATTTATAGACTAATACCATATCTATTTTACCGTCAGCAACATCTGATATTAATTGTTGCATTCCGGGGCGGTCAGTATTTGCACCGGAAAAGCCTGCGTCAGTATATGTTTTATATAAAATCCAACCTTTAGCGGCACAATAATTTTTTAGACGTTCTACTTGCTCGCCGATCGAATAACCCTCTCGTGCTTGCTCTTGGGTAGAAACTCTTGAATATATTCCGACTTTCATAAAAGCATCACTCCCTAAATATTGCCCTTTACTCTATGTATTCTTATTGTATTTTTTATAAAATCTTCCGTGACATTGAAATATTCAGCTAACTGCCATATTTCAGTATATCCCATTTCAAATGCTGCCAATAGTTTGTCCGCCGGAATCAATTCTTGTACTGCCCAGCGTGTTGCTTTTTCTTCCATACGCTGTCGTGTTTCATATTTTGAATCAATTTTGTAAAATGAACCTGTTTCGTGGTGCCCTAATTCATGTGAATACGCATCTATCAATTCAGGCATTGTATGAATCATTAACGGATTTAATGCAATAGCACCGGGTATGGACAATGCTTTAATTGCTCGCATTGAAAAAAAATCGACGTCTATATTATGTTGTATTGCATATTGATTGAGTTGATTTAGCATTATTTGTCCTCCGATTTGATGCTTATTTCAAATTTAAAAATTTAACAAATTCATTAATTTCATTTACTTTATATCCTTTTTCATGCCAATATCGTACACGATTATTATTTTTATTTAAACTACCGGCTATAATTGCATATTTTGCATTTTTAGCAGCTGATTTATAACATTTGCCACCGTTTTCAATGCACTTCTTTTCGATGATACCTCTGAAAGTATCAGATATGTTATCATTGTCAATAGTTCCAGTGGTGTCTAAAAAACAACGGTAAGCATCATTTGTTAATTCATCATATTTAGGAATGACACAATCAATATAATAATTAAAAAAATCAAGGTATATTCTTGAACATATTAAGCAATCATTCAGTGCATCATGTGATGAAATGTGTATATTATAGTATTTTTTTATTGTGCTTAATTTATAATCGGGTAACGAAAGTATGTCTTTAGCATAATCAAGCGTGTCGTGCACGTTATTACGCAAAATATTCATTCCCGTACAATTTAATGCGGTTTGCAAAAATTTCATATCAAAAGCTGAATTATGTGCCACTAAATCATAATCACCAACAAATTCAACGAATTGTGGCAATACCACTGATATGTCCGGAGCAGATGCAACGGTTGATGCGTAGATATGATTAACTTTAGATGCACTTTTTGAAATTGGAACATTAGGTTTGACATATGTAGAAAAACGTGCTGTTTCTACTCCATCTATGTATTTGATTGCACCTATCTGTATTATCTCATCATATGAAGCGTCAAGTCCTGTTGTTTCTAAATCGAAAACTACAAACGTATTGATACACTCTTCGGGTGTATTATAAAAATTGATTACTTCCTTCTTGACGTTTTTTATACCTGGGTTAGGTTGTTTGACCGTCACCTCCGAGGGTGGTGAAAACGTACCCGTTTCAAGTTGTTCTGCGATATTGCGTTGTTTTTTTGCAACACAAAACAAAAAAATGGAGAATATAATTCCAAGGAGTCCTGCAAAAGGTATAACTAAGCATAATAATAAACTAAGCAAACATAATAATATGCTTAAAATTAAAGTAATAATCGAAAATGATTTTATGGTGGTTGGTGGATATTCCCATATTTTTTTTGTAAATAAATTTTTTTCATTTTTCATTAGTGCATTTCCCCCTTTTTTATATATTCCTTTGTGTTGCAGTTCGGTAAATCAAAACAAGCAGTTTAATATTATTCTTGTCGTTGTGATTTTTTAAATTTAACATATGACAGAATGTCCTGTTTTTCGTCATCTGTTAAATCGTGTATCTCACCGTATAATGCGAATTCAATTCCGCTTAACTGTTCGTCTAAAGTATTTGCTTTTTTTTCTTCCCCAACTAAAAAATCAACAGTTACATCAAAATAATTAGCCAATTTTTTTATAATGTCAATACTGGGTTCACTATCTCCACGTTCATATTTAACATATGTTGTTCTGTCTACGCCAAGATACTTTGCTACATCCTTTTGATATACACCTTTTTTTGTTCGCAATTCCCTAAGGATATTCATGATAATCACCTCAAAAACATTATATGTGAAAAAACTTCACATAGCAAGATAAAGTGAAGAAAATTCACCTATTTTTCGAAAAAGTCTTGACAAGTGAGGAAACTTCACTTATAATATAAATCAAAAGTGAAGGAACATCACTTTAGGGAGGTGAGAAGAATGAACAATTTAAAAATGTTACGAGAAAAAGCAAATTTGACACAAGAAAGTCTTGCAAAGTTAATCAATGTCGATAGGTCAACCATCGCGAAGTGGGAAACAGGCGAAGCATCGCCAAGAAGTGATAAGTTGCCGACACTTGCGAATGTATTGAATTGTACAATAGACGACTTATTTTAAAAATAATCTGCTGGCATATGCCAGCCACTCTGTTTTTGTTTTTTGTATCTGTTTGGGTTTCCATTTAGCAAACAGTGACTCCTTTCTTGTGGCAGAGTGGTTTACATATGTCAGCAGTAAAAAAATCACAGGTTGAAGTGAGCCACTCACTCCATATGAATGTAGAAATATATAAAATTTTAGAAAGTCTGTTTCAAGGCATCACCTCAAAAAATGTTTTGACCGGAGGGTGGCTCTCTTGAACCTGTGACGGAAAGGGGAAAAATTATGACAAAGTTTTACATGATTAAAAATCAAAAAATTTTAGATGCTGTTGCGATTTATAAAAAAAATTATAAAGAACGTAATAAATTTATTGCTGATTTTTATTCTTCCCATGGCATTGACGGTCATCAATATTATTTGGCTGGAAATGGACCGATAAATAAACCATTTACCGACACATGGGAAAAACACATTGCACTACATATTGAAAATACAACAAATAATTTATCAAAATTTGCAACGGAACTTAAGCGTAGCAGACAATTTAATGATTTGTATGAATTCAAGAAAACTTCAAAAACTCTGAAAGAATTTCAAAAAGAATGCATTATTAAAAAAATTATCGTCAATCTTGAACCAGTATATTGGGGTGACTATTTTAAGGATTTATGCTATAACCCACATTCTTATACTACTTTTTCATATGATGGCATTTTATATTTGGGAATTACCTGCAATTCACTTGAACAATTTGAGCCGAAATGTGATGGCGTTATAGAAATCAATGGCAGTGAATTTTATAAAAAATTAGAAAAGAAAAAAGAATTGACAGAAGGAGAAACAAAATGATAACTATCGGTTGGGCATGTATCGTCATTGGTTGCAGTTTGGTGGCGTATTGCAAATGAAAGCTGTAACATTCAAATACGATACTATATTCAAAAAAAGTATGAGTTTTACAATGCAAATTTCAGATGAACTGTATGACGCATTGAAAATTCAAGATAAAATGCAGGATTTTCGCGTCAGCGAAATCCTAGATGATATTGCATCAATGCTATCAATAGTTGCCGAATTGCAGGGCTTTGGTGCAATTAAAGGCGGTTATAGTATTGATTTTAATGACAATTAAAAAAATTACCGCCATTTGCTTATGAAAAGGTAGAAAAACGGTGAAAAATAAGGACTTAAATAATGAGAGGACAAAAAAAGCACCTCTCGGAATAGGACAAAATACATAATTCATAAATATGGAACGGGGTGATAAAAATGAGAATACATCACATATTAGCGAACGGAAAAGAAGTTGAAAGTGTGGCAGGAAAAGTTATCAATGTGTCGGAATTTCCTATGTTATCTTCTGTTTTTCGTTCGGTAAATCAACGAATTCAAGAACAGGCAACCGAAAACGAAGAAAAAGGAGCATAATGCTCCTACGGTTGGACAAGCAAAGGAGGAGAGAAAAATGAACAAAGTAATGCTGATAGGTCGTATTTGTAACGACCTAAAAAAGAAGTACATAGGTGACAGTACCGTTGTTCAAGTGTCTTTGGCAGTGCAAAGACGTTTCAAAAATTCTAAAAATGAGTATGATACAGATTTCGTTCAATGCGAATTGTGGGGACACAATGCGGATTTTCTTGAAAAAAACTTTTCAAAGGGCGATATGGTCGCATTTGAAGGTGCAATCAGGAACAACAACTACGAAAAAGATGGTGTTAAGCACTATTCAAACAAAATAGTTGTAGAATCAGTGTATTTCACCGGAAGTACATTGATGAAGAAAAAACAATAATTGTGCAATTTGACTTAAATAAACCCTGCGGAAAGGTAGGGTTTATTCGAGTACGCTTGAAAATGGACGAGATACAAAAAAGAAAAGGAGGACATTATAATAATGGCGATTTACAGAATACACAAAGAGGACAACTTTGTAATTATTGATAAAGCCTTTCTGCTGAATGAAGAAATCAGTTTGAAAGCTAAGGGACTTTTAGCCCTGCTGTTGTCATATCCGGATAACTGGCAATTTTACAAAGCAGAAATAGTACAGCACACAACAGACAAAGAAAATTCATTAAACAGTGGGCTAAAAGAGTTAATAGAAAACGGCTATATAGTGCGAAAGCAACGCAAAGATGAAAACGGAAAGTTTGAAGGTTATGAATATCACGTTTACGAAAAACCGTCAACGGAAAAACCATCGACGGAAAAACCATCGACGGAAAAACCGTCAACGGAAAAACCATCGACGGAAAAACCATCGACGGAAAAACCGATACTACTAAATAATAAAAATACTAAGAATAAAAACACTAAGAATAAAAACACTAAGACCACTCCGTCACCGGAGTTGGTGTCTGAGTTCAAGGAGTGGTATTCAAAATATCCGCACCCACGAAATGAACAACAGACCATGAAGAACTACATCAACACCCGAAAGACCTATTCAGCCGAACAGTTGATGACTGCACTGAATAATTACCTCGCTGAAATAGAGGAACAGCACACAGACAAACGCTATATTAAATATTCCACCAATTTTGTGGGACAAGAGAAAGCGTTTGTTGATTACTTAGACACACCGGCACAGCCGGCTTTGACTGAGGAAACAGATGATAGTTACATCGCCACAATCGAGGCGGAAGACCCTGAGTATGCCGCACGACTCCGAAGGAGGGATAACGATGTATGAACAACAACAAATTCCTGCCAACTATGAGGCGGAGCAGGCAGTCGTTGGTGCATTAATCATCGGTGGCAATGTGGATGAATTAACCACCGAAGTTAATCTAACACCCGATGATTTTTATTTCAGTGATTGCAAATTGGTGTACAAATGCATTTTGTACCTAAACGACAAAAACGATAAAATCGACATAGTAACGGTAGATAGTACATTAAAAACCGCCAAAGAATACAAGGGAATTGAATTTCTGAAAAATGCGATCAGTAACAACCCAACGAAACATAATTTAATTTACTATGGTAAAATCGTAAAAGAATATGCGAAACGTCGTTGGTACATAGATATGTCAAATAAAATATTGACTATGGCAGGCAATACAACATTGCCAATAGAAAAAATATCCGACAAAGTGGAATATATGCTGGCAACGGAGAGTGATTCTATCAATGTCAATACCGCAGACGATTTGATAATGCAGACGTATGACACCATTGCAAAAGCAAGTGAAAACAAAGGTAGTATTCCGGGACAGGCAACAGGATTTGATAACATAGATTTGAAAATGGGCGGTATGGACGGATTGGCTGTTTTAGGTGCCAGACCGGGTATGGGAAAAACCGCATTTGCATTAAATGTTGCTGAACATATAGTTTACAACGAATTAAAACCGGTAGTATTTTTTTCGTTGGAAATGGGCGCACAACAGTTAATGCTCCGTCTGGTATCCTCGATGACACGCATTAAATATTCTGCATTGCGATACGGAGAATTAGAAGATGATGATTGGACAAAACTCGCCGGTTTCATGAACCAATCAGAAAAAACAAAAAAATTGTTAATCTGTGATGAACCCAAGATGACAGTGCGAAAAATTCGTTCAGTTTGCCGTAGGTTAAAAAAACAATATGGCTCTTTGGGGGCGGTGATTGTTGACTATTTGCAATTAATTGAAATGCCAAACAATAAAAACTGCACAAAGGCACAAGCAGTCGGTGATGTTAGCCGAGAGCTGAAAATCTTAACGAAAGAATTAGGTTGTCCGATAATTGCTCTTTCGCAGCTGAATAGAGCAAATGAGCAACGGTCGGACAAAAGACCGACACTTGCCGATCTTCGTGACAGCGGAGCTATTGAACAAGATGCCGACAGTGTAATGTTCATCCATAACGAAGACGCATACAGAAAAGACAAATCACAACCACCAACAGGTAAAGTTGAGATATTGTTACCAAAATCAAGGTTTTCGCAAACAGGAACAATGTTTTTAAAATTCCAACCGGAATACATGAAATTTTCAAATTGGAATGTGAAAAAAGACCCATTTAAACGCAGTAAAAATTCGGCGGCAGTGTGGGACAAACCAGATAGTGAAACTGAAGAAAACAGTGATGAAAAAGTAAGCTGAATTCCGAAAATATAATCAGTTTTTAATGGTTATAAAATCGCAAAAAAACATAATTGATTTTATAATCAAAAAAACGGCTTAGAACATCAGATTTTAAGCCGTTTCTACGAAAATATAATCACTATTTTTATTTGAATATTAGCCATAGAATAAAAGATAAAAAAATCGAATCAAAATTTATTGCGAAGAAAGGAGTAGCAAAAATGAAGTTCAGAACATTCAAATATAACATCATTAGGGCAATCAAAGTTATAAATCATGCTGTCAATGCAGAAACGATGAAGATGTTGGGCGGTATTCTGATAGATGCCAATGCACCGAATATGGTGGAATTGACAGCATATTCAAATGACATAAAAATCAAATATTATGTTCGTGCAGACGTTGAGCAGAAAGGGACTGTTGTATGTAACCCAAAGTATTTGATGAACATTTCCAAAGGTGAAAACATGGAGGTTATAATATCAACCGACAAAGACAATGTCATTGAAATGAAAATCGGAACATACAAGCAGAAATGGCAAGGAACAGTTGCGGAAAATTATCCGAAAATATCAATGCCGGAATGCAATAATGAATTGATGTTAGAACAGGAACGGTTTAGAGAAATTTTAACTAAAACTGTGCCGTTTGCAGCACCGACAGTCGGATACAGACCGCAGTATAACGGTGTGCTATTTGACATAAAAAACGAAACATTACACAATGTTTCAACTGACGGTAAACGAATGGCACATATAACTACACCTGTTGGCACATATGAAAATATGTCGTTTGTAATAACGCTTCCTGCGGCAAAGGAACTGTGTCATATTGAAAGTGAAAATCCACTGTTGCGTATTATTGTTGATAATACAAATATGCGGTTGTTGTTAGATTACAGTGAATTTATAGTTGTCGCCAGTACATTTAATGAAAATGGTTATGTCAAATATGATAATATGATGAATCGTGAATCTGATATAACTGCAACGGTAAAACGTGCAGAGTTTATGCAGATGATTGAACGCGGTAAATTCGTTTCGGAACAGGGTAAAACAAAAGTTCCGGTAACGTTGGAATTGAAAGATGATGTTTTGAAATGCAATGGCAGAAATCTTCGCTGCCAGCTAAAAGATGAAATAGATGCCACAAAAATAGCTGGCAATATTAAAATCGGTTTCAATGCTGATTTTTTAATGGATATGATAAAAACAATACGGTCCGACAATGTTGTTTTGGAATTGAAATCACAGAAAGATGCATTGATAATAAAAGACGGTGATACAGAATTATTGTTGTTGCCGGTGATAGTATGAAAGGGGACAGTAAAATGCGAAAACGATATTGTAGTATGTGTGGTCGTTTGATGGACGAACACATTGACGAAAACACAGGAAAACCGTTCGATATTCAGTTATGTTCCGGTGTATGTATAGGTGCTGCATGGCGAAATGTTACGAAATCAATTAAAAATGGTGTACAACCACAATGGACGGCAGCAGTACTACGCAGAAAAAGTAAAGCATTTGAGTATCATAATCAGATAGTAAACTTGTTAAATAAAAAATTTACGCAAAAACAAATTGCCGAGGCATTAGGAATATCTCACGGCACAGTTTATTCATCGTTGAAACAATACGGAAGGGAGTTTATTTAAGATGAAAACAAGAACAATAATTGAAAGACCATTGTATAGTTATTATACGAATTGCGAGAGTGTAGAACTGTATAGGAAAGATTTCGACACTATCGAAGTCGGTGACAGATTTACAGCGGAAGCGTGGGACAGAGATGTGAACGCTACTGAGCGAACGTATGTCACAGTAACGTGTATTTACCACGACCAAGACGGTGTATTGTTGCGTGAACACAGTAGAACCGTCTATTATGACGGCTCGTATGAGGATGAAGAAACAGTAGAGCTTGTATGGGTCGAATTGAAAGGGGAAAAAGAAAATGCATAATGAATTAAAGCCGTGTCCATTCTGTGGGAGCACAGAAGTAGTATTTCTTGACGGCGGTGTATACGACGAAATGCGATTTCAAATTGAGTGTCAAAATTGCGGTGCGACAGTAGGTTTTATTAACAAAAGTAGGTCAGATGATGAACTCGGAGAAGCGTGGAATACACGTTCGGCGACAGAAAGAAAATCAAAGACTATGACGCTTGATGAAGCAATAGAATATTGCGAAGAAGTTGCAACTAAAAATTGTTTAGAGTATGTAGAAGAACACCAACAGCTTGCAAATTGGTTACATACACTGAAGTATTTGAAAGAAAATGCGGTTATGCCGATACATAAAAAGCAAGATTGGTTGGGGATAGCAAATTATTACGGAAAAAAACAAATCCCATTGGTGATTGAGGAAATGGCTGAACTGACGCAAGCATTGACCAAGTATATGAGAATAAGGCAAAGCGGACAACCGGTAAGAAAAACAATGGACGAAGTTACAGACGGTATAAAAGAAGAATTATCGGACGTAATTGTAATGATGATACAGTTGCAATATTTATTTAACATTGACAATGACACAATAAACAAAATTGCGGACGAAAAATTAAAAAGAACGTTGAAATTAATGGAGGAACAAAAATGAAGTTTAGAACAAAGCCTTGTGAAATCGAGGCAATAAAATGGACAGGCGAAAATTTAACAGAGATTTTACAATTTGCACATGCACTTAGATTTAATATGTTAGGCGATGCACTTGTTATAGAAACCTTAGAGTGTTCTATGATGGCAAATATCGGCGATTATATCATTCGTGACTTGCATGGCGAATATTACCCGTGTAAGCCCGATGTGTTTCAGAAAAAGTATGAGCCGTGCGAATCAAAGAGGTGACGAAGATGCAAACATTGGATTGGAGTTGAGTGAAATAAAAAGAGGAATAATAGTTGAAAATCAAGGGGTGAAGTAATTATGTTAGTTCCTGCAATCCTATATAAGGAGCAGATTATAAGGGAGTTTCAAAAGCAGTTTTATACAGAGAATATGTTCCTTGAAACAGGAAGTTTTTATCAATGGTGTCCCAAAATATCTGAGAACCCTAATGAGGGACAGTTTGAGTATGCTATAGTAAAAGACTATAGAGTAGTTGGTTATATATCTTACAGTGTAGACTATTACTGTTCAAAGGTGTACAATATTGGACTTATGTCTTTTGATAAAGGTAATTACATAGTTGGCAAAGACGTATTTAATAAGATGGAAGAACTTGTTGAGATGTACCACAGAGTTGAGTGGAGAATGATTAGAGGTAATCCTGCGGAACGCAGTTATGATAAGTTCTGCAAAAAGCACAATGGTAAGAAACATATCTTAAAAGATGCGATAAAAGATAAATATGGTAATTATCGTGATGACGTTATTTATGAAATTGTTGGAGAAAAAATTCAACCAATATGAAATCGGCGAGGAATTTTATGAGGAGGAAAAGTGATGCAAGTAGAATTAAAAGTGAACGACAAAAGCGTTCAAGCTGAAATCAGCGAGGAACAGCTAAAAAAAATGGGATTATTTGAGCAGCTGAAAGAGTTGGGACTGGTTGAGGAACGAAGCCGAACAGGATATGAGAGGGTTGAAAAGGGTAGCACGTATTTTTATAATTATTCGTCAGACGACACGGATAATGATATAGACAAAAAAGATATGGTGGATCAAGAATATTACAATAACGCTAACTATTATAGCGACAAGATGATTGCCGAGAACAACGCAAGGGCAGACAGATTGCTTCGTCAGCTAAGACAGTGGCAGGCGTTAAACGACAAGTCTATTTCGGTAGAAGATTGGGAAGATCACGGCAAAAACAAGTGGTGTATCATATACGGTTATGGTCTTGAAAAATTGTATGTAGACTATTTTCATTGTATCCGATTGCATAATGTGATATATTTCACTACAAGAGAAAAAGCGGAGGAAGCCATCGAAGTATTCAGAGATGAATTGATATGGTATTTCGTTGAATACCAACAACGCCTTGACGAAGAATAAGCAATAAGCGAAACGGGGGAGTGAAAGCATGACGACAAAAGAATGGTTACAGAGAGGAATTGAGATTGAAGAAGAAATTGCTGATTTGCAGGCGGTTAATCCGGTTGTATTTTTGGACGAAATAAATGTAGCGGTTTATGAACAAAACATCAAAAACAGAATTGGCGAATTGTACAAAATAAAAAATGAAATTCTTCAAACTGTGAATCAAGTCGAAAGTGCTACACTCCGAAGACTGTTGATTAAGAGGTATATTCAAAATTTAACGTGGGAAAAGATTGCAGAACAGCTAAACTATTCATACAAACACGTTGTACATATTCTTCACCCAAAGGCACTATCTGCAATCAAAAGAGTTTTAGAAAAAGATTAAGCCGGATTTTATTCCGGCTTCTTTTTTTTTGTGCGAAATTTTATAAAAATCCATAAAACCATCATTATGTAATAGAATGTAACATTGATCCTGTGGTAGTATATGAATCGAAGGGTGAACTGCCGTGAGGCAGTGGGAAAAAATATCTCAAAGTAAAAGAGGGGAATAGAGATATTAAGATAGGCATAGACACGCTTGAAGTATTCAGCGTACCATGTTTATGCTGATTATACGGAATGTATATGTTAATGCATATACATTCTGTTTTTTATTTTGGATAAAGAAAGGGACATAATTATGGAGCTATTGCAATTAGTTGAAAAATTCAAGAAGGTTTTCAGCATAGAAAAAATTGAAGATGTTGTTGATGAATTAAAATCAACATTGTTAAATGCGGAAAAGTGTCGAAAGCTATGCGAAGATTGGATTTTAATATGTCCCGATTTAACAATAGATTATATGCAAATGATATTTCAATATTATTTTGCCGACCGCAAGGAAAAAATGCAAGACTACACACCGAAAAGCCTTGCGGTAGCGGTTGCAGAGTTATCAAAAACCAAAGATGAAAAAATTTGTTTAGATTTGTGTGCGGGAAGTGGAGCATTGACAATCCAAAAATGGAACGAGAATAACGATTTAAAATTTATATGCAAAGAATATGATAGTCGTGTTATTCCGTTTTTGTTGTTTAATTTGGCAATTAGAAATATTGACGCCGAAGTTATCCATTGTGATGTATTGTCAGATGAAAATTTCAAAACATACAGGACGCAAAAGGGTGATAGATTTGCAACGGTTAAAGAAGTAGATAAGAGTGAATTTAAAGCTGATTGTTGTATATCAAATCCGCCGTACAATATGAAATGGGAACAGCCGGTATTTGCACAATTACAGAATAGATTTTCACAGTGCGAAGTACCGCCGGAAAGTAATGCGAATTATGCGTTTATATTGACTGCGTTAGATGAAATTAATGGCAAGGCAAGTTTTATATTGCCGAATGGCGTGTTAAGCACTGACAATCAAAAGGAAAAGCAAATAAGACAGTATTTAGTCGAAATGAATTTCATAGAAAGTATAATTGTATGTCCAGATAAAATGTTTGAAGTTACGTCAATACCAACGTGTATTATAACATTTAACAAAAATAAAAAACATTCAACGATAGAAATGATTGACCTGCGACAGAGGTATGAAACGGAACAACGAATGCAAAACGGACAGTTTGGCGGCAAAAGTCACACTAACAGGACATACGCAAAAGAGGTCAAGATTATATCCGAAAGTCAGATACAAGATGTATTAATACAAATTGAACAGTACGGAAATATAGCGGGTTACTGCAAGGCAGTAAGCATTGAAGAAATAAAAAACAATAATTATGTATTGGTGCCAAGCCGATACATAGAGTTTGAGAATATAGAAAATGCACATAGACCGTACAACGAAATAGTTGCGGATATTAACAGAATTATAACTGAAAAAAATACTTGTAAACTAACAATAAACGAAACAATCGCCAAGTCTTTAGGATTTGACATTGAACTGTTCAAGCAGGACAACGGTACAAATAATGATTTCTCAAAATTGACAGAAAAAATATGTGGTGAAAAGATTGTAAAAAATGATTATTTCAAAACAACAAAAAATAAAAATGAAATAACATTTTCAAATAACAGCAAAGAAAATATTTCAAGCATTCTTATGATGATATTTAACACGTGGAAACAACACATATATTATCTAAATTTTGAAGAAAACAGATATTTAGCAGAACTTCGGGACGCACTGTTGCCGGAGCTGATGAGTGGCAAGATTGATGTAAGCAATATATAAACGGTAGAAAGGATAAAACTATGTTTGAAAAAATAAAAAAATATTTGCGAAAAAAGAAGTTTGAATATAAACGCAGAAAATTCTGCACTGAATGGAACAGACGAAACAGAAAATGGCGTGAATGTCGTCACAAACGTAAAATGTTTGAAAGAGATCTGCGTAGGTGGCTAAGAGAATACGAAGGGTGATTGTATGAATACGGTTGAACCAATTCGTGATAAACGGGATGTATACGCAATCAAAAAATATCTGCATCAAAAGGATATTAAATATTACATTATGTTCATTACAGGTATTTCATTAGGATTGCGTATTAACGAAATTTTAAAGATGACAGTAGGTGACGTTAAGGGACGTACTACTGCAACGTTCCGGCAGAGTAAGACCGGAAAAGAAATCACGGTTGCATATAATGATGAATTGCTTAAAGAATATAAAATCTATTGCGAACACCGTACACCGGAAGAAGCGCTGATTCCGAATAATCACAATGAATATAAGGCAATCAGTCGGAGTATGGCATACAAAGTCTTACGCGAAGCGGCGGATCATGTAGGCATTAAATACAAAGTAGGAACACATTCGCTACGAAAGACATGTGGTTATCATTACTACAGACAAACACGCGATATAGTTACATTGCAGGTGTGGTTTAATCATCGTAGTGCAAGTGATACATTAAGATACATTGGTGTCACAAAAGATACTGTGTTATCTGCTATGAAACACTTCAAAATTTAATTCTATTAAACATAATTGTCTAACGTGTAATAGAATGGCGGTTTTTGTTATGCATTTATTAGTAGAAACTGTATTCAACCTATTACACACAATACAGGGTTATGTGTAATAGGCGGAAAGGACGAATGACAATGGCACAGGCTGCATTACACGTCTGCAACAAATGCGGATGTCACCGACTGACACACGATACATACTGCGAACTACATCAGCATTTAAAGCGGCAATATGACGACCGCCGACAGTCAGCGAGCAAGCGAGGATATAACGGACGTTGGCGAAAAGCAAGCAAGACATATCTACTGTCACATCCGTTTTGCATTCGTTGTCTGCAACAGGGAAGATACGAGAAAGCCACAGTTGTAGACCACATCACACCGCACAAGGGAAATCAACAGCTGTTCTGGGACAGGAACAACTGGCAACCACTATGCAAGCAATGCCATGACCGTAAGACTGCGACAGAAGATGGCGGTTTTGGTAGATAATATTAAAAAAATTTTTTCTTTCGTGAAGATTTTTTTCACGGAAGGGGGTATCAAAATTGTTTTTGCGAATATGCGGTAGACCGTCGCCCAAGTCTTTTTTACGCACACGCAAGTTTTCGAGAGGGGGTTAAACCGAAAAATGGGAGCAAGAGGACCAACGAAAAAACCGGCAGAGCTGGAGGAACTACACGGCAATCCCGGACATAGAAAAACTGAAAACAGATTGCAATTTTCAAAACCGGAAAAAGTTCCGTCACCGCCGGTGTTCCTAAATAAAATTGCAAAAAAAGAGTGGAAACGATTAGCACCGATTGTATTCAATGCTGGAATGCTGACGGATGCAGATGTAGGAACATTTGCCGCATACTGCGATTCATATGCACAGTGGGTATTAGCTGAAAAGGCGATACAGGCAAAACAACCGGACAAAAATTCTCCTGCACCGCTGACGTTTATCACCGCCAAAGGGTATGAACAACAAATACCTGAAATCAGCATTTCAAACACTGCAAAAAAACAAATGCTGACGTTCGCCAAAGAGTTCGGATTGACACCGTCATCAAGAGCCGGAATGACAAACCCGGTAGAAACCGAGGACAAAAAAGCAAGTATTATGGAATTCATCAGCAAGAAGAACAGGAGTGCGTAAACTATGGATTCGGTAACATCATATGCGAAAAAAGTCGTAGCCGGCAAGATTATTGCAGGTGATTCGGTAAAAAAAGCGTGCAAGCGACATCTGAAAGATTTAAAAAAATCTAAAAGAAAAGATTATCCGTACTACTTTGATGCAGAGCAAGCAGAATATTGTTTTGCATTCGCTAAAAATTACTGCCGACACAGCAAAGGAAAGTGGGCAGGCAAGCCACTGATATTAGAAGATTGGCAGAGATTTGTTGTAGGTTCTATATTCGGGTGGAAGCGTAAAGATGATGATACACGCCGATTCAGATATTTTTACATTCAGGTGGCACGAAAAAACGGAAAATCTACGTTAATGGCGTTCATCGGACTATATGTTATTGTGTGTGACGGTGAAAACGGTGCTGAAATTTATTCGGCAGCAACCAAAAAAGACCAAGCACGAATTATATTCGATGAGGCTAAGAATATGATTGGGAAGTCACCGGAGCTACGAACTATACTGACAACGTATCGGAACAACATCACTTTTGACGCACAATTATCAAAATTTGAACCGCTATCGTCAGACAGTGAAACTTTGGACGGTTTAAATGTGCATTTGGGATTGATTGATGAGTTACACGCACACAAAACAGGTGATGTGTACAATATTTTGGACAGTGCGACAGGTGCAAGAACACAGCCATTAATCGGAACAGGAACGACCGCAGGCAGAAATCCAAACTGTTTTTGTAAGGAATTATATGACTATTACAAAAATATTTTGAATGAAACGGTTGAGAATGAAGATATTTTCATTTACATAGCAGAATTGGACGAAAATGACGATTGGACAGATCCGCAGAATTGGATAAAAGCCAATCCGAATATGAATGTCAGTGTCAACCTAAAAGATATGGAAAGTGTTTATACTGCATCTAAAAATATTCCGTCAAAATTGAACGAATTCAAGTGTAAAAAACTGAATATGTGGGTTACTGATACCGCTTCATGGGCGAATATGGAGCAGTACAATAAACCACCGACTTTGAAAATCACCAAAGAAGATTTAATCGGTAAAAAGTGTTATGCCGCAGGCGATTTGTCTGTGCGTAACGACTTGGCAAGCGTCGTTTTTGAATTTCCACTAAGTGACGGATATTTCGCAGTGTTGCACCATGATTTTATACCGGAAGATAAGATTTTTGATAATTCACAGAAACATCACATTGATTATCAACGGTATATTGATATGGGATATATAACGGCAACGCCCGGCAATGCAGTTGATTTTGACTATATCGAAGATTATATTTTGCGGATGCGTGAAAAGTATGACATTTTGGAAGTCTGCTTAGATCCGTGGAACGCAACGCAGTTAATGTCACATCTGATTGACGAGGGTATGAAAGTGGTTGAAGTCAGACAAGGATTTAAAACATTGTCAGAGCCAACCAAGGAATTGGGGATAACGATTGAAGACCGTAAATTAATACATTTTGATGATCCGATGTTGAAGTGGGCGGTTGGAAATACCGTAGTTACGTTTGATGAAAACGGTAATGTTAGACCGAATAAGGCGAAAAGTATCAATAAAATTGATCCTGCAATGGCACTGATAATAGCACACACCAGAGCATATACACATGAATTGAATTATGTTGATGTCAACGCAATAGCAGCGGCACAACTGGCAGAATATGAAGAAATGTTGAGAGGTCAGATATAATGAAATTTTTTAACAGAATAAAATCGGCATTTTATGCACTGACACATGATACAACGACAATATCATTGTTAGATGAACGATTTTGGACGCAGTACGGCAGTATACGGAACAGTAAACTGTCGGAAGTGACATATTTCACCTGTCTAAAAACGTTATCTGAGGCGGTTGCAAAACTGCCGTTAAAGATGTATCAGGAAACAACGAAAGGTGTCAGCAAGGCAAAAAATTCAGCATTATACAATGTGCTGAAAGTACGACCGAATAAGAATATGACTGCAACAACGTTTTGGGCAACAGTTGTAACGGTGATGTATCATTACGGAAATTGTTATGTATATATCGCACGGAACAAAGAGCCTGAGTTGTTAATATTGGATAACCGATATATGACTGTCTATGATGACAATGCGAAGTTAATAGATGATAACGGCGGAGTTTGGTATATATATTCCGAACCGGTAACCGGAAAGGTATATAAATTCAGCACTGATGAAATATTGCATTTTAAAACATACATGACGTTTGACGGCATTATGGGATTGGCGGTTAAGGACGTGCTGGCACTGACGATTGACGGAGCAATGGACAGTCAAAAATTTATCAAGAATTTATATGAAACAGGTTTGACAGGTAAAGTTGCTGTTGAATATACGGCAGATTTGAATGATGATTTGCGAAAGAAATTAATCAGCACTATTGAAACGGCAACATCGGCGAACAGTGCATTAACGTTTATTCCGATTCCTGCCGGAATGAAGTTAAATCCGTTAAATTTGAAATTGACAGACGCACAGTTCTTGGAATTGAAAAAATATACGGCATTACAGATTGCCGGAGCATTCGGTATAAAACCAAATCAATTAAATGACTATGAGAAATCAAGCTACGCAAACAGTGAAGCACAGCAACAAGCATTTTTGACCGACACAATGTTGGTTATTCTAAAGGGTTTGGAAGAAGAATTGGCAAGTAAATTGCTGACTTCGGAAGAACTTCAGCAAGGATATTTTTTCAAATTCAATGTTGATGTCGTGCTAAGAGCGACATTTTCAGAGAGAATGGAAGGTTATGCGAAAGCCAGACAAAACGGTTGGCTATCCGCTAATGATATACGAGGTAAGGAAGATATGCCACATATTCCTGAAGAAGATGGCGGTAACGCATACCTAATCAACGGTAATATGATACCGTTAAAAGTTGCTATGGAAGGAGGAAGTCAAAATGCCAAGACACAGGAACAAGAAACAGAATAGTTTCAAGTGTTATATCCGAAATCAGACCGATGATTCAGCTGATATTTATTTTTACGGCGATATTGTCGGGAATGACGGGGATAAATGGTGGGGAAATGATGATAAATGCCCATCTGACGTAGCCACACTGTTGAAAGAATGTGAAAATGTCAGTCAGCTGAATATCTATGTAAATAGTAATGGCGGTGATGTATTTGCCGGTAATGCTATTTATAATATGCTGAAACGGCATAAGGCACATAAAACAGTGTATGTTGACGGTTTGGCAGCGTCTATTGCGTCAGTCATTGTTATGGCAGGTGATGAAATCATTATGCCGGCAAATTCCTATTTGATGATTCACAAAGCGTGGACGTATGCAATGGGAAATGCCAACGATTTGCGTGAAACAGCGGACAGATTGGAAAACATCGAACAAACGATTGTCGATACATACATGGAAAATGTCGCTGAAAATATCACTGAAGATGACATCAAACAGAAAATGTCTGATGAGACGTGGTTGTCGGCAAAGGATGCGGCGGAATTATTCCCACGAATACAGGAAGATGAAAACATAGATGTGGCAGCGTGTATTTCGTCTATAACCTACAATAATATTCCTAAAAATGTTGTTGTCAAAAATGATGACGAAGATGATGAGGAAGAAGATCCGAAACCGAAAAAGACGGATGAAGATGATGAGGAAGAAGATCCGAAACCCAAAAAGACGGACGAGGAAGAACAGAAAGAAAAAAACAGTAACGAATTGGATATGTTAGACAATTTCGTGTTTATGGAAGGAGCAATAGAAAATGAACAAGAAGATGCGTGAATTACTAGCAAAAATAAAAGAAAAAAATCTACAAGCAAGAAAATTTCAAAATGAAGGTAAGGTTGCTGAGGCAAAGCAACTAATTGACGAAATTAATGATTTAAAGATGTCATATGAAAATGAAAAGGCATTATTTGAAATGGAAAAGGAACAAGTACCGGACGATCCGAAAAATGCAACAAAAGCAAACGGCTTTAAGGCAATGGCTAAAAAGGCATTTAAAAAAGGACTGACTGAGGCGGAGAATGCACTGGTTACAGGTACAAACGGAACTGATGGTGAGAATTACTTGGTTCCGGAAGACGTTGATACAACTATCCGAGAACTGAGAAAAACATATAAGTCAGCGAAAGATTTGGTTACAGTAATACCAACATCAGCGCTATCAGGTAGTTTTGTGTTTGAAAATGGTGTCCCAACAGGTTTGGCAGATTTTGAAGACGGTTCTGCTATCGCAGAGGAAACCAATCCAAAATTCAAGCAAAAAAAGTTCAACATCACATACAAAGGAAAGCTTTTCCCTGTTTCAAATATTTTATTGGAATCAGAGGATGCAGGACTAACAACATATTTAAACAACTGGTTTGTTAAGAATGCAATCATCAGCGAAAATAAAGATATTTTTGATACATGGAAACAAGATAAAACGGCAAAAGCTATTAAGGGATTAAATGAATTAAAATCATCAATTAACACAGATGTTGATCCATCAGCGTTGATTGGTGCAGTGATTGTTACAAATCAGACCGGTTTTAACATCATGGACTGCGAAACAGATGCAGTCGGCAAACCTATGCTAAAGGAAGACTATGCAAATCCGACACAGAAATTATTCCAAGGTTTGCCGATAGTGGTGTTCCCGGACGCACAACTACCAAATGTAAAAGCAGGACAAGCACCGATTTTCTACGGAAACTTAAAAGCCGGTTGCTATTTTATGGACAAAAAAGGTTATAAATTTGCAACCTCAGCAGACTACAAATTCAATATGAATATGACAACCATGCGAGTAATGGAGGGATATGGCACACTTCAGGGAGATGAAACTGCATATATCTACGGAACATTGACAGCGGCAGAGGGTAAGGTTGTAACCACGAAAGCAGCAGCGTAATGAATGGGAGGGGTGAAGAATGTCCCTAACATTAGATGAAGTAAAGAATTTTCTGCGATTAGATACATCCGATGATGATACATTGTTGGAAATATACATATCAACGGCAGAAGAATACGTCAAATCAGCATGTGGTAGACAGGTAGATTTGGACAATCCCAAAGCACATACCGTAATGCTGATGTTGGTGGGCGACTATTACGAAAACCGTAGTCCATATGGGCAGGCAAAGTATAGTCAGAATGTTTCAACTATGCTAATGCAGTTACAGTTGGAAACACCACAAGATACTGATGATGAGGTGAAAGAATAATGGATTTTGCAAAGCTAAGGCACAAAGTTGTATTTTTAAAGCCGTCAACATCAGAAATAAACGAACAGTCAGAGCAAGTTATCGGGTGGTTTCCGTTCCACCCGGTGACAAAGACTGCAAGTGATGATGTATATTCTACGCAAGACGGCGAAATCCGTTTTAAAAGCGGAGTTTTAAGCGGTTTAAATAATGTGTTTGCCAATTACGGTGTTCGTGCATATGTTTCGCCTGCGACAGGCAGAGAATATGACGAATCACAGAAAATTCGAGCAGAAACAACATACAACGTGGTAACACGTTATTTTAACGGCATTGAAAGTAATATGAAAATTCTGTACGGTGCAAAGGTATTTGACATAGTATCCGTATTGGATATAAATGAGAGTCACAGGGAATTAAAAATCGTATGTTCAGAGGTGGACAGATATGGCAAGACAGAATAAAGATGTATTCGGTTTTGATGAATTGGAAAAATCGTTCAAACGTTTTGAAAAAAACTATCCGGACAAAGCAGATGCACTTTTAATGGCACAGGGACAAGCAGTCAATAGAAAGACAAAATCGCTGACACCGGTAAAGACAAAAAAACTCCGCAATTCGTGGAGATTAAAAAAAGTCAAACTGTACAAGGGTGGAACAGTCAGAGTTGTCAGAATTCAAACGGGAGCACCTCACGGGCATCTTGTTGAATATGGACATGAAATATATCGTGGTGGCAAAACACGAGTAAGAGGCAAAAAACTAAACCGAGTACAAATGAATGCAAGAGGAATAAAGCATTTAGGTCGGGTAGAGGGAAAACTGGTGTTATATACAGCTATGACTGAAGCACAATCACGCTTTGACCGAGAAGCAAATAAAATGTTAGATAAATTAGTGGAGGAATTTAACAATGATTAAATCACAGGATATACGCAGATTTATAGCGGACAAACTACGAAATGCAGAATTTAATGTTATATCATCAGAAATTCAAGAAGGCTATCCTAAGCCGGCAGTGTTCATCTATGTATACCCATCATCAATTACAAAATCCGGAGGATTTTTGGAGGATGACGTTTACAGTGTAACCATCAAGTATATTCCAAAAACTGAAACTGCACAAGAATGTGCAGAGGCGGCGGAAAAAATTCGCGAAACATTGATGTACAGTACGATTGATGTACAGGACAGGCATTTAACTATGGAAACAATGGATATGACAATCGAAGAAGAACGTTTAACTGTGATGTATGACGTTCCTATAACACAGTCCATTGATAAATGTGACGATTATGACAATGCAGAAACCATAGAAATGAGAGGTATATAATATGGGATTATCAACAATAAATGTAGAATTTAAAGCAGCGGCACAAACCGCTGTAAAACGCAGTGCAAACGGTACAGTTGCACTGATTTTGAAGGATGAAACCAAGGAAGATACCACATACGTTTACAACAATGAGACGGAAGTGGTTAAGAGCCATTGGACATCAGACAATCTAAATTACATAAATATGGCGTTTAAAGGTTCACCCAAAAAAGTGATTATCGAAAGAATTGCCGCAGAAGGAAGTCTTGATGATGCATTGAAGCGTTTGGCAAATAAGAAGTGGAATTATCTTGCCGTTCCGTCATTACAGGACGGTGAAGTTAAGACTGTGGCAGATTGGATTATTGCACAGCGAACGGCAAAGAAACCGTTTAAGGCAGTATTACCGCATTCTGTATCAAATAACATCGGTATTATAAATTTTGATACCGATGATATAAAAATCGGCAGTAAGACCTATACGACCGCTGAATTTTGCGTATATATTGCCAGTATTATTGCCGGAACTGCACTGAATGAGAGTGTAACAGGCAAAGTCATTTCAGAAATCAACAGTATTACAGAGAGTTTAACCCCCGATGCGGATGTTGATGCCGGAAAGCTAATTTTAATCAACGATGGTGAGCAGGTCGAAATTGCACGAGGTGTGAATTCATTGACAACGGTTGGAACAAATCAGACAGAGGATATGAAGTCAATCAAGATAGTTGAAGGAATGGATCTGATTGCAGAAGACATTAGAACAACATTCAAAGAAAACTATATCGGCAGAAGTAACAGTATTGAAAACAAAGAACTGTTTATCGCCGCAGTGAATCAATATTTTGAAACACTGACAAAGGAAGGTGTGCTATATGACGGTTATGAACATTATGCAGAAATCGACATAGACGCACAAAGAGAGTATTTGGCAAGCAAAAGTGTTGACGTTGCAAATATGAGTGATGTTGCAATCAAACAAGCCAATACAGGCACATTTATGTTTATGGCGGCACATATTCAAATGCAAAACGCAGCGGAAGATTTGAAATTCGTTGTAAACATGTAATCGAGGAGGTAGACATATATGAGTAGAAAAATTTCAGCACCTAACATTATTTCCGGTACACACGGCAAGGTATGGTGGGACGATTCGGTCATTTATGAAATTTCAAGTTTTGAAGCAACACTGGATACTGACCGTGAAGATGTCACATTTGCGGGTGATATGATCAAGGATAGCAAGTTGATGAGTGTATCGGGTACGTTCACAATGAAAGTGCGAAAGGTATTTTCACGAGGCAAGAGTTTTGCGGAAGCGTTTATGCAAGGAAAAGACCCACGTTCTACACTGATTAGTCAACTAAAAGACCCAGACGCATATGGTGGCGGATATGAAAAAATCCAACTGACTAATTGTTGGGTTGAGAGTGTACCACTAACCGGCGGTGAAAACGGTAAGGTAGTTGAAGAAGAATACAAAGGCGGTTTTACAGGATTGAAATTCCTTGCAAGCATTGAACCGATAGAACAGGATTAAACATTTTAGGAGGATATAAAAATGACAGGACAAGAAAAACATACAAGATTGACGTTGGACGAAATGATAAGACGTTCAGAGCAAGTAAAGGAAGCAAAGAACAAAAATAAAACAAAGGAATTGTACGTTGAAAGCCTTGACGGCACAATCACAATAACAAAACCAACAAGAAATCAAGTAAATGACGCAATGAATATGGATGCGTATTCAGGCGAATCGGATGCATATCTGGTGTATGAATGTGTGACAGAACCGCCACTGAAAAACAAACAACTGCAACAGGCATATGGCTGCCAAGAACCATTAGATATTCTTGACAAAATATTTGAACCGGGCGAGGTAGTGAATATTTCAAAGGCTGCATTAAGTTTTGCAGGTTATGTTGATGATAGCGTTAAGGCGGTTGAAGAACTAAAAAACTAATTGAACGCAACGGTGATTTTGAATTAATACATTACTACGTCCAACGTGGTTTTGATTGGGATAGAATTGCCGGGGCTACGGGAAATGAAAAGGCATTTTTACGAGCCAGTATGATAAAAGCATACGAAGAAGAAGCTGAAAAGATAAAAGCAATGACAGGAGGCGGTTGATGTGGCAAAAGGTAGAAACATAGGAGCAACACTGTCGTTGAAAGCCGGAAACTTCTTTGCAAATATGAAAAAAGCCCAAAATGAAAGCAATAATCTGCGTAGTACATTGAACAACACAAGCAAAAAAATTTCTGAATTGGGAGATAAAGCTAAAGTTGTTGGCAGTGCCGTTGGTAAATTGGGCAAAGGGTTAGCTATTGCCGGAACGGCAGCCGCTACCGCAGTAGGAACAATGGTAGCAAAATCAGTCAGTTCATTTGCTGATTATGAACAGCTGACAGGTGGTGTCGATACATTGTTCAAAGACAGTTCGGCGGCAGTACAGAAATATGCAAATGATGCATACAAAACCGCAGGTTTGTCAGCTAATAGCTATATGGAAACAGTTACAAATTTTTCGGCATCACTGATTTCCAGTTTAAAGGGCGATACAGCAAAGGCGGCGGATTATGCAAATTCAGCGTTGGTGGATATGGCTGATAATGCAAATAAAATGGGCACGAATATGACAGACATTCAAAATGCCTATCAGGGTTTTGCAAAGCAAAATTACACCATGCTTGATAATTTAAAACTCGGTTACGGTGGCACACAAGCTGAAATGAAACGACTACTTGGCGATGCACAGAAACTTACTGGACAGAAGTATGATATTTCATCATTTGCCGATATTACACAGGCTATTCATGCAATCCAAACGCAAATGGACATAACGGGAACAACGGCAAAAGAGGCAAGCACGACAATAAGCGGATCGTGGGGGTCACTGAAAGCGGCGTTTGAAAATACTCTTGTCGGTTTGACAACAGGCGGAGAAATGTTTGATCAGAGTTTGGATGCACTGGTTGATTCAGCTAAGACGTTCGGGCAGAATGTTATACCGGCAATAACGGGTGCGTTAAGTGGCGTAGGTTCGTTAATTGAGAGTTTGGCTCCTGTAATTGTAGCAGAACTTCCGTCAATGGTATCCGATATACTTCCACACCTTGTTTCAGCCGCAAAGAGTTTGGTTACCGGTTTAATCAGCCAATTACCTGCATTGGGAAAGGCTGTTTTAGATGCAATACCATCAATTTTTGACGGTATGACAGATGTAATCGGTGAAAGTTCTGTAGGAAAGCTAAAAGGGTCATTTGAGGGACTGAAAAATACTATAACTGATACATTTTCAAACATTGGACCAATGCTTAAAGATTTCTGTGAGGGAGGTATATCAACATTCTGTGACGCATTATCTACGGCTATGGATTTAGCCAGTGGAGCTATATCGGTAATTGAGGCATTATCTCCGGTAATAGGAGCAGTTGCAGGGGCGATAATCACATACAAAGGTGCAGTTATGTTGTGGAATGCAGCTGAAACGGCTAAAAATGTTGTTATGGGTATTTCAACAGCCGCACAATGGGCGTTAAATGTAGCTATGACAGCAAATCCGATTGGTATTGTCATTGTGGCTATCGGTGCATTGGTAGGGGCGTTTATTGTATTGTGGAATAAATCCGAAGGATTCCGAAATTTTTGGATCAACCTATGGGAAAAAGTTAAAGCGATTGTTACAAGTGCATGGGAAGGAATAAAAGCCGGATTTGAAAAGATAAAAAACGGAATATCAGCAGTCAAAGAAAAAGTGTCTACAATGTGGAACGGAGTCAAAGAAAAAACGTCAGAATTATGGGGCGGTGTAAAAAATGCTGTATCGGAAAAACTGAACAACATAAAAAGTGCATATGACGCACACGGCGGAGGACTGAAAGGTGCTACATTTGCGGCAATAGAGGGTGTCAAGGAATACTACAGGACAGGCTATGACGCAATTAATCAATTAACCGGCGGTAAGCTCGGCGAGGTTGTCAATGCAGTCGGTGCGAAGATGGAAGCCGTAAAAAGTAAATTCGGTGAAGCATTTGGCAATGTGAAAAACACCGTAATGACTATTTTTGAAAACATAAAAAACGGCATTGTTGAAAAGATTACGGCGGCAGTTGACACAGTTAAAAATGTGTTCACTAAAATTTCTGATACTGTATCATCTGTATGGGACAAAATAAAAAGCCTGCTGAAAGCACCAAAGATTGTGCAGACAGGAACTGTTACGGTGATGGGGGTTGACACACCTATTCCAAAATTCGGATTGGATTGGAACGCCAAGGGCGGTATTATGACACGTCCAACTGCATTTGGATTTGCAAACGGCAAGATTCAGATGGGCGGTGAAGCCGGGGCTGAGGCGATACTTCCACTTTCGGCATTTTGGCGGAATTTGCAAGCATACACCGAAAACAGCCAAAAGAAAAGTCAGGGAAACAATGATATTAATATAAACGTCACCATTAATGCAGGAAATGCGAATGAAGAAGAAATGGCGGCACGATTTATAAATATAGTTGTACCTGAAATAAAACGACAGTATGCAATTTTATAAAGGAGTGAGGGAAAATGTTAGATTTTTACCTAAGCGTAAATAACAGCGAGGAGGTAGTGCATATTCCTGTCACTCCTCCATCTTTTTCTGTGACAAATTCACAGTCGACAGAAACATTTGAATCAGCCGGATATGGCTGGATTAAAATTATAGGAAATACCGAATTGCGAGGTGTTTCATGGGACGGAACATTTCCTGTCCATGACTATCCGTTCAGACGTGATGCGTCAATGGACGGTCAAGAATACTACGAAAAATTAAAATCGTGGCAAAAACGAAAATTGCCTGTTCGTTTAGTGATTACATCAACCGGTTTTGCAAACATCAGCATAAATATGGCTGTAGCCATAGAAAAATTAGATTTTGATGTTGGCACAACTGGCGATTTGGATTATTCGATTGAATTGGGCGAAGTAGAGCTGTTAAATGATACGGAGGATACAAATATGGCACAGTTAGATGATTTGGCGGCAAGAATGGACGCAGTCGAAAAACGGTTGGATTCATTGGAAAACGAAAAAATCTATAATTATATGGACGATAATATGCCCTCGTGGGCAAAGCCGACAATCCAAAAACTAATGGATAGGGGTTATCTGAACGGCACAGGTGATAACGAGCTGGGATTGACTATGGACATTATCAGAATGTGCGTGATGATAGATAATGCAAACGGTTTTGAGGGTTATACCGTTGACAGTATTCCTGATTGGGCTGCGCCAACGATTGAAAAAATCAAGAAAAAGGGTTATTTGTCCGGTATTGATGATGACGATTTGGGGCTGACAAAGAATATGATTCGCATATTAGTTATTTTAGACAAAGCCGGAGTATTTGGTGATTAAATATGGCAAGTGGACAGGATTTAGTTAAAATTGCACAGGCTGAAAGCGGCACAAAGGAAAACGGAACGAACAACGTCAAATATAATACATGGTTTTACGGACACGAAGTAGACGGAAGTAATTATCCGTGGTGTGCGGTATTTGTTTCGTGGTGTGCGGATAAAGCAGGCATTACAACAGACATAATGCCTAAAACGGCAAGTGCCGGTTATTTTGCACATTATGCGAATCAGGGACATGGTGAGGTTTTCACCAATAAAAATCCCGAAGCAGGTGATTTGTTTTTAATAAATTACAATGGTTCGGATTGGGCGAATCATGTAGGTATAGTTGCATCGTGTGACGGTTCTAATATCACAACGATTGAAGGCAATTCATCCGATATGGTTCGATCCAGAACGTTATCAATGTCCGGATTGACGTTTGTTCATTTTAATTTGGATAGCAGTAGCGGAATGACTGCCGCTTGGACGGCACGAGAAGTACCGAATATCGGCAGGGATTTAGCCACAAAAGCATATATGGCATATCAGTTATACACTGATAAATCATCAGGCGGATATAGCTATTTATGGGGCAGTAATTCGACAACTGCAAATGGTGGACTACGAAAATACAAAGAATTCTATTGTGTAGCAATGGGTTCGTACTACGGTCCGGACGGAACATTTATCAAAGTGGAATTTGATGATGGTAAGACGATTTATTGTGTAAAGGCTGACGAAAAAAAAGACAGTGAAACAGATAGTAAACATATGTATCACGACTACCCGTTTGACCGTAATGTATTGGAATTCATTATTGACAGAACAGTTGTGCGAAATAATGATGAATTTACATCAGCATTAAATGCTGCCGGCATAAACCGCTCAGCACGAATCAAGGCAATATGGACTTCGGACAGTGAGCCAACCTACGGCGGTGCAGGAAGCACAACGGCAGAAAATGAAAAAGAATATCATTTTATTGATACAAACGAGAAAATTTCCATACATCCGACAATATTCAAACAAACACCAATGCAGTGTGACCGCCATAATGGTGGTTTAACGGTGTTATGCAACGATATTGATATATCATCATATGTGGGCGATATATCGTGGCAAAATACCAAGGATACGCTTGCAACGCTGTTTAATTTCAGCGTACCAAAGGCAGGTGATATGAAGTACATCAATATGTACAAACCGCAAGAGGGCGATATAATTCGTTATAGCGGCGGTACACAAGAAGATTTTAGGGGTGTAATTATCGAAGTTGATGACGGCGATAATTACGTTAATAAATATGTTGCCGGTGATGTGGGACAGTATCTGAACAAAACCAGTGATACATATCAATTCACTGCAATGCGTGCTGACGATTGCATTAAAAAAATATGCGGTGATTTATGTATTCCTATTGTGATGATACCGGAATTACCGTTATTGATTACACAAATTTATGTGGACAAGGCGGTATCAGATGTTATTGCTGACATACTGACACTGTGCGGTGGTGTACATAATTTTGATTTTGTTCCTGACGGCATCAGAATTTATAATTGTGCGGATATGGTTGTAAATCCACAATTCAGAATATCGTCAAACACCGAATTGAAAGATTCGATAAAGTATATCGGAAACGTTGAGCATAAAACCAGCATCGAGGACAGAAAAACAAGCGTAAAGGTTATTTCAGATACAGATGTTTTAACAACGCTGAAAGATGAAAACAGCATTGCACAATTCGGTTTTTTGCAAGAAGTTATCAAAGTCGGTGAAAATGAAGACGCAAAGGAAGTGGCAAAAAACAAGTTGTCGGAGCTGAACAATACAAGCGAAACATATTCCGGTGAAATTATTGAAGAACTGAACAGCTATACCAGAGCCGGAAGTGTTATCGCTATCGGTGATGAAAAGTATTTGATAAATAGCAGTCAGCACAGTATAAAACAAGGTGTGCATTACAATAAATTAGATTTGGAGCGATTATGATATGAATAACGGATACACAGAATTGGCAAAAATGCTGAAAAATTTAAGCAAGGGTGAAACCTATGGTCCTGTATTCGGCAGAATAACGCAATTACCGGATTTAATCATAACACGCAGTAACAATATACAACTGACGAAAAATCACATTATAAGCATTGTAAATCTGTATGAACGTGATGCCGAGGGAAGATATATTCACAACGGCAAGAAAGTTGTCCTGTTACCGTATAACAACGATAACAGTTATATTGTGTTGGGGGTGATTCAAGATGGCTGATTATGTTACGACAGAACCGGCATTTGATTTTGAACGTGGTGATTTTGTTATTATAAACGGTCGTCCGAAAATGGTTGTCGGTATGGACAGATTACGAAGTTGGATAAGCAAAGTGCTACGAACACAAAAAGGACGGTACAAGATATATAACGGAACATCATACGGGACGAGAATTAAAGATACATTTGTAGGTAAAACATTCACGCATGACTATATGCTATCTGAAATTCAGCGAGAAATTACTGAAAATTTAGAGAAAAACAAGGATATTGTCAGTGTGGACGGTTTTTCGGCAAAAGTAGACGGAACGCATTTAACAGTTGAATTTACTGTTACAACAGTGTACGGAACAACGGATTTGAAGGAGGCACTATAATGGCAGAAACAATAACATCTATAACGGAACGTCTTCTGGCAGAGGTGCCGGAACAATACGATACAACCGAAGGTACATACACATATGACATTGAAAAATCTGTTGCAGTCGAATTTGACAATGCATACGACCAATTAGAAACGGTACGAAAACAATCGCACGTTTCGACTGCCAGTGGCACATATTTAGAAAAATGCGTTGCACATTTTGGTTTGTATCGAAAATCGGCAACGTATGCAACAGGAAACATAACGGTCACAGGAACAACTGGTGCAGTGTTGCCTGTCGGTAGCAAAGTGGCAGCCGGAAACGTCATGTTTACGGTGAACGATACGGTGACAATAGGTGATGATGGAACTGCATCAGCACCGGTCATATGTGATACAGCCGGAACACAGGGGAATGTTTTAGCCGGCTATATTAATCGTTTTCCGGTTACAATCAGTGGATTGCTACGGGTTACGAATGAACACGCAACCACAGGTGGCAGCAATGACGAAACAGATACACAACTGCGTGAACGATATAATGAATATATATCTCGACCCGTTACAAGTGGTAACAAATATCAATATATATCGTGGGCAAAATCCGTTCCAGGAGTAGGTGATGCTAAGTGTATCCCGTTATGGAATGGACCGGGAACGGTCAAAGTTATCATTGTGGATACAGAAAATCAAATAGCTCCTGCGGAGCTTGTCGAAAAAGTCAAAGAATACATTGATGATTTGAAACCGGTTGGAGCGGATTTGACAGTCGGTACAGCGGAAGAAATTGCAATCAATGTTTCGTGCAAAATCGAAATGACGGGAAATGTCACAGAGAATATCAAAAAAAATATATCTGAATATTTGACGAAAATTTCGTTTTCAAAGGGTTATGTATCCTATGCGAAAATAGGACAGGCTATTTTGAATACTGATGGTGTAATCGATTATACGAATTTGACAGTTAATCAATCTACAAATAATGTCCCGATAACTGAAACACAGATTGCAGTGTTGGGGGTGTTGAAAATTGACTAACATTGAAAATCTGTTGCCGAAATACTATAAAAATTCAAAATATATGCACGGATTATTACATCCATGTGATGTTGAATTTGATAGATTGTACGATAAATTGGATAGAACATTGAAAAATCTATCGGTTGATGACGCTGATGAAACAGGCATTCACGATTTTGAAACAGATTTTTTAATACCGTTGTCTGATGATACGTTGGAATTACGGCGTAGTAAAATCAAAACAAAATTTTTACATACGGCAACTACAACGTTTGAAAATCTGCAAAATATAGTTCGTGCATACGATAACGGTGCGAGTATCAGCGAAGATAATCCCAATTACAGAATAAAAATTCAAATTTGCAAGCCGTTATTACTGCAAGAAATTTTAAACAGTGTCAATGAAATCATTCCTGCACATATTGCTACCACTATTGAATTAGATGAGCAACAGCCGCAGGAACAAAAAACTGCTGTTGTCTGTATATGTGCAGTGTCAAAAACCTATGAAACTGTTGGATTTGATAATAATGTGGCTGATGATGGGATTATAAATTGTGCTAATTTTGAAAAATTTGCAGTGATTGACGGTTGTTCCGGTGAACAAATTCAAATGGCAAAATACCGCACATTTGAAGAAATGCAACAAATTGATTATGAAACTGCGAAAAATAAAACGTATGCAGAGCTATTGTACAAGGGGGAGTAAATATGACAGAAGAAAAAAAGATTGAGGGTTTTTCAAATATAAAATTTACGGCATCCGGTTTACTGCTGGAAGCAAAATTGAAAACAGGTGTACCGCTGAAGATTACCCGTGCAGTTATCGGTACGGGGTATTTAGATGACGGTGAAGACGTGGCGAATTTAACGGCACTGAAATCTGAAATCGAATCGCATCAAACCGGAGTAACGTCATCATCAGCAACAGTTGATATTACAAATGTGTCTGTTGTGGCAGCCGGAATGACTAATCTGCGATTAAAAATAAAAAACGGCGATACACCGTTTTATCTGCGTGAAATCGGTATAATGGCACAGGACCCTGATTTGGGTGAAATTCTATATTTGTACACAAATTGCGGTAACGGTGCACAGGCATTCCCTGTGTTTGATGGTAGCAACCATGTGTACAGAACTATTGATTTTTTGAATATTATATCAAATGCGTCAGATATAAATGTGAATGTCACGCTAAACAACGAGGTTACACGTGATGATTTTGAAACACATAAAACCGCAACAGTGTTGGATCATCCGAACGGTTGTGTTACCACAGAAAAACTTGCTAACGGTTCTGTTACGGGTACAAAACTTGCAGGCAGTGTGGTAACATTGGATAAACTCAATAATGATGTTCACACCAAATTTGATGGATTGGAAAAAGCAATTCAAAAAATCAATTCAACAAAGAAAATTGATTTGGAATATTCCATCAGTCAAGGATCGAGCGGTTATAATATCGTGGTAAAACCTAAGGTGAATTATATTGCAAGAAAAGAAGTATCAGGTACTGCGACATATCCTACACAATCATACGATAAATGCTATATGTATATATGTTATAACTATGACAGTAACAATATATCGTTGGTATGCGGTACAACTGTATCGGGCAGAGGACCACAACCACCGGACAATTATATTTTTTCTGCTGAAATTTCGTCAAGTTCAGACTGTGGCAATTTTGAATATCACAGATTAATTCAAAAAGATGATAACGGTGATATAGTAGCTGTAATGTGAGGTGATTGACATGGCAACGACAACGGAAAAGGGATTTAAAATTCCGGGATATGCCGACAAGGCAGACGTTCCCGGAATGGTAAAAGACAATGTGGAAACTGCTGAACAACACCTCAAAGCCATTTCAAAATCAATGTCAGACATATCATCCAATATTAATTCATTAGACAGTACACTGCAAATAATGAATACACAATTAGGCAATATGTCAGATATGTTAGATGAATTAAATGGCGTGACGGAGGAAACATCATGACGATTTGCGAAAAATTCAAATTAATGATGGCATCATTTGCGGATATTAGGGCGGCTATCGTTGAAAAGGGTGGTACTGTTACTGGTGGATATGCCGATTATGCTAAAAATATCCGAAATTTATATTCTAATGATACATATACATCCCAATATCAATATCCGACTGAAAAATCGCCAATTATGCAGTATTTAATCAATTTGTATAATCGCATAACATTCTGCTATGCGGTCAAACAGGAAATACGACAGGCAATTATAGACGGTGGTGTTGATGTTCCTGATGATACACCGTTTTCAGAATATGGTGATAAAATCCGTCAAATACAGCGTTTTGAGATTACGACAAGTAATTTGTATTTGGGCGAATATAAGACCGAATGTAGAGGGCAATTAACTGCACAGGGCGGAAGTCCACCGTACTCTTGGAAACAAACTTGGGGTTCCAATATTCCCGGTATCACAATGACATCAGACGGAACTATATCAGGAACACCAATGCAAACAGGCGGCTATAATTGGGGTGTTCAAGTGACCGATAGCAACGGAAAAACACTGTCCAAAGATATTTTAATCAGTGTCAGACCTAAAACGTTGAATTTCAAGCAGACTGGAGAACGTTCATTTTTATATGACGGTCAACCGCATACAATCACGGCAGAATGTATTAATGACAGTGATGTTGAATTTGAAATTTATTTCAACGATAACGGCAGTGATGTTTTGAGCATGACAAAATGCGGTTCAAACAGAGGATATGTACGAATTACATCGGCGGATAAGTCGTGTTACAGAATAGGTGAATGTGATTTGTATATGTCAATATCAGTGAATGCTGTTAATGTAACATCAGATAAAGTCCAATCGGTAAAATACGACGGACAGCCACATAGTTTCAATGTTGAATTGTCAAAACAATGTGACGTGAATGTGAAATATAAAACGTATTCTGCGAATGATGATACATTCAATGTGAACGAGGATGAATATACAACGGTTTCACCCACCGAGATTGGGAAATATCGTGTATATATATCGTCATCATCATACGGATATATCATTCGTGACACATATGCAGGATACAATAAATATTTCGGCATTTTGAATATTACGGAGGGGTAGCATGAGCAGATATTTTAAATTTGTATGGGCTGGCATGTTTCTATGCCCTGCACCAATATATTGGGTGATGTTGGGATTGGTTATCATTATTTTTGCAATAGGATTAATTACGAATAGAATGGTTGATGATCCGTATCGCGAAGCAGAACAACAGTATAAAATCACTGTCGGTTATGTTATTGAAAACGGTAAATCAGTACCGTATAAAATATTCTATACGGACGAGCAAACCAACAAACGCACAGAAATTCCGTCTAAAAATGTGACAATTCAGCATATTAGCGATAGCATTTATGAAATTTATGTCCGCATCAAACGACAGGACGGTGACGGCTGTGATTATGCCATAGCAAAATTGAAAAAAATTTCAGATACTGAATATAGAACAGTCAAAGTTGAAGTCGGAAGGGAAGTGATATAATGCGTAAAGGCAGTACAATAGCGGCAATTGTAAGTAGCATATTCCCGACAGTATTATTTATATTATTGGGTTTGAAAGCAGACTGCACCGCAGTGTATTTCATTGGTTGCATTGCATTTTCAATTATTGATTTTATCAATATGTCAGCGGTGTGTGCATACAAAGAACGACAGTTGAAATACAAAAACAGTGAGGTGCGGAAGAAATGCAAAAAATCATAAATAGACTGAAAAAAATGGGGTTATCGGCTACACAGATAATATTTAATCTGGTTACATCGGGATTGATATGCTGTACTACAGTATCAGGACATAGTATGATGCCGACAGTGCATGACGGTGACAGGTTGCTGTATAATCCGTTTTTCAAAAATGTTGAACGTGGTGATGTTGTAGTTATTTCGCATGGCGGTGATATGTTGATTAAACGTGTTATTGCTATTGGCGGTGACCATTTGACGATTAGCACATATGGCAGTGTAGCGATAAATGGCGAATGGCAGAGCGAAACATACATAAATCCGCAAGAACAATCAGGCGAAAGCATTGACGTTACAATCCCTGAAAATGAATTGTGGGTAATGGGCGACAACAGGGGACACAGTTTAGATAGCCGTAATTTCGGTACTGTGGAACTGGGTGATGTAGTAGGAGTAGTGATAATACGGAAAAATGGAGGCAATGATGGAAAATGAGCAAAAAGAAATGTGGGAACGGCTGACTGCCGTGGAACAGTCCACGAAGTCGGCACACCACAGAATTGATACGTTGGACAAGTTGACCGAAAGCGTCCACATCATAGCTACGGAAACAAAGGCAATGCGTGAAGATGTGAATGACATCACGGAACGTGTAGACGAAATCGAAAAGAAACCTAACAAACGATATGAAACAGTAATTACTGCTGTTATTACGGCATTAGTCGGCGGTTTGATAGGTTATTTTATTAAAATGTTGGGTTTTTAGTATTTTAAAATTAGGAGGTATGTAAAAATGAAAGAATGGATTAAAGCGGCAGGAATAAGAGCAATCAAGACAGTTGCTCAGACAGCAGTTGCCACTATAGGTACTGCGGTAGCTATGGGAGATGTAAATTGGGTACTTGTAGCGAGTGCTTCTGCACTTGCAGGTGTACTTTCTCTACTAACATCTATAGCAGGTCTTCCTGAAATTCAAAAAAAGAATTGAGGTATAAACAATGGATATTCAAATCAAACAGGGCCCGCAGTGCCACACGTCTAATTGCTACACATACAGGAATGGCGATATTAAATATA
>OLPT01000025.1_pt1 | contig 128588 bp, 122 predicted proteins | sample 1673051 | NCBI WGS metagenome assembly OLPT01 (sample SAMEA3136750, study PRJEB25190) | human gut metagenome | biome: human gut; feature: human-associated habitat; material: faeces | place: Austria | collected 2013
ACCATAATGCTGAAACACTTGTTTATTCAACAGACCCTGAGGTAGAAGTTGAAGAGGCAATCGAAGTTGAGGCTGACGACGCTGAATAATTCAGAATATTAAAAGGGTATTGCAATGCAATATCCTTTTTTTATGCTTGGTTTTACTTTAATATCCCATTTCCTTGATTTTTGAACGCATTTGTGATACAATAGAAAAAATAATTGGTATATTTTCTGATATATGCAGTTAAGTTTAGTCAGAAAATTCGGAGTAATATGATAAAATAAGAATTTCGGAGGAATAATTTAGTATGAACAAATTAGATGAATTCAAGTATAATGTTGCCGGAAAGAATATAACTGTAATCGGAATCGGCATATCAAATTTGCCGCTTATAAAATATCTTGTGTCACTCGGTGCGAATGTAACGGCTTGTGACAGAAGAAGTGCAGAAGATTTGGGGGAGAATTATACCGAACTTGAGAAGTTGGGCGTAAAGTTCAATCTTGGTGACGGTTATCTTAACAATCTTTCGGGCGATATGATATTTAAAACTCCGGGAATGAGATATGACGTACCTGAACTTTTAAAAGCTAAGGAAAACGGAAGTATCGTAACAAGTGAAATGGAAGTGTTTTTTGAAGTGTGTTCGTCACATATAATTGCCGTTACAGGCAGTGACGGTAAGACAACAACAACGACGCTTATCCATAAAATGATGACTGATGCAGGCTATAAAACATGGCTCGGCGGAAATATCGGAAATCCGCTTTTGACTGATACCGAAAAAATGAAAGAAAACGACTGGGTAATTCTTGAACTTTCTTCATTCCAACTTCATACAATGAGAAAGTCACCTGAAATTGCGGTTATCACAAACATAAGTCCGAACCACCTTGATATGCACAAAGATTACAAGGAATATATCGACGCAAAGAAAAATATAATGCTTTATCAGAATGAAGGCGATACGCTTATCGTAAGTGCAGATAATCAAGTTACGGCAGATATAGGCAAGAGTGCAAACGGTGCGGTTAAGTATTTCTCAAGAAACGGTATGGCTGACATATATCTTGACGGAAATATTATAAAAAGAGGTATAGTAGAAATACTTAATATCAAGGACATTAAAATACCGGGTATGCACAATGTCGAAAATTATATGGCTGCTATTGCCGCAGTAAGCGGTTTGGTGAGCAAAGAAGTTATAGTGAACGTTGCAAAAACTTTCGGCGGTGTGGAACACAGAATTGAGCTTGTAAGAACACTTGACGGAGTTAAGTATTATAACAGCTCAATAGATTCAAGCCCTAACAGAACGATAAACACTCTAAGAGTATTTCCTAATAAGGTTATAATGATAGCCGGCGGTAAGGATAAGGGTATTCCTTATGACGAAATAGGACCTGCACTTGCCGAACACGTTAAGGTGCTTATATTAATCGGTGCAACATCGGATAAAATTCAAGAGGCGCTTGACGCTGAAATAAATAAGACCGGAAACGGTAAAGATATAGAGGTAATTCGTGCAACGTCTTATGAGGATGCAGTTAATACAGCAAGAAGTAAGGCACATGACGGTGACGTTGTTCTTCTGTCACCGGCAAGTACAAGTTTTGATATGTTCAGAAACTTTGAAGAAAGAGGAAATCTATTCAAGAAAATAGTAAATGAGTTGAATTAATATGAGAAAACTTATAAGAAAATTAAGTGATATGCGTGGTATATCGGGATTTGAATATCGTTTGACAGACCAAATTGCCGATATGTTTAAAAAGTATTGTGATGATGTAAAAATCGATTCTTTAGGCAGTGTGATTGCGGTAAAACGCAGTAATAAACCTAACGCACCTAAATTGATGATTGAGGCACATTGTGACGAAATAGGATTGATTGTCACATCAATTACGGATGAGGGATATTTGACATTCGCGAATGTCGGCGGTGTTGACGAAAGAACACTTCCGTCAACCGAAGTGACTGTACACGGCAAAGAAGATTTGTGGGGAGTAATAGGCATAAAGCCGAATTACTTACTGGAGCAAGGAAAGACAGCCAAATTAAAAGAATTGGCGGTTGATACAGGTTTGAGTGCTGAAAAAGTTAAAGAAATTGTGGCTGTCGGCGACAGTATAACTCTTGCACAGTCTGTAGGCAGACTCGGCAAAAAGCAATTCAGCGGTAAATCGCTTGACGACAGAGCAAGCGTTGCGGCTATAATGCGTGTTATGAAAAATATCAAAGATTTGGATATTGACATTGATGTGTACGCCGTTGCGGCAGTGCAGGAGGAAGTCGGCTGCAGAGGCGGTAAAACCACTGCATACGGCATTAATCCGGATATGGCGGTTGCGATTGACGTGTGTCATGGTATAACGCCTGACAATTCGGATAATGCGTTTGAAGTCGGAACGGGTACTGTTCTTTCGATAGGTCCTAATCTCCACCCAAAACTTACCGATGAACTTTTTGCGGTATCAAAACGTCACGGAATAAAGGTAAGCACGGACGTTGACGGCGGCAATACAGGTACGGACGCTTGGGAGATACAAGTTGCGTGTGACGGTGTGCCGACGGCACTTATATCAATACCGCTTAAATATATGCACACATCAGTTGAAACTTTGGCGGTTTCAGATGTTAAAGCGACAGTTAATCTGCTGACTGAATTTATAAAAGAACAGAGGGGAGAATTGCAATGGCTGAACTTCTGAAAAAAATGTCTGAAATAAATGCCGTAAGCGGAAATGAAAACGATATACGAAATTTGATAATTGCGGAAATTAAAGATAAGGTTGATGATATTACCGTTGATACAATGGGTAATGTTATTGCATATAAAAAAGGCAGTGACAGCGGTAAAAAAATCGCGGTTGCGGTGAATATGGACGAACCCGGTTTTATCATAAGCGGAGTAACCGAAAAGGGTTATTTGAAATTTAAAGCGGTAGGCAATATTGATCCGCGAAAGATTATTTCAAAAAAGGTTGTAATCGGTGCTGATAAAATCAAGGGTGTTATCGGTATGAAAGCGATACACTTGCAGACAAAGTCCGAATGTGAAAATGTTGTGGCAGCTTCAAAGCTGTTTATTGACATCGGTGCAAAGGACAAAGAGGATGCGGAAAAGTACGTTAAACTCGGCGATTATGTGACTTTTGACACTGAATTTATGCAAATTGGCAGTAACGTCAAAGGCAAAGCAATTGACAGGAGCGGTATTTGTACCTCGCTTATAAATGCGATTGAGAAAGAATATAAATACGACACATATATGTGCTTTTTGGTACAGCGTGAAGTCGGTGCAAGAGGCGCGAAAATCGTATCGCACAGAATAAATGCCGATGTTATATTGTCGGTTTCATCTGCCGAAACAGCCGATATGTACGGTTGTGAAAGTAATGCGGGTGTAAAACTCGGTGACGGCCCGGTTGTTAATTTTGCAGACAGAACAATAATTTCTGATAAAGAAATAACCGAAAAAATGATTAAAGCCGCTAAAAAGGCGAAAATAAAGGTACAGCCTCAGGTTTTAATGCCGCAGACAAGTGACGGCGGTGCAATGCAGAGCGGAGCGGACGGTGCGATATGCCTGAGTTCGTCTGTTCCTTGCAGATATTCTCATTCGCCTGTTTCCGTAATGTCACTTGATGATATTAACAGTATGACGGAGTATATCAGATTATTTTTAAATAAAATCGGAGAAATGATATAATGGATATTTTAAATGTATTGGAAAAAGCAACACAAATAAACAGTGTTTCGGGCTCGGAAAATGAAATCAGAAAGTTTATTTCCGATAATGTAAAAAAGTATTGTGACGAACTTTCGGTTGACGCAATGGGTAATCTTATCGCTCATAAAAAAGGCAGCGGCAAAAAGATTATGTTCGCGGCACATATGGACGAGATTGGTATAATTGTAACCGATATTGACGATAAAGGCTTTGTGCGTTTTTCGTCAGTCGGCGGACTTAATTTGAGAAATCTTGTAAATCTTCGTGTGCGTTTTGCAAACGGCGTTGAGGGCGTAATCGGTGCAGAGGAAGAAAGTTTTAAAGATAAACCGGCTATAAGCAAATTATACGTTGATTTGGGTGCGGCAGATAAGAAAGAGGCTGAAAAAATAGTTTCAATCGGTGATACCGCGTCATTTGTCGGCGGATTTGTGAAGTGTGGCGATAATGTTGTTTCAAAGGCTCTTGACAACAGAGTCGGCTGTGCGATTTTAATGCAGGCTTTGAGTGAAATAAAAGATTGTGAAAACGACTTGTATTTCGTGTTTACAACTCAAGAGGAAGTGGGACTTCGCGGAGCGAAAACGGCAGCTTTTGCAATCAATCCAGATATTGCGGTAGCGGTTGACGTTACCGATACGGGCGATACACCGTCCGCACCGACTATGGCGATTGAACTCAGGAAGGGTACGGCTATAAAGGTTATGGACCGTTCGATTATGTGTGATGCCAATGTTCGCACAATGATGATTGAAACTGCTAAGAAAAACAAAATTCCGTATCAGCTTGAAATTATGACGGACGGCGGTACAGACGCAGGTGCAATTCATCTTACAAGAGCAGGAATTAAGACGGGCGGTATTTCAGTACCGACAAGATATGTACATTCACCGTCCGAAATGGCAAGCGTGAGTGACATAGAAAACAGCGTTAAACTTTTGTATAATATAGCAATAGCTCAGTGGTAATCGGAGGTGTATTATATTGGCAACTTGGGGAGTTCATTTAAGAGTGGCAAGGTGTTTTATTGATAATCTGATAGCTAAAAAATATCATAGAGAGTTTGTTATAGGCAGTGTTGCGCCTGACTGCGGATACGGGGTCAAGGACAGTTTTGGTGAGTTCACACCGCCGCCTAAAATAACTCATTGGTCACCGAGCGGTATGAAACGTGATTGCCGATATAATGACTTCCAAAAGGAATATCTAAACGATAAATCAAACGCCGATTATTGGTTTTACCTTGGGTATTATGTACATTTGCTGACGGATATAATGTGGTCTGTTACGATGTATATGCCGACAAGGGTTAAATATGCGGAGGAATATAAGAAAAACCCCGAATTTTTAAAGGTTATAAAAAAGGATTGGAATGATATTGACGTATGGCATTTAAGAAGTCTTACATATCATCCGACTTTTGATATACTGAAAAATGCGGGTGAAATAAAAGATTATCTGCCGTATTACGAGCATAATCAGCTTACAAAACAGGTTAAGTTTATTGTTGATTATTACGAAAGCTACAGTTCAAATACGGACAGAGAATTTGAATATACACAAAAAGAAGATATTCAGAAATTTGTTGAATGTTCATGTGAATTGCTTTATAAAGTTTTAAAAGAAAAAGAACTTATCTGATCAGATAAGTTCTTTTCTGTATTTGGGAATATTTGAACTGTCGTTAAATGCAATGATTGAATTTGTACTTGATGTTATCGGCTCGTCAAGGTCGGTGATTTGACAACCGTCAACGATACCACCGACTATAACCGTTTCGGGAGAAGTATATCCGCTGTCGTGAAGAAGTGACGAAACAGGCAAGCCTATCGGCACTTTGTAATTATTCGGCGGAAGAATATCGTCGCCTGAAACCGTTATAATTTTTTCCGTAACAGGCTTTTGAAGTGTAAGTGCGTCATAGATGTTGCAAAGTGTTTCGGGTGACAGTATGACGGTATTTATTTTGTCAATATCTTTGCCTGTAAGCGTTTTCACAAGAATGTCATCTCTGCTCTGCGGATAACGTGCTTTGAGCGAGCAGAGAAAAATATTTTCGTTATATCTAAGATTTAGTTTAAAATCGGAAAATATCTTTTTTGTATTATTTTCAACGGCTATAATTGCCTTTTTTGTATTAAGAATTTTCATCACAATGTTAAGACTTTTTAAGATTTTTTCGGTGTTTCCGAGTGAGGCAAACTGCGGTGAGGAAACATACGGGTCGCTGTCAAATGTAGGTACTATAATATATTCAGGGGTTTTTTCAGTACCTAAAAGTATGTGTGCCGGAATACCGTTTCTGACTTCGCAAATACCTGCCTCACGAATAATCCACAACATTTCACGCGTGGTAAGAGAATCAATATCATCCGTTTTTTGAGTTTGGACTGCGGTGTACTTCATATTATTTTCAACGCATATAAACGTATCGCTTACAGATGTAACAATACCTGATACGGAACTGTATAACGGCATTGCGTCATAGCTTTCAAGATCGGCGATTTTTGAACCGATTTCAACCGTATCACCGACTTCGACAAGCGGACTTAACGCAACATCAGTGTTTTGAACAAGATTAAAAAAGTATACAGGTGCAGGGAGCGGTGAATGTATTTCGGCTGATTTATCAAATCCGTTATGCTTTTTATATTTTTTTGCTCCGCGAAATGAAATTGACATTTTAAATTCCCCTTATCACTTAATTATTAAAGGAATTTTACCATAGAACGAAAAAAAATGCAAATATAAATCAATAAATCAATGCGATAAAAACTATTGAAAAAAAGCAATTTGTGGTGTATAATATGTATAATAGGGGTAGTGAGGTGAAACATTTATGAAAAGAATAGCGGTAATACCTAATAACAGTAAGGATATAGGTCTGGTAAACACAAAGCGACTTGTTGAATTTTTAAACGGAAAAGCTGAAATTTATATAGATGAGGCATACAGCGTTCTTGGATTGAATGTTAATTATGTTGCCGAAAGCGAGATACTTGACAATGCGGAATATCTTATCGTTCTCGGCGGTGACGGTACTATTTTGCAGAGAGCTGCGGAATGTGCAAAAAGAAAAATTCCCGTATTAGGAATAAATCTCGGTAAAATCGGTTTTATGACCGAGATTGAAATAGACGATATGGAGGACGCTATTTCAAAGTTTTTGCAGGATGATTTCACTGTCGAAAAAAGAATGATGATGAAAGCGGAAATAAGAAAAGAAAATAAAATCCAATTTTCGTTTCATGCACTCAATGACGTTGTGGTGTCGAAAGTGGCGGGCGAAAAACTTATCTATATGGAACTTTCGACTGACGGTGTAGCAGTAAACAGATACACCGCCGACGGACTTATAATCGCAACACCGACAGGCTCTACGGGTTATTCAATATCAGCCGGCGGACCGGTGGTAGACCCTTGTATGAGATTGTATGTTGCGACTCCGATATGTGCACATATGTTGTCTGTCAGAAGTGCGGTACTTTCGTCAAATAAGGATATAAGAATAAAGCTTGATGGAGAATACGGAAATGCGGACGCGGTTGTTACGGCGGACGGTGACATTCAGGGATATATAAAAAATGCGGACGAAGTAATAATTACCGAATCCGAATATGATTTTGAACTAATAAAAATCGGTGAACAGTCGTTTTACGACACATTAATTAAAAAGTTATCGTAATTAGGGAGGATAAGAGTTGAAGTACAAAAGACAGGGTCAAATTCTCAGAATAATACATGAGAAGAATATCAAGACTCACGAACAACTTATAGGTGAACTCAATAAGTGCGGGTATAATGTTACACAAGCGACTGTATCAAGAGATATTAAGGAACTTGGACTTATAAAAATACCGTTGCCTGACGGCGGAAGTGTTTATTCATCTTCTAAGGATATTCCGGAGGAACTTGACAGACGTATAAATATGATTACCGATACGGTAATAAGTGTTGATTATGCAATGAATAATATCGTTGTGAAAACATATCCGGGAATGGCGTCGGCTGTTGCGGCGTCTGTTGATGCGTCTATGCGTAACGAGTTCTTGGGTTCTATTGCCGGTGATGATACATTGCTCATAATTGCAAGAAATGAAGAAAAGGCAGCGGAAATTGCAGAAAAATTGATTCAATTATTTCAGTAAGGAGTATTACAAAGTATGTTAAACCAGCTTTCTGTCAGAAATGTAGCGGTGATAGATAAACTTGACATAAATTTGCATGACGGTGTAAGTGTGCTTACAGGTGAAACCGGTGCAGGTAAGTCGATTATAATAGATTCGATAAATATGATTTTGGGCGACAGAGCAAATAAAGAGCTTGTAAGATACGGTACGGATAAGGCTGTTGTACAAGCTGTTTTTGACGCACCTAAAAGTGTTATAAATATTCTTGAAGAAAACGATATTGACGTTGAGGACGAAACTGTTATAATTACACGACAAGTTACAAAAGAGGGAAAAAGCGTAGCGAGAATAAACGGAATGGTTGTAACGCTTAACATACTTCGTGAAATATCGGACAGACTTATTAATATTCACGGTCAGCACGATAATCAGGCACTTTTGACGCCGATAAGACATATTACGTTTTTGGACGCGTATGCCGATAATGAGGAATATATAAACTGGTATAAGGACATATTATCAAAAAAACGTGAAATAGAAAAGAAGATTTCTTCACTTGAAATGGACGAGCAGGAAAAAATGCAGAGAATTGACTTGCTTGAATATCAAGTTAAGGAAATAAAAAAAGCGTCGCTTGAAAAAGGCGAGGAGGACGATTTAAGAGAACAACGTGATATATACACTAATGCGGAGCAGATAACAAAGTCAGTCAATGAAGCATATATGAACTTGTATGAGGGCGATGAAATACAATCCGCATATGACGGTATAAGCATTGCCGTGAATGAGATTTCTCAGATAAGCGACTTAAATCCTCAACTTAAATCGATTTATGATACTTTAAATGAAATTATGTATTCGCTTGAAGATACGGCACACGAAATAAAAGAGTTCGGCGAAACGGTTGAATTTGATGAGCAGACTTTAAACGAAATTGAAGAACGACTTGATTTGATTTCAAGATTGAAACGCAAATACGGAAACAGTATTGAAGAAATACTTGAATATTTGAAAAAAGCCGAAAGCGAACTTAATGATATAAAGCTAAGTGATGAGAGAACAAACGAACTTAAAGAAGAACTTAAAAATATAACAAAAGAGCTTAAAGAAAAGGGAAATGTGCTTACGCAAAGACGTGAAAATGCCGCAAAAGTTCTTGAAGAAAATATCGAAAAGTCGTTGCACGAGCTTAATATGGAAAAATCCAAATTTAAGGTTAATATAGAGAATGACGGTACATTTTACGATAACGGTATGGATAAGGTTGAGTTTTTAATCAGCACAAATCCGGGTGAGCCGTTAAAACCGCTTGTGAAAATTGCGTCGGGCGGTGAATTGTCAAGAGTAATGCTTGCGATAAAGTCGATTTTGGCTGATTCGGACGGCGTTGATACAATGATATTCGATGAAATTGATACCGGTGTTTCCGGCAAGGCGGCAATGAGTATTGCGAAAAAACTTGCGGTTATTGCAAAAAATAAGCAGGTTATTTGTATTACACACCTTCCGCAGCTTACGGCAATGGCGGATAATCATTATTTGATACAGAAGAATACCGACGGCGAGCTTGCGTCTACAACTTTAAAAGAGCTTGACGAAGAAGGCAGAGAACTTGAACTTGCGAGAATAATCGACGGCGGCGAGGTTACGGAACTTGCTTTAAGTCACGCAAAGCAAATGCTTGAAAATGCTAAAAATAATTAAAAATGTGCAGTAGGGAGGCGGCATAATGGAATCACAGACAATGAAACACTCACATTCGATACTTGCACAGCTTGTATTGCCAATGCAGGCTAATCCGGCGGGGAATGTGCATGGTGGTGAAATTATGAAAATGATGGACAGTGCGGCAGGGGTTGCGGCACAGAAACACGCCCACACAAACGTTGTCACCGCACGAGTTGACGAGCTTAATTTTAAAAAGCCGGTGCTTGTGGGCGAGCTTGTAACATGTAAGGCACAGGTCATATATGCGGGATGTTCGTCAATGGAGGTCTTTGTGACGGTCGAGTCGGAGGACCTTATTACAGGCAATAAACAGATTGCACTGACCGCATTTTTTACGATGGTTTCGCTTGATGAAAACGGTAAGCCGTCACCTGTACCGAAGCTTGTTTACGATGAAAATAATGCGTATGAGAGTAAATTATATAAAGTCGGCGAAAAAAAGCACATTTTGCATAATCAGAGAAAATCTTAATATATGATTTTGTTTGCAATTTGTTTTAGGATATGTTATAATATCAAAGCAGTTTGACGAAAGGAGAATTTCTATGGCGGATAAAAAAGAAAATACAAAAACTCTTGCACAGAATAAAAAAGCACGTCACGAGTATTTTATTTTGGAAACAATAGAGGCCGGCATAGAATTAGCCGGAACAGAAGTTAAATCTGCAAGATTGGGTAAGGTTAATCTTACCGACGCGTATGCGTCAATCAAAAACGGGGAAGTATTTATAAAGCAGATGAATATAAGACCTTTTGAACAGGGAAATATATTTAATCGTGACCCTCTTAGGGACAGAAAACTTCTTCTTCATAAGAAAGAAATATTGAAACTTACAAACCAAATACAGCAGGACGGTTATGCTTTAATTCCTCTTGCAGTGTATTTGAAAGGTTCTTTGGTTAAAGTATCTTTGGCAGTTGCAAAGGGTAAAAAACTTTACGATAAGCGTGAAGATATTGCGAAGAAAGACGCAAAACGTAATATTGAGCGGTCGATAAAAAATTATAACCGTTATTAATATGGGGGTGCAATGGTTTCGACGGGGATGTTGAATCCCGAGTAGCGAGTAGTGTTGAGTGCCACTTAAAACGGCTCAAACTTTTAAATATAAACGCTAACGATACAGAATTAGCTTACGCTGCCTAATTGCGGCGTTGTCTCCCCTGTGAGTACCACGGCATAGGGCAAGGCATCATTTTAGTGGTGAACGTGAGTAAAGGGATGTCCTGACCTTTTCCATGATTTAAGGACTACCGATGATATAACTTTGGTTGTGGAGTAGTATCAAAGGGAATCTTGACCATAACCTGCACTCGGAGAAACTTGGGTGGATATGTTTTCGGACAGGAGTTCGATTCTCCTCACCTCCACCAATTAAAAAGCAAACCGCTAAAATTGGCGGTTTGTTTTTGTTTTAAATAGACTGTACACGTTTTTTTCTTACGGAATATATTTCAGTTAAATAATAAAGGATACAATATCTATACGAAACGGCACAACAAAGGCGCCATTAGGTAGTATAAATATTGTATCCTTAACAGATAGTATAGTCTATAATGAAATAATTGTCAAGAATTTTTGAGGCAGAATGTAGATAATAAAATTATTTTGTGATATTAATTTCAATAAAAAAGCCGTTGTCTTACTTCAGAAGGCAAGGCTCCGATTGCCAAGCGTCCTGTTTCGCAACAACGGCTTTATACATAGTATACGTGAAAAATTTACAGATGTCAATCTTAAAATTGAAAATTAATCTTGAAATATGAATTTATTTAAGATAAACAGAAGAAGTATGTTTTCCTTAAATAAAAGAAACCATAGCTTTACTACAGAGACCCGGGCTCCGATTGCCCGACCGTCTGCCTCAAGATGGTTTCATATACATTATAATCGAAAGCAACTTGACTGTCAAGTTGGAAAGTTTGTAGAAAGTGAGATGATAGAATATGAAAAATCAAGAAAAAGACTTAAAGAATGAGGACACAGGCAGTACAAGAAGAAAGTTGACAAAAGAAGAATTGACAGCTTTGTGTAGAAGAATGGAGAAACACGTGCAGAAATTCGGAGAGTATATGAGAATGGTGGAAGAAGAACGTAAAAAGCAGAACAAGAGAAAAATCAAAAATAAAAAAAACCGCCTACTCTGCCAAGTAGACGGTTAAAGTTTATAATAAACCGTTATGCAGAAATAACCGTTGGTTATTCCTCTTGCTTACATTTTATAAAATAAAGTCTGGATTGTCAATGAATTTTTGTTATAATTTATTTATATAATGTAGGTTTACAATAGATGTGTTACATTCCAAAATATTTTGTTACGAGATAAACTCATAACAAAATATTTCGGCAAAAAAAGAATAGCAAGTGAAACTTCTTTGTGTTATAGTTAATTCACCACAAAAAAACAAACAAAGGAGTCACTTGCTATGAATACTATAACACAAACTATGAGATTTAGACAAGCATTAATTAAATATTCTTTAAAACACGGTGTAACTAAAGCTGCAATTCGTTACAAAGTAAATCGTCAATATGTTTATCGTTGGCGTAAAAGATATGATGGAACTCTGCAATCTTTAGCCGATAAATCACACAGACCTCATCATCATCCAAATCAACACACACCGGAAGAACTAAAGCTAATCGCTAATATGCGCAAACGAAACCCACATGCAGGCTTAGTTGTCTTTTGGATTAAACTCCGTCAAAGGGGTTATTCTCGCTCTATAACCGGTCTTTATCGTATTCTACGCAAAATGGGACAAATGGCTATTAAACCACCTAATCCAAAATATATCCCAAAACCCTATGAGAAAATGCTTTATCCCGGACAAAGAGTTCAGATAGATGTTAAGGTTGTACCTACAGCCTGCATCGTCGGTGATGCGCCAGGTAAGAAATTCTATCAATACACTGCTATTGATGAATACTCTCGTTTCCGGTATTTAGAGGCTTTTGAAGAACACAGTTCTTATTCATCAGCGGTGTTTGTGGAACATCTGATTAAAGCTTTTAAATTTCCAATAAAGTGCATACAAACAGACAATGGCATGGAGTTTACTAAAAAGCTTTCTGTTGGCAAGCAAACTCCAACAATGTTTGAAAGAGCATTACAAAGACATGGCATACATCATAAGCTTATACGTCCATTTACCCCAAGACACAACGGCAAGGTAGAACGTTCTCACAGAAAGGATAATGAATACTTCTATGCTACGCATAAATTTTATTCATTTGATGATTTTGCAAAACAACTAAAGGTGCATAACTATAAATACAATAAGTTTCCCATGCGTCCTCTTAACTGGCATTCTCCACAAGAGTATATCAATGCTTTTGTTAATGACGGTGAAATTTTTTAGAAAATGTGTAACACATCATTGACAAACCTACATTTTTGTTATAATTTATTTATATAAAAATGTGATTGGATTGTTGGAAAAAACGTAATTACGAAAGCAGGTGAGCAAAGTGAATAATATGATACCGGACCCTGATTGTGAAAGTTTTTGCGGACTATATGCAGGAGGTCCTTCAGAAATATTGCCACCATCTGAATATGACTTAGGAAAATTAGCAAAATATTTAAAAGCAAGGAAAATAAAATATACACAATTAACATCAGAAGAATTAGAAAAATTTAAAATAAATATAAATTGAATAAAGAGGAAACAACGAGAAAAATAAATTTAAGAGGGCGGAAAAATGAAAAAATTAGATTTGCGTTTGGCGTCTAATCCTGATTGGTGGGAACGGAATGAAAACTATGCAAAAGTTTTAAAACCAAATGCACCCAAAGAGGCACAAGATAGTTACCAACATTTTTTAGAACAATGCAAGTACTATGATAAAATATACGGAAAGGGTAAGTGGGGATAACAGTAAAACAAGCCATAGCGTATTTTCAATAGGGGTATTGATAAATGAAAACTTATACTGTAAAGATAGAATCAGGAGTTCAGATAAGAATTGAATCTGTAGATGAAAATATGAAAATTTATGACGGATTGATTTCATATTTAGATAACAGTAAAGATGTGAAGTGCATAAAAAAGACGATGACATTTGAAACACCTATATCAGATTATGAATATAAGGATATTCCGTTTTCTGTTTTGTTTGATGAGATGTGTGATGAAACATTTGTATTTGTTGAAAAATTGTATGATTACCGTTTAATAGAACAGTTATTGTATAAGTATAATTAATACAATCATATAAGTGGAAAGAATATATTAGGTAAAGGATTGATATATTATGGATTATGCTAAATTTGAAAATTTTCAAGAATTTTATGATGCTGTCGAAATGGGATTAGATATAGAATTTTTTATAGACGGAATACGATATAATATTTCATGGCAAAACAACAAACCTTTTATATGTGTATGTCCTGACGGAGAACCGAATTATTATAGTGATACACAGGATTTATTGGATAATCATAAGATAGACGGAGTACCGATAAAGGATTTGTGGCAAAATATTGATATATATGCAATGTAAAATGGTGAGAATTATGAAGAGTTGGAATTGATAGCAGAATATGAAACATCTTTTGGAAAAATTCTGCTTGTAAAAAGTTGTTAAACTTTAAAAGTCGGTGAAAATATCTTAGTTAGAGATAAAATTTATAAAATTAAAAGAATAATACTTCCGACAAGACCGACACAAAATGATGTGATTTCTATTCTTGTCTGATAAACAAAAAATAAGAGGGAAAATAAAAGCACGTTTTAAACGTGCTTTTTTCTTACCCAAGAAAGAACATAGGTAAATTATTTTGAATGTTTTGTCTGTCATTGTATAGACAAAAAGTGAATTATGTTATATAATAATATAAATAAATATGGCGTAATATAATACAGTACAGCCAAGACGGAGGGAAGGTTATGGCGAATTACGAAGAAAAAACAGTGCTTATGGATGAGGCTACCTCAAAAAGAGCGGTCAGCCGAATTGCATATGAAATTGTTGAGAGAAATCGAGGAACTGAAAATCTTGTCATAATAGGTATTCAAACGAAAGGTGTATCACTTGCAAAGCTTATAATCAAGAAAATCGAAGAAATCGAGGGTATTAAGCTTGAACTCGGAAGTCTTGATATAACGTTTTACAGAGATGATTTGACAAGACTCAGCAAGCACCCGGTAGTTGCGGGAAACGACATTGCATTTTCAATAGAGGATAAGAAAATAATCTTAGTTGACGATGTATTGTATTCAGGCAGAACTATAAGGGCGGCGATGGAAGAACTTTTTGACATGGGACGTCCGGAAAAAATCGAACTTGCGGTACTTGTAGACAGAGGAAACCGAGAACTTCCTATCCGTGCTGACTACATTGGAAAAGATGTTCCGACTTCGCATGATGAATATATTGATGTTGTAATAAACGATGATAAATTAGAAAAAGTATCAATATGCGGTAAGGGGGATAATTAATAATGAAGAAAGATTTACTCGGACTTAAAGACATAAGTGCGAAAGAAATAGAAAACATACTTGAAACAGCCGGAACGATGAAACTTATATTAGGTCAGCCTAATAAAAAGACTCCTCATCTTCAAGGCAAAACTGTTGTAAATCTATTTTATGAAAACAGTACAAGAACAAGATTATCTTTTGAGCTTGCGGCTAAATATATGAGTGCCAACGCGGCTAATATTACTGCAAGCGGTTCATCGGTACAGAAAGGCGAAACGCTTATAGACACTGCCGAAACAATCAATGCAATGGGTACCGATATTCTTGTAATGCGACATAATATGAGCGGTGCACCGCATCTTATCGCTCCGCTTGTAAGTGCATCGGTAATCAATGCCGGTGACGGTATGGATGAACACCCTACGCAAGCACTTTTGGATATGCTTACAATCAAGGAGAAAAAAGGCGGATTTAAAGGTCTTAAAGTTGCGATTATAGGCGATATTTACCACAGCAGAGTTGTGAGAAGTAATGTTTACGGACTTACAAAGCTTGGTGCAGATGTAAGCGTAGGCGGTCCTACAACGCTTATGCCTCCGGGAATGGAAAGACTTGGAGTAAAAGTATTTAACAATGTTGAGGACGCAATAAAAGACGCAGATGTTGTTATGGGACTTAGAATACAACTTGAAAGACAGAAAAAAGGCTTGTTCCCAAGTATAAGAGAATATTACAGATTCTTCGGAGTTGACAACGAGAGATTAAAACTTGCCAAACCGGGCGCACTTGTAATGCATCCGGGACCGGTAAATCGCGGTGTGGAATTTTCATCAAGCGTCATTGACGGCGAACAAAGCGTTATAAATGAGCAGGTTACAAACGGTGTTGCAGTCAGAATGGCAGTTATGTATATATTGTCAAGAGGCGGATTTGAAGACTAACGAAAGGGAAAGAATATGAAGATATTAATTAAAGGCGGTAGGGTAGTTGACCCTAAAAATGATTTTGATAAAGTAGCGGACGTACTTGTGGATAACGGTGTTATATCCGAAATAGGCGAAAACATTAATGCCGACGGTGACGTTACCGTTATAGATGCAGAAGGTAAAATTGTGTCACCGGGACTTGTTGATATGCACAGCCATTTGAGAGATCCGGGACAGGAATATAAAGAAGATATTGAATCGGGTACAAGAAGTGCCGCAATGGGCGGTATCACATCAATCGCTTGTATGCCGAATACAAAGCCTGTAACAGACAGTGAGCCGATTGTTACTTATATAAAGACAAAGGCTAAGGAAGTCGGTCATGTAAACGTATATCCGATAGGCTCAATTTCAAAAGGCCTTGAGGGTAAGGAGCTTGCTGAAATCGGCGAACTTAAAAATGCCGGTGCGGTTGCAATATCAGATGACGGCAGACCTGTTGTTGAATCGGGGCTTATGCGAAGAGCGTTGGAATATGCAAAAATGTTTGATATAGCCGTTATATCTCACTGTGAGGACTTGGGTCTTGCCGACGGCGGTCAGATGAACGAGGGATTTATGGCAACATATCTTGGTTTAAAGGGTATAACAAGAGCGGCAGAAGAAGTAATGGTTTCAAGAGATATACTAATCGCAGAAGCTACACATACTGCAATTCACATTGCGCATGTAAGTACAAGAGGTTCTGTTGAACTTGTAAGACAGGCTAAAAAACGCGGAGTAAACGTTACTTGCGAAACTTGCCCGCATTACTTTACACTTACTGAAAATGCTGTTGACGGCTTTAATACAAATGCGAAAATGAATCCGCCTTTAAGAACTTCTGACGATGTCGAGGCAATCAAAGAGGGATTGAAAGACGGAACGATTGATTGTATCGTAACAGACCACGCGCCGCACCATATTGATGAGAAAAATTGCGAATTTGCACTTGCATTAAACGGTATCGTAGGTTTTGAAACATCATTGGGATTGGGACTTCAATACCTTGTAAAATCCGGTGTTTTGACTTTGAACGAACTTATTGAAAAAATGGCAGTCAATCCGTCAAGAATACTAAGAATAAATAAAGGCAGTTTGTCAATAGACGCAGACGCCGATATTACGATATTTGATCCGTCAAAAGAATGGACGGTTGATATTTCAAAATTCCAGTCAAAGAGCAAAAACTCTCCGTTTGACGGCTTTACTCTTTGCGGTAAACCGGAATACGTTATAGTAGGCGGAAAAATAGTTGTAAGCAATGGTGAACTTGCATAGGAGGTAAGCAATGTCAGTAGATTTATTAGTACAGAAAATTAAGGAAAAGGGCAATCCGTCAGTAGCCGGACTTGACCCGAAAATCGAATATGTTCCGGAGTATATCAGAAAAAAAGCATATGCCGAATACGGACAGAATTTAAAGGGTGCGACAGAGGCTATATGGGAATTTAACAAGGGTCTTATAGACGCACTTTATGACGTTGTACCTGCTGTAAAGCCACAGTCGGCTTTCTATGAAATGTACGGTCTGTACGGTGAGGAAGTAATGCACAGAACTATTTCGTATGCAAAAGAAAAGGGCTTGTATATAATTCTTGACGTAAAGAGAAATGATATAGGCAGTACGGCAGAGGCTTATTCAAAAGCATATCTCGGTAAAGTTGATATAGACGGTGTGGAATGTGAGCCTTGCCCTGTTGACTGTGTTACAGTAAATCCTTATTTGGGAACAGACGGAATACAGCCGTTTGTAAATGATTGTAAGACGTTTGATAAGGCGATATTTGCACTTGTAAAGACATCTAATCCGTCATCCGGCGAATTACAGGATTTGCTTGTCGGTGACGAACATATATATGAAAAGGTTGCACAGTGTGTTAATAAGTGGAACGAAGAAACTATCGGCAAGAGCGGATACGGTGCAGTTGGCGCGGTTGTCGGTGCAACATATCCCGAACAGGCAAAGGTTTTGAGAAAGCTTATGCCTAAATCATACTTCCTTGTACCGGGTTACGGTGCACAAGGCGGCGGTGCAGAGGGCGTTAAGCCATGCTTTAATGAGGACGGACTTGGTGCGATAGTGAACTCGTCAAGAGGTATTATGTGTGCATATAAAAAGGGCGATTGGAAAGAAGAACAGTTTGCCGAGGCGGCAAGAGCAGAGGCAATCAGAATGAAAAATGATCTTACAAGCGTGTTATAAGGAGTAGCAGATGAAAAAAGTTGAGAATTGCAAACTAATCAGCAAGACGAAAATTATAGACGGAATTTTTGATTTTGTAATCGAAAGTGAAGATATTTCAAAAGAGGCACAATGCGGACAGTTCCTTCATATAAATTGCGGTGACAGCACATTTTTAAGACGTCCTATAAGTATTTGTGACGCCGAAAACGGAAAAGTAAGATTTATTTTTGAAGTCAAGGGTAAGGGTACAGAGGAACTTGCCAAAAAAGAAGTCGGCGATTATATAGATGTTATGGGACCTTTGGGACACGGCTTTGAAATAAAGGACAGTGTGAAAAATGCTGTTATAATCGGTGGCGGCATTGGTGTATTTCCGCTATATAAATTGGCAAAGAATATAAATGCCGATGTATTTCTCGGTTTCAGAAGTAAAGACAGAGTTGTTATGGAAGATGAATTTAACGATGTTTCAAATATGGTTATAGTCGGAACAGATGACGGAAGTTACGGTTACAACGGATATATTGCATCGGCTATGGAACAATATCTTGATTCGCATAAGTGCGATATGATTTATTCATGCGGTCCTATGCCTATGCTTAAAGCTGTTAAGAAAATTGCGGAAAGCAGAGGTATAAAGTGTCAGGTGTCTTTGGAACAGCGTATGGGCTGCGGTATCGGTGCTTGCCTTGTATGCAGCTGTGAAACGAATAAAGAGGGTACGGACAGATATGCAAAGGTTTGTACAAACGGTCCTGTTTTCTATTCTGAGGAGGTGACTCTGAATGACTAATACAAAAATTAATTTTTGCGGTGTTGAATTTAAAAACCCTATCGTAACTGCATCGGGTACTTTTGGTTTCGGTATGGAATACAATGAATTTGTATCTATCGAGGAGTACGGAGGGTTCGGTGCAAAAGGTCTTACAAGAGTACCGAGAGAGGGAAACAAACCTCCGAGAATTGCAGAAACGCCGAGCGGTATATTAAACAGTGTCGGACTTCAAAATCCGGGTGTTGAGCATTTCGCAAAGCACATAATGCCGATACTTGCGGAATATGACACAAATGTAATTGCAAATATGTCGGGTAACACGATAGAGGAATATTGTGAAATGGCTGAAATTCTTTCAGATACTGACGTTGCAATCATAGAAATGAATATTTCTTGCCCTAATGTAAAGCACGGCGGTTTGGCGTTCGGAACAGACCCTAAAGTAGTAAACGAACTTACAAGTGCAGTAAAAAAACATTCAAAGAAACCGCTTGTTGTAAAACTTTCACCGAATGTAACTTCAATCACTGAAATCGCAAAAGCCGCAGAGACCGGCGGAGCAGACGGATTGTCGCTTATAAATACGCTTATGGGTATGAAAATTGACATACACACAAGACGTCCGATTTTGGCAAACAATACAGGCGGACTTTCAGGCCCTGCCGTAAAACCTGTTGCAGTCAGAATGATTCATGAAGTGCACGAGGCTGTAAAATTGCCATTGATAGGTATGGGCGGAGTTATGAGCGGTGAGGACGTAATCGAATTTATGCTTGCCGGTGCTTCGCTTGTGGCTTTGGGTACAGGACTTTTTGTAAAACCGGATTTAATTCTTCCTGTAAAGCAAGAAATTAAGGAATATATGGAACGTTACAATATTGAAGATATTAACAGCATTATCGGTACAGCTGTTATGAATTAGTTACAAAAAAGAGGGTGGTATCATCCTCTTTTTTGCGGATTATGAGAAATTTTAAAATTAAAAAAGGATTTTTGGGTGCGTATGTTGTATTATAAAAAGCGAAAGTTTTTAAGACATAAAGCATTTTTTGAATAAAATTTCAATATAATATAAATAAAATGTTATAAAATGAGAAAATGGGGGTAAATATAACGTGAAGTGTATTTTTACCTCTGTTTTGATGAAAGATTGGAGCGTATAATATGTACATATTAGCATTAAACGGAAGTCATAATAATGACGGAAATACAGCATTTTTGCTTAACGAAATTTTAAGACACTGTGCCGAAAAGGGTGCAGAAACTGAAATTTGCAGTGTCAGTGAGGCGATTATGGATACAAAAACACCGTTTTGCGTAGCCTGTTCAACGCCTTGTACAAAAAAGTGCTATAAAGATACAAAACTTGATACATTATTTGATAAAATCGAAAGAGCTGATTTTGTTGTTTTCGGAAGTCCTGTTTATTTTGGTTCTATGACAGGTCAGATGAAATGTTTTTTTGACAAGACAAGGGACGCAAGAGCTAATAAAAAGTGGCTCGGAAAGCCTATGGCGGCGGTAACTGTCGGGGCGTCAAAGTACGGCGGTCAGGAAAGGACTTTGGAGCATATTCATTCATGCGCACTTGTTTCGGGTATGACGCTTATAGGCAACAGCTCTGTATCGGGTATGGGACATTTCGGTGTATCTGCTCAGAAACCGGCAAATGAAGATACATATGCTATAAATCAATGCAAGATTTTAGCAGAAAGAATAATGGAAACGATAAGATAAGTATATTTTTACGCATTATGTGTGAAAATAGTACCATTGATAAAAGGAGGTGACGGTGTGCCAAGAAGAATTTCAGACGATATGATAGCGCAAATATGTGATGAAAATGACATAATTGACTATGTATCGAGATATGTACAATTAAAAAAATCGGGACGTGATTACAGCGGACTTTGTCCGTTTCATCATGAAAAAACACCGTCATTCCATGTAAGTCAGGAGAAACAGCTTTTTCACTGCTTCGGATGCGGTGCGAGCGGTAATTTGGTGCAGTTCGTAATGCGTACAGAAAATCTTGACTTTATTGATGCGTTGAAGTTGCTTGCCGACAATGCAGGTATAATAATTCCCGAAGATGACGGGAATTTTTCGGACGCGTCGCATGAAAAGAAGAAACGTATTTTGGCAATGAACAAACTTTCAGCGAGATTTTTTTATAATTGCCTGCGTGATAAAAACATAGGCGAAAAAGGTCAGAAGTATTTTGCAAAACGTAATATACCTTGGAAAACGGTTACGGTATACGGCTTGGGATATGCACCCGAAGGACACGATCATTTGCTTAAATATTTGACTTCGCAAGGGTTTAAAACAGAAGAAATTGTCGAGGGTGGACTTGCCGTAAGCCGTGAGGGCAGAATATACGATAAATTCAGAGATCGTGTTATGTTTCCGATAATTGACGTTAGAGGAAATGTTATCGGTTTCGGCGGTCGGATTATGCACGACAATAAAGAGATTAACGGTTATAAAATACCAAAATATCTGAATTCGCCCGAAACACCTGTTTTTGATAAAGGCAGAAACTTATTTTCGCTCAACTTGGCGAAAAATGCAAAATCGTCGGAGATAATACTGTGTGAGGGATATATGGATGTAATATCCGTATATCAAGCCGGTATAAAAAATATTGTTGCAACACTCGGTACGGCTATTACGGAAAATCAAGCTAAATTGATGTTGCGTTACGGCAGTGAAATACTGATATGTTACGACAGTGACGAGGCAGGTACAAAAGCGGCGTTAAGAGCCATTGACATAATAAACAATGTAGGCGGCAGAGCGAGGGTGATACGGCTTAAAAATGCCAAAGACCCCGATGAATACATAAACAAAAACGGAGTTGAAAAATTCAAAGAGGCGGTCAAAAATGCGATGCCTGCCACTGAATTTAAGATTTCTTTGATAAAAAAGCAGTACGACGTAACGAGTACGGACGGCAAGATACTGTTTATAGATGAGGTAGTAAACATATTTACAAAATTAAAAGATGCTGTTGAGGTAGACGCCTATATAACGAAAGTCGCGGAGGATACAGGAATAAGCCGAGAGGCGATAGCAAGCAAATACCGTGAAAAAATATCGAAGGGCAGTTATAAAAGAATACCGACTAAAAATGAATATCAGAAAAAAGTCGAACAAAGAAAGCGTGAAACAACGAAAAATCAAATGGTTACAAGCAGTTTGCTTGAAGCTGAAAAACGGCTTTTGGGACTTATATCGCAAAGTAAAAAACTTTATAAAATGTCGTCGGCACAGATTAAAGCCGAGGAATTTGCAACAAATGTGTACAGACGTTTGGCAAAAAGTATGTATGACAGCTATGAAAACGGAATGTCACCCGATCCGGCAATGATGTTAAATGATTTTTCGGGCGACGATTTGAGTGAGGCGTCGGAAGTTTTTTATAATCTTGAAGTTTACAGCGGTGATGAAGAAACCGTCAAAGAACTTTTATATACAATTAAATTGGAGAAGCTGAATATGCGTATCAATGCCGAAGCAGACCCTACGAATTTGATGGATTTGTTTAAGCAACGTGAAGAACTTCTAAATGAGAAAAATACTTGGGAGGAATAGTTTAATGCAGGAAAAGAAGAAAGACATTAAAAGAGAGCTTATCGAAAAAGGTAAGAAAAAAGGGGTACTTACTTTTAAGGAAATAAGTGACGCTTTTGAAGACATTGAAGTGACACCGGAAGAAATGGAAAGACTTTATGACGTTTTTGAAAAAGAATCTATCGAACTTGTTGAAGATTTGGATAAGGAACTTGAAGAAATCGAAGTAAGCAAGGAAGAACTTGAGGACTTGTCTGTTCCGGAGGGTATCAATATTGATGACCACGTTAAAATGTACCTAAAAGAAATAGGTAAAGTTAATCTGCTTACTCCCGAGGAAGAATTGTCACTTGCCAAAAGAATGGCAGACGGAGAAACAGCGAAAGAACAGCTTGAAGAAATTGGCGAGGATATAGACGAAGATACTAAAAAGCAGATTGATTTATTGATTGCGGACGGTGAAAAAGCAAAGAAAAGCTTGGCAGAGGCTAACTTGCGTCTTGTTGTAAGTATAGCAAAGCGTTATGTCGGTCGCGGTATGCTTTTCCTTGACCTTATTCAAGAGGGTAATCTTGGTCTTATCAAGGCTGTTGATAAGTTTGACTATACAAAGGGTTATAAATTCTCAACATATGCGACATGGTGGATAAGACAAGCTATCACAAGAGCCATTGCGGATCAAGCGCGTACAATCAGAATACCTGTTCATATGGTTGAAACCATCAACAAACTTGTAAGGGTTTCAAGACAGCTTGTGCAGGAGCTTGGCCGTGAACCTACGCCTGAAGAACTTGCAAAAGAACTAAATATGCCTGTTGATAAAGTACGTGAAATTTCAAAGATTTCACAAGAGCCTGTTTCGCTTGAAACTCCTATCGGCGAAGAAGAGGACAGCCATCTTGGCGACTTTATTCCGGATGAGGACGCACCTGCACCGTCAGAGGCAGCAAGTTTTGTACTTCTAAAGGAACAGCTTGGAGCGGTTTTGGAAACATTGTCTGAAAGAGAGGCGAAGGTTTTAAGACTTCGTTTCGGTCTTGATGACGGACGTGCAAGAACGCTTGAAGAAGTAGGTAAGGAATTTGACGTAACAAGAGAAAGAATAAGACAGATTGAGGCAAAGGCACTAAGAAAACTTCGTCATCCGAGCAGAAGTAAGAAATTAAAAGATTTTCTTGATTAATAACTAAAAAAGCAATACCGAGAGTGTATTGCTTTTTGCAAATGATTTTATAAACACGGAGGATATTATGGATTGGATTAAAGTATCTATATTTACGACATCAGAGGGTATTGAGCCTTTGAGCGGAAGACTGTATCAGCTTGGAATAACAGGTCTTGAAATTGAGGACGAAAAAGATTTTAAAGATTTTCTTGAAAACAATAAACAGTATTGGGATTATGTTGATGATGAGCTGATTAAGGAAAAAGAGGGCGAAACGGAAGTAATCGCCTATGTCAGCGATAATGCGGCAGGTCATGAAATGCTTATGGCAATCAGAAATACTGTTGCCGAAATGAAACAGCTTGATGATGAAAACGAGTTCGGCAGACTTGAAATCCATATTGACAATATGAAGGAAGAAGACTGGGCGAATAACTGGAAGAAGTATTTTCACCCGTTGGAAGTAGGCGAAAAAATTCTTATCAAGCCTGAATGGGAAGAACTTAAAGATAATACCGACAGAATTGTATTCAATATAAATCCGGGTATGAGTTTCGGTACAGGCGGACACTATACAACACAGCTTTGTATCGAAACACTTGAAAAATACATAAAACCGGGCGTTAAAGTGCTTGATTTGGGCTGCGGCAGCGGTATTTTGTCAATTATATCATTGCTGTTGGGTGCAGACAGTGCGTTTGCGGTTGATATTGACCCGAATGCGGTTGATATTGCATATCAGAACGCAGGCATGAATGATGTCGACATATCGAAATATACGGTTAAAGCCGGAGATATAATTACAAATACAGAATTGCAAAATGAAATTGCCAAAAATGAATATGACGTTGTTGTGGCAAATATTGTTGCAGATGTCATTATAGCGCTTGCTCCAAAAGCGCGTGAATATATGAAAAAAGGCGGCGTGTTTATTACTTCGGGAATAATTGAGGACAGAGTAGACGACGTTAAAGCGGCACTTGAAAAATGCGGCTTTGAAATAAATTCAATCAAGCAAAGAAAAGATTGGGTATCTATTGTTTGTAAATAGAATTAACGGTGAAAGGAATGATAAAAAATGCTTGAATTAAAGAATAATATTTTTTATGTGGGAGTGAAAGACCCTACACTAAGAACATTTGATATTTTTATGAAAACGGAATACGGTACGACATATAATGCGTATCTTGTAAAGGGTGAAAAGACGGCACTTATAGAAACAGCACACGAAAAGTTACTTGATTCGTATATTTCAAATATCGAAGAAATAATGCCTGTTTCTGAGATTGATTATTTGATATGCAATCATACAGAGCCTGACCATTCGGGAAGTGTCAAGAAGATACTTGAATTAAATCCGGACATTGAAGTTGTGGGCAGTATTGCGGCTATAAGAAATCTAAAAGAAATAACAAATATGACTTTTAAGGAGCATATTGCAAAAGACGGTGCAGAGCTTGATTTGGGTGACGGAAAGGTATTGAAATTCTGTATAGTTCCTAATTTGCATTGGCCTGATACTATGGTGACATATCTTGAAAGTGAAAAGACACTTTTCAGCTGTGACGTATTTGGTGCACACTATTGTGAGGACGCAGTTGTTGACGAGGATATAATTTACTACGATAAGTATGAAAAGGCAATGAAAGTTTATTATGACTGCATTGTATCGCCGTTTAATGCTTTTGTTGTCAAGGCACTTGAAAAGTTGTCGGCACTTGATATTGAAATGGTTTGTAACAGTCACGGACCTGTACTTAAAAAATATATAGCAGAAGCCGTTAAAAAGTATTCGGCTTGGAGTGCACCAAAAGTTACAGAGAAAAAAACAGTCGCAATATTCTATGCGTCGGCTTACGGATATACAAAGAAAATGGCAGACGTTATTGAAAAAACGCTTAATTCTTGTGATTTTGATGTTAAAGAATATGACGTTGCCGAAATTAACGACGAAATGATAACGGCACTTCACAGTGCGGACGCACTTGTATTCGGTACACCGACAATCAACAGAAATGCGGTAAAGCCTGTATGGGATATTATTTCTTCGATTGACCTTGTTAATATGAAGAATAAGCCTTGCTTTGTATTCGGTTCATACGGCTGGGGCGGTGAAGGTATTCAGCTGGTGCATAATCATCTTGAATTGCTTAAACTAAAGCCTTTTGAAAAGCCGTTCGGTTGTATATTCAATCCGTCAGACGAAAAACTTGCCGAACTTGAAGATTATACAAAGAAATTTGCGGAAACGATATAAAACAAAAGCAGAGTCATAAGATATGACTCTGCTTTTTTGTATTTGACAAATCGACAAATTTGTTATAAAATTATGCCTACTGAAATAATAGGAAATATATTTGAGGATAGGAAATAATTATGAGCATAACAATAGAAGAATTGAATGAATTAGATAAAGACACATATCAAATTATAGATATTCGTGACAAAGAAGAAGTTCAAAAAGACGAAATGCCGGGAGCGGTTTATGTTCCGTCAGATGAGATAGAAACAAGCGAAAAGGTTGATTTATCAAAAAAACTGATTATTTGTTGCAGAATAGGTAAAATCAGCATAGACGTTGCGGAGCGGTTAAGAGAAAAAGGCGTTGACGCAGTGAGCCTTGAGGGCGGATATACTGCATGGCTGTTGGATTCGATAAAGCGAAAAGAGGCCGAGAGCATAAGTCGTGACGTTGAACAAAGTATAAGAAAAAAATTCCGTAAAAAAATTTGGCGTATGTTTGCAAAAGCAATTAATACTTATGATTTGGTTAAAGAGGGCGACAAGATTGCGGTCTGTATATCGGGCGGAAAAGACTCAATGCTTATGGCAAAACTTTTTCAGGAACTTAAACTTCACAATAAATTTGAATTTGAAGTGAAATTCTTGGTTATGGACCCCGGTTACAGTCCTGAAAACCGTAAGGTTATAGAGGAAAATGCAAGGAAATTGAATATCCCTATAACTATTTATGAATCCGATATATTTGAGTCGGTTTATAATGTTGAAAAGTCGCCTTGTTATTTGTGTGCAAGAATGAGAAGGGGATATTTGTATAAATTCGCAAAGGATATGGGCTGTAATAAAATTGCGTTGGGACATCACTATGACGATGTAATTGAAACGATATTAATGGGAATGTTGTATTCGGGACAGGTGCAAACAATGATGCCGAAACTTCACAGCACAAACTATGAGGGGATGGAACTTATACGACCGCTTTATTTAATTCGTGAGCAGGATATAAAATCGTGGTGTCGATATAACGATTTGCATTTTATACAGTGTGCCTGCAAGTTTACGGATACTTGTACAACGTGTAATAACGAAGAAAACCGTTCAAAGAGAGTTGAAATAAAAGAACTTATAAAAACATTGAAACAGGTAAATCCGTACGTTGAGGGGAATATATTCAAAAGTGTTGAAAATGTCAGTTTAGAGGCGATTGTTGCGTACAAAATTGACGGTGTGAAACACAGTTTTCTTGAAACGTACGACGAAGAATAACTATATGTTGTACCGTTCAATTTGGCATTACACAACAAAATCCAAACGAAACAAGAATTTTGAAATGAAAAAGAAATAAATATTCACAAACTATTTTCACAATGACTATTGATTTATTTGGCAAAATAGTATAGAATAATAAGTAACAAAACATAATATGTTTTATATGAAATTTAGGAGGCAATATATAATGAGCAATATTAGGTTTGACTATTCAAAAGCACTTCCGTTTGTCGGACAGCATGAGATTGATAATATGGCTGAATATGTTAAAGAGGCACATAATATGCTTCATAACAAAACCGGTGCAGGTAACGATTTTCTTGGTTGGGTAAACTTGCCTACGGATTATGATAAAGAAGAATTTGCAAGAATTAAAAAAGCGGCTGAAAAGATTCGCTCTGATTCAGATGTACTTGTTGTAATCGGTATAGGCGGTTCGTACCTTGGTGCAAGAGCGGCTGTTGAAATGTTACAACATTCATTCTATAATGCTCTTGACAAAGACAAGAGAAAAGGTCCTGCTATTTTCTTTGCCGGAAATAACATCAGTTCGACATATATGGCTGATTTGCTTGAAACAGTAGAGGGGAAAGATATTTCAGTAAACGTAATATCAAAATCCGGAACAACAACAGAACCTGCTATTGCGTTCAGAATATTTAAAGACTTGCTTGAAAAGAAGTACGGCAAGGAAGGTGCAAAAGAAAGAATTTATGCAACAACAGATAAAGCTCGCGGTGCATTGAAGTCGCTTGCAGATGAAGAAGGTTACGAAACATTTGTTATCGCTGACGATATCGGCGGCAGATACTCTGTTCTTACTGCAGTAGGTTTACTTCCGATTGCGGCGGCAGGTATTGATATTGACAAGATGATGCAGGGTGCAAAAGAGGCACAGGATGAATACGCCAATCCAAATCTTGCAGAAAACCAATGTTATCAATATGCGGTTGTAAGAAATGCACTTGCAAGAAAAGGCAAGACTGTTGAAATGATGGTTAATTATGAGCCGGCACTTCACTATTTCGGCGAATGGTGGAAACAGCTTTACGGCGAAAGTGAAGGTAAGGACAACAAGGGTATTTTCCCGGCGGCGGCAGACTTCTCAAGTGACCTACATTCAATGGGACAATACATTCAAGAAGGACAAAGGATTTTGTTTGAAACAGCTTTGCTTGTTGAAAATCCTCGCAAGAATATTGAAATTCAAGCAACAGAGGATAATATCGACGGACTTAATTTCCTTGCAGGCAAGACTATCGACTATGTAAATTCAAAAGCCGCACAAGGTACGGCTTTGGCTCATACAGACGGTCAAGTTCCTAACCTTGCGGTTATTGTACCTGCACTTGACGCATATAATTTCGGTAAAATGGTATATTTCTTTGAAAAGGCTTGCGGTCTTTCAGGATATTTGCTTGGGGTAAATCCTTTTGATCAACCGGGTGTTGAAGCATACAAAAAGAATATGTTTGCACTTCTTGGTAAGCCGGGTTACGAAAGCGAAAAGGACGCTCTTGAGGCAAGATTAAAGTAAAATCAGAGAGGGCGACTCTCAGAAAATAAAAATTTATTATAAAGGAGGAAGGTTAACATGGTTGAACTTCTAATTGGAAAAAAAGGCACCGGTAAGACAAAGGCTCTTATTGAGAAAGTGAACAACGCTCTAACGGTTGCAAAGGGCAACGTTGTTTTCATCAGCAACGACACAAACAGAAATATTTTTGATGTAAAGTCAAAGGCGAGAATGGCAGACACATCAGAGTTTGAAATTAAGTCATATGATGAATTTCTTGGATTTATCAGCGGTATTGTAAGCCGTGACTTCGATATTACAAACATTTTTGTTGACGGTATATTCAAAATTGTCGGCTCAGACAATCTTGACGGATTTGAATCATTCCTTAACAGACTTGAGACTATGAGCCAAAAGTTTGAAATCACATTTGTAATATCAGTAAGCATAGATGCTGAAACAGCACCTGATTACATAAAGAAATTAGCGTAAGACGCGGAAAAAACAAAGGTGCCTGTATGAATTGAACGTATGAAAATTTGTACAGGCACGATTAATTATTTGGAGGTTTTGATTAATGCAGTATCATAGTACGAGGGATAAGAGCATATCTGTAAGTTCGGCAGAGGCTATAAAAACAGGACTTAGTGCAGAGGGCGGACTTTTTGTTCCGGAAAGCTTTCCTTCAGTTAGTTTAGATGAGATTAAAAATTTGGCGTCAAAGTCATATAACGAAAGAGCGTATTTTGTACTTAGCAAGTTCCTTTCGGACTTCACAGAAGAAGAACTTAAAAAGTGCATAGACAGTGCATATACAAAGGAAAAGTTTGAAACAGAGAGCATTGCTCCTGTTTATAAACTTAACGATACAACATATTTCCTTGAATTATGGCACGGCCCAACTTGTGCTTTTAAGGATATGGCACTTCAAATTCTTCCTCATCTTCTTACAACATCAATGAAAAAGACTAATGAAGATAAAGAAATCGTAATCCTTGTTGCAACGTCGGGTGATACAGGTAAGGCTGCACTTGAAGGCTTTAAAGATGTTGCAGGCACAAGAATTATCGTATTCTATCCTGACAACGGTGTAAGTGAAATTCAAAAGCTTCAAATGGTTACTCAAGAGGGTAATAACGTAAGTGTTGCCGCGGTTAAGGGTAACTTTGACGATGCTCAAAGCGGTGTTAAAAAGATATTTACAGACGTTGATTATAAAAATCTTCTTGACAGAAATCAATTTAAGCTTTCATCTGCAAATTCAATCAACTGGGGCAGACTTGTTCCTCAGATTGTATATTATTTCTCATCATATGCAGAGCTTGTAAAGAATAACGAAATTGAAATCGGCGATAAGATTAATGTTGTCGTTCCGACAGGTAACTTCGGTAATATTCTTGCCGCATATTATGCAAAGAAAATGGGCTTGCCAATCGCTAAGTTTATTTGTGCGTCGAATGAAAATAATGTTTTGACAGACTTCATAAAGACAGGTGTTTATAATAAGAACAGAGATTTCCATACAACAATCTCACCGTCAATGGACATTCTTATTTCAAGTAACCTTGAAAGATTTCTTTATGACCTTACAGGTTGTGACGATAAAATTGTCAGCGAATGGATGAAAGAGCTTAACACTAATGGCAGCTATGAAGTTTCGGCTGACGTTAAGGCAAAAATGCAGGAAATGTTTACTGCAGGTTGCTGTGATGACGCAGAAACAATGGCTACAATTAAAAAGTGTGCGTCTGAATATGATTATGTTATTGATACTCACACAGCCGTTGCAAAGTCTGTTTACGATAAGTATGTTGCTCAAACAGGTGACACAACAAAGACAATTATTGCATCAACTGCAAGTCCGTTCAAGTTTAATCAGAGTGTTCTTATTGCGCTTGAGGATCACAATGCAGTTGTCGGTAAAGACGAATTTACTCTATTGAAGGAACTTTCTGAAAAGAGTAATATGCAAATCCCTAAGTCACTTTATGAACTGAAAGATAAGTCAGTTGTATTTGACCTTGTATGCGATAAGGACGAAATGCAACAGATTGTAAGTGACTTTCTTATGGTTGAGTAAAATTAAATATTTTAAATAATTAACGAAAGGTGTAACAATGTTACGCCTTTCGTTTTAACGGAGGTTTTATATGCGTTCTATAGAAGAAACAATAAATGCACTAAAAAACGGTGAATATGATGATAAGCTTACATATTTGTATTCATGCGATAAAAATGATGTAAAAAAGTATTCGGACAGATATATTGACGTTATAAACGGCTTTGAAGAAACATTCGGTAAAAACGGCGATATTGCTTTGTTCTCCGCTCCGGGACGTACTGAAATCGGAGGCAATCACACCGACCACCAACACGGTTGCGTACTTGCCGGAAGTGTTAATCTTGATGTTATATCCGCCGCACGACCGAACGGCACGAATACTGTTCGTATTCAATCAAGAAACTATCCGCTTGATGTAATTGAACTTGACAGTCTTGAAATAAGAGAAAAGGAATTTGACAAGGCAATTTCTCTTATAAGAGGTGTAATTAAAAAATTTGTTGATTTGGGTTATGACGTTAAAGGCTTTGACGCGTATACAACATCAAATGTACTTAAAGGCTCGGGACTTTCATCATCAGCGGCATTTGAAGTGCTTGTCGGAACGATTATAAACGGACTTTTTGCAAATAACGAAGTAAATCCGATTGAAATTGCAAAATTCGGACAGTTCGCCGAAAATGTTTATTACAATAAACCAAGCGGACTTATGGATCAGATGGCATCATCTGTCGGCTCGGTTGTGGCTATTGATTTTAAGAGTACGGAAGAACCGATAGTTGAAAAAGTTGAATTTGATTTGAAAAAGCATAATCACGCTCTTTGCATTATTGATTCGGGTGCGGATCACGCAGATTTAACTGATGAATATGCGACAATTCCGTCTGATATGAAAGCAGTTGCGGGATTTTTCGGTAAGGAATTTTTGCGTGAAGTTGATGAAAATGAGTTTATGGCGAATATCAAAAACATTCGTGCAAAACTTAATAATGACAGAGCAGTACTTCGTGCAATCCATTTCTTTAATGATAACAAACGTGCACAGGAAGAAGTTAAGGCTTTGAAAAATGATGATTTTGAACTTTTCAAACAGCTTGTAAAGAAATCGGGACAGTCGTCGTATATGTATCTGCAAAATGTGTTCGCAACAAGTATGCCTAAAAATCAAGCAGTGTCTTTGACATTGGCTTTGTGCGATGAAATACTTGGCGACAAAGGCGCGTACAGAGTTCACGGCGGTGGTTTTGCCGGAACTGTACAAGCGTTTGTTCCGCTTGATATGCTTGATGAATTTAAAACAAAAATTGAGAACGTGTTGGGTGAAAATATGTGCCACGTTCTTTCAATTCGTCCTGTCGGCGGATATGAACTTAAATAATTAAAAAAATCTTCTTGAAGTAAATTTTGTTTCTTCAAGAAGATTTTTGTTTTTTAAAACAAACTTATAATCCAATACACAATACCGGCAACGAACGAGGCAAGTGTACCGTAAAGGATAACGGGACCGGCGATTGTGAATATTTTTGCACCGACACCGAGCACCATACCTTCGGTTTTTGCCTCAAGAGCAGGGGAAACAACGGAATTTGCAAATCCGGTAATCGGTACAATAGTTCCCGCACCCGCAAATTTAGCGATTTTCGGGTAAATATCAAGTCCTGTAAGCAATGCACCGGCAAACACCAATATGATTGAAGTGGCAGTGCCTGCGGCTTCTGTATCAAGTCCCCATTTTTTAAACATAGTTAAAATAAAATGCCCGATTACGCATATTATTCCGCCCGATACAAATGCTTTTAAACAGTTTGAAAAAAGCTTTGAATTGGGTGTTTTTGTTTTTACGTATTCATTATATTCTTTGTTAGTCATTTCGTGTTTCATATTAAATTACTCCAGTCAACATTATTTTAATATTATTTTCTCATAATAACGATAAAAGTATGCTTAATTATGAATAAAAAATAAAATTTTATCTTAAATATATCATACACCTTGAAATTTATGGCGATTTGAGATATACTTTAAATATACTTATGTTATTATGGAAGGAATGTTTTAATGTTCGGATACGTTACAGTATGCAAAAATGCGTTGAGCGAACAAGGCTTAAAGACGTTTAAAGCATATTATTGCGGATTGTGTAAGGCTATCGGCAAGAGATGTTCGCAATCGGCAAGGCTGGGACTTAGCTATGACATAACATTCCTTGCGATTGTTTTATCTTCGGTTTGCAAAAAAGAAATAAGTATGAAAGATAAAAAATGCGTGTTACATCCTATCCGTGAAAATATATGTGTTGAAAATGACATGGCTCTAAATTATGCAGCCGATATGGGTGTTATACTTACTTATTTGAAATTGCTTGACGATTGGAACGATGACAAAAGTATAAAAGCATTGTTTAGTATGTTGTTTTTTGCAAACGGCGTCAGAAAAGCTAAAAAGCATTATCCGAGAGAATATGAAAGTATCAGAAAATGTCTTGATGAATTGAGTCGGCTTGAAAAAAATCACTGCAAAGAAATTGATGAAACAGCCGATTGTTTTGCAAGAATTCTTGAAATATTATTTACACCCGATTTTATTGAGGACAAGGATAAAAAACGTATTCTTGCTTGGCTTGGCTATAATACAGGGCGATGGATATATATAATTGACGCGTATAACGATTTGGAAAAAGACGTAAAGAAAAATGATTACAATACCTTTAAAGCAAAATATGAGGATAAAAACGCACAAGAAATAAAAGACACGATTAGAGAGGATTTATATACCTCAATGACGTTCACTCTTGAAAATGCGGCGTCTGCATATAATTTGCTTGAGATATACAAAAATAAAGAAGTTTTGGACAATATTATGTATGTTGCACTAAAAGCTAAACAGAAAAGTATTTTAGGAGAAAGTAATGAATCCTTATGAAGTATTGGGCGTTAGCGAAAACGCCGATGAAGAAACAATAAAAAAAGCGTACAAAGAATTGGTGAAAAAATATCATCCCGACAGATACATTAATAATCCGCTTGCGGATTTGGCGGCTGAAAAGATGAAAGAAATCAACAAAGCCTACGATATGATAACGAATAAGCGTACCGCGACTAATACGGGATACAGTACGTCTGCAGGGGGATATTCAACATCACAGACGCATACAAGCGGACAGGTAAGTTTTCAAAATGTTCGTATTCTTATAACGCAGTCACGAATTCGTGAGGCACTTGAAATGCTTAACTTATTGCCGAAAACAGCGGAATGGTATTATTTATCGGGTCTTGCGAGAATGCAGGTCGGTTGGTATGACCAAGCTATAAGTTTTTTGCAGACTGCTGTACAGATGGAGCCGAACAATGTTGAATACAGAAGTACATTAAACAATGTAATGAACAGAAACAGAACATACACATCAACCACAAGTACCGGCTCAGATTCGGCAGGTTGTTGCGATTGCAGTGATTGTTGTAATTGCTGTACAACGTGGTTATGCTGTAACTGTATGTGCTGATAATATTAAACAGATAGGAGAAAATAGATGAGTAAAGAAGAACAACAGCAACATATTACATCAATAGGCGGTCAGGCGGTTATGGAGGGCGTAATGATGAGAGGCCCTTTCAAAACAGCTGTGGCGGTGAGAAAGCCTGACGGTGATATTGAATGTAAGGTCGAGGAAAACGGAACAAAAACAAGAAAGAAGTTTTGGAGATTGCCTATAATAAGAGGTTGCGTGAGTTTTGTAGACAGCCTTGTTATAGGAATGAAAGCACTTATGTTCAGTGCGGAATTTGTCGATATTGAGGAAGAGGAGGAAACGGAAAGTAAGTTTGACAAGTGGCTTGACGATAAGTTCGGCGACAAAATCAAGGATATAGTAATTTATGTATCAATCGCAATATCGCTTGTATTCAGTATTGCTTTGTTTATGGTACTTCCTACTTTTCTTACGAAAGGTGCGGAAAAAATCGGTACACTTATTCCGTCGATTTCGGCATTTACAGATTCACACTTATTTACAAGCCTTTTTGAGGGCATAATAAGAATGGTGATATTTATAGGATATTTGGCTATTGTTTCAAATATGAAAGACATTAAACGTGTATTCCAATATCACGGTGCGGAGCATAAGACGATAGCGTGCTATGAGGCAGGGGAAGAACTTACTGTTGAAAATATAAAAAAACATACAAGATTTCATCCGAGATGCGGAACGAGTTTCTTGCTTTTCGTTATGATAGTGAGTATTTTGCTTTTTGCACTTTTGCCGAGAGTGGATATGGTTATATTGCGTGTTTTAATGCGTCTTGCACTTTTGCCGGCTGTAGCGGGTATTTCGTTTGAAATTATAAAATTCGCCGGAAGAAGTAAAAGCAAATGGGTGGCATGGCTTTCAAAACCGGGATTGTGGCTGCAAAAACTTACTACAAGAGAACCTGACGCGTCTCAAATTGAAGTGGCGATTGAATCAATGAAACCGTGTATACCTGAAAATAAAGAGGACGACAGATGGTAATATCGGAATTTGTGAGAGAAACGGCAAAACAGCTTGGAGATAATGCAAGGTTTGAGGCGGAGCTTATGGTTATGAGCGTTATGGAAATGGACAGAACCCGACTTGTTTTAAACGGCAAATTGCCTGTAATGCCTCAACATACTTACAGAATGAATAAAATGATTGAAAGACGTAAAAAAGGTGAGCCGCTGCAATATATACTCGGAGAAACCGAATTTATGTCACTTGATTTTTTTGTCAGGGAGGGTGTGCTTATACCGAGAAGTGATACGGAAATTCTTGTTGAAACCGTAATTGATAAAATCGGCGATAAGAAAACAACCGTAGCCGATATATGTACAGGCAGCGGCTGTATCGGAATAAGTATTGCACATTACAAAAAAAATACAGATATTGAGCTGTTTGATATAAGTGATATTGCACTTGAAACGGCTGAAAAAAATATTAAAAGAAATAATGTGTCAGACAGAGTGAAATTGTATAAAATGGATATATTAAATGAATATCCAAAAAAAAAGTATGATGTTGTCGTATCAAATCCGCCGTATATAGAAAAAGCGGTTATTGAAACGTTGCAGACGGAAGTTAAGGACTATGAACCGAGAATTGCGTTGGACGGCGGTGAGGACGGACTTGTTTTTTACAGACGTATAACCGAAACGGCACATAATTTTTTGAAAAAAGGCGGTCTGCTTGCATTTGAGATTGGCTATAATCAAGGCGAATCTGTAAGAGGTCTTATGCAAAACGACTTTTATGATACAGAAGTGATAAAAGATTTAAACGACAATGACAGAGTCGTAATCGGAAAACTAAAATGAGAGGATGATTTGATGAAAAAGATTGGTATTTTAACAAGCGGCGGAGATTGTCAAGGTCTTAATGCGGCAATCAGAGGTGTTGCAAAGGGACTGTATGAAGAAATTGACGACGTTGAAATTTACGGTATTCAAAACGGTTATGCCGGACTTATTCACGGTGATTACAAGAAGATGAATCAATCTGATTTTTCCGGTATACTTACAATAGGCGGTACAATTTTGGGTACATCACGTCAGCCGTTTAAGATGATGCGTGTCATTGAAGATGAAAACAGCATTGATAAAGTTGCGGCAATGAAAGATACTTATAAGAAAATAGGACTTGACTGTCTTGTTGTTTTGGGCGGTAACGGTACACATAAAACGGCTAATTTACTTTCTGAAGAAGGCCTTAATGTGGTTACAATGCCAAAGACGATTGACAATGACGTTTGGGGTACGGAAATGACTTTCGGTTTCCAAAGTGCCGTTGATATTGCAACGGAAGTGATAGACTGCATTCATACAACAGCTACTTCTCACGGACGTATTTTTATTGTTGAGGTAATGGGACATAAAGTAGGTTGGCTTAATTTGTATGCAGGTATCGCAGGCGGTGCGGATATAATTCTGTTACCTGAAATTCCTTATGATATTAACGAAATTGCCAAAGTTATCGAAAAGAGAGAACAAGCCGGAAAGAGATTTTCAATTCTTGCCGTTGCAGAGGGTGCAATTTCAAAAGAAGAGGCAAAGATGAAGAAGAAAGAGCTAAAAGCACTTCGTGCGTCAATGCCTTATCCGTCAATCTCTTATAAGATTGCAAAGGAACTTGAAGAAGTTACGGGTCACGAAATCAGAGTAACTGTTCCGGGACACTTCCAAAGAGGCGGAAGCCCTTGTGCATATGACAGATTTCTTTGCACACGTTTCGGTGCGGCTGCCGCAAGACTCATAAAGAACGAACAGTACGGCTTTATGGTTGCATTGCAGAATGAAAAAATTGTTCCTGTACCGCTTGGTGAGGTTGCCGGAAAACTTAAAAAAGTCCCTGTTGACAGCGATATTATCGAGGCGACAAAGGAAATAGGCATATCATTTGGTGACTAAAATTTTGCAGATGTCAAAAAATCAGTTAGAATTTTGGAAAAATAAACCCATATATAAGGCTCTCCGTGATTGTGGAGAGCCTTATTCTTTTAATTCGTCTAAAAGACGTTCAAGACATTTTTTCTCTATTCTGCTGACGTAGCTGCGGCTTATGCCGAGTATATCGGCAATTTCTTTTTGCGTTTTCTTCGGCTGATTACCGAGTCCGTATCGCCAACAGAGAATATTTATTTCGGTTGGGGCTAATATTTTTTTCATTGCGTTGTACAGTTTTTGAGCTTCAAGCTTGCCGGAAATGAGGTCGGCAATATCTGTTGAATCGCAAGTCAGTATATCCGAAAAAGTCATATTGTTGCCCTCACGGTCTGTGCCGATACTTTCATCAATGGAAATTTCATTTTGAAGTTTCTTTGACGAACGCATAACCATAAGCACTTCATTCTCAATACAACGTGAAATATATGTAGAAAGACGTGAATTTTTTTCGGGATTGAATGTGTTTATTCCTTTGATAAGACCGATTGTGCCGATAGATATAAGGTCCTCAAGATTTTTTTCGTCAGCATACTTTTTTGCAATGTGTGCAACAAGTCTGAGATTGTGTTCGATAAGTACATTTTTTGCACTTTCATCACCTTTTGCATACAAGTCAAGATATTTCTTTTCTTCACTTTTGTTTAATGGCTTTGGAAATGTCGCATTACCCGAAACGTATCCGGCAAGTATTAAAACAGTCTGTATCCATTCAAAAAATAAACCGCCAAGAAACATATCTCATAACCTCCTTTACACATAATATGCTTGACATATCGTACAAATAGCTAAATTGATGTCCTTATTTTTGTTAAAATTCGGAAAATTGGGTAAAATTAAAATGGTTGACGTAAAATGTCTTTTTATTGTAAACAATACGATATTGACTTGAAATGAGGAACATAATATAATGATAATTGAATAGGTATGAAATATTGAAATCGGAGGGTAGAATATATGCTATGTAAAGTATGTGGAGCTCAGATACCGGATGATGCTCAAGAATGTGAATTTTGCGGTACAAAAGTTAATGAAGATGCAAGTGCGGCAGAAGAAACAAAAGTAATTAATACAGATGAAATAGAAAATGCGTATCAGGAACATCAAGCCGAGTTGAATGAAAATTTGGGTGATGAACAAAATGATAATTCTGAAGAACAAGAAAATTCAGAAGGTGATGAAATCTATGATGATAATGAAAGAAGACGTCGTGAACAGGTAAAGAAAATGATGGAGGATAAGAAACAACAGTTGTCTGAAATCGAACGTCGCCGTAATGAAAAAAGAAAAAAACAAAGACGTAATCGTATTGTGCTTATCGGTGCAATTTGTGCTCTTGCAGTTGCTGCTGCCGGAATAGGTGTGTATTATCTTGTGTCTAACGTCAACGGCGGAAACAAAATAGAGGAAACACCTGCACCGTCAGTGGCAGTTGTGTCAACACCGAGTGTAATCGCAACACCTGCGGTAAGTGAAGAACCTGTACAGACGCCTGAGTTGTCAATGGAAACATCTCCGAGAGATGAAAACAGTACATCATCAAACAGCCAATCGTGGTCTGCAACAGGTAATACAGGCGGCGGTACATCAGCCTCAAGGAGCGGAAGTACATCGTCAAGCGGCACAACATCTAAGAGTAATACTTCAAAAGGTTCATCAAGTACATCATCTAAAGGAACAGGTTCAAGCGGTACAGGCTCATCGTCAAATACATCATCTGCACAAAACAGCGGAGTTTCATCTTCAAACATTTCTTCACAGCTAAGTACAGGCGGTGAAGTTATATATGACTCAAATGCCGGAAAACATTTAATGACATTTGTAACTAATAATGTTAAATATTACGCAACTGTTTCAGCCGGTAGTACAACGGAACAGATAAACGGCAAGCCTTACACGATAACGGCTGTACCGACGTCGGAAACCTATAACGGAAATACTGTATATGAAATTACGAGTATAACGAATTATGCAGGTGACTATATACTTGCAAATTCGGGTACAAAACTTCTTACAAATGATGATATTAAGGGAATGTCAAAGCACGACCTTGCACTTGCGAGAAACGAAATATATGCCCGTCACGGACGTAAATTCCAAACGGAAGAATACAGCAAATATTTCAGCGGTAAGTCTTGGTATTCAATTAATCCGAATTATAATTACAGTGATGATGACAGTAATCTTAATTCGATAGAAGTTAAGAATGTACAATTTATATTAAATGCTGAAAGAAATTAAATAATATCAATAAACTAAAAAGTCTGACCCACAGGGTCAGACTTTTTAGTTTATGCTGTCAATATCATAAGGTGTGATTTGATATACAAAGTAATTGAGCCAATTTGAGAATAACAAATTAGCGTGAGAACGCCAACGGACGATCGGTTTTTTTGTAGGATCGTCATTAGGGAAATAGTGTTTTGGTATTATCGGATTTTTACCTTTGTCCAAATCTCTGAAATATTCATCACGCAACGTTGTTGCGTCGTATTCTGCGTGACCTGTTACAAAAATACGTCTGCCGCCTTTTGTAAATACGATATACACGCCCGCCTCTTTTGAATCACAAAGAATTTCAAGCTCTTTAACCTTTTTTATATCCTCTGCACGCACTTCCTGAAAACGTGAATGCGGTGCGTAAAATTCATTGTCAAAACCTCGTACAAGCTTTGCCGTGCGTCTGTTCACCTTGTGCTTGAAAACTCCCGAACATTTTTCTTTTAACGGATGCTTCGGCACGCCGTAATGATAGTAAAGACCGGCAAGTGCCGCCCAACATATGTGCAATGTTGAAGTGACGTGAGTTTTGGACCAATCCATTATGCGTGTAAGCTCGCCCCAATAATCAACATCTTCATATTCAAGGTTTTCAACAGGCGCACCTGTTATAATCATTCCGTCATATTTTGAATCTTTTATTTCATCAAAGGTTGTATAAAATGTTGCCAAATGTTCTGACGGTGTGTTTTTTGATTCGTGTGTATCCATTTGCAGAAAATCTATTTCAATTTGCAACGGTGAATTTGAAAGCAGTCTTAAAAGCTGTGTTTCGGTAGCTATTTTAGTCGGCATCAAGTTCACTATTACAATTTTAAGCGGACGAATATCTTGGTGCATAGCCTTTTTTTCACTCATAACAAAAATATTTTCTTTTCTGAGCTGTGCTGTTGCCGGAAGTTTGTCCGGTATCTTTATAGGCATATATATCCACTCCCTTGCTTAATATACTAATGTTTATTATAACACAAAACAGTATATATTACAATAGATTATCATTAATTATAATATAACAGAAAATTTGCAATGTGTATAAATTATACCCAAAAGCATTATAATAAGTATAGTACGGAGGTGTGTACAGTGATAAATGATACAGATACAGAAAGCAATATAGCGGAACAGGAACGACGGAATATTGAGGATTTGGGAAGTGTTGAAACAAAAAATCCGAGAGGTAATATACATTGTCTGAATATAATCGGTCAGGTTGAGGGGCATATGGTATTGCCGCCGCAGAACAAGACAACGAAATACGAACACGTTCTGCCGCAGCTTATAGCGATTGAGGAAAATCCGGAAATTGACGGACTTATGGTGCTTTTAAATACGGTAGGCGGTGACGTTGAGGCAGGATTGGCGATAGCTGAAATGATAGCCGGAATGAGTAAACCTACTGTTTCGCTTGTTTTGGGCGGCGGACACAGTATAGGTGTACCGCTTGCGGTTGCGACGGATTATTCATTCATTGCACCGACCGCAACTATGACAGTGCATCCGCTCAGAATGAACGGCGTTGTAATCGGCGTTATGCAGACATTTCAATATTTTCAGAATATGCAGGACAGAATAATTGATTTTGTTGTTTCAAACTCAAATATATCATACGACAAATTTAAACAGTTAATGCTCACGACTGATGAAATAGCAAACGACGTGGGGAGTATATTATTTGCAAAAAAGGCGGTTGAGTACGGACTTATAAATGAAATGGGCGGACTTAAAGACGCACTTGAAAAAATGTATGAGCTGATAGAAAAGGAGAGAGAAAATAAAAAATGATTTATTCAATAGTGCCGACAGATGTTGTGTTTTTCGACAATACTCAAATAAGACAAAGACATCTAAAAATGTATAACAACGTGACACTTGAATTGACAGACGGACGCGTGGAGAGAATTATAAGCACAAATCCTCAGGATTATCTGAAATATCATAATTTACTCGGTTCAAACAATATTTAAAAAAAAATCTTGCAAAACTTTGTCTTATGGTGTATAATGTAACAGATTGCCGTACTCGTGGCAATACACTAATGAAGGAGGAAAAGAATATGCAAGATAATGTATATGACGTTTTGCTGGAGCGTGGACTTATTGCCCAGACAACACACGAACAAGAGATACGAGAATTATTAGGAAAGGAAAAAGTTACGTTCTATATTGGCTTTGACCCAACAGCAGACAGCCTTCATGTAGGACACTTTTTGCAGATGGTCGTAATGCGACATATGCAGAATTACGGACACAGACCGATTGCCCTTGTCGGCGGCGGTACAGGTCATATCGGTGACCCGTCGGGAAGAACCGATATGCGTCAGATGATGACTAAGGAAATAATTGACCATAACTGTGAATGTTTCAAACAGCAGTTATCAAGAGTTATTGATTTCTCGGACGATAAAGCTATAATGGTAAACAATGCCGATTGGCTTTTAGACCTTAATTATGTGGAATTTTTGCGTGACATCGGTTCATGTTTCTCAGTAAATAAAATGCTTACTGCCGAATGCTTTAAGCAAAGACTTGAAAAGGGACTTTCATTCCTTGAATTTAACTATATGCTTATGCAGAGCTATGACTTCTTAATGCTTAACCGTAAGTATGACTGTAAAATCGAATTGGGCGGCGATGACCAGTGGAGCAACATTCTTGGCGGTATCGACCTTTGCAGACGTAAGGACCAAAAGCAGGTTTACGGTATGACATTTACTTTGCTTACAAACAGTGAAGGTAAGAAAATGGGTAAGACACAATCGGGTGCTGTTTGGCTTGACCCTAAAAAGACTACTCCGTACGATTTCTATCAGTATTGGGTAAACGTACAAGATGCTGACGTTATTAAGTGCTTAAAACTTCTTACATTCGTTCCTATGGACGAAATTCGTAAAATGGAAAAGTGGGAAGGTAAGGAGCTTAACGAAGCTAAGAGAATTCTTGCTTATGAAGTAACAAAGCTTGTACACGGTGAAGAAGAGGCTGAAAAAGCTAAGAAAACAGCAGAAGAAGTATTCGCTAAAGGCGGAGTAAGTGCAGATATGCCGACAAGCGTTATACCTGACGTTGTCGGAATGGGTGTACTTGATATGCTTGTTAAGACAGGATTGTTGCCGTCGAAGGGTGAGGCAAGACGTCTTGTTCAACAAAACGGTCTTTCAATCAATGATGTAAAATACAATGACGTAAACGGTGTTGTTACGGAAGATATGATTACAGATGAAGGTATGATTATCAAAAAGGGTAAAAAGACATTCCACAGAGTTGTTACAAAATAAGACAAAAATTAAAAGCGTTCACATTTTGAAGTGAACGCTTATTTTTTTAGAATTTTATAATTCCGAGTGCTTCAAGTATTGAAGAAATCAATATTGCAACGATAAACACAGGTGCAACGTATTTAATCATAATATCGAAAAGCTTTTGACGTTTGAATGCTGATGATATGCGTACTTCATCGTGTATTGAGTTGACGCCGATAACGTATGCGACAAATATACAGGTAAGCAATGCGCATATAGGCATAAGTATTGAATTTGTGGCAAAGTCCATCATATCAAGAATTGTCATACCGCCTAAAGTCGCTTTATCCCAGACATTGTATCCTAAAATCGGCGGTATACCGAATAAGAAAGAACCGATACCTGCACAGATTGTTGTCTTATTTCTGTCCCAACCGAAACGGTCACAAAGCGAAGAAACGATAGCCTCCATAATTGAAATGGAAGAAGTAAGTGCGGCAAGCAGAACAAGTATGAAGAATACACTTCCTATAACCGTTGCCATACCCATGCTTTCAAATACCTTTGGCAATGTCACAAACATAAGGCTTGGACCTTTGCCCAAAGCACTTTGGTCACCGCCTGAAAAAGCGAATACCGCCGGAACAATCATAAGACCTGCCAATATAGCGATAGCTGTATCGAAAAGTTCAATTCTGCCTACATTCTTTTCAAGGTCACTGTCTTTAGGCAAGTATGAGCCGTATGCAATCATAATACCCATCGCAAGCGACAGTGAGTAGAACATTTGTCCCATTGCGGCAAGCACACCTTGAATTGAAAAGTTTGAAAAGTCGGGAATGAAGAAATACTTAACACCCGTCATAGCACCCGGAAGTGTAATTGAGTATACCGTAACGATTATTGCAAGTACGATAAGTACCGGCATAAGTATTGTACTGAACTTTTCAACGCCTTTTTGAACACCTCTTAAAATTACAAAAGTCGTAATTGCCGAGAATATAAACTGATAAATAAGAAGTCTTTGCGGTGATGCAAGCATATCAGTAAAGAAACTGTCTTGTGCCAAAAGCTGATGATTGCCTGTTATATATTTTGTTGCATATTCGATAACCCAACCGCCGATTACGTTGTAGTAAGGCTGAATAATCATGGGAATAAGCGTTGCGATAATTCCGATAAATCCCCATTTTTTACTAAGTTCGCGGAATGCACAAAGTCCGCTTTTACCGGTTTTACGTCCGATGGCGTTTTCGGCAATCATAAGTGAAAAACCGAATGTTACGACAAGAAGTATGTAGAATAATAAGAATATACCTCCGCCGTATTTTGCGGCGAGGTAAGGGAAACGCCAAATATTACCCAATCCTACCGCACTTCCTGCCGCAGCAAGAACAAATCCGAATCCGCCTGAAAACATGCTTCTTTTTTTGTTGTTCATAAGAAAATACCTCTCTTGATTTTATAATAATGAATTTATTATACTACATCGCAAACAATTTGTAAAATACTTTTTGATAAATGTCAGATATTTTGTGAATATTGCTGTAACATAGTATGTAAGTTGCAGACAAAAACAGTGATTGAAATTTAATACATAATATGATATAATAAAAATAAGTATGTATGAAAGAGCAGGTGAGTACTTTGGAAAAAGGTGCAAATATCCTTTTATCATTGATGCAGTTAAATATCGGAGGCGCGGAAACACACGTTGTTGAACTTGCAAAAGAGCTTAAAAGAAAAGGCTTTAATGTAATTGTCGCTTCAAACGGCGGTGTTTATGTAAAGGAACTCGAGGACGCTGGAATAAAGCATTATGCAGTACCTTTGCAGAATAAAAATCCTTTGAATATGCTGAAATCGGCACGACTTTTGAAGAAGATAATTAAAGACGAAAAAATAGACATAGTTCATTCTCACGCAAGAATCCCTTCTTTTATATTGGGAAAACTTCACAAGAGAATGAAGTTTCCGTTTGTGACAACGGCACATTGGGTATTTAATACAGGCTACGGTCTTAAATATATAACCGATTGGGGTGAAAAGACTGTTGCGGTGTCGGAGGATATAAAGACCTACTTAATGGACAACTATCACATACCGGCAGGTGATATAAATGTTACGATAAACGGTATTGATACTGAAAAGTTTTCACCTAAAACAGATTGTGAAGATATAAAAAAGGAACTCGGTATAAAAGATGACGATACGGTTATAACTTATGTAAGCCGTTTGGACGAATCAAGGAGCCTTGTTGCAAAGCAGCTTATCGAAGCAGTTCCCGAAATCAACAAAGCGGTTGATAATTTAAAAGTTATAGTTGTCGGTGCAGGCGATGATTATGATAATGTAAAAACTATGGCTGACAGCGTAAACCAAAAGTTGGGTCGTGATGTCATTGTACTTACAGGTGCAAGAACAGATATAAATAAACTTATTGCACCGTGTAAACTGTTTGTGGGTGTGAGCCGTGCGGCTCTTGAGGCAATGGCGGCGGACAAGCCTGTTATAATTGCAGGTAATGAGGGATATATCGGATTGTTTGACGAAAGCAAACTTGCGGTCGGCATTGATACTAACTTCTGTTGCCGCGGTTGTGAAATGTCGGACAGTGAGCTTATAAAATGTGATGTACTTAAATTCTTCAATCTTGACGAAAATAAGCAGAAAGAACTCGGCGAATACGGCAGAGAACTTATTAAGAAAGAATATTCCGTAACTCGTATGGCTGATGACAGCATAAAGGTTTATGACTGGGCATTGCAGAAAAACAAAGAAATTCTTATATCAGGTTATTACGGCTTTAAAAACAGCGGTGATGACGCACTTTTGCAGGCGATTATAAATGATTTAAAGCAGTATAAGGAAAGTCCGAACATAGTTGTTTTAAGTGCAAATCCTGCCGAAACAATGGAGTATTACAAGGTTAAATCTATAAATCGATTGAATGTATTAAAGATTGCCAAACATATGAAAAAGGCAGATATGCTTATTTCGGGCGGCGGTACACTGATACAGGACAGAACAAGTACAAAGTCACTTTGGTATTATCTTACGGTTATCGCAATGGCAAAAAAGAAAAATATGAAAGTTATGCTTTATTCAAACGGTATAGGTCCGCTTGAAAGAAAGGGCAATATAAAGAAAACCAAGAAAATACTTGATAAAGTTGACCTTATAACATTGCGTGATGAACGTTCATATAAAACGTTGCATGAAATCGGTATTGAAAACAAAAATGTAAAGGTTACAGCCGATCCTGCACTTGATTTGGATATTGCAGACGAAAAGCTCGGAAAGACTATTTTGAAAAATGAGGGTGTTCCGAGTGATAAAAAACTGCTCGGAGTGTCGGTAAGAAAGTGGCAGAACTTAGGCAGTGACTTTGAAACTCAAATTGCGAACGCTTGTGACTACGTATACGAAAAATACGGCTACTATACGGTATTTCTTCCTATGCAGTCAAGTCGTGACACAGCTATAATGCAGAACATAAAACGCAAAATGAAACACGAATCGGCAATTATCAAGAAACGTTATTCCGTTGAGGGAATGCTTTCAATTATTAAATGCTTTGATATGTGTATCGGTATGCGACTTCATACATTAATTTATGCGGCGATAAATTCAGTACCGCTTATCGGCCTGGTGTATGACCCTAAGATAAACAGCTTTATGGAATATACACATCAAAGACACTACGTTGACGTAAATGAAGTAACAGATGAAAATTTAAAGAAAATGCTTGATGAATGTGTGGCAAATTACGACACGATAAAGCAGGATTTAAAAGAAAATTACAGCCATTTAAAAGAAAAAGCAAAGCTTAACGGCAAATATGCGATTGAGCTTTATGAAAAAGGGAGTGTGACGCTGTGAAAGAAAAAACTTCCGGACAGAAAATGCTCCTGACGGCAGGCTTTATGGCAATGGCAACGCTTTTGTCAAAGGTACTCGGACTTGTAAGAGATTCGCTTTTAACAGCATATTTCGGTTCCGGCTTGGAGTCGGACGCATTTTTAACCGCGTCAACTATTCCTACAACGTTGTTTGATGTCATAATCGGCGGAGTTATATCTGCGGCATTTATACCTGTTTTCAACGATATAATGTCGAAAAAAGGCAAAGACGAGGCAATGAAATTTGTCAATAAGTTCGTAACGCTTATTGTCTGTATAACCTTATTTATCGTTGTGGGCGGAATAATTTTCAGAGATGTACTTGTGAACATACAAGCACCGAATTATACAGCCGACAAGCACAATCTTGCGGCACAGCTTACCGCGATAATGTTCCCGATGGTAATATTTACGGGACTGGCGTTTTCATTTGTCGGATTGTTGCAGTCATTCGGCGAGTACAATATTCCGTCAATAATAAGCCTTGTATCGAATTTGGCGATTATACTTTATTATGTGGTATTCGGCAAGAAGTTCGGTATTTACGGCTTGTCGGTAACAATGGTTATTGCATGGAGCTTGCAGTTTATAATACTGATACCTTGGATAAAAAAATTCGGAGTAAAGTACAGACCTGATTTTAAGTTTAAAGATCCGTATATAAAGCAAATGCTTTTGCTTGCCGGACCTATGCTTATATCCACTTGGGTACAACCGCTTTATTCGATAGTCAATCAAAGATTTGCGTCAAATATTGATTCTGCGGTAACATATATTCAGCAGTCGAACAGACTGTATATAATCGTTGTCGGAGTATTCAGTTTTGTGGTTACAAACTTGATATTCCCAAAACTTGCACGTGCGGTTGCGGACGGAAACGACAATGAGGCGAAAAAACTTACAGTAAGCTCAATGCGTGCGATTGTGCTTGTAATAGCACCGCTTATGGCAGGATTTATAGTTCTTTCAAAACCGATTGCGTCTGTTATTTACGGTTACGGCAAAATGGGTGCAGAGGACGTTGAGGCAATAAGTACATTGCTTAAATTCTATTCTGTCGGTATGCTTGGACTCGGACTTAATGAGATTTTGTCAAAAGCATTTTTCTCGCTGCAGGACAGCAGAACACCTATGAGAAACTCGGTTATAAGTATGGTTATAAATATTTTGCTTGCGTATGTACTGTATAATGTAATGGCAACCAACGGACTTGCACTTGCGGCGGCAGGCGGTTCAATCGTGAATGCGGTTTTGAATTGGTTCTGTATGCACAGAAAGTATCCCGATATGATAAAAGGCAGAGATATTTTGAATATGATAAAAGCCGTTATATCGGCGGCTGTTATGGGAGTAGGCGTATTCTTCGTTTACGGATTTGTAGGTGCAAGATTTGACGGTGTTGTAGGAAATATCCTCACTTGCGGTATATGCGGTGTGACAGGAGTTATAATATACGGTATTATGATTTTTGTTACGGGAGAGGACGATATAAAAAGTATTATAAAAAAGAAAGGGTGAGAAGATGAATAGTTTTATACTGTCTTCAATAGCGGCATTTTGTCACAGCTTTGCAAATGCGTTCAGAAAAAGCGGACTTTGCAAATTGCTTATGAAGATATATAACGGAATATCAGGTTCTTGGAAAAACAGTTCTGTTATGACTTGGATCAGAAATATAGGTCAAAACGAGTCAAACAGTGTTGCGGTAAGAATTGTCAGATGTCCGTTTACGTTTTTAACTTTTATAAAAAAGAAAATCGGAAAATTTGTGGAAAGCAACATAAAAAACAGTTTTATATGTCATTGGGCGAGAGTATATATACAGAATTTTATGGCGGTGAATACACGTTTTTTCGGTATAATGATTCTTGCAACGGTTGTATGTTACAGTATTGTAGGTATGCACCTGTCGAAAATCGCTTTGATTGTCGGTGTTATCGGCGCGATTATGAGTGTGTTTAACTTCAATCTTATGTCGTTTTTAAATCCGAGTAAGGTCGTAAGTGTAATCAAAAGTGCGGCAGGATTTAAAAATCTTGATTTTGAATTTTACGATGAAAAGTATACAAACGGTAAGCTAAGACTTGTACTTGCACTTTTGTGCGGTATTATTGTCGGAGCGGTAATGAGCATTTCAAAGCTTTACGGCTTGGCAATACCTTTTGCTCTGTTCGGTATGGTGCTTGTTATGTATGCACCGATTACGGGTGTATATGCGGCGGTATTTTTAGCACCTTTTATGCCGACAATGATACTTGCCGGTATATGTTTGTGGACGGCTTTGTCAGTTGTTATTAAATCGCTTTCGGACGAAAACTTCAAGTGGAAGTTTGACGGCGTGGGTATGTGTATATTACTTCTTTTGGGAGTATTGCTTATATCGTCACTTGCATCATTCGCAAGAATGGGAAGTCTTAAAGTATGGGCGATGTATCTTGTATTCCTAACATTCTACTTTGTTGTAGTGAATACGGTTAAGACAAAGGAACAACTTTACGGATTGTTTAAGATATTTGTTATATCGGGTGCACTTGTTGCACTTTACGGTGTAATGCAGTACGCATTCGGTTGGACAACTTCAAATGCGTGGATTGATGAAGAAATGTTTGAAGACGCAACAATGCGTGTATATTCAACACTCGGCAATCCGAACGTACTGGGCGAATACTTGCTTTTGGTACTTCCTGTTGCGGCGGTATATATGCTTAAAAACAAGTGGAAAGAACTTTCAAAATGGGCGTACGGATTAATGTTCCTTGTGCTTGCGTTGTGTCTGGTACTTACACAGTCAAGAGGCTGTTGGATCGGCTTTATGCTGAGCGTAGTTATATTCGTAACATTTTATGAAGGAAAATGGTGGGGCTTTATACCGATTGTGTTGTGTATATTGCCGTTTATCATACCGCAGACTATTGTTGACCGTATAATGAGTGTCGGCAATATGGAGGACTCGTCAACATCGTATCGTGTATATATTTGGATGGGTACGCTCGGAATGATGAAACATTATTGGCTCGGCGGTATAGGTATGGGCGAGGCGGCATTTTCACAGGTATATCCTTTCTTCTCATACAACGCTATCATAGCACCTCATTCACATAACTTGTTCTTACAACTTCTTGTTGAGGCAGGCATAAGCGGACTGGGAGTATTCTTGGTAATGCAAATTGTATTTGTAAAGAAAATGTCTGATGTATACAGAATGGATGATAAAAAGAGCATGGACTCAATGCTTGCATTGGCTTTGGGCAGCGGTGTAATAGGATTTTTGGCACAGAGTATGTTTGACTATACATTCTACAACTACAGAGTAATGGCAGTATTCTTTATGGTGTTAGGTTTGGGTTTAGCGTTGAAACACTTAAAAACGACTGACTAAAATTGCCCGCAGCACCACTTTTTGCTCGGGGCAGTACCTATGTACGGCACCGTGAGCCGCAAAGCGGTACTGTGAACAATTTTTAAATTAGTTTGGAATTTCTGTGAAAGGAGTAATCTATGAAAAAAATAAAAGTAATAGAAGTGTCCTCGGATACAAACATAGGCGGTGCGGGAAAATGTCTTCTTACACTGCTTGAAAATTTTGATTACAACACATTTGACGTAAAAGTAGTTCTTCCGAAAAACAGCCTTTTAAAACCGCATATTGACAAGATGAATATACCTGTAATCGAGGTTGACGGAATTGCGGATAAGTCGCTTGATTTTGCAGCGGTAAAGAAACTTAGAATGATATTTAAACGTGAAAGACCGGATATTGTTCATACTCATGCAAGTATGTCAGCAAGAATTGCGGCAAAACAAGCGGGTGCAAAGGTTGTTTATACGCGTCACAGCGTATTTGAACCGTCAAAGAAAATATCAAGAGGTATCGGCAAGGTTATAAACGGAATGATTAACAATCATTATGCGGACAGTATTATTGCCGTTGCAGAGGCGGCAAAGGACAACCTTACTGATACGGGTGTTAAGGAAAGCAAGATAAAAGTCATTTTAAACGGCGTTGACGGACTTACACCTGTTTCGACAGACGAAAAACGAATTATAAAAGAACGCTTCAATCTTCCCGACGGATATAAAGCGGTGTCAATCGTTGCACGTCTTGAGGATATAAAAGGTCACGATTATTTTATCGAGGCGGCGGACAGACTTTTGCAAAAAGGAATAAAAGCAAGATTTTATATTGCCGGTACAGGTTCATATGAAAATCACTTAAAAGAAAAAGTTAAAAATATGAACAGACAGGAACAGATTATATTTACCGGTTTTATATCTGATGTAGATAAACTTATGAGTATAACCGATGTTCAGGCGAATGCATCATTCGGTACAGAGGCTACATCGCTTGCTTTACTTGAAGGTATGAGTCTTGGAATACCGGCAGTCGTTTCGGATTTCGGAGGTAATCCGGGAGTCATAAAGAACGGACAAAACGGATATATCGTTCCGAAACAAAATTCAAAGGCTTTGGCTGATAATCTTGAAGTATTGCTTACAGACCAAAAACTTTACGATTATATGTCGCAAGGTGCTAAAAAGATATTCCAAAAGACTTTTACGGCACAGGCGATGACGAAACAAACAGAACAAGTATATCTTGATTTGATGAAATAAGGAGGATAAATAAATGTCAGAGAAGAAAGCAAAATTCACTGCGATAGACGCAATAATAATCTTGGTTATACTTGCGGTTATCGTTGTTGGTGCAATTAAAATTCTTCCGTCGTTTACAAGCGGAAGTGAAAAAGAAAAGGTCGATTTTACAGTTATGGTTCAAAACAAAGACGAGGACTTTGCAAATGCAATCACGATAGGTGATGACGTAACAATCAGCCTTACGGAAAAAGACGGCGGAGTTGTGAAAAATGTTGAGTCAAAACCGGCTGTAACTATGGTTTACAACAGTATTGACGGTACTTACTCAAACGAAGTTATAGAAGGTAAATATGACGTGTATGTGACGATTGAGGCTGATACGGATGTTTCTGATCTTGCTATAAAGGCAGGAGGTACGGCAGTTAAAGTCGGCGCGGAAATACCTGTAAGAGGTAAAGGCTATGCGTCAACAGGCTATGTTATAGGAATAGATGACTAAAGGAGGTATGTATCGTGGATAAGAACGGAAAAATCGGCGGAAAAGTAAGCATTATTGATATTCTTGTTGTTGTGCTTGTCGTTGCCGTAATAGCGGGAATTGTGGCAAGATACGGCAGCAGTGTTACGGGTGCGGTTAAATCAAATAAACAGTTTGAATATGTACTTAAAGTTGAAAGCGTAAGACAGTATACTGTTGACGCACTTGAGAAAAAAGGCAAGGTTACAGATAAAAAGTCTGAAAAAGACTTGGGCGAAATTGTTGATGTACAGGTTGAAAATGCAACATTGCAGTCAACAACAGCGTCGGGTGAACTTAAAAACCCTGAATTGCCCGGAAGATATACTTGCTATGTGACAATCAGAGCAACAGGCAAGGAATCGGATGATAACTATATCCTTGAGGACAGTACGGAATTGTCGGTCGGAAGAAATGTAGATTTGTATTCAAAGTATGTTAAAACTTCTGGCGACATAAAGAGCGTAAAAGTTGTTGAATAAAACACTGTTTTAGATGAGTATGTTTTTGGACATACTCATTTTTTTTATTGCGGAATATAATAAAAGGAGGTAACATAGTATATTTTAAGAGAGGAATGGTGGATTATGAACAGATTAGAGAGAATGTTAAAGGATTTTGATGAAAATCAGTTAAGAGAGATAAATAAATTTTTAAATTCGGCAGACGGAAGAAGATTAAAGAGTCACATCAATTCAACAGATAAAGATAAATTATTGCAGGAATTTTCAAAACTTGACCCAAATGAAGTAAAAAAAAGAATATCGGGACTCAGTACGGCTGATTTAATGAAGATTATGAAAAATTTATAAGAGGTGAGTGAAATGGCAGACGCAATGGATACACTCAAAAATATATTGGGTGATGACGCGGAAGACAAAATTAAAACTGTAATGAACTCACTTTCTTCTGCGGATAATACATCGGAGGAAATTGACAGTTCAAACGGTTTAAATCAAATTATGCAGATAAAAAATATTATGGACAGTATGGCGGTGAACAAAAACGATCCGAGAACAAATTTACTCCTTTCGTTAAAGCCGTATATGCGTGAGGGCAGAAAACATTCTATTGATTCGGCGGTAAGGCTTTTGGGGCTTACAAACGTAACAAAAATGCTGAAGAAATAATATGATTTTGGAGGTGGCGAGATGTATAGGACGTATAGCTATAATGATATGCCGATTCCGGTACAACGACGTAATGAGGATATGAGGAAACCTATGCCGCCACCCAAAAAAGAAATAGAATGTAAAGAGGAGAAAATTGAGAAAAAATGCGACAAACCCGACAACGGCGGAATTTTAAGCGGTTTGGGTACTGACGATTTAATACTTATTGTGGTTGCATTGGTATTGCTTATTGACGATTGCGACGACAAACTTCTTTTGATAGCACTCGCATTTATATTTTTATCGGAGTGGTTTTAGTATAAATTACTAAAATTAGAAAATACTAAAGAAAAAGGAGGCGAGGGCAAAATTGCTTTATGAACCTAAATTTTATAAATGCGGTGTATGTGACGCGATATTGGAGTCGATAACACCGCATTGCTGTGATGATTTGACTTGCTGCGGAAAGCCTATGGAATTATTAAAGGCGAATGAATTGATTGCTCTGGAAGAAAAACATTTGCCGATAGTCAAAAGGGAGGGGAATAACTTAACCGTATGCGTGGGGCGTGTGCTTCATCCGATGAGTAAGGAACACAGCATACAGTGGATAGAAGTAAAGAGTAAATATCTTGAACAGCGTATCACGTTGAAAAAAGGTGACGATCCGATTGCAACGTTTGAAGTACCGGAAAATGTGCCTGTTACGGTGTATTCATATTGCAATTTACACGGACTTTGGAAAACTATGTCGTAGAATGTTGCATTATGATTACAAACAATGTCTGAAACGCTTACATTTTTTTTACAACATTCAAAAACGTTTGATTTACCAAAATTTTTATTGTATAATTATATTGTAGGAAAACACAAGATAAAAGGGTAAAATTAAAATAAAGCGGGTGTTCATTCAGAACACCCGCTTTGTCGTGTAAAGAGAAGATATTTTAAGCCGATAGATTAAATGTTATTACTTGACAATTACAATTTCAGAAACTATATCATCATAAATCTTTATGAAGATTCTGTTATTTTCGTCTGAATCGAAGTTTTGAATATCGCTGATTTCAGCAACTGTAATCGGATTTTTTGATTTTGTTGTATCCACGCTGTAAACAGGTGTTTCAGTCGGAACAGTGTAGTTTACCGTATTTGAATTATTTACAGATACGTTTACGGAATTTGAGAATTTTTTTGTAACCTTACCGTATACTATTTCAAGCTTGTCGGTTGGGCTTAGTGTAAATTCGTTATTCTTTGCGGTTATATCAAGAAGTAATCTAATACTTACGATTTCACCTTTTGAGTTAGCTTTGTATTGAATGATGTCGCCCTCTTGCAGCTTTCTGTCACCGTTTGCAAGGATATTTTCGCTTTCTGCGTAAATTGATACTTCCTTGCCGTCAACAAGTGCTACAAGCATATCTGTTTGCTCATCATCATTATTTGTTGCTTTCACAATATCTTTAACAACTGCGATTGAAGAATCGGCTGCTGCGTTAATTTGTGAATTTGTAACAACCATAACTTTTGCGGTATAGTTTTCAGACATATCATAAACTGACGCATTGTATGTCTGACCGTCCTCAAACATAGCGATATTTCTTATTGCGTAATCATCTGTATTTTCTGTAATATCGAATATAACAGTATTGTCATCAACTCTTACATTGCCTACTTTTGAAAGAGTTTTTGAAAATTTTGCGTTTGTAAGGTCATAGTTCTTTGTGAACTTGTCAGTGTTTACCGCACCGCTTTCACTGTTATCAACGGCAGTGTTTATGGCAGTGATTTTGTTGTCTGCATTTGTGCTGTAAGTTACAAGCTGACTTGCTGTTACATCTTCAGATGTGTTTAGTGAATTTACAACGTCAAGTGCTTTAACATTGCTTTTACCGTTGAATTTTATCTTGTTGTTTGCGTCAAGAGTTACTTCTTTTCCGTCCTTTGTGAAAAGCTTGAATGACGCTTTTTCTGTATTCTTTGTATAGTATGCTTTCATCAAATAAGCATAGTTTGAACTTAGAGTTTTTGATGCGTCAAACGCCGCAATTTTGCCGTCTGTATCAAGATAGAATACACCCTCACTGCCGATGTCGATTGAATCGGTGTAGTTTGCCGCAACTTTGTATTTTGTACCGTTGATAAGAACACCCTTACTGTCTTTACCGGTTACTTTGCCCTCAACGGTTTTGTTTGTAACTTCAACTTCGTAAAGCTCTTTGTCAAGACTTGCCGCAACTGAAAGTACATCATATTCCGCAAGATCTGAAACGCTTATTTCTTCAAGACCTTTTGTAATTCTGAAGTCAACAGTATCATCAAGCTTTAACACCTTTTGAGAATACTTATCAACAATTTTACCTGTTGAAGAAACACTGTCTACAACGATGTTTTCATAATTCTTTACGAAAACAATATCGTATTTACCGTTCTTGTTTGAGTCAAGAAGTGTAATGTTACCCGACTTATCTGTAAGGTCAATCAAGTTTTTGTCCATAGCCTGATACTTACCGTTATAAATAAGTGTGGCGTCTGATGAAATTTCTGCAGTATTTGTTTTTGAAGTGTTTTCATCTTTGAAATATTCAATGGCTGTGTTGCCGTTCTTTGTTGTAAGTTTTGAGAATAGCTCTGATGAGATTGTCAAATCATTGTTTTGATTTTGAATAGGCATTGCAAGAATAACCGATTCATCGTTTTTACCCTCGTTTTTCACATAGTAAGTTACGTTGTAACCTAATAGATTATTCATATTGTAGGCTGTTTCGTAAGTTTTGTTGTCAATTTTGATTTGTCCCTTTGCAAGTGATGATGAACCCGTAAGGGAAGTGTTTTCTATTGCTGTGATACGACCTGTATCTTTTGTGACTTTTAACTTGTCTTTTAAAAGTGTTTTTTCTGTAATTTCATATTTGCCGTCAGAACCGAAACCTGTTTGTTCCATTAGTTTTGATTCAAGTGCGTTTGTTGTAAGGTATGAAACGTTACCTCTTGAAATTTTGTCTGAATATGAGCCTTGAACATTCTTTGCAAGACCGTTTGAAGTACCGGTTTTCATATATCCGTGAGGATAACCGCCGTTTTCTTCGGCTGATACCGTATAACCTGTTGCACGAACCATTATAGTCATTGCCTCTGCATATGAAATAGGTGCGTTAGGTCTGAAATTACCGTCACCGTCACCCTCGATAATGCCTTGAGATACTGCAAGGTTTATATAGCCGTTAGCCCAGTGTTCGGCTGAAACGTCGTCAAACATAGTCTGACCTTTTGAAGATTCTGCCGCATCTTCGAGTCCAAGTGCGTGTATTGCCATTTTGGCAACTTCAGAACGAATGATGGTATCATCAAGTCTGTAAGCACCGTTTTCGTCACCGACCATAATGTTAAGTGCCGAAAGAATTTGTACAGGCTCTTCGTAACGTGTACCTTGTACGTCAGCCGGAATAGCCGCCATACTTACAGGAACACAGGAAAGAACTGTACTTGTCGCAACTGCGACAGATAAAATCTGCTTTTTTAAATTGTTCATTTAAAAATTACCTCCTTTGGGGTTGCCCCTTATCCTAAATAGCAAATGGGTGAATTGTTATCAACCACAAGTGAGATAATACAGTATAACACAGTAAGTTTCAAGCTGTAATATTTGACAATGTGAAAGGTTTTCGGTCTATATTATAGTAGCAACTGAGTTTTGTTCTCAATAATTAACATTACGAAAGTTAATTTTTTGTTTTATAACACTTAATAAATTACAAAACATACCAAGACGTAAGTAAAGGTATTAAGCCATTTCTAAGCGTATTAAGCACATCGTGATTTTAGGGTAAATGACGTATTTAGACCTATTAAAACGTATTAAAACGTAGTGCGTTAGGGTAAATTTTAGGGTAAGCTAAGCTCCTCGTTAGGGTAAGCTAAAATGGCGAAACAAATCACTTAAATTACTATTTTAAACAAAAAAAATATCAAGAATTTGGTCGGCAATAATGACAGGTTCAATTCCTGTATTCTTGAAAAGCGTAAAAAATAGGGTAGGGGAAACTTAATTCCTCTACCCTAAAATTATAGTGTGTTTTCTTTCAGTCCAAGACTTATTCGCTATGTGGTTATCACACAACCCTCCATAGAACTTCGCAAGACACCGAAAGCGAACCGACATCTTGCTTCCACGTTCAAAACAACCTCAAGTGTTGTTTGTGTTATATACGATTATTGGTTTTTAATCAACTACCTTTAATTCTCTCATAACTGGCTCAACAATTGAATGTATGTAACTATTACCACCTCTTGCGGAATAGTCCTCAAACAATTCCCAAAATGCTTCTTTTTCCAACTCAGACCATTCACCAACCACACGATACTTATTATAATAATTGATAAGAGTGTCTTTCAATTCCTTAACTTTGGTTTCGTTATTTTTTCGCTCCATATCTTCAAGATTGCTAGCAATACTATTGACAGTATTGGTAAGCATCGAAAGTTCTTCCTTGATAATCTTATCGTGCTTAATTGACTGCTTAGTATCTTCTTCGTGCTTTTCGTGTAATTGCTTTAAATCCTGAACCGTCTCAACTAACAATGCATGGTCAGCCTTTCGTTGTTTCATTGCTCCTATTGGTTTATTGAAAATGGCACATACTTTACATATGACCTCATAGAATGTTACAATGATTGTCATTATCATAAAACCAACAATAATCCACGAAGTCAAATCTATATTTTGTAATTCTGATATTACTTCCATTAGCCCTCCTTGGTGTCTTACTTAATAGTACCTTTGCTTTGTAAAATATGTAGAACATTTGCAAATTTAATACAATCTATCCCACGAACACTAATATCATTCAAACAATTTATCACAGCATTCATATCCTCTATTTGGAACTCCACTGTCTTTTTAACAGTCTCAGCCATTATTTATCACTTCCTTTTTCTGCTTTTAACTCATCAGACTGTTGTTGAGTTATCATACCTTTTACTACAAACTTATCTAAATCAACATCAGTGTAATACTTCTTTGGATAACCATAACCTTCAAGATAATATTTTCGTATCATATTGTAATACATTATTCTTCACCTCCGACAAGCGTTAACATAAGCTCAGCGTTTTGTTCCTCGAGTATTTCAGTCTCTGTTTTAACTCCCATATAAACAACAAATGAACCATCTCTCTTATCAATAATATCACCAGCTACTACAAAATCTGTTAATGGATAATCTTGATCATATTCAACTTCAACTTCTTGATACACTGCTTCTTCAGTTTCAGTGGCTTCAGATACAAGTTGTTTTTCGATTCTTTTTTCTTTAAGACGTCTTATAATACTTGCACCATCAGAAAATGTATTTACAAGAGTATCGTATGTAACATTATCTTGTTTACCTATTGTTATTTCGATACAATTTCTTTTTATACCACGTGTTATATATGGTCTTTCATATATCTCTCCTTCTTCTTGAATTTGAGTATCATTTATAATTAACATGATATATCCTCCTTTATAAATTATATTTACTTGTTAATACTACAGTATATATTTATACTACAGTACTACTATTTTTTTTATATTTGTAATCAGCCATAGATCTAACTATGGATGAACTATTTTTATAAACAACATTTGTGACATCAACTACAGTACTACTATCTTTTTTATATGATATAACTTTAGTTTTGTCAACAGATCCAGTCCATATAACAAAATCAGTACTAACAGTAACAGTATCACCAGGATGATAAATCGCAGATGAATCATCTAGTGATTGTTGCGATTCTGAAAGCCATTTATTATCATTTTCTAAATCATGTTTCTCTAACGTAGGATTAAGATATGAATAGATATCTGCATCAGGAAATGTATATGTGGTTCCAGTAACTAATACAAATATTGGGAAATTTAATGTGCTTTCATCATATGGATTAAAATCGCCAAGATCCCACATTAATATAAATTTAATAGGTTCTAATGTATGAGCTCGTTTATAAATATCATTAAGATAAATTATTTCTCTATATGTTACTGAACCTGATTTAGTAACTTGAACTGAAAATGTTCTGCATGCTATTGCGTGAGCTACATTATAATAATTCATAACTGTGGTATTAGTAGATGTATCATATACATTACATGTATCACTATATTTATAAGATTTAACGATTGTTGTATTTTCAGTATCTGAAAATAGACCACTATTATAACCAGTTTTACTGACTTCAGTATTATAATATAATTTACTCAGTTTATTAGTAGATTTAAAATTAGCACTAGTTATACCTGTTTTCCAATCTCCAACAAATGCTTTAAATTTTGTTGGAGATGGATACATATTAAGAATATCTGATGATATATTATTTATATTTATATAATTATATGATTTTGATATATTATTACAATAATAACCAATAATACCACCAATTATAGTATTTGAATTAACTTGTCCATCTTGAATTTGTACTGATATGTTTTGTAAATACATATTATAATAATTTTCATGATCTAAATATCCTATTGCACCGCCTACATAAATACCGTGAGGACATACTAAATCAGTAATAACAATATTTGAATTATATATTTCATTATTACCTTCACCTACTACATAATATCCTATTAATCCTCCTGTATATTGTTTATTGCTTCTAATATATGTAGAAAGTGCATTTACATTATGTACTTTTGCATAAGAAGCAGATACTAAGATACTTCTGCTTAAAAAACATCCAAAATATGAATTGGATTCTACTGTAGATGAATATGATGCGTATGAATAGTATCCATCTATTATTTCAATATCATGTATACGTATTCTTCTATTATGAATTGCCAAAATAAAAGATGCATAAGTAGAAGATTTATCTATTATGCGTGGATTTACTAAATAAAAATTTCCTATTGATACTTCTTCAGTAGTACTTGGAGCTTCAGTATATCCAAATAGTCCTATTAAATCAGAACTATTAACTGATGTGTCAATATTCATATTAGAGATTTTATAATAATTTCCATCAAATGAGCGTTTAAATCGATGAGATGAATTACCTATAGGTGTCCAATAATGATCAGCCAAATCAATATCTGCTGTCAACTTAAAATATGATGTGGCATAGTTTGAAATACCATTATTAATACCATATGCTAAATAAGCTAATTGAGCAGCAGTTGCAATTTGATATGGATTTGTAGAAGTGCCATTACCTCCATTGAATGAACTTGCTTTATAATCTGTCCATAAACCAGTCGGCATTTATTATCCCTCCTTTAAATTTATTAAGATGATATTTTAAACCAAATATCCCCGACCGACATTGTTGACGGTTGAGACGTTGCTACATGTATTTTTGTATTATAACCAGTTGAAGTACCTACTACTTTGTATTTAGTAGTTGAACTATTAGATGATTGAAGCCATACTGCTTTAGATGTCTCAATACCTAAATGTATATTAGAACCTTTAAGTTCCATTGCATCATCATATACCTCAGCTATATGAACATAATCGCCATCACCAAAATTTAGTTTTGTACCATAATTAGTATTATTCTTAATAGTTACATTACCAGTTAAAGTGCCACCAGATGTTTTAAAGAAATCAGACGTACTTGGAATATCAGACTTAGTAGCTATCTCATTGCCATCGTAATACCATTTACCACCCTGGCTACTAGATATATACAATGGGTCAGTAGCAGAAAAATCAAATCTTTTACTGCTTGTATCGTGTGCCATATAATAAACAAAATCAAGTCCATTATCAACATTCTTTTGAGACATATCATAAACTTCTGATGTGATTTCAGTTAATGAAGCATATCCATTAAATAAATCTGTATTTGAAAATGTTACATCATTTGTTAAAGTTAAGTAATCAATTGACAAGTATCCATTAAATGAAAAATCACCCGAACTTGGTTGAGAAATCAAACTAAGAAACACTGATGCATTGGCACTTAAAGTTTCTACACAAGCATCAAGGTCTGTTTTGTCGCTTGCACTCATCAACCCTGAACTTGAAGTAGTAGCATTACTATATGTTTTTTCAGTTCCCCATATAGCAGTGCCATCTGCCGACCATTTCAGTATTTGACCTGATGAGCCTCCACTTGGTATGTGTTTATTGCCAGATGTAGTGGGGTGAATATAGTTATTTGCATTACTTGATATTCCGTTTAATTTTATTTTATCGCTTGACGACATTAAACCATTAATGGTAGTAGTAGCATTTGACGGAGTATCAATCAAATCGTTATAACTACCTGTAAAAGCAACTTTTTTTAAATCAGAGAACCATTTTTGAACTTTACCAAATAGAGTAGAACTCTTTTCATTTGAAACGATATTTTCCCTTACTGAAGCCTCTGTGAAAGCCACAGTAGTGTCAGAAATAGTACTATTTGAGTTTAGCTTATTGTCTACATCAGTCTTGTCGGCTTTACCTTTTACGTCCGTTTGTAGGCTTGAAATTGCAGTTTCATCTTCGGTCAACCTATCCTCTAAGACTTTACCATTGCCATCATATACTGCTTTGGTGTGTGATATAGGATATACTTTTTCGTTATTTTGTGTAAAATATTTTGCTTTAGCCATTAAGTTCCTCCTTTCTAATTTTCAATATCATCTATCACGTAAACAACGTGTTCTTTCATATAGTTCAATTCCGACTGCAACGATTGTATAGCACTCTGTAATGAGTTGATTGTTGCAACTGAATTATCCATTGAATTTACGGCATTGTCTACCTTTGTATTAAGCGCATTAACCTTGTCATATAGAGCTGATACAATAGCAGTGTCTTGCTTTGAAATTGTTTGGTCAATGTCCAATCCTTTAAGAACCGTTAAAGTAGCAGGAGTAGTTGTCAATTTGTATGAATTATCTAACTCAAATGCAATTGAAAACGACACTGTTCCTGCATAACGAGTGACATCATTCGTAATTGTCCAGCCAAGCTTAATCGAATTATCTTCAACAGCAACATCAGTGACTTTGTAAATATTCACTTCTTTGCCCGCATTCACAAAATAGATATAGGCAGTCTTATCAGTTAAATCTGTGCCATCAAAAGTGGTCGATGGAATACTAATATAAACTGTTTCTGCATTATTTTCAGTTGCTACACCTATTGTCTGTAATTCAGGCGGAACATCAATTAAACGTTTGTCCATATCTGCCGTTATTTTAGGTTCTGTATTAGGATCAACCATCATAACCGACGGAGTATATGCAGATGTTTGATTTTTTAAGCTTTCTAAACTTTCTTTAAGAGACATAGCCATTACGAACTTGCCTCCGTTTCTTCTAACGGTTCATAAGTAGTATCATCAGTAAAAGATATGTCACCTTTATTTCCATCTATCTTGTTCTCGATGTTATTTACAACTATTTTTAAACCGTTTAAATCTAAAAATTTCTTTTCTTCCATTTTCTTTCCTCCAAAACGAGTTATATATTTTTGCAAAAACATATAGTATCAAGAAATACAAAAAGGGAAGAGTCGTCACCCCTCCCTTAGAAATATGTATTACTTTGAATTAATCAAAAGAAATTATTTCTTTTCAGCAAATAGAGCATTTATTTCATCTGTTGAGATTGCTTCAATAGTAACAGATTCAAGATCAGCCACTTTTGTTTTCAGTGTTGAAATGTCACTTGTATTTGTTTTTACCGCACCATCAGCAAGTTCTTTTACTTTTGTATCTGCAACACCAGCTGCATCAAAAGCCGTTGTCTCAACATATGCAGCAGACTTTAAACCTGCAACTAAAACATCTGTGCCATCAACAGCGACTGTACCGTCCGTTTTACCAGTAGCAACCGACTGAATTGCAGAATCGGCTTTATCGATAGAAGCTTGTACGTCAGTGTCCAATTTTGCTTTTGTAACTTGAGCATCTCCAATCTTAGCAGTAACAACAGCACCGTCAGCAAGTTCTGTTGAACCTACACCACCAGCAACAATTGTGGCACTAACTTCTCTTGTTGCAGAATCAATAACAATCTGAACCTGAGTTGCATTGGCTTTTGCTGTGTAAATATCTACAAGCTTGCCAACATTAATATAAACTTTGTCACTTGTTGCATTAGATAGTGTCAATTCAAGGTATGTGCCTTCATCCTGTCCTTCAGGGTTGACAACCACTTTACCACTTGATACAACCATATCCTTTGGAATGTCAACCGTAGCAATAGTTGCACCATTCTGAGTGAATGTATAAGACTTTGCATATCCTTCTGTTGTTACATCTGTAGTAACTACAACTGCGTCTGCTTCGATAGCAGATGTCTTGGCAGTGTCAGCCTTATCTACAATATAAGCTTTGACTTTACTGTCATATGTACCAAGACCTTCGTAACTTAAAAACTTTTGTGTTTCGTTTGCCATTCTAATTTCCTCCTTGAATTTAATAAAAGTGTATAAGTTATGTCTATAATAAAACGCATTGTTAGCCGGCATAATGCGATTTATCCTAAATTATTTGAATAGATTTTCTATCTCTTCATCAGAGATTGTTTGTTTTTCAGTATTTGTTATATTTTCAACAGTTTCGTCAAGTTCATTCTTATCTATGAATTCTTCAATCTTCTTTGACGAATATGTTGTCTTATCAGAAATAACATCATCATTTATAAAATTGTCATGATGTTCAATAATCTGTCCTTGTAATTCGGTAATTTCTTCTTCCAAAGCAATCAACTGAGCAATACGTTGGTCAAGTGCCGCCATAGATTCTGACGGTACAAATTGAGCCCAGTTCTTTGTAGGAATAATTTTTACCTTACAAGATTGTGTTTTCAGAACGGGGTCTTGAACTACACCATCTTCGTCCATATAAACTTGGTAAAACGATAGTTGTAATTCAATATCCCCATTTTCAGCAGTCATTTTTGAGCCAATGGGAAGCAAATATTCTAAATATTGTTCATCAGCATATTCTACCAATTCCTCAGACAAAGTTAAAAATTCTTGCTTATACAAATGAGAAATAGGGGAGATATATTCCAATGATACAGTCGTAAAATTTCTCATATCATTTCCGTCATATGTTTGTGGAATTAAAAATTGAATTTTACCAACCATATTGTCATACTGCATAATTGCTTCTTTGTGAGCTCCATATAATCTTCTATCGTTTAATAGAGTAATCGTGTACATTAAACCCTCCCTCAAAGACCAAACGCATTACAACAAAGCACTAAAAAAACTCCGTTTTCTACTGTAGATTCGAAATCGGAGTCCCAATACTTAACGTCTGTAATTATGCCTTTATCACAAAGGCTATCAAGAAAATTTCTGCCCCAATGGTCTGTTTTTCTATTCTTGTATTTTTCTTTTGTACCGCCTGTAAGCTTATCAACCAAAGCCAATAGTGTAGCCTTAGAAATCCAGACATTTAGTTTATTAACCATTCCGTCAATATCTTCAATGACTTTTGTTCCGTCAGAAGAACCGCCGTCTTTAGATGCTAAAGAGATGACATTTGGCTGAGCCCAATGAATACTTGAATTTGTTTTCTCGCTTGTCCAAGTACCGCCTGAAAGCAAATCGAGAACTCTAACCGCCTTTGCATTTGTTAAGAAATCAGTAAGTACCCATTGAGATGCATCTGTAATAATACCCTTTACCACCAACTTATCCAAGGCAATCTTTTGAGGATTTTCTGCTTGAACAGTAATTCCTCCGGCAACAGCAAATTTAATTTCATCAAGCGGATAATATCGACCAGGACAATTACTGTCACCGATTTCTCTATGTCCAACTATCTTTGCATTTGGATAATAATTCTTTTTAAGATATTGACATAACTCGATAATAGATTTCTTTTGTGCTTGTGGCATTGTCTTTTCTTTTGTATGATAATCACCTTCAGCACAAATGCCAATAGAACAACTGTTCATACCTTGAACGTGAGCACCAACCACATCAAGCGGACGACCACGATAAATTGTGCCGTCCTTACGCACAAAGAAATGATAACCGATGCCTGTCCAACCATTTGAGACGTGCCAACTGTGTATATCTTGTGGAGTACATTTAACTGCTTCTGCGTGATGTAACGCTATAAAATCTGTGCGTGAACGCTTTGTAAAGCCACCGTGCCATTTATAAGCAACTTCAATTATATTCATAGCAATCTTCCTTTCTTTAATTTTTGCACAAAAAAAGAACATTCGTATAGAATGAATGTTCTCTTATTTATCACTATTAGGCGTAGTATATGTAAGTGCCGTTTTGCTATCTGTAATGCCTGTTGTAGTTGGGTCGATAATAGCATTATAAACACTCGTTGCCATCAACAGCAATACATATGGATTAGAAAAAGCTGTCAATATTACATTGCCTACTGCTTGCCATGTAGTTAGGTCTTGCGCCGTAATTCCCATATACCCAAGTACAGGAACAAAAATAGCAACTACAATTTGTACCCAAAACATCGGATTTTTAATTCTTACTTTCCAGTTAATGTTTGTCATAATAAATTCCTCCTTTGAATGTTAAAATGTTAATAATACTTCTATTTGACCATCTTCATGGTCTGCTCCACTTATAGGCTTGGAAACGATTCGACAAAATGCTTTTTTATTTTGTAAAACGTCTTTGGTTAATTTGTATCCATCTTCATCATTAGTATAAAGGAAATGTCCTTTCTGGTCTCGATCATATTTATCATAGTCACTATAAAAATCATCAAATTGATTATCTAATACGAAAACTTCATTCACATCTGTAGTTATTAATTCCCCATAGTATGAATTTTGCACAACAGGATTGCTATTAATTTCAATGGTCGTTATATCAGGGTGTAGTGCATATATAATTTCTCCTACATTATTTTCTGTTTCGACAGCCTGTTTCTTTATTTCGTTTGTTGCACATATCAAACTCGTTTTGTCATCTGTTGATAAATTACGCAATGTTTGATAAGGTAATGTGATTGAAAATTTATTGCCCATCCAATCACAATCATAATTACTAATTACAAATTGACTCGGCGGTTCTTCAGAAGAATCATTATAAACGACACTAATTGTATAATAACAAATCGTAAACTTCCAAATCCTATTTTCAAATACGTTATCTAAAATTGCAGAATCAGATGTAGTTAAAGTAAAAGCTTGTGTGTCAATATTAAATTCGCAATTAATGTAAGTTTTGTTCCTTGAAGCAGGAATAAATTCGACTGTAGTAGCGGATAATGGTAAATTCCATAATCCCATATCATTATTGCTAAATGGAATAATACCCTTGTCAAACGTAATACTGACTTTTTCAGAATTAACATCTACAATTTTTGGAACAGGTAATGTTAAATTCATTATATTGCCACCAGCCGTCCAAACGATTTGCTTACCATAAACATCATCTCTAAGTCTCTCGACTAAATCAATCATTTCGAGACCATTTCCACTTGCATATTTATCAATAGCACTTCTCACATATTCTGTGGTTGCAACTTGTCGTGAATTATTTAATACAGACGGAGTAGGTGCTGTCGGTGTTCCTGTAAAATTAGGTGAATTAATACTTGCATAATTTGAATAATCAAAACTGCCGGCTAAATTGCCGATATATAACCAGTTGTGATTACCTTTATTGTCACCGACACAGAAATACACTGAGAATGTATTAGAATTCAAATAAAAATCGCCTACATTTGCAGAAATGTCATTATTGGCAACATCATTTACATTTGTTGTATGGGTTAATAGTGTACCATAGTGCCATATACCGGTTGTTGTTGTATTTTCTAATTGTTTTTTTATTGTGCCTATAGAATTGTTAATTGAAGTATCAGAGGCTACTAATTCATTGATTGCTTCTAAAAATGAATTTTTATTTTTTGTAGCCAATGATGTCAAAGTATTCAATCCATCAAAATACATTCTTCTTGCATACATTTCAGAAATTGTTGCTTTCATATATGTTACATCCATCTTTGCAAAATTTCCTGGTTCAGGCTGTTCTGTAACTTCCAAATCAAGCTTGCCTGTTTCGGTTGAATAAAGAAGATTTATATATTTTTCTCCTTCTTCACCTTTTTCCGCCGAAAATGTTGCAGAAATTGATTCTGATTGAATAGTTAAACCATCCATAAGAATTTTATTTTTTACGGTTTCACCATCTATTGTCACATACCCATTGCCATATGATGTATTAATACTTATAATTAAATCTGCTTTTTCAAGACTATGGGTTATTGTGTGTGTGCTTATCCCTGCACCATACAAGGTTGTTTTATCTGCTTTAGAAGAAAGTGTTTCATTAATAGATTGAACATCAGATTTTCGTTCGCTTGTTTCGGTCGAAATTAAGGTGTTCAGTGATGAATCATTATTTTGTCTTTCTTGTGTTTCATCTTGAACATTTTTAACAATTTGAGCAATTTTATCCGTTATGCCATTCAGTGCTTTTCTTACTGTTGTAGCTTGTGGAGGATAGGTACTATCTTTATCTAAAGTATCTACAACTTCACTTTCCATTACCGCATTGTTAATAGCATTAATCAGTTGTTGCTTAAAATCTGCATTCTCATCATTTGTGTCAATATCTTTGATTACGTTAATAAGGTCTCTTAACTCTTCAAGTTCATTTGTTTCAAATGATTGAACCAAGTTCAATAAGTTTTGAATAGTCACACCTGCTTGAATAAAAATATGTGCATCTTTTTTTAAATCAATATGTGCCATTTAATCACTCCTTTCTACCAAATATGATAATCTACACTAAATGAACCGCCTGGATAAGATGAGCCATGTTTGTGATTTATCAGTTGTAATGTAATGGTATTGTTAGCATAAGTAACCTTTTCTACTGACTGATAATCAAATGAGAAACTCGTGTTCACCCAAATCACTTTTGTATTGTAACTATATTGAAATTCCGAACCATTAATCCAAAAGAAAATTTGAGCACCATGGTTGTCGATATCAGAGTGATTATATTCGAGATTCTTATTAATGTCATTTCTTTTAATATTGATCACACCCCAATGATGACTGAAAGTCGATGTATCGCAGGGAATAGATATATATAGTTCAGTGGGCTTATCCACACCAGATTCAAATTTCCAACTACTATCAGCTTTTTTTTTATGTGTTCCGCCAAGAGTCACATTTACATATGCTTGAACATAATTTTCAACATAATCTTCAATTGCACTTTTAAATTCGCTCATCAGCGTAACATTGCTTGTGTCTATATGTAATGCCACTATTTATCACCGTCCTTTTCTGTTTGACATAGATATTCTGTTCTTGAACCAAATGTTTGTCCAATATACTTCTTTAAACCGTGATTACTAATATACATTCGGACAAAATCATTCGGTTTGATTTTTATATTTGTATAATTAGGTATATTTTCATATACTTCTTTTGTAGTTGTATCTTTCAATGTTACGTGTAATCCATCATCAGAAACACTTTGCACTTTTAAATCCTCAAATGTTTCAATATTCTGATTTTTTAAATATGTTGAAACTTCACTTTTGATAATTTGACGTATCATATTTACATATGCAATAACTGTTTCATCATTAAAATCTATTTTTTCTTCTTTTTCTTCTTTTTTGCTCATTAGAAAATTACCTCGTTAATATTTGTCATTGTCAAAGATGTCGTTGCACCACTATCCATATTCATTGAAATAGAGTCAATGACATAGTTTTCGTTGTTAATACCCAAGCTTGGATAATTAACCATAACAGACTGGTTGACATCGAATATAGGATTATATGTGCAAGATAAATTCAATGTTTTCGTACCACGACTAAAATTAATCAATTCATACATTGCTCGTGACATACACAATGAATCAGCATATAGTTTACTATCATTTATAACTTCTGGTATTTCGCCATTATACTGAATACAATAGTCTGATTTCAAATTCTTATTTTCGGCAATAGCACTGAATTGATAACCGTTGGCAATAGCACCTTTAACAACAACTTTATTTCTGACTTGTGATGTATTATAAACAACATTTGCCGACACAATATCTTTGTCGTTTTCCTCAAAACGATATACAACAGGGAAGTTAGATGATATAAACTCATTAACATTAGAACTAACAACCATATTGCCAAATTCGTTGTAGTAAACATCGGAAGAAATTGTTTCGCCCATACTTGTAAATATCTCACTAACTTTTGTACCGGCATCTTGCTTTATAGTGTAATATGTATTAATGTCCGTATATTCACTATTAAAAATAATTGGTTTTAAGTCAAATGGTTTGCCATTTCCTCTGTCGCTTGCCAATAAAGAAGTAAAAGCATTCTTCATTGGAACACCAACAGGAATGATTGTTTTTAAACTCGTCGTTCCATAAACACTGCCATCGAATAAGCCAAACTTATCACATAATGATAATGAGATTGTTTGGTTTGAATTTTCTCTTGATAATGTAGGGTCTTTAAAAACAAATACTCCTTGTTGTTTCCAATATATTGTGTCACCAATAACAATACCAGAATCAAATCTAAATTTGCTTCCCGTCCATATTAATCCCTTAATCGGTTTAGGCTTCCACTTATTATCTATATTTGCAAGAGTAATATTCATTGTACGTCTTTGACCAGTCTGATATGTAATACTTAAACTTGCCGACATTAAATCATCGCTTGCGTCCATTGATATGTTTTCATCTTCGTCCAACAAATACAATCTAAAAACAGGTATAACTATATCAGCTTTGAACACTTTGAGTATTCTCTCAAACCCAAGTTTGCTGAACGAATTTAGATATACCTGTTTTGTTATATTTGCAATATTAATATTATGGATACTGTCAACTACATATCCGTTCTTGTATATGTTCATGTTAAACCACCGTCCAAAAGGGGAGAAGCAAGGTATTCGTGATATTTATTGTCTGAATCAACTTCAACTGTATCTTTCAACAAAGCTCCTTCGCTATCCGCTAAATATTCATAATACAATGGATTAATCGGCAATGTCATACCCAACACATCAACCGTATCAATATCATTTAACTGATTAAATGTGAACGTAACAGAAACATCGTGATTGTCATTTGTATCATATTGAAATGTTGGATTAGCATCTGTATCTCCAATAGTAATCAATCCTCTTAAATCTATGAGCATTTTCAAACTGTTACTTGATACAAAATTCTCCCAATTTATAATGTCGTCATAAGTATCTATATATTGACTATCACCTGAGCAATCTATTTTGCCAAGTAATCCTGTAATAGACATCGTTCTCTGCTTTCGATTACCGCCAGTCGCTTTGCCATAGGCATTTTGGGTCTGATAAAATGTCTTATCCGTATTCAATGTGTAACCGTCATTGGTTAGATTAATATCTAATTGCCATATATTATCTTCGTCTATCGTATATGTATTATCTTTGCCCGTCGGAACAAGACCAATGACAGATACTGTTCCTCTATGCAGTTGGATTTTATCCGATACAAGAGGGGAGATTGTTTTGATATTTACTTGCACACCATTGACATCCATTGTATTATTACAAATACCAAAAATATAATATTGGTAATCACATAAATCTCCAACAGTGAAATCTTCTATCACACGTTGAGTAGGATTTTCAGTTTGACATACTTTATGTAACGTATCTTGTTCGCCCAACGTTTTATAAACTTGGAAATGGTCAATATTTTCATATGAACCATCAAAGTTACTTCCCACTAACGTATCATTAAAGTTTGCCAACAATTTTGTATCAGAATTCCAACTATAATTCCCATACGCTTGTGTTAATGTCTCTTTTAAATCATCAGAATGAGAGCCTTCGTCAATGCCAAAAGCATTGTATGTAACTCCGCCGAACAATTTCACTTTTGCCATTAACTATCACCTCCAACAGTCTTATTAGCTTTTTGAGACATATTTTTAAAATAAACATTTTCAGTTTTTGTATCTATAATTACAAGCCATGTTTGTTCGCTTAAAGGTGTTTCCGTGTGATAATATAAATTATCGCCATAATTTATTTCACCGTTCATATACAAATAAGGAACAGAATAGTCCACTGTTTCTTTTGTCATGGCTTCATTTATTGCCTTTTTCTTATCTCCGACAGTCATATTGTCCCAATTTTCATATGGGGAGAACACTCGTCCGTACGAAGAGTATCCTGTACTTGGATTTTTTACTGATAGATAAAAATGCACACCATCCCACTTTAATGAAGTTGTTATTCCATCATCCTCTGTAACTTCAAATATTGTACCGGTATAATCAGAGTCAATTCTGAATGTTGTATATATTGTACTCTTGCCAAACGATAATTCCTTTTCACCGTCTATAAAATCATATGTCAAAGAGTTACCTTTATCCAAGTGACATACATTATTAGAGACAGTCAATGTAGTATCTATTTTATCAGTATCCTTATTATATGCAAGAAACTGATGTCCACCTTCAATTTCTTCATTAGCAATAATAGAATGTAATTCACTGAAATCAACAATTAAAGAATTATGTTTTCTGTATTCCTCAATTTTAATGTTCATAGGGTAGGAGATAGAATTATACTCTGCTTTAATATAAATTATTTTTTCAAATGTAGAGCCAACACTATCTGTTAAAGACAATGTTAATCTATACTCATTTCCACTGATAAATTTATCATATTGCCAATCTATATTGGTTGAATATATGTTGTTTGAATAAGAAACGGTTGAATATTTTGTATCCGATTCACGTCTTTCTAAAAGAAAACTATAATGACTAACACTTATTCCTTCGGATTGTAAATACTCACCAGTGATATGCAAATTGCTATATGATAAGGATAGGGGAGCAAGTTGCGTGTTTTCAGATAAATCTATCTCTCTTGTCACATTTTCACCATTTACACTTGTAAAGTTTTCATATAAATTAATCTCAGGAGGTGTGTTTGTGTCAAAGTAATATTGGTCTGTATCTATGTAATTACAATATATTGTATATGTATCATTGACAGAAACCTTAAGTTTACCACTTACAACCGCATAACCAAATTTAGGTTCACCATATGTATCTAAATCATCCGTTGAGTTGAACCATTTGACTGTCTTGTCGCCTCTCTCAGGGTCTTTTTTATATGCGTCATATTTTGGCAAAAAGTAATAATATTTTTTGATTTTTGCAAACGTATTCCCAACCTTAATATAGTAGTTCGCATTTTCATCATATCGTGTCCATAATTCTTTGTGTGGATTATCATCGGAAGTTTTTGTTAATGTACAATCCTTAAAATACATTTGCGTATGAGGATTTATCTTTAGAATTCGATTCCCATTCATTTCAGAACTATTCAAACCGTAATATGTTCCTTGATTAGATCCTGCGGACTCAGCCCCTGATAAAATGTCCATAACAGTACCTTTACCAATCCAAGAAGACGGCACATAATTAGACTTGGTATCGTCCTCATATATTCTCATCTTCCAAGTATACATTTCACCGGCAGCGAATGAAAACGTGGTTTCATTACTTGTCCTATTGTTGTCCGATTTGTATATCTTATATGTTGGAATGTTATTCTTAATAGGATATGTAACCAACGAACTATAATTATTTTCTTGCAAATTTTGTATATCAAAATTATCAAAGTAATATTCATAATTGTTGTCATCTATCATTAATCGTGCTTTTGCAATCTTTCCGCTTGATTGTAATTCACATTGAAAATCAACTTCTTCATTTGGATTTACAACCTCTGCGTGTGGATATTGCAATGCTGGTTTTCTAAGCAAATGTTTCACCTCCTTAATTTTTTGCAATAAAAAAGACATCTAATTAAAGACGTCTTCGTGTTTTATGTATTTAGTTGTTTATTTTTGTTAATATTTACGCTATAGATTCTACTGCAATATCGCCCATGTAACAGTTTCAGGACTTCGCTTATTTTGAATTGCGTTTCTAATCATAGTGTCCGATATTAAACGAAGTTCATTGTCTGTTGTTCCTAACTTTTCATTTCAGTTATTAATAAAAAAACGATAATGAGTAATTTATTTTAATTCAATTGTATTCATTCCTTATTGCTTCCACTTGCTTTTTTATTTATGTACCAAAGTAAAATGCCGATATATGGTTTGTATTTCCCTTGACTATCCTTACATAGATATTCCTGACGTATCTTATTTAATAACGCATCATTCCATAATCCTGTCTTACACTTGTTAATCATATATTTTTTCATGCTATCAAGAGCAGCCTTTCTATTGAGTGGAAGCCGAGCATCTAAACAGTTTAAATTCAAAGTTATCGTCAAATCAGTATTTATTTGAGGATTATCTGAATAAATTTCTCCCGTTCCTTGATGATATGAAATTTCCGCAATAGATGAATACAACCACGGATTAACTGTAAGAGGAGTATCTCCTCGATGAGCATCACAAGTTTGATTCTTATAAGCACAATTTCTATTTATCTTACAAACACCAAGCATGTATTTATAGTCGAGTGCCATTTTGTCATTAACTTTTGATTGCGGATAATAATGTTCAATTGTTACTTCATCAACAGAGTTTATTCGTCTCATACAATAAGCACATAAGTATCCTTGTTCATCAAGTAATGATTGACGAATATCGTCCTTTTTATCGAAACCATCAAAATATGCATTTTTTGACTTTTTGTATTCCGTAAGCGACTTAGGCTCTTTATCTTTATTTATATAGAACATATAGCAACCTCATATATCCATTTTTTCTAACTCAAGAGTAGTTTCAGCCCCTACAATATCAGGATCGTTTTCGTGTAGTTTTTCTTTTAATGAAGTTAAGATTTTCTCGGCAGTAGATATATCTCCTTTATCTATTGCATCATAAAACTCTACAAACACTGATTGTATAGATGGAACACGTTCATCTGAACCTTGCAATATATTAAGAATATCATTGATTTTATATCCATAAGCATTATTTTTGTATTCAACACCGTTATCATTTATATCTATAATATTTTCGCCCTTGAAAGATGATAAAATTATAGAAGAATGAGTAGTGGCGATAAATTGAACATTAGGAAATGTTTGCTTTAAAGCAGAAATTATATGCCATTGCCATTTTGGATGTAAATGCAAATCCAATTCATCTATCAAGACAACTCCGTCTGTTTCATAGGCATTGTCACGCATATTTGGATTTAATATAGCCATTCGACAAGCAATGTCTAAAACCATACCAATCATTGAACGATAGCCAGCGCTAAGAAATCTTAATGGAAGTACCTCATCATCAATTCTACACATTAATTCTTCGGTACGTTTATCATAGAATACACAAACATTATCACTGTTGGTCATATATGATATGAACTTTGCCACCGCAAATTTAGCACTTTCATATTCACCTATCTTCTTATTCAGTTGCCACGAAATTTGCTCCATACGTTTGAACCAATTTGTAAGCATTTTTGTGTTGGAAGATTCATCTAAACAATCAGTATATCCGACAACTCGTGAAAAATCATCTTGAAAAGGATTGTTCCATTTATCACGTTTTTGTGACCACATTCTTGCCGCACTTTGATAACTTATAATTGGAAGGGGAGAGTCGTCATCATTTGCTAATATTGTTGCCGCTCTGCATATATCACGAGGTTCTATGGTTGTACGAGAACTTTTAACACTGACTTTCTTTCGTGTAAAAGAATAACTTTCATCTCCCAATGTTAAATCGCACTCTACCATAATCGGAGTAAGAAATTTAGTATTATACGAACCATCACCAATCCATGAATTTACACGGCGGATTTCATCTCTGTTAAAATGTATTGTTGAGATACTATCAATTCCAGCCAAAAAACCACCCAATGCAACAGAGATTGCTTCAAGTACAGATGTTTTTCCAGAACTGTTATCACCTATAATTAAATTAAATCCCTTGTTAAAATTTAATTCAATATGTTCAATTTTCTTAAAATTTGTAATATTAATTTTATTAATATACATAGAGTAATCCTCCAAATTTAGATACAATAAATTGAAATTATATTTATTATATCATAGTATGTTTTCGATTACAAGCATTTATGCCAATTATAGTGCTGTAGATTAGCTACAGCACAACCCAAGTGATACTTGGTTGACCTTGTCGGTTTAACTTGTTTTCTCAAGTGTCCTTGCTGGACTAAAAACAGTTACGCAATATAACGCAGCTGTTCATTTCTTTGTTGCCTTAATTTTTAAATTATTATCTTCGTCTATATTGAAAGTAAAATCATGAGTATTCATATAGTTTAGCCAATTAATATAATCTTGACTAACTGCATTCCTTACTAACGGCTTGGTTGTAACGATTGGCTTTTCGCTTTTTATAGCATATGCTCCCATGATAATTCCTCCTTTTATATTTAGGAATATCATAACCGATTTTTTTCAAAAAATCAATACCAATCCACGAAATTCCTTGATTCAACCAATAAAAAATAGCATTAGACAGTCACTCCCAAAAGGGAGCAACCATCTAACTTATAACTTATATTTTTGTGTTCTTTATAATTGGATATTGTGATTTAACTTTGTCTGTCAAAGAATCTACAAAAGCATTTGCGTCCGGAACAGGGTCAGTCACATTTATATCGCCCGTAAACGTAATGCTTTCGGTAGTTGACGTTGAATTGTTAGTTGCAGGCATTTGTTGAGGAGATTGCGGAATTAAATCAGGCATTGCCATAGGACTTGCATAATATTCCATCATTTTAGTCATAATATTCTCAAAATTTGAACTTGCAACCATGCCTTGTAAAGTAACCGGTTCAAAACGATCTCCGAATTCAGATAACCCCGAATAATTTATAGGAGTATCATAATAAAGTCTATTGTTTGCCCTTTCTTGATTGACAAGTGCCTCCCATTTTTGCAGTTCTTTACGTTGAGACGGTGTTAATAGTCCGTTCTGTTTATTTTGTAAATCAAGATATTCTTGTACTTTCTCAGCAGGGTCTTCGGTAGGAGCATTATCTCCTCTATACTGTGCAAGCTTTTTATCTCCATTTTTACCTAAAGCTATTTCTGATTCAAGTCCACCATGTTCAAATCGTTGTGAATATTGAAGACTATTGTTATCAGTAGTAACCTTACTGTTTACATGAGTTTCATTCATTTTGCTTATAGCATTATAGGCTTCGTCTGAATAAATACCTGCTTTATGCAAAAAGTCAACAACACCTTGATTGTTTGCATAATCAGTATTGTATAAAAAATTATTTCCAAGTTCAATGTCACTTAATCCTGCTATTTGACTATAAATAGATTTATCAGAATTTTCAAAGATATTAGCCCACTTAATACTGTTGCCACTTAACGCATTGTTTGTAGCAATAAGAGCCTCAAGAGACTCCATTGTTTCAGCATGACGAACAGCCTCTTCGCCATTTATATTCGATAACGTATCAATATATTGTTGATTTGCTGAAATAATTTCTTGAGTCTTATCACTCTGTTCTTCCATCTTACGAACATTCTCATTCTCAACATTATCTTGAATAAGATTATCACGAGCCATTGTAGCCTTAGTAGCTTCTAACTGAGTATTATAAAGCTTTTCAGGATCAGCAACATTGACCCATCTGTCACCAACAAGAATACGTGTATCACGTTCTTTTAAAGTGTTTTGGAACTCAGCATTTTTCTTTGTAACTTCAAGATTTTGCTTTGCTACTTCTAATTGCTCTTTCAACTGTTCAATACGGCGATTATAAGCATTGGTGATTTGCTGTTCTTGATAATAATCGTCCTTACCCAACGTGTTAATATCTGATTTATACTTCTTATAGGCTCTTGTCATTTCATTATTCAAGCCATTGATAGTATTCATCATATCTGAGTAATCATTCTCATTAAATAGCAATGCTCTTGTATCATCATCTAACCACTGAGAAAGATTTTTATTTGCAATAAGTTCACTTTGATAATCCAAAGCAGCATCTCTCAATGATTGTTGGAATGAATACTGTTCTTGCAATGCAGAAGTAATAGTTTTCTCTTTGTTCAAGCGAACATCTAAGATTTTGTTAATCATCTCATAATTGTCCGTAGCGATTTTAATCTTATTAGTAGCGTCTTCTATTTGCTGGTCTGCAATTTTATCCATTAAATCACATTCTTTTGAAACAGCATCAAGCCAATTTTGAGTATATTCTTGTCTTTGGGTAAGCATACCCTCAAAAGTTTGCACATACTGAGAACCATTCTCCATATTCTCCAATACAGCTTTTGCTGCTTCATGAGCATATTCATTTATACTACCATCGGCGTTGAACAACTCATCAAATTTGACATTCTGTAAAATAAATCGTTCATCAGCCTTATTCGTGTTATACATATCCAGAACGCCTTGATGAGCTTCGTTCTTTCGCATAGTTTGGAACTCAAGCTGTTTATTATAGTTTTCAAGAATATCGTTTGAAAGTTGTGCTTTCTCATACTGATTTTCTGTTCTACCATAACGATTTGTAAGAATATTTTCATCATATTCTAAGTTGCCGATTTCACGAGTATATCTACTATCTTGATTTTGAATATTTTGAACTTTCTGCTCCGTAACCTTTTCCATTACGTCCACAAAATCAGACTCTACATCTTGAATGTTTTCACGAATATCACTTAAAGTTTCTTGTGCTTTTTTAGCCAAAGTAGCTGTAGGAGCATCTTGCATAAGCTTTATAGCTACTTCTTCTTTTTCTTTAAGTGCGGCGATAGCACTTCTCATATTATCGGCAACCATTTCTTGTTGCGTAATAACAGATTCCATGTTCTTTGAAGTGGCTTCATCAGCTAATTCAAAGAATCGCTTCATATAATCGCCATCAGTAGGATTCTTTAAAAAGTCATTAGTCTTTTCTCTAAATCCTGTTTGCCAAGTATTATATTTTGCCTGTTCTTCGTAATACTTTTTATAAAAGTCTTCATTATAGGTGTTTAAAGTATCTTCAAGATCATTCTCAATCCAATCGTCCAATTTTGAGAAATCTTCAGCGTAGTCCTTGAAACTCTTTAAAATTTCAGAAGTAAGGTCGTCATCTTTTCCCCAAGATTCAGACATTTCTTTTAAACCTTTTAAAGTATCATAATCATAACCTTTGATTTCATCATCCAATGTACCTTTGGTTAAATTTTTAGAAATACTTTCAAGAAAACCAAGACGTTCTTTTTCTTTTTCTTCTGCTTTACGTTCTTCGGCAGTTTGTTCCTTTTCTTCGTCTGTATTATCGGCATTAACACTGACTGATGTATTACCATTCTTTAAGAACTGTACCGGCTTTTTATCACCGCCATACTTCTTAATCTTAGCATAGTCATCAGCGTTAATAACAGGGAATGGCTTGTCAGAAACAAATACTTGTGGAGTACCGTCACCCAATGGAACAACATTACCTTTTTCGTCAATAGTTGCTTCAGTCCTACGATATTCATTACCTAATACAACTGTTCCAGCAGGAACAATACCACCTTTTTCTTTTTGCGTAAACGGAACATCAAAACTATAGCTACTTTGCTTTTTGTCACCTAAAGACTTTACATTGCCGACCTTAGTAGCCGATGTATGAGTATTAGTCTTAAATGTACCATACACTTGTTGAAGCTTAGACATAAACTCTTGCATTTTTTGAGTTAATACAGAAGTTCCGCCAACAGAGGGCATATCAGAAAAATCAAAGCCTTCCAAAGAGCCTAAATTCTCAATCAAAGTAATGGCATGATTTAAGTTACCATATGGAGGAGTGCCGCCGTTAGCTTTATAAGCAGGAGCAATAGCTGATTTCTTAACTTCAAATTCAACCATATCTTGTCCGTTGTTATGACCCCACTTGTTGGCGGGGTTATTATCGTACCAAGTATATGCTTGCGACTTCTCGTCCATTATGATACCGTAAAATACACTGCCGTCATCTTGAGTGTATCTCATAACATCTCCAGGCTTACCAAAAGTAGATGTCATTGCTACAAGACGAGCACCTTTATATGTATAGATACCATTTTCATCGGTTGATAAATCACCGCTATCCAACAACTTCTTAAATAGTTTCCAAGCACTTGAACTTGTGTCCCAATATCCAAGCGATGAACCCAAATATCCATTTTCGTCAAAAGCGGTATATGAATGTGACTTACCTACACCTTGTCCGAAATCATTTGTGTCCCACGATTGTTGAACTGTATTATTTGTTATACCCGAATTATTACTTCTTGTAGAGCCGTTATTCACTCTATTCTTGACATTGTTTATGCCTAAAATCCTTGATATAGCGTCTTTTGCATTTGGTGTACCATTAGCATAAGCATGACGTATATTGCCGTTTAAAATTCGCTTTGTATCGGCATAAGGGATAACAGTGTCACCTCTGTCAAGATTAACAATCTGTGTACCGTCTAAGCCAGTAAGATATGCTTTACCTGTCTTTTGTTTGATAAGAATTTCAGGTGTAGGATAGTTTAAGCCTCTTACTTCTGCTTCATCACCAAGTTTAGCAAGCCCAGGCAATGCACCCTCAGTACCTTTATAATAACGTCTTGCACCAAGATAAACATTTTGACCGTAAGAATTAAAGTCGACTTCCTTGACAACATCACCCGAATGTGGTGCGTGAATCATCTTACCATTGCCTTCATATATTCCTACATGGGTTGCTTCTGTTCCGCCACTCCAATCATAGAATACCAAGTCACCTGCTTGAAGTTGACTTTTATCAACGGCTTGACCTGACGCAAATTGTTCTTGAGAAGTTCTCGGTATTGACTTACCGTTCTGTGCCAATACATACTGTACAAATCCCGAACAGTCAAAGCCAGACGGTGAAGTTCCACCCCATTGATACGGTGTACCAAGAAATGATTTTGCAGTATTAATTATTTCATTATCACCTTGAGGATTAGTTTGAGAATTACCAGACAAAGCACCATTATTAACATTGATAGCAAAGTTCATCTGAACCGTATTTTCACCAAATACTTCATTCATTAATGATATGATTTCTTGTATCTTATTAGCAATCAATACTTGCAATGCGTTCCAAGATTGCTCCGATATAGACGGTGCAATTATTTGTAGTGATTGAATAGCTCTTGCACCATTGGCAGCAATGGTTTGAGCATCTGTCATATATTGCCCAATAGTATCATTCATACTATTCCAAGAAGATGATAACAAAGTCAATGCTTGTAGTGGGTCATCTTGTACAAATTTATCCCAAGCGTCTTTGCCATTAATACCTGCTTGTTGGAGCAGAGAAGTTACATTGCTATCAAGCAAATCCCAACTACTCATTCCACCATCTTGCATTAGGTTAAATGCTTGAAGTGAATTATTTGAGTCTTTTATCCAATCAGTCCAATTATCTGCATTTACATTCAATTCAGACAATTTATTCTGCAATTCATTCGGTAAATCGTCCCAAGCTGAATTTTGCAAAATAAGTCCAACAACCGAATCTGAAAGTGTACTCTTATCAGCTTTGTCAAGCGACTGCGATGTCATATTAACAATAGTGTTTGATAAGTCTTTGTACATCTTCTTATCAGTCAGACTGTTCTTGAATGCAGTTTGCACAGCACTAAATTTTATATTGCCTTTTAAAGCATTAAACTCATTGTTGATTTCCGCAATAGTTTCTTCAACCATTGCTTGTACGTTAACATCTGAATACAATGCTTGAGTTGATAACGCATTATATGGAATAGGGGAGAATGAAACATTTGTATTGCCTTGTGCAAACTTATCAACCGTTGCAGATTGAATATTTTCAATAGGCTGATAGAAATACTTCATACCAGTATATTTAATGATATTCTGTAAGTCTTTTGCATTGACAATGCGAGTATTCGGAGGTAATTCAGATAGTTGTGCTTCATTATTGAATAGATGAAGTTTGCCGTCTTGTCCTATATACGCTTCTTGTCCTGCATATGCTCCCGTACCGTCACCAGTGATTGTAAGTCCTTGTGATGTTGTACCACCTTTAGCATACTTTTCAGCGTATACAAACTTGTGATTTGAAACACCCCAAGTACCTAAATCTTCATCACCACGATAAATATGACCGTCACGCTTAATTTTTGCGTCTAATGGAATTCCATCAATACTATTCTTTATATCACTTGCTTTTACACTTGATTTGCCTTTTGCAATGTCATTATAGAATTTAGCTTTATCTGATGAAAGACTTTTAACATTAGAAAAACTATTGCCCTTAGTCTTATCTATAATGCTGGTACCTTCTTCTTGTGCTTTTTCTTGAGCTTCTTGTTCTAATTCTTCGGCAGTTTTTACATTAAGTTTGATATTAATGCCGTGTTCATCAAAATACTGTTGTAATTCATCAAGAGTAAGCTTGGTATCCTCGTACCAACTATCGTTAAAATCCGTATATGCCGCCGTTGCAGAAGCAGTTGCTTGTTCAATAGCACTATTGTAATCGTCTAAAGCGTCTTGTAATTCTTCTTGACGTTGTGCATCATCATAATCCTTTGCTTCTTTTGTTGCACGTTGACGAATTTCTTGAATCTTATTTTGATATTTCTTTTCTTCCTCTAATAACTTTTTCTTGTCTGCTCGTTCTTGAGAAACCTTATCTTTTGAAACAGAAGGTGTTAGGGGAGTAGACCAAAGACCGTCGCCTGCTAAAGAACCATTTTTGAGATAATCAAAAGAATTATCCAACAAACTTTTAGCATTTTTAACTTGGTCAACAATACCTTTTGCAGAGTCGCTTATTGAATCAATGGATGTTTCGTAAATTGTATCACGATATTCTATAAGATTTTTCTGAGCTTCGAAGTAATCATTTGATACTGTTTCAAGAGTAGAAGCTAATTCCGACCAAGAAGATGAGGTTTCAGGAACTGAATTTATTAAACTATCTAATTCTTGATGTAATCTTTGAGCATATTGAGTCTGAACCAAGTACCTCTGATTAAGCAAATCCATTTTACCGGAATAATCTTTTTCATATAAACCGTCATATGCAGTTTTTAAGGCTTCAACTTGTTCTGTATAGGCTTTTAAAGCATTTGTTACAGTATCAATTTGATATTTGAAATCAGCATCATATTGTTTCTCGTTGATTTCTTTAACCTTTTTATCATAAGTTCTCTTCGCCGAATCTTTTTTCTTTTCATTGTCATCAGACCCTAAAGAATTAGCAGCTTTAAGTCTGTCCTTTGCCTTTTTTGATGCAATTTGCATAGTAGCATATTGGACGACAAACTGTTCATCCGTACTCAAGTTACTTGTATCAATAACATTTTTGCCATTAGTATTGATGACTGCAAGTGATTTTGTATTACCCCAATTACGAGCAAGAATAGCATATGCCTGACTAATATTTTGGATTTGATTCAATTCTTCCATATTAGTACCAACACGAGCCATCATTGCATTATATGCACCATTTGACATATCAATTTGTGCATTTAAATATGCAGATTGTAGGTCAGCAATACCATTTTGAACAACGTCCATTGCACCTGATTCCAAAGACCAACCCTCAGTTGTAAGTTTTAACTTTTTCTTTAAATCAGGAAATTCTTTAACCAAATCAGACATTTGTTCATCAGTCATAGCAGTCTTACCGTTTACAACGTCTGCGATTTGAGCATAGTATTTCCAAGACCGCTCTGTCTTCCTTATACTTGTAGTCAAATCAGTAACATTCTTTGTAAAATCTGAAACTGATTTCGCTTCGCTGTCAATGTCAATGATAACATTGTCATCTGACAGCTTTGTAAGTAAAGTGTCTACTTCATCTTGAGTAATACCTAATATGCGACATAAATCTTTAAATTGTTGCTGAATTTCAGGAATGTTAGTATCGTCTGCATTTATATCAATGTCAAAAAGGTCAGTTGTCTTTACTCCGTTATCTTTAAAGCTTTGTAGAATATTTTGAACTTCATCTTTATTGGTTTCAAGACCTACTTTGATCTTGTGGTCGGTTTCACTACCTCTATCAATACTATCCAATAAATCATCAAAAGCATATTTCGCATCATCCGCACCTTGAGTGATTGAAGTAACTTTATTTTGAATTCTTGTTAAGTTATCAAATGCTTGATCTATATTTTCCCCACTTTGCAATGCAGTATTATAATCATTTATAGCATTTTGTAAATCTGTATAAACATCATAATAATTATTATTTGATAACACAAGTGCTTTTGAATATTCCTTTATATTCTTCAAAGATTGTGCATAATCATCATATTTTAAGCCATTTATTAACTTATTAATTACATCTAAAGAATCCTGTGTTTGTTCATTTATGCCCTTTTCTTTGACAATTTTATCATAAGCATTTGTTAGCTCTTCATATAAATCACCAATATTCCCTTTTACTGAATAAAAAACAGTCGGTGTATTCAAAGATTCTGATTTTTGAAGTGATGGTAATGCATCAGTCAATAAATCATCAGTAAATGTGTCGTATATTGGCTGTCTTGTGGTAACTTCTTTTTGCTTATTAATTTTATCTTTGTCTGCACCGATATTGCCTTGTTCATTACGGACATAATCTTTAGCTTTTTGTCTTTCAATTTTATCAAGTTTCTTTATTTGCTCGTCGTATTTACCGTTAACAAGGTCAATTCCTTCAGCTTCTAATCCAAATTTGTCTATAAGGTCTTGTTGAATTTTTGAAAGTTCTTCTTTGTTTGATTTGACTTCATCAGTTGTCAAATTAGCATTCTGCATTTTTTGAGCTAATTCTTCATAACTTTGACGACTATCATCTAAAGATTCTTGTTCTTCTTTATACTGATTAGTCAATTCCGTAGAAGCTTTTCTCAAATCTTCGCTATAATGGATTGCTTTATCAATACCTTTGATAAGTAAATCAATGCCTATACCAATAGCCATATTAATACCGGCACTTGCAAGGCTTGCACCGATACTCTTTACTATTCCACCGAATTTTGAACCTTGATTGCCAGCAGATGCAAGAAAAGATTGATATTCTTTTACTCCGTCATTAGCGTGTTCTTGTGCAAGAGCAAACTTCTCTAATTCTTTTGTAGGAATTTTGTAGGACTTAATAATTTGGGATTGTTCTTCTTTTGTATGACCTACAAGGTCATCTTGAAGTTTTTTTGGACTATATTTTGGATTTCTCCACCAATTCTTTTCCTCTTTAGTAATTGTAGTACGGGGCTTTTCCTTTAATGATTTTATTGCTTGTATCCAAGGTGAGTATCTTTCATCTGTTTCAGAATCATATTGTACTGCCAATTTTAATTCTGAATAACTACTTCCGATAGTTATAGAGAAAACATACTTGAATAATTCCGATTTTTGGTATATAATGTAGATAACAATAAAATACACAAGGAGATATAATTATGGAATGTTTTGATGTACTCTTTTGTCAAAAATGTAAAGAGGAAACTGGCGATGGCTTTTTTAGGGAATATAGCGAAGAGTTTTGTAAAGAATCCAATTGGGAAGTGCCACCAAGAATTTGTCCTAAACATCATTGCGAGGGAGAGCCTGTTGATATACCGGATAGTGAATTTATGATTCTTTACGACCAAACAGAAGACCCTGAATTCATAGAAGCAATGGTTAAACTCCGCAAAGATGACATTATTGAATATAGAACAAGATTTCTGCAATTTAAACGACAATATGATGCACAGATTGCTCGCTTACAATCTGGCTTACCTCACTGCCCACATTGCAATAGCACAGACTTATCTAAAATATCAAATCTTTCAAAAGCAGGGAAGATAGGCTTGTTCGGTATCTTCGGAGCAGGGGACTTGGGTAAGACTTATAAGTGTAATAAATGTGGTTGTAAGTTTTAGGCAATAAAAAAGACTTATCTCATTTTCGAGGTAAGTCTTTGCTTATGTTATTAGATATTATTCAATCCAAGTTTTGTAAAAATTTCTTCATAGTAAAAATAGCATTTTCAATTTCCCTATCTTCTTGATACAAATAATCGTTCATATAAGTTATTTTTACAGTATGTATTGCGTGTATTGCCTGTCTTTTTCTTATACGTTTTTTATCACCTATATTACGCACACTAAATCCACTATGTGAGACACGCTTTGAATTTTGTGCTTGTAACTTATGATGTTTTTGGTTTATAGAATATTCTTTAGCTGGTTTAACGTTAGCCATAAAATCACCTCAATTTATTATATCATAATTATTTAAATACTACAAGTTAAAATCTTGTAATGGACTGTGCTTTGTCATTTCACAAATTTTTGGAGGACATCCTTTGTCAACATCTGTAGAAATCATTGTAAAACTTTTAAATAATCTATTATAAAAACTTTTTAAATCATAATAAACAATTGTTGGTTCGTTCGAGTACTCATCAAAAATCATAGTTAGTGGAACATATCTGTTGGTGTCCAAAAAACGATAATATGCTCGTTGTGTTGATTTCAATCTATCCAATCTAACAAGGACTAAATGTACTTTATACTTACACTTACGTAATAATTCTACAAAATTTATTACCTTTTCAAGTTTATCTCCTATCTTAGGAATAATGATGTTCGCCCCTTGCTTAATAGCCCATTCAAATAAATTTTTCCCTTCATATGCTCGATTCCCAAAAATTACAGCAGAAGATTCTTCGTGAGTCAAAGCAGCTCCATTTTGTGAATCATACTCAGGAAATTTTCGCTTTGCAAAATCAGCATCTAATATTAAAGAATGAGTATGATTAGCTAATTTTGTAGCAATTCCTGATTTTCCACTGGCTGGTAACCCTATAATATAATATGCAGTTTTATTAAATTTTAATCCACTATTAGGACAAGCTCCCCCATTACCTAATTTTATTTCATCATCATTTTCCAATAAAGGCAGAGTAGTAAGTTCTTTGAAAATTTGTTCATATAAATCTTTCCTCTTCTTTTCATCTGCATACAAGGGATCTCTATAATTATCGTGTAATAAGGTTGATTTTTTCTGCATTGTAGATAAACATAATTCGATATTTACAACATCATTTAGATGTTCTCTGTCAGATACACCATCAAGAACTCCTAATACATCATTTAGAAAATGTGAAGCTTGTATTTTATCATCGATTTTACGTATATAATTCTGCATCTTTATCCCTCCAAACATTCACAGAATGTTAATATATTTACATTATAACATAAATTGTATCATAATGCAATATTAAAATTGGCAGAAGATCTTAAAATTTAATAATAAACGACAAAATACAAGTAATATTTTTATTTAAAAATATTTAATCCTATTGTTTCTTAATTACATACTCTCCACAAAATCATTAACAACATCACCCAAATGAATAGGGGAGAGTTGATATTTATTTATATCATTGACAAATTTTCTAACTTTATCTTTGTCGACTGATATATCATCTATCTGCAAATCCCCATATTTAACGCCGTAGACAGATATATCATTCTTCTTTTGTTCTATTAATTCGTACATTGTATTCATCCTCTTTTTCATAATAATTTTTCTCCACAATTATATAACATATGTTATTATATAGCAATACATCACAATTATTTGTAAATAAGTTGTAAAATTGTTATTGCAATTTTGTTACATACAAAAAGAACGCATCCGTAGACACGCTCAAACAAGAATATATTGACAGTTAATGTTGAATTTGATATAATAATGTTGTGGAAATCATGCCGTCATACAGTTGAGTTTTCTCCATCTTTGTAGACGGTATGACGGTTTATGACGGTTGCCTTTCATCTCGCCTGAGCGGAATGGAGGCTATGTATAAGCTCTTGACGAGAAATTTTCTTTGAAGGAGGCTGATACATATTACTTTAGTAAATATAGCTGCTATTTGTGGTATTTTAAGTTTGATTTATCAAATTATAAAAGACATAATAGCGATTATAAAGAAAAAGTGAGCCGTCTGCTGCAACAGATTGGCTCACTATAATTGAGATTAAATAATCTCAAATAAGTGTAAACATTATCAGTTGTGGCAACCGTCTTTGGTTTCCACATTTTTTTTATTTCTATAAATATTATATCACATTTAAGTGAAAAGTCAATATATTTAATTTAATTATTATAATCATACTAATATTTTCGGAAGCTATTAATATAATTACACACAACTTGGTTTCCCAAGGTTCGGACTGTATTTCACAGCAAAAATACAATTATGTCTGTATCTTTGCCAAACCTTGTCAGTCTCTGGGGGTTAAGACAATGAGTTGTGACCTCACATAATATTCAATTAAGAACTTAGTCTTTCCCTGCTTTCGGCATAATACCTACCTATCGACTACCCATTCCTTTATTATAAAAGCATAAAATGTTACTTAGACTCTCATCATATAACATACTATATAGGTTTCTTTCCGACTTTCGTCACCGTTCCATCTGTTGTTTCCAACTCTGTTTTGGATTGTATATAGTCTTTAGGGTTCTCAGCATATTCGGTTTTTTATATTTATCATATAAGGTATCTGTCATTATTTTAAGTGGCTAACACTCCCGTCCGTTAATTATGTGACATTATACATAATCTTAGAGGGGTGGGCACAGTACATTACCACTGAAACTGTACGTTTACCAATACCCATTTTATTCATCACAAAGCCAGATGCAATTCCCAAGTCTCCAAGCAATCCACCACTTGGTAATATTCCCCCAAGAGATGTGATGTTTTGAATTACACCTAAAATTCCAGTAAGTGTTTGTGATAATCCTGTTAAAAGAGAAATCGTTCCCTTTAATGAATTTTGAGATAAAGTATCTTGGGCAAAACTTACCCAAGTTTGTGATAGCTTATTTAGTTTAAATTCAATACTATCAGCCGCTATGCTCATTTCGTTATCAGCACTTCCAGCACTGTCTTCCATTGTTTTAACGGCTTTTTCAACCTGATCCCAGTTTTGAAGAATAGCAGCACCTGTATTTGCTCTGGTTTTAGCAAATAATTTTTCGAGCAATTTTGCCTTATTTTTATCAGTGATGTCGTCCCAAACTCCTGCTATATCTTTTAAAATATCATAAATACTACGGTATATATTTTCATCTTTCATGATACTAACTTTACCGTTAGTTAGCTCATATACGTCACCTTTGACATTTGATAATTCGTCAAGGGCTTCACCTTCTTCATCCATACCTCTAATACGCATTGAGAAGGTTTTCATTGCCGAACCAACACTTTCAGCATTTTGTACGATTTCTTGACCGCCTGTAAAAATAGCAATAGTATCTTCCAAACTTGCACCGGTTGAAGCCATTGCTGAAGCCGAACGTTCCAGACCGTCAATAATTTCGTCATTACTTGTAGCAAATGCATTACCAACAGAATTAATCTTTGACATAATTCCGTCTTTAACATCATCTACTTGAACGTCAAAGGCTTTCATCGTAGATACTAATCCTGTTGTGGCTTTATCTATATCCATTCCAGGAGAGATAGTAGCAAATTGTGAACTTAGTTTTGCCATTTCTGTAGCACTGTTCTTGTCTGAATAACCTAGTCTACTCCATGAACTTGCTTGATCAATAATCTGTTTAGTTGTAACGCCGTACTCTTTTGCTGCCTCATTAGCATCAGAATAGAAATCTTTCAAATCTGTCGAAGACATTGTTGTAGTCTTACGAAGGTCAACAAGGGCAGTATCAAGTTCCTTTACAATATTGACACCTTTTTGAATCATTTCGATTATCTTATAAGGATTTATGTAATTAGCCGTCCAATATGTAATTAATTCTTTAGACTTTTTAGAAAGTGCGTCCATAATTTTTGGAACGCCAACTAAAGAAGTTTGAACTTTCTTGGTATTATCAGCCATGCTAATCATACCGTCATGCCAAGTATATTGAAGGTCTCTAATTTCACCCTTTGCATTACGGATTTTAATAATAGTAGTTGCAAGACCCTTTGAAATGTCGGTTTCCTTGAACTCACCTTGAGAAATTATAGTTCCTTGTTGCTTAGCATTATTTAAGATATAACTATCGGCATTAACTTTACCTCTTATATTGTCTGCAAGAGGTGTGCCGGTATTCGCTATTTTCTTATACTCGTTATATAGGCTCTGAACATTTTGAAGTTCTTTTTTTGTTATTTCTTCACCTTGTTGTTGCTTACCAATCAACTTTGTGACAGCCTCGTTAGCCCTCACGTAATATTGCTCAAGAAAACCTTGTTGATTACCATTTTTAAGCTCTCCACGTATCTTATTTACAGACTCATAGTTTGCTCTAAGGGTGTCTGCTTGTGATGTTCCCTCGTTTGAACCGTTTACTTTTGCATCTTCTATCTTTTGCTGAACATCTTGAACAACATCGCCATATTGCTTATATTTTTTTATTAATTCATTTAATTTATTTTCTTGGTCTTGAAGATAATCATCAAATGAGTTGTCTCCTTCATACTTGAATATGCTACCGTCGAGGTTTTTAAGCTTTGATACTTCTGCTTGTTGCTCTGTTATTTTATCTAAAATAGCATCTGCACTAGCAACTCTTATATTTTTCCTACCCTTCACTTTAACAGGTTTGACAACATTTCTAAAGTCATCATCTAAGTCATTTGGGTGTGCAGAATAATTTGTTTTGTAATTATCAACCAATTGCTTGTATTGTTGTTCTTCTGAACTTAACTTGGATTGTAAATCATTTAAAGTATCAGTATCGTTAGTTGAAGCTATCTTAACGCGATAATCATAAATCGTTTTTAGTGACTTCTCAATGTCTTTTAAAATATCTTCCTTATTAGATAGTTGGGAAGTGTTAGAATTGCCATTAAGAACATTGTCAAGATTATTCGCTTGTTTACCTTGTATGTTCTTCAAAGAAATATTAGTAAGACTTCCATCTGCCTTAACTGTACCACTTAATTTTTGCCATTCATTTTTAGCATTTTTTACATTGGCGGTGAATTTAACCATACCGTTTGTGGCACGAGAAATTTCAGCATCCAAAACCCCTATGTATTTGCTATTATTACTTAAAGCATCAACATTATCCTTTAACCATTGCTCCGAATTGTTATCATAAACATCTTCCTGAACCTCCCACGACTAAAGTCGTAGGGTTCTCGGTCAATAACTCCAACGAGTTAAGTATCACCGAGCTATCCCCGTAGTTCCTACGGTTCTTATATACATTATTTAAAATTTAATTATTTACCAATCTTAATCCTTCATTCAAAATATTAATAGCCGCATTTACATCTCTATCTAATTCCGAATGACATTCTGGACAAATCCAATTACGAACACTTTCATCTTTCTTACCGTCTTTATGCCCACAACAATGACAAATCTGACTTGATGGAAAATATCTGTCTATTACCGATAATGTTTTTCCATACCATTCACATTTATATGTAAGCATTCGTCTGAACTCTGACCAAGAAACATCGCCAACACGTTTATTTCTTGTATTACTATCAGTTTCTCTCATAGATTTAACATCTAAATCTTCGATACTAATAACATCAAAATTTTTCACAATGTTTGTTGTTAACTTATGTAAGAAATCATTTCGTTGATTAGAAATATGCTTTTGTAATTTTGTAACTTTCACTCTTGCTTTATTCCAACGATTACTACCAATTGTTTTTCTTGATAATTCTCGTTGCAATTTAGCAAGTTTTTTTTCTGATTTTTCATAAAATCGAGGATTGTCAATTTTATTTCCATCAGATAATATTGCAAAATCTACTAAACCTAAATCTATACCAATATTCTGACTTGTCTTTTCGTATTGTACAAATTCAACATCTGTACAACATAACGAACAGTAATATTGTCCATTTGATTCTTGTGATATTGTGGCATTTAAAATTCGTCCTTGTGGAATTTGTTTATCTCTTACTTTTACTAATCCAAGTTTAGGAAGTTTAATATGCTTATTTTCAAAACGAATATTATTGTTTGTACAACTTGTTCTATAAGATTTATGTCTGTCTTTCTTTGATTTGAATTTAGGATAACCAGAATGTTCTTTAAAAAACTTCTGATATGCTATGTCTAAATCTTTTAACGATTTTTGTAAAGAATCTTTATCTGGCTCTTTTAACCAAATCAACTCTTTCTTTAATTGAGTTAAATCTTTAGAACACATATTGTATGTAAATGTTGCCTTATCCTTTTCATAATATTCTTTTCGTTTATCAAGATAATAGTTATACACAAATCTTGTACAACCAAAAGTTTTTTGAATTAATTCTTCTTGTTGTTTATTTGGATAAATTCTATACTTATAAGCTTTTTCAGCCATAATATCACTTCCTTTCACTTAATTATTCTCCGTTTTAAAAAGTGAAAAGTTATTAAGTTTTAAATAATATATAAGAATCGTAAGATTCTTTAATCGTTTTAGAGGTTGTCGTTCACATAGAGTCGCTAATTCTATGTATCCTTATCTGCTTTATTGTTTAGCAGTAGGTATCTTATAGTTTCCTATAAGCACAGACCATATCTTATCCCTCGTCATTACACGTTAGGGTCTACCCACTTCGGGACGCTTGTCCCTACTTCCCTCAAGAGGAATGGTCGTTGAACTTTACCTTTCGGTCTTAGCTGCTGATTATCCATTATTAAAGTGTTTAGGATTTAACCTTGCACCATCTATTCAATTTTTTCTACTTTCGTAACGTTCACGCTTACACCTTTTAAGGTATTACGTTGTAGTTTGAATAGCTTTAGGAATTTCCAGCAATTCAAGTAGTATTGGATGCCATAAGCACCACTACACGCAAGTTTCCCTACGTGCTGACTATTTCGTAAATGTTCACTTACTCATGACTAAAGTCACGAGTGTGCGTTCACGATTTAATCAATAAAGTTCTTATTATTATTTACTGTATTACGTGCATTTGTTAATTGACTTTGGCTTGTTTTAAGCAAAGTAGTTAAATCTTTAAGAGCTTCGCCTTGTTGGGCTAAAATTGTAAGATTATCTAAGAAAGCAAAACCACTATCATTAATCTTATTAAAACTCTTTACTATACCGTCAAGACCAGTTTTAAGATTTTTAAACTTGTCCAATGCCTTGTCGGTAATGCCTAAATTCTTTAATTCTTTAAGCTTAGATAATTCTTGAACCTTACTTAACCAATCATTATCTAAAATTTTCTTTAAAGCTTCTAGTTGAGTTATAAGTTTAGAGGTGACTTCTTCAGGTGCTTCTATTTTAATAGAAATAGTAGAATTTTCTTTGATTTCTTTTAAAGTTTGATTAAGTGTTTCCGCATTGGATTGAGTTGTCTTTAAATCGTTTTGAAGTTTTTCTTGATTATTGTTTGCAGAATTTTCTGTTGCAGTTGTTTGAGACTGAGATGAAGCATTACTCGCATTAATATTTTGTAATTCTGCCGCTGAAGCTTTGATTTTTTCTATATGTTCTTGAATGGTTACCAATGTACCAATTAAAACATCTAATGAATTAATCTCCCTCTGAACAGTACCAGTAACAACTTGTTCTTCTTCTTTAAATGCCTGAGTCTTTTTATCTACTTCCGAAGTAACTTGAGTGATTGCGGTTTTTAAGCCTTCAAAAGAAGTTACTTCAGACGAAACATCAGAACTTTCATTTGGGGCGTTTAATGTTTCTTCTTTGACTACTTCTTTAGGATCTTCCTTAATTACCTCTTTATGTTCTTCCTTAGGAACTTCCTTGAGGTCTTCACTTGCAGACAATTGCTTTGTTTCTTCAAGAAGTTCCTCTTGTTGACTGATAATTTTTTCATAATCGGCATTATATTGTTCAGTAATCCTTTTAAAAAAATCATCTACCTTTGATTTTTTATCCTTATAGCTTTCTCCAACATCACTACTTTGAAGTAATTCATTAAAACGTTCTCTTGATGTAATAAAATCACGAATGTCATCTTCTCCAATTCCTTGTGGCGAGCGTTCTTTAAATATGATATCCATCATGCTCTTTTGAAGTTTCGAATATAAATCCCGTAGTTCCGATTGATTATTTTGTGGAGTGGATGTTTTTTCTTTTAAGGATTCTTTAGGGGTTTCATTTATAGAATCTTCTTTAATATCGTTCGTCGAGACTTCCGGAGGAGTGATTTGTTCTACTTCCTGAATAAGTTCCTTTTGATGATTAATGATTGCTTCATAATCAGCGTTATGTTGTTCAATGATTTTATTAAAAGTTCTATCTATACTAGATTGACTATTTTTATAACATTCTCCAACTTTATCACTTTCAAGCAATTCATTGTAACGTTCTCTTAATGTAATAAATTCACGAAGTTCATCTTCATTAACATCTTTTCCGTTGCCTATTGCAAGTCTAATATTATCCGAACTATCTTGAACTTTTTTCAGTAAATCTTCATTACTTAATTTACGAATATCTGATATTTTATTTTTTATATTAGATAGTTGTTCGTCAGTTACATTAAGTTCCGAATTGGTTACATTAATCTCTGTATTAGCTTGGGACAACACATCTTTTACTTTTTGAATATCAGCTAATTGTTTTTCTTTGAGAGTTGGGTATGACATACTTATCATGTTGTATGTGTCATCAAGACCAATCCGATCCTTCCCATTATTAATTAACATATTAGTATCTGGGACTTCAGTTTTAAGTCTGTCATATAACGCAAAAAAATCTTCACGTTCTTTTTTTGTAGGTTCATAATCTTCGTATTCTGCAAACTTCTTATGTATCTCTCTCATCTTATCATAAGCAGTATCGTAATCCATTTTCAGAATATCGACTATTCTTTGTTGAGATTTGGTCAACTCCGTGCTAATATCAACTGTTGTATTATTGGAGTTAGGCGATCCACTCTTACTAGCATTATCATTATTATCACTAGAACCTATTTTCCCACTATGTTCATTTCCGCTATTGAACCCAGCTTTTTCTCTTTTTGTATTAATATTAGTGACAGCACTATTATTGTATTCCCAAGCTTTATCAATCGCTCTTTGAACAATATCTTTAATTTTGCTATTATCTGCACGATCTTGAGATTTAAGATAAGAATCTGCCGCCCATTTAGTTCCATTTTCATAATATTTAAGGTCTCTACCCAAAAATTCTTGTTTAGAATCACTTTGTGCCAAAGACTCTCTAAATTCTTTTAATTCGGGAATTGATTTCTCTATGTTTAATATTTTATTGTAAGTATCTTCTAATTGATTATTATAACCAACTAATTCTTTTGACCCATCTGTCATATGCTTTTTTTCAAGATTTAACTTTTCAAAAACATTTAACAAAAGTTGATAGTTTTGAAGCTGTTTATTTACATCTTCACTTGAATTACCAATCTTTAACGAAGCAAAATCTGACAGCTCCGAAGAAATATTCTTATCAACAGTATAACCAGACTCTTTTTTGACGTAAGATTTAAGTATTTCACTAGGCTTTGTTTTTGCTGGATTCGCCTTAATTATCTGTTCTCTATTTTTAACAAGATTAGCATTTCTGTTTGCTATAGTTTGTTGAAGTTCTGCAATCTTATCAGCTTCAGTCAATAATTTATCTATTTGATTTCCGCTTAATGGACGTAGTAAATCTTTATAATCACTTGAAGCAACAATCTTATGCAAAGCTTCCATTCGATTTGTAAAATCAGTAATATATTCAGATATATCCGCAGGAGAACCTGAACCCATAATATTCTTTATTAGATCTGTTAGGTAACTAGTTATATTAGCATTTTTCAAAGTAGGTCTTTGAACGACATTCATTGCTGATTCAAATTGCTTTCTTATTTCATCACCAATAGCATTAAATTTGCCGTTAACTTCAGATTTAACTTGTTTGTCTAGTTTATCTATTACTTGTTTAATACTTTTACTATCATAATTCGACATTAATGATATTATGCCGATATCTCGTGTCTTCATCTAACTCCTCCTTATTTAAAACGCAAAAATTGATATTGTTGTTTTTTGGCTGCATTTCGAGCAATATTTTCAATTTTTTTTCGGAACTGCAATTTATCAACTTCTTTTTGCAATACTTCTAGTGGCGGAATTGCATCTCGATGTGCCGAATATCGACCATTAATTCCATTTTCACTACCGTGAATGCCTTTTTCCCAAGCTGGTCGAGCAATATAAAATGGGTCAATGAATCTTCGATTATTTAAACCACCAACAACATAAGGACTCATATTGTAAGTTGATATTCTTACTCCTCCATAATATTGATTTCCATTATTATGTTTATACTTTGAAAAAGAGTTCTTTTTTAAATCATCCGTTCTGTCATAATATTTTGGAGTGTAATGATCATAGAATCTTTGAATTGCTTGTTGTGCAAACTTTGTTATTTCATTTGCAGCTGTATCAGCATATGCCTCTGCAAAAGTTTTTAAATATTTTTCTACATCTTTCTCTAATGCTTTTTTGTTTATATAAGATATAGCCATCGGTATAATTACACTCCTTTCTCAGCCATTTATCTGCTTATCTTTTTTAGAATTTTCTCAACCTTATTTCCGAGCTTGTCTATATCTTCCTCTGTCATATTTTCAACTTTTTCTTTTATCTTCTCAATTAATGGGGAAGTAGTAGCTGTAAAAATATCCACTATTCTTTGAACTTGATTAGAAATAAAAGCATGATTCTCATAATTATTTTGAATGAAGTCATCAAATACCATTTTCAAAATTGTTTCAAAAGAAGTAACTTCACGTTGTGGCATAAGTCGAATGAGTTCATCAACCAAGCCTTGTTCTTCCAACAAATCATATTCTTCAAGAATGTTTGAAAAATCAACTGTTATATTCGTGTATAAATCGATCAAATTAAACACATACAGTAAGTAACGCAAAGATGAGTTTATCTTAATCTGTCCATTAACTTGACCGTCTACTTGATTTGTAGATGATAATTGTACTATTTGATCGGCAACAGATAATTTAGTTGCGTAGTTCACATAATTATTACCAACAAACTTTTTTATGTACTTTTCTTTCTTATTAGTTACATCATCGGTCTGCTTCTTGTATCCATCTACAAATTCTTTAACTGTAATAATCTTATCCATATCTAAAATCCTCCATTTATTCATACTTATTGACTAAAGCCTGTGCGATTAAGATTGCATCTGCCTCGTCATCACTTACTTTTTTCCTAAATAATTTTTCAACCGTTTGAACACTCCATTGTTTTAGCTCATCACGTTTACGACCTTTTTTCTCTTTGCTAATTAAAGCACGCCATTCACTCGGTCTAAACATAACAAATTCAACATTATTATTAACACACCAACCATAAACAGCCCCTAAAATCATAGTCAACATTCTTTGTGATGATGCGTTACGTGTAACAGCCGTAGTTTCAATCGCTACTATATCTACTTTTAGAGTAGATAATTTCTCATATATGGAATTAACCATATCTTGCATACGAATATCACTATTCTTTTGCTTACTAAAATTTAAAACTCCACTGTCGGCAAAGTTCCCATTGACGTAGTAACTCCAACCTGTTTTAGTTGAGGAAGTATCCAAACCTACTAAAATCGTATCTTTCATAAAATCTCCTTATAATTTGGTCAAGGGGGAGAGCAGTTCAGCCTTTTGCTCTCAAAAAAAATACCCCTGCTAAACGGCTGAACTAAGTTTAGTAGAGATATTTTTATAGGTGAGATTTTAATTATCTCACCATTATAGTTCATGGTTATTCCATGCTTTTTTCAATCTCGCATGGTCTTCTTTTGAAAACACAAAAACAAATCTTCCAGGATTCTGTTTTGAATCCAAAATTGCTTTTAATTCTGCATTTCCTCTAAACACATAAGCATTACTTTGTAACGCATTTTCAAAAAATACACATTGTTCTGGGTCATATGTTTTTTGTGTTATTGAGTTATATAGTTCCATATTTTCTCCTTTTTCTCAAACGTAAAAAATAGGGGGTAGATAGTGAAATCTACGCCCCTATATTGGTTTCTAAATCACTATTCACTATCTTTTTATCTTTCATATTTTCTTTAACTACCTCATCAGTCTTTTCCTCCGAAGTAGCTACATTCTTTGAACTTTTTGCTTTTGTCGTTTTTGTACCTTTAACTTCTTTTACTATAGCTTTTAAGTCAGCTTCAATTTGACCACCATATTTAGTGAAGTCAGTTACATTATATTTATCCAAAACATCTACGACATCTTTTGCTGTTTTGTCGTGGGAATTGTAACCCGATAATACCGCCCAAATATCGTGACATTCTGCTTTGTCCCAACAAGTCATCCATATAGGCTTACCCTTGTCTGCATCACAATTTGGACAGTAATCATATTTTGCACCACACAAAACACAAACTCTGTTTGCCATTGAAAGTCTCCTTTCTAAAGTAATATAGAGGGTAGAACTCCACCCTCTATACATACGTTTTAATTAGTTTTCTTCAATATCATCCTCTGATAGATATATTGTAAACATTTCGCCATTAGCACCACAATAATCCTTTTGAGCCGAACCTGAGAATGATTGACTATCTTCAGTGTTTAGGCTGATTGTATTATCTGGTGACATTTGGAATGAAGGGAACACAATATAAGCATGACGAAGTGTTTCCTTGTCACAAGGGTCTGCAACAAGAACCGAAAGAGTAAACTTACATGTCTTAGGGAACTTGTCAGCAGCTTGAGTAAGCTTGATACCGCTTTCAACTTCTCTATCATACTTAATTTGAATTTTACCTGTAATATCAGTCGGAAGAGTAAGCTTCTTTTCTGAAAGTGTAAATTCTGTTTCAGATGCAGCTGTGTTCATCTTATACTTCTTATTTGGATCAGGAACACCTGTATTTGTTAGTCCATTAATATGAACAACACCGCCAGCCGGTACGTCAGGAAGCTGATATTCCTTATTTGTACCTGTAAGAGCAATAGTATCAGTATTGATTGTAAAAATTCTCGGCATAAGAATCTTATTGCTGTTTGATGCAATTTCTCTATCTTGACCAAACTGAAGAGCTGCAAGAGATGTTGAGAATACTGCATTTTCAGCAGATATTTCAACAGACTTTGATGTAAAGAATCTCATAATTAGAGCACCAACAGCATCTGTTTTATCTTTTGTTTCTGATGTTGTTTCAATAGAAACATTTTGTAGCTGATTAACACCGCCAATAATGTCACCAAGTGAATTTTCAAATATACCTTGTAGTGTGCGGTCAATAATTAAATCTTCAAATTGAATAGCCATAATTTACCTCCTAAAAATTTGCAATAAAAAAAAGACGTTATGACACGTCTCTCATCCAATTAAATTGTTTTTTATTTATTTTCTTTGTATCTATCATTCCGCTATACATTCCATGAAGTAAAGCATCTGTAGACACATATATCTGTGAACGTTGAACAGCGTCCATAAACTCATATATGCCACATTCTCGTAATTCTGATTTTTTATATTTAAAACCAGGATACGTCAACATTGCAGATATTAAGTTTTTGAGTTGTGAAACATAAGATTTATTTTTACTAAGTTCTATTTTTTGTCTGTCTTCTTCAATCATAACATCACGAGTAATACGATTCCTTGCCTTTTCTCGCTTTATTGTGAATCCGTGCAATTTTCGCAAATAACCCACCATGTTATAATAATCACTTTCAGTAATTATACCGGTTATTTCGGGTGGGGAATTTTCGTCAACTTGACTGCACTGTAATAATGCAAATTCATCATTTTCTTTATCTTTTACCGAATGTGTATATGTAGAAAGGTCTAAATCACCTAATATAATTGATGTATCTTGCGGTCTTAAAGAATGACAATTAAATGCAAATAACTCAAAATCAGACATCTTATTCCAATCAACCTCAAGCACATCCCATAATGTACTTTTCATATCACTTGGGATTGCACATAATTGAGTTAGCATAGAATAATATCTTCTTTCACCAAACTCCATAATCTCACCGACAGTTGGTTGATGTATAGTAATATAATCACTTACTTTATAATCATCACCAAAAAACATTTGTAACTCATCATACTGAAACTCAGTTTGTTTACCCATTATGTATGAACCTCATTATTAATAATTCTTGTAGTATTATTAACAGTATGAGTGATTGAATTTGTTGTAGTAAATTCAAAAATAAGAGTTCGAGTAATGAAGTTTGTGTCAGTGACTGAGCCTTGGTCTTTGACGAGTTTGCATTGATTACCGAAGATATTCGACCAATTAAAATGCCTACATAAAATACCACCGATTAAATCATGGCGAGGAATGCCTGTATTTTTATCAATAGCATCTTTGTTATTACACAAAACCGTAAATACGACATTGCAATATTTTTCAATACCGTTATACTTCGGCGTTTCAGAAAAACTCACATCATAACACAAAAAATTCTTAGATTCAGATTGAGATTCTGGAATAAATAAATAGGGACGAATGTTATCTCCAAAATATAGACTCCAATCACCGTCATAATTTATATTTCCATTTTCGAATAATTCGCTTTCTTTATTTACATCATGTAATGCATATAGCAAAGCAACGTTATTCAACAGCTTTTGTTTTATTTTTTCTTTAAATCTTATGTTATCGTAGTCAGGAGTACAAGCATAATTGGCTAATTCCACAATTAATTCTTTTTGAGTAAGTATTTGTTCTGCCATTTGTCCTCCTTATAATGCAATAATCTCTAATTGAATCTTACCTACCAATGTTTCAATATTGCATTCAATATTTAATTTATCAGCAAGATAAGTTCTATCATTAGAGAATTTTATTTTTATATGATTTTTACTTGGTTGTTCAAGCCAAGTAATTAAATCCGAATTTGTTATATCTTCATCATTCAAATAACATCTCCAACAATCTATTGAGAATTTGTCCAAATATTTATTCGTTATATCAGTACCCGAACTATCAAAAATAGCAACTTTTAAAAGTTTATAACTACCACCTGCTTTAATAGTGTTGGTATTACATGAAATTTGAATTTTATTTGAACTGTTATCCTCAGAAGTCTCTGGTTCAATGTTGGTTGAATAATAGTCTGCATACATTGCAAAAATGTCATCTTTGTCTTCTTTATCTATATAATCAGCAAAAGGTTTCCAAACATCTTGATACAATGTAAGCTTTTGAAGACCAAAAGGTTGAGTAGTTTCAACTTTACTGATTTTCCAAACAATCGGAACATCAATCGGAGCACTCATTACTATGCGTTGATTACTATTTTTATCATCAGAATGAGTATAATATAATTTCTCGGTTATACTGTTCATAGGCAACCAAGCCATATTCTGATTTTCAATAGTAGTATAGACATAGTTAGACCACAATCCACTGTTATATGAATTTTGGTTTCTTGTAACGCCCCACATTTTGCGTTTAATGCGTTTATTGTTTTGAACTTCAATCCAATGAAAATAATAATTACAAGGTAAGATACTATATTTTATGAATTGATTTCCGACTTCTTTTGAACAAATAAGCCATTTGTGATATACTCCGTTATCATCAGGAATATCACAATACAAACCAATAGGGAAGGTTGCTCCATATTTATTTGTAAAATTTTCTTCATAATAATATAAATCGTCACCCTCATTAAATTTTAATTTCTGATTCGGACGAAGTTGTAAATGATACTCAACTTGGTCTTTTGACAATGTTCCATATTGAGTAACAATGAATTTTGCGTCTATAGGTGTCTTAGAAGTTGAAGAATAGTTCATACCTTGATTTAAATGATTATTATCATCATGGAAATAATCATAAATATAGCATTTTCTACTTTGTATATCTTCAAACCAAGTCTGTTCTTCAATCATGTCCGACTGACGCTTTCGGACTTGCCCGTTCGTAAGAACACCATTACGCAAATGAGTTCTTTTATATAAGTCTAAAGACAGCACTTAATCACCGCCCTTGATTTTCAAAACTTCTGAACCGGCATCCAGTAAAAGCTTTCTATACAATTTAAAATTAAAATCTTTTTCATCATATAGAGACAAAGCCTGTTCAAGTAAACTCATAATTGTTACAAGCTCTGACGGTTCATATAAAAGCTTATTTAATCCACCTAACCTATTCAATAAGTTGACAAAAGCCTCATTAACATTAATGTATTGATATTCTTGTTTCGTATTTGGATCTGCACATAATAATAAGAAAAATATAGATTTACGAATAGACTGTTTTGTTAAATCTATTTGTCGTTGTGAAAAATAACCGTATTTATGTTTCATGACACTATTCCTCGCTTATATATGAATTAATAATATATCCGTGGTCTCTAAGAAGTTTTCTTAAAGATATATTAGCGTCTGACAACAATGAACGTAATTCATTTAAATGATTTGCTTGGGAATAAAATTTTTCTTCTTTACCACCAAAAAATTGTTTTACATTTAGAATTGATTTTACTTTAGGCTCTAACCATTGAATAATCATTCCTTGTGCAAATACTTCAATGACAAATAATTCGTCAGAATTATCGTCTATAGAATTTTTTAACTCCCAATTCATTTTTAACACTTCATCATTAAGACTAAATGTTTTAAATTTAACACGAACATAGGGGAGGGAGGCAACTGAATGTAACCACCCTTCCATATTGTCATAAACAGTTTCTTCGTCTAATTCTATAAAATCATAATCTGTGCATTTTTGTAGGAAACGAGAATATATATCTTCATAAGAAGATGTCATCTCGCACCTCCCTAATCTCCATACAATTCAGTCATTGTCATAAACTTTGTATCGTATATTTCGTCTAAAGTTTTTATCTTTGAAACACTATCTATCTGACCATTCATAATCATTGATGAAACTATATTCTTGATAGATTCCTTTGCACCCGAAGGCAATGAATTGATTGTCAACTTCATACTGTTTGCATCCAAATCGGTAATTACACTTCTTAAATCCTTAATAGAATACATGTCCCCATATATTTTTTTTACATTAGGGAAAGACTCCAAGAAATCATTGTCTTTGATGATGAAATATGGTTCAGTAATATGCTTTTTTCCTGAACGAATAGCAGCAACCAAATCTTGATATTCTACCTCCGTTTCATCTCCACGAGCAGCCCAACTATAATGAATATTTGTCTTTAAGCCAAACATACCAAGTTGACCGGGTGTTATAGACATACATAGAATAGGGTCAGAGTCTTTGAAAACTCTTTTCTTTTTTTCAGTAACCTTTTCCGCTACTTGTTCTTCAACTTTTTTGGATGCTTCAGTGTTAACTGATTGGTCAGTAGTTTCTTCTGTTTTCTTTTCTGTAACAACTTTTTTTGTATATGCCATTAATTAAATCTCCTTTTACTCTGTCCATATGTATTAGTTTGCAATATTAAAGACACCATGGTACTTGTCCAAAATTACAGCAATGCCCATTTCACGTTGAACTTCATATGTCTGGAAGTCATCTTGTCTTTCACCCTTTTCAGACACTTCGATAATTTCTGTCTCACCAACATCAGTGAACTTAACAAATTTATTATCAACATTAGGCATAATATACAACTTACCTGGCTTAATAAGTTTCTTTGTAACATCGTTCTTTGCAAATCTTTGTGGAATTTCTACAAGTGTAGTAACTCCATATGAACCAAGTCTACCAAGTCTTGCTCTTTCTTCTTTCTGACTATCAGCAATCCAATCTACATCTTGAAGTCTTTCAAGCTTTTGTAGATCTGATTTTAGTCCAAGGATTACAACATCTGCTCCAGCATTTGCAGCTTCGACATCTTCAATTAGTTCATCAAACTTGCTTTTATTTTCTTTTGTCAACTCATCTGTAATTACAAACTTATCTTGTGTCGGTAGCTTATTATCTGCTTCTACAAAAGAAGTAAACATATCCATTTGAACTTCCTCTTGGAAAGCAACTGAAATTGCATCAACAAATTCAGACCAATCTTTTCTACCTAAAAGATAAACATCAATATCCATTCCTACTTTTATTGCATAATTAGAAGTTTGAACAGAAAAACTTTGACCTTCTGCTAATTTTTGGATTGTCAAATCATGGTGGTCACCCGAAACCTTGGCAACAGTAAGGATGACATCGTTGTTCTTAACCCAATATTCGTTTCGGTCGCCATTTGCAATATTTTTGCTTTCAACAAAATTATTAAAGAATTCATTATCCTGAAAACCAGTTTCAACTTTGAAATCAATGGCTTCTTCAAGAACTTCCATAAGTTCAATACCATTTCTTCTCATGGCTCTCTTTATCTCTCTTTTGCTTGGTTTATATCCTTCGTCAAAGCCGAGAATATCCAAACAAACTTTATTAATCTTTTCATTTGCTTGCGCAGAACTTACCTTATTACCATCTTCATCAAATATCTGAATACCATGTGTATAGTCATACAAAAAGCTCTTAAAACCTTCATAATCATTTTCAGGCTTTGAAAACACTCTTGTTAAATTATCTGAAATTCGCATTTATTTAACCTCCTTTACTTTTATTAGGCTACTGTTAGCTTTTTGTTAGCTACACCTGTTACAGAAGAACCAACTTCAGGCGTACCATTAAAACCTTCCGCAGAAACCTCAAAACGATCGTACTTTACCAAACCATAACAACGAACTATATCACCAGTCTTGTTATATAGGTTGCTTTCTTTCTTCCATTCATTTGTCCATTCTTCTGCACCTACTGGAACTTGATATACCAAAACTGCATCACCAGGGTCGGTAACCAATACAAGATAATTACCATTACCCATCTTCTCTACAATCTTTCCTTCAAATTTAGTAACAGCAGCCTCCTTAAACAAGTCAAGACTATCCCAATCTCCAACGGCTATCAAATTACCATTGTCTGTGTCGCTGCCCAAAAGGATTGAAAACATATGACCGCCGTATGTACCACCAGACAATACATTTGATGGGTTTGCAGTGGCATGTTTTGCAATCTCATATTTAATGCTCATGTTTGCCATTTTTATTTCCTCCTCTTAATTTTTTGCATAAAAAAAACACCCTCAAACTGATACGCAAGTGCATATCAATTCGAGAGAGCGAATATTATTTGAATTTTAATGTACCATATTTACTTGTCTTTTTTTCATTACCATTTGGATTAGAAAAATGTTTGACAGCAGATTTCTTTTCTACTTTTGTTTCAACATCTCCGCCTTGCAAAGCATATTCTCCAACAAGAATTTTAACTTCTTTTATAAGGTCTTCAGGAGAATATTTATCCATATTCTCATATAGTTCCGCAAAAGATTCATTAATAAAATTACCCTCATCGTCTTTTGCAGAAATGATTTCATATGCTTTATCAGTCAAGACTTTTTCTCTTTGAGAATGAAGTTCTTTGGCATCGGTTTCATTTTTAAAGTCTACCAACGCTGCATAATTTGAACGCATAGACTGCAACTCTGCAAATTCACTGTCAGTCAAAAATTCACGATGTAAGTTATATCTTTCGCCGTCAAAAGCAACATTATCACCATCTTTTGTATAATTCTGACCGAAAATCTTATTGCCATCCCAATTCTCGTATGTAAAATGATTGTCATAAACAGCACTAATAAAATACCAATCATTGTCGGCAGATTCAAACTCGGACAAAAGCTGATATAAAGCATATCGTATATCATCATGAGAAATCTCATATGTGCGAACAATCTTTTCAAACTTCTGTCTTTCATCTTTATTATCATTGGAAGGATTTTCAGAATCTTCATTGTCCGAATTATCATCGAACATCTCTGCAAACTTTACTTCAAGTTCTTCATCTGCCATTCCCTCATAATCAAACGTCACATCTTCAGCAGTTTTGCCATATTTAGCAAGCAGTTCTTCAAATTTTGTCATCTTGTTATTTACTCCTCCTTCCTTTGAATTATGGTGAGCAATTTGCTCTTTATTGAATTTAGAAAGCGTATCTTTAAGACTCTCTAAAAGTTCAAACAATTCTTCGTCTCTATTAAATTTAATAGAATTATTTTCAACACTAAAATCAGAAATATCTAATCTTGCATTTTTCATTCCCTCTTCAATATCTTCTAAGGTATCGGGATTTTTACCCAAGCATGTCGCACCCATAATAATAACATCGGTTAATTCAAGTTCTTTTGTTGAAGCATTAAAAGACATTTCATTAACTGCCAATTCAACACTGATTTTTGTACCACCTTTTCGTTCAATTATTGAACAAGCATCGGTATATTCTCTTGGAATTGCACAATATCCATACAAAAAATTATGACCAGTCTTTTCTTCAACTTCAAACATAGGTTTATCAGCAGTAAAACATCCAATTTGCTTTTCAAGATAAATCGGATTGCCATTATCATCAAATGTAATATCATGAGATGTAAAGTCTTTTAATGTTTCACCCGTTTTTTCATCTACATATTCCATGAAATTAGCCAAAATCGGCTTATAAGCCAAAGTTTTTGAAGCTTTGGTTAACGCATCATCAGTAACATTAGAACGATTTCTATTTGAACCTGAGTGCATTAACTTCACCTTGCAGTAAAGCAACGAATTATCTTCAGTTTCTTCAACTTCAAAATTCGCTGGAATTTGTACTGATAATTGATACCCTGTATCTTTCGAACTGAAATTACAAGATTTATTTTTATTTAGATAAAAATTATATAAATCATCTATTGTTAAAATCTTCTTTTTCATGTATACATCCTCCTTTCTTGATTATTGAACTCCTCAAAAAAGGGGAGTATTATATGCACAATACATTACTGTATTGAACTTTACTTTTATCTATGTCGTTTGAAAATTTTGTTGTTGTATTATTAAGAAATGTATATATTCCGCTTGTTTTATCTATCAGTTGAAACCCCAATTTCGTTAATAAATTTGCTGTTTCAACATCAGAAACTTTAATAAATTTTTTGCCCATTGACATCACCGCCTTATTTATTGTTTAGGTCTTCGTCACGAGTTCGTAATCCTGCATCTGTTAAATCGGATTCATCTTTGGTATTTGAACCATCTCCACTTTGCGTATAAGAACTACTTAACGGTTGGAATTTCGTTGAAACAGACAAAATATCTTCTTCTAAGAAATTCAAAGCCATTGTTTCTTTTTCCGAAAACCCATTTAAAGAGTTTACCATTAACTTTGTTGGTAATCCATACTGTGCCGATTCCAATAAAGATTTTCTGAAATCTTCTTTTTGAAAAATACCAACTTCAAAGAATTTTACTTTACAATGGTCTTCGCCAACATAAAAACGAAGTAGTCTATTTATAATCGCTTCAATTTGTGGAATAATAGGGGACATAATAAATTCCGTATCTGCCGCTACCCCATATTTGAAAGCAGTTGAATTTGATGCGGAATTTAGATTTAATATCTGAGCACCTCCGGCACTATTCAAAATTTCTTTTGTTGCCTTTTCAACTTTTGTAACATCACTATCCGCACCACTATCAGGAAAACTAATTTCATGTAATTCACCTGGTACAATAGCCGCTGAAATATAGTCAGGAATGGCATCATTTATCATTTTGTTAAAATACTCAATCATTATTTCTGGGTCAACACTCCAGTTATCTGGTTCGTCATTACCCATAGTTTTCATCTCAAGCCATACTAACTTGTATATATTTGCAGCTTCTTGAACTGCTTGATAATCAGCCATATCCATTAAGTCAATTAAACTCAAGAAAATCGGAGTAAATGGGGGAACAACAGTCTCCCAATCCTCCGACCTGAATTTAGTACATACTGCATATTCTTCAGGCATTTGTTGATATTTGTCGCCCGAACTTTCATATGCTTTATATAATGAAGTAAATGGTTCACCATAATACTCTATCAAATCAGCATTTTTTCTGAAGTAAGACATATCCATGGCAAATGAATATGAACCATCGGTAAATACTCCGTTGATTTTACAATAATCTGCATCTAGCGGAAGCCAAAACATACCTTCGCCTTCTGTATAATACGAGCAAGCATAAAACACATCTTCTCGCATATTTACAACTGCTGATTTAAAAACCTCATATTGTATGTGCATATCATCCAACACATTTAATGTTGCTTCATATGATTGTAAAATACTATCTTTGTCATTATCTTCAACTAAACTATAATTAGGGATAACAGAATGAATGCTTGTGTCTATTTGATTTGCATAATACTTACATAATCTGTAATAAATTTCTGAACGATAAAATAAATAACGTGATAAATTACGTAGATTTGCCTCATTTGAACTAACATTTTTTATATATGTCTTAACTGATTCTTTTGAATAGTTATTTATTGTTCTAAGTTTGGTATTTTTATTTTCATTCCTTAAACGTTTTAAAGCATCCATGCTTTTGTCAAATTTTTCTAAACGTTTTTTATTTTTTTCATAAAACTCTTTCATTTCTGAAATAGTTGGTTGTTTTTTATTAGGTGAGTTATTCACCTCTTCATTATTCTTCAATAAAACTCACCCTTTCTTATATTGAAGAAAATCTTTTCGCTTTCCTAATAGGAAGCATATCTACAAGATTTCCTGTTTTCGGTCGTTTTCTTTGCGTTATATTTTTTCTTCGCTCACACATAAGAGCATAAGATGCAAGAGCACAAGTGTAACTTCTATCGTCGTGAAGTTTGTTTTCTTTTTCGGGAGTTAACATAAATGAATCCTTGCCAGACTCTCTCGGTTTACGCACCATATTCACAATTTCTTCTTTTAGGCTATCCAAGTTTGCCAAAGCAATCCTATCTTGCCAATCCAATTTAATTGTTTTTGTATTTACTGATTGAATCTTGTCCAATTCTTTTTGGAATTGCTGGTCATATTCATCTTGTGGAAGATTTTTTTCTTTAAGTTGTTTTTTTATATCTTCCTTTGCTTTGTTTAAAACGTCTTCATCAATATCAAAAACTGTTAAATAATCTTTATTATCATATGGTGCAGTAAATGTAATTTTATCTTGATTCATTAATTCAATCATTGCTTCATACATTTCAGATTTATAACCGGCTGGATTTATAAGATGTATCTTATTTACGGCATTGGGAAACTTACTTACATATTCAGAAGAATATTCTTTATCTATAAGTCCTCTATGTGTTATTCCTGCCGAATCGACCCAATCCTCCATTAAATAATCGGCAATATTTACGCCACTACCACCTGAACCGGCATCAATATAAACACCAATAATATTACCATATCCATCTGCACCACCGTTATAATCCAATATGACTTTTTTTAAGTATTTTATTTGATCTTGTGTTTGCATTGGCGATTTAATCTTTTTACCAACATCAATAAGATTCATACAATTTACCAAACGCATTTTCTTTTCAGTTGAGCCATCTGGCAATTTAGAATCGTATATTTCTCCAACAAGAATGACCGAGTTATCTCGTGATCTGGCTGGGTCATATGCAATTACAAATTTCTTATCACCCGTATCATTATAAAGTAATGGTTTGTATACTCGTTCATTGCGAGTAATAACTCCACGTCTTATAATTGCATCCGAACCTGCGTCAGTTGTAAATTCACAATAATACTCTCTACGTGCTTTTTCGGGATTAGAACGCATGTCAGATTCTATCATTTCTCGTGTAAGAGCAGGTGTAGTGGGGATATTCATAATAGTAGGTTTCATAACTAAATCGCAATCAATTTGAGCTACAAAATAATCTTTATTTCCCATAATCATTTGTTTACTGAAATCACGATACATTGTATAAAAGGGAGTGTCTGTAGAAGAAGCAGATGAAACATAAACTAATTGATTAGGAATAGGTTTAGGAATGGCTAATAATCTTGTTTGGTCTATCATATTTCCATCTTTATCAAAACCAGTAGCAAATTCGTTTTTTGTGGCACAAAAAGCCTTATAAACAGAAAGTAAATCTTGAGACAAAAAAGCACTTTCGTCAAAAATAACACATGAGGCTCGAGCGCCCCTATTACGATCGATATTGGACGAAAGCGTTCGAGAGAACGAACCATTATGTAAACTATATGTAAAACCACTTGGATTGTGTGAAAATCCATCTCCACTTGCATTTGGAACTTCTACTTCGTTTTTAAAAATATATCCAGAAGAATTTATTAATGAAGCTATTCTATCATTTGCAATATCTTCTAATTTTTTAAATGTTGTAGCAGATTGTTGACTACTACCAGAAGCAATATAACAATTCCAAGGTTGAATAGCCAACATTTGTTTTGCCATTGCAAATAAAACAATCCAAAAACTTTTACCATATGCACGGGATGCACATATCATAACTTGGGGAGTAGCCCACGACATTTGCATTAAATATGCTTGAGAATCTAACAGCTGTATATTAAAAAAATCTTTTATGAACTTAACGGGGTTTTCTTGATAATAATTTTTTTCTTCAGCAATCCTTTGAAAACCTTCTACCTTTCGAGAACTCATAGGATATATAATGTCCTTATGATATATTTTTGTGTGATTTTCTATTCCCAAAAGTTCTCGAACAAATGAAGCTCCATATATGCATCTATTCGCAATTTCATCATTATATACAACTGGATATTTAAACTGTTCCATACAATTCTTCCTTATATTTCTTAATAGTGTCCCTAGCATATCCAGACAACTTCGATAATTGCGATAGAGAAGAATTTGGATTTTCTTTTAATATTTTTGTCAATATTTTGATTATTTTCTTTCTCCTCATCTCATGAGCGTTATCTATATTGTTTATTAAACCAAGCTCTTTTGCGGTAGTTAAATATTTTTTTACGGAAGTAGAAGTAACCCCTAATATATTGGCAATTTGAGTCATATTAAGTTTAGGATCGTTATTTTTTATTTCAACAGCTTTATACATATTATCTCTTTGAACTTCATAAAGCGTACGGTATTTACACCAACCTATAGTAGTTGCTCTTTTTAAATATGTTCTTGCTGTTTCAGTACACATATAAAAATGAGAGGCTATCTCATTTAGATTATGTCCCTTATTATAATAATCAGCGATTTCTTTCGTTAATATTTTTGCACAATCTTTTTCACATTTTATCCAATCAATAGTATTCAAATCAAAAAGTTCACCGAACAAACTTTTTTCCATATTATTTTTTATATATGGAATACTAGATTTTTTGCATTCAATTCTTATTAATGTGCAGTTATTCTCTTTGGCTAAAATATCTTTTTTTCTATCATTTTCTTGTAAAAGAGATAATGGTTTAAATCTTTCATCATAATGAAAACCACCATCCATTTCAAGTAAATAATGCACGCCTTTATAAACAAATGAAAAATCATATCTAAATTTTCGAGCCCAGTCTGGAGAAAACTCTACACATAAATTTTCTATAGGAAGTTGTTGCAAAATCGACAATGCTAATAAATTGGGATAAGAATTCCCATTTGAACATTTTGGACAATGCATTTTCTTTGATTTGACTAAGTCAACAGGAATCATCTCTCGCTCAAAACCGCAATGTGGGCACTTAGTTTGTATATGTATATGAGAGGATTTAGCATAAATTTTTTTTGCATCATCTGGATTTTTTAGATATTTAACTAATTCCGGATGAGTAGTATTCATATCGTTAAATCCCTCAAGGACTTTTTTATTAGCACAATATACACAATTACGAATTTCGTGTTCTTTATGTTCAACTATGCCATGACATCTTTGACATTCGCAAGAATACATTTTTCTTAATCTTCCTTGATTATCATTAGCCCTATATCTATTTATAATTTTGTATGTAGATTTTGTTCCGTTAATTATTTCACCAATATCATATCGAAACTCAGGTAGTGTTTTCTTCTTCATTTTCCTTTTTCCTCCCTAAAACATATGTATTAACAATGTCATCGAGATCACATAAATTAGCATCTTTCAATAAATTTTTATCTTGCATTGTATCTCGCAAATCTAAATTTTCTTGTAATAAAATACGAAAAGCTTCACGCAATCCGTCATTCTCCTCAGTTAATGCACTTAGTTTTTTTCTTTGCTCTGCTACCATATCCGCCCATTCAGATTCATCGTTATTTAAAGCTTTTAAAATAGCAGACATACTAATATCAGCAACTTGTTGCATACCTTTACAAGTTTCTATATTATATCCATTTATTCTCCCTTCTCTTAAATCAAGATCTTTAATTTTTTTTAATTTACCTGTCCAAGTATTTTCACCTTTTTTTGCATTCTTATTGTATTTCAATGAAATACAACTATCTTGAGCCAAGTTCGTAATAATAGATGTAATTTTGCTTTTACTATCTTGTAGAGTTTTAATTGTTGCTGAATTTTTTTCAATATTGTTTATATCAGACATTAATTTAGCAACCGTATCATCTATCTTTGACTGCTGAAGAAAGCCTCTAACTATTGAAATTGCAGATGAAGTTCTCATCATATCGTCATTAGCATCTTCACTAGAATCCAATAATCCTAATAATTGCGAATATAAAAAAGGTTGATCTTCAATAGCCTCTTGTTCAAATGGATCATAATTAAGAAGACGTTTAACATCCTCTTTATTCTTTTGACAATCTTCATAAACGTCTTGCCCCAAATGCTCATTTATGATATTTACTTCAGTTTTTTCATCATCATAAACGATTTTTTCTTTATAAAAGTCCGAATCAAAAAATGTCAAACCAAGATAATTTACCATTTGAATATTTTTAATATAAGCCGACCATGCATTATGTTTTACCTTTCCGGCTATTAAATTTTCAGATTCCTGCACACTTGCATTCCATACAGTATTTAAAAATGGTTTTTGCAAATATTTCAATGCCAAAATTACACTTTCCTTAGTCGGTTCATGTTCTTCTCCATTTTTATCTACTCTCAATGCTATTTTTCTCGCACATTCTCGACATATAGGAGTGCAAGTAGTTTCACCATACATCGGATCTGTATTCACATAGAAATGAGTTTCTCTATTTTTATGTTTTTTACACATTAAACAAAATGCGGTAGAATCATATTTCTCTATTTTTTCTTCTAACTCTTTAACTTTTTCTCTTGCTTGAGCAGCCGTTAATTTTACTGGTTGCTCAGTTTTTTTTACTGCCATAATTAACTGCTCTCCTTTAACATATTTTTGAGGAAGTGCAGGATTTGCACCTACATAATTGCTTTTCTTCCTATATGACAAAAGAGCAGGGGGATACCTACTCTTTTCTTTGTTAATTTATTGTTTGTTGGGTTTTAAATAAATGCCTCATCGGCATCATCAGAGTCTTCTCGGATTACATATATTTGAGTTGTTTCACTACTTTCATGCCCCAATAACTTTTGTGCTGTTTCTAAGCTTCTGTGGTCATGACAAACAAGATTGGTCGCCCTACTCCTACGGAAGCCGTGCGGCGTACATCGTCTCCCTACGATTTCTGAAATTTCGCCAATACACCAATCGTTAAATGTTCCTTCTCCAACTTGGTGAGTTTCACCATTCTTCTGTTTGACAACAAACATATAAGGACAATCATCTTCTCCACGAACCTCAAGCCATTTCTTTAAAGCATCCATGACATCTTGTCCAAACTGAAGATGACGAACTTTTCCAACAGAACTACGTCCTTTACAACGAATTTCATGTGTTTTATATGATACAGATTCGACCTCTTGTTCTTTTCCGTTTTCATCAATGATTGTAATCATTTTTCTTTTAGGCGTATAATTTACAACTTCTTTTAACAATTGTCTGGATTCTGCTCGTCTACAACCTGTTGAATATGTAAATTTTACATATGCGAGTTTTTGCCATTCTTCACGTTCTTCTAAAACTTTACACAAGTGTTCTATTTCCTCCGGTGTTAATGGTTCTTTTGCATAAACCTTTCCTGTTTTTGGGATTTGCATCTCGGAAGTAACATAATTGCGAAATTGCGGATAATCGTCTTCGTAAAAATTTTCAATAAATTTATTAAAAGCACTCACCGATGACTTTTTAAACTTTATTCCTGATTCTGAAAATCCTCTAACAGCGAGCCAATTTAAATATCTTAAAAACTCTTTCTTACGAATTTCTGTACAATCTTTATCATGTAAATTGTTCTTCACCCAAACGAAAAATATCCTCAATGCACTACGATAGGCAATTAAACTTTTAGGCGAAAGATGCACTTGATTGTTAAGATAATCTTCTACCATATCTCGATTGAACTCATTTACTGTTAGCCATTCTTCATCAGTTATTTCTTCTGATCTATTCGCAGGTTTACCATCCATAAAAATCACTTCCTTCCTATACCTAACAAAAAAAAGAAGTAGAATCACATCAAATGAAATGAAACTACTTCTTTCGTGAATCTTATTTACTATGTATTGTATTAATCTGGTCTAATACTTCGTCGATTTCAGCTTCAAATAATTTTGTACAGCACGAATATAAGTCATCAATATAACCAAATAACTCAGCATATTTTATAACTGACAATTTATCTTTCTGTTTAACTTGCTTTAAATTATATCCTTCACACCTTGCTTCTAAATCGACATGAAAATTTTCCTTAAAACACTTATACAATTCTTTGTATCTGTTAGCATAATTACCACTTCTACGTCTACAAATCCTATTAATGACATCTTTCTTCTTATATACATCAATATCATCTGTTAAACCGTTGATAACTTCTTGTTTATGGTTAATCTCATTCTTTTGAGCCTCGATGACATCATTTTGCTTGCGAACAGTAGCTAAAGTTGTTGAAAATAATAACTTTGTTTGCTCATCAGCAAAAGGAAGATATGTGCTTATAAATGCTTCATCGTCGTTTACATATCCGCCTGTCTTACGAATTGTTGGTAAAACTTCGTCTGTAACCCAATCTGAAAATTTCTCAGCTTCTGGCTTTCGGCTTTTAAATGCAAGTTTATAAACTCCACTTTCAGTAAGAAAATTTTCGCCGGCATTGTTTAATTTTCGGAAGTGCATAGTATGCACATCTGAATTTTTTACTTTAACTACTTGTCGTTTGTTGAAATTTCTAATACTACTTTTAATATCTGTAATACCAAGAATTCCAGCTACATGTTTTGGATTAAACAGAACTTGTCCATTCAACTCAAATACCTCTACATCATTTCCCTCAAACATCATCAAATTGTTGTTCATTAAAAATCCTCCTTTTATCAATACAAAAAAATATAGTAATAAAAGGAGAGGGCGGGTGACTATCCCGCAAATCTCTCCATTGTTGGTGTGATAGGAATTTACCCTATTCATGACTCCACCAATAGAGGTAGAAATAAGCAAGTTGCTTATAATTTTCTTTACCAATCTAACTGATTGACCTACTAACATATTCTCCGTTCCGTAAACAAAAAACACAACATTTCGAGCAATCAAGGAATTGAACCTCGACAAAGAAACCATTTTGCCCATAGAAAAAGAGTGTGCAATTTCTCACACACTCTCACAATTCATATAGTTCACCAACCGAATATTTCACGAATTCTGTCCATTTCCGCAAAACATTCATCCATATGGTTAAGATTGTCTCTTACTCTACCAAGTAAGTCTTTAATCTCATCGTCACTCAAATTTGATTTAACAACAACATACTTGCCATTATCTATATCATCAACCAAATCATCTTCATAGTCTTCTTCAACTTCATCAGCATAATCCACTTCATAAACTTCTGCGTTTTTATTCAAATTACAATGAATTAGTCTTGACGAGCAATCACTGAAAATATATAGTACCTCACTATCATAATTGAAATATTTATCGTTTCTCTTAGCCGGTTCAACGAAAACCTCATACTCGTTATTGATAGACAAAATATATTCGTCGTCATAATCAATCACGCCACTCAAGCCTATCTCAAGTGATATGAAGTAAACATCATCATAACGAGCCAATTCTTTTATAATTGGTTCAATATCTTCATAATGTCCAATTACCGATATATTCTTAAATTCAGTTGATTGTGAAGCGAGTTCAAATATAATATCATCAGCCAAAGTTTCCATATCATCTACTATGTAATTCTTCATATGTTTAACCTCACTATTATTCGTTGATTTGATCTTTAAATGCTTTCTTGAATTCTGCCTTTGGTGCATACTTTGCTGATATAGCAATAGCTTCACCTGTACGAGGGTTTTTACCTGTTCTTGCTTCTCTATGTACCTTTGTAAACTTTACAAAACCAGTAATATCAACAACACCTTCTGTCAAAATGCCGTCCTTTATAATATCAATAACTGAACCAACAACTTCTGTTGCTGCCTTCTTTGTTACATTGTTCTTTTCTGCATATACTGCAATAATATCATTCTTTTTCATAATTAATTTTCCTTTCGTTCTTTACAATTATTTTTTTAATTTAACTCAATAGGATAGTAACAAACTAGTTTAATTTCAGCGTATATTCGCAAACCTTTCCTTTAGTCTGTTCAAATACCAATAACTTTGCAGAAGCATTAGCACTCTTACGCAAAGATAAAGAGTAACTGTCTATGCCAATGATAGAGCCAACATTTATTACTTCGCTATTTACACCAATTTCTTCTGTCTTGTTGTGATGCAAATGACCTGCTAACAAATACTGAATAGGAACATTGTAAATCCTTGAAAACTCATCAATGGCAGTTTTCATATTCTTTACTTCACCATGTATTCCTAAAATAGTATTACAAGCCACTTGTGCATAAATAAATCCAGTAGGATTTTCTATGTAAGTAAAGTTTGGATTGTCTTTTAATCGAGTTTTGATAAACTCAGCAACAACTTTGCCCATATTATCCTCTGTGAAAGTACCTTTTGGTTGTCCAAGCATACGAAGTTCTGAATGATTACCATCTGTAGATTGATATTTAACTCGTACATACTTAGTTAACTCATTTAACCAATTTGAAATGAAATGAGCATACTTAATCGTTCCATCAACAACACCATATCTCAATTTCATCAACTGTGAAACTCTTAGAATACCATCATTAAAATCACCCATATTAAATACATGGAGAGTATCAATATTTTCTTTATCTATGATTTCAACAGTCTGATTGAATAAATCCCACATTCTTTCTTCAAAAATTTCTGGACTATATGCATTTATAATATCTCCAAATAATCCCCTTAACTCATATTCAATACCAAAATGTTCATCACCATATACAAGGGCGAAACCACGAGGGTTATGTTTTGGTTCAATATAAGTGGGAATATCCATAGGTGTGAGAGCAGCAATAGCGTTACAAATCTTTTCTGTGATCAATTCATCTCTAGCTTCTTCACGCAACCAACGATTATATTCCAACTTTTCTGTTTGGAGTTTTACCTTTGCCTTGTCCAACTCTCTCTTCTGAAATTCAAGTTCCTTGAGTTGTTCATCCGAATCGGTGAATTTACTTTGATTAGCATTCAGCATCTTCTGAAATGATTGAAATTTCTTACGGTATGTACTTTCTCCAAAATCATTTCCCGTCAACTGATTGATAATCAACGCTACTTCAGACCAAGTACCAATAATATCTTTTTGTGAACATATTCTATAAATAAGTTCTTCCTCAGTTTCATCTTGAAGTCTTTCAAACTTAATAACGTCCACCGCCCTTACGCTTATTCATCGGCAGGAATATCATTGTCCTGCTTAATCGTAAGAGAGATACCGCTTATATGATTCCAGTCCGCCAACAACTTGTCCAATGAATATACTTTTATATCATCTTTTGTTGTTTCAGTGATTGTCATATCTTCCATATTTATTTCCGCATTCTTTAAAGAAACTGCCTTTGTTATCTTTGCCATATGTCCTTCTTATCCTTTCAAATATAATTTTTTTGCCTTATCAGCATACACATCCTCAATATATACACGACCAGCACCGCCTTTTGTTCTGTAATGCCCTACAACAAAATGTGTTTCAGGGTCAATATAACCATTCGAACTTCTGACGATAATGCCATTTTTAATGAGGATATTCAATTCTTCTTTGGAAACGGGTTTAATTGCCTTTCACTTCTTTCTATTAAATTTGCCACAAAGGGCGTGCATTTCTTTTGTACGTGTGAAATGCTCAATGAAATATCACTTAATGGGGGCAGGTAGACGAATTGCACGTCTATCATAAGATAATGAGTCTTATATGCTACTTTTACACCAACCTGCTATATTTTTGCACAAAAAAAAGAGCCAGTTACTATAACTGACTCTAACTGTATTTTCTTTATTAAATTAAGGTGTATGCCAACTATCATCAATTTCTTTCGGAGCAAAGAAACCTTTTATACAATTTGGATTACGAATACAGATTTGAATATGAGACTGTTCTCGAAATCCAGAGGTCTCATAGATAGGATTGCCTTCTAAGAAAACTCCTCTGACAGAATCATAAGGTCTTAAACCATTATCTTTCATATCTTTATGCAGATCTTCTATAACAGCACAATCCAAATATCGTAATAATAAATCATTGTTACCTTTAACATTTTTATTTTTCGGAGTAGGTTTATCAAGAATAGACATTTTAGCAGTGAAAAGTTCATATTGCAACTTTAACATTTGTATATTATAACTATCAAGTAAATTCAAACAATATCCCAAATCAATCACTGCACCAATTACAGCTGGTTTCTCAATTTTTAATTTAGGATTAGTCATTCCACAAGTAGCCCATTCCCATGCACGTTCCAAATTTTGCTCCCAAAAGTACATTCCATTACCTAACCAATCATATTCATTTGTACTAGGCTTAAATGGTTTATGCTCATATAATATTTTATTAAAAACTTCTTGGTCACAACCATGAAACCCAATAATTATGTTTGGGAGAGTAGAATACATCAAATGAGATTTTTCATTAGTATTATTCATACTGCTATTCCTCGTCACGATAAGGTATAGCCAAATCACCATTCTCATCTAAAATGCCTGCACGTTGTAATTCTTCGATTATTGGCTTCGTTTGTATTCTTTTACCTTCTTTTTTTCTTCGTTCTATTGCTCTTAATTGAGCAAGTCGTTTATTTTGTTGTTTAATAAAGGCATCCGTTTCAGCTCTTTCAAATCTTATAATTCTTTCAATAATTACAGGCATAATATCACCAAATCTTTCATTCTCGCTCGACATACATTCATCTCCTTTAAAATCAATGAATATATTATATGCCGAAAAATATAATTTATCTCTTCCATCTCTATAATACCACAATTTAAAAGAAAATACAAGAATAATTCATTAATAATTAAACTTCAAATTAAAAAGAAACGGGATTGCCACTGGTGAAATATCACCAATGGCTTTGAATTTTTATTCAATTACGCAAATAGTAGTATTATTACTTATAAGCATATTGATTTTACATTCATTAATCCAACAAATGCTTTATAATGAACACAAAACAGACCTTCGCCTTACAAACACAAAATCGTACCAATATTCAGTCATTATCTGCTATAGTCTGAGCAATAAGGAGCTACCTCATTACTTCTATAGCAATGCATTAAGCATCAAGAATAAAGAGGACTGATTACCTCTATCTTTCACCCATGTCATTCAGAAAAGATTTTTTGTTTTATAAATTTCTTCTATTATATGTGTTTTATTTTAATGTCGATTTGGGCTACTCGGACGATAAACAGGACTTATACACACATTTCTGCATATCAACGACACGATTGATTTATTTGGATTTTCTCTACAATCTTGCACAGTTCCACCTGACAAACCTCAAGATTCTTCTCACCGAGTGAGCGTCTATTACGTCAACGTCCTGAAATCTACTTTTTGCTGCGATAATGTTTTGCACTTATATTTGTTATTGACAGTTTCCGTCTACTTGATATATTTCACAATATACCAAAAGTACCTACATAAAAGTATCCTTCTATGTCAATACTCAACATTCATATAATCTCGGCATGGTGACTAACCAATCTACACCGAGTTATTTTGTGCCCATAACAAAGCATTTGTTGGATTATTTTTACGTTATGTGCCAACAAGACATAATAGCCAAGTCGGCACATAACGATATTTTCAGTTACTTTGCTACCCATATCTTATATATACACACATAAAAATGCTTGTAAATGGCTTAGGTATGCGAAAAAGTAGAATTTTCTATTTCGCTACTTTTCGATATTTATATGCATTATTACGTTTTCGATATTTTTCCTTAGCATTTGCACATTTCTCACAATACATTTTCTTATTATTAGTGCGTACAATCATATCTCCACATAGTTTGCATCGAATATAACCTTTTCTTGAATTTTGAGGTAATCCATAATATCTTTTTTGATATTTCATTAACTCTCCTTCTAAGGTTTTATTAATGTAACCTACATAGAAGTGGTCTTCTGTCATAAAATCATATATGTTATTTAATTTTGTTTTATCCTCAAAATCTTCAATTAACTTGCAATTATCAAAAGCTTTTCTTAAAAATTCTTCAATTATTTTTTTATATTTAACCCAACTTAAAGACATTTTTTCTTTTTGTAATTTAATCTTTAAATTATTAGCATTATCCATTGCGTTATCAATGATTGCTGTTAATTCTGAAGAATCCATATCCACTCCATGTAAATAATCATAATACAATTTTTTAGGGGTTTTAAGCAAATTCATATATTGTTCAGACAAAATAACATTTTTATCAAAATATCGAGTATATAGGTTATTAATTTTTTGACGTATGATAGATTGCCAGTCTCCATCTTTTGTCATAACTTTATAATAACGATATTCAACAGATGACCATATATCAAATACTTGTCCTATCTCTGTATTTAATATATTCGGAGCAACAGAAAATGTAATATGTTTCTTGTATGTACGTCTTTTATTCTCTGAATGCCATATTGAATCACAAAAATTTGTGAAAATCTCATCTTTTTTAGAGAAATTGGCACTCTTATAATCTTCAATTATTTCATAAAGATAAATATCGTCACAACTGTAAATATGAATCACCTACCTCAAATTCATAATACTTACCAAGGTATTCATATGCACCGTCCGTATAATATGGAACTTCACGGATAGAGATATTTTTCTTTGGATTAGTATTATTTTTCAAATTTTCAATAATATATTCTCCGTAAGCAGACCACGCAAATGATTTACTGATTGAAAAAGAATTGTATGAAGTTTTTATAACATAATTTGCAATTGTCTCTTCATCAATACCAAGTTCTTTTGATAAACTGTCTTTAAAACTATCAATAACTGAATTCAAATCGAAATCTTCATTTTTCAAATTCATATGTCTACGCATTGTCTCGGCATATTCATTAATGTATTTACGACATATCTTTATTACTTTTTTATCAGATAAATCAATATCATTGTTAACAATTAAACATCGAGTATCAACTAAGTCTGACAAACAATTATCCCATAGAATATTATGTTTTTCCCAACTACATATGTAATCACATAATTCATTCATAGGGGAAGGGGAATGATATGCGTTTAAAGGGAGTTTATCATCAGGTGATTTATTTTTATTCTTTTCGACTATAGAAAAGTATGTTTTTAATTTTTTTGGATAATTATATAATAGAAAATAGGGAAGTTGTTTTAAATATTTACGAAGACCTTTATTCATATGCCAACGAAAACCAGTTTTTAGGAAATCAATTTCTTTGCCTTGGAAAATTCGCAACAAAGAACAATAATCTGAGTATAATTGCTTAACTTCATCGTTCATGGTGTATTTATTCTCAATTCCGGTAACAACATTTGTAATTTCACCTATACGATTATCACGTGTCATTACCTCATATTCAATAAGATTCTCTTTTGTATATGGCTTTGATTTTGCCGTGATTTTATCTTCAATATCTAAAATAATTAACTTGTCAATTTTAGAATTTATGATAATAGGGTCATTACATAGTAAGAAAATATCTCCGTCAAAGTCAGCTCCGCCTTGTTGAGGTGCTGAAATATCATACATATTAAACATTACAACATCTTGATCTTGAAAATGTCTAAACCATTTATTGACAATATCATTACGAACAATTTTTATCTTATTAACTTCAGAAGGATCTACCAATGGAGAACGAAATGACACGCAATCACCTTGTTCAAAATTAGCACTATAAAATTCTCTTTCGTTTAAACAACCAACTGGAGTTAATCCTACTGCATATTGTAAATATCCAATCATATCTCCGATACCAGTATGATAAAATCCTGAACAATATATTTTCCCAACCTTTGCCTCATCAATGGCTTTCTTTAATTTTCTGTAAATGAACTGTTTGATAGCTGGATCTTTTAACATAACATCATTAATTAACGCAGCCTCAAGATACTTGCTGTCGGGTTCATAATTTTCAGTATCGTTTACACCCATAAATTTATATGTATAAAATTTATCACCTTTTATAATCTTCTCAAATAAAGATGTAGTGTATTGAGCCATCTCAATAATTTTGCCTTTATTATCGTCATCTAAAATATCATATTCTTTTTTATTTTTGTTTTCATAAGCCTCAATATATTTAGGATTCCACAAATCTAAACACTGAAGATATTGAAAATTCATTCTAGTATATTTATTTAAATGTTTAACATGATGACTATATTTACTTATCCCAAGTTTAAAATGGTATTTGGCTATTGTTTGCATATATTTCTCCCATGCATTATTACCATATTTAGATTTAAAAATTTTGTGACCTTTGAACATAGAAATATTCCAAATACAATCTATATCCTCAATATTATGTTTGCAACCATAAATATCAGTAATAAACTCATATCCCCATTCTTTCAAAATTTCACGGAATGGCACATATACAGAATAACCTTTTATAAAAGGTAGTCTCACTTGAGTTCCTATGACAGTATAATCTAAATTCAACTGTTTACTTATCTCTTGTGTAAATTCTAATTCGTGACAACCGCATCCATCAAAAGGGGATAGATTAATATCTCTATAACCTTCTTCTATTTCACGAGAAATATAAGATTTTATTTCGCCGGTAGCTTTATCCGTAAACTCTTTCTTTTTTTCTACAACATATTTGATTAACTGGTTAGAAAGAGTTTTTTCGTATTCACCAATTATCACGATATTAGGCATATATCCTTCAATAAGAGTACAAGAACTAAATGGTAGACATCTTTGAGCTTCATACTTTGAAATGACACATTCGTCAATGGGGATATCCATTTGAGTAATCATATATAACTCTTCAAAAATTTCATCACAAACAAAAGCTGTGATTCCATCTTTCCCCTGAGAAGCCGATTTACCAAAACGATTATAGTGAATTCCATTAAGATAAAACCCTTCATCTAAAATTTTCTTTAATTCTTTTTCTGTTTTAGGGTTCTTTTTGGCTACAATTAATACCATTTCGGATATATGGGACGAAGTATATCCTCGTAATCTTTTTATTTGGTCAAATATTATTGAATCACCTTGTTTTATAAGATATTCGTTTGACATAGCTTCATTTTTATCAATTTTAACATCATATTCTTGTTTAATAATCTCCCTTATAGGAAGTTTCATCATTGTGTATTGAATCTTAGCTATAACTAATCATCGCCTTTCCTCACGATTCTTTGTTTTTATTTTTGTTATTACGAATTATAGAAGTTTGCTTTTCGCAACTTCTATTAAAGCTTTCATCAGCTCTTATTCTGTCAGCAATGTCAGACAGGGTGTGAAACATTCTTGTATTTGTTTCAAAGTCTGATGAATAAATGTTTCCTGAAAATTCAGCAGGATCGGGTATGTATCTATCTGTTATCATGTGTTATTTGTATTTTCCTTTCTTAATTACGTTAGTGGATATTGTTATGATTTTTATTAGAAGATGGGGTAGAGGTATTGTAGAGTGGATACATTTATATATTCTCTTTTGTATTTTCAAAAAGAACAAAGTTAATGTATGATATTTATTTTAGTCATGTATCACAACCTTTCTTAATATATTATTCTCCGTGAGAAAACGAATTTTGATTAATCTTTATAATTGCCGGTCAACTCACCAAAAGATTCAACATTGTAAATTTGCAACATTTTATAAATCGCCCATTCAATCTCTTGTTCATAACCCTCTTTATTAAGGACATATATATTGGGAGTATTTTGTGGTGGTTGAGAAGGGTCTGGTTGAATACTTCCGACTTCTTTTTTTATAAGAAGTGGTTGTTTATCATCAACATTAGAAGTCAAATATGAAAGACATTGATTAAGCGTATCTTTAGACATTGACAAATCTTTAGCCATAGATTGTATGCTTTTCCAAAAAGCTTCTGGTCGAGTTTCGGGATTGTACATAGTTTCCTCATTACCATTTTTCTTTGGACGGATATATATGTATGAGTTAATATAAAGAAATGCCATTAATATATTCTCTTTATTAATACTCGATTCGCCCATCATTATAAAATCCAATTGAGATGAAGTGATTTTTGAAAAATTTTCAGTTGCATCAAAATTTTGACATATTATATCCATTTGAATACAATCCGTATATCCAGTGTTGTAAATATCAAAGTCAGAAGTAATATTAATCAAATTGCTCTCATTCAAAAATAACAAACACTTGATTATCTCATAAAATATCTTTGGCTTGTGTCTTGTTTGCTTATAACCACACAAATCAAATATTTCTGAAATAACAATATAAGACGAATCCTCATAACTTCTATGTCTGTCTATCAAAATATAAATAAGATAAAAAATTCTATGTAGATTATATTTTTTCTTAATATCTATTTGCACCAAACTATTAGGAACTCTTGTGAAATACTCTTTACTTGTATTCTCTATAAAATTATTATCCATTGGAACAAAATCATCAAAATTGAATTGAAATGAGTTTCCTAAGTTAAAATTTGCATTATTATACCCATTAGATACGGTATCATATTTAGTTATATAATATTTTTCAAGATTACGAGCATCTTTGTATGACAGATTATCCTTTATAATCTCGTGAGAAAAACCATCATCCCAACCATACTTTTGAATATCCTTATAAAATTTCTTGTTAGCTTTGTAACCATTTCCGTTATTCCATCTTTCCTTAACTGGTTTCTGAGTAATGCCGATATATTTCTTACCATTGTTAAGATTAGTATGTTGGTAAACTTTATAGTTGTTAATAATAATTCCTCCTTTGTTTTATCCTTAGTGATACTTACGAGAGTTCAGTTGACATCCACCGGTGGACGTCTAATTTTAAGAAGTGTGAATTTAGACATCCACTGGTGTACCTCAACTGAACTGAAAGAAGATATACAACAGTTTAAGAAGACAGACTATTACGAGTGGAATTTCGCATAGCTCAATTCTCACTCGTTGAATTACATTTTTTGTTGTGTTAAATATTTTGTATAAAATAGTCTTTTTTAATTTTATTTTATTGAATTAAATCTTATCTTCTATATATGTTATTCTCTGTTTAATTACTGGTCTATCAAACAATGTTTCTCTTTTAAAGTTTTTGATTTGTTCTTCTGTTTGTAATCCATATTTAATCAGACTACTATCTATAAGTAATGTTAATGCATCTCTTAATTGAGTATGATGTTCTATTGCGTCCATTGGATAGCATTCATCTTTAAGTAAATTATTTTCATAGCAATAATCTTCATGAATTTGATTTATGTCTACGTCATATGTATCCTCAAGTTCTTTATATATGCTTGAATATAACTCATTTCTTGAGCAATCAAAGTATTCCATAAGCATTTTGTATTTAGGAGCAATCTTCTTATACCATGCTGATGGATATCTTCTTGATGATAGATAACGATTAGTTTGTGTTTGTTCTATCTTTTCTAATCTTTCAGTTATAGGTTGTAATGCAATAGCTATTGCATTTGAGATACTTTCAGCTAAGAATTCAGCGTTTATGGCATTCGTAGACTTCTTATCTATGAATACAGATGCCAATACATCTGCGCATTTGTCTTGATATAGTTCTAATTTTGTTGCTAATTCTGGTTGAGTTTGTTTCATTTTTGGTGTAATGTTTATTTTTGCTAGTGCAATAGGGAGTTTACGTTGTGAAATACAATAAGTATCTTGGTTATTTGAAAAGGAGTGGTCTTTTTTAATCACCCCTTCATTTTCATTCGTAGGGATATTAAAAATAGTAATACCTTTTGAGATTACAGAATCTTCAATCCATTTTTCACGTTTTCTACGGATTGAATCTTTCTTTTTAAATCCTATACCTTTCAGAACTGCATTGATAGAAGTATAAATTTCGCCGGTTGCGTTGTCTTGAACTGCAATGAGTTCATCTCCATAAAAATCAAAATTTGTTGTTTCTAATGCTATGTTTTTCATAATATCATTCTCCTTTGTTTTCTTCTTGACACAATTCCATTGCAAGAGTGTCAAATATATTCTTTGTCACTGTATTATTCTCCGTTTGAAGATTAAGTTTTTGCATAATTCCGTCTAATGTCATGGTATATAAATCTCTAATTTCTTTGTAATGGTCTATCACATTCATCACATATGGGTTATTTCCCATACCGAATTCTGATTTATAGGCTTGTACATAGTCAGATAATTCTATATTATAGGTATCTTCAAATTCTTTTACGGTAATATGTATTGAGTCTTTTAGTTGCAAGTCTTGACCATGTTCATTTGCAAATTGAGTGATAATGGCAAGTTTTTTGAATGTATTCGTTTTCCAACGTGAATATTGCTTTTCAGGACTCTGTTTCTTTGATGTGGATTCTTTTAGAGAAGATACATCTTCTTGTAATTTGATTACTGTTTGAGTGAGCGTAGTGATTGCTTCGGCTAACGGTTGAGTGTTTTGTGACATATTTAATTCATTATGCCTATAACTTTCAATAATGTCCCATACCCAATCCATAAAGATATTCGCTTTGGTTCGTCTTGACCAACGGCAGATTTCCATAATACCTCTTTCGGTATAATATACTCGTTCTGTTATAAGATTATTGTTTTGTTCTCGACTAGCCCCAGTTTGGGTATTGTCGAAAGTTTTATCTTTAATTCGTACACATAATTCATCTAATCTGTCCTTATGTTTAAGATGTATTTTGCGAATTGCTTTAGATGGATCTGAATATTCTAATGCTTGTCCGATTTGTTCTCTTGTGAGAAGTATGTCGTCGTTCATATTCCTGTAAAAGTTACAAGATAGCTCTCCAAAGTTTTCTGTTGTGATTAATTTTAAGTTGTTCATTTGTAATTCCTCCGTGTTATTTTTATTCTACTTATATATTCTCCATAAGATATTTGTAAAGGTGTTGTATTTGTGGTGATGTAGTTGATGGGATATTTGGTTATTGATGATTGAATTATATGTATATATTCTCTTTTGTTATTTTTCATTTTGTATAATGTTTTTTTGGATTAGGGAATAGTTCAAAAAAATTATTGACTATATTAACAATATCTATTGAGGATATTCTCCATTGAAATAAAAATGATGAATGATTTTAATTTTATGCACAAAAAAAGACACTCGAAAGTGTCTTATATTATAATATTATTGTTCTTTAATATTTTCAGCCATTAACCAATTAGATTCAGGTTTTGCAATAAGTCTTGCATCTGTATATGCCATTTGCATAGAAAGACAAGTTGTTGCTTGATAATATCCACTTTTCATTAAATCCAAAACTAAAGCTACATCAGGATTATCATCTTTTCCAAAACATAAAGGAACAAGAAGTTGTATTTTGTTTTGATAATAGTGGGGAACGGCTAATTTATAGTTTGCAATTACTTTTTGTATGGCGGTATCTATAACTCCTTTAAGAGTTTCAAGCGGACGTTCACTATTCTTTATTGAATTGGGCAATCTATTTGATGTGTCCAAATCGTCAAGAATATGTTTATAATTTTTATTGACCTTTAAATGCCAGTTAAATACAAGTCTTGATGGATCAGAAAAATAATCGGCTCTTTCAGGGAATTCTTCTACAATATCCAAAATTCCTAATTCATAAGTATCTTTAAATCCTTTAAAATACCATCTTGATGCCGCTATCGATTCATTTCGGTTTAATTCACCGTATGCGTATATTGGCTCATAATAATGAGAAAATAGTCCAGTATTAAATACACAATATGAATCAGTCTCAATTATTTTATCTTCTTCTTGGAGTTTGTTAAATGTGTATTTTAAATAATTTTTTAAAATAGAATAGTCATCTTCGTCTTCAAAACTCCATTTCTCAGGGAGGGCTTTTTCTGCAAGTTCTTTAATTTTTGCGTTGTAATCTCCCCAATACATATAATCGTAAATATCTATAGTTTCCATGTCACAAACTTCTCCTTTACTATACTTTTTACATATTATATCATAATCGTCAGCATTTGAAAAGGATTTTTCTGTTTTTATTATGTGACTGATTTCAAATTGTGAAAAATGTTTTTGGTAATATTCTGCCCAATAATTGTTGATTAATAATTGAGGTTTGATATTTATGTAATTGTATAATTTATTTTCGGCGATTTCACGAATTTTGTTTCCGTGAGAAGTATTAATTATAATCGTGCCGGTATAGCCTGTTTTAGGGTTTGTAATTTGTATTTCATATTTATTCATGTAAAAGCCTCCTTGATTTTTGATTATATATGTATATTCTCTTTTTACACAACAAGATAAAGTATCAAAATTCATTTTTGTCAGATTTTCTTTGCAAATTTGACTGAGTTTCTTCCTATTTATATCGTGTTTTATATATGGGGGTAGGATGTATATATATATTCTCTATTTAGGTGATTGACATATGAAATGAATTTTGATACAATTATTGTAAATAAATGATTTTGTGTGGAGGTGTATATGTTATGGGGAAGAAACGAAGAAAAAAGAGAAAAATGAATAAAGCTCAGAAAAGAGCGTGTGTATTACCGGAAATTAATAGACCAAAGAATAGAAAACCAAAACAAAGACCAAATCCATTATTCTTTTGCGAGAAACGACATTTTGAAATAGATAGTATGATAGCAAAGGGAACGGCAATTTTTGTTGGAGAACATCAATGTGTAAGTCAAGAAATTAAAGTTATCAATTTTGATGGAATATTAATCAATGATAATGGCGAAAATATTTCTGTTCCTCTTAAACGATGTATAATGTGCGGCAAAACCATTATACAACCAGATATAATGAAAGGAATATGTAAAAATAATAGTTTTAGTTTATATCATTTTATGGGAGCACATCATGGAGAAGAATTTAATAAAACAAATATAAAAATTCATGACATAACACCTAAACATTTTCTGACAAGAACAAATATAGGTAAGTTATGTGTAAAAGATGGACATAAATTGACGGATATAAAGGCAAGGATTAAAGTTTTATCTTCAACTGGTAAGGTGAATGAAGTTATAATTCCTGCCGCTCATTGTGAGAGATGTGATAAATATTATATCTTAGAAAGCCATTATCAAATGGTAAAAAGACAAGGTGTTATTATTTGCAAGGTAGTAGAAGAAAAGTTTTGGCGTAGAGATAACAATGGGATATCTTATAGTAATTTAAATAAAGAATCAGTTTTACATATAATGGGGTATAATGTAAGTGAAGTGATAGGATTAACTTCAATACAACGACACAGAATATTGGAAATGATTGTTGATGAACATATATTAAGCCGTATGGAGATATGTAATCACCTTGATTGGCTTATTGAGAGGAATTCTTATAGAGACAATTTCAAATATGCGATAGAGAAATGGACAGATGATAGGGAATATATTGCAAATTATAATACAAAAGATATGAAAATTGTGGATGTGGGAGTTGTTACAAGAAGGACGTATAAAAAGCAATGATTTGATAGAACTTTGTTTGTGATTGCAATGGGATTGAATTAAAGACTTTCGTAGAAATTGAAGTGAACCCCAAAATTTAGACAAAATTAAATATTAACTTGCTTGTGAATGAG